>Ga0310829_1000016_pt1 | contig 387433 bp, 371 predicted proteins | sample WT_ome_4_FD_202244 | JGI IMG/M metagenome (GOLD analysis project Ga0310829, IMG submission 202244) | Sorghum-adapted microbial communities enriched on wild type (WT) sorghum from Joint BioEnergy Institute, Emeryville, California, United... ...
CCGCCGCCTCGTTGATCGGCGCCACCATCGCATCCAGCGCCCCGTTGAACCCCGCCACCAGCTCCCGGTACGCCCCCTGGAACTTCTCCGCCTCCCCCCGAACCTCCAGCCGACCCTCCTGCGCGGCTTCGGCCAAACGCCGCGTCTCCGCAGTGAGGTCACGCAACGTCGCCGAAATCCGCTTGAGCGGAGGAGAGATCTCGTCCTGTTCGTCCGTGGCCTCGCGCTCGTACGTCAGGTCCCCTTGGGCGAACCGATGGATCGCGCCGACCACGTGCTGCTGCAGGTCGTCGGCGAAGCGGTTCATCGTGCGCGCCAGCGTGCCGATCTCGTCATCCTGGGCCACCTCGACGCGCTGACCGAGGTGTCCCTTGCCCATCTCCTGGATCATGCCGACGACCCGGGCGATCGGCCGAACGATGCGCCCGGACACGATCCATGACACCCAGCCGACGACCACGGATGTCCCGAGGGCGAAGAGGATCATGAACCACATCAGCCGGGCCACGCCGGCGAAGGCGTCGTCGGACGCCTCCACGACCACGACCCCGGCCTTCCCGCCCATGAACCCGCGGTACCAGCTCTCCGTGTCGCCACCGTTGTTGAGCGGGCCGTACCCAACGAGGAGCTCCTCGCCGCCGGAGGCGAAAGCCTCGATCGACGACCCGACCTCCCCCGCCAGGATTCCCTTCAGGGCGCGGCTCCCCGCGATCGACTCGCTCAGGATCTTCTCCGGATCCGTCGCACCAATGATCCGGCCCTCGGGATCGACGACGTAGGCACGAACGGTCTGGCTCCCCCCCGTCGCGAGACGGCGCTCGACGTAGCTGAGCACCGTGCGATTGAGGAGATCCCAGTCGACGTCGGCGACGACGACGCCGAGGTTGTCCCCCTGGGCATCCCGCACGGCGTCGGCGATCCGGACGCGATGTCGCCCTTCCGCATCCCGGTAGACGGGGCCGAAGTACGTCGGCGCATTTTCCGCGATCCCCGCACGGAACCATTCCGACTCGACCACGTTGCCCTCCGCGGGGGCCCGAAGATTGCCGCTCGACGACGCGACGAGCGTCCCCGCCTGGTCGTAGACGCGGATCTCGCTCAACATCACCGAGCGCTCCACCGCATCCGCCAGCAACAGGCGAGTGGCCTCGGAATCCGCCATCCCGAGGGTCGCCATCACGAGCTCCGCGGTGCTGCCGAGCATCTGGATGTTGAGGCCACGCTCGAGGAGGATCCGATCCAGCCAACCGGCGGTCTGGTCGGCCACCAGGGCCCGATCCCGGCCCATCCGGTCCACGAGCGTGCCCCGCACCCTCACCACCGCCACGGCCGTCGCGATCGCGAGGGGAACGACCGCGATCGCGATGAACGTGAGGAGCAACTTCCCACGCATGCTCTGTCGAAGACTCTTCATTGCGCTCCGCCCCTTGGTGGTGATCGCTTACCCAAAATGCCGGCCGACGTCAGGGCTCAGTTCGGAGCGTAGACGATCGGCAGCAGCACCTGCGTTCTTACCGGCTTCCCGTCCTTCATCCCGGGCGTGAACTCGATCTTCGCGGCGACCGCGGTCGCCGCCTCGACGAGCGACGGCGCCGTCGCCGCCACCACCTTGATCGAGCCGGGCTCGACCTTCCCGTCCGCACCCACCACGAACTGGACCTGGACGCGGCCGCCCACGCCCTTGCCACGCAGCTCGCTCGGGTAGGACTGCTCGATCAGGGACTTCAACTTCGCCGGCGACGACACCTTCGGCAGCGACGTCAGCTCACCTGGGGTGTAGATCCCGTCGGCCGACTGCGCGGCCGCCTGCGAGGCGCCACCGAGTACCATCAGGATGGCGAACAATCCCGCCGTCGCCAGTAGGCGAGCCAGGGTGCTCCTTTCCGTTTTCATCTCCGTCCCTCCGTCGGGCTTGGACATTGCCGGGTTCAGCGCGATCGACGCGACTGGCAAGGGCCGCGCTCCACGAGCGCCCCGTCGGCATGGCGCGCCCCCCGTCGCCCCGGTCTACCGCCGGCCACCCGCCTTCCTGCGCGCACGGAAGGACGACGGCCTGGCACGGCACAGCCGGGACGCCATCACGCTTCCTCGCAGTATCGTCCGATGGAGATGCAAACTTTAGAGGTACCGACGGAGGCCGACGGAGAGGGTGCGATGGCCACCTGGGCCATCCGCTTCGAAGCCCGTCGCCCCGGAAAGAAAAGGCCGTCGCCCGACCGAGCGACGGCCTCGAACTCCAGGGGACCGCGCCGGCGTCGAGGGCCGGCGGGCACCCCTCAGAAGATCTTGAGATTGATGTAGCGACCCGGGTTCGCCTGAAGGTCCTCGAGGAGCCGATGGAGACTCTCCGTCACCGCGTTGAGGTTGCGATAGAGCGTCTCGTCCGTGCTCAGCCGGCCGAGCGTGCCCTCGCCCCGCTCCAACCGCGCGAGAATCACCTCCAGCGACGCGCTCGCCCGCGACAGATTCGACGTCGTGGCCTCCGCACGGATCGTCAAGCTGTCCACCCGCGCCACGATTCGGTCCAGCTCCTCGGCCGTCGTCACCCGTTCCAGCCCCCGGGCGCTCCGTGACAGGCTCTGCGTCAGGGCGACGAGCTCCCGCCGCTCCGCTTCCGCCAGGGCCCGCAACTCGACCAGGAGCCCACGCAACTCGGTCGCGCCCTCGCCCAGGGCGGTCACCGTGGCATCCGAGAGGAGGGCGTCCAGCTGCCCGAGGACGCCGTCCGCCCGCGCCCCCAACGTCCCCACCTGATCGAAGAGCCCGCCCTCCTTCCGGCCCGGGAGGACGTCGCCCCCTTCCAGCCGATCCGGAGACTCCCCGGGGATCACATCCGCGACCAGCCCGCCGAGGATCCCGTTCGACCGCAGCACCACCCGCGAATCCTTCGGAACCCGGTACTCGCCCTCCAGCTCCAGGCGAACATCGACCCCGTCCGGCCCGATGATGAACTTCTGCACCCGGCCGATGTTCACCCCGCGCATCTGGACCGGGTCTCCCCGCCGTATCCCGCCCGCATCGGCCACATGCGTGGTCACGATGTAACGGCCCCGGAACGTGGCCGCATCCGTGAGCACGAAGAGCGCGGTCAGCCCGCTGATCACCCCGGCCAGCACGAAGAGGCCGACCCAGATCTCCCGACGTCGAGACCGCTTCGGCACCAGGGAGAGAAGCCGTGCAGCATCGGCCTCGTCCAACCCCCGGCGCTCGGTCCCCTCGAGGGCTCGGCGCCCGGCCTCCATGGTACGATCCGTCATCCCCGTTCTCTCGTCTCCGTATCTCATGCGACGCTCGCCGGACGCACCACCCTCGGCCCTTCCGGCGTCGCTCGCGTCGAATCGTCGCGCTTCTCCAGAACCGGACCCGCGGCTCAGATCAGTCCGGCCGGAATCCCCACCGCCCGTTCCCGATCCAGGAACGCCCGCACAAGCTCATGATCGCTCTGCCGGAACTCCTCCGCCGTCCCCACGAACCGGATCCGCCCCCCGGCCAGCAGCGCTACCCGGTCCGAAACCCAGAGCGCACCGTCGATATCGTGTGTCACCAGGATCGACGTCACCCTCAACTCCTCAGCCAGCCGGGCGACCAACCGGTGCACCGTCGCGGCGTTCACCGGGTCCAGCCCCGTCACCGGCTCGTCGTAGAGCAGGATCTCCGGGCGACCCACGATCGCGCGCGCCAGCCCCACGCGCTTGCGCATCCCCCCCGACAGCTCCGACGGCAACTTCCCCAACACCGCCCTCGGCTCCAGATTCACGTGCTCCAGGGCATCGACGACCCGCTCGAGAACCTCCCGACGATCCAGAGCCGCGAGCTCCTCCTCCCCCAGCCCCCCGGCCACGTTCTCGAAGACCGTCTGCGAGTCGAAGAGCGCCGCGTTCTGGAAGACGTACCCCGCCTTCCTCCGCACCCGCTCCAGTACCGACTTCCCCGCCCCCACCACCTCCTCGCCGTCGACCCGAACCGACCCCAGGTCCGGTTCGATCAGGCCGATCGTCGTCTTGAGCAGCACGCTCTTTCCCGTGCCCGACGGGCCGACCACCGAGAGCGTCTCCCCCCGCCGCACCTCGAGCTCCACCCCTGTCAGCACCGGGACGTCGAAGCTCTTCCAGACGCCCCGGTACGCGACCATCGGCTCACCCGCCCCGGTCCCGGGCGCGCCCCCGGCGCCCCCGGGGCGTTGCGCCACACTCGTCTCCATTCCCTCCTCCAAACCGGCCCGCGCTCAGTTCAGGAAGAGCGGCGGGAAGAGCGCATCGAGGATCAGGACCGCCAGCGTCATGAACATCACCGCGCTCGTCGTCGCCTTCCCCACCCCCTCCGCGCCTCCGCGGGTCCGCAACCCCATGTGCGTCGCCACCAGCGGGATGACCAATCCGAAGACCACGCCCTTCATCAGCGAGTAGAAGAGGTCCCAGTTGTGCCAGTAGAGCCGGGCCCCATAGAAGAACGCCTCGGGGCCCAGCCCCACCGTCGCCCGCGCCGCGAACATTCCCGCGAAGAGCCCGACCACATCCGCGATCGCCACCAGCACCGGCACCACCACCACCCCCGCCACCACGCGCGGCGCCACGAGCACCGGAACCGGATCCCGACCCAACGAGTAGAGCGCGTCGATCTGCTCCGAGACCTTCATCGTCCCCAGCTCCGCCGTGATCCGCGCCCCCACCCTGCCGATCAGCACGATCGCCGTCAGCACCGGCGCCAGCTCCAGGATCACGCTCGACGCGACGACGCTCCCCAGGACGTAGAGCGGCACCGCCCCCGTGAACTGGTACCCCCCCTGCTGTGAAGTCACCACCCCCGAGAGCGTCGCCGTCACCAACACGATCGGCACGCTCCGCAACCCCATCCACTGCATCTCCTCGACGATCCGGCGCAACGGGACCCGCCCCCGCGCTGTCTCCGTCACCACCCGGACCAGCAGGGTGGCCAGCTCTCCGGCATGACGCGCGGTCTCCTCCCCCAGATGCGCCCACCGCACGAGCCAATCCCCGAGCCCACGCGACAGGCGCCCGGGCCCCCATGCTCTCTCGTCAACGGCTCTCATCGCCCATGCCTCTCCCGTCCCGCAGGACGGTTCCGGGAACGCCGATCCCTGGCCCGGCCACACCCCGCCCCAGCGGTCCCTATCGTCTTCACCGACACAGCTATTCAAGATACCACGGAATCGGCGAGTTCACGAGCCCGTGCCCGACGACCCATGGACGGAATGGCCGACGGGCGCTCGGCAGGATGACCGCCGAGCGCCCGTCGGCTACCGCGTCCCACGCGGCGTAGGATCCGGAGACGCGGGCGCATGCCACCGGGGGCACTCGCCCTCCGGCGTTGGCGGCAAACGACACGGGCCGAAGGGCGCGCCCGAGGCACCCCCCGGCCCGTCGATCGGATCGTACGGCTCACGGGATCCACCGGCCGGCGGCCATGGGCCTACGCCGGCCGATCGGGTCGCTCACTTCCCCGCCGTCGTCAGCATGGCCTTGAGGTAATCGCGGTTCATCCGCGCGATCGCCTCGAGCGGGATCCCCTTCGGGCACGCCGCCGCGCACTCGCCGGTGTTCGTGCAATGCCCGAAATGCTCCTCGTCCATCGCCGCGACCATCGCCTCGACGCGACGCCAGCGTTCGGGCTGCCCCTGCGGGAGCAAACCGAGGTGCGCGATCTTCGCCGCCGTGAAGAGCGATGCCGAGGCGTTCGGGCACGCCGCCACACAGGCGCCGCACCCGATGCACTGCGCCATGTCCATGGCCAGGTCGGCCACGTCCTTCGGCACCGGGATCGCGTTCGCCTCCGGCGCGTTCCCCGTCTTGACGCTGATGAAGCCCCCCGCCTGGATGATCCGGTCGAGGGCGCTCCGGTCGACGACCAGGTCCTTGATCACCGGGAACGCACGCGCCCGCCACGGCTCGATGCAGATCTCGTCGCCGTCCTTGAAGCTCCGCATGTGGAGCTGGCACGTCGCGGTCTCCTTGAGCGGGCCGTGCGGAACCCCGTTGATCATCACGCCGCACGACCCGCAGATCCCCTCGCGGCAATCGTGGGCGAACGCGATCGGATCCTCGCCCTTCTCGATCAGCCGCTCGTTGACGACGTCGAGCATCTCGAGGAAGGACATGTCGGGGCTGATGTCCTCCGCGTCGTACGTGACAAACCGCCCCTCCGCATCCGGGCCCGCCTGCCGCCAGACATGCAGTTTCAAACGCATATTACTTGTAGCTCCGCTGAGAGAGGGCCACGTTCTCGAAGACCAGCGGCTCCTTGTGCAGGACCGGCGCCTTGCCGTCGCCGGCGTACTCCCACGCCGCCACGTAACAGAAGTTCTCGTCGTCGCGCTTCGCCTCGCCCTCGGGCGTCTGGCTCTCCTCGCGGAAGTGCCCGCCGCACGACTCGGTGCGGTGCAGCGCGTCGATGCACATGAGCTCCGCGAACTCCAGGAAGTCGGCGACGCGCCCGGCCTTCTCCAGCGACTGGTTCAGCTCCTCGCCGCTGCCGGGGACATTGACGTTCTCCCAGAACTCCTCGCGGATCGCCGGGATCTTCTCCAGCGCCTCCTTGAGCCCCGCCTCGTTGCGCGACATCCCGCACTTGTCCCACATGATCTTGCCGAGCTCGCGGTGGAACGAATCCACCGTCCGCCGGCCGCGGATCGACAGGAGCTTCCGGATCCGGGCATGGGCCTCCTCCTCCGCCCGACGGAACTCCGGGTGATCCGTCGTCACCGGCGCCAGCTTCGCGTTCGCCAGGTAGTCGCCGATCGTGACCGGGATGATGAAGTACCCGTCGGCGAGCCCCTGCATGAGCGCGCTCGCGCCGAGCCGGTTCGCGCCGTGGTCCGAGAAGTTCGCCTCGCCCAGCACGTGCAGCCCCGGAATCGTGCTCATCAGGTTGTAGTCGACCCAGAGCCCCCCCATCGTGTAGTGGGGCGCGGGGTAGATCCGCATCGGGACCTTGTAAGGGTCCTCGTCGGTGATCCGCTGGTACATCTCGAAGAGGTTCCCGTACCTCTCGCGGATGACCTGCTCGCCGAGGCGACGAATCGCGTCCTCGAAGTCGAGGTAGACCCCGAGGCCGCCCGGCCCCACGCCCCGGCCCTCGTCGCAGACCATCTTCGCGTTGCGCGACGCCACGTCACGCGGGACGAGGTTGCCGAAGCTCGGGTACTTGCGCTCGAGATAGTAGTCGCGCTCGCTCTCCGGGATCTCGTTCGGCGGACGCTTGTCCCCCGGCTTCTTCGGGACCCAGACCCGCCCGTCGTTGCGGAGCGATTCGCTCATCAGCGTGAGCTTCGACTGGTACTCGCCGCTCTGCGGGATGCAGGTCGGGTGGATCTGCGTGAAGCACGGGTTGCCGAAGAACGCGCCGCGCTTGTAGGCGCGGTACGTCGCCGTCACGTTCGACGCCTTCGCGTTCGTCGACAGGTAGAAGACGTTCGAGTAGCCCCCGGTCGCGAGGACCACCGCGTCTCCGACGTGCGACTCGATCTTCCCGGTCTTGAGGTCGCGCGTCACGATCCCCCGAGCCTGGCCGTCGATCACGACGAGGTCGAGCATCTCGCAGTAGGTGTGCATCTCGACCCCGCCGCGGGCGATCTCCTTCGAGAGCGCCGAGTAGGCGCCGAGGAGGAGTTGCTGCCCCGTCTGGCCGCGCGCGTAGAAGGTCCGCGAGACCTGCGCGCCGCCGAACGAACGGTTCGTCAGCGTGCCGCCGTACTCGCGTGCGAACGGCACTCCCTGCGCGACGCACTGGTCGATGATGTTCACGCTGACCTGGGCCAGGCGGTAGACGTTCGCCTCACGCGCCCGGAAGTCGCCACCCTTGATGGTGTCGTAGAAGAGGCGCCAGATCGAGTCGCCGTCGCCCTGGTAGTTCTTCGCGGCGTTGATCCCGCCCTGTGCGGCGATGCTGTGCGCCCGGCGGGGCGAGTCGTGGAACGAGAAGCACTTGACCTTGTACCCCAGCTCGCTCAGCGTCGCCGCCGCCGAGGCGCCGGCCAGCCCCGTCCCCACCACGATGATCGTGTGCTTCCGCTTGTTCGCGGGGTTGACCAGCTTCATCTCGAAGCGGTGGCGGTCCCACTTCTCCGCCAGCGGACCGGAGGGAATCTTCGCATTCAGCGTCATGGTATCGCTCATCTCGTCTACCGAAGGAAGCCGGTCAGGATGGCCAGCGGAATGAGGGTGAAGCCGCCCGCGATCGCGACGGCCAGGATCCAGGCGAGCCCCTGGCGCACCCGGACCAGGCGCGGGTTCGTCACCCCCAGCGTCTGGAACGCGCTCCAGACCCCGTGCGCAAGGTGCAGCCCCAGCGCTCCCATCGCCACGATGTAGAAGAGAGCGACCCACGGCACCGAGAGCCCGGAGATGACGTTGCGGTAGACATCGCCGTGCTGGAAGTCGGGGTGCACCGTCCCGATCGTGAAGTGCAGGATGTGGTAGACGAGGAAGACCAGGAGGACGACGCCGCCCACCCGGATCGTCCGCGTCGCGAAGCTCGTGACCTGCCGCTCGTGGCGCGAGTAGCCGACCGGCCGGGCCGCCTTCTTCAGCTGCGTCAGCTTCCAGGCCGCACCGATGTGGAGGACGGCGGCGGCGAGAAGAACGAGTCGCGCGCCCCAGAGGAGCGGCGGGGCCGTACGAAGCAGCGCGGCGTAACCGTTGATCTTCTCCGGCCCGCTGAAGATCGTCAGGTTCGCCGCGACGTGCGTCACCAGGTACGCGACCAGGATCACCCCCGTCACCGCCATCACCGCCTTCAGCAGGATGGTGCGTGGGCCACTCCGTCGTAGCTGTTGCATGATTTGTCCTTAGATGGCCAATCAGATCGTGATGGTGCCCCCGAGCGGGGCCTTCGCCCTACCGAACGCCGATCTCCCCCGATCCCCCGGAGCGGGAAGGCCGGAGGTCGTCCCGGTGCCTGGGTGTGGCCGCGTCGGGTCTCGAACCCCTGCTGCGCTTTCCGCTCCCCGTTTCGACCGACCTGCGGGCAGGCGAATCGGCGCCATCGTTTTCCGTCATCGTCCCATCCTACCGGCGACGGCGAACAACGTCAAGCCAGCCCCCGGGTGTGCAACCGGGTCTCGAGGTAGTCCTGTGCCTGGGTGTACCCGGCGGCCGGCGCGGCGTTCACCGCCGCCGACGGGGATTCGACCGCCGCTCCGGTCGTTCGATACGTGCCGTCCCTGAACGAACATCGGCGGGCGCCCGGAAACCGGGCACCCGCCGATGCATCATCTCGCCGACACCGCGCCATCAGGATTTCGCGGCCTCCGTCGCCGAAGTGAACCGTCGGATCTCCTCGAGGACGCGGCTCGGTTCACACGGCTTCGGGAGGAAGCTGCTGAACCCCGCCTCGAGCGCGCCCTCCCGATCCCCTTCCGTGGTGTGACCCGTCAGCGCGACCACCGGGATCGCGGCCGTGTCCTCGGCCGATTTGAGCAACCGGATCGCCTCCCATGCGTCCAGGACGGGCATCGCAATGTCCATCAGGATCACGTCGGGCCTGTGGATCCGCGCCAGGCGCACCCCCTCGGCGCCGTTCGCCGCTTCGATCACCTCGTAGCCGTTGTGGCAAAGCGCCTTCACGTACATGCGACGGGTGCTGTCGCTGTCGTCGACGATCAGGATGCGCGCAGCCTTCACGAGCGGATCTCCGGGGTCGATCCCACGCCGTCGACCCGGCGTGCCCCGCGCCGGGCCTCGAGAACACGGTGTCGCAAAGACTAACAGATGCAGAAAACCCGCGTCGCGCGCAACCCTGGTCTTCGATGACCGCGCCGCCCCGTCCGTCTCGGGGACCCTTGCCCGACGGCAGGCCGATGATCCCGTGTCCCGGGTCGGGCAATCCCGTACCGGCGCGTCGGGGTGCCCCCCGATTGCGGGGTGGCGAGCCACGCCGTAGCTTCGGATGTGGGATCGAGGCTCGGGCGCGGGCCTTCGTCGGCACCGAGTCGGCGCCGATGCGCAGCGCCACGAGCCTCGGCGGGGACTCCGCCGTCGTGCGGTCCGGATCGATCGGACCGCCACCATCCCCCGGGGGCCGGGGCGACGGCCCGCACCCGGCATGTCGGCAGGGCTCGATGATGGACCGAAACCGTGGTTCGGCGAGGATGAGCAAGGGAGCGCGGCGCGTGGCCGCGCTCCTCTTCGCCGCCCTCGTGATGCTCCGATCCGTCGGCGCGCACGATCCATCGTGCCCCCACCACGGCGCGGTCCCCTTCCACGACGGCCCGCCGGCCGCCGGGCATGCGGGTCACGCCGTCGCCGGTGCCGAAGACCACGCTGACCCGTCGACCCACACCTCTGCAGGCGCCGCCTGCACCTGTATTGGCGCTTGCCACACCGGCAACCCGCCGATCGCCGTCCAGGGCGCTCCGGAGATCGCTCGCGCGTCGGGGCTCCCCGTGGCGTCGTCGCCCCCGCCGCAAAGCGATCCCCTGCCGCCCCCGGCGGCTTTCCTCCTCCCTTACGCCAACGGTCCGCCGGTTCCTCCTCTCGCCTGAATCCCGTCGCGGCCGGCCCGGACCTCCGGGGACGGGACCGTTCCGCGCGCATTCACGATTACCGAGAGGAACCGTTATGCAGCGGATGCATCTCCTTCGGACCGCATCGCGCGCGGTCCGGGTCGTCGTGCTTTGTCTTGCCCTCCCCACCGCGGACGGTTGGGCGCAGCGGCCGGTCTCGACGGTGTCGAGCCGCGTCGTCGACGCGCGGACCGCCCAGCCGCTCGCCGGCGCGCACGTCCACGCCGCCGGCCGATCGGCCCACACCGATGCGGACGGGCGTTTCGTCCTTCAGGGTATCCCCGATACCGCCGTCGTCCGCATCGACCGGATCGGTTACCGGCCGATCCAGCGCGTGGCCTCCGAGCTCGGGGCGTCCGTCGCCCTCGCCCCCGATCCGGTCCTGCTCGACGGGATCGTCGCCGATGCGCCACGACCCAACGCCCTCGCCGCGGGCACCGCGCTCACGATCGGAAGCGTGGGCGAGGCGGAGTTGGCGGCCGGCGCCCATACCTCCGTCGCCGATGCCCTGGCCGGGGTCGAGGGCGTCACGGTCTCCCGGGTGGGATCCTGGGGATCCCGCCTCATTCTGCGCGGGCTCGGCGGCGACCGCGTCGCCGTCATGATCGACGGGATCCGCGTCAACGCGGCGTGCGCCTTCGGGATGGATCAGGGCGTCGCCGCGATCGACCCCGCGACCGTCGAGCGGATCGAGATCCTGACCGGACCCGGCTCCGCGCTCTACGGCTCGGGGAACATCGGCGGGGTCGTGAACGTCGTGACCAAGCGGCCGGCGGGAGAGGCCGCGGTGACCGGCGAGGTACGGGCAGGGGCGTCGACGGGGGTTCCGGGGGGCACGCTCGGCGCGACGGTCGGCGTCCGGCGCGGCGCCTTCGACGCCTCCATCGCGCTGGACGGCTCGAGCTACGGCGATTTCCGCACCCCTGCCGGGACCGTCGACGGGTCGTCCTTCCGCCACGCCACCGGCGACCTCGTCCTCGGCTGGACGCCGGAGGCGGCGCAGCGCCTGACGTTCCGGACACAGGTGTACGAAGGTCGCGACATCGGCTGGCCCGCCATGCACGGCGCGTCGATCCCCTCGGAGAGCCGCCGTAGCTTCGCCCTCGATTACGGCGCCCAACTCGGGCGCGGCGTACTCGACGGCTTCGCCGCCCGCGCCTACGTCCAGCGCCTCGACCATCACATGCGGGTCGCGATGACGATGGGCGGGACCATGCCGATGACCTCGTTGACCGAGCAGCGCTCGCACTCCACCACCTCCGGCGGAAGGGTGCAACTCCGGCTCCTCCCGCTCGCCGGCTCCCACGTCGACGTGGGGGTCGAGGTCAGCGAATGGGCCGCGGAGAACTCGCGCTGGACGAGGCAATCCGGCGGAATGGGCGGGATCACCGAGATCGCGTTCCGGACCTGGCCCGGCGTCAGCATCGTCGACGCGGGGCTCTTCGGACAAGGCGAGATCGAGGTCGTGGACGGCGTGACCGCGACGGCCGGCGGGCGGCTCGACCGCGTGATCCGCAGCGCGGACGAGCGGGAGACCCTACGCGATTGGGTCGGCTCCGGGAACGCGGGGCTCCGGCTCGCGCTGCCTCACGGCTTCGGCCTGCGCACGAGCATCGGTTACGGGTACCGCATCCCGAACCCGACCGAGCTCTACGGCCTCGCCCTCAAGCCCGACGGCTTCGTCTACAGCGGGAACCCGGCGCTCGACACGGAGACCAACCGCAACATCGAATTCTCGCTGACCTACGATCACCCGCGCCTCTCGGCGTCGGCGACGATCTTCCGTAACGACCTGGACGGGCTGATCACGCCGATCCTCGCGCCGGGTGACACAATCGCCGGCAAGCCGGTCCGGACCTACGCGAACCTCGCCGAATCCCGGCTCGTGGGGGGAAGCGGTTCCGCGCGCTGGCAGGCGACGCCGGCGCTCTCGTTCACCGGCACCATTGCGTACACCCGCGGAGAGGATTCGGCGACGGGAGAGGCGCTCCCCGGCATCCCGCCCCTCGAAGGGATGCTCGCTGCTCGCCTCGAGGACGCCGCCGGCCGCTGGCTCGAGGTCGAAGGGATCGCCGCCGCGCGGCAGGAACGCGTTGCCGTCGGTGCCGGTGAGATCCCGGCCGCCAGTTACGGCGTCGCCCATGCGAGGGCCGGGTTCCGCCTCGCCGGCATGAACACGATCGTCGGGGTGGACAACGTCTTCGACCGGGCCTACCGGGCCCATCTCGATCCAGCCCAGCTGCTGAGACCCGGTCGGAGCTTCTACATCAAGCTGACCCGCCGCTTCGGGACGGAGCCCGGCGGACCGGATGCGGAACGTTGAGCCAACGACCGAGGGCCGCGGCGGGGCAAACCCCGCCGCGGCCCTCGGCGGCCCCGTGCCGTGACCGCGGTCAAGCCGCACCGGGCCCCGTAGGACCGTCGCCAACCCGGTGTGGCGCCCTCAGCCGCCCCCATGCCCGCCCCCTCGTCGGCCCGGCGCTCCCCTGCGGCCGGTCGATTCTCGACCCCTCCTCCCGCGCGCCGATCCCCCCAAGCCCCCTGGTACGAGGGCAGCGTGGGTCAGTCCGCCATCCCCATGGCCGCGGATTGGAGCGCCGCCACGTCGAGGATCTCGACCTTTCGCCCGGACTGCGCGATGATCCCGTCGCGGCGAAGGCTCGCCAGCGCCCGCGCCACCCCCTCCCGCGTCGTCGCCAACGATCGGGCCAACTCCTCCTGAGTCCGTTGCAGGACGAACGTCCCGCCCGCGCGCAGCGCATCCTGGGACTCCGCGACCTCCACGAGCGTCGCCGCGACCCTCGATCGGACATCCTTCAACGTGATCTTGGCGATCAGACCGACCATGCGACGGAGCCGTCGACCGAGGTCGCGGATCACCGCATCGGCGATCTCCGGGTTGCTCTGGTAGAGCCACTGGAATGCGTCGCGCGGCAAGAAGAGGAGCCTGCTGTCCTCGAGCGCCCGCGCCGACGCCGGATACGGCCCCCCGTCGAAGAGCGGGAGCTCGGCCACCGGACGGCCCGGCCCCTCCACCTCCAGCACCTGCTCCCTCCCATCGGGGCTCGCCCGGTAGATCTGGATCCGACCTTCGACCACGATGTAGAGACCGTGGCACGGTTCGCCGCGGCGGAAGAGGGTTGCGTGCTTCGGAAGGCGCCGTGGAACCGTCCGGTCCGCGATCGCGGTCACCGCCTCGTCGCTCAGACCCGCGAAGAGCGGGAGCCCACGCAACGTCTCCACGGCAGTCCTCACCGCATCAACCTCCTCTCGCGAGCCGTACCGCCGCCACGACGAGGACGATCCCGAACACCGCATTCGCCCGTGCGAGCACTGCCGCCCGCCGCCTCAATCGGAGCGCCTCCGGCCCGCCGGCGGCGGCGCGCGTCGCCCGCGGCCCGTAAACGAAGTCGTGGAGCGCACTCGTCACGACCATCGCCGCCACCGCGCCGAGCTTCCACGCCAGCGCATGGCCGTACGGAGAGGCCCAGAACGCCCCGTTCGTCAGCACCTCCCACGACAGGATACCGCGGAACGCCAGGTTGAACGTCCCCGTGACCAGGAGCACCGCGATCGCGCCCCACCCCACGGTGCGGAACTGCAACCCGAGCTGCTGGAAGAGCTCGGCCCGAAGCGCCGGCGGCTCGACCCGCCGAAGCACCGGCGCGCCGACCGCCGCGAGGAAGAACATCCCGCCGAGCCAGAGCAGCGCGGCCAACACGTGCAGCGTCACGTTCAGATGATAGAGCGACATCGCCCCTTCCTCAGAACCGTTCTCCCCTGCCTTCGCGGATGTGGCTCCCCACGGGCCGGATCCGCGTCCACATCGTCCAGAAGTACACGGCCAGCCCGAGGATCTGACCGAGCCCGCCGGCCACCACGACCCACGCGATTCCGTCGATCGGCGCGAAACCCCTCAACGCCTCGGCGACGAACCGAGCCCCCGTCGATACGACCAGGATCCAGTACGCCGCCTCCACCCGCTCCGGCCGGTATCGCGTGTCCTCCTTCGCCGCCCTCGGGAAGAGCCAGAGCGCCACGCCCAGGATCAGGAACATGACGAACCCGACGAGGACGGCGTGCGTGTGCGCCGACACCAGGTACGGGTTCGGCCAGTCGCCGAACAACTCCCGGCGGACCAGCACATACCCGCCGAGGAGGAGCCCGGCGAAGAGAAAGAAGATCGCCGTCTTGATGAATCGCCTCACCAGCGTGTACACCGCACCTCCCGACCGGAGCCGATGCCCCTCGCGGGGCGCCGCCGACCCCGCGCCCCCCCGCCCCCGGGGCCCGCTCCATGGTACATCCCCCCGGCTCCCGACGCACGGCCCCTGGATCCGGGTCTCGCCGGGGCGCGCCTTCGTACCGCGGCCGTCGCCCGGGTCGGGGGTCCGAGCGGACCCGAAGTCTCACGGAAACTGGCGCCATCCGGACCAGGGCGCTGTGACGGAAATCACATCTCGGCCCGAGACGGTCTTCGGAGCACCTCGCCAGAGTCCGTGCGACGCGCGCGGCCACCGATCTCCGCCGGAGGCGAATCCGGATGGCATCCTCTTTGAACCGCGCCGCACCGTCGATTGCGAACCGCGCCGAACCCTGGACCCCACGACTCGAGGTGGGCACATGCGCCCGTCGAGACTTGCCGCCCTCGTGGCGACGACCCTCCTCCCCATCGCTTGCCACGGCGAGCCCGAAGGTGATGGCGCGCCCGACGCCGCGCCCGGATCCCGGGGGGAAGCCCCCGCCGTCACCCGGGCCGAAGATGCTCCCGCGCGCACCGGAGCCGTCGAGCGCGTCGAACTCGACGAGCCCATGGATTCGACCGGCGCCGATGCGGCCGTTGCCGTGATCCGCCAATACTACGCCGCGATCGATCGGGGCGACTACGCGCGGGCCTATGCGTTGTGGGCGGACCACGGCGGCGCGAGCGGGCAGAGTTTCGAAGCGTTCCGGCGCGGCTTCGCGGAAACCGCGTCGGTCGAGGTCGAGATCGGCGCGCCGAGCCGCATCGAGCCGGCCGCCGGATCGCGATTCATCCAGGTGCCCGTCGTCATCCGGGCGGTCCGGACCGATGGCGGCGCCCAATGTTTCCGCGGCACCTACACGCTTCAGCGCAGCGTGGTCCCCGGCGCCACTCCCGAGCAGCAGCGCTGGCGTATCCGTTCCGCCGACATCGCGCCCTGTTCGACGGCTCCGTAGGGCCAGCGCGCCCCCGGCTCCGGGGTCGAGGAGCGCTTCGGAGGGCGATTCGAGCGCCCGTCGCCTCCAGCGGTGGCCCGGTGAGGCGAGCCGAGCGCGAGCTCGCCGATTTCGAGTCGCTCCGGATCGGGGGGGCTGGCGGGGTGGGCCGCGCTCGAGCGGTAGACGACGCCGGTCGCTCGGCGAGATGGCACGTCCGGACCGGATCCCCCTCGAGCCCGAGATCGTGCCGATCTTCCTGGAGATCGACTGGGGGCCGCGGCCGGTCAGGGGGTAGATCGGCGGCGGGTTCCGCGAGGGGGCGGGCTGCGCGGCGGTGCCCCAAGGCGAGGAACGACAAAAGGCGAACGCCGGCCGTCCGCTCTCGCGGACGCCGGCGTTCCAAGTCGTTGCAACACAACGTAGCGGAGGGCCAGGGACTCGAACCCTGAAGGGCTTGCGCCCGGCGGTTTTCAAGACCGCTGCCTTACCAATTAGGTCTAGCCCTCCCGATCGACCGACGCCGGGGTCCGCCACTCCTCGCCAGTGGGGAGACGGGAACGGCCGCGTCGGTCACCTTGCCCGCGCAGAGCCGGGAGCGCGGCGCCCCGGAATACGAGGACATTATTGAAATATCGCGGACCGTGGGGGACGGATCAAGGCCGTCGCCGGCCGTGCGGACAGGGTATCCTGCGCGCCGGATTGCGAGTCCGGTGGGGATGGGGAGGGGACGCCGACGGGCCTGGGAGGCCCCTGGCCGTGCGCCCCGCCCATCCGCGCGCGGATGGCGCCGAACGTCGGGCGACCCGCGCCCCGAGCGGGGCGCGGGTCGCCTCCGTACGCCGGCGACGTCTTCCCTCGGCCCTCCTCGCCTACGGCGCGCCGCCGGCCGCCCTCCCGTACGAAGGCACCTTCTCGGTGAAGAGGGCCATGCCGATCTCGAGCAACCCAACGATCAGGTGGGGAGCCCAGACGATGTCGGCGAAGCCGAAGAGCCACGGAGAGATCGCGAGGATGAAGCCGCTGATCCCGTCGAGCCAGAGGTGGGTCGACATCGGGAGTCGCTTGACCACCCCGAGCTCGTAGTTCGTGAAGAAGCTGTAGAGGATCAGCGCGATACCCAGGAGGACCGGCACCCAGGTCTCGGCACCGCCACGGGCGAACCCGAGGAGCCACGGTACGATGATCAGGAGCACGCCTACGATATAATCGATGACACCGTGGACGCGGGTCGATATGAATCGCATGGAACCTCCTCTCTTTCCCCTCTCCGGACGGGATCGGCGGGTACCGCGGGCCACGGTCCCGGGCGAGGCGAGAGCACGTGGGGTGCGCCTCGCGTCGCCGTGGCGGTCCCGCGCCCGGTCGGGCCCGTGCCGGTCGCCGTCGCGGTCGTCGCATCGCCGGGGATGCCCCCCGGATCGGAGCCGGGGCGACGCACGGCGCCTCTGATTCGTGCATATCGCATGCCCCCGGAACCGCCGGTCCGGTTTTCGCCGGATGGCGTTACGGGAGGTTCGATGGCAAGGAAAACGTCTCGACCGAAGACGACGACCTGGATCGTCCTGGGAGGGCATGCGGTCCTGGGGATCGGCGCCGACGGCGTCTACCGCTGGAGGTCTGACAGCCACCCCGCGATCGGGGACGCGCAGGTCTTCGCCCTTGCCCGGAACCGGTGCAGCGAGATCGAGCGCTCGATCGCCGAGGTGGACAGTCGGCTCCGCGCCCTCGGTGCCGGGGCGGCGGGCGGAGGCGGCCCTGATACCGCCGAGCAGGAGATCGATAGGCTCCTCGACCGGCGGAGCGCGCACGCGGCCAACCTCCGGCAGCTCCGCGAGTTCCTCGCGAGCGTGGAATCCCGGAGCGTCCAGGACGGGGATTCCGGCCGATGATGGAGATGGGAACGGCCCCGCGGCCACGGTCGTGGGGTCCGCGGGGCCGTTTGCGCCATCGTCGCGCCTCAGTGGCGGAAGACGCGGCGGCCGGTGAAGACCATGGCGATGCCGTGCTCGTTCGCCGCGGCGATCACCTCCTCGTCGCGGACCGAACCGCCCGGCTGGATCACGGCGGAGACACCGGCCTCGGCGGCGGCATCCACGCCGTCCCGGAAGGGGAAGAAGGCGTCGGAGGCGAGGACGGCGCCGTCCAGGTCGAAGCCCTGGTCCCGCGCCTTGAGGACCGCGATGCGGGACGAGTCGACCCGGCTCATCTGCCCGGCGCCGATCCCGACCGTCCGTTCCTCCTTGGCGAGGACGATGGCGTTGGACTTCACGGCCGCCGCCGCGCGCCAGGCGAAGCGGAGGTCGCGCCACTCTTCGTCGGTCGGGTGCCGGCGCGTCACGACCCGCCAGGCGTCCTCGGGGAAGGCCATGTGCAGCCGATGCTGGACGACGAAGCCGCCGCGTACGCGCTTGTAGTCCAGCTCTTCCGGGGCGGCGGGCTCGATCGGGAGCCGGATCAACCGCAGGTTCTTCTTGGCCCGGAGCACCTCGAGGGCGTGCGGCTCGAACTCGGGCGCGACGATCACCTCGAGGAAGGTGCTCGCCATCGCCTCGGCGGCCGCACCGGTGACCGCCCGGCTCACGGCGACGATCCCGCCGAAAGCCGAGACGGGATCCGCTTCGAGGGCGCGGCGGAACGCGTCCTCGGCGGTCTCCCCCAGCGCGACCCCGCACGGGGTCGTGTGCTTGATGATCACACACGCGGCCCGATCGTCGCCGCTCCACGCCGCCGCCGCCGAGACCGCCGCCTCGATGTCGAGGAGGTTGTTGAACGAGAGCTCCTTCCCGTGCAGCTGCTCCATCGTGGGGAGCGACCCGGCGGGCGCACCCGCTTCGGCGTAGAACGCCGCCGGCTGGTCGGGGTTCTCTCCGTAGCGCAGGTCCTGGACCTTCGTGAGGCGGAGCGTGGTCTCCGAGGGGAACGACGCTGCGGCGCCCGCGGCGGCCCCCTTCGCCGCCTCGCGGCCCTGCTCCGCCGCGAGGTAGGCCGCGATCGCCGCGTCGTACGAGGCGGTGTGCTCGAACACCTTCCGGGCCAGGTCGACGCGCAGGGCCCGGTCCACGGCGCCCCGGCGGAGCGCATCGAGGATCCGCGGATAGTCGTCGGGGTCGACGACCGCGAGGACGTGCGCGTGGTTCTTCGCCGCGGCCCGCAGCATCGTCGGCCCGCCGATGTCGACCTCCTCCATCGCCTCGTCGACCGCCGCCCCGGCCGCGACCGCCTCGCGGAAGGGGTAGAGGTTGACCGCGACGATGTCGATCGGCACGTAGCCGTGCGCGTCGAGTGCCGCCCGGTCCTCCGCCAGGTCCCGCCGTGCCAGGATCCCCGCGTGCACTGCGGGGTGCAGCGTCTTCACCCGGCCGCCCATGATCTCGGGGTGGCCGGTCACCTCCTTCACCTCGAGGACGGGGACCCCGGCCTCCCGCAGCATCCGGGCGGTTCCGCCCGTCGATACGATCTCCCACCCGAGCTCCGCCAGCCCTCGGGCGAAGTCGACGATCCCTCGTTTGTCCGAAACGCTCAGTATCGCTCTCGGCATCTCCAGATCCTCTCGACCCCCGGCCTTCCGGCGCACGCCCCCCGCCGGGGCCTCATCGTCACCCCATTCACCGGCGACCTCGAGCCGGTGCTCTCGACCGCCCCCGGCAACTCAGGCCAGCGGCCCGGGCGCCGGCGCCCGGATCACGCCGAACCCAGCGCACGCCGGATTCGGTCCGCCAAGGGCGCTTCCGCCTCGACCAACTCGAACGCCGCCGGCTCCGGGATCGCGAACGCCCCGATCTTCCCACCTCGGGCCACCGCCCGCGCGACCGCCTCGACCACCGCGGGGAGGAGCCGATGCTCGGTCCGAAGGACCCGGGCGGCCAGACGCTCCGGCGTGTCCCCCGCAAGGACCGGAACCGGCCACTGCATGAGGATCGGGCCCGTGTCGTACCGCTCGTCGACCAGATGGACCGTCGCGCCGCTGATCGTGCACCCCGCCTCGATCACCGCGCGGTGCACCCGGATGCCGTACATCCCCTTCCCACCGAACGCCGGGAGCAGGGCCGGGTGGATGTTCAGGATCCTGTCCCGGTAGGCCCGCACCACCTCCGCGGGGATGAGGCGCAGGTAACCGGCGAGGACGACGAGGTCGATCCGGGCCGCTTCCAGGACCGCCAGCGTCTCTCGTGCCACGTCCCCGGGCTCACGCCCCGCCACGGGGATCACCCGCGTCTCCACGCCGGCCCGCTTCGCCCGGTCAAGGGCGCCCGCGTCCGCCCGGTCGCTCACCACCAGCGCGACCCACGCGGGCTCGGACTCCACCCCGCCGAACCGGTCCAGCAGCGACTGGAGGTTCGTTCCGCCACCCGAGGCGAAGACCGCGATGCGCACGCTCACGCGAATCCGCTCCGAAGACTACCGGCCAGGAACGGGTTCGACACGCGCTCGTGGCCCACCGTCGTCGCCGGACCGTGACCCGGGTAGAGCTTCGTGTCGTCCGGGAGGGTCAGCACCCGCTCCCGTATCGACCGCATCAGCTCCTGGAAATCGCCGCCAGGAAGGTCGCTGCGCCCTATCGAACCCTGGAAGACGACGTCGCCCACGAACGCCACTCCCGCGTCCGCCACGTAGAGGATCACGTGGCCCGGCGAGTGGCCCGGCGCATGGCGCACCTCGAACCGGATCCCCGCCAGCTCCAGCGTCTGGCCGTCGGACAGCTCGTGGTCGATCGGCGGCGGCGCTTCGAATCGAAGCCCGAAGTACACCGCCTGATCCGCCGCGCGGTCGTACCACGGCCGGTCGGCGGGGTGCATGTAGATCGGCGCGCCCGTCCGCCGGACCAGTGCCGCGACCCCCTCGATGTGGTCCACATGCGCATGGGTCAGGAGGACCGCCTCGAGGCGGACGCCCTCCGCGTCCAATGCGTCGGCCATCGCCTGCGCCTCCCCGCCCGGGTCGATCGCCACGGCGGCCCCCCCGCCGGGCCGACGAACGAGGTACGCGTTCTCGCCGAACCCTGCCGCCGTGAAGACCCGGATCTCCAGCGCCCCGCCACTCGTCATCTCGTTAGGGCTCCCAAGATCTCGTCCGTCGTCGGTGCGCCTCGCCGTGCGAGTGCGACCTTCCCCGCCTTGTCGATCAGGTACACCGTTCGCCGGACCCGGTCCTCGTCCGGGCCCGCCGCTCCGTACATGCGCGCGACCTCGAGGTCGGCGTCGACGAGGAGCGGAAAGTCGAGCTCGTGCTTCTGCGCGAACGCCTGGTGGCTCGCGAGCGATCCCGGATTGATCCCGAGCCGCTCGACATCGGCCTCCACGAATCGGCCCCGATCGTCCCGCGCCGCACAGAGCTGCCGGATGCACCCCGGAGTCTCGTCCTCGGGGTAGAAGAAGAGGCAGACGTTCATCCGGCCCCGGAAGCTCGAGAGCGTCACCGGGTCGCCGTACGAGCTCACGAGCGTGAAATCCGGCGCATCCGCTCCGACCTCCAGCAGCCGCGGCTCCGTGTTGTCGGCCATGTCCCCCTCCTTCCGGGGTCCCGCCGCCGCTCCCGCTCCGGCGGCGCCGAAGATACCATCCTCTCGTCCCACCGGCTACCCCGCCCCGCCGCGCCCCGTCCCCGCCCGGCACCCTGCCCCTGCCCGGCCTCCGCCCGATCACCGCCCCTCCCCTGGCACCCGACCATGTTCCACGCCCCACGATCCCTTGCCGTCCTCATCCCCCGGCGAACGGGCAGGGCCGGACAGGGTCACCATGCCGATCGGCTACCTCACCGCGCCGCTGCGGGAACGCCCCGCACGGCCTGCACGAACGCGCGGAGGATCGCCGGGTGGTCGGGCCAGGCACGGGCGGTGATCAGGTTCCCGTCGACCACCACCTCCCGGTCCACGAAGGTGCCGCCCGCCATCTCGACATCGGGCTTGAGCGCGGGGTAGGCCGTCAGCGTCCGACCCCGGACCACCCCCGCAGCGGAGAGGACGAGCGCGGCGTGGCAGATCGCGCCGACCGGCTTCCCTTCGGTGAAGAAGTGGCGCACGATGTCGAGCGCTCCGGCCGCGTTGCGGATGTACTCCGGCGCCCGGCCGCCGGCGATGTAGAGACCGGCGAACGTCGACGGGTCCACCTCCCCGAACGACGCATCCGCCTGCACGCGGTACCCGGGCTTCTCGGTGTACGTCTCCATGTGCGGCTCGAAGTCGTGGACGACGGTGTGGAGCACCTTCTTCGTCGGCGCGGCCACGACCACCTCGAAGCCTTCCTCCCTCAGACGCTGGAGCGGGTAGAGGACCTCCAACGCCTCGGCCGCATCCCCGGCCATGAGCAGGATCCTGTCCATACCAACCTCCCTGGGTGTGGGTCCTCGACGAGAAGAGCCCGCCATGGCCGGTCCGGCCACGCGCGGGCTCCACGATCCCGGACCGTCGATCCAATGGTCCGGCTTTCGCTAGTCTCGCAATGTCGATTCGGGGTGTCAACCCCGGCGGGATCGCTCAGGCGCAGCCGCACCCGCTCGGGCGGACGCCGGCCTCCTCCAGCTTCCGCTCCTCCTCCGTCGGCGCGCTCCAGCCGCCGGAGAGTTCCAGCATCCGACGCAGGGCGAGCTCCGCTCGGGAGCGGACACCCTCGTCGAGGGTGATCTCGTGCTCGCCGTGGTCGAGGCACCACGCCAGCTTCGCCAGCGTGTTCATCTTCATGTTCCCGCAGATCGCACCGCCGGACAGGGGGATGATCCGCTTCCCCGGGTACCGCTCGCGGAGCCGGTCGACGAGCCCGCGCTCCGTGCCGATGATCAGCGCGTCGTGCCGCTCGGCGAGCTCCGCCATCCCCGCCGTCGAGACCACGTAGTCGGCCCGCTCGAGGAGGTCCCGCCGTGCCTCGGGGTGAACGACGACCTTCGCGTCGGGGTGCTCGCGCTTCGCCGCCGCCAGCTCCTCCAGCACGAGGTCGTCGTGGACGTAGCAATAGCCCTCCCAGGCGATGATGTTGTCCCGCCCGGTCCGCCGCGCCACGTAGTCGGCCAGGTTCTTGTCCGGCACGAAGATGATCGGCCGGTCACGCGGGATCGACTCCACAACGCGCACCGCGTTCGAGCTCGTGCAGCAGATGTCCGACTCCGCCTTGACCGCCGCCGTCGAGTTGACGTACGCCACCACCGCGGCCTCGGGGTGCCGCTCCTTGAGGCGACGCAGGGCGTCGGCCGTCACGAAGTCGGCCATGGGACACCCCGCGCGCGGGTCCGGCATGAGCACCCGCTTCTCCGGGGAAAGGATCTTGGCGGTCTCCGCCATGAAGTGCACGCCGCAGAAGACGATGACATCGGCGTCCGTCGCGGCCGCCTCTTGCGAGAGCCCCAGGGAGTCACCCACGTAATCGCTGACCTCCTGGATCTCGCCGCGCTGGTAGTAGTGGCCGAGGATCACCGCGTTCTGCTCCTCCTTGCGCCGTCGGATCCGCTCGACGAGCACCTCGGTGGGGAGCTTCGCGTAATGCAGGGGACTGGCGTAACGTTCGGCCGTGGCGATCATCGGCCTCGTTCCTTTCTCTGGCTCCGCATGCACCTCGGGCCCGCGAGTGGTCCCGCGGGCCCGGCTTCTCGACGACTTCCCGATGACGCTCAGACCGTGAAGGAGCTGCCGCAGCCGCAGCCGCCGGTCGCGTTCGGGTTCTTGAAGGTGAACCCGGACCCCATCATCGTCGTCACGTAGTCGATCTCCACCCCTTCCAGGTACTGCGCGCTGAACGGATCGACGAAGAGGCGCAGGCCGTTGGACTCCAGCACCTCATCGTCCTCCTGGGACTCGTCCTCGATGTTCAGGCCGTACTGGAAGCCGGAGCAGCCGCCCGGGAGAACGGCCACACGCAGACCGGCGTGCTCCCCCGCTCCCTGCTCCTCCATGAACTTCCGGACCTCTGCAACGGCGTTGGGGGTGACCGTTATGGTCATCGGCTCCTCCTCAAATCGAATCCGGGGCTCTACCACGAAGCTCAGGCGTGGAGTACCCGGAACTTGTGCGCAGGTTTCACGCCTACGATAGACCGCGGACGACGGGGTGTCAACCCCGCACGGCTACATTCGGGCGCCCGCCGCTCCTCCTTCGCACCCGCACCGCGTAGGCCGGTGCGCGGGCGATCTCCCACACGCGAAGCCGGGGGGCCCCGGACAGAAAATCCGGAAAATGCCGATAGCCGCCGCCGGCGGCAACCTCGCAGATTCGCGTCGAAACCAATCGGAACCCACCCGCGCGATGGGGGGCGGAGATGGAACAGAGACGAAATGTCGGGGCCATCGACAGGGGCATCCGGATCGCCGTCGGACTCGGGCTCCTCGCCTTGGCGCTCACAGGCGCCTTCACCCGAGGCGAGGCGATCCTCATCTACATTGTCGCGGCGATCCTGCTGACCACGGGGATCACCGGAATCTGCTTTGCGTATGCGGTGATCGGGATCGATACCTGCAAGCCGGCACGGGAGAGGCGCTCCGGATAGCGCGCCGGTCCCCCCGGGCGCTGCCCCTTTAGGCGAGGCCACCCGACCTGGAGGTCGTCCTCACGGCGCCCCGTAGGTCCACGGTCCTCGACCCCGGGAAGGACGTCGCCCCACCGCATAGGCCACGGCCGCCGCCAGATCGGGGACGACCCGGATCGCCGGCGGAGCCTCCGCGGCCTCCTTCTCGCCGTAGCCCGTGCGGACGAGGTAACCGGTGCCGCCGAGGCTCACACCGGGGAGCACATCCCGCAAGCGGTCGCCAATGTAGATCGAACGGGAGAGATCGATGCCGTGCTCCCGTGCCGCCCGGAGGAAGAGCCCCGGGGCCGGCTTGCGGCAATCGCACGGCCCGGAGACTTCGGGGTGGTGGGGACAGTGGTACGATCCATCGAGGCGGGCTCCCTCGCGGGCGAGGAGATCGGTCAACCGCGCCTGCACCGCCCGGAACTCCTCCTCGCCGAAGAGGCCCCGCGCGATCCCCGATTGGTTCGTCACGAGGATCAGGGCGAAACCGGCATCCCGGAGCGCCCGGAGCGCGGCGGCGGCGCCGTCGATCAGCTCGACCCCGGCGGGGTCCGCGAGGAAGTGGCGCTCGTGGATCAGCGTCCCATCCCGGTCGAGGAAGGCCGCCCGGCGGCCGCTGGGCACGCTCGGCTCAGTCGGACGCATCGGCGATCCTGCGGAGGAGCGCCTCTTCCTCCCCCGGGAGGACGGTACGGAGGTCGAGGGCGACGGCGCCGTCGACGAGGCGTGCGATCACCGCCGGGTCCCCGTCCCGGAGCCGCCGCTCGAACGCCGTCGCGCCCCCACGCGGGGTGACCACCGGGAGAACCAAGACCGTCGGGAGTTCGACTCCCGGATACGCCCCCCCACCCACCGCCGAGCTCCCCTCGCGGAGCTCCGCTTCGATGCCCTGCGTTCGGAGGCGCTCCGCGAAAGCGCGGGCGCGGTCCCCCAGCTCCTCCACGGTCCACCCGAGCATCCGCAGCACCGGGATCTCCCGCCGCGCGCGTCCCGGGTCCCGATAGAGCGCGAGGGTGGCCTCCAGCGCGGCGAGCGTCAACTTGTCGACGCGGAACGCACGGCAGAGCGGGTTCTTCCTCATGCGGTCGATCCACTCGCGACGGCCGAGGAGGATCCCGGCCTGTGGACCGCCCAGCAACTTGTCCCCGCTCATGGTAACGACGTCGGCGCCCGCACGGAGCGCCGCCGTCGCCGTCGGTTCCGGCGGAAGGCCGAGATCCGTCAGATCGAAGAGGAGCCCCGACCCGAGGTCGCTCAGCACCGGGATTCCTCGTGCATGCGCGATCTCGACGACCTCGGCGAGGGGGACGTCGGCGGTGAACCCCACGATGCGGAAGTTCGACCGATGGACCTTCAGGACCGCGCCGGTCGCCTCCGAGAGGGCGCGCTCGTAGTCCCCCCGATGTGTCCGGTTCGTCGCGCCCACCTCGCGGAGTCGCGCGCCGCTCCGCTCCATGATCTCGGGGATCCGGAACGAGCCGCCGATCTCGACCAACTCGCCCCGGCTCACGACGGCCTCGCGCCCCTCCGCGATCGTGTTCAGGGCGAGGACGACCGCCGCCGCGTTGTTGTTGACGACCAGGGCGGCCTCCGCTCCGGTCAGCTCCCGCAGGAGCGCGGCGCAGTGGTCGTAACGCGAGCCGCGGACCCCCGCGGCGACGTCGTACTCCAGGTTCGAGTACGACCGCGCGACCCTCGCGATCGCCGCGATCGCGGCATCCGCGAGTGGCGCTCGGCCGAGGTTCGTGTGGAGCACGACCCCCGTCGCGTTGATGACCGGTCGGAGCGATGGCCGCTCGAGCCGGTCGAGGCGCTCGGCGACGCGCGCGGCGAACCAGGCGGGATCCCGGGGAACCGCGGGTGCCCCCGCCACGGCCGCCTCCGCCCCATGCCCTCCCGGCTCGTATCCCCCCGCGTCACCCACCCCCGGCGCCGGTTCGTCCACCATCGACGAGAGTACCCCCATCCCCGTGCCCAACGCCTCGCGGACCTCCCGTTGGACCGCCTGGAGCGCGTCCCTCACCAGCGTCCGGGGGGCACGGGCCAGGAGCGGCGCGAAGGCCTCGCTCGCGAGGAGCCGGTCGACCGCGGGGATCCCGCGACGGGGGTCGCTCACGGCCCCCCGCTCCCCGTCGAGGAAGGCGGCGGCGCCGCGCCGGGTGCAGCCGGGGGTTTCGGCCTCTCCGACCGCGTCGTGTCCGGTGAAAGGGCGGGTTTCGCCGTATCCGGCGGGGTGGCCGCCTTCGTCGTGTCCCTGGGCGCCGGCGCCGGCGCGCGGAAGGTCACGCTCCCCCCTCCGCCGCCGAGGCCGACGATGTTCTCGACGCCCGTCACCTCGACCCGGTACGATGCACCCGGCCGGAGCGGCGAGGCCGGCACCAGCACGAGCTCCCGGCTCGGAAGCGGTCCCGTCGCCTCCGCGGTGGATGGATCCTCCGGCCCCGGGACCGTATCGGGACGGGTCCGCCGCGCCGAGTCGCCCGATACGGGGACGCCCGCGGAGTCGGGACCTCCCGCCCCCGCGACCGTGTCCGCCGCCGCCGAGTCGGCCGCCGCTCTCGTCCGGGCCGCGAGCCAGGCTTCGAATTCGTGGGGGAGGAAGACCCGCTCTACCGGCACTTCCGCGCTGTCCGGAAGCAGCCAGAGGCGGGTACGGACCGAATCTAGGCGAACGTCGGCGTCCATGTAGTCGTCGAGATGGAGCCGGACCTGCATCGAGTCGCGCGCCTCCGCGCGGACCAGCCGGGCCGGAGTCGTATCCCGAGCGAGGAGCGCGAAGGAAAGGATCACCGTGTCCGCGGACGCGAGCTCCGCCCGAGCCGTGTCCACGGGCTCCTCGAAGAACTCGCCCCGGCGGTTCCGGTTCCTGTCCCTGTACGACCGGATCTCGTAGGCACCGGTCGGGATGTGGCGAAACGCGAAGGCCCCCGTGCTGTCCGTCATCGTCGCATAGACGGTCGAGTCCGCGGCGCGGATCGCCTCCACCCTTGCCCCCACCTCCGGCTTGCCCGTGAGGCGGTCCGTCACGACCCCGGCCAAGGCCGTCGCCGGGACCTCGGGACCCGTCGAGAAGACCAGCTCGATCTCCTCCTTGATCCGGTTCCCGAAGAGATCCTGGATCACCGGGAGGACGACGACGCGGTAGACCTGGTTCGGACGCCACCCGCCCTCGAGGGAGACTTCGAGCGACGAGCGGCCCTTCTTCACCCGCACCTCACCCGTTTCCGGCGAGACGAGGACCGCGTCGCGGATGCCCTTTTCGCTGATCCGTTCGTCGAAGCGGATGACCACGGGCTCGTCCCAACCGGGGACGACCGCCAGCGGCTCGGGAGTGGTGGCCCGCACGTGGGGCGGCTCCCGGTCCGGCTCCCCCCCGCGCGGCGCCGAGGGCTTGGCGCAGCTCGCCAAACCCACGGCGCCGACCGCCACGAAGATGAGGAAGCGGCGCTGCATCACGTCAGAGCGGAGAGCTTCCGGGCAAGGCGGTCCCGGTGGTCCCGGAGCGACGCCTCCTTCTCCCGTTCCTTCGTCACGACCTCCGCCGGCGCCTTGGCGAGGAACTGCTCGTTCGCCAGCTTCGAAGCCACGCCACGGAGCTGGGTCTCGAGTCGGTCCAGCTCCTTGCGGAGGCGCTCACGCTCCCGATCCAGGTCGATGACCCCCGAGAGCGGGAGGAACAGCTCGGCACCGCCGCGGAGCACCGCGTGAGCCCCGACGCGGCCGTTGGCCCGAGCCTCGTCGAGCACGACGCGATCCACCCCCGCGAGGGGCCGGAGCGCACGCTCTTCCGCCTCGAGTGCACGCCGCAGCGGAAGCGGCAGATTCGTCAGGCGGATCTCCACCTTCTGACCCGGCGGCACGTTGTACTCCGACCGGAGCCCCCGAACCGTGGTGACCAGCTCCTGGAGCGATTCCAGCGTCGCGACCGCATCGGGGTCCTCGCGCTCCGGCCGCCGCTCCGGCCACCTCGCCACCACCAACGACGGTTCCCGCTCGACCCCCTCGGGGACCGGCAGCCGCTGCCAGAGCGTCTCGCTCACGAACGGCATGAAGGGGTGCAAGAGCCGGAAGACCCCGTCCAAGACCTCGACGAGCGTCGCAGCCGCCGCCTCCCGGCTCGCCTCGCCGGCTTCCCCGCGGAACCGGGGCTTGACCAACTCGATGTACCAGTCGGCGACGTCGTCCCAGAAGAAGTGGTAGACCGCGTCCGCCGCCTCGTGCACCCGAAACGCCTCCAGGTGGCGCGTGACCTCGGCGGCCGCGAGCGAGTACCGCGTCAGGATCCACCGGTCGGCCGGCTCGAGCGCATCCCGCACCGCGTCGACCGAGCGGACCGGCCGCCCCTCGACGTTCATCAGCGCGAAGCGGCCCGCATTCCAGACCTTGTTCGCGAAGTTCCGCCCCGGCGCGAAGGTCTCCTCGAGGTTCTCGTAGTTCAGGTAGAGGTCGGTCCCCGGCGCCGCGCCCGAGATCACCGTGTAACGCAGCGCATCCGCCCCGAAGAGGCGGACCACCTCGAGCGGATCGATCCCGTTCCCCAACGACTTCGACATCTTCCGCCGGAGATGGTCCCGCACGATCCCGTTCAGGAAGACCTCCCGGAACGGGACCTCGCCCATGAACTCCAGCCCCATCATGATCATCCGGGCGACCCAGAAGAAGATGATGTCCGGCCCGGTGACCAGCGTCGTCGTCGGGTAGAACGCCTTCAGGTCGTCCGTCTGCTCGGGCCAGCCGAGGGTCGAGAACGGCCAGAGCGCCGACGAGAACCAGGTGTCGAGCACATCCGGATCCTGCTCGAGGGCCGTCCCGCCGCACTTCGGGCAGGCCGTCGGATCCTCCCGGGCGACGATCGTCTCCCCGCACCCTTGGGTCTGGCAATACCAGACCGGGATGCGGTGGCCCCACCAGAGCTGCCGCGAGATGCACCAGTCCCGGATGTTCTCCAGCCAGTGCTCATAGATCGCGGTGTAGCGCTCGGGATAGAAGCGCACCCGTCCTTCGCGGGAAGCCGCGAGCGCCGGCTCCGCGAGCGGCTTCATCCGCACGAACCACTGGTCGCTCAGCCGCGGCTCGACCACCGTGTCGCAGCGATAGCAGTGCGGGACCGCGTGCGTGTGCTCCTCGACCTTCTCGAGGAGCCCCTGTTCGCGGAACGCCTGGATGACCCGCTCCCGCGCCTCGAAGCGGTCCAGCCCCCGGAACGCCTCGGGGGCGGCGTCGCTCATCGTCGCCTCCGGCGTCATCACATCGATCGCCGGGAGATCGTGCCTCCGCCCCAGCTCGAAGTCGTTCGGGTCGTGGGCCGGCGTGATCTTCACCGCTCCCGACCCGAAGGTCGGATCGACGTACGCATCCGCGACCACCGGGATCACCCGCCCGGTGAGGGGCAGCTCGAGCGTCGCGCCGACGAGGGCGCGGTAGCGGTCATCCTCGGGGTGCACCGCCACGGCGACGTCGCCCAGCATCGTTTCCGGCCGCGTCGTCGCCACGACGAGGTAGGGGCGTCCATCCGGGAGCGTCGGCAGCTCCGCGCCGCCCTCCCGTGCGCGCGCCGCCGCCTCGGCCGTCAGCGGATAGCGCAGGTGGTAGAGCTTCCCCCGCGTCTCCTTCCCCTCCGCCTCCTCGTCGGAGAGCGCCGTCAGGCACCGCGGACACCAGTTGATGATGTAGTTCCCGCGGTAGATGAGCCCCTTCTCGTAGAGCCGGACGAAGACCTCGCGGACCGCCCGGGAGAGCCCCGGGTCGAGCGTGAACCGGTTGCGCGACAGGTCGAACGAGCTCCCGATCGCTTCGAGCTGCTCGAGGATCTTCGTGCCCGTCTGCCGGACCCACTCCCAGACCCGGTCGATGAACGCGTCCCGCCCCAGGTCGTAGCGCGTCAGCCCCTCCTTCGCGAGCTGCCGCTCGACCACGTTCTGCGTCGCGATACCCGCGTGGTCGGTCCCCGGAACCCAGAGCGCCTCCCGCCCCTGCATCCGCCGCCACCGGATCAGCAGGTCCTGGAGCGTGTTGTTCAGGCCGTGACCCATGTGCAGGCTCGCCGTTACGTTCGGCGGCGGGATCACGATGACGTACGGCGTCTTCTCCCCCGCCAGCACGGGCTCGGCGTGGGCACGGAAATAGCCCCGCTCCCGCCACTGGCGGTAGAGCGCGGCCTCGATGGCGCTCGGATCGTATTGTGGAGCAAGAGGCTCGGTCATGGTTCGTGCCGGTGACGTTGAAATCCGTAGGTTAGCGACCTACCTTCTCTTTCGTCAACCGGCAAAGATACCCCGGAGGGTCAGCTGCGGTCCTCGAGGTTTCTCTCGATCAGCTCCTCTTCAAGGCCCGCCTGCTCGAGGGTGAGCTCGGTGCCTTTCTTGACGTTCTCGTGGACCCCGGCCGTGGGGTTCAGGTCCTGGATCGGATGATCCGGCACGTTGCCGAGCCGCCTATGGGATGCGTCCCCCACGGTCCCGCGGTCGTACGGCGCCGCCGGCTTGCTCGTGTGCCCCTCGCCCCCGGTCGGCAGCTTGTCCAGCCGCTCGCTCGTCTGCTCGATCGCGCGGTCGGTGCCGAGCTCGCGCGAGGCGATCGGCACCCGGTCGTCCGGGCGGTCGGGGTCGGTCTCGTGGCCCTGCCTGCGTCGCCCCATGCCCACGCGGATGCCGTACCAGTGCGTCTCGTGCAAGCTGGGCTCCCCTTCCGCGAACCGCCTTCGCGTGTCGGCGAGGTGGTCCTCGATGATCTCGAGGTCCAGCCGATTCAATACGGTGCGGATTCCCGGCACGCGCCGCGCGAGGGCGACCGCACGGTCGGCCTCGGCCTCGTCGCGCACGGTGCCGGTCAGCTCGACGATCCCTTCGGCGAGGACGCCGATCTCCAGGCCGCGGTTTCGCAGAACCTCGTCGGTTTCGAGCGCCTCGCGCACACGGTCCTCGAGGCGAGCGGCCTCGACGCCGAGCACACCCGGCCACCCGCGACGGCCACGCAGGGAGAGCGCGAGTCCCGCCGCGATCCCCGCCACGGCGCCGATGGCTACCCACCATGCATCGGTCGCGCGCTGCGAACCACGGTCACCAAGCATCCTGCCTCCCGACGCGGGAACGGACCTTGAACGCCGGCCCGCCAAGGGTGCAATTCACAGACCAGTCGACCTCCACCACCTCAAGGGCCCCATGAAACTCGGCGCGTTCACATTCGTCCTCCACTCGCACCTCCCCTACGTCCTCGCCCATGGGCGGTGGCCCCACGGGACCGAGTGGCTCAGCGAGGCCGCCGCGGAAAGCTACCTCCCCCTGATCCGCGGCATCGAGTCGATTCTCGACCAGGGGCTCCGACTCGGCATCACCCTCGGCATCACGCCGATCCTCGCCGAGCAGCTCGCCAGCGAGTCGTTTCTCGACGAACTCGACGCTTGGCTCGAGGCGAAGGTCGAGGCGGCCCGCCACGACGCCGAGGTCTTTTCGTGGGAAGGCCACCATCACCGAGCCCGCGTCGCCCGGCACTGGGAGTCCGTGTTCAGCGAAAGACTCCGCGACTTCCGTGACCGCTACGGCCGCGACTTGATCGGCGCGCTCCGCCGCCTCCAGGACGTCGGAGCCATCGAGATCATCACCAGCGCCGCCACCCACGGGTACCTTCCGCTCCTCGGCACCGACGAGTCGGTGCGCGCCCAGATCCGCATCGGCGTCGAGACCTACCGCCGTCACTTCGGACGCACCCCCCGAGGAATCTGGCTCCCCGAGTGCGCGTACCGCCCCCGCTACGACTGGGCGCCCCCCGTCGCCGGACCCCGCCTCCCGGCACCGGGCCTGCGCCGCGGCATCGAGGAGTTCCTCGCCGCCGAAGGACTCGAGTACTTCTTCATCGACACCCACCTCCTGCGCGGCGGCGAGGCGATGGGGACGTACGCCCAGCGCCACCCCGCCCTCCGCCGCCTCGCCGAGCGCTACGCCCGGAAGTACGGCGAGAAGTTCCGCCCCGAGGACGCCTCGCGGTCCCCCAACGAAGCGTACCGGGTCCACTCCCCCGTCGGCCTCCCCCGGCCCGTCCACGTCTACGCACGCGAACCCTCCGCCTCGCTCCAAGTCTGGAGCGGCGAGTGGGGGTACCCCGGCGATGGATGGTACCTCGAGTTCCACAAGCGGCATCACCCGGGCGGGCACCGGTATTGGCGAGTCACGGGGCGCGGAACGGGCCTGGGAGAAAAAGCCGAGTACGTCCCCGAAAGGGCAGCCGAGAGGGTCGAGGAGAACGCCATGCACTTCCACGCCCTCGTCCGCCAGCGCCTCGCCGAGTACAGGGACGCCTTCGGCGCCACGGGGATCGTCGTCGCGCCCTTCGACACCGAGCTCTTCGGGCACTGGTGGTACGAGGGGATCGACTGGATCGTCCGCGTCATCGAGAAGATGGCTCGCGACGACGAGATCGAGCTCACCACCGGCGGGGGCTACCTGGATCACCACGAGGTCGAGGAAGAGATCGCCCTACCCGAAGGGTCGTGGGGCGAGGGAGGGTACCACTACATCTGGCTGAACCACGAGACCGAGTGGACCTGGCCGGAGATCTATCGCGCGGAGCTCACCCTCCGCGACCTCGTCGACCGCTGGATCGATCGGGAGCACGAGATCATACACAAGCTGCTCCGCCTCGCCGCGAGGGAGCTCCTCCTCCTCCAGTCCTCCGACTGGCAGTTCCTGATCTCGACCCAGTCCGCCAAGGATTACGCCGAGCTGCGCTTCGACCGCCACCTCAACGTCTTCGACCGCGCCGTCGCGTTGATCGCGAAGCAGGAGCGCGGGGAGGACCTCACGCCGGGGGACTGGCGCTTCGTGGGCGAGTCCGAGGCCCGCGACGGGATGATCTTCCCCGACCTCGACCTCGGGCTCTGGCGCTCGGGCTCCGCGGCGGCCCGGCTCGCGGCGGATTAGCGCCCCACACCCAGGGGGATTCGATCCACCGAATCGCGACGCCGGGGTCGACGACCCCGGCGTCGCGGCGGCGCAGCGTCGAGTCGCGGATCGGATCCGAGCCTGTGGCCGTTCACGGTTCTGCCCCCGAGACTGCGTCCCCGGGTGTGCCCGATACCGCGTCGGCGTCGGAAGTCGTGTCGGATCCCGTATCGGTCCCCGAACCCGATCCGGACTGGGCCCCGGCGGGCGATCCGGAGCTCGACCCGGAGGTGGACCCGGATCCCGTGCCCGAGGTGGACCCTGCCCTCTTCTCCGTCCGCTCCCGGTCCTTCCGTTCGCGGATCGCTTTGGTGCGCTCCTCGAGGATCTCGCGCGACCGGGCGCGTTCGGCCTGCCCTTCGATCTCGGCGTCCTTGCGTGCCCGCTCCCGCGCCTCGGCCGCCTTGTCGGGCGGTCCGCCGAATCCGACGGGGAGAGGGAGGGTGAGATCACCGAGGTGGATCTTCCCCGGCGAGATGCCCCACTTTTTCCCGTCCTTCCCGGTGATGGTCCAGTCGGTGGCGCGCGCGGCCGCCTCGCCCTCCGCGGCAAGCGAGTCGTTGAGCTCCTGGAGCCGACTGTAGACCCGCGCCCTCACGCGGTCGATGTCGGATTGGACCTCGGGCGGCGGCGCACCGGGCCGTTCCCAGAGACGTGGATCGCCCATCCGAGGCCGGAGCCGTTCGGCGGGAGTCAACGCCTCCTCGGTCGGCCCGGCCTCGGGGCTCTCCGGTTCGGTCCCGGCCGGCGCCGGCCCGGGTGCCACCTGGAGCCGGAGGGGCTCCTCCCGGGGCTCCTCTCGAGGCGCGACGGTCGCCGCGGGCTCGGGCGTCGCCTCCGTTACCGGCACTATGTGGTACGCCTGCATCTCGCGGGGAGCACGGTCGCTCCGAACGACGGGCGGGGCCGGCCGCGAGAACCGCGGTACGCTTTCGATGTGCGTCCGTGAAGCCAGGATCAGGAGCAGCAGGTGCAGGAGGAGCGAAGCGGCGAGGCCCCAGGCCGTTGCCCGGCGCGTAGAGTTACGCGGGCGGCGGGCGACCCGGGGCGGCGCCTCTCGGGGTGGAGACGGGCTCGAAGGCGCCGGAGGGCGGATCGGGACGGTCGCTCTCATTGCTCCATTCTAACCCGCCCGCCGGCGCCGGTTCCGGTTCACGCAATCCTTCCGAGGCGTTCGGCCGCCTCCCGGAGGCGCTGCGGCGGCTGGGTGAGAGCGACGCGGAAGAACCCCTCCCCTCCCGGCCCCAGCGCCGCGCCGGGCATGACCACGACACCCTGCTCGACGAGCGCCCGTCGGGCGAAGCTCTCCGATCGGCCGTCTCCGGGGACCGGAACCCAGAGGTACATCGTGGCCCGCGGGACCGGTACGTCGAACCCCTGGGCCCGCAGGGCATCGACCGCCACGTCCCTGCGTTCGCGGAACGCCTCGACGTTCCCGGGGACCCACGCCTCCGAACACTCCAGCGCGGCGCGGGCTGCCGCCTGGACGGCCATGAACTGGCCGGTGTCGACGAACGCCTTCACGCGGGAGAGCGCTCCGATCGCCTCGGCGCCGCCGGCCGCCCAGCCGATCCGCCACCCCGTCATGTTGTACGTCTTCGAGAAGGAGTGGAACTCGACCGCCACGTCCTTCGCCCCCTCGACCTCGAAGATGCTCGGCGGTCGATAGCCATCGAAGGCGATCTCGCTGTAGGCGTTGTCGTAGACGAGGAGGATCCCGTGGTCCCGGCAGAATTCGACCGCGCGTTGGAGGTAGTCCAGCGGTGCCACCGCGGCGGTCGGGTTGTTCGGGTAGTTGAGGTACAGGATCTTCGCCCGCCGGACCACGTCCCCGGGGAGCTCGTCGAAGGGGAGGAGGAATCCGTTCTCCGGTCGGAGCGGCACCAGGTACGGCTCGCCCCCGGCGAGGAGGGTGCCGCCGACGTACGGCTGGTAGCCCGGATCCGGGACGATCGTCAGGTCGCCCGGCCCGACGTAGCAGAACGCCAGGTGCGCGATCCCCTCCTTCGACCCGATGATCGGCAGGATCTCGCGGAACGGGTCGAGCCGCACGCCGAAACGACGCTCCATCCACGCGGAGACCGCCTCGCGGTACGCCGGCCACCCGAGCTGGAAGCCGTAGCGGCTCATCGCCGGATCGGCGGCTGCCTCCACCAGCGCCTGCACGGCGGCGGGCGGCGGCGCCAGATCGGCGTCCCCGGCGCCGAGGTCGATCACGTCCACGCCCCGCGCGATCAGCTCACGTTTGATCTGCGGAACGTCCGCGAGCGGATAGGCCGGAAAATTGTGGAACCGGCCCGCCAATTGGGGCTTCATCGTCGTTGCCATCGTCGATTCGTGGGGAGGCGCAAGTCCCGCGCCCCCCGGGTCAGGGGTGGGTGACCGTGGCCGCCGCGGAAGCGCGTTCGCGCGCCTCGGCGATGACCGGATTGCGTACGCGCGCCAGGCCGACGAGCTCGACCTCGACGACGTCGCCCGGCGAGAGCGGACCGACGCCCTCCGGCGTACCGGTCGCCACGATGTCGCCCGGCTCGAGCGTCATGATCCGGCTGATGTATGCGATGAGCATCGGGATCCCGAACGCCATCTCGCTCGCCCGACCGCGCTGGCGCTCCTCTCCGTTGACTTTGCAGACCACCTCCAGGGCGCGCCAGTCGTTGACGGGGGCGACCCGTGGCCCCACCGGGCAGAAGGTGTCGTAGCCCTTGGCCCGAGTCCATTGATCGTCTTTCCGCTGGAGGTCCCGCGCCGTCACGTCGTTGAGCGGCACGAATCCCGCGATGGCCGAGAGCGCCTCCGCTTCGGACACGTGCCGTGCGCGTCGTCCGATGACCACGCCGATCTCGCCTTCGTGCTCGACGCGCTCCGAATCGCCCGGCAGCACGATCGGCTCCCCGTCGGCGATCATCGCGGAAGGCGGCTTGAGGAAGAGGAGCGGCCGCTCCGGTACGACGTTGCCCAACTCGCGCGCGTGCGCGACGTAGTTGCGACCCACGCACACGATCTTCGTCGGCTTCGGACTCATGACGTTCGCAGGGTTGAGTGTTCGACGCGGCGTCCAAGTCTATCGGCGCGGGGGCGCAGGCGCCAGGGAGGGGCGCCCCGCGTACCCCACCGCCCCTCACCCGCGCGGCCGCCCGCGACCTTCCGAGGGGGCTAGCCTTGACCGCCGGCCGGGTCCGACCCGAGATTTCGGCATGAACCCCTTGCAGTTCATCTACTTACGCCTTCGCTCGACCCTCCTGGCAGCGGCGGCGCTGGCCGGTTTCTTGTGCCCCGCGACGACCGCCGCGCAGACCCGGAATGGGGCCGTGGAAGGCATCGTCGTCGCCGCCGACGGCGCCCCCATCGGCACCGCCACCGTCGAGGCCACGGGCGCCCCCATCCCCACGCCCCGACTCGTGGACACCGACCCGTCCGGACGCTTCCGTATCGACCGCCTCCCCCCGGGACGCTACCGCATCCGGGTCCAGCGAATCGGGTTCCGCGAGGTCGCCCGGTTCGTCGAAGTCCAGGAAGGGGAGACCGCGTCGGTCGAGCTCGTCATGGAGCTCGACGCGATACCCGTCGCTCCTCTCTCCGTCGACGCCGAGCGGGCCCGCATTCACTTCGAGTCGGAGGCGGGCTCGACGGTCCGTCGCCTCGAACGCGAGGAGCTCCGCCGCATCCCCGGCCTGGCCGAGGCCGATGTGCTCCGCGCCGTCGAATCGCTCCCGGGCGTCGTCTCGACCTCGGACTACTCCGCCGCCTTCAACGTCCGAGGCGGGTCGGCCGACCAGAACCTGATCCTCCTCGACGGCCTCCCCGTCTACAACCCCTTCCACCTCGGCGGGCTCTTCGGCGTCTTCAACACCGACATGGTGCGGCGAGCCGACTTGATGGCCGGGGGGTTCCCCGCGGAGTACGGCGGTCGGGTCTCCTCCGTCCTGAGCGTCGAGAGCGACGCCGGCCCCGACGAGTTCCGCGCACAGGGCGGCGTCTCTCTCCTCGCGGCGCGCCTCGCCCTCGGCGGCCCGCTCCCCACCGCCGTGACGGAGGGCCTCGGCCTCCGTTCCGCGCGAGCCCGGATCTCCGCTCGACGCTCCTACTTCGATTTCCTCCTCGAACCCGTCCTCGAGTTCCCGTACCACCTCACCGACGTTCAGGGGTACATCGAGGCCGAGACCCGAAGCGGGGGCCGATTCACCGTGACTGCCTACACCGGCGCCGACGTCCTCGACCTGACGCGAATCCATTCCGAGGACGTCCCGCTTCGCGTGCGCTGGAATTGGGGCAACGACCTGGTCGGTCTCGGGTGGCGCCGCCCCATCGCCGGTGGCGAGCTCCGTGTCCGGGCAGGGTTTTCCCGCTTCGATACCGCGATCCGGTTCCCGGATTTCGACGACACCCGCTTCGGCAGCTCGATCGCCCAGGGGCTGCTCCGCCTCGACCTCGACCTCCCGGCGACGCGGGTCTTCGCCCTCCAGACCGGGGTCGAGGCCGGACGCACCGGGTACGACAACCTGGCGGAGAGCGGCGGGACGACGTTCGTCGGCGGCCACGATGCCGGGTGGTTCGGCGGCGCCTACCTGCAGGGGCGCTGGAGGCCGTCCGAAGGTTGGCTCCTCGAGCTCGGCGCCCGTGGCGACGGCTGGTCCCCCGACGCACCCGGGGCCGGCGCGGTCCTCGTCATTGCGCCCCGATTCGCCCTCAAACGGTTCCTCGCCGACGGCGACGCCGCCCTCAAGCTCGCCGCCGGGCGCTACACCCAATTCCTCCACTCGCTCCGCGACGAGGAGCTCCCGATCGGCATCGACGTCTGGGTCACCACCGGCCGCCAGGCCCCGCACCTCCTGTCCGATCAGGTACAGGTCGGATTCGAGCGGTTCTTCGATGGCGGCTGGTCCCTCTCCCTCGAGGGCTATTACCGCCTCTTCGACGGCGTCACCGCCGCGAACCCCGCCGATGACCCCAACCACCCGGACGATGACATGATCCGCGGCGAAGGACGGTCGTACGGCGCGGATTTCCTCCTCCGCCGCGACGCGGCCGACGGGGTCACGGGCTGGGTCACCGTCTCCTGGCTGCGAGCCGTACGGACCTTCCCTGACGCACTCGCCGCCGTCGACCCGGCCCCGACCATCACGTATCCGCCGGTCTTCGACCGCCGGATCGACGTGGACGTCGTCCTGCGCGTCCCCCTCCCGGGATCGCTCGAGGGCGGACTCCGCTGGAACTACGGCAGCGGGCTCCCCTACACCCGGCCGGTCACCAGTTACGCGATCCTCGCGCACTCGCCGCTCCGAGGCAAGGTCATCCCCGACGACGATGGCAAGGAGGACCTCGGCATCCACCTCGGCCCGAGGAACAGCGAGCGCTACCCGGCCTACCATCGGCTGGATCTCAGCCTGCGGCGCAAGTTCACGCCTCGCTGGGGCTCGATCACCCCGTACCTGAACGTCCTGAACGTCTACAACCGAAAGAACGTTCTCTTCTACTTCTACGACTACGAGCGGACGCCGCCGATCCGGAGCGGGGTCACCATGTTCCCCATTCTCCCGACCCTCGGCGTCGAGGTCGCCTTCTGATGCGCAGGCTCGCCCACCCCCCCGCCTTCCTGACGGCACTCGCGATCCTCGCCGGGTGCGAGATCGGCGAAACCACCTTCGCCGAGCCCGAGGAGATGATCGTCGCGGAGGTCTTCATCTACGGGGACGCGCGGAACCATACCGCCTTTCTCCACCGGGCCGGCAGTGGGCCGGGGGGCCAGGGGGGGCCGGTCAAGGGGGCATCGATCGAGGTGACCGACCCGGAGGGGCGTACCATCCGCTTCGTCGAGGCCTACCCGGAGTATTGCATCGAGTTCAGTGGCGCCGTCGCGATCCCCGGCGGCACCTGTTACATACCGGCCGAAGGCGGCGACGATGCGCTCGTCCGCCCAGGGACCACCTACACCCTGCGGATCGAGCTCCCCGACGGTCGCATCCTCACGGGCCGGACCACGGTGCCCGGCGACTTCCGGATCCTCACCCCGGCGCCCGATCCTTCGGGGTACCCGATCTGCACCCTTTCGTCGGACACCCCCGTGGAGCTCGCCTGGACCCGATCCGCCGGCGCGTGGGTCTACATCGCCGAGGCCGAGCTCTGGGGACTCGCCCGGGCGCTGGAGCCCCGCGGCATCGAGGTCGACAACCCGTATCGCGTCCTCGGCTTCGCCGTCTCGGAGAACGACACCACCATCGCCTTCCCCGGGGAATTCGGGATCTTCGAACGCTTCAACGATCGCGAGATCCTCCTCGCGATCCGGGATGGGCTTCCCAACGGGGTCCTGGTCGCCGGCGCCATCGCCGCCGCCGACCGCAATTACGTCAACTGGATTCGCGGCGGCCGGTTCAATCCCTCGGGCCTGGTCCGGATCCCGAGCATCGCCGGTGACGGTACCGGCGTCTTCGGCTCCCTGGTCGTACGGGGTTTCGTCCTAGACGGCGCCAGGGCCACGAACCCTCCCCCGCCCCCCTGCCCAGCCCCGTGATGCCGCACCCGGCGCGCTCCGCCGTGCCGCCCGTAACGCGCTCCACGCCTCTGTCCGCGCCCAACGCGCCTCACCCCTCGAGGGCGTAGAACCCGCGGATCGCCGGGGTGAGTTCGGCCCAGGGCGCGACGCGCACCGGCGCCGGAGGCAACGACTCCAGGAAGTAGCGGCCGTACCCCTTCTCCACGACCCGGCGGTCGAGGAGTACGATCGCACCCCGGTCGACGCGCGAGCGGATCAGTCGGCCGAAACCCTGCTTCAACCGGAGCGCGGCGTGCGGCAGCATGTATTCGTAGAATGAATTCCCCCCCGCCGCCTCGATCGCCTCGATCCTCGCCGCGGTGAGCGGCTCGCCGGGGACCTTGAACGGGAGCTTCGTGATGATGAGCCCCCGCAGCGGTCGGCCCGGGACGTCGACCCCTTCCCAGAACGACGCCACGCCGAGCAGGATCCCCCGCCCCGAGGCGGTGAACCGCTCGACGAGGCGAGCGCGAGGCGCCTCACCCTGCACGAAGAGCGGCCACCGCCCGTCCACGCCCCGGCGACGAAGGTCCGCGGCGACGACCCGGAGCGAACGGTACGACGTGAAGAGGACGAAGATCCCGCCGTCGCTCATCGACGCGAGGTCCTCGATGATCTCGGCCGTCGCCGCGTCGTACGCCGCGCTCTCTCCGTTCGGCGAGGGCATGTCCTCCGGGATCGCCACGACGGTCTGATCCTCGTAATCGAAGGGCGAGGGGAAGACCGACTCCTCGATCCGGAGCCCGCCGCCGTTCAGTCCCAGGCGCCGCCGCAGGAAATCGAAGCCGTCCCTCGTCGTCAGCGTCGCCGAGGTCAGCACCGCGGTGTCGACGCGCTCGAAGAGTGCCTCGCGAAGCGCGCCGGAGACGTCGACCGGCGCCGCATGGGCGACGACGTTCCCCTCCCTCCCCTCCCCTCCCCCCCGCCGCTCCAGCCACCGCACGACGGGGAACCCCGGGTCCTCGTTCGAGAAGATGAGGCGGAGCGCCTCCTCCGCCGCTCCGATGCGCGCCGAAGCCGATTGCAGCTCGAGGAGGCGCTCCTCCAATGCCTCGGCCCACTTCTGGTCGAGGAGGATCTGCTCGCGCAAGCGGTCCAGGCCTCGGGCCAGGTCGCCGAGCACGATCGCGAGGTTCTCGTGCGCCGGCACGACCTGCTCGCTCCACTCCCGGCTCTCGCGCAACGCCTCCTCGAGACGAAGCACCGCATCCTCCCTCGCCGCGACGAGCGCCTCGGCCCTGTCGAAAAGATCGCCGGCGCTCTCCCGCGCCCGCTCCACGAGCGGCCGCAGCCGTTCCCGAACCTGGCGCAGCGCGTCCTGCTGGATCAGGTCGTCCATCCCCGCGCGCAGGCGCTCCTCGACCGCGCTGAGGATCCCCCGCCCCCGCCGGTCCAGCCGGGCGAGCACCCGGAAGAGGCCTCGCCTCGAGATCGATGCGCCGAGGTGCGATGTCGCCGCATCCTCCAGGTTGTGCGCCTCGTCGAGGATCACCCTGCGGTAGGGCGGGAGGACCGCCGGCGCGGTGTAGTTCCCCTGCGCTCGGCGCACCGCGAGGTCGCTGAAGAGAAGGTGGTGGTTCACCACCAGGATGTCCGCCGCGGCCGCGTCCCGCCGAGCCCGCTGGTAGAAGCACGCCTCGAAGTGCGGGCACTTCGCCCGGAGACACACGTCCGACTCGCTCGCCACCTCATCCCAGACCTCGGGCGCCGGTTGGAACGGGAGATCCTGGAGCGAGCCCTCTCGCGTCGTGCGGAGCCACGCCATGATCGCGTCCAGCTCCGCCTGCTGCGCCGTCTCGAAGAGGACCCCCGCACTCTGCGCCGCGAGCTGCGCGCGCCGGATCGAGATGTAGTTCCGACGCCCCTTGACCAGCGCGAACCGGAACGGCTCCCCGAGGGCCCGGCGCAGGAACGGCAGGTCCTTCTCGACCAGTTGCTCCTGGAGGTTGATCGTGTTCGTCGAGACGACCGTGCGCTCCCGGTTGAGCGCCGCCCACCGGATGGCGGGGATCAGGTACGCGACGGACTTCCCCGTCCCCGTCCCGGCCTCCGCCAGTGCGATCCGTCCGCCGTCGTACGCCGCCGCCACCGCCCGGGCCAACGCCCGCTGCATGGGCCGGTCCTCGTACCCCGGGTGCGCCCGACTCAGCACCCCGCCCGGCCCGAGCGCCGCCTCGATCGCCTCGACGTCGAGCGGCTCGTACTCCCGGAGCGACGCCGGCTCGACGACCACGTACAGCTCGCGCGCCTGGTTGTCCGTGATCGCCAGCCCCACCCCCTGCGCGTACAGCTCCGCGGCGATCTCCAGGTCGGGGTCGGACGGCTCCAGCTCGCCCGAGGGGTGGTTGTGGATCGCCAGCATCCCCGGCTCGGCCTCCCGTACAGCGGCAAGGACCGCCGTACGGTGCCCCCGCGCCACGACCCTCGGGTCGTGGACTTCGCCCGCTTCGCCGACTCGGGCCAGGAAGCACACTTCGTTGCCCCGCGCCCGTGCGATCTCCGACCGGATCCGCTCCGCGGCGATCGGCGTGAGGAAGAGGACCCGCGACACCTCTGCTCCGTGGTGGGACCGTGATCCGGCGCGCAAGCACGCCACGGGCGCCGCCCCGGCGCCGTGCCGGAATACCCCCGGCCGCCCGGCCTTGTGCCGTCCGCCCCCCCCTCGACGGCCCCCGCCGGCACGGTCCAGGGGCCGGCCCCACGTAACGCGCCCAACCGCCGGCGCACGCACCGGTACGCCACGCGCGTGCCCTCGACGATCCCCGAGGTCCGCCGATGTCCCGCACAGAGACCGATGCGCCTTTGCCGCCCCTCGGGCATGCCCGAAGCGGTACCACGAAACGCATCGGGGGGCGAGCCTTTCGCCCGCCCCCCGCTCCCCGTCCTCCAACCGGTCAGGCGCCGGGATCGCGAGATCGGACCCGCACCCCCGCGCCCCGACCAGGCTCAGGTCTTCAGCGTCTTCTTCTTCGCCGCGGGGAAGAGGACGTTGTTCAGGATCAACCGGTACCCCGGCGAGTGGGGATGGAGCGCGAGATCCGTCGGCGCATCCCCGATCTGGTGCTGCGGATCCTCAGGGTCGTGCCCGCCCAGGAACGTCCACGTCCCCTGCCCGTAGTTCCCGTGGATGTACTTGACCCACGGGGCGCCCTCCTCCTCCGCGAGTACGATCGTACCCGGCTTCAGGCGGTCCCGCCGGAACGACGTCGTCAACCCGTAGAAGTCCGGGATCACGTTCTCGTGGTTCTGGACCAGCATCGAGGGGACCGGGTCGAACTTCGCGCTGAAGTCGAAGAGCGTGAAGGCCCCGAGCGGCTGCCGCCAGGGCGTGTTGACCTGGTGACCGTCGATGTCGCTGAAGGCGTTCACCCCGGGATTGACCTGCACCTCCGCGCCCTGGAACGCGAGGGTGCGCCCCCAGTCCATCTTCGCGGTCGCGTTCGGATCGACCGGCGTGCCGTCGCTGAACGGCGCCGCGATGTCGACGCCCACGGCGCCGAGCGCCAACTCGAGGGTCTCCGTGGCCGTGCACATGGCGAAGAGGAACCCACCTTCCGCCACGTACCGTCGGATCTCCTCGGCGACCGCCTTCTTCAGGGCGGGGACGTTGGGCTGCCCGAACTCCTGCGCCATCGCCTGGTTGCGCTCGACCTCCTCCTCTAGCCACGCCGCACCCGCGTAGTTGATGTAGAACTTCGAGTACTGACCGGTGAAGTCTTCGTGGTGCAGGTGCAGCCAGTCGTACTCTTTCAAGCGCCCTTGCAGCACCTCAGCATCCCACACCTTGGCGTACGGGATGTCGGCGTACTCCAGCGCCAGGGTGACCGCGTCGTCCCACGGAGGCGTGTTCGGCGGGGTGTAGACGGCGATCTCCGGGGCCTTCTCCAGGATCACCGACTCCATGTTCCCCTGCTCGATCGTCGCCCGAATCTGGGCCACATCCCCCGCGCCGGCATCTTCGACGGCCACACCGCGCAGCGCCGCCTCCCTCCGTACCTGGGGCCGGTCCGGTAGCAGGAAGGACCCGCCCCTGTAGTTCAGGAGCCACTCCGCCGAGAGCCCTTGCTGGAGCGTCCAATAGGTCAGACCGTACGCCTTGAGGTGGTTGGTCTGGGCCGCGTCCATCGGAACGAGGAGATACTGCGCTCGGGCCGACGTGGGGAGGATCGCCAGAGCGAGGAGTAGGAGCCACGTTTGACGCATGGGTACTGCTTCCTTACTGCTACTGAGGCTCAAGAGTGCGGGGCCCCGCCGCGCAGGCGCTCCAGCTCTCGCCGGGCCTGCGGGACCAGGGCGCTCCGCGGGTAATCCAGGACCAATCGCTCGAGGAACGCGCGCCCCTCCTCGAGCCCTCCCGGCTGGCGAACGAGCGCACGCGCGAGGGCGAGGAGGGCGCCTGGCGCCTCACGGGTATCCGGGTAATCCGCCACGATGAGGCGGCGGATCCGCTCCGACTCCGCGGGCAGGCCGGCCCGATCGGCCATACCGGCGGCGTAGTCGAGGATCGCCGCGCGCTCCTCGCGTCGCAGCTCCTCCGGGGGGTCGGCCAGGAGGGCGACGGCATCCGCGACGGCCCCCGCCCCCGCACGGCCCATGGCCCCGGCCAGGAGCTCGCCGCCGGCAGGGGAGAGCCGCCCCAACAGGGTGGCGAGCGCGATCGTCTCTGTCGCTTCGGGCCCCGTCAGGCGCGGCGCGGCCGAGAGCAGCGCCACGCGCGCACCGGCGATGTCGCCGTTGTGCAGGGCTATGCGCCCCCTCATCACCCCCGAGCGCGGCCCGGTCACACCGGCCAGCACCTTCTCCGCGCCGACCGTGTCCCGCCGGTCCAGCAGGACCGCGGCAATGGATGCCGCCAGTCCGTCGAGCTCCGCCGCCTCCGGGAATTCTTGGCGGAATCGCGCGAACTCATCGAGCGCACCCTCCACGTCGCCGTCTCGCGCGGCCAACTCGATCCGCACCGCCGTCGCCAGGCGCCGTTCCGGCGACCCGGGGGCGTACGCTTGCTCGAGGGTGAGGAAGTGCTCCCCTGCCGCCGCCGTGTCGCCGAGGGCGAGCGCAAGCTCGCCGAGCCGGCTGCGCACGGCGAGGAGCTGTTCATCCGGCCCCCCTGCGGCCAGCAGCGCCGAGTACGCCCAGTACGCCAGCCGATGAAGACCGGCGCCATCCGCCCGGCGCGCCACGTCGACCAGGAAGGACGACCGTTCCGCGGGCGCCATCTCCTCGGCCGCCGCCCGGGCGATCGCCTCCGCCCGGCCCTCCAGCCCCGCGTCGATCGCCAGCTCCGCGGCAGCACGCCGCCGCGCGGTCGAGACCGGTGACCGGACGAGCGCATCGATCAGCGCGGGGAGCAGCCTGGCCCCTCCATCCGCAAAGGAGGCCAGGCGACGTCGCACCAGGGTGAAGCCCCGCCCGTCGCTCCCGACCGCCCGGTCCCACTCCCGAACCGCCCGCTCGTCCTCCCGGAGCGCCGCGTACGCGTCCCCCAGCTCCAGCGCCAGCGCATCCTCTCGCCCGAGGCGGGACCGGCCACGCTTCAGGACCTCGACGGCACGCCCGTGCGCGCCGCGCGACTGCCAGATCCGCGCGATTTCACGGTACGGCGTCTCCACCTTCGGCATCGCCTCGATCCACGACTCCGCCGCCTCCTCCAACTCCTCGACGCGATCCAGGTCCGAGAGCACCCGGAGCCGCATCTGGTGCCCGACCGCCGAGGTCCGGTCCTCCTCCAGGAACCGGTCGACGTACGGCAGCAGATCGCCGATCCGGTCCTGCACCCGGAGGACGCGCTCCAGCGACAGCAACGCACTCACCGAGGTCGGCCTTGCCTGGAGCACCGTCCGCAGGATCTGCTCGGCACCCGCGTAGTCGCCGGCCGCCTCCCGGTCCGCAGCCTCCCGCACCAGCCGGACCTCCTCCCCGCCCTGCCCGTTCATCTCCTGGGCCTCGAGGATGCCTGCGCCTGGAATCATCCAGAGGCTGAGCGCCAACACCACACGTGCGACCCGGACCGGCACGACCACTCTGCCGAGACCTCCCATCACCGAGATTCCCGCTCCGTCGCCGCACCGCCCCGCCGCGTGGCCGCTTCGGCCTCCCGGCGGTTCAGCCGGTCGAAGTACTCCAGGATCAGCTTCCGGTACGCCGGCGGCAGGGCCCTCAGCGCATCCGGCCCCGGGACCGGATACCGGGGTCCGCCGTTCAACAGCGCCGCGTCCAGCGCCGGCGCCAACGATGGCGCCACGTCGCCCGGCCGCTCGCCCACCCGCTGGTTGCTGTACTCTTCTCGCTCGAGCGTCCGACCCGCGTCGAGGAGTCGGTGGAAGAGTCGCTCCTGACGCGCCAACAGCTCCGGCGTCAAACGACCGCCGCCGAGCTCCTTCGCGATCTCCTCCGCCTCCCGGGCGAGGGCATCCAATTGGCCGAGAAGATCGTCGGAGCCGCCCGTCATGTCGTTCATCCCGCCCAGTTTCTTGGCGACGTCGCGCTGAGCCTGCGCGAGCCGCTGCATCTGGGCGCCCATCGCCTGGGGACCGAGCTCCAACGGGAGCAGCGAGTTCGCCTGGCCGTTGATCGCCCCCTGCTGCTTCGCCAGCTCCGCAAGCTGCTGGAGCGCCTCCTGCAACCCCGTACCCGACTGCGCCTGTTCGATCTTCTCGCTGTTGGCCAGGAGCGAGAGCGCGAGCCGGTTCAACGCCTCCACCGTCTGCTCGGCCTCCTCGATCGGCATCCTGGACTGGCCGTCGCGCCCCGCCATCGCCTCCAGCGTCTGCTGCATGCTCAGCATCGCCCGGCCGAGCGCCGCGCCCACGTCCCGGTCCACCATCGCCGACCGACGCCCCGCCTCCTCCAGGTTCCGCCCCAGCGCCTCGAGCCCCTGCTGCAGCGCGGCCTGCTCCGACCGGAGCGACTGCAGATCCGTCTCCCTGCCCTCATGGCCTTGGTTGCCCTGGGAGCCGTCGGGGCCCTGGTTGCCCTGGCTCCCCTGCCCCCCCTGGCCCGACTGCCCACTCGGACGCTGACCCGTCGGACTCATCTGACCGCCGGCCTGGTCGCCCCGCTGCCCCGCGCCGCCGCCCTGCTTGCCCTGTTGGCCCTGCTGGCCCGACTGCCCCTGCTGGCCCGACTGTCCCTGTTGGCCCGATTGCCCCTGCTGCCCCTGCTGACCCTGTTGGCCCCCTTGCCCTTGCTGACCCTGCTGGGGATCCTTCCCCTGTTGGGGGCGCTCCCCCTGGGTTCCGGCCTGCCCCTCGCGGGCGCCCTGCTGCTCGCCTTTGTCGCCGGACGACGGTTGCCCCTGCGATCCCGCCGGCTGCCGAGCCGCCTGGTCCTGCTGGCGTTGGGCCTCGCGCATCTGTTCGAGCAGCTCGTTCTGACGCTGCGCCAGGGCGAGAGCCTCGTTCGCCGCCTGCTGGACGCTCTGCTGCACCTCGTCGCGCCAAGCCTGCGCCATCGACTCCCGCGCCGACTCCAGCGTCTTCGCAGCCTGTTCCAGATCCGCGGCCGCTTGCTCGCCCATGGCGCCGGCCTGCTGGCCCGCCTGTTGGCCGTTCGGTTGACGCGCCTGCTGCGCCGCACGATCCATCGCCTGACGGGCCTGATCGACGCTCTTCCCCGCCTGGCTGGCCTGCGCCGCCGCCTGGGTCTCGCCCTGCTTCCCCAGCTTCTGCGCCAGGGACTCCAGCGCACGTTGGAGCGCGTCCGCCTGACGGGACAGATCCTGTTGCTGGGCGATCCGCTCGGGCGACGGCGTACCCTCCCGCTTCATCGCCTCCGCCAGCGCCTGCTGCTGCGTGGCCAGCTCCTGAGCCTCACGCGCCAGGGCGTTCATCTCCTGCTCGGCGGCGGCCCGACGGAGCAGCTCCAGGCTCTGCTCGACCTGCTGCCGGAACTCCGCCTGCCGCTGCGCCAGCTGTTCGAGCGCGCGCTGGACCTCCTCCGGGTCCATCTGGTCGAGCGACCTCCGGAGCTCCTCCATCTGCTCCTTGAGCTCCGGCGACAGGACCTGATCGTAGAGCTCACGGATCTCGCGCAGCCGCTCCTGGAGCGCCGGGTCGTGGAGCCCGGCCTCCTGCATCGCCCGCTCCAGTGCCGCGGTCCGTTCGCGCATCTCCTCGACGCGTCGCGTCATCGACTCCTGGCGATCGAGGAGCTGCCGCGCCTGCTCGACCTCCTGGTACCCGAGATTCCCCTGTCCACTCGATGACCCGCCCCCGGATCCACCCGGCCGGCCCGGTTGTCTCGACGCCGACGACGCGCCGCCGCGTCGCGCGTTCGCTGAGCGGCGCGCCAGCTCGCGCGTGGACTGCTCCAGCTCCTGGGCGGACCGCGTCAGGGCCTCGGCGTCGGCGACCATGGCCTCGGTCTCCGCCTCCGCGCGGTCGCGCAACTCCGTCAACCCCGGAAGGCGCAGCACGTAGGTCTGCGACACCGCCGTCTGGCGCCGGGGCGAATTGTCGGTGACCCGAACGTGGTAGTGGATCTCGTCGCCCGGAAGCAGGCCGCGCCGCGTCGCATCGAGGACGCCCCGCACGATCCCCCGCCCGCCGTCGCCTTCCAGGGTCAACTTCTCCTCGACCGGCGCCTCGCGCCCACCGAGCGCGCTCACTCGCCAGCTCACCAACCGCGCATCCACCAGTCCGTAGTCGTCCCGCGCATCGGCGACGATCGGCTGCTGCATCGATGGACCGAGTACCGTATCCACGCCGGGGAAGGTGATCTCGACCGTGGGCGCCGCATCCTCGACGACCGTGATTTCGAGGGGAGGCGGCGCCGAAGCCAGTCCACCCCCCGTATGGTCGGTCAGGTGCCAGTGGTAGACGCCGCTCGAACGCGGGGTCCACCGGCCGACGAAACGATCGGCGGTCACCTCGAGCGCGATGCGCGACGACCCATCGCCGCGTTGCAGCACCGCCTCGCCGAGCCGCCGCGTCGCCCGGCCGCGAACCGCCAGCACGGACCCCGCCGGGAGCTCCAGCGGCGGGACGTCGCCCTCGAAGCGCTCGGCCTCCCGACCCACGTAACCCGGGTAGACGACGTCGATGACCAGGTCCGAGACGAGGAGGGGATCGAGGGGCGTGACGCGGAACGTGTCGCTGACCGCCCCATCCGGAGCGACGACCCAGTACTCGAGCGGCGCGTCCACCCGTGCGATCGTCGACGCCGCACGGTTCGATGTGACCTCGAGCCGCTGCTGGCGGGGCACATCGCCCGCAGCCCGCCACCGGAGCTCGACCTCCCTTCGCCCCGGCGCCACGATCCCGATCTCGAGCGACGAGCCGCGGGCGACCTCCGCATCACCCGGCTCGACCACCAGCGGCGGCAGCGGCGGCGGCAACAGATACGCAATCGGGTGGAGCAGCGGCACCCACCCCGCACGCGACCGGTCCGGCGAGAGGAAACCGAGCGCGGCCGTCACCGCCGTCAGCCCCGCGAACGCCACCAGTACCCGCTGGCGCCGCGCACGGGCACGCTCCCCGACCTCGCCCGCCAGGTCCCACGCACTCGCCCCCGCGAGACGCATGGCCAGGTCCGATTCCGCCCGATGGAAGAGCGCCGCCGAGGTCCCGGCGGGAAGCGCACGGCTCAGCTCCAGGACGCCGCGGAGGCTCCCCGGCGGCAACCCGTTTCTGGCCTCCGCCGCCGCCGCGACGACCCTCTCGTCGATCCCGCGGACCCATCGGCGAAGCACGCGTACCGCCACCGTGCAGCCCCCCACGATCGCAAGGAGCACCACGATCAGCGGCGCGGGGCTCGGCGCCGCCCACCAACGGCCGCCGCTGACCACCCACGCCACCACCAGGGCCATCGGTAGCGCCGCCCCCGCCGTGCAGGTGACGGCGAGGATTCCGTCCCGGCGGACCTGCCGCCGCGCAGCGTCGATCAGACTCCAGAGCCGCTGTCCCGCAGGACTCATCTCGTCACCTGTGCCAGGGCGTAGAGAAACAGGTTGATTCCCATGCGCAGCGCCGCCTCCCGCGCCTCCGGCGGGTCGCCGTGCACGTCCGCATCCTCCCACCCGTTCCCCAGGTCGGATTCGTAGCTGTAGAAGAGGATCAGCCGCCCTTCATGGAAGATTCCGAAGCCCTGCGCCGGCTTGCCGTCGTGCTTGTGGATCTTCGGAAGCCCCTTGGGGAACTCGTAGAGGGAGTGATAGATCGGGTGATCCGCAGGGATCTCGACCAGTTCCTTGTCCGGGAACACCCGCTTGATCTCGCGCCGGAAGCTCTCGTCCAGCCCGTAGTTGTCGTCGACGTGCAGGAACCCGCCCGACAGGAGGTACCGCCGAAGGATCTCGACCTCTTCGCCGGTGAAGCGCACGTTGCCGTGCCCCGTCATGTAGAGGTAGGGATACGTCCAGAGCGACGCATCCGTCAGCTTCACCTTCGCCGGCTGCTCGGAGACCGGGAGCCCGGTCCGTTCACGGATCGCGCGCAGCAGGTTCGGCAGACCCGAGGGGTTGGCGTACCAGTCGCCACCCCCGCCGTACTGGAGCTGTGCGATCGTCAACACCGGATCCGACGCGGGCACGGCGCCGGGAGCCAGAAGATGAAGGAGCACGCCCAACAGCAACGACATCAACTCGAATCTCCTTCGTCCTCTCCGGACAGGGAGAGTACGATCTCGTAGGCTCGGTTCCGGGGCAGCCCCAACCGCCCGGCCAGTTCCCGGGCCACGGCGCTCGGCCGTCCCCCCTCCGCCAATAGCTCACGACCCAGGACCCTCGCACGATCCTCGACATCGGCGCCCTCCTCGGCGCCGGCCTCCCCGCCCGCCACCACCACGACGACCTCCCCCCGGGGTGGCTCCCGGTCGTAATAGGCGACGGCCTCCGCCAATGTTCCGCGGAAGAACGCCTCGTGTACCTTGGTCAGTTCGCGCGCCACCGCCACGCGACGATCGCCGCCGCAGACGTCGGCCAGGTCACGGAGCAAGGACGCTACCCGACCCGGCGCCTCGTAGAGGACCGCGGTGTGCCGGAGCGCCGCGACCTCCGCCAGCCGCTCGCCTCGCGCCCGCCCGCTCCGGGGCGTGAAGCCAAAGAACGTGAACGGCTCCGGATCGATCCCCGACGCGACCAGCGCCGCCAGCAACGCCGACGGCCCGGGGATCGGGACCACCCGATGCCCCGCCTCCACGACCCTCTGCACGATCCGTGCGCCCGGGTCGGAGATCAGCGGGGTCCCCGCATCCGAGACGATCGCCACATCCTCGCCCGCGTCCAGCCACTCCAAGAGCTGCGCAGCCCTCGCCGCTTCGTTGTGGGCGTGCGCCGAGGTCAACGGCGTCGAAATGCCGTAGTGCCGGAGCAAGATCGAGGTTCGGCGAGTGTCCTCCGCGAGGATACGGTCGACCTCCCCGAGCACCGCGACCGCTCGGTAGGTGATGTCGCCGAGATTGCCTATGGGTGTGCTGACAATATAAAGCTGCGCCATAACTTACGCCAGTCTCCCGTGTTGTGGAACCCACCCGTTGGCCGGGGCCCCGGGCCCGCACTCGGGCCCGCACCCGGCCCGGACCCACGGCCAACACCCCGGGCGCCCCCGACCGCCTCGGTCGCGCCCCCCGGCCGGCCGCCGGGGGCGATCGCGTCCACACGGTACCGGCAGGGCCGACCCCGCCTCCGTTCGCCCAAACGACGGCGGACCGGCTGGCCATCGGCCAGCCGGTCCGCCTGCTCTCGCTCCCGGGGCGAGGGCCCGCAGCCCGTCGCCCCGCGCGACCGCTTCCCCTCAGCGGAGATGCTCCTGGATCTTCCGCTCCAGGTGAGGCTTCGGCACCGCGCCGACCACCGTGTCGACGTGCTTGCCGTCCTTGAAGAAAAGAATGCTCGGGATCGACCGGACGTTGAAGCGCATCGTCGTATGCTGATTCGCATCCACGTCCAGCTTCGCCACGCGCACCTTCCCCTCGTACTCGCTGGCGAGCTGTTCGATGATCGGCGCGACCATGCGGCACGGACCGCACCACGCAGCCCAGAAGTCCACGATCGCAAGGCCTTCCGCCTTCTCGATCGTCTCCGCGAAATTGGCGTCCGTCGCCGTCAGCACCGTCGCGTTCTCGGCCATTCCCCTCTCCTTGTCGTGGGCCGCGGCCGTGGCCCGGCCGCGCCCTGCGTGTTACCTTTCCGAAGACAGCGCACGTTTGCAAGAAACCGGCCGTCTACCGACCATGAACCAACGACCTCTCGATCATGTGGCGATCGCGGTTCATTCGATCGCCGAGGCCCTTCCTCTCTTCGAACTCCTGACCGGCGGCGCCGGTTCCCCAACGGAGCGGGTGGACGCCCAGGGCGTCGACGTCGCCTTCGTCGGCAACGGTACCGGCCGGATCGAGCTGATCGAACCGATCTCCGCCGATTCCGGCGTGGCCCGCTTCCTCGAACGCCGCGGCCCCGGCCTGCACCATCTCGCCTATCGCGTCCCCGACCTCGAGGCCGCACTCGCCGAGCTCGCCGCTCGGGGCGTCCGCCTCATCGACGAGCGCCCCCGCGAAGGGGCGCACGGCCGCCGCGTAGCGTTCCTCCACCCGGCCAGCACCGGCGGCGTCCTGATCGAGCTCGTCGAGGAGGCGTAGGGATCGGTCAGCGCGACATCGTGATCTTCTCGATGTCGATCTGCTCCACCAACCACCCGTCTTTCTTCGTCTGGACGACGATGAACGGCACATCGACCACCCGCTCGTTGATGTGCATGCGGATGATGAGCCGTACGGCCTCGCCCATTCGACCCGGGACCGGGCCCTCGCCTTCCAGCGAGTAGTTGTCGTGCCGAAGGACGGAGGCGAGGGCGTACATGCGCTGCTCGACCTCGGCCCGAGGATCACGCTTGAGGATCGAGCCGTCCTTCGTCCCGAAAAGGCGCGCCATCGTGTCGAGGTCGCGGGCGTTCGCAGCGTTCAGGAACCGCTCGACGGCCAGGGCGGGCGCGACGCTTGCGCCGGGTGAACGGACCGTCGAGACCGGCTCGGCCTTCGACACGCACCCCGGCGCGGGGATCGCCAGACAGGCACAGAGCAGGAGCGCCCGTCCGGCTGCGGTGGATGTCCGGCGCATGGATCGACTCCGAAAAGATTGCCGCCCCCAGGGGCGGGGGCGGCGTCAACGTTAGGGCCGTTCGGAGCCCCCTGTCAAGCGACCACCGCTTCGGACTCCGCCTTCTCGAACCTCAACCCGGGCGAGCCCTCCTCCCTGTCGACCACGATCGTGTCGCCGTCGTTGAAGCGCCCCTCGAGGAGGAGCATCGCCAGCGGGTTTTGGACCATGCGCTGGATCGCTCGCTTGAGCGGCCTCGCGCCGAACGCCGGGTCGTACCCCTCTTCCGCGATCGCCCGCTTGGCCGCATCGGTGACCCGGAGCGTGATCTTCCGCTCCGCCAGGAGCTGCTCGACCCGGCGCAACTGCAGCTCGACGATCCGCTCGAGCTGATCGGCGCCGAGGGGCCGGAAGACGATGATATCGTCGACCCGGTTCAGGAACTCCGGCCGGAAGTGCCGCCTCAGCTCGGCGTTGACCAGTACCTCGACCTCCTCCCAGACGGTCGTGCCGGCCCGCTCCAGGATCGCCTGGCCGCCCAGGTTCGACGTCATGATGATCACGGTGTTGCGGAAGTCAACCGTCCGTCCCTGCGAATCGGTCAGGCGCCCGTCATCGAGGATCTGCAGGAGGATGTTGAAGACCTCCGGGTGCGCCTTCTCGATCTCGTCGAAGAGGACGACGGAGTACGGGCGGCGCCGCACCGCCTCCGTGAGCTGGCCCCCCTCCTCGTAACCGACGTACCCGGGAGGCGCGCCGATCAGGCGGGCGACGGCGTGCTTCTCCATGTACTCGGACATGTCGATGCGGACCATCGCCTCCTCGTCGTCGAAGAGGAACTCCGCCAGCGCACGCGCCGTCTCGGTCTTCCCGACCCCCGTCGGCCCGAGGAAGATGAAGCTGCCGATCGGCCGATTCGGGTCCTGGAGCCCCGCCCGGCTGCGTCGTACCGCGTTCGCCACCGCTTCGACCGCCTCGCTCTGGCCCACGACCCGACTCCCCAGCACCTGGTCGAGGTGGGTCAGCCGATCCCGCTCCGACTCCAGCATCCGCGAGACCGGGATCCCCGTCCACTTCGAGACGACCTCCGCGATGTCCTCCGCGTCGACTTCCTCTTTCAAGAACTTCCCGTCCTTCTGGAGAACCGCGAGCCGCTCCTCCGCCGCCGCCAGATCCCGCTCCATTCCCGGAATCTCGCCGTACTGGATCTCCGCGGCCCGACTCAGGTCGCCCGTCCGCGTGGCCCGCTCCGCCTCCACCTTCAACTCGTCGATCCGCTCCTTGATCTCCCGGATCCGACCGATCTGCACCTTCTCCGCCTGCCACCTCAGCTTCATCGACCCCGAGCGCTCCCGCAGGTCGGCCAGCTCCGCCTCGATCTTCTCCCGGCGCTCCACGGCCTGACGATCCTCCTCGCTCGCCAGCGCCGTCCGCTCGATCTCCAGCTGCGTGATCCTCCGCTCGACCTCGTCGATCTCCTGCGGGAGCGAGTCGATCTCGATCCGCAGCCTCGACGCGGCCTCGTCGATCAGGTCGATCGCCTTGTCGGGGAGGAATCGCCCCCCCACGTACCGGTCCGACAACTTCGCCGCCGCCACGATCGCGCCATCCGTGATCCGGACCCCGTGGTGCACCTCATAGCGCTCCTTCAGCCCCCGAAGGATCGCGATCGTGTCCTCCACGCTCGGCTCCCCGACGTAGACCGGCTGGAACCGCCGCTCGAGGGCGGCATCCTTCTCGATGTGCTGGCGGTACTCGTCCAGCGTCGTCGCGCCCACGACGCGGAGCTCCCCCCGCGCCAACGCGGGCTTCAACATGTTCCCCGCATCCACCGCCCCCTCCGCCGCACCCGCACCCACGATCGTGTGCAGCTCGTCGATGAAGACGATGAAGCGCCCCTCCGCCTCCGTGATCTCCTTCAGCACCGCCTTGAGCCGCTCCTCGAACTCGCCGCGGTACTTCGACCCCGCCACCATCGAACCGATGTCCAGCGAGACCAGACGCTTCTCCCGCAGCGACTCCGGAACATCTCCACTCACGATCCGCTGTGCCAGCCCCTCGACGATCGCCGTCTTCCCGACCCCCGGCTCCCCGATCAGCACCGGGTTGTTCTTCGTTCGCCGGCTCAGTACCTGGATGACGCGACGGATCTCCTCATCCCGCCCGATCACCGGGTCCAGCTTCCCCACACGGGCGAGCTCCGTCAGATCCCGACTGAACCGCTCCAGCGCCCGGTACTTCTGCTCCGGCGCCTGGTCCGTCACCCGATGCGGTCCGCGGACCGCCTCCAGCGCCTCCAGGATCGCCTCCCGGCTCGCACCCTGCTCCGTCAGAAGCTCCCGCGTCGTCGACCCCTTCTGCGCCGCCAGCGCCAGAAGCAGGTGCTCCGTCGAGATGTACTCGTCCTTCAGCCCCCGCGCCTCCGCCTCCGCGGCGGCGAGGATCTGGTTCAACTCCCGGCTCGGCGACGGCATCGCTCCGCCGCTCTGCCGCGGTAGCCGGTCCAGCGCCCGCGTCAGACCCTCCCGCAGCCGCGCGAGGTTGACCCCAACCTTCTGGAGCACCGGCACGACCACCGTCTCGTCCTGACCCAGGAGCCCATACAGCAGGTGAACGTCCTCGAGCGACGGATTCCCCCGCCTCTGCGCCTCCCCGACCGCCCCCTGGATCGCCTCACCCGCCTTGATCGTCAATCGGTCGTAACTCAGCACCTTCGCCTTCCCTTTCCGGGTCCGCGCCTTCCGCTTCCTTCGCCATGCCATGCCGTGTCGTCCACGGATCGCCCGCGCCTCCGGGCAAGGCCCGTTCCCTCACAACTCTGCCATTTCGGCAGTCACTCCGGCGCGACTCCGGGAACGACCCTCCGGAAAAGCGCCCATCGCCGGCGTCCGCTCTCGGACGCCGGCGATGGGCTTCGGATCACCGGTGGACCCCGTCGGGTCAGAGCCTGGGCCCGACCAGCAGGGCGTTGGCGAACGGTTGGTACGTGGAGTACCAGAAGTGACGGAAGACCGGGTCGCCTGCGAAGAGAATGACTCGTCCCCGGCCGACTCGGCGCGTGGCGAGCCAGGAGGTCCGGGAGAGGCGCTCGAGGTTCTTCGCGCTGATGACGCCGCTCACCTTCTCGAGGCCCTCCGGGAAATACGCGACGGTCTCGAACGACTCATCCGGCTCGAAGGCGGAGCCACTGGTGTGGAGGACGAAGAGGCGGTCGGGCATCCCGTCGACGCCGGCGCCGAAGGCCAGGGGGTGATCCGGATCGAGCCGAACGGCGAAGATCGTACCCGGCACCTGTTCTTCCCAGCGCTCGAGCTCGCGCTCGCTCCGGCCGCGGAGCGCGCGGGCAAGGTCCTTGTCGTCCTTCGACGCGTCGTCCTCCCTTGCCTTGATCCCGGCGAGGGCCTCGGAGACCGCGCGGGCGCCGCCGGCGATCGCCACGACGGTGCCGCCGCGCTCGACCCACGACTTGACGTCGTCGAGCCGTTTCCCGCCGATCGCGGAGGGCGACATGTCGGGGAGCACGAGGACGTCGTACTCATCGAGATCGACCGCGCCGAGCCGGTCGGTCGGTACCGCGTCGAAGGCGAGTCCGAGGGTCTGCTCGAGGAAGAACCAGAGGGCGCCGTAAGAGGTGGCGGAGACGCCGTCGCCCGTGAGGACGGCGACGCGCGGCAATTCCAGGGCGTAGGCGTCCTCGGTCCCCAGGTCGTTCCCCTCGGGGGTGAACCCCGAGGCGACGGGCACGGCCAACTCATCGAGGCCGCTGGAGGCGAGGGCCGCCGCGATGTCGGCGATCCCGGCGCGGGGGAGGAAGATCGTCCCGGCGGGCCATTTCCTGCCGTCGAGCGTGAAGCCCTCGTCGAGGACGCGGGCGCGTCCTCCGGCCTCGAGGTACCGGATCACGCGAGGCCAGGCGCTGAACCCGGGGGCGACGAGGTAACCGTACGGCCGGTCCATCGTCGGGCCGTTCCCCGACGCGACGACGCGCGTCGCCTCGTCGATGGGCCGCCACCCCGCGTCGGGGACCCGGTCGGCGCGGTGCGCCTCGACGCCGTACGCGTACGGCAGCGACCATGCGCTCACGTCGTACGAGTAGGTGGCGTCGAGGACGGTCTCCGGCTGCAGGAGCGTGATGGCCAGGCGGCCGCGCGGCTGGCGGGCGGGGACGCGGTACGTCCCGGCCGGGAACTCGCGGCGAGCCCTGAACCCGTCGTGGGGCCGGGCATCGGCGCGGAACGCCCGCTCCGCCTGCTCGACCCGGATCCCCTGGCCGCGCAGGAGCGCGACCAGCGCCTCGATGCGCCCGGCGTCCTCACCCGGCACGAGGAGCACGTCCGGGACGCCTTCACCCGTGGTGCGGTGGAACCGCGCGAAGTCCAGCAGCAGCTCCGTCTTGCGACGCACCGCGGCCCGGAGCGTCGCCTCCCCCGACGTGCGGTGGTGCTCCGCACGATCCCGGAGGGTGAGGAGCGTGCCGTCCGGCCGACGGATCGCGAGCCCGGCCCTCGAATGGCCCGCCTGCTCGTACGTCATCCCGATCGCGCCGTTCAGGCTCGGCCAGCTGTCGCCGTACCCGGGGTAGAAGAGGTCGAACCCCTGGGCGGTGTAGTAGGCCCACCCCTGCTCGTCGAAGGCCGCCGCGTTGGCCTGACCGAAGTACCGCCCCCAGTCCAGGATGTGCTTGGGGTACATCGGGTTGATCGGATCGGCGGCCGGGAAGAAGAAGTAGCTCGACCTCCAGTCCATCTCGTGAAAGTCGACGTGAACCTGCGGCGACCAGTACATCCAGGTCGCGATCCGCGCCCGCGTCTCCGGCTGGGAGAGCCACGCCCAGTCACGGTTCAGGTCGAAGAGATAGTGGTTGAACCGGCCCCCCGGCCACGGCTCCCAGTGCTCCCTTGCCTCCGGGTTCGGATTCGGGCGCGCGCCCTGCGCCTGGCGGTACCACCCCACGTACCGGTCGCGCCCGTCCGGGTTGACCGCCGGATCGATGATCACGATCGCCGAATCCAGCACGCCCGCCACGCTCTCGGCGCCGCGCACCAGGTCCCACGCGGTCCACATCGCCGCCTCGCTCGACGAGGCCTCGTTCCCGTGAACGCCGTAGCTGAAATAGAGGACGGCGGGGTTCGTCGCCGCAATCGCCCGTGCGCGCGACTCCGGGGTCGCGGGATCGGTGAGCTCGCGGTTGCGGTCCAGGATCTCATCCAGCCGAGCCAGGTTGTCTTCCCGGGCGATCACGACCTGGAGGAGCGGCCGCCCCTCGACGGTCTTCCCGTACGGCCGGATCTGCACCCTCGGCGAGGCCGCCGCAAGCGCCTCCATGTACCGGACGACCCCGGCGTGATCAGTGAACCTCTCGCCGAGCTCGTATCCCAGGACCTCCGCGGGCGATGCGACGCCCCCGGGCCCGTTGCGTTGCTGGGCCGCGGCGGGCACCGTCACGGCCAACGCGCACAGCCACGGGAGTGCGCGCGAAATCATCCGATGAGCCATCGATAGGATCGGGTTTGGGGTCAAGAAGGCTTGGGAACCAGGGGAACATACTGCCCCAGCGCTCGGTATCGCAATCGTTTGCGGTCGGCGACCGCGGATCCTCCCCGCACCATCGTTGACAAGACCGAACGAGGCCGGTACGGTAACCGTGGCCCCATGCAAGCACATCCACCCGTTCCGGAGCGCGTGATGTCCTCTCAGCTCGCCCCATCGGAACCCGCCCGCAAGGCGGGGCTCCCCCGAGAGGCGTACGAGACGATCCCGGGGGAGTCGTATCCGCCCTACGTGGGCCCGGAGGAGTCGATCCCGGAGTTCAGCGTCAAGGCGGTCGTCCTCGGGATCCTCGTCGGCATCGTCTTCGGTGCGGCCAACGCCTATCTCGGCCTCCGCGTCGGCCTGACCGTGAGCGCCTCAATCCCCGCCGCCGTCATGGCCATCGTGCTCTTCCGCGCGTTCCGCGGAGGGACGGTCCTCGAGACGAACATCGTCCAGACGATCGGGTCCGCCGGTGAATCGCTCGCCGCGGGCGTGATCTTCACGATCCCCGCGCTCTTCATCTGGCAGCAGACCGATCCGACGATCCGGGTCGATCTCGTGGAGATCGCGGTCCTCGCGCTCTTCGGCGGGCTCCTCGGCGTCCTCTTCATGATTCCGTTGCGCCGGTTCCTGATCGTCAAGGAGCACGGCGCGCTGCCGTACCCCGAGGGGCTGGCCACGGCCGAGGTCCAGGTGGCGGGGGAGGAGGGCGGCCAGAAGGGTCGGCTCGTCTTCGGGGGCCTCGGTATCGGCGCCCTCTACCAACTCCTCGCCAACGGCCGGGGGCTCAGCCTCTGGCCCGAGGAACCCACGCAGCGGCTCCCGGCCAAGGCAGAGATCAGCGGATCCTTCACCCCCGAGCTCCTCGGCGTCGGGTTCATCGTCGGGCCCAGGATCGCCGCGATCATGTTCGCGGGCGGTGCACTGGCGTGGCTCGTCCTCCTCCCGATCATCAACCTCTGGGCGGGCGACGCCGTCGTCTACCCGGGCACCGTCCCCGTCTCCGAGATGGAGCCGGGGGCGATCTGGAGCAACTACGTCCGCTACATCGGCGCGGGGGCCGTGGCCTTCGGGGGGATCGCGACCCTGGTCAAGAGCCTCCCCACGATCTGGCAGTCGTTCCGCGTAGGGATCGCCCAGGTCGTGGGGGCAGGCGCGAAGGGGCCCGTGCCGAGGACCGACCGCGACATCGGGCTCGGCTGGGTCGCCGGGGGTTCCCTCGCCATCGCGATCGCGCTCTGGCTCTGGCCCGGCGTGCCGGTGAGCCTCTTCGCGGCGTTCCTCCTCGTCATCTTCGCGTTCTTCTTCGTAACCGTCTCCTCCCGGATCGTCGGGTTGGTCGGCTCGACCTCCAACCCGATCTCCGGCATGACGATCGCTACGCTGCTCCTGACCGCGTTCATCTTCGTCGCCCTCGGTCTCGGCGACGCGCCGGGCGCACGCATCGCCGTCCTTGCCGTCGGCGCCGTGGTCTGCATCGCCGCCGCCATTGCGGGGGACACGTCGCAAGACCTCAAGGCGGGGTTCCTCCTCGGAGCCACGCCCTGGAAACAGCAGGTCGCCGAGATGATCGGCGTCATCTCGAGCGCCTTGGTGATGGGCGGGACGCTCCTCCTCCTCCACCGATCCTACGGGATCGGGACCGAGGGGGGCCTCCCCGCGCCCCAGGCTACGTTGATGAGCCTGGTCATCGACGGCGTCCTCTCGCACAACCTCCCCTGGCGGTTCGTTTTCATCGGCATGGCTCTGGCCGCCATCGTCGAGTTCGTCTTCCGCCTCCCGTCGCTCGCGTTCGCCGTCGGCCTCTATCTCCCGATCGCGCTGTCCACGCCGATCATGGTCGGGGGCGTGATCCGTGCGATCATCGAGCGTCGCGCGGCCCCGGGCGAGGTCGACGACCAGCGGGAAGCCGGGATCCTATTCTCCAGTGGGTTGGTCGGGGGGGCCGCGCTCCTGGGCGTGCTCATCGCCGTGGCGATCTACTTCTTCGGATCCGACGATCCGGCGCAGCCCGCGCCCTGGGTGATCGGTCACGATTGGATGGGCGCACTCGGCACCCTCTTCGGGACCCTGGCCTTCGCCGTGCTGAGTTACCTGCTCTACGGCGTCGCGCGGCGGAAAGCCCTGCCGTTCGGCCCGCGCGGGGGGGATGGCTCGTGAAGGCCGCGGGACTCACGGGCATCCTCCTGGTCGCGGTCGGTTGCGGCGCCGCCGGCCCGACCGCGCAGCGGGATGACCACGAGGACATTCCCTTGTCGACCTTCATCGACGTCTACGTCGCGCTGCGGCAGGCCGCGGCCTGGGCGGATTCGTCCGCCCAAGCCTTCGAGGCGGCCAAGCGTGAGATCCTCGACCGCCACGGGATCACGGAGGAGGCCCTCCGCGCCTTCGCCGAACGCCACGGCGACGACATCCCCGCGATGGTCAAGGCGTGGGAGACGATCCGCGACCGGATCGCGGCTCGCGATTCGTCGGTTTCCGGGACGCCCTGAGCCGCCGGGGCGCGGGTCGATCCCCCGCGCCCCGGCCCCCCGTCCCTCCTTCGATCCAGTGCCTCAACCACTCGGCGCCCCGATTCATCCCCCGCACACCGAGGAGCAGCACCAGGTCACGATCCCCCGCCCCCTCGACGACTCTCCCGATCGCGTCGCGCCGTCGGCTGTGGTGCTCGTAGGGAACGCCGTACCGTGAAAGCGCTTCCGGGAACGCTTCACGCTCGGCCGGTTCGACCCTATTCGATTCGCCAACCGCGGTGCACGATCTGCATCCGGCGCCACGGCGCGGGGAACGATGCCAGCGCACTCCTCACCACCTCCTCGTCGGCGCCGAGGCGAGTGCAGTCGTCGCCGCGAGCGCCGCGTTCGCGACGTTCGGCCGCCCCAGGACCCGCAACCCCAGCTCAAGCGCGCCTGGGGACCGCCCTCTACCGCCGACCACCGGGAGTGGGCGACGGCTCGTGAGCACCGCGCGCGAGCCGCCACCCCGCACCGGTAGGCGATCGATGCGCAACGTTACCCGCCCGCCGCGGCCGCAGCTCACGGGAACGACGGGCCTCCGGCGGACGAGCTCGCGGCCCGGCCGGTCCCCCGCCGGCTACACGACCGGCACGCCGTACGCGATGTGGTCGAAAAAATGGTACTTGGTCAGGATGGAGTTGCGGAAGGTGCCGTGGTACTCCAGGTGTTCGAGGGGGACGAGACCCGTGAACACGCCGAGGTCCAAGGCGAGCCCGTGGACCTCGGCTCTGGTCGAGGGCATGACTCGTCACCTCCAGGATCACGAGTCGCGCACCGCCTTCGACGAATGTCGACAGCGCGGCGTGGGGCTCCAGCAGGCCGGCTTACCACTCGGCCGCGATCTCGGCGAGCGCCCTACGCGGGTCCGGAACCCGGAGCACCGGCACTGGCGGGCCGGGGAGATCTCGCTCCGCCACGACGACGATGGCGCCCCGCGCTACCGCCTCGGCCACGAAAGCGTGCCCGTCGAACCGACTTCCGGGGACCGCGACGAAGAGGTACCCCGCCCCCACCTTCCCGGCATCGGCCGCGACCCCGCAAACCGGCCTCCCCGACGTACCCGATCGATCGACCGAGGCCCCGGCCGCCGCCGTCAGCTCCCCGAGCCGCCGGCCCCGCCGCTCTTGGCCTTGTCGCGTCTCCCCCACGCACGGCGCCGCTCGCATCCCCCGCGCCACCCCGCCCGGCGGCCCCCCATCGTCTGGCGTAGAGATTGCACTTCCCGGGCTCCGGGTGGTTCGACGTTGCCGCCCGCGTCGGGCATTTTACGGAGTGGTATCGCGGTGTTGGAACACACGTACGGCGAATGCACGGGCAACTGGCGGCTCGTCGGGACGGGCGACACGCGCTCGATCCGATGCGACCGCTGCGATGCCCAGTACCCCGCCTCACCCGAGAACAGGCTGGCGGCGATAGACGAGAATTATGCGGGGATCTACCTGCGACGACTCACGGCCGAGGGCGCTTCCCAGATCGATTCCGATCGCGATGCCGCCTGAGATGGCCGCCACCGTCCTCCCCGCCGGCGGAGAGGACGGTGGCCCACCCGACTATTCCCACTCGATCGTGGCAGGAGGCTTCGAGCTCACGTCGTAACACACCCGGTTGACGCCCGCGACCTCGTTGATGATCCGGGACGAGATCCGACCCAGGACCTCGTGGGGGAAGGGATACCAATCCGCGGTCATCCCGTCCCGGCTGGTCACGGCGCGCAGAGCGGCGACGTGCTCGTACGTGCGCATGTCGCCCATCACGCCGACGCTCCGCACCGGAAGCAGCACCGCGAATGCTTGCCAGATGTCGTCGTAGAGCCCGGCCGCGCGGATCTCCTCCAGGTAGATCGCATCGACCTCCCTCAACGTCGCGAGCCGCTCCTCCGTCACCTCCCCGAGGACGCGGATGGCGAGCCCCGGCCCGGGGAACGGATGGCGGCCCACCAGCTCCTCCGGGAGACCCAACTCGCGACCGACCTGGCGAACCTCGTCCTTGAAGAGCTCGCGCAACGGTTCGACCAGCTCGAACGGCATGTCTTCGGGGAGCCCGCCCACGTTGTGGTGGGTCTTGATCGTGACCGACGGCCCCCGGACCGAGAGCGACTCGATCACGTCGGGGTAGAGCGTCCCCTGCACCAGGAACTTCGCGTCCCGCCCCGCCTCGCGCGCCGCCCGCTCGAAGACCCGGATGAACGTCTCGCCGATCCGCTTCCGTTTGACCTCGGGGTCCTCGACGCCGCGAAGCCGTTCGAGGAAATCCCTCGAGGCATCCACGACGACCAGGCGGATCCCGAGGTGCTGCCGGAAGGTACGCTCGACGCTCTCCCGCTCGCCCTTCCGAAGGAGCCCCGTGTCGACGAAGATGCAGGTCAACTGGTCGCCGATCGCGCGGTGCACGAGCGCCGCCGCGACCGACGAGTCGACGCCGCCCGAGAGACCGCAGATCACCTCGGCATCACCGACCTGTTCGCGGATCCGTGCCACCGTGTCGTCGATGAACGAGCCGGCCGTCCAGGTCGGCTCGCACCCGCAGACCCCGAAGACGAAGTTCGAGATCACCTCGTCGCCGCGAGGGGTGTGCGCCACCTCGGGGTGGAACTGCACCCCGAAGATCGGGCGGTCCACCGCACGGAACGCGGCGACCGGAAGGGAGGGCGTCGAGGCGAGGGTCCGGTATCCCGGCGGCGGCTCGTCCACGTGATCGCCATGGCTCGCCCACACGGTCACCCGCTCCCCGGCGTGGAATCCGTCGAAGAGCGTATCGCAGTCGATGATCGACACCTCGGCTCGGCCGTACTCCCGCCGGCCGGGGAGGACCCGCCCCCCCTCCAGGTGCGCGATGAGCTGCATGCCGTAGCAGATCCCGAGAATCGGGATCCCGAGGGAGAGCAGCCTGGGGTCGGCCGTCGGGACATCTTCGCCATAGACCGACGCGGGGCCGCCGGACAGCACGATCCCCCGAGGTTCCCACGATCGGATCCAGTCCAGCGTGACCGTCGGGGGATGAATCTCGCAGTAGACGCGCTCCTCCCGGATGCGTCGCGCGATGAGCTGCGTGAACTGCGAGCCGTAGTCGATGATCAGGATTCGGTTGTGCATTCTCGCATCAGTCCGCCGCGTCGGGCGCGGCACGGTGGGCGGCGAGCTCCCCCTCCAGGTATTCGATCTCGCCGCGCACCAGGTCGTCGTACGTCTCCCGTCGACGGATCGGCCGGAACCCATCCCCTTCGACGAGCACCTCCGCCGGGCGCGGGCGCGCGTTGTACTGCGAGGCCATCGAGAAGCCGTACGCCCCCGCGGTCCGGATCACGAGGAGCTCGCCTTCGGCGGGCCGCTCGATCGGACGGTCGAGGGCCAGGAAGTCGCCGGTCTCGCAGACCGGGCCCACGACGTCGGCCCGGATCACCTCGCGGCCCGGGCGGCGTTCGACCGGCTCGATGTGGTGGTACCCCGAGTAGTGGCTCGGCCGCAGGAGGTCGTTCATCCCGGCATCGGTGATGACGAACGTCTTCCCGCCCATCTCCTTGAGGTAGAGGACCCGGGCGACGAGGACGCCGGCCGGCCCCACGATGTAGCGTCCGGGTTCGAGGATGAGGCGGAGCCCGGCCTCCCGCACCAGGGGGGCGAGCACCTCGGCGAAGTCGCCGGCCCGTCGGGCGCCCTCGCCCTCCTCCCCCTCCATGTACGAGATCCCGAAGCCGCCGCCGAGGTCCAGGTACTCCAGCGGGATCCCCTCCGCGCGGATCGCGGCGACCAGCTCGAGGACGTGCTCGAGCGCCCGGCGGTACGGGTCAACCTCCGCGATCTGGCTCCCGATGTGCACGTCGATCCCGCGCACACGAATCCCCGGCAGCGCCGCGGCGACCCTGTAGAGATCGAGCGCCTGCTCGCTCGGAATTCCGAACTTCGTCGCCCGATGCCCGGTCCGCGTGTAGGCGTGGGGCGTCGGGCTCTCGATGTCGGGGTTGATCCGGAGCGCGACCGGCGCCTCGGCGCCCAGCGCCGCGGCGACCTCGGCGAGGACCCGGAGCTCCCCCTCGCTCTCCACGTTGAAGCCGTAGATCCCCGCCTCGAGCGCCTGAGCCATCTCCGCCGCGGTCTTCCCCACCCCGCTGAAGACGATTCGATCCGGAGGAATCCCCGCGAGTAGCGCTCGCCGAAGCTCGCCACCGCTCACGATGTCGGCCCCCGCGCCGAGCTCCGCGAGGAGCCGCAGGATCGAGAGGTTCCCGTTCGCCTTGACCGAGTAGGCGATCAGCCGGTCGACGGCGCCGAAGGCGCCATCCACCTCGCGGTACCGCTCCGCGATCGTGGTTCCGCTGTAGACGTAGAGCGGCGTGCCGAACTCCGCGACGAGGCGGTCGATCGGCACCCGTTCGCAGTGCAGCCGACCGTCCACGACGTGGAACCGCGGCTCGCCCGTCAGTACGCTCGTGCCCAGACGGCCTCCTCTCTGGCCTCGCCGCCGCAGACGATGCACCGCTTCGGCGCGGTGGGCGTCCGGAACTCCTCGAACGGCAACACCCGGATCGTCGCCTTCGTCTCCTCCTTCACCCGCGCCTCGCAGCGCGCGTCCCCGCACCAACCCGCGTACACGAACCCGCCCGGTCCTTCGATGATCTCGCGGAACCGCGCGTAATCCTCGACCCCGCGGTGCGAGTTCTCCTCACGGCGCCGGATCGCGGCCTCGAGCATCGCCGCCTGGATCGCCTCGAGCCGGCCGGGAATCGTCGCCACCGCCTCGGACTCCGGGACGAACTCCTTGCGCGGCACACCATCCAGCTCAATGCGCCGGGCGAGCGCGACCTGCCCCTTCGCCACGTCCTTCGGCCCGATTTCCATCCGCAGCGGCACGCCCTTCCGTTCCCATTCGTAGAACTTCGCGCCCGGCGTCATGTTCTCCCGGGCGTCGACGTGCAGCCGCACCCCTCCCTTCCGGAGCTCGCCGGCGACTGCCTCGACCTTCTCCATCACCAGCGACCGCTCCTCGTCCGAGCGGTAGATCGGCACGATCACGACCTGATACGGCGCGAGGCGAGGCGGGATCACCAACCCCGTGTCGTCACCGTGCGTCATGACCATCCCGCCGATCAGGCGGGTGGACACCCCCCACGACGTGTTCCAGGCGTACGCCTCGCCCCCCGTCTCCGTTTGGAACTTGAGGTCGAACTGCCGCGCGAAGTTCTGCCCCAGCATGTGCGACGTGCCCGCCTGGAGCGCCTTGTTGTCCTGCATCAACGCCTCCAGCGAGTACGTCCGCACCGCACCCGGGAACTTCTCCGATTCCGACTTCCGCCCCAGGATGACCGGCATCGCCATCCATTCGTACATGAAGGTACGATAGACGCCGTGCATCCGAAGGGCCTCCTCTTCCGCCTCCGCTTCCGTGGCGTGAGCCGTGTGCCCTTCCTGCCACAGGAACTCGAGCGTACGGAGGAAGAGCCGCGTGCGCATCTCCCACCGCACCACGTTCGCCCACTGGTTGATCAGCAGCGGCAGGTCGCGGTAGCTCTGGACCCACTTCGCGAACATCGCGTAGATGATCGTCTCGGAGGTCGGCCGGACCACGAGCGGCTCCTCGAGGCGCGACTCCGGGTCGGGGATCAAGCCCCCTTCCGGTGAGGCCTTCAAGCGCGAATGCGTGACGACCGCCATCTCCTTGGCGAACCCCTCGATGTGCTCCGCCTCTCGGGAGATGAAGCTCTGCGGGATGAAGAGCGGGAAGTACGCGTTCTGGTGGCCGGTCTCCTTGAACATGCCGTCCAGCGTGCGCTGCATGTTCTCCCAGATCGCGTAACCGTACGGCCGAATGACCATGCTGCCCCGGACCGGCGAGTAGTCCGCCAGCTCCGCGCGCTGGACCACTTCATTGTACCAAGCGCTGAAATCCTCGGCCCGTGGGGTCAGCCCCTTCTCTTCCGCCATATTCCTCCGGTACTCCCGCCCCGATTGTCGATGAGATCGTTTACTCCCCTGGATGCTGCCCGTTCCCCCGGATCCGGCTCACGAGCAATCCGATCAGCGGCGCGACGAGGACGATGATCGTGACCACGATCCACGTCTCCAGGAAGGGCACCCCGGTCGTGGAGAGCAGCCACGCCACCAGCGCGGAACCCAGCACGGCGACGACGACCGCCATGAGGAAGAGACCGTAGGTGAAGAATCGCGCCCGGCGCAGGATTTGGCGCCGCCGCTCGCGCTCCGTGTCGCCGTCCTGGGGTCGATCGGCCATGGCTCCACCTCAGGGAACCAGTTCGCCGAGGGGGACGCGGCTCTCGGCGCCGGTCCGCATCTCCTTCACGATCGCCTCCCCCGCCGCCGCCTCCTCCGGCCCCACGACGATGACCCGCTCTGCTCCCCGTGCGTCTGCGTCCTTGAACTGCCGCCCGACACCCGCCGGCCTGAGCCCGTAGGCCACCGAGAACCCCGCGCCGCGCAGCCGGCGCGCGAGGTTGAGGGCAAGGGGGCGCTCCCCATCGCCGATCGCCACGATGTAGTAGTCGAGCCGCGGCGCATAGGTGGGGAGCAGGCCGCGATCCGCGAGGAGCTCCGCCAGCACCACGTCGCCCATCCCGAAGCCGAGGGCGGGGAGATCGACGTCGCTCAGCGCGCGCAGGAGGTTGTCGTACCGCCCGCCGCCGCAGATCGCCCTGAGTTCGCCTGCGCGGTCGAAGACTTCGAAGACGATCCCGGTGTAGTACGCCAGCCCGCGTACGATCGTCGGGTCGAACCGCACGAAGTCGCCGAACCCCATCGCGTTCAGGTGCTCGAAGTATTCGGCGAGGCGATCGATCTCCTCGGCGAGACCATCCACCCCGGCGTAAGCGCTTGCCAGTTCCTCGAACGACCCGTACCCGAAGATCCGGAAGATCTCCGCGATCGTCTCCGCGGCCAGCCCCGCCTCCTCGTGAAGCCGCTCGCGGATCCGCCCCTCATCCTCTCGGCCCAGCTTGTCGATCACGGCGTACGTCGCCGGGAGTTGGTCGGCGGGTACGCCCGCGTGCAGGAGCAGCCGCTCGAGGATCCGACGGTCGCTGACCCGCGCGACCACATCTTCGGCCGTCAGGCCGAGCAGCCGGAGCGCATCCAGCGCCACGGCCAGCACCTCGGCATCCGCGAGGACATGGTCCTCGCCGACGATGTCGACGTTCCACTGGAAATGCTCGCGAAGACGACCGCGCTGCGTCCGTTCGTAGCGGAAGAGCTGCGGGATCGAGAACCAGCGGACCGGCTTCCGCAACGCCCGCGCCCGGGCGCCGACCATTCGCGCCAGCGTCGGAGTCATCTCCGGGCGCAGCGAGACCTCTCGCCCGCCCTTGTCCGTGAAGTTGTAGAGCTGGCGAACGATTTCCGCCCCGCTCTTCTCGATGTAGAGCTCCAGCGGCTCCAGCGGCGGGCCGTCGTATTCTTCGAAGCCGTAGCGGCGCGCCGTCTCCCGCCAGACCCCCATGATGTGCGCGCGCACGGCGAACGTTTCGGGGTAGAAATCCCGAAATCCCGGTAGACTCGTAAAAGCGGACATGGGCGCGAATCTAGACGCCGGTCGGGGCGTCGGGCAAGGGCGCGTCGGCTCCGAAAGGCGCCCGACCGAGCGCGATCAGTGCATCCCCGACCGTGTGGAACGAACCGGTCACCAGGATCGTCCCGCCGGGAGCCGATGCTCGAGCATACGCCAGGGCTCGATCGAAATCTTCCACGACGACCGCCGCGCCCCCACCGATCTCAGCCCGTACCGCCTCGGGATCCCACCGCCGGTGCTTCGGCGCCGAGGGCGGCGTCGTCAGCACCAGATGGTCCGCGAACCCCTCGATCGGCGGGAGCATCTGCCGCCAATCCTTGTCGTCGAGGATCCCGACCACGGCGGCGACGGGCCGCGCCAGCGGGAGCAGGCGCAGCGACGCGGTGAGCGCCTCCACCCCCGCCGGGTTGTGGGCCGCGTCGAAGATCCACGTCTCCCCTCCGATCCGCTCCCGTTGGAGCCGCCCCGGCCACTTCACCCTCTCCACGCCGCGCAGGACGGCGGCACCATCGGGCCGGAGCGCGGGCGCCAACGATTCGAGCGCCCGCACGGCGAGCGCCGTGTTCCTCGCCTGGTGGATCCCGATCAGGGGCGTATGCAGGGAGAGCTCGCCCCATGGCTCCGTGTCGATCCGGAGCCGCGTCCCGTCCAGGCCGACCGCGACATCCATCACCTCCCCCGGCCCCAGCGCGCGGATCCGTGCGCCGACCTCCCGCGCCCGGCGTTGGAAGACCTCGAGCACGATACCCGGCTCCATCGCCGTGACCACCGGGGCGCCCGGCTTGATGATCCCCGCCTTCTCCCCCGCGATCGCTTCCAGCGTATCGCCCAGGTGCTCCGCGTGGTCCATGGCCACGTTCGTCAGCACCGTGACCTCCGGCTCGATCACGTTCGTCGCGTCGAGCCGCCCCCCCAACCCCACCTCGACCACCGCCGCCTCGACGCCGGCCTCGGCGAAGGCGAGGAAGGCGATCGCCGTCGTCGCCTCGAAGAACGACGGCTCCTCCCTCCGGATCACCGGCCAGAGCCGACGCGCCACGGCGACGAGGGCGTCCTCGCCCAGGGGTTCACCGTCGATGCGGATGCGTTCGCGGAAGGTGCAGAGGTGAGGTGAGGTGTAGAGGCCGGTCCGGCGACCCGTCTCACCCAGGACCGCCGAAAGCGTGGCCGCAACCGACCCCTTCCCGTTCGTCCCGCCGACGTGGATCGATCGGAATGCGCGGTGCGGGTCGCCAACCGCCGAGAGGAGCCTGGCCGTCCGCTCGATCCCCCAGCGGATCCCCCCCGTCAGGCGGGGGAAGAGCTCCCGGATGAGCTCGTTGTAAGTGAGACCGGTCAATCCGCGGCCTGCTCCTTGGACCCCGGCTGCACGGTCCGTCCGCCTTCACCCCCTGCCGCGACGAGCTCCTCGACCGACTCCGGTGCGCCGAGCATGTGACGAAGCAGCCGCGATACCGTCGACTTCAACTCCCGCCGGTCCACGATGCGGTCCACCATCCCGTGTTCCAGGAGGAACTCGGACCGCTGGAACCCTTCGGGGAGCTCTTGCTTGATCGTCTGCTCGATGACGCGTGGCCCGGCGAACCCGATCAACGCGTTCGGCTCCGCCAGGATCACGTCACCCAGCATCGCGTACGACGCCGTGACGCCCCCGGTCGTCGGGTCCGTCAGGATCGAGATGTACGGCACTCCCGCCTCGTGCAGCTCCGCGAGCACCGCCGAGGTCTTCGCCATCTGCATCAGCGAGAGGATCCCCTCCATCATCCTCGCCCCACCCGATGCGCTCACGATGATCAGCGGCCTCCGCTCCTCCAGGGCGCGGAGCCCGAGTCGGGCGATCTTCTCCCCGACCACCGAGCCCATGCTCCCCCCGATGAAGTCGAAGTCCATCACGGCAAGGCAGACAGGCAGGCCCTCCAGCTCGCCGACGCCGGTGCGCACCGCATCACCGGTGCCCGCTTTGCGCTCCGCCGCCTCCAAACGTTGGACGTACGGCTTCAGATCCGTGAATCGCAAAGGATCGGCGCTGCGAAGCTCGGTCCCGACCTCCTCGTACGTGCCCTCGTCCAGGAGGATGCGGATGTATCCCTCCGCACCGATCCGCAGGTGATAGCCGCAGGACGGACAGACGTTGAGGTTCTGCGCCAGTCGCGCGCGGTAGAGGATCTCCGCGCACTTCGGGCACTTCTCGAAGACGTCGGCCGGAAGCTCACGCTTTTCCGTCGCCTGAAGCTTCTGCTTCGGCTTCTTGAACCACGACATGGACTACACCCTCCCTTGCTCGGCGGCGATCCGCTGCACGATCCCCAGCGCAAGAAAAGTCGCCAGCAGGAACGAGCCGCCGTAGCTCAGGAACGGAAGCGGAATCCCGGTGATGGGCATCACCCCCACCGTCATCCCGATGTTGACGATGACGTGCGCGAACCAGGCGCCGAAGATACCGAATACCACGATCCCTGCAAAGGGGTCCGGCGTCCGCTCCGCGATCCGCGAGAGCCGCCAGAGGATCAGACCGAAGGCGAGGAGGACGCCGATCGTGCCCACGAACCCGAATTCCTCCCCGACCACGCTGAAGATGAAGTCCGTATGCTGCTCAGGCAGGAACGCCAACCGCTTCTGCGTCCCATCCGTGAACCCCTTCCCAAACAACCCCCCGCTCCCGATCGCGACCCGGGATTGGATGACGTGCCACCCCGCGCCTCGCGGATCGATCGAGGGATCGAGGAAGACCAGAAGACGGGCCTTCTGGTACGGTGCCAGGGAGTTCCAGAGCGGCAGCGACACCGTCCCCGCCGCCAGGTTCGCCCCGACCACCGCCACCCCTTCCCAGAGGTATACCCGGTAGAAGTACAGGAAGGCGATCAACCCCACCATGTAGACCGTGTAGAGCCACGGCTGGAAGGAGAGGAAGAGGCCGAGCACCGGGCTGAAGAGCATGAAGAGGAGCCCCAGAGGCGTCCCCGCCCAATACAGCGTGGAGGCGAGAATCGCCGTGAACACCATTGCGGTCCCCAGGTCCGGCTGGAGCATCACCAGCGCCATCGGCACCGCGACGATCATCACCGGCGCCCAGAGGCCCCAGAGCGTACGCGGCGGCTCTCGCCACGCCCCCATGACCCGCCCCAACATCAGGATCGTGGCCAGGTTCGCGAACTGAGAGGGCTGGATCGCGATCGGCCCGAGGTCGATCCAGCTCTTGATCCCCTTCGCCGTTCCGTGCCCCTCGCCGATCACCAGCGTCAAGCCAAGCAGGATCACGCCCACGATGTACGCCGGGATGGCCATCCACTCGAGCCACCGGACCTGGATCCGGAGAACGATGAGGAGCGCAACCAGGGAGAGCCCGAGCCAGACCAGTTGCATCTTCCAGACGTTCTCGACCAGCGGGTTGGGCACATCGAGCTGACCCGCCGAGTAGACCATCGCGACGCCGAAGAGGGCCAGCGCCACGATCAGCACGACCAGCAACGGATCGCCGAACGAGGTACGGAGTCGTTGTATCAGCGCCATCTTGCCCACGGGGCGGGCCGACCCGCCCGCAAATGCTCCCCCAACGTCTGGATCGTGTCGATCGGCATCCCGTACTTGCGTCGCAAGTAGTAGTCCGCTGCCTTGGCCGCGTACTGGGCCGCCGCGTACCCGTGCTCGCCGAACTCGAGGATCGCGGAGACCACGATCTCCGGATCGCCTCCGCGCGGGCCCGCCATCCCCACGAACCAACCGTGGTCCTTCCCGTGGGGGTTCTGCGACGTCCCCGTCTTGCCGATCCACTCCCAGTGCTCGAGCGCCGAGAGGCCGGCGGTGCCCCCCGGTCCGACCACGCGCCGCAAGCCCTCGCGCAGCATCGCGAGGCTCTCCTTCGAGAGGCGCAAGTCCCAGTATTCGGTCGCCGAGTCGCCCTCCACCGCGGCGATCCGGGGCGCCGGCACCCGACCGTCACCCGCCAGCGCCGCGTAGAATTGCGCCATCTTCAGCGGCGTCTGGTCGTTCGGCCCCTGCCCGATCGCGAGACTCAGGACCTCCGCCTCCGTCGGCTTCCAACCGAAGCGCCGACGGAACCAGTCCGGCTCATTCGGGAACGTACCGGCACGCTCCCCGGGGAGATCGACCCCGCTCTTTCGTGAGAACCCCAGCCGAGTGGCCTCCGAGAGAAGGCGCGAAAGGCCGATCTTGAGCCCGAGTTGATAGAAGTACACGTCGCACGAATACTTGATCGCGTCGATCATGTCGACCGAACCGTGCCCCTTCCGGTCCCAGCACCGGAAGTACCGGTTGCCGTACTGCATCCCTCCCCGGCAAGGGAGGGGCATCCGGTCGTTCGGCCCCACGATCCCGAGTTCCAGCCCCACCGCCGCGGTGAAGAGCTTGAACGTCGAGCCGGGCGGATACAGCCCCGATGCCGCGCGATGCAGGAGCGGCTTCGCAGGATCCGAGTTCAGCCGCCTCCAGAGTTCCGACGAGATCCCGCCGACGAAAGCGTTCGGATCGTACGTCGGATTCGAGTACATCGCGAGCACGTGCCCCGTTCCGGGCTCGAGCGCGACGATCGCACCACGGACCGTGTCGGGAAAGATCCGGGCGATCCAGCGCTGGAGGTCCAAGTCCAGGTAGAGCCTTATGTCGCGACCCGGGATCGGCGCGACGCGACGCTGCGCCGCGAGCTCGCCGACGATCCGGCCGTGCGCATCGACCTCCACGTACCGAGCCCCCGGCGTGCCGCCGAGCAGGTGCTCGTACCGCCGCTCCAGCCCTGATTTCCCGATGATCTGCCCCGCCGTGTACCCTTCGAACTCCGGAAGCTCCAACTCCGATTCGCTGATCTCCGCCACATAGCCGATGAGATGCGCCACGGCCTCCCCCGCCGGGTACCGCCGCTTCGGCATCATGTCGATGAAGATCCCGGGAAGGAGAGGCCGTCGCTCCTCTAGCGCCGACACCTGTTCGAACGTGAGGTCGGTGGAGACCACCAGAGGTTGGACCGGCGATCGCATGTGCCGGGCGACCAATGCCTCGATGCGCTCCGGCGTCAGACCGAGGATCGGCGCGATCGCCTCCAGCGTCGCTCGGATCGTGTCCCTAGGGGCCGGCAACAACGACAGCGCGTACCCCGGCACGTTCTCCGCGACGATCTCCCCGTTGCGGTCGAAGATCGTCCCCCGCGGCGCCGGAAGCGGGACTGGCCGCAGTCGGTTCGCATCCGACTGCAGAGCGTACGCCGAGTTCTTGAGGACCTGGGTCTGAAAGAACGCGAACCCGAGCCCGCCGAGGCCCAGGAACAGAACCAACAGCGCCCCTTGCGCGCGGCGCCGCCGCGCGTGCGGGTGGAAGAGACGCATCCCCCCTCGTTCGTTTCGTTGACCGCATCGTCAACGGGGCGGAGCGGCCACGCCCTCGCCCCGTCCGATTCACCGCTCGCCGGTGATCAGCCGATACACCGTCAGGACAGCGACCCCCGCCACCGCCGCGTACAGCGCCGCAATGGGCGCCTGGATGAAGAGGCGCACCACCGTGTCACCCCGCAGCGTCGACCCGGCGATCAGATAGTAGAGCGCATCGTGGAGCCACTTGCCCACGAATAGATAGACGCCCACGAAGATGAGACTGTCGCCCACGAAAAGATCCCGCGACCGGGCACCCAGGTAGGCCAACAGGGTGAGCACGACCGCGTCGGCGCCGAAGGCGGTGAGCGAGAGCGAATCCCGTATCACGCCCACCGCAAGACCGAACGCGGCGGCGGCCACGGCCCGCATCCGTCGCGCCGCCAGAAGGACCGCGACCGTGAGGAGGTCGGGCGCCGCCGCCCCCAGCCCCAACCCCAGATGCAGGACGAAGTGGGCGACGACCAACAGGGCGATGAGCGTCCAGAATGGCCAGCGCCGGCCTCCGATCATGGCCTCGCCCCCGTCGCCGCACCGTCGGCGGACGCCGTCGAATCCACCGGCACCGACCGCACCGTGTCCGGCGGGGCCGAGATATGCCAGAGCTGCGACAGGTCCGCTTCACCCCCCTGGTCCTTCCGGATGCCGACGAGCACGTGCATCACGGATTCCGGTCGAACCGCGGGGCGCAAGAGGTAACTCTTCCGCCACCCGGTGTCCGCTTCCTCGATCCCAACCACCACCCCGATCGGGATCCCGCGAGGGTAGATCCCGCCCCGCCCCGAGGTCACCACCCGCGTACCCGGCTTGATGTCACTGTGGAACGGCGCGCCCGTCAGCGCCAGCAGGTCCTCCTCCCGGAACCGACCCCGCCGCGGCTCCACGAGTCCGTACGCCTCCCCATCCGCCGTCATCGCACTCGCCCGGAAGTCCGGATGCGTCCAGTCGATCGCCTGCGACGTGTGCTCGTCGACCTCCCAGACCACCCCCACCAACCCCTCGGCGGAGAGCACCGGGCTTCCGACCACGACCCCGTCGGCCGCACCGACGTCGAGGAGGAAGCTGCTCTCCGCTCCGGCGACCCCGATCCGGACCACATCGGCCGGCCGGAACGCCGGTTCCGCACGCGATCGCAACCCCAAGAGCGCTCGGAGCCGGCGGTTCTCCTCCCCCAACGTCACCTGGGCCGCGACGACCGCCGCCAGCGAATCCCGCTCCGCCCTGAGTTCCGCGAGATCCACGCTCCGGACCCGACGCGCCACGACCTCGCCCTGAAGGGCCAGAAAGGGGCGGAGCGCCGTGCCGCGCACCGCCTGCCGCACCGGCGCCTGGTAGCCACCGGGCAGGAAGAACAGAAAAAGGGCCAGCAGCAGGAGGCCCGCCACCATCGCTGCCTCGCGCCGCCTGCCCCTCCGGGTCCCCTCGAAGTAGTCCACCGTCTACGTCGTCAGAACGCTCTGGAACCTCTGCATGTCATCCAGGATCCGGCCCGCACCGCGGACAACGCACGTCAATGGCTCCTCGTCCACGTGGATCGGCAGGTTGGTCTCGTGTTGCAGAAGTTGGTCCAGCCCACGGATCAGCGCACCCCCTCCCGTCATCACGATCCCACGATCCACGATGTCCGAGGCCAGCTCCGGCGGCGTGATCTCCAGGGCCCGTCGCACCGCATCCACGATCTGCTGGATCGGCTCCTGGATGCACTCCCGGATCTCCTGCGAGTGGACCCGCACCGTCTTCGGAATTCCACTCACCAGGTCGCGGCCCTTCACCTCCATCTCCCGCTCCTCGCCGTTGCTGAACGCCGACCCGATCTGGATCTTGATCGCCTCCGCCGTCGGCTCGCCGATCAGCAGATTGTAGTTCTTCCGCAGGAACGAGACGATCGCGTTGTCGATCTCATCGCCGCCCACCCGGATCGATGTGTCCGAGACGATCCCGCTCAACGCGATGACCGCGATCTCCGTCGTGCCGCCGCCGATGTCGATCACCATGTTCCCCGTCGGCGTGTCCACGGGGAGGCCCACCCCGATCGCCGCCGCCATCGGCTCGGCGACCATGTAGACCTCCTTCGCACCCGCGGCCGCAGCGCTCGAGCGCACCGCCCGCCGCTCCAGCTCCGTGATCCCCGAAGGGACACCCACGACGACCCTCGGCTTGATCCGGATGAGCCTCTTCGACGTGACCGTCTGCAAGAAGTGGCGCAGCATGATCTCGGTGATGTCCACATCCGCGATCACGCCGTCCTTCAACGGACGAACCGCCATGATCCCCTCGGGCGTGCGCCCGAGCATCCGCTTCGCCTCGAGCCCGATCCCCTTGATCCGGTTCGTCCCTCGGTCGACCGCGACCACCGATGGCTCGTTCAGGACGATCCCCTCGCCCTTCACGTAGACCAGCGTGTTCGCCGTCCCGAGGTCGACGGCAATGTCGTTGACGGGGATCAGTCTACCCGACTGGAACCAGCTTCGGAGTGCCATAACTCAACTTGAACCCCGTCGTCGGGGCCAGACAAGGGGGTGCGCGGCGGCGCCGCCGCTGCCGTTCGGCAGGACACGCTCGCATGCTCCGGGAGATTCGAAAAATTAACCCCTACCCCGGTCGGGTGCAAGGGAATGCAACACTTCGGCCACGACGCCGGGAAGGCGTCGATCACCCCGCAGAGACCGGCTAGGACCGTCCCGTGCTGCCGAATCCGCCTTCCCCCCGCTCCGATGGCGGAAGACTCTCGGCCGGCTCCCAGGCGATGCGGAGGACCTGAGCCACGAGGAGCTGGGCGATCCGCTCGCCGTGCTCGATCTCCTGGGGCTCACGATCGAAGTTGATCAGCGGGATCCGGATCTCGCCGCGGTAATCGCTGTCGATGGTGCAGGGCGCGTTCGGGATTCCGATTCCGCGTTTCAGGGCGAGCCCCGAACGGGGCCGGATCTGCGCCTCCGTACCCTCGGGCAACGCGATCGCCAGCCCCGTCGGCACCGCGACCCGCCCCAGGGGCGGGATCGTGATCCTTGGCCCCGCATTCCGCAGATCAACGGCGGCGGACCCGGGGGTCGCGTACGTCGGGAGGGGCCACTCCTCGGGGTAGTGGTCCAGGCGGCGGATCAGTACACGGATCGTATCCACGAAGCGATCTTCGGGGAGGCATGAGCGCGGCCCGGGTCGGTCGACCCGGGCCGCGCCTGTCGGATCAGAGTACCTCTTCGACCGGCGTGTACGGGAGTCCGAACGCCTCGGCAACCCCGGGATACGTCACCTTCCCGGCGACGACGTTCAGTCCGAGCGCGAGTGCCCGGTCGCCCCGGCACGCCTCGCGCCACCCCTTGTTCGCCAGCGTGAGGGCGTACGGGAACGTCGCGTTCGTCAACGCCAGCGTCGAGGTGCGCGGGACGGCGCCCGGCATGTTCGCCACCCCGTAGTGGATCACCCCGTCGACCTCGTAGATCGGGTTGTCGTGCGTCGTCGGGTGGATCGTCTCCACGCAGCCACCCTGGTCGACGGCCACATCCACGATCACCGCGCCGGGCTTCATCACCTTCAGATCCTCCCGACGGACCAGGTGAGGCGCCTTCTTACCGGGGAGCAGGACCGCGCCGATCAACAGGTCGGCCTGGGCGATCTGCGTCAGAATGTTGTGGCGGTTCGAGTACACCAGCGTCACGTTCGCGGGCATCACGTCCGCCAGGTAACGGAGCCGGTTCAGCGAGACGTCCATGAGGACGACCCGTGCGCCGAGCCCCGCCGCCATCCTCGCCGCGTTCGACCCGACGACGCCGCCGCCGAGGATCACCACCGTCGCCGGCTCCACCCCCGGCACGCCCGGGAGAAGGATCCCGCGACCGCCAAAGTACTTCTCCAGGTACTTCGCACCCTGCTGGACCGCGAGCCGCCCCGCCACCTCGCTCATCGGGGTGAGGAGCGGGAGCTCACCGGTCGGGAGCTGCACCGTCTCGTACGCGATCGCCACCGCGCCCGAGTCCATGACCGCACGCGTCAGCTCCTCAGACGCCGCGAAGTGCAGGTACGTGAAGATCACCTGCCCCTCGCGCATCCGCGGCCACTCCGGCGCGATCGGCTCCTTCACCTTCACGATCATCTCCGAGCGCGCCCAGACCTCGTCCGCGCTCTCGACCACGACGGCACCCGCCTGCCGATACGCTTCGTCGTCGAACCCGCTCCCGATCCCCGCGCCCCGCTCGACGAGGACCGTATGCCCAGCGTGAACCAGAGCCTCCGCTCCACCGGGGATGATGGACACCCGGTTCTCGTTGGCCTTGATCTCCTTCGGCACCCCGATAATCATGATCGTCGCTTGGATGAATGGTGATTACGCCGCCTCCGGCCCCAATCGCAGGACCACCTGCCGATCGGGGTCGAAATACTCGGCCGCGAGCGATGCCACCTCGTCGCGCGTGACAGCGTCGATGCGGGCCGTGAGGTCGTCGAGGGTCAGGTACGGCTCGCCGTACAGCTCCAGCCCCGCCAGGCGCTGGAGCCGCGAGCCACTCGATTCCAGTGAGAGGACGAGCTGCCCCTTGACCTGTCCCTTGATATCCGCCAGCTCCTCTTCCGTCAACCCCTCCCGCACGAGCGCCGCCATCTCCTCCCGGATCGTCTGCAGCGCCCGATCCGCCCACTCCCGCCGGGTTCCGACGTACACCCCGCTGATCCCCGCCTCGGCGTAGAACGTCTGGAACGCGTGGACCGAGTACGCGAGGCCCAGCTCCTCACGGACTCGCTGGAAGAGACGCGAGCTCATCCCCCCGCCGAACGCGTTCGCCAGGAGGATGAGCCCGTAACGACGCGGGTCGCGGTGACCGAATGTCCGCGTCCCCAGCACGATGTGCGTCTGAGCCGTCGACCGCGCCACGCGGATCTCCCGCGGCACGACCTCCGGCGGCGCCGGGACCGGCTCCGTCGCGCCGCCGCCGTCCGGACACTCCTCGAAGAGCTCCGTGACCCGATCGACGACGGCTTCGTGCGTCACGTTCCCCGCCGCCGCGACCACCACGTTCGGCCGCCGGTACCGAAGCGCATGCACGCGCTTCAGATCCGCCGCGGTCAGCGCGGTCACCGTCTCGCGCGTGCCGAGAATGCTGTAACCGTAGGGATGGTCGCCCCAGAGAGCTTCGGAGTGGAGTTCGAAGACAAGATCGTCCGGCGTGTCCTCGACCGTCGAGATCTCCTCGAGCACCACCTCCCGCTCCAGGTCGAGATCGCTCTCCCGGAGCAACGGCCGCAGGACCATATCCGTGAGGACGTCCAGCGCAAGATCCAGGTCCTCGTCGAGGACCCGCGCCTGATAGCTGGTGTGCTCGCGAGTCGTGTACGCATCCAGCGACCCGCCCCGCCGCTCCAGCGACAGGGCGATCTCCCGCGCGCTCCGCCGCGCCGTCCCCTTGAACACCATGTGCTCGAGGAGATGGCTCACCCCCATCTCCTCGCGCGCCTCGTGGACCGAACCGGACCGGACCCAGATCCCCACCGAGGCCGAGCGGATACCCGGCATCCGCTCCGTCAGGACCACGAGCCCGCCCGGCAACGCCGTGCGGGCGAATCCCTCCCCGGTCACTCCTGGAGCGCGGCCTTGCGCGAAAGACGCAGCCGTCCCTTCTCGTCGATCGAAAGGAGCTTGACCTTCGTCGTGTCGCCCTTCTTCAGGACGTCCTCCGTCCTCTCGGTCCGCCCCTCCTGCAGCTCCGAGATGTGGCAGAGACCCTCGACGCCCGGAAGGATCTCGACGAACGCGCCGAACGTCGTCGTGCTCTTGACGACCCCCTCGTACACCCGGCCGACCTCGGGCTCCTGCACGATCGCCGCGATCATCTCCCGCGCACGCTCGCCGCCCTCCGCCGACACACTCGCGATCGTCACCAGGCCCGAGTCGTCCACGTTGATCTCCGTGCCCGTCTCCTCCTGGATGCTCCGGATCGTCTTCCCCTTCGGACCGATGATCTCGCCGATCTTCTCAGGGTTGACCTGGATCGTGATGATCCGCGGCGCGTACTGCGACAGCTCGCTCCGCGGCGCGCTCATCGCCTGGTCCATCACGTCCAGGATGTAGAGCCGCCCCTTCCGCGCCTGCTCCAGCGCCGTGCGCATGATCTCGATCGTCAGCCCCTCGATCTTGATGTCCATCTGGATCGAGGTCACCCCCGCACGCGTCCCGGCCACCTTGAAGTCCATGTCGCCGAGCGCGTCCTCGAGCCCGAGGATGTCCGTCAGGATCGCGACCTTGTCGCCCTCCTTGATCAGCCCCATCGCGACACCGGCGCACGCCGCCCGGATCGGGACACCGGCGTCCATCAGCGCGAGTGAAGCGCCGCAGACCGACGCCATCGACGACGACCCGTTCGACTCCAGGATGTCGCTGACCACGCGGATCGTGTAAGGGAACTCTTCATACGGCGGCAGCAGCGGCTGGATCGCCCGCTCCGCCAGCGCCCCATGGCCGATCTCACGCCGCGACGTCCCCCGCACCGGCTTCACCTCCCCCGTCGAGAACGGCGGGAAGTTGTAGTGCAGCATGAACGACTTCGAGGTCTCCTGCGGGACGTCGATCGTGTCGATGCGCTGCTCGTCCGCACTCGTCCCCAGCGTGACCACCGCCAGCGCCTGCGTCTGCCCGCGCGTGAAGAGCGCCGAGCCGTGCGTCCGCGGCAGCACCCCGACCTCGCACGTGATCGGCCGGATCTCCTCGGGCCGCCGGCCGTCCGCCCGCTCGCCCCGCTCCAGGATCTGACGCCGCATCGTGCTCTTCTCGATCTCCGAGAGCACCATCTCGATCGCGCGCGCCTGCTCCGGGAACTCCTCCGCGAGCGCAGCCTTCACATCCTCGCGCAGCGTCGCCATCGCCTGGCTCCGCTCCGCCTTGTCCCTCAGGTTCAGCGCCTCCGCGACCCGCGTCGCGGCCAACTCCTCCACCCGCGTCCGGATCGCCTCCGGCACCTCCACCGGCGCCCACTCCATCTTCGGAACCGAGATCGCCTCCAAGAACTCCCGCTGGATCGCGATCAACTCCCGGATCCCCTCGTGCGCCACCAGGAGACCCTCGGCGATCTCCTCCTCGACCACCTCGATCGCACCGCCCTCGACCATCGTGATCGCGTTCTGCGTCCCCGCCACCACGATGTCGACGTCGCTGAACTGGAGCTGCTGGAAGGTCGGGTTCAGGATCCACTGCCCCTCGATCCGCCCGATCCGCACCGCCGCGACCGGCCCCAGGAACGGGATCTTCGAAACGTTCAACGCCACCGAGGTGCCCAGGAGCCCGAGCACGTCCGCGTCGTTCTCCTGGTCCGCCGACAGCACGTTCACGAAGACCTGCACCTCGTGCGTGAACCCGTCAGGGAACAGGGGCCGGATCGGCCGGTCGATCTGCCGCGCCGACAAGATCTCCTTCTCGCTCGGCCGACCCTCCCGCTTGATGAACCCCCCGGGGATCTTCCCCGCCGCGTAGCTCTTCTCCCGGTACTCCACCGTCAACGGGAAGAACGGCAGCGCACTCGGCGCATCGGACACCGTCGCCGTGCACAGCACCACCGTCTCGCCGTACTGAACCAGGCACGACCCGTGCGCCTGCTTCGCCATCCGCCCCGTCTCGAGGACCAGCCGCCGCCCTGCGAACGTTCGTTCGATCCTGTGCATCTCGTCGTCCTATCCGTGAAGTACCCGCCAGCCCCAACCGCGTGGAAGATCAGTGCCGCAGCCCAAGGTCCTCGATCAGTGCACGATAGCGGTCCAGGTCGGTGCGCTTCAGGTACTCGAGCAGCCGCCGCCGCTTGCCCACCATCATCAACAGGCCGCGCCGGCTGTGGTGGTCCTTTCGGTGCGTCCGGAAGTGCTCCGTCAGGTCGTTGATCCGCGCCGTAAGCAACGCAATCTGCACCGGCGCGCTCCCCCGATCGTTCGGGTGCAGCCGGTACTTCTCGATGATCGCTTCCTTGTCGATTCCCATCGTTCGTAAGCCTCCGCGAGAGTCTGTGCTGGTCGGGAAGCGCAATGCTTCTGAAAATGGCCAAGCAATTATCTTAACCGGCCGCCCGCAGCTTGGCAAGCGCCGCCCCCCGCCGCGAAGAGGCGCCGCGCCGCGGCACAGTCGTCCGCGATCCCCCGTGTCAACTCCTCCACCGTGTCGAACGCGACGATTCCGCGGATCCAACCGCAGATCTCCACGCGCAACCTCTGGCCGTACAGGTCGCGGTCGAGGTCGAAGAGGTGGACCTCGACGGTGGGCGAGGCGCCCTCGAAGGTCGGCCTCGGCCCGAGGTGGAGCACCCCGTCGGCCAGGCCGTCCTCCAGCGTGGCGCGGACGGCGTAGATCCCTTCCCGCGGCAGGAGCTTCCGCCGATCCGGGATGAGGAGGTTCGCCGTCGGATAGCCGATCTTGCGCCCGCGTCCATCGCCGTGGACGACCTCGCCCATGAGCGCGTACGGCCTGCCGAGCGCGGCCGCCGCGAGCTCCACCTCTCCCTCCAGGAGTGCATGCCGGATGCGCGTCGAGGACACGGGCGCGCCCTCAATGTGCACGGCGGGGACGACGTCGACGCCGAAACCGAGCTCCCGGCCGAGCTCTCGCAGGGTCTCGGCGTCCCCTCCCCGCCCCCTGCCGAACCCGTGGTCGTGACCCATGACCAGGTGGGTCATCCCGAGTCGGCCCACCAGGATCTCCCGGACGAACTCGTCGGCGGTGAGTTGGGAGAGCTCGTGCGTGAAGGGGAGCAAGACCACGAGGTCGAGCCCCGAACGCGAGAGGATCTCGAGCTTCTCGGCGCCCGGCGTGAGGAGTGGAGGCGCGGCCGCGGGCCGCACGATTTCCAGCGGATGGGGCTCGAAGGTGACGAGCACGCTCCGCGCGCCCCGCTCCCGTGCGATACGCAGCACCTGGTCGAGCACGGCGACGTGGCCCCGGTGGACCCCGTCGAAGGTGCCCACGGTCACGACCGAGCCGCCGGGCACGGGCGGGAGCGCGGCAGGGAGTTCGGGCCCCGTCAGAAGTTCAGTCACCTGTGAAGACCTTTCGCGGTTGGAGGCGGCGTCCGTCGAGCTCTGCGATCGCCAGCAGCTTGTCGTGATGCGCGACGGCGACCGGGCCGCCCGTCGTCGCCGCGCCGGGTAGGATCACCGGGACCCCGGAGCGGAGCGCCCGCGCCTCGGCATCTCCGACGTCGATCCGGGGCAGGTGTGCCACCGCCTCGAGCGGTTCGAGCCACGCGCGTCGGACGGCGGCCGGATCGGTCAGCGCATCCATCTCCACGGCGTCCTCGACGTCGTGGCGGCCGATGCGGGTCCTGCGCAGCCGCGTCAGATGGGCGCCGGTCCCGAGCGCTTCGCCCACATCCCGAGCGATCGCACGGACGTACGTGCCGCTCGAGCACTCGACTTCGAAGGTAACCTCCGGGAGCGTGAGATCGAGAATGTCGATGCGATGGATCACGACCGGAACCGGCGGGAGCTCCACGGCTTCGCCTCGGCGGGCCCGATCGTAGGCGCGCTCGCCCTCGACCCGCTTCGCCGAGTAGGCGGGAGGCACTTGCATGATCGCTCCCACCTGGCGCGCGAACGCGGAACGAATCTCTTCGGGCGCCAGATCCCGCCACCGCTCCGATCGCGCGGTGACCGCCCCCGTTCGGTCCGCGGTATCGGTCGCCTCGCCGAGCCGCGCCGTCGCCACGTAGGTCTTCGGAAGCCCCGTCAGGTACTCGACCAGGCGCGTCGCCCGCCCCACGCAGAGCAAGAGGAGGCCGGACGCGAAGGGATCCAGCGTCCCCGTGTGGCCGATCCGGCGCGTGCCGAGCGCACGCCTCGCCGCAGCCACGACGTCGTGCGACGTCGGCCCCTCCGGCTTGTCGACCCGGAGCACCCCGTCCAGCTCAGCGGCCATCGTCGCCGTCGCCCCCGGCCTCCTCCTCGAGCGGCGACTCCGCACCCTCTTCCGCTCGCCCCGCCGACGCCTCGTGCAGGAGACGCTCGATCCGCATCGCCCGTTCCAGAGTCCGGTCCACCTCGAAACGCAACTCCGGAGCGCGACGCAGGTACAAGCGACGCCCGAGCTCGGTCCGGATGAACGGCGCCGCCGCACGGAGCCCCGCGAGCGTCTGCGCCTTCTCCTCCTCCTCGCCCATCAGGCTCACGTACACCCGGGCGATCGACAGGTCGGGCGAGGTCTCCACTCCGGTCAGCGTCGCCCAACCCACCCGAGGATCCTTCACCTCCAGGCGCAGGATCTCGGTGATCTCCCGCTTCAACTGCTCGTTGAGACGTTCTATGCGACGACGGGCCATGGCCTCCGTCTCTCGATCCGGTTTCGAGTCCCTCGATGTAGAACGGCGGCCGGCACGAGGCCGACCGCCGCGCGAATTAGTAGAACGTGCGGTAGCTGTCAATGACCCGAGCTCGGGCCTCGGAAGCGACGAGTCGGTCCACGCTCTCGAGGACCGACTCGACATGCCGCCGGTCCGAGCCGACGACGCACGCCGTCAGCTCCGCCCGCTGCCAGAGGTCGTGGTGACCGGTCTCGGCCACGGAGACGTTGAATCGGTCGTGGAGCCGATCCTTCAGGCTCTTGACCACGCTCCGCTTTTCCTTGAGCGACTGGCAGCCGTAGACCTCGAGCTCCCAGCCGATCACCCCGATCACCACCTCGCCCCCCGACTCCGTCGACCCCCCTGGGCCGGGCGGGTTACGCCCCCTCGCCGCCGGCGGCCCCGGCCAGCGTACGCGCCACCGATTCGATCCGGTAGCACTCGATGTGGTCGCCGACCTTGATGTCGTTGAACCCGGCGATGTTCAGACCGCACTCGAAGCCCTCCCTCACCTCGCGGACATCGTCCTTGAAGCGCTTCAGGCTGCCGAGCTCGCCCTCGTAGACCTGGACGCCATCGCGAACCACGCGCGCCCGACCACGCCGGTCGATCACGCCCTCCGTGACGTAGCACCCCGCGACCGTGCCCACGCGCGGCACCTTGAAGAGCTGCCGCACCTCGGCGACACCGAGGAGGACCTCCCGCTCTTCCGGCTGGAGGAGACCCTCCATCGCGGCCTTCACGTCCTCGACCGCCTCGTAGATGATGTTGTAGAGGCGGACATCCACGTCCTCGCGCTCGGCCACCGCACGCGCATCGGCCGTCGGACGGACGTGGAACCCGATGATGATCGCGCCCGCCGTCGTCGCCAGCAGCACGTCCGACTCGTTGATCGCGCCGACCGCACGGTGGATCACCTCCACCTGCACCTCAGGGGTCGACAACTGCTCGAGCGCATCGGAGAGCGCCTGCACCGAGCCGTCCACGTCGCCCTTGATGATCAGGTTGAGCTGCGCCGACTCGCCCTGCGCCAGCATCTTCCCGATGTCCGTCAGCTTGACGCCGCGGCTCTTGATCCGGAGCTGCTTCTCGCGCTCCAGGCGCTGGCGCGTCTGGGCGATCTCCGCCGCACGGTCCGCATCCATCACCACGAGCGTGTCGCCCGCTCCGGGGACCCCCGAGATCCCCAGCACCTGCACCGGGACCGCGGGCCCGGCCTCCTCCACGTGGTTCCCGCGCTCGTCGAGAAGCGCGCGCACCCGCCCGTCGTAGAGCCCGCAGACGAACGAATCGCCCACCCGCAGCGTGCCGTTGGTGATGAGCACCGTCGCGACGGGACCCTTCCCCACGTCGAGCTGCGCCTCGATCACCGCACCCTGCGCCGGCCGGTTCGGGTTCGCCTTGAGCTCCATCACCTCGGCCTGCAGCAGGATCTTGTCCAGCAGGTCGGCCATGCCCTTCCCGGTCTTCGCGCTGACCTCGGCGACGAGGACATCGCCGCCGAAGTCCTCGACCATGACCCCGTGCTGCAACAGCTCCTGCTTCACTCGCATCGGGTTCGCGGTCGGCAGGTCCACCTTGTTGATCGCCACGATGATCGGCACACCCGCGTTCTTCGCGTGGCTGATCGCCTCGACCGTCTGCGGCATCACCGAGTCGTCGGCGGCGACGACCAGAACAACGATGTCCGTCACCTCCGCGCCACGGGCACGCATCGCCGTGAACGCCGAGTGGCCCGGCGTGTCCAGGAAGCTGATCGACCGCCCGTCGTCGAGCGTGACGTGGTACGCGCCGATGTGCTGCGTGATCCCGCCGGCCTCGCCCGCGATCACGTTCGTCTTACGGATGTAGTCGAGAAGCGACGTCTTCCCGTGGTCGACGTGCCCCATCACCGTGATCACCGGCGGACGCGGCACCAGGTCCTCGGGCCGGTCCTGGGCCTCCAGCTCCTCGGTCAACTCCGCGCCGTACTCCTCCTCGCGCGCCGCCTTGAAGCCGAACTCGTCCAGCAGCAGCTCGATCTGGTCGAAGTCCAGCCGCTGGTTGATCGTGACCATCAACCCGAGGTTCTTGAACGCACTCGAGATGATCTCGGTCGGGCTCCGGTCGATGAGCTCCGCGAGCTCGGCGACCGTCAGGAACTCGTTGACCCGAACGGTCTGCGCCTCCTCGGCCGCGATCCGCTCCCGCTCGGCCTCACGCTCCAGCCGCGACGGTGCCTCCTCCCGGCGATGCCGCCGCTTCTTGCCCCCCGACTTCAGCTCGGCCATGACGCGCTGGATGTTCTCCTGGACCGCGCCCTGGTCGACCCGCCGCTGCTTCTTCTTCCGCTTCTCCTTCTTCCGCCGCCCGTCGGCCGTGAAGCCCTCGGCCTGGATCCGCACCTGCCCTCCCGGCCCCGCACTCGCCGCGGGCGCCGGCGATGCAGGACGCGCCGGCCCCGCCGGTCGCGGCGGCGTCACCGGGCGCGGAGGTAGGCGCAGCCCCTCGGTCACCCGGCGCGGGCGACGAGGCTCCTCGGCCGGCCGCTCCGGCGCCGCCGGCGCCTCGGGTCGGGCCGCCTCCTCGGCGCGAGGCGCAGGCGACGGAGCCGGCGTCTCCTCCGGCTCCGCCTCGACCGCCTCGGCCTCGGCGACCGGCGCCTCTTCCTTCTCACCCTCGACCGGGGTCGCCTCCGGCTCGGCCGCCGCCTCGACAGCCTCCGGCTCTACCACGGCCTCCGCGGCGGGAGCGGCCACCTCCACGACCTCCGGCTCTACCGCCGCTTCGACGATGACCGTCTTCCCCGTCGGCTCCGCACCCCCCGTCGTGACCAGCTCCGCTCCCCGCTCGGCCGCCTCCACCGCCATCTCTCCGGCGAGCGCCTCGGCCGCGTCGGCCACCACCGACGCCGACGAGTCGGCCGCCGTCACCTCCGCGGGCTCGTCCTCGCGCCGACGACGCCGTCGGCGACGCGGGCTCCCCTGCGCGTCCTCCATGACGGCCTCGATGACCTCGCGCACGCTCTCGTGACCGGCGCGCCGCTCACGCTCGAATCGCGCACGCAGCTTCGCCACCGTGGCGTCGTCGACTACCGACGCCTCGCTTCGCGCAGAGACCCCCATCTCCCGCAGGAGCTGGATGAGGATGTCGGCCGGTACGTTGAATTCCTTCGCTACTTCGTAGACGCGCATAACCTTTTGTACCACCTCTCTCTAGCCCTTACTCTTCCACCCCCGACTCGCCGAGAAGTTCGCTGACCCGCGCCGCGAACGAGGCGTCCGTCAGACCGACGGCGCTCAACGGGCTCAGGCCTACGGCCGCCCCAAGCTCGAGCCGGGTGAAGGCGGTCGCGTGAGGGAGATCCCGCGCTTCCAACAGGGGCATCAACTTGCCCCGCGCATTGGCCGACGCATCGGCGGCGACCAGGACGTACCGAACCCGCCCGCCCCTCGCCGCCTCGCGGACCCGCTCGGTGCCGGGGACGATCGCCCCGGCACGCGCAGCCAGGCCCAGCAGACGAAGCACCCGATCAGGCGCTCCGCTCCTCCTCATCACCGGCCTCCGCCTTGGGGAGCGAGATCCCCAGAATCTCGGCCGCGACCTCGCGCGCTTCCGCCAGCTCTTCATCCGAAGGGCCCTCAGCCTCCGCGACCTCCTCCGAAGCCGCATCCTCGACCGTCAGGTCCTCGATCACCTTGAGCACGGCATCCGCCTCGTCCGGACCGATCCCCGGAATCCGGAGCAGATCCACCCGGTCCAGGTCGATAATGTCCAGGAAGGTCTTGTAGCCGGCCGCCTCGAGCGCCGCCAGCGTCGCCGCCGGCAGCTCCAGCTCACCGATCGGGAAGTCCGCGATCTCGTACTCCGGCTCGCTCACTCCGAACAGCGCCTCGTCCGCGCCCCGCTCCAGCCACTCCCGGCTCCCGTAGAGGTCGATCTGCCAACCGATCAACTGGCTCGCCAGACGAACGTTCTGGCCGTTCCGACCGATCGCCAGCGAAAGCTGGTCCTCGTCGACGATCGCCGTGATCACGCGCCGCGACGAATCGCTGATCACCTTCGCGACCTTCGCGGGCGCCAGTGCACGCCGGGCGTAGATCTCCGGATCCGGGTGCCACGGAACGATGTCGATCCGCTCCCCGCCCAGCTCGCTCACGACCGCCTGCACCCGCGCGCCCTTCAGGCCCACGCACGCGCCCACCGGATCGATCGACTCGTCCCGCGACGAGACCGCCAGCTTCGTCCGGCCGCCCACCTCCCGGGCGATCCCCTTGATCTCGACGATCCCCTGGTAGATCTCCGGAACTTCCAGCTTGAAGAGCGCCGCCACGAAGAGCGGGTCCGCCCGCGACAGGATCAGCCGCGGCCCCTTCGAAGTCTCCTCGACCCGCTTCAACACCGCACGAATCGGCTCACCCTGCCGGAACCGCTCCCGCGGGTTCTGCTCCTTCCACGGGATGATCGCGTCCGCATCCCGCGTCTTGTTCAGCATCACCGAGATCTTGCCGCGCTCGACCTGCTGAACCTCGCCGCTCAGGAGTTCGCCGATCTTCCCCGCGTACTCGTCACGGATCCGGTTCCGCTCCCCCTCGCGCACTCGCTGGATGATCCGCTGCTTCGCCGCCATGACCGCGTTGCGGCCAAACTCTTCGAACTGCACCGGAATCTCCAGGATGTCCCCGACCTCGAACTCGGGGTCGTCCCACCTCGCCTCCTCCAGCGAGATCTGTCGCGCAGGATCCTCGACCTCGGCCGCCACTTCCTTCAGCACCGTGATCTGGATGTCCCCCGCCGCCTCGTCGATCTGGACCTCGGCCTCCACCGTCGGGCCGAATCGCCTGGCCAACGCCGCCATGATCCCGTCGCGGATGAGATCGTGAAGCTCGTCGCGCGACAGGTTCTTGTTCGCGATCATGTCGCGGAACGCCGCCAGCACCTGCGTCGTATTCGCCATATCCCTTCCTGCTTGATCCTCGACGGACGCCCTGGGTCGGGAATCAACCCTTCTCCCAGCGGTAGATGAGATGCGCACGCGCCACTTCGTTGCGCGGAATCTCCACGACCTCGCCGTCCTTCAACCGGAGTCGGACCCGTTCCTCGCCGTCCGCCTCCGTGAGCCCCAACAACTCACCATCGAGACGCCGGCCGCGACCCGCGAGGGGACCGAACCCCTTCAGTGCGACCTCGCGCCCCGCGAACCGCTCGTAATCCCGCGACCGCACCAGCGGCCGCTCGACGCCCGGCGACGACACCTCGAGCACGTAGCGCCCCCCCCACTCGGGGATGGCATCCAACCACTCTTCGAGAGCCCGGGTTACACGCGCGCAATCCTCGAGCGTTACACCCTGACCCGGCGCGGAGTCCGGTCGGTCGATCCGGATACGGAGGATCGGCCGCCCGCGCGTTCCGGTCCGTTCCAGTTCCACGAATTCGTAACCCAGCGCCTCGACGCGGGCTTCCAACTCCTGCTCGAGCGTGTCACCGGACATGGCGTCGTCTTCAACAAAAAAGTGGGGGTTCGCCCCCCACTTCTCGCACGAGCAACGCGAACGGTTGCCCGAATCCAACTCGATACCAAATTTAAGGGCTACGGCCGCGAAATGCAACCCCTGCGCGCCGAGATGCCGGACGACTCATTCTTCCGTGATCTCGGCCGACCAGGTCACCTCCACCGCCCCGCGAAGCGTTCGCGCCGTAGGGCACTTCTCCACGTGCCGGGAGAGCGCCCGATCGACCGCTTCGCGGCTCCCCGCGGGGATCCGCAATCGATAACGGACGTGTACGCGACGGAGCGTGGGGATCCCCTCCACGAGCTCGTTGATCCCTTCGGCCTCGGCCCGGATCGCGTCCGGCTGCAGCTTGATCCCGCGCACCTCCAGTGCGCCATTGAGCGTCCCGAGCATTCACCCGCCGGTCGCCGCCACGATGTAGTCGACCGGGAGCGGAAGGTTGGGTTGGTCCTCGAGGGCGTAGAGGCGCTTGATCGCACCGTGGACCCCGAAGTCGACCGTATGGCCGCTCTCGAGCCGGGCACGGCGATGCACGCCGGCAACCTTGTCGATCGTGGCGCGCGCGACGTAGAACGGTTCGTCCATGACCTCCCCCATCATCAGGTGGAAAGGGGCCCGGGGTGCGGGTCGCCGGGAGTGTCGCGGCGCTCGTGTCCCGGACACCGCAGAACCGGGAGCCGCGGGTAGCGTGGGTAAGCCGCCTCGTGCCTGGAACGCTCGCAGAGGTGAAAGTGGGAACCACGCCGGTTCACGATGACCCGGGCGTGGACGCAATCCCCGCAGAGCCCCGGGTCCGGCGCAATCGGCTCACCCCGCATCGTGACCCGCCGCGACATCCGGCCGGATCCCGAGCAGCCCCACTTGCCGCTCGCCGCACCCGGCGCGATGCGAGAAGAAGGGCGAATCGCCGCAGCGCGTGCAGAAGGCCGACACGCTGATCCGGTCCGGCGCGACCCCCGCGGTGACCGCGCGTTCGGCGGCGATCGCCCGCAGGTCGATCGGGCGAGGACCAGGCGGGACCTCGACCCCGAGCGCCGCGTGCACCTCCGGCCCGACTTCGTAGCACGCGCCACAGATCGCCGGACCCAGGTGGAGGTGCAGATCGCCGGGATCCGACCCCGCAAGCGCCCCGAGCGTCGCGATCCCACGCTCCAGGATCCCCGCCGCTACCCCGCGCCACCCCCCGTGGAGGAGGGCGATCGCCCGCCGTACCGGATCGACGAGGGAGATCGGGATGCAGTCCGCCACCGAGACCGTGAGCAGGAGCCCCGCCTCGCGAGTCGCGTGGCCGTCGAGGTCGTCGATGATCAGGAGCCCGGGTGCCCCCCGCGAGTGGATCGCGACCGTTGCCCCATGGACTTGCCGGGCGTGCACCGCACTCGGGAGCCCCGTCGCCCCACGGAGCGCCCGCCACCGCTCGAGCACCGTGCCCACGGGGAGCGTGCCGAAGAGGCGCAGGTCGAACGGTTCATCCCCCTGCCCCCGCGCCGTCGTCCCCTGGACCAGCCACGGAAAGCGCCCGGCCCACTCCGGGTGCACGTAGAACGGGACCGCACCCTCGGCGCGCTCCTCCCGAACGATTCGCCAGGCGACGGCGGAGTTACTCGCCCTCAATCGGGATGCTCCTCGACTCGCCCGGGCCTTCGAGCTCCGCGACCCTCCGCTCCAACCTCGCGAGCCGTTCGCGCACCTCCTCGAACTCCCGCCGCGGCACGAAGTCGAACCGCTCCCGAGTCTCCTCGACCGCCTGCTGCGCACGGCTCATCGTCGCGCGGACCGCCTCCTTCGCCCGTTCCGGGGAGAGATCGCCCCGCTCCCGCATCTCCTCGATCGTCTCCTCGATCGCCTCCTTGAACGCAGACAGGATCCCGGTCGTCGCTCGGATCCATTCCCGCGTCGCCTCGCGTGCGCGCTGCCTCTCCTCGGCCATGGTCCCTCCTCGGTCAGGGTTCCCGGGAGTCGTAGCGCTCGATCCGGGCTCCCAGCCCAATGAGCCGTTGGTCGATGCGCTCGTACCCGCGCTCGATCTGCCCGATGTTGTAGATGTGGCTCTCCCCCTCCGCGCCGAGCGCCGCGATGAGAAGCGCCATCCCGGCGCGAATGTCCGGGCTCTCGACCACCCCGGCGTGGAGTCGCGACGGCCCGACGACGACGGCGCGGTGCGGGTCGCAGAGCACGATCCGGGCGCCCATGCCGATGATCTTGTCGGCGAAGAACATTCGCGACTCGAACATCTTCTCGTGGATCAGGATCGTGCCCCGGCACTGCGTCGCCGTCACGAGGGCGATCGAGGTGAGGTCCGCAGGGAACGCCGGCCAGGGGCCGTCGTCGATCTTCGGGATGTGCCCGCCGAGGTCCATGCGGATCTCGCGGTCCTGGTCCGCGGGGACGAAGAGGTCGTTCCCCCTCGGTTCGCAGCGGATCCCGAGTCTCTCGAAGGCGAGGAGGGTCGAGTCGAGGTGCTCGATCGCCGCGTCCTCGATCGTGATCTCGCCTCGGGTCACCGCGGCCAGTCCGATGAAGGAGCCGACCTCAATGTGGTCGCTCCCGATCCTGTATTCCCCGCCGTGCAGCCGGTCGACGCCCTCGATCTCGAGGATGTGGGTGCCGATCCCCGAGATGCGTGCACCGAGGGCGTTGAGCATGTGGCAGAGATCCTGGACGTGCGGTTCCGCCGCCGCGTTGCGAAGGCGAGTCGTGCCCCGGGCGAGGACCGCCGCCATGATCGCGTTCTCGGTGGCCGTCACGCTCGGCTCGTCGAGGAAGATGTCGGTCCCGCGAAGACCGTCGGTCTCGATGTGGTACCCGCCGAGACTCTCGACGCGGGCGCCGAGGCGGGAGAGCGCGAGGAAGTGCGTGTCGACCCGGCGCCTCCCGATGACGTCGCCCCCGGGGGGCGGGAGCACCATGCGGCCGACGCGTGCGAGCATCGGTCCCGCGAGCAGGATCGAGGCCCGGATTCGTGCGGCGAGCTCCGAGTCGAGCTCGGAGGCGCTCACTTCCCTCGCGTGGAGGCGGAGTTTGTTCGGCCCGAGCCACTCGATGGAAACGCCGAGTCGGCCGAGGAGCTCGAGGAGCGTGCGGACGTCCCGGATGTCCGGGATGTTGTCGAGCACGACCGGCTCGTCGGTGAGCAACGTGGCCGCAAGGACGGGGAGTGCGGCGTTCTTGTTCCCCGCGGGGCGGATCCTCCCCCGAAGCGGGGTCCCCCCGTTGACGATGAATTTCGGCATCTTGGATCTCCTCGGCTGCCCCGGGCGCCGCGGCGGCGCCGCGCCCGGGGGCCTACCATGCACTCGACGAACTTACCCATTGAGGGCGAGGAGCGTCAATCGACGGATCAGACCACGTCGATCCTCACGTGCAACGGATCGCCCTCGACGTCCAGAACGTTCACCATGGTCCGCTCCCCGTACCGGTTGAACTGGAGGGAGACGCGGCTGCCGCCCACCTGCATCCTGAGCAGGTCCAGGAAGCGGAATCGGCGAGGCAGATACGGCTGGACGAGCCGTAGCATCCTACCCCGCGCATCGGGATCGATCCCCAGCACACCCTGGAGCATGGGGAAGAACGCGGCCGCGGCCCAGGCCTGGGGCGAACACGACACCGGATACGCCACGGGAGTATCCGTCTCTCCTCTCCATATCCCGCAGAAGAGCTCCGGGAGCCGGTGGTACCGGAAGTGGAGCGCCGCCTCGAAGAGCGCCTCCAGAACCGTCGCCGCCTCTCTTCGGAGCCCGTAGCGAGCGAAGCCGAGCGAGATGAGGGCGTTGTCGTGGGGCCAGATCGTCCCGTTGTGGTACGACAGCGGATTGTAGACCGGCTGGTGGCGGGCCAGCGTTCGGATCCCCCACCCCGAGAACATCTCGTCGGCCAGCAGGACCTCGGCCACCCTTCGTGCCTGCTCGGGCGTCGGGACGCCGGACCAGAGCAGGTGTCCGGGGTTCGACGTGATCGTCGGCAGTCGCCGCTTCTGCCCGTCGAGTGCGAGGGCGTAGTACCCCCGATCCTCCATCCAGAACGCGTCGTTGATCCGCTGGCGGAGCGCCGCCGCCTCCGCCCGGAGCTGGCCCGCGCGCTCGAAGTCGCCGAGGGCGGTGAAGACCTCGGCCATGTGGTTCTTCGCGTCGTAGACGTACCCCTGGACCTCGACGAGTGCGATCGGCGGCTCGGGGAGCGTGCCGTCCGGGTAACAAACACCGTCGCCGGAGTCCTTCCACCCCTGGTTCGCGAGCCCGCGCTCGGACCTTCGGACGTATTCGACGAAGCCGTCGCCGTCGACGTCACCGAACCGGTCGATCCACTGGAGCGCCCGCTCGGCGTGAGGGAGGAGTCGCTGGACGAGGGCGAGGTCGCCGGTCCAGCGGAGCGTCTCGCCGAGGAGAACGAGGAAGAGGGGCGTCGAATCGATGCTTCCGTAGTAGGGAATGTGGGGGATCTCGTGGCACGCGGCCATCTCGCCACGGCGGAGCTCGTGCAGGATCTTGCCCGGTTCCTCCTCGGTCCAATCATCGACCTCCTCGCCCTGGTAGGCGGCGAGGAAATCGAGGGTCTGCCGCGCGATGTCGGGGTTCGCCGGGAGCGCCTCGATGCTCGTGATCAAGGAGTCCCGTCCGAACGGCGCCGTGAACCACGGGATCCCAGCTGAGACGATCGATCGGGATTCGTGGTCGACCATGAGGGCCCGTAGATCGGTGATGGACTGGCGCAGCGCGGCATTGAAGAACTGATCGTCGCCGCGGATCTGCGTGGCGTGTCCGTGCCATTGGTCGTACGCCGCACGGATCCGCCGGAGCCGCTCGCCGAAGGGGCGGTCCGGCCCCGGAATACGGCCCTCGTTGACGACCGGGAGGACGTTGATCTCGAGCTCGACGGCCTCTTTCGGCTCGAGCCGGAGGAGCCAACGGGCACGGCCGGCGTCGAGCTCGTTCGGGGAGATCGAGAACCGGATCACCGTGCGTCGCAAACGGTCGTCGCACCCCCGGTAGATCCAGACGACCTCCCGTTCTCCGACGAGGGGCCGAAAGTACTGGCCGCGGGTCGGCCGTCTCGCTCCCCGGACCTCGAAGATGTCGGCGAAGTCGGCGGCGAACCGGAGGTCGACCCAGAACTCCACGACGCGACCCATGTAGTTGGTCAGGATCATCCGGTCGGTCATGAACTCGCCGAGGAGGTGCTCCCGACGGATGTGCAGGAAGTTCTTCGGCTCGGAGAAGACCCCGCCGAACTCCCGGTCCGTCACCGTCAGATCGATCTGGGATGCGTAGACGCGTGCGGCCTGCGAGCTCAGCACGTCGGGCCGCCCGCCGCCGACGTGGAGGTCGTAGTAGCTGAGCACGCGGGTGTCGCGGTCGAAGAGCCCGAGCTCGCAGGCCCCCGGGGGGGTCACGTTCCCGGCGGCGTCGGTCAGGAGAAAGAGGCCGTTCTCCTTCAACACCAGCTCGGTGCGCGCGAGGGACTGGGCCTCGCACGCGATCTCGGCGTATCCGAGGAGCTCCTCGGCGGTGACCGCCACGAGCTCGTCGACCGGTACGCCCCCGTCGTCCGATTTGGGCTGGTCCATGGGCTCGTTTGCCACGTCGGGGACAGTTCAACCCGAGGCGACGATCGGCTTGGTCGCACGCGGGCTCGCCCCCAGCGCCCTCCGGTAGTACGCCTCGTAGGCGTCGACCATTCGGTCTCGAGAGAAGCGCTCGATCGCGCGGTTCCGGCAGCGCTCGCGGTCGAAGTCGCCGAGCCGGGTACGGATCACCTCCGCCATCTCCGCGGCGTCGTCGACAAGGAACCCCGTGATGCCTTGCTCGACCAGCTCCGGTGCGCTCCCGCGCGGGAACGCGACCACCGGGCACCCGATGAGCATCGCTTCGATCATGACCAACCCGAACGGCTCCTCCCAGGCCAGCGGCATGAGCAGCGCCCGCGCCGACGAGAGGAGTTCGACCTTGGCCTCCATCCCGACTCCGCCCAGGTACCGCACGTGGGGTCGCTCGAGCCGGGGCAGCATCTCCCGATCGGCGAACGTCGGGTCCTCGTCGTCCCGATGGACCCTCCCGGCCACGTGGATCTCGACCCCGGCCGCCTCCGCGACATCGATCGCCACATCCGGGCCCTTCACCTGCGAGAGCCGGCCGATGAAGCAGACGTGGTCCCCGGGTGCGGTGCTCGGCCGGTACCTCCCCGGATCCAGGCCGTGATGGATCGTCGTGATGCGAGGGAGTGGGGTCTCGAGCTCCCGTTGCCTCTCGCTGATCGCCACGAACCACACCCACGGGAAGTATCGGTAGAACTCCGAGAGGCTGTCGACGCGGACGTGGTGTAGCGTGTAGATGAACGGCGGACGCGTCATCAGCCGACCGAGTGGGAGGGCGCTCGCGGCATGGCAATGCACGACGTCGAATCGGTCCCTCGCGACCCTGGCCAGCGCCCAGCTCGTCTGGTTGATCTCGGTCAGAGGGTCGGGCGGCCACCGGGGCTCGGGGAAGAGGAACTCGAGCCGCGCGCTCGTGCGCGAGTCCCCGGTGGCGAAGAGGGTGACGTCGTGGCCACGGGCGACCAGCCCCTCGGCCAGCTCATGGACGATCAATTCCGTGCCACCGTAGTCTTTCGGCGGGACGGAGACGAAGGGGGTGGAGATCAAAGCGATCCTCATATGGGAGCCGTCGGCCGGGGTTGGGGGAGACTCGATCTCCGGGGATGCCGCCACGCGCCATCGGGCGCAAGAGGTGTTCCACCCCCTGTAGGCACGAAGGACACCCCCCTCGGTGCAAACAAACGCGAGGGCGACCGGACGGCATCGCGCTTGACACTCCCCGTCTTCGGCGCCTAAGATGACCGACCTGGCGCGAACGGCCGGACCAACCCTCGCTGGCAACGCATGAGGTTACGGCAATACATCCGGCCTGAGCTCGTGGTCGTCGATCTCGAGGCCGAAGGGGTCCGCGATGCGATCCGGGCCTTGGTCGACCGCATCCGTGACCAGGACTTCGTGCGCGACCCGGAGTCGCTCGAGAAGATCCTGCTGGCCCGGGAGGCGGTGCACACCACAGCCATGGGGAACGGCGTGGCCGTCCCCCATGCGACCATCCCCGGGCTGGAACGCCCGACGATCATGGTGGCCGTTGCGCCTGCCGGAGTCCGTTTCGGGCCCGTCGGGCTCGACCCGGTCCGCGTCTTCTTCCTGCTCCTGTCGCCGCCGAACCAGACGGGTCTGCATATCAAGCTCCTGGCCAGGATCGCGCGGTTGGTACGCCATCCGGGCCTCATCACGCGACTCGAGCAGGCCAACTCGGCGGCGGACCTGCTCGAGGAGTTGGAGCGCGTGGACGCGGAACACGTTTGAGGGGCGCGAATGCAGCTACTGGTCGCCGTCATCAACCAGGAAGAGAAGCTCGACGAGATCCTGTCGGGGTTCCTCGAGCTCGGGATCACCGGCGCGACGATCGTCAACAGCGAGGGGATGGGCCGCGTCCTCTCGCACGACATCCCCATCTTCGCCGGCCTCCAGACCCTCATCGCGCGGTCCCGGCCCCAGAATCAGACGATCTTCAGTGTGATCAAGGAGGATGAGAAGGTCGAGGGGGCGATCGCCCTCCTCCAAGAGATCTGCGGCGACCTGAACGACCCGGCAACCGGGATCGTCTTCACCATCCCCGTGCTACGCGCCGTAGGGCTCGCCCCGGAGCTCGGGGAGGAAGACCTTTGAGCGAGGCGAGTCCCGGTCCTGCGGCCGACGCGCTCGCGTCGCGATTGCGCGAGGGCCCCGCCTGATCCGCTCGAGATGAATCCGCTCGTCGGTGCGCTCGTCCTGATCCTCCTCGGTCTGCTCGGGGCGAAGCTCTCCTTCACCACGGCGCGCGCTCCACTGGGGCCCCGCCTCATCTTCTCGGCCGGCACCCACTTCCTCTTCTTCGGATTTCTCCTCGGCTCGAACGGACTCGGCCTCCTGAGCCGACCGATCATCGACCAGCTCTACCCTTTCCTCGCCCTCGGCTTGGGATGGGTCGGCCTCCTCTTCGGCCTTCAACTCGAGCGGCGCCAGATCGCCCGATTCGGGGGCGCCTACGTGGCCATCGCCCTCGGTCAGGCCGTCATCGCCTACACCCTGATCTTCGCCCTCGGTGCCTTGCTCATCCTCACCGCGGCCCGGCCCACGCCGCCGGTGATCGCGACCCTGTTGGCTACCTCGGCCACGGCCTGCATCTCGACTCCCGCCGGAATCGCGCTGATCAGCAACACGTTCCTGGTTCAGGGGAAGGTCAGCCGACTCCTCTTCTTCATCGCGAGCATCGATGCGATCGTCGGGATCGCGGCGCTCCAGTTCGCGTACGCCCTCTATCACCCCGGCGAGCTCCAGGCGGGAGGCCTCTCGTTCCCGGTTGCGCTCTGGATCGCGATCGCCCTCGGGCTCGGCATCTTCTTCGGATTCCTCTTTCTCTGGTTCACGCGGCGCAAGCCCCAGCAGGACGAACTCGTTCTCTTTCTCCTCGGCCTCGTGGTCTTCGCCGCAGGCACCGCGTTCTATCTCGGGCTGTCGCCGCTCTTCGTCACGGTGACCGTCGGCGCGGTCGTGGCCAATTTCTCCCCGCTGCGGCGTCGCATCTACTCCCTCCTGCAAGCCTGGGAGCAGCCGATCTACGTGATCCTCCTCGTCCTGGCGGGTGCGCTCCTGGATTTCTCGACCTGGGCGATCGTCCCGCTGGCCATCGCGTACCTCGTGGTCCGGATGGCTGCCAAGCTCGCGGGAGGCTTCCTGATCACCCGCGCCCTCCCGGGGGCGAGCTTCGCCCCGCCGACCCTCGGCCTGGGCCTGGTCCCCCAAGGGGGGATCAGTCTGGCCATGGCGATCAGCATCACCCTAACTTACGAGGAATTCCGTCTCGGCAGCGCCGCGGGCGTCGAACTCCTCTTCGGAACCGTGGTCATCGGCGTGGTGATGAGCGAGCTGATCGGTCCTCTGTTGACACGCAACCTCCTTCGTGGCGTGGGCGAGATCCTACCGCGCGTCGAATCGGCTCTGGCCGGGGGACGGGATCGCTCGGGACCCGACGATGCTTCGCCCGATGCCCAGGATACGGGAGGCTCGGATCGATGATTCTTGGCATCTTCCAGAGCGCGCCCCGACTGCGCGACGTCGGCGCGAACGCCGCGGAGATCGCGCGCACGGCCGCCCGTGCCGGCGCGGACCTCCTGCTGACGCCCGAACTCTCGCTCACGGGTTACGACCTCGGTGACGACGCCCCCGCCGTCGCCCTCCCGCTCGACGCCGACGCCCCGCTCCTCCCGGAGCTCGAGGGTGCACCCCCGGTGGTCGTCGGGCTCGTCGAGCGAGGCGAGGGCGGCGTCGTCTACAACGTGGCGGCCCACCTCAGGGACGGTCGGGTCTTCCACCGCCACCGAAAGGTCTACCTGCCGACGTACGGCATGTTCGACGAGGGGCGCTTCTTCGGCCGCGGCGGGCGGGTGGACGCCTATTCCCCGTTCCCCGGCTGGCGCGCCGGTCTCCTCGTCTGCGAGGACTTCTGGCATCCGGGGCTGATCTACCTCCTCGCGGCCCAGGGTATCCACCTCCTCCTCGTGCAGGCCGCGGGACCGGGTCGCGGCGTCTGGGCCGGCGGCGAGTCCGGAGGCCCGTTCGCCTCGGCGGATGCGTGGGAACGGATCGCCCGCACGACCGCGCAACTTTACGGGATCTACGTCGCCCTCGCGAACCGGGCTGGCGTCGAGGGCGGGGTAACCTTCGCGGGCGGATCGCTCATCGTCGCGCCGACAGGTGATGTTCTCGCCCGGGCTCCGGCGGTCGAGGAGGCGCTCATCTCCGCCGAGCTCTCCCTCGACGAGGTCGAACGGGCGCGCCGGCCGTACTTCCACGGCCGCGACGAGGACCCTCACCTGCTCCTTCGGGAGCTCTCCCGAGTGGTGGGCCATGGCCAGCGGTGATTTCGGCAGGACGGAGCGGATCGGCTCCATCGTCGGGGGCGTAATCCGTCAGGCCGTCCGCGACGCCGGCGCTCGTGGCGTGGCGCTCCTCGACGACGCGAGCCCCGAAGCGCGCCTCGCCCTCGCTTGGTCGGTCGCCGCCCTCGGTGCCGACGCGGTCATTCCCGTCCCCGTGCCCGATTCCACCGCCATCGATGGGTTCCGAGCCCTCGGGCTGGCCCCGCCGGACCTCCCCCACGACCGGCTCGTCGAGGAGCTCCACCGCGCGGTCGGCCGACTCGTCGCCGCCGATCGCGATGCCCTGCTGGCGCACCCGGCGAACAAGACGGCTCTCCTCCTCGGCGCGGCACCGCCGCCGGAACCGCTCCTCCCCCTCGGCGACCTCTACGCCAGTCAGGTCGCGGAGCTCGCGGGCGGGTGGACGGCGCCCGCGGCGGTGAGGCGGCTCGCCGATCGGGTCGGCGGGATCGACCGGCTCGACGCGGCGCTGATGCGCTGGGCCGAGGAGCGACGTCCCGCACCCGAGGCCTTCGCCCCACTCGGCGACGCCGCGGACGACCTCACGGCCGCACTCGAGGCGGCTCGTTTCGCCCGCCGGCGCTTGGGGGTCGTCCCCAAGCTCGGCACGCGGACGCTCGGCATCGATCTCTTCGGCTGACCCACGGAGGGAAGGCACGCTCGTGTTCACGCTCCTCGCACAAGCGCAGACGATCGCCCAGGTCGGCGACCGCATCGAGCACCTCGCGTGGGCGGAAACCGTGACCGCCATCGGGACGGCGGTCCTCGCGTTGTTGGGGATCGCGGTCGCTGTGGCGCTCTTCGCCATGCTGCGCGCCTTGGGGCGTACGCTCGCCGCCCTCGAGCGGACCGTAGAGGGTCTCGCCCCCAAAGCCGAGCCGCTCCTCGAGAAAGCCGCCCAGATCGCCGATGACGCCGCCACGGTCTCCCGCTCGGTCCGCGAAGAGGCCGAACGGATACGCCAAACGGTCGAGGAGCTGGATCAGCGGCTACGTTCGGTCGCGGATTCGGCGACGGAGCGGGTGCGTCACTTCGGCGCCGTCCTCAAGGTCGTCCAGGAGGAGGTCGAAGAGCTCCTGCTCGACGCGACGGCGACGGCCCGCGGCCTGCACGCTGCGGCCGAGGCACTCGCCCGCCCCGCGACCGCAGGCCCCGGGGAACCGGAGGGATCGAACGGTGAATAAGCTGAACGTACCTGAAATGCCGGAGCGATCGATGCCGCAGCGCGACGTGACGGACTTCATCGCGGCCTTCGCCGTGGGCGCCGCCGTTGGCGCCGGGCTGGCCTTGCTCCTCCGCCCGGCGCCGAAGACGCGCACCGAACGCATCGTGCGCGACCTCCAACCCTACGGGAAACGCCTCCGAGCGAACGCACGGATGGCCAAGAAGAGCTTCGCCGCAGGCGCCGGCGCGGCCGCGGAGATGGCCGAGACGCTCCGCGAGGCGAGCCGAACGCTGCTTCGCGACTTCCGGGAGGAGGTCGCCGATGTCGTGGCCTCCGCCCGCGAGGACCTTGCCCGGACCGTCGAGGAGCAGACCGCTCGGGCACAGAAGGCGCTCGGTCGGGGCTCCCGTCGCCTCCTCAGGATCTAGAGGCGAGGCCACGGTGGCGCGCTGGATCGTCCCGCTCTTCGGGGCTGTGGTCTTCCTCCTCGTCCTCCCGGACGCCGCATGGGCGTTCGGCCCGGCAACCCACGCGTTCCTCGCGGATCAGGTCCTCGGATCGCTCTCGCTCCTCCCCGCGGCGGTCGCCGATCTCATCCGCGCCTATCCACAGAGCTTCATCTACGGCTCCCTCGCCGCGGACATCTCCCTCGCCAAGAAGTACGTCCCGGTCGGACGCCACTGCCACTTCTGGCACGTCGGCGAGGAGATCTACGACGGAGCCGAGAACGACCGGCTCCGCGCGGCCGCCCTCGGGTACCTCAGCCATCTCGCGGCGGACACCATAGCCCACAACTTCTTCGTCCCCCGGCAACTCCTCCTGACCAGCTCCACCCAGGCGCTGGGTCACTCGTACTGGGAGTACCGCCTGGATGTCCACATCGGTGAGCCGTACAGCCGCCTCGCCCGGTCCGTGGTCATGGACTACGACCACGGCGAGGCCGACGCCCTCTTCGACCGGATCCTGAGCGGAACGATCTTCTCGTTCGAGACGAACCGACGGATCTTCCGGGGGATGATCCAGTTCCAGGACAACGACCGGTGGAAGGGCGTCTTCGATCGCGTCGTCCAGCGATCGAGGTGGGACCTCGACGACGGCGAGGTCGAGGATTACCTCTCGCGCGCCTTCGATTCCGTCGTCGATTACCTGGTCCGGCGCAAGACCTCGCTCCCTGCGGCCCTCGATCCGATCGGCGACGTGAATCTCAAGATGGCCAAGAGGATCCGGAGGATGGCCATGCGCGAGGAGGCCTGGCGGGATCCCCGTCGGCTCCGGGAACTCGCCGATGACTTCTTCCCGCTTCCTCCTGAGCAACTGGGTTATTGGACACGACGGGGCGAAGTGGAAGGTGCGGCGTAACGGCGCGAGGATCGTGATCGTGGCGCGCTGGGGTGCCTTATCCGGTACCGGCCCTAGAGGGCGACCGCCGACGCGCCCCCGGCTCACCCCGCCTCCAGCCGCTCCCGAAGGATCCTCGACGTCTCCCTGGGGTCGGCCTTTCCACCGGACTTCTTCATGATCTGGCCCATGAAGAAGCCCAGGAGCTTTCGATCGCCCTCGCGGTAGCGCGCCACCTCCTCGGGGTGGGCGGACACGACCTCTTCGACCCACCCCACGAGCCGATCCACTTCCCGTACCTGGGCAAGCCCCTCCTCCTCCACGATCGCCTCCGGCGGCCGCCCCGTCTCGGCCATGCGCGCGAAGACCCGGCGCGCGAGCGGCATCGAGAGCGTGCCATCGGCGACGAGCCCGATCAACGCGGCCAGCGACTCCGGTGTGATGGGGAGGTCCTCGATCGCGCATTGGCGCTGGTTCAGCCACCCCAGGACATCGGTCATGATCCAGTTGCTGGCGGCCTTGGCGTCACCGACGGCACGGGCTGTCGCCTCGAAGTAGTCGGCGACCTCACGAGTGGCCGTGAGGACCTCGGCATCGTAGGCGGGGAGCCCGTAGGCTTCTCGGAAGCGCCGGAAACGGGCGTCGGGCAGCTCGGGGAGATCCCGGCGGATCGCCTCGATCTCGGCCGGCTCCAGCACGAGCGGTGGGAGGTCCGGCTCCGGGAAGTATCGGTAGTCGTGACTCTCCTCCTTCGACCGCATCGGCCGGGCCTCGCCTCGCCCGGCATCCCAGAGGAGCGTCTCCTGCCGGATCGAGCCGCCGGCCTCGAGCACGCCGATCTGCCGCTCGATCTCGTAGGCCAGGGCGCGTTCGACGTTGGCGAAGGAGTTCATGTTCTTGACCTCGGTCTTGATGCCGAGGTCCGGGCTCCCGGCGGGACGGACCGACACATTGGCGTCGACCCGCAAGCTCCCCTTCTCCATGTCGCAGTCGCTCACCCGGAGGTACTCGAGGACCTGCTTCAGGCGAGTCAGGAACTCGCGGGCATGCGCCGGCGAGATCAGGTCGGGTTCGGTCACGATCTCGATCAGCGGGATGCCGGCGCGGTTCAGGTCCACCGCCGTCCGACCGGGCAAACGATCGTGCAACGACTTCCCCGCATCCTCCTCCAGGTGGATCCGCCGGATCCGGACCCTTCGTCGCTCTTCCCCGCCCCGTTCCGTGGCGACGTCGAGCCACCCGCCCGTCGCGATCGGGCGGTCGTACTGCGTGATCTGGTACCCCTTCGGGAGGTCCGGGTAGAAGTAGTTCTTCCGCGCGAAGACACTGACCTCGTGGACCGTGCAGTTCAGACCGAGCGCCGCGCGGACCCCCAGCTCGACCGCCCGGCGATTGAGCACCGGGAGCGCCCCGGGCAGCCCCAGGCAGACCGGGCAGACGTGGGTGTTCGGCTCCGCCCCGAACTCCGCGGAGTTGCCGCAGAAGAGCTTGGTCTCCGTGGCGAGCTGGACGTGGATCTCCAGTCCGATTACCGGCTCGTAGCGCATCATCCCCGCCTCACTCCGCGAGCGCCCGTTCGAGGGCCGCGGCGGCCCGGACCATCGTGGCCTCATCCCAGCGGTCCGCGATGAGCTGCCCCCCGGCCGGCAGGCCATCGACCCTCCCGATCGGCACCGAGATCGCCGGGAGCGACGCCAGGTTGGCGGTCACGGTGAAGATGTCCGCCAGGTACATCTGGTACGGGTCGTCGACCTTCTCGCCCAACCGGAAAGCCACCGACGGGGTCGTGGGCGTGAAGATCACGTCCACGCCATCGTCGAACACCCGTCGGAAATCCTGCGTAATGAGGCGGCGGACCCGTTGCGCCCTCCCGTAGTACTCGTCGTGGTAGCCGGCCGAGAGGGCGAAGGTCCCCAGCATGATCCGGCGCTTGACCTCCGGGCCGAATCCCAGCGACCGGGTCGCCTCGTAGACCTCGACGGTCGACGTGGCCCCCGGCGCGCGCATCCCGTAGCGGACCCCGTCGTAGCGCGCCAGGTTGCTCGACGCCTCGGCGGGAGCGATCAAGTAGTACGTCGGAATCGCGTAGCGCGTGTGAGGCAGAGAGATCTCACGGATCTCCGCGCCCGCCGCGCGCAGGCGCTCGACCGCCTCCCGGCAGAGCGTCGCGATCCGGGGATCCAGCTCCGGCGGGAAGTACTCGCGTGGAACGCCCACGACCAGCCCTTCCACACCACGATCCAGTTCGGCGGTCAGGGCGGGGACCGGCCGATCCGCCGACGTCGAGTCCCACGGATCCGCCCCGGCGATCACCTCCAGAAGCAGCGCCGCATCGGCCACCGTCCGGCCGAACGTCCCGATCTGGTCCAGAGACGAGGCGAAGGCCACGAGGCCGTATCGACTCACCCGGCCGTAGGATGGCTTGATGCCCACGACGCCGCAGAACGCCGCCGGCTGCCTCACCGATCCCCCCGTCTCCGAGCCCAGCGCCGCGAGGACGATCCCCGCCGCGACCGCCGCGGCCGAGCCCCCCGACGACCCGCCCGGAACCCGCGACGGGTCGTGCGGATTCCGCGTCGGGCCGAACGCCGAGTTCTCCGTCGAGGAGCCCATCGCGAACTCGTCGAGGTTGGTCTTCCCGACGACGATCGCGCCGGCCTCCCGGAGACGCCGCACCGCCGTCGCCTCGTACGGGGACCGGTACCCCTCCAGGATCCTCGACCCGCAGGTCGTGGGGAGATCGAGCGTGCAGATGTTGTCCTTGACCGCAACCGGCACCCCTGCCAGGCGACCCCCGCCGCGACCCGCGGCGACCGCGGCATCCACCGCCTCCGCCGCCGCCACCGCGCTCTCGACGTCATACGCGATGAAGGCGTTCAACCCGTCCGGCCCGAAATCGAGCTGACGGATCGCGTTCACGGCGGTCCGGACCTGCTCCACGGCGGAAGCCCTGCCGGAAGCCACCGCGGAGGCCAGTGCGGCGATGCCCTGCTCCCGCCCGGTCACGCGTCGCCCTCCGGCAGGGCCTCGGGGGACGGGCGGATCGAGGAATCCACGCGGGCCTTGTCCTCGAACGGCTCGTCGAGCGCCGATGCGTCCAGCGCGGCGATCCGCGGGACGGTGAAGAACCCGGCCTCCCACGCCGGCGCGAGATCCGACGGCGGGCGGACCATCACGTCGGCGGGCCGATCCTCCCCCCGGAGCGGCGCCTCCCCCTCCGCCGCACTGCCCACCGCCTCCACCCCCTCGACATCGACGGTACGAAGCTCCTCGACGTGGACCAGGATATCGTTGAGCTGCGCCGTGAACCGCTCGACCTCCTCCGCCGTGAGGTCGAGCCGGGCCAGGGCGGCCACGTGCAGAACATCCTGCCGGGTGACGGCCATACGACGTCAGAGCTCCTTCTGAAGGTTGGCGTACCGCACGATCACCTTCTTGCGGCCGACCCGCTCGAAGTCGATCACCGCTTTGAGATCGTGGCCGAATCCCGAAAGCTCGCGGATCGTGCCACGGCCGAACTGCGGATGCCGCACGACCTCGCCCTTGATGAACCGCGGCGCGTCCTGGGCATCGCTGTAGTCGATCACCAACCCGCCCGGCTCACGGTCGCCCTCCACCGCACCGGCCCCGCGACCGAACGTCTCGCCGAACGAACCCGCGGCGACACGCTCCCGCCACCGGCGCTCGCTCTGCTGCCGGGCTCGCGCCAGGCTCGACGTCGTGCGATGATCGAGCAGCTCCTCGGGCAACGGCGAGAGGAAGCTCGACGGCACGCAGGCCAGAGTCTCGCCCGCCCGCCGCCGGACCCGCACGTACGAGAGGTACAGCTTTCGGCGCGCTCGCGTGATCCCGACGTAGAAGAGCCGACGCTCCTCTTCCAGCGTGTCCGGGTCGCCGTACGCCCGAGCGAGCGGGAAGAGGCCATCCTCCAGCCCGCCGATGAAGACGTACGGGAACTCGAGACCCTTCGCATTGTGCAGCGTCATCAGGGTGACCGCCTGCGACGTCGGATCGTGCCGGTCCACATCGGCCACGAGCGAGACCTTCTGGAGGAAGAGGTCCAGCGCCGTCGCCCCCTCGGGCACCTCTTCCTCGCCTTCGAGGCCGCGTTCGTCGAACTCGAACGCCGCCGACTCCAGCTCCTTCACGTTGTCGATGCGCTCCTCGCCCTCGGGCCCCTCTTCACGGAGTGCATCGTAGAGACCGACCTCGTCGATGAGCTTGGCGAGGAGCCCCCCGACGCCCATGTGGGGCGCCAGACCACGATAACGCTGGATCATCCCCGCGAAGTCGAGGAGTGCACGCGCGCCCGCCGCACCGATCCCCGGACACGCATCCGCCCGGGCCGCCGCCTCGAGGATCGGCAGCCCCTCGGCCGCCGCCCACGCGGCCAGCCGGCCTCGGGTCGCATCCCCGATCCCGCGGCGCGGGTAGTTCACGATCCGATCGAAGGCGCCGGCGTCCCGCGGGTTCGAGATCAAGCGGAGGTACGCGAGCACATCCATGATCTCGCGCCTCTCGTAGAACTTCGTACCGCCGACGATCTGGTAGGGGAGGCCACGCCGCAGGAACGCATCCTCCAGCGCCCGTGACTGCGAATTGGTGCGGTAGAGGACGACGAAATCCCGCGGGCTCAGTTGGGGATCGCCCGCGAGGCGAGCCTCGATCTCGTCGATGATCCAGTCTGCCTCGTCCCGTTCGTCCGCAGCCTCGACCAGCGTGATCAACTCGCCGGGCCCCGCGTCGGTCCGCAGCGTCTTCCCCTTCCTTCGCTTGTTCTCTTCGATCACGCGGTTCGCGGCCTCGAGGATCCGGGCCGTGGAGCGATAGTTCCGTTCCAGACGGATCACCCGCGCGTCGGGGAAGTCGCTCTCGAAGTCGAGGATGTTGCGGATGTCGGCGCCGCGCCACCCGTAGATCGACTGGTCGTCGTCGCCCACGACCATCAGGTTGCCGTGCTCCCGGGCCAGGAGCTCCACGAACTTGTACTGGGCGTGGTTCGTATCCTGGTACTCGTCGACCAGGATGAAGCGGAAGCGGTGGCGGTACTCCGCCAGAACCGCCTCGTGGGCGCGCAGGAGCTCGACCGGCTTGACCAGCAGGTCGTCGAAGTCGAAGGCGTTCTGCTCCTTCAGCGCGGCCTGGTAGGCGGGGTAGACGGAGGCGACGACGCGGCTGAAGGCGTCGTGCGCCAGCCCGGCATACTCTTCAGGGTCGATGAGCTGGTTCTTCGCCGCCGATATCGCCCCGTGCACCGCCTTCGGATTCCACGTTTTGAGCGATAGGTTGAGGCGCTCCATCACGCGCTTCACTTCACGGAGCGCTTCCTCCGCATCGTAGATCGTGAAGTTCGGCGCCCAGCCAAGACGTACGGCGTGGCGACGCAGCACCCGCGCGCCGATCGCGTGAAACGTCCCGATCCAGATCCCTGACGGCTCGTGCCCGAGGAGGCGACGCACCCTCTCGCGCATCTCGCCGGCCGCCTTGTTCGTGAACGTCACGGCCAGGATCGCCGAGGGGTCGACGCCATGCTCGTCGATGAGGCGCGCAATCCGCGCCGTGAGCACGCGCGTCTTCCCCGACCCGGCGCCCGCGAGCACGAGGAGCGGCCCATCGATGTGCTCGACGGCCGCGCGCTGCTCCGGGTTCAGTTCCTCGAGAAGGCTGAGATCTTTCATTCTGTTCTGGATACCCCACCCGACCCTGGCCGCTCCACCGCCTCCCTTGCGCCTGGCGCCCCCGAGTCGGCCACCGGCAGGTCGATCTCGAAGACCGTCCCGCCGCCGCGCCTCGACCGCGCCGTGACCCGACCGGCGTGCAGATCCTCGATGATGCGGCGCGTCAGAGAAAGTCCGACCCCCCACCCCCCGACCTTCGTCGTGACCCCGGGCGTGAAGAGCCGATCACGAACGACCGGGGCGATCCCCGGCCCTGTGTCGGTCACGGAGAACCGCACATAGCCGGACGCCACCGGCGCCGCCGCGATCCGGATGCGCCCGCCTCTCCCCGCGAGCGCATCGAGCGCGTTCTTCACCACGTTCTCCAGCGCCCAGACCAGGAGAACCCGATTCGCACGAACCGCCGGGATCCCCCGGCTCACGCGCGCTCCGAGCCGGACGCCACTCCCCAGGCGCGGGAGACGGGGGCGGAAGTACCGCTCCAGCTCCTCGACCACCCCGACGACGTCCACGACCTCCAGAGCCGGCGGCTTGCCGATCAGCTCGAATCGGCGCGAGACGCGTTCCAGCCGCTCGACATCCGCGCCGATCTCCTGCGCGATCCGTTCCGTCGGCACGAGGGCATCCCGCTCCGCCGCCGGGAGACGGAGAAGCTCCACCCACCCCGCGAGCGAGGAGAGCGGCGTCCCCATCTGGTGGGCGAGTTCGCGCGCCGTCGCCGCCCAGAACCGTTCCCGATCCGCGCGGACGTGCGACCGCACGACCACGAAGCCGATCCCCCCCAAGATGAGCGCCACGCCCACCTGGAACCACGGCGCCCAACGTAGCCACGCAATAATCGGCGGGGCGCCGAAATGGATCGTCCCCGCACCCGGCTCGTGAATCGGGGGGTTCTGGCGGTCGAGCCGCCGGACATAGTCGAGGATCCGGCGGCGGTCGGCGGGCACGGCGAGATCCGCCTTGAACGGGAGGTTCGCCACCGCGTACGGCTCGCCCTGCTCGTTGACGGCCACAACCGGGACGCCGAGCTCCGTCAGCGTTCGCTGGACCTCGATCAACGCCTGGAGGTCCGCCCCGGGCTCCAGCGAAAGCAGCCCCTCCTGCACCAGCGCGTACATGCGCGTGTGCATGGCCGCCTCCGTGCGAACCTCCCGCACGATCCGCTCGGTGTAGAGGAGGAACGCGCCGAGGACGACGAGTGCGAGCAGCGTGAGCGCTGCCGGCCACGACCGTTGATCCATGGCATGGTGCCCGTGAGGGGGCCGGCGGGTCCGCGTGGCCCCTCGACGCGTCGGGAGGGACGACGGGCGGTCAGGCGATACGGTCCGTCCCCAGATACGGCCTCAACGCCTCGGGGACCCGAATCGTCCCGTCCGCCTCCTGGTAGTTCTCCAAGATCGCCACGACGACCCGCGCCAGGGCAAGACCGGACCCGTTCAGCGTATGCACGTACTGCGGGCGCGCACCCGCCTCGGGCCGGAACCGAATCCCCGCTCGCCGCGCCTGGTAGTCCGTGTAGAGCGAACAGCTCGACACCTCGAGCCAGCGCCCGGCCCCCGGCGCCCAGACCTCGAGATCGTACGTCTTGGCATTCGAGAAGCCCAGGTCCCCAGCCGCCAACAGGAGCACACGGTAGCGCAGCCCGAGAAGACGAAGCACCGTCTCGGCGTGACCGGTCAGTTCCTCGAGAGCGCGACGGCTATCCTCCGGACGCTCGAAGCGGACCAGCTCCACCTTGTCGAACTGGTGGACCCGGATCAGCCCACGCGTCTCCTTGCCGTGAGCCCCCGCCTCGCGACGAAAGCACGGAGTGTACGCGACATACCGGATCGGCACCGCGTCGGGCTCCAGGATCTCGTCCGCGTGGAGGTTCGTCACCGGGACCTCCGCCGTCGGGACGAGGAACAACCCGTCCTCCGGCACCTCGTACATGTCCTCACCGAACTTCGGCAGGTGCCCCGTCCCCAACGCGGCCCGATGATTGACCAGGAACGGCGGCCAGACCTCCGTGTACCCGTGTTCCCGCGCGTGCAGGTCCATCATGAAGTTGATCAACGCACGCTCGAGCCGGGCGCCCATGCCGACGAAGACCGGGAACCCGCTCCCCGCGACCTTGGCCCCGCGCGGGAAATCCAGTATCCCCAACGCCTCGCCCAGGTCCCAGTGCGGCTTCGGCTCGAAGTCGAACCGCCGCTCTTCACCCCACTCCCGAACCACGCGGTTCTCCTCGGCCCCACCCGCGGGAACGTCCTCCTCCGGCAGGTTCGGGATGCGCAGAAGCAGTTCGCGAATCGCCGACTCCACCTCCCCGAGCCTCGATTCCCCCTGGGCGAGCCGCTCGCCGAGGTCCCGCATCTCCGCGATGACCCCCTCCGCCTCTTCGTGCCGGCCCGCCTTCTTCAACTCCCCCACCCGGGGCGATACCTCGTTCCGCCTCGCCCGAAGCGCGTCGACCTCGGCGATCAGCTCGCGGCGATCGGCATCCAGTTTGAGGACGCGGTCCAGCATCACGAGCAGCTCCGGGTTGCCACGCCGACCCAACCGCTCGCGCACGAGCTCCGTCTCTTCCCTGACCTGCCTCAGATCCAGCATCGCAACCCTTAATCCGATGGCACCAGCGACCGGTCGTTACAGTTCGGGTTGCGCAGGAGCTCCACCCACAGCACACCCGCGTCCTTATCCACGGCGATCGGCGAGAGCTTCCCGAACCTCACACAACCCTGCCCGTAAAGGGAATACCGCCGGCTTCGGACGGCGTAGACCCGGCCCACCTCCATCGCCACCCCCTCGCGCCGCCGGTACACGGCCGTATCCGATGGCGCCCGCGTCAGCGACTCGAAGGTCTCCCCCTCGATCCGCGCGATCCCCGCCACCGATTCCACGCCTTGGAACGTCCCGGCCGGGGTGAGCAGCACCTGCCCGTTCGACTCCGTCACCGCGAAGTCCCACGTGACCCCGACACCCGACTCCACGACCACCGCGGCCCGGTTCACGAGATCGAGTGCCGCGGGCAAGCCCTGGTACTCCGCCCGGGTGAGCGAGAAGAGCTGGATCGTGTCCGGCCGGCTTTGATCCCAGGCGCCCGGTCCGAGGTCGTCATTACACCCGGCCGCAAAGAGAGCGACCGCGAGAATCGCCGTTAGCTTCTGAATGCGCAAGGCCTCGCTCGACGGCATGAGTCCGTTCCCAAGTTGGCGTGGAACACTAGTTTTGGCGCATGGGACTGTCAAGCCTCGCCGATACCGCGAACTCCGCGCCACGGCTCGATTGCTTGACTTCCCCGCCGCCCATCTCTAACCTTTCCGGCGCACGAAGGGCGATCCGGGTCCGCATCGTCCCGCCGATCGGCCGTCGAGGGCACAGATCTCGCATTCCGGCCCCTGACGCACGATGACACCGCACCAGCCAGGCGCCGACGCATGCCTCCCGCTTCGCCGATCCATCGACGTCGCATTCTGATCGTCGACGACGAGCCGTACATCGGCCGCATCATCCAGCTCAAGCTCGAGCAGGGGCCGTACTCGGTCGAGTCGGTGACCGACGGGGACGCTGCCCTCGATCGGCTCCGATCCGACGACCCCGTCGATCTCGTCCTGCTGGACATCATGCTGCCGACCGGCAGCGGGTTGGACGTCCTCGACCAGCTCCGGCGCCTCCCCCACCGGCGGGGGACGCCGGTCATCATGCTCACGGCCAAAGGCCAGGAACAGGACCGGGAGCGCGCGGCCCGGCTCGGTGCGACCGATTTCCTGATCAAACCCTTCAGCCCGAAGAAGCTCCTTGCCCGAATCGACGAAATCCTCGCACGCTGAAGCGCCACTCTGGGCCGTCATCCTCGCGGGAGGCGTCGGCTCGCGCTTCTGGCCGATATCGACGCCGAGCCGACCCAAGCAGCTCCTGCCCCTCGGCAGCGAGAGACCCCTGATCGTGGACACCGTGGATCGGATCCTCCCGCTCGTGCCGCTGCCCAGGCTGCGCATCCTCACGGGGCCGAGCCTCGCCGCGCCGATCCAGGCCGAAGTGCCGCAGCTGTCCCGCGACAACCTGCTCCTCGAGCCGGTGGCCCGCGGCACGGCGCCGGTCCTCGTCTGGGCCGCCCACGAGATCGCCCGCAGGGACCCCGACGCCGTGATGCTCTCGCTCCACGCCGACCACGTCATCGAGCCCGCCCACGCGTTCCGCGACCTCCTCGCCCGCGTCGGTCGGCTCGCCGCCGAGGAGCGCCGCCTCTTCACCATCGGGATCGAGCCGACCCGCCCCGAGACGGGGTACGGATACATCCACGTCGGCCCGCCCCTCGGCTCCGACGAGGAAGCCTTCGAGGTCGCCGACTTCGTCGAGAAGCCCGATCGCGACACGGCGCAGGAGTACCTCCACCGTGGCGGCTACCTCTGGAACAGCGGGATCTTCGTCTGGCGCGTCGGGACCCTCCTCGAGGAGATCGAGCGCCATACCCCCGAACTCGCCGCCCTACTCCCCCGCCTCGCGGAAGGCGACATCGAGGGCTTCTTCCGCGATGCGCCGAACCTCTCGATCGACGAAGGGCTCCTCGAGCGTAGCGACCGCGTCGCCGTCGCGCGCGCGACCTTCCGTTGGGACGACGTCGGCGCCTGGGACGCCGTCGCCCGCACCCGACCCGCCGACGAAAACGGCAACCTTCGGATCGGCGATGCCCATCTCGTCGAAAGCGATCACTGCATCGCCTGGGCCGACCAGGGGACGATCGTGGTCTTCGGCGCCAGCAACCTCGTCGTCGTCCGGACCCGTGGCATCACCTTCGTCGCCCCTCGGGACCGAACTGCGGACCTCAAGACCCTCCTGAAAGAACTGCCGGACTCCATCGTCCGACAGGAGGGATAAATGACGCGCCCCGCGCTGATCCTCTTCGACGACCGGATCGGCCGCGATTGGATGCCGTTCACGCTCACACGGCCGGCCGGGGAGCTCATGTTCGGCGCGTTCACCCTCCGTGAACGCGCCGAACGCGTCCTCAGGCTCTCCTGCCTCGGACACCTCGTCGCCGACCACCTCGCCGACTTCGACGAGCACGATGCCCCGGGGGGCCTTCGCCTCGCCGACCTCCCCCGCGACCGCGGACTCGTCTTCCTATCCTCACGAGCCGCGCTCGAATGGCAATCGCCTCCGGCGTTCGAAGCGGATCCCGCGCTCCTCGCCATCGGCGACGACATCTGCGGGTGGTATGCACCGGCGGGCTCCGAGTTCCCGCCCCCCGGCTTCCTCGACGACCCCGGCGGAAACGTCCCGGCCGGGATACCCGTCCTCCCACTCGACGGCACCCTGATCGACCGGCCCTGGCGCCTCATCACGCGCAATGCCGACCGGGTCGCGCGGGATATCCTCGCCCTCGGCACCGCGCCGCACGGGATGGAGACGCCCGCGGGCGTGCATCGCCTCGGCGATGCCCCCCTCGTCCTCGGCGCCGACGTCGTCGTCGAGCCCGGCGTCGTCCTCGACCTTCGCGAAGGCCCGATCTGGATCGACGACGGCGCCCACATCCGCGCGTTCACCCGCGTCGCGGGCCCGGCGTACATCGGGCGCGGCTCCACGCTCCTCGGCGGTCCCTTCTCTTCCGTCTCGATCGGCCCCGTCTGCAAGGTCCACGGCGAGATCGAGGAGTCCATCGTCCTCGGTTACTCGAACAAGGCCCACGACGGCTTCCTCGGTCACGCCTACGTCGGCCGGTGGGTCAACCTCGGTGCCCTCACGACGAACAGCGACCTCAAGAACAATTACGGCTCGATCCGCATGTGGACCCCCGCCGGGGAGGTCGATACCGGGGAACGCAAGCTCGGGTGCCTCCTCGGCGACCACGTGAAGACCGCCATCGGCACGCTCTTGAACACCGGCACCGTCGTCGGCGCCGGCGCCAACCTCTTTGGGCCGGGCGCTCCATCGAAGTACGTGCCCCCCTTCAGCTGGGGCACGGGCGATGCAGCAAAAGAGTATGCGTTGGAGAAGTTCATCGAGACGGCCGAGACGGTGATGGCTCGCAGAAACGTTGCCCTGTCGGCACGGCACCGCGCACACCTCGAAGTGGCATGGAGACTCGGGCGAAGCCGATTGTGACCGGTCGCCGGCCTCGATGGGCTCTCGCACTCGGCGGAGGCGCCGCGCGCGGGATCGCCCACGCCGGTGTGCTGAAGGTCCTCGAGGAGAACGCCCTGAGACCCGACCTCATCGTCGGCACGAGCGCCGGTGCGTTGGCTGGGGCCTTCCTCGCCGCGGGGATCTCCGCCGCGCGCGCCGCCGTCTGGGCGGACATGCTCCGCTGGCAGGTCCTCGCCCGACCGGTCATCAACCGAATGGGGCTCATGTCCAACCGCCGCCTCGGCGAACTGGTCCGCCGCGCTCTCCCGGTCCGGACCTTCGATGAACTTCCGATCCCCTTCGCGTGTATGGCCACCGACCTCGCGACCTCCGAGCCGGTGCTCCTCTGCGAGGGGGATCTGGCCTCGGCCATCCGCGCGAGCTGCGCGATCCCCGGCTTGATCGTTCCGGTAGAGCGCGATGGCCGGCTCCTCATCGATGGAGGCGTGACGGCGAACGTCCCGACGAACATCTGCCGCCTCCTCGGCGCCGAGGTCGTCGTCGCCGTCGATGTGAACCTGTCGTACAAACGGCCCGAGCCGCCGACGAACATGCTCGCGATCCTGATGCACTCCTTCTTCACCATCGGTCGAGCGGCCGAGCAGGCCTCCACGGCGGAGGCCGACGTACTGATCGCCCCCGATATCGGCGACATCGGATTCGACCAGCTCCATCGCGGCGCCGAGCTGGTGGCCGCAGGCGAGGAGGCGGCGCGCCGCGAGCTCCCGAAGCTCCGTCGCCTGCTCGGCTACGCGCTGGGTCCCGGGGCCCGGCTCAAGGAGGCGGCGTGAGGGTCACCGTCCTCGGCAGCGGCAGCGGCGGCAACTCCACCCTCGTCGAGGCCGGCGAAACCCGCATCCTGGTGGACGCGGGGTTCACCGGCAAAGACCTCGAGCGGCGGCTGCGACACGTCGGCGTCGATCCCGAGAGCCTCGATGCCATCGTCATCACCCACGACCACGGCGACCATACCCGCGGCATGGGGATCCTCGCCCGCCGGTTCCGCATCCCCCTCTACCTGACCGAGATCACCCGGAGCGCCTGCAGTGGGCTCCTCTCCGGCAAGGAGGAGGTGCGAACGTACGAGTCCCTGCGGCCGCTCCGGATCGGTCCCCTCGAGGTCCAGCCGTTCTTGACCGTGCACGACGCGGCGGACCCGGTGGCCGTCGCCATCCGGCACGTCGAGTCCGACCTCCGGCTCGGGATCGCGACCGACCTCGGCAGGCCGACGACATCCGTCCGTCACGCCCTCGCCGGTTGCCATCTCCTGATCCTCGAGGCGAACCACGACGAGGCCATGCTCTGGAACGGCCCGTACCCCTGGTCCGTCAAGCAGCGGATTGCGTCGAGCCACGGCCACCTCTCCAACCGGGCCGCGGCCGAGCTCGCACGCGAGCTCCACCACCCCGGCCTCGGGGCCGTCGTCCTCGCTCATCTGAGTGAGCACTGCAACGACCCCGGGCTCGCCCGTGACGTGGTCGGTGAGACTCTCGAGGAGAAGGGATTCGGTGGGAAGCTCGTCGTCGCGGGTCAGGACCACCCGCTCGAAACCATTGACATGGAGACGCTGCCGCGCGGGGCGACGAAGGGCGAACAGCTCTCCTTCCTCTGAGCTCCGGGCCCGCCGCGCACCCCGCGGGCCCGGAGCCGCCGGCTCAGATCCCGAAGAGCCGGAGCACGTCGTTGGCGATCGCCCAGACCATGATCGCCAGGACGATGACGAACCCAACCTGGGTGAACCGCACGCGCTGCTCGTACGAGAGCGCCCTTCCCCGCACCGCTTCGATCACCAGGAAAAGGAGATGGCCGCCGTCCAGGACCGGGATCGGCAGGAGGTTGAGAACCGCCAGGTTCACCGAGAAGAGCGCCATGAACCCCAGGAACGCCTCGATCCCGGCGCGCGCGACCTCCCCGCTGAGCTGGCCGATCAGGATCGGCCCCCCCAGCGATCGCGGCGAGGCGTGTCCGGTGATGAGGTCGCCCAGGAACCCTACGATGATCATCGCCGTGTCCCAGGTCCGTGCGACCCCATGGCCGAGTGCGCCGACCGGACCGGGTCGGTCCCGGGGGACGAACGGTGCCGCCCCGATCCGGCCGATCGTCTCTTTCCCCTCCCCGTCGGTCGAGATCTCCTCGGGCTCCGGCGTGACGCGTACGTCGAGAACCCGGCCCCCACGCTCGATCGTCAGATCGGTCACCTCTCCCGGCCGCGCGCGAACCGCCGCGACCAGCGCCTGCCAGCTATCCACCGGCTCGCCGGCCACGGCTAGGATCCTGTCGCCCGGAAGCAGACCCGCCTTGTCCGCCGGCAGCCCATCCACGACCTGCCCGATGACCGGGGGCCGATCGGGGTTCAGCGCAAGGATCAGGCGCGAACGCGCCGTATCGTTCGCCGGCACCTCGATGGTGACCGGCGCAGCCGCATCGAAGCGCAGCGTCAACGGACCCGGCGATGCGAGAATCAGCGCGTCGCGAAGATCGCCCCAGTTCTCGATCGTCTCCCCTCCGGCCTCCACGACCCTCGCCCCTCGGGGAACCGCGAGCAACGACTCCGTGCCGGGAGGAAGCTCCTCCGCGGTCAGCGCGGGGATCGTCGCCTCCGGCTCCTGCTCGACTCCCCAGATCAGCGCGCCAGCCGCGAAGACGACCACCGCGAAGAGGAGGTTCATCAACACACCGGCCGAGATCACCACCATCCGCACCGGCAGGGACTTCGACTCGAAGTCCCGCGGCCCCGGCCGCGCACGCCCGTCACCCTCGGTCAGGAGCCCCACATCGGACGCCCCGGCGACGCCCGTCGTCTCCGAACGGTCCGCCTTCCCCTCGATGGGCTCCATCTCCTCCATCCCGGCCATCTTCACGTACCCGCCCAGGGGGAGCCAGGAAATCACGTATTCCGTCTCCCCCCGGCGGAACCCCCAGAGCTTCGGGCCGAGCCCGATCGAGAATCGTGGCACCGCAATGTCCGCAAGTTTGGCGGTCACGAAGTGCCCGAGCTCGTGTACCAGGATGAGGACGCCCAGGACGACGATCGTCGCGAGAATGGTGATCAGCATCGCTGCTCCACGATCCGTTGCGCCATGACCCGAGCCTCACGGTCCACCGCGAGCACGGTCCCGACCGAGTCGACCGCTACGGGATCGTGCGCCGCGAGCACACGGTCGATCAGCTCGGCGATCCCAGGGAACGGCAAGTCTCCGGCCAGGAACGCCGCCACCGCTACCTCGTTGGCCGCGTTGAACACGGCCGGTGCAGTCCCACCGACCCGCCCGGCCTCCACGCCCAGCGAAAATGCCGGGAAGCGACGCGGATCGACCGGTTGAAAGGTCAGGGTCCCCGCTCGGATCGGATCGAACCGCGTCCCGGGATCCGGCACCCGATCGGGGTAAGTCAGCGCATAGAGGATCGGCAACTCCATCGTCGGGAAGCCGAGCTGCGCCAGGACCGACCCATCGGTGAATTCGACCATCGAATGGATGATCGATTGCGGGTGCACGACCACTTCGATCTGGTCGTACCCCACACCGAACAGGTGGTGCGCCTCGATGACCTCCAAGGCCTTGTTCGCGAGTGTGGCCGAGTCGATGGTGATCTTGGCCCCCATGGACCACGTGGGGTGCCGGAGCGCCTGCGCAGGCGTCGCAGTCGCGAGCGCCTCCGGCGTCCAATCGCGGAACGGTCCCCCCGATGCGGTGAGAAAGAGTCGGCGCACTCGCGCGGATCCTCCCCCCGCCAGGCACTGGAGGATCGCGCTGTGCTCGCTGTCGACCGGGACCAGCTCGCCACGACCGCGACGCATCGCCTGGAGCACCAGCTCCCCCCCGACGACGAGCGATTCCTTGTTCGCCAGCGCAAGGCGCTTCCCCGCTCCGAGGGCCGCGAGTGTGGCCTCCAACCCCGCCGCGCCGACCACCGCATTGATGACGATCTCCGCGGCGGGGTGCGTGGCCGCCTCGAGCAACCCCTCCCGACCCGCGAGCCAGCGCGCCGGCGGCCGATGGCCCGGCGTCGGGAGCGCCGACTCATCGACCACCACCGCCAACTCCGGGCGATAGCGTTCGACAAGGCCGGCCAACTCCGCGCCACTCCGGTGCGCCGTCAGAGCGACCACGCGGAAACGGTCCGCGTGTCGTTCCAAAACCGCCAGCGCGCTCCTGCCGATCGAGCCGGTCGCGCCGAGGATCGCAACCCCTACGGCCACGGCACCCCCCGCGACCGGAAGACGAGACCGAGGTACCAGTACGCCACGGGGAGGGTGAAGAGAAGGGCGTCGAAACGGTCGAGGATGCCGCCGTGGCCGGGGAACACCTTGCCGGAATCCTTGACCCCGGCCTCACGCTTGAAGAGCGATTCGACGAGGTCGCCTACCTGCGCCGCCACGCCGAGAAGCGCTCCGCCCAAGGCCCCCTCCGCGTAGCCGATCGGCAGTCCGAGCCACCCGCCGAGCACCACCCCGGCGTAGATCGACCCCACCACCACCGCCCCGGCCACCCCAGCCACCGAACCGACGACCGTCTTCCCCGGACTCACCGATGGGATCAACTTCCTCCGACCCCAGGCCCTCCCGGCGAAGTACGCGGCGGAATCGTTGATCCACGTCAGACCGACGGCGAACGCGACCAGCGCCGTGCCGATGACCGCACTCGACGGCAACCCCACGGGCCGAACCACGCTCGCCAACCAGCCGTCGGCGAGGTGGCGGAGGAACACCCCGTGGGCTAGGGTCCCGCCGGTCCATACGGCGCCAAGGAGTGTGACTGCAACCGCCGTAAGGGGCCGGCCGGTCGTCCCCCTCCAAAGGATCGCCAGCGCCGACAGCGCGAGTGCCCCTCCCAGCGTCAGCCCCCAGAGGTACGGAGCCGCATCGATCCCACGCGGCAACGCACCGGCGAGAAGCACGTATGCAGCAGCACCCACGGCCCCGCACACGACGAGAGGGCGACCGCCCGTCGCCCGCGCCATCCGGTACAGTTCGACCGCTCCCCAGGCCGCCGCCACCGCCAGCACCGCGGCCAACACCCATCCACCGGCATAGATCACCACAACGGCCACCGGTATCCCGACGGCCGCAACCCCTAGGCGCTGGGCGAGCTCGTTTTGCGCCATCCGTCAGACCGCCGTAACCCGTCCGAAGCGTCGCTCCCGCTTCTGGAAATCGTGAATGGCACAGAAGAGATGCTCGCGCCGGAAATCCGGCCAGAGGATCGGAGAGAGGTAGAGCTCCGTGTAGGCGAGCTGCCAGGGCATGAAGTTGCTGATTCGTTGCTCCCCCGAGGTCCGGATCAGGAGATCCGGGTCCGGGAGCCCCGCCGTGTAGAGTTCCCCGGCCACGGCCGCCTCGTCGATCTGGTCCGGCGTTAGCAAGCCGCTCCGAACCCGCTCCGCCAGCCGCCGAGCCGCACGGACAAGCTCCGCACGCCCGCTGTAACTGATCATCAGGTTCAACCGCATGGAACCGCCGCCCCGCGTCGCCTCCTCCATCCGCTCGATCGCCGCGCGCGCCCCTGCCGGAAGGCGGTCGAGCTCACCGAAGACCCGAACCTCCACCCCCTGGCGCCGCAGGTTCTCCCGCTCCTGGATGAGGTACCGCTGCAACAGGGCCATCAGAGCCGCGATCTCGCGCGCGGGCCGATTCCAGTTCTCCTTCGAGAACGCGTAGAGCGTCAGGATCGAGATCCCCGCCTCCACCGCCCCCTCCACGACATCCCGCACCGCCCTCATCCCCGCGGCATGCCCACGGTATCGCGGGAGATTCCGCGCCCGCGCCCACCGGCCGTTCCCGTCCATGATGATGGCCACGTGGACGGGCTTGCGCCCGTCCACCTCGAGGCTCCGCAGCGGATCCGACGGCATCGTCCTGCTCAGACCTCCATGACCTCCTGCTCCTTCGAGGCCAGGAGCTGATCGATACGGCCGATGTGCTCATCCGTGAGCCGCTGAACCTCGTCCGTCAGCCGGTGCGCCTCGTCCTCGCTGATCTCGTGCGCCTGCTGCCGACGCTTGATCTCCTTGTTCGCCTCCTGTCGGGCATGACGCACAGCGACGCGCCCCTCCTCCGCGAGTTTGTGCAGGACGCGCACCATCTCCTTGCGCCGCTCCTCCGTCAGCGCAGGGATCGGAACCCGCACCACGTTCCCGTCGTTCGACGGATTCAGACCCAGCTCCGAGGTCCGGATCGCCTTCTCGATCTCGCCGATCAGACTCTTGTCCCAAGGCTGGATCACGAGCAGCCGCGGCTCCGGCGCGCTGATCGTCCCCACCTGGTTCAGAGGCATCTTGCTCCCGTACGCCTCGACCCGGACCATGTCGAGTAGGGCGGGCGTCGCTTTCCCGGTCCGGACCGACGCGAACTCACGTCGCGTCGCCTCGACCGCCTTCTCCATCTGTGCCCGCGCTTCCGCAAGCGTTGGCATCATCTCCCCCTTGGAGCTCCTTCGCGTTTCCGTTGCCTAAGATAACGGGGGTGAGGTCAGCTCACCAGCGTACCCACGCGCTCGCCACGAATCGCGGCGGCGACCGCCCCCGCATTCTGGATGTTCAGGACGATGATCGGCAGGTCGTTGTCCTTGCACAACGATACGGCGGCCGCGTCCATGACCCCGAGCTCCCGTGTCATCACTTCCATGAAGGAGAGGTGAGGGATGAATTGCGCCGTTGGATCCTTCGTCGGATCCGCGCTGTAAACCCCCTCGACCTTCGTCGCCTTGATCAGGACGTCGGCTTCCATCTCGATCGCTCGGAGCACCGCCGCCGTGTCCGTCGAGAAGTACGGGTTCCCCGTCCCCCCAGCGAAAATCACGACACGCCCCTTCTCGAGGTGCCGGAGCGCTCGCCGACGAATATACGGCTCCGCCAACTCCTCCATCCGGATCGCCGTCATCACCCGGGTCTCGACGCCCTTCCGCTCCAGCAGGTCCTGCAGCGCCAGCGCGTTGATCACCGTGGCGAGCATCCCCATGTAGTCCGCATTGACCCGGTCCATCCCCTCCCGGCTCGCCTGCGTCCCACGCACGATGTTCCCGCCGCCGATCACGAGCCCGAGCGCCACGCCCATGCCGTGCACGGCCTTGACCTCGTCGGTCAGCCGGTCGACCACCGCCGGCGAGATCCCGAATCCTTGTCCCCCGGCAAGCGCCTCCCCGCTCAGCTTCAGAAGCACCCGCCGGTACCGCAGATCGCTCGTCGTCGTCACCTACGCTCCTTCGCCTCCCAATGCCCACGCGGGGCCGCATTCGCGCGGCCCCGCTCTCCGTGTCACTCGCCCAACGCGTACCGGACGAACCGACGCACCACGATGTTCTCGCCCGTCTTCGACGAGACCTCCGTGATCAGCTGACGGATCGTCTTGTCCGGATCCTTGACGAACGCCTGGTCCAGCAGCGCGTTGTCCTGGTAGAACTTCTTCAGCTTCCCCTCGACGATCCGGTCCCAGAGATTCTCCGGCTTCCCCTCGTTCTTCACCTGCTCCCGGAAGACCGCCCGCTCCCGCTCCACGATCTCCTCCGGGATCTCCTCGGCCGTCACCGCCAACGGGTTCGCCGCCGCCACGTGCATCGCCAGGTCCCGCACCAGACCCTGGAAATCGTCGGTGCGCGCAACGAAGTCCGTCTCGCAATTCACCTCGATCAGGACCCCGATCTTTCCGCCCATGTGCACGTAGCTGCCGATCATGCCCTCACGGGCCTCGCGCCCGGCGCGCTTCGCCGCCTTCGCCGCACCCTTCGCCCGCAGAACGTCCACCGCAGCCTCGAAGTCGCCCCCGGTCTCCTCGAGAGCCTTCTTGCACTCCAGCATCCCCGCGCCGGTCCGCTCGCGGAGCTCCTTTACCTGCGCTGCGCTGATCGCCATGACATCCCTTCCCGTCTACCTGTACGTTGTGGTTGCTTCCGCCCCATGACCGGTCGCCCCCGCCACCGCCTCGCCATCCACCCGTGAAAAAGCGCCGCAGGGCTGCCGATCCGCAGCGCTGCAGCGCTTCCCGGGCGCTGAGCGAAAGCGCAGGGCCGGTCCGATCGAATTACGCCTCCTCGCCTTCCTCCCCTCCCGACGTCCGGAGGTTCGCAATCACCTCCGGCCGCGGACGACGCTTCCGCCGAGGACGACGACGCGCACGCTTCTCCTCTTCCGCAGGCTGCGCCATCCCCGTCTCCGACGAGTACGTCACCGCCTCCGCCTCGGCCGCCCGACGACGAACCTCCGGCGGCAGCTCACGCCTCGCCTGCTCGATCGTATCCGCGATCGCACCCGCGATCAGCGAAACCGCCCGGATCGCATCGTCATTCCCCGGGATCGGATAGTCGATCAGGTCCGGGTCCGCGTTCGTGTCCGCGATCGCGATCACCGGAATCCCCAGCTTGTTCGCTTCCTTGACCGCGATCTGCTCCTTCTTCGCGTCGACCACGAAGAGTGCGCCCGGGAGACGAGCCATGTCCTTCACGCCCGCCAGGTACTTCTCCAACTTCTCCCGTTCGCGCGCGAGCATCAACTGCTCCTTCTTCGTGTAGAACTCGAAGGAGCCCTCCTCGATCCCGCGTTCCAGATCCTTCAGCCGGCGGATCTGCTTCTTGATCGTCTGGAAGTTCGTGAGCATCCCGCCGAGCCAGCGCTCCGTCACGTAGAGCGCATCCGCCCGCTGCGCCTCCTGCTCGATGATCGGACGCAGCTGCCGCTTCGTGCACACGAAGAGCACCCGCTCGCCCTGGAGCGTCACCTCGCGAACGACCCGCTGCGCCTCCTGCAACCGCTGCAGCGTCTTCTTGAGGTCGATGATGTAAATGCCGTTGCGCTCCGCGAAGATGAACCGCCGCATCTTCGGGTTCCAACGGCTCGTCTGGTGCCCGAAATGCACCCCGGCTTCGAGCAGATCCTGGATCTGGACTTCCCGCATGTCGTTCGTTGCCTCTCCCTGGGGTTGTTCCTCCACCGCCTTCACCCGGCCCGGCGCCCGGCGCACCGGGACCCCCGCGGACCGTCCAGCAGTGTGTGGATTCGCGCCGTCACGCGCACTGACACCCAACCAACGGCCCCGCGACGCCCTGCAGACAACGCGATGACCGCCCAACACCGGCGCCACCCAAGCGACGCCAATCGCCCATTAACGCTTCGAGAACTGGAACCGCTTGCGAGCCCCCGGACGCCCTGGCTTCTTCCGCTCCACCTCGCGCGAATCACGCGTCAGGAGCCCCCGCGCCCGCAGAACCCCTCGCAGCTCCGGATCGTAGGCCACAAGCGCCCGCGCCAGACCGAGCCGGATCGCACCCGCCTGACCCGTCAAGCCCCCGCCGTCGACGTTCACCTTCACGTCGAAACGACCCTGCTGATCGGCCACCGCCAACGGCTCCGTCGCATGCTGCTGCAGCGAAAGCCTCGGGAAATACTCCGCCAGCGAGCGACCGTTCACCTCCCAGTTGCCGCTGCCCGGCCTCAGGAAGACTCGCGCGACGCTCGTCTTACGGCGCCCCACCCCGTGGTACTGCTCCATCGTCGTCGCCATCTCAGATCTCCAGAGCCTCCGGCTGCTGCCCCTCGTGCGGATGCGACGGACCCGCGTAAACCCGCAGCTTCTTGCGCATCAGACGCCCGAGGTTGTTCTTGGGAAGCATCCCCTTCACGGCCAGCTCGATCACCCGCTCCGGGTGATTCGCGATCATCCGCTTGAACGGGATGAACTTCTCGCCGCCCATGTAACCGCTGTGCCGGAAGTACGCCTTCTGCTCCGGCTTGTTGCCGGTCAGACGCACCTTCTCGGCATTGATGACCACCACATAGTCGCCCGTATCCATGTGCGGGCTGTACATGGCCTTGTGCTTCCCCCGCAGGATCCTCGCGACCTCGCTCGCGAGCCTGCCCAGCACCTTCCCCTCCGCATCGACGACCCACCACCGGCGCTGGATGTCGGAGGCCTTTGGCGTATACGTTTTCATGCGTTCCCCGAAGCTTACCGAGCTCAAAGCGGCACAGCTTTGAAGAATACCCACGCGCTGCATGCATGTCAAGTCCGCACGAGCGCTCTCCACGCGGGCCGCCGCCTCGGTCGGCCGACGATCCGCCTCAGCTGAGGAATGTCTCCAGGAAGCGCGCCCGCGACGCGTGCCGGAGTCGGACCAGCGCCCGCTCCTTGATCTGTCGGACTCGCTCGCGCGTGATCCCCAGCAGGGAGCCGATCTCCTCCAGCGTCATCGGCTCCTCGCCGTCGATGCCGAAGTAGAGCCGAAGGATCTTGGCCTCCCGCTCCTTCAACGTCGACAGCGCCTCCTCCAGCGTGGTCGAGAGAGCGCGCTCGTACGTCTCGTCGTCGGGAGCCGGTGAGAGGTGGTCAGGAAGGTAATCGAGGAGACGGCTGTCTTCGCCCGGGGTGAGGGGTGCGTCCAACGAGAGATGCGACTGGGAGAGGGCCAGGGTCCGCTCCACCTCCTCGTGGCTCAGGTCGAGCTCGTCCGCGATCTCTTCGGGCGTCGGCTCGCGACCCAACTCCTGAAGGAGCACCGAAGAGCGTTTTCCGATCCGGTGCAGCGCCCCCGCCCGATTCAGCGGAACGCGAACGATCCGGCTCTGCTCGGCGAGAGCCTGGAGAATGGCCTGCCGGATCCACCACACGGCATAGGAGATGAACTTGATCCCCTTCGTCTCATCGAACTTGTGCGCCGCACGGATCAGGCCGAGGTTCCCCTCGTTGATCAGGTCGCCGAGTGCGACGCCCTGATTCTGGTACTTCTTCGCGACCGAGACGACGAAACGCAGGTTGGACCGGACGAGCTTGTCGAGCGCCTCCTCGTCCCCCTGCTTGATCCGGCGGGCGAGTTCGACCTCCTCCTCGCGCGTGAGCAACGGGTACGCGCTGATCTCCTTGAGGTACTGATCCAGCGAACTTTCGTCGTGCGATTCCTTGCGCATCGAGGTAAAGCTCATGCGGCGCTCCGGGGCTCCGACGGAGTGGGGAGTGAACGGAATCCGACTGTGATGTATGAGTTCACGCGCCACGGATGGACGCGCTCGTAAGCTGAATCAGGATAGAAGGACCGTGAACGGGGCGTGGACACGCCCCGGCCGGATCAGATCAGTGAACGAGGCCGCCGATCCGCCCCCAGCGGATCTGCGTGATCCAGGGGAAGGGCCTCATCGCGTTCGTGTCGAAAGAATAGTAGATGAAGAGGGGCCGGCCCTTGATGGCCGACTTGTCCACGTAGCCCCAGTACCGTGAGTCCTCGGAATCGTCGCGATTGTCGCCGAGCATGAAGTAGTGCCCTTCGGGCACGACGATCGGCCCCCAGTTGTCCCGGGTCGGCCGGTACTCCTCCGGGTTCACGCCCGGAGCCAGGTACCGACGCTGCCAGAGCATGTCCTGCAGGAAGACGTCCATCCCGAAGGTGTCGGAGTGCTGGACGTACGGCTCGACCTGGGCCTCGCCGTTGATGTAGAGCACCTTGTCCCGCATCTCGAGGGTGTCGCCCGGCATGCCGATGAGCCGCTTCACGTAGTTCTTGTCCGGCTCGTGCGGAGGCGTGAAGACGACGACGTCCCCGCGCGCCGGTTCCTCGAAGGCGGGAAGCCTCGCCGACGTGCCGGGGAGCTGCGCCCCGTAGACGGCCTTGTTGACCAGCAGGAAGTCCCCCACGAGGAGCGTCTTTTCCATGCTCCCCGTTGGGATTCGGAACGCTTCGACCAGGAAGGTCCGGATCACGAGGAAGAGCACGAAGGCGATGAGAATCGACTTGAGCCACTCCCATGCCCATCGCGCCGCGGACACCGGACGTCCGGTGCCGTCAGCATCTCCCTTCCGATCCTCCTGCCTCCGGCCCTCGCCGGGCCGGCGAACCTCATGTTTCACGACTGCTCCCAGGATCCCGGTTTCGCTCCACCCCTGTCGAGTCGGCTCCGCACGCCCTGGTCTTCGGGCGAGGCCTGGGCGTCGGGGCCGCACCGATCGCGGTAAGGCTCAGAGCGGGGCGGGTTCGGCCCGAATCGCTTCGCATGTTTCGTTCCACGATCCCTTGACCGCCCCGCCACGGCAACGCGGTTTCGTACCCTTGCCGTTGTGAGGCGTTCCTGGAATCATGCCTGGAGCGTGGCCCTTCGGGATTGGGCGGGCCGCCGTCTCGGCCCGTCGATGGAGCGGGCCTGCGGCGCGCCGGGGCATATGTTCCCCGGCGCAACCCGGCACCTATGATTTAGTACGACCCCGCGTCGTAGTTGTCAATCTGCGCCCGCTGGAGCCGGCCTGAGTAGTCGACGTAGACGACCTTCGTCTCGGTGTAGAAGTCGTAGACTTCCCAGCCCCCCTCGCGGTGGCCGTTCCCGGTCTTCTTCACGCCGCCGAACGGCAGGTGCGCCTCGGCGCCGATCGTCGGCGCGTTGACGTAAGTGATCCCGTTGTCGAGCTCCGCCATGGCACGGAACGCGGCGCGGACGTCGCGGGTGTAGATCGAGCTCGAGAGGCCGTACTCGACCTCGTTGTTGATTCGGATCGCCTCGTCGAGGTCGCGGAACCGGATCACGCTGAGGACCGGTCCGAAGACCTCCTCGCAGGCAAGGCGGCTCCCCGGCCGGACTCCGCGCAGGATCGTCGGCTCGAAGAAGTACCCGCGCTCCAACCCGCCACCGGTGGCCCTCCGGCCACCGAGGAGCACCTCGTCCCCCTCCTGCCGCGCGATCTCGACGTACGACTCGACCTTCTCCAGCGCCTGTCGGTTGATCAGGGGACCGACATCGGTCCCCTCGTCGAGGCCGTTTCCGAGGCGTAGCGCCCGTGCACGCTCGACGAGCCGATCCAGGAAGACGTCGTGGATCTCGTCCTGGAGAAGGAGCCGGCTCGTGGCGGTACAGCGCTGCCCCGTCGTCCCGAATGCGCCCCAGAGAACGCCGTCGAGGGCGAGATCCAGGTCGGCGTCGGCCAGGACGATCTGGGCGTTCTTCCCCCCCATCTCCAGGGAGAGGCGCTTGTGCATGCGGCCGCAGATCTCGCCGATCCGGGAGCCGGTCGACGTCGAGCCGGTGAAGGAGATCACCGGGATGTCGGGATGCTCGACGATCGCCGCGCCGACCTCCTCGCCGTAGCCGTGGACGAGCTGCACCGCCTCGGGCGGGAGCCCCGCCTCGAGCAGGATCTCGACGAGGAGCGTCGCGGTGTGCGGAACGTCCTCCGCCGGCTTCAGGATCACCGCGTTCCCCGCGAGGAGCGCAGGGAACATCTTCCAGGTCGGGATTGCCAGCGGGAAGTTGAAGGGCGTGATGAGGCCGCAGACGCCGATCGGCCTCCGGTACGTCATCGCCCACTTGTCCGGCAACTCGCTCGGGACCGTATGGCCGAAGAGGCGGCGCCCCTCGGTCGCGGCATAATATGCCGTGTCGATCCCCTCCTGGACATCGCCCCGGGTCTCCTTGAGGACCTTCCCCATCTCCCGGGTCATGACCCGCGCAAGCTCCTCCTTGCGGGCCACCAGCAGGTCACCAACCCTGCGCAGCACGTCGCCCCGGTGAGGCGCCGGCACCTTGCGCCACGCCTCGAATCCGCGGCGTGCCGACCGGACGGCGCGCTCGACGTCCTCACGCCCCGACCGCGGCCAGAGCCCGATCAAATCCGAGGTGTCCGCGGGGTTGCGATTCTCGAAATATTCCCCGGTGGTGGGCGCAACCCACTCTCCGCCGATGAAATTCTTGAATTCTCTCGACATGAGGATCTCCTACCCGGCGGCGGTCGCCGCCCATCGTGTGGTCCCCGTGGGATTCTGAAACGTTTCGTCGCGATTGGCAACCCCGAACGGCGGTCAGAGCAGCCCTATGGCCAGTAGGGCCGCCACGGAGCACGCCAGGAGCGCGCTATAGAAGACCCAGAGCTTGCGGAACGAGAGCGCCGGGTGCATGCGCCGGGCGAGGAGCGCGAGGAGCGCCCCACCCGTCACGGCCGCCGCGACCCAGACGATGGCGAGCAACGCATAGGCGACACCGTAGCTCATCGCCTCGCCCCTCGTTGCCGCAGCGCGACCTCGGCGCAGCGGACAGGCCGCCTCTGCCCGCGGACTTCCCCGCCGTTCACGGCTCCTCGCGGACCAGGTTGAACCTCTCGATCTTCTTGTAGAGGTTCGATCGCGGCATGTCGATCGCTCGGGCCGTCTCGCTGACGTTCCAATCGTTCTCTCGGAGCTTGGCCAGGATGTAGGCCCGCTCCGCCCGATCCTTGAAATCGGCGAAAGTCGCCGCCCCGAGGAGGTCCGTGGGGAGCCCCCCGGGGGCCGGCGGACCGCCGACGAGTCGATCCACATCCGCGGCCGTGACCTCGGGGCCGCGCGCCAGAATCAAGAGTCGTTCGACGGTGTTGCGCAACTCCCGGACGTTCCCCGGCCATTCCATCCGCCCGAGGCGATCGATCGCGTCGGTCGTGAAGGTCCGGGGCGGGAGCCTCTGCTGCTCCGTGGCCTGGCGGATGAAGTGCTGCACGAGCATGGGGATGTCTTCCCGGCGCTCGCGTAGCGGCGGGACGTGGATCGGCACGACGTTGAGTCGGAAGTACAGGTCCTCCCGGAACCGGCCGGCCTCGATCTCCCGCTCGAGATCCTTGTTCGTCGCGGCGATCACGCGGACGTCGACGCGAATCGGCCGCTCACCTCCGACGCGCGTGACGAGCCCCTCCTGCAACACGCGGAGCACCTTGGCCTGAGCCGCAGCGCTCATGTCGCCGATCTCGTCGAGGAAGAGGGTGCCCCCATGCGCCAACTCGAATTTGCCGGCCCGGTCGGAGTACGCGCCGGTGAACGACCCCTTCACGTGGCCGAAGAGCTCGCTCTCGATCAGCTCCGAAGGGATCGCGGCGCAGTTGACCTCGATGAAAGGGCCATCCGCACGGCTGGAGAGCCGGTGCAGCGCCCGGGCGACGAGCTCCTTGCCCGTCCCGTTCTCCCCGGTCACGAGCACGCGGGCATCGGTCGGCCCGACCTTCTCGACGCGTTCGAGGAGCGCACGGATCGCGAAGCTACTCCCCACGATCTCGTACCGGCTCTCGATCTCCCCGCGCAGCCGGGCGTTCTCCTGCGCTAGACCCCGCTGCTGCAAGGCATTGCGCACCGTCAAGAGTATCCGGTCGGTGTCGAGCGGCTTCTCGAGGAAGTCGTAGGCTCCCCGGCGCGTCGCCTCGACCGCCGTCTCGATCGTGCCGTGGCCGCTGATCATGACGACCAGCGCTTCGGGGTCGCGTTCGCGGATCCGGGCCAGCACTTCCAGCCCATCCATCCGCGCCATCTTGACGTCCAGGAAGGTCAGATCCGGCCGAGCTTCCTCGAACGCGGTCAGCGCCTCACCGCCACCGCCGGCCACGCGGACCTCGTGTCCCTCGTATTCCAAGAGTTGCCGCAGCACCCGCCGGATGCCGTCCTCGTCATCGACGACCAGGATTCTCGCCATGGGACTTCGGATCAGTTCCGTGAAACAGATCGTCCAATGAGGATCAGGGAGTCGCCGCGGACATAGGCGGCCGATACCCCTTCCGGCAGCGGAAGAGCGACGGCGTCCGGCGGCAGGCCGGGTGCATCGCGACGCCCCAGCCGCCGGAGCACCGTCGGGATGACCCCCCGCGGCAGCGGGATCTTCGCCGCACTGATCTCGTCGACCGCCAGACCGACGCCCCCGCCTTCGATCGGAATGAGCTGGCCCACGGCGTGGATCTCCGCGGTGTCCGGAAGGAAGCCGACGGCATCGCTCAGTTCATCCACGCGAGGGAACTGCTCCGTGGGGAGCTGGGCCCGCATCTTTATGCGCCCGTCGACCAGCTCGACCTGAGGCTCGACGACATAGGGCGGCAGCAACCCGGCAAGGCGGTACCGAACCAGGCTCTGAACCTCCGACTCGGTGAGGACCACTCGCGTCGGCGCCTCCCGGCTCGCGAAGGCCGCGAGTTTCGCTTGCGCCTCCGCGGCGAGCTCCTCGCTCGGCGCGTCCGCAGCGCCCCCGACGAGCCCCTCCCAGGCGTCCTGAATCTCCCCCCGATAGTGCCATGCGACCACCGCCACCGCCACGCAAAGCCCAAGCGCCACCACCCGTCGCATGCACCCCCCGATCGGCCCGATCACTTTACGTTTCCCTCATCCGTTCACCCGAGCCGCCCGTCGGTACCCCGAGGGGTGCCGCCACGATCCGGTCGTATCGTGCACCCCGAGGCGTCAACCGGCTTCGCATGAGGTCGACGCTCGCCACCCGAAAGACCGACCGGACCCGAATCCCCGCCGCAAGATCCGCGAGATCCCGGAGCGCTCCGGGCTGCGCCCCCTGTGTCACCCGGCCGATCGTCACGTGCGGTTGAAAAGCCCGAACTTCCGGCTCGAATCCCAGCGAGGCCAGCGCCCACTCGACATCCTGCTTCAGCGACCTCAACGACGGGGTGGCCTCCGCCCCGATCCAGATCACCCGCGGCCGGCGCATCGTCGGAAACCCGCCGATCCCACCGATCGGCAGGTCGAACGGCGACGTCTTCGCCGCAGCTTCCCTCAACACCGCCTCGATCGCCTCGACGCGATCCTGCGGCGTCTCGCCCAGGAACTTCAGCGTCAGATGCAGCGATGCCGGCGCCGTCCAGCGGACCGGCATCCCGGCCTCGCGCAGAGGTGCGGCCGCATCGTGAAGCGCCGTCCGGATCGCGTCCGGCGGGTTGATCGCAACGAAGAGCCTCATGACGTAACCACCGCTTCCACGGCTTCAACCGCCCGGCGTACATCCTCATCCGTCGTCGCCCAGCCGAGTGAGAAACGCACGGCGCCCGTTCGGTCGGTACCGATCAGCCGATGCACCTCGGGGGCGCAGTGCAGCCCCGCCCTCGTGAGGATGCCGTGCTCGCGGTCCAGCCGTCGCGCGAGCGTGGCCGCGGTCATCCCCCTCGCCGTGATCGTGACGATCGGCACGCCGTCGGGAGCCGGCGGCGACACCACCCTCACCCCGCGGATGGAGGCCAGCCCTTCGTAGAGGCGCGCCTTGAGTTCAGCCTCTCTCGCGTGGATCTCCTCGACAGTCCTCTCGGCGATCCACGACACGCCGGCCAGCAACCCCGCGATCCCCGGCCCGTTGAGCGTCCCCGCCTCGAGCCGGTCGGGAAACGACTCGGGCATCGAGCGCGCCGACGAGTCGCCACCGGTCCCGCCGACGATCAGAGGCTCGACCTCCACGCCCTCCCGGACCCATAGCCCTCCGGTCCCCTGGGGGCCGAGCAGCCCCTTGTGCCCCGTGAACGCGAGGAGGTCGATCCCCTGCGCCTGGACATCGATGGGGAGGTGCCCCGCCGCCTGCGCGGCATCCACCAGGACGAGGGCTCCCGCAGCGTGCGCCACCCTCGAGAGCTCCGCGACGGGCAAGGTCGTCCCCAGCACGTTCGACGCGGCATTCACCACGAGAAGTCGCGCACCTTCGACCTTCCTCGCCACTTCGTCGAGGTCGATCGAGCCGTCCGGCGCCCCGCCCAGGACGCGGACCTCGACGTCGCGCTCCCGAGAGAGCAACGTCGCCGGCCGAAGCACGGCGTTGTGGTCGTACACCGTCACCACGACCGCATCGCCGCGCCGGAGGACGCCGCGAAGCGCTGTGTTCAGCGCGTGCGTGGCATTGGCCGCGAAGGCGAGGCGCCCCGGGTCGCCCGGGAGATTGAAGAGTCGGGCCAGCGCCCCCCTACAGCGCAGCGCGACCCTCCCGGCCTCGATCGCGCGGCGATGTCCCCCGCGGCCCGGTGTCGCGCCGATCCCCGTGAGGTACCCGGTCACCGCGTCCACGACCTCCGACGGGCGGATCGCGGCCGTGGCGGCGTAATCCAGATAGACCGACTCAGCCGTCATCCTCGAAACGCTCGTCGACCGCGGCGAGGTCGAACGCGACGTAACGGAAGCCGAGCGCTTTCACTTCCGGAGCCAGCTCCTTCAGCCGACCGATGCATTCCGACGGTGCTCGGATCGCCGCGATCTCCCCGTCCAACCCCACCGCCCGCACGATGGCGCCCTCGATCCCTCGCCCCCGGATCAGCCGCTCTGCCATAGCCGCGCGTTCCTCCGCCGACCGGGTTGCCGGGGCTCGCTCCATCGATCCCCCCTCACCCCGCCACCGCGGTGCGCCGGAGCTGGACCAGGGGAAGCCCCTCGTTGAGGGCGCCTTGGCGGTATCCCTCGATGTCCAGCACGACCGCAGCGAACCCCAACGCCTTCAACTCCCGGCGCACGGCCGCGGCCCTGTCGATCGCCCGCGGCATCTCGTCGGCTGCGACCTCCAACCGTGCGACGTCGCCGTGGTGCCGCACCCGGAACTGCGTGAACCCGTGTGCGCGCAGGGCATCCTCCGCGGCCTCGACCTGACGCAAACGCTCCACGGTGACCGCCAGCCCGTACGGGAGCCGGCTCGCGAGACACGGCGCCGAGGGCTGGTCCCACGTCGGCAGCCCTCGCCGCCTCGAAGCCTCCCGGATCTCGGCCTTCGTCAACCCGGCCTCCATGAGCGGCGACCTCACTCCATGCTCCCGAGCCGCCAGCATCCCGGGCCGATAATCGCCGGCATCGTCCGCATTCGATCCGTCCAGCACCGCGGCGAGCCCTCGCGACGCCGCCATTGCCGCCAACTTCGTCCAGAGCTCCGTCTTGCAGAAATAGCAGCGATTCGACGGGTTCGCCGCGTAGCTCGGATCATCGAGCTCGTCCGTCGAGATCTCGAGGTGGGGGATCCCGAAACGCCGCGCGCAGTCCCGAGCCGTTTCCCGCTGGACCGCGGGGTACGACGCGCTCACACCCGTCACGGCGAGGACGTTCCCTGCGCCCAGGACCTCGACGGCGAAACTCGCGAGAAACGTCGAGTCCACCCCACCCGAGTACCCGACGCACACCGAACCGAGATCACGGAGGATCCCGGTCAGCCTCGTCAGCTTCTCGTCGACCGTCAGCGCGCGGTCCATCCTACCTCTCTCGCGTCCACGTCCCAACCCGCCCCGTCGTCGCCCCGACCTCGATCGACGGGCCCGCCATCCTCCCAAACCGTTCCCTCGCCCAGCGGCTCGACGCGCAACCTACGCCGGCCCGTACGCCCGAACAAGCCGCCCGGAGCCCCTCGCGGCCCATCACGGCAGGATACCCGGAACGTATTCCAGCAGGTCCCAGCTCCGTACCAACCGTGGCGCATGCACATGCGTGCTCATGAAGAACGCGAGCGCGGATCCCGTCCGCAACGAGCCGTGCGTCCCCGTCACCTCCACGAAGGCATCCGCCACCCGGCTCCCGTAGTGGTAACCCGGCTCGAAGCTCACGACCACGCTCGCCGGATTCCGGACCACCCCGCGAATCCCCGTCACGATCCTTCGCAGTGAATCGATGTACGGCGTCTCGAGAGACGCTTCGAACCAGGCCGCATCGGGAGCGAACCCTTCGGAATCGATCTCCCCCGCACGCCGCATATGGGCCATCGCCGGGGCGAGGCCGAGGGGGTCCCCTTCGACCGGCTCGTATCGGAACCTCGTCATCCCCTCGTCGGACTCGACGATCGCATGTCCGTTGCGACTCCAGACCTCGACCCGCCCTTCATCATCCTCACGGAGCACGAGGTCGACTCCCGGCGCCGTCCGCAAGGCGAGGGCGAGCCGCTCCTCCGATGCCGGGGTGGCGTAGAGGAATGCACTCCCCACCAACCCGAACCGCGGGATCACCACGTCTCGATCGCTTTCGATCCGACGCGCGACCCGGAACCCCGCCGCTTCGATCGCCTTCTCGAGCGGCGCGCGCCGCGTAGGGACCAGTTCGTTCCCATGGTCCGAAAAGAGCGTGATCCGCAGATCCGGGCCGTAATACGACCGGAGCGACGACAGCACGGAATCCACCTCGATGAGGTATCGGACCAGCTCGCCCCGGCCCGCACGGTGGGCCAGAGCATCCGTTGACACCAGGTAAGCGACGACCGTCGTATCCGTCACCCCCCGGCGGACCACCTCCCTCTGAAGCTGCCGAAGCTCCACCCGCGCCACAGGGCCGGGCGCAAGGTACGCCAATCCGCCGAGCACGCCCCCCATGGCGACGTCGACGTGACGGTGGAATCCCTTCGCCTCGCCCGTCCCGAAGACGTGGGCGGCCAGGCCGCCCTCGAGACGGTTCTCCGACCGGTCGAAGTACAGGTCCTCGTACCCCTCGCTCGGTGCCTCACGCCAGATCGACCCGAACGCTACCTGCGTCAGCGCGGGGAACGGGCTCACCACCCTCGAAGGCGGGCGGAACTCCGCGAAACGACCGGCCCGCCAGAGCGAGTCCACCACCTCGAAGGGCACACCATCCATCATGACCACCAACGTCCGGATCGCCCCACGGTCCCCACCAGGCGCCACCGATTCCCTCGGCGGTAGCGCACCCGCGCATGCCGCCAGCCCAGCGCCAGCGCACAGCGACCCGATGATCCCGACGATTCGTCGCATCACGCCTCCGTAGCATCCGCCGTCCGCGGTCCTCGTGGTACAACCGCGCCATCGGCGGGGTTTCCGAATGGCTGTTTCGCCCACCCGATCGCTGCATGAATGCCACACCCAACGGACCAGCGCAACAACGGCATTGGATCTGTCCCCACTCCCCGTGACGGGATTCGGACGCCGCCAATGGCGGAACCCACGCGACGGGAACCTCCGATTCCGGTCGATGGACCGGGGGCGGGGATGGCTCATGGCCGGCACGCCGATTGCGCCGATTTCGACCGAATCGCCGGAATACCGCGAAGGCGACCGCTCCCGTTCGAACGCCCCGACCCGCCGGTGGCGCTGGCAGCCCAGCATGGACCGACCGCCGTGGCTGCGCCACGGCCGGCGGAGCCCGGCGCCTATGGAGGATCGACGCGCCGTTCAGGGATACGTGCGAACTCGACACCCTGCCCCACGGCGCTGAGGGAAGGCGAAGCGAGATCGGTCGCCCAGATTCCGGACGGACCACGATGAGACCATCGGTCGTAAGGGCGATCCTTGCCGCCGCGCTCTCGGCGACGCTGCCTTCGACCTCCCCGGCGGTCCGACCGGATGCCGACCGTGTTGAGGCGTCGGGGCCGATGCCGCCCGGGTCGGACGCCGCGACCGTGCCGCACCCTGGGGAAGATCGGGGGGCCACGCCGTTGCCCGATCGGGAAGATGCCGGGACCCACGACTCCGCTTCCGTGACCTCCGCGTTCGGTTGCCCCGCGGGGTTCCGCCTATTCCTGGACCGTCAGGGGTGTCCCGGCGCCTTCCGGCGTTACTGGGGATTGGCGGGCCTCGGCCTCCTCGCGGTCGCCACGGGTGGCCGGCTCCTGGCGTCGCGATCGCACCGGCCTTACGAGTTGGATTTCGAGGGGCGGGAAGAAGGTCCGTTCCTGGTCTTTCCCGCAAGGGCGGATCCCGCCGGAGCGCCCCTCGACGCGATGCCACCGGAAGCCAGCATCCCACCGACGCGAGCCGGTCCTTGGCATGGGCCTGGCGCGTTCATTGGGCGACCGTGCGCCGCCGAAGACGGGGACCGGCGCACGCCGGTGACCGTGCACACGGATCACGTCGGGGTGAGCGCCGCGGCGAATGGAGATTCGGCGGTCGTTCCACGGGAGGACGCCCCCCCGTCGGACCGGGTCGAGCTCCTCCCGGGGCGGTTGGAGATCGTGTTCGGGCCGGAGCCGGGGCTGGAGTTTCGATTCACTCGCTCCCCGGGGGCACGCGTCCAAGAAGTGACGATCGGCCGTGGACCGGGGCCGCCCGGGCGCCATGTGCGCCTCGCCGTCGCGACCGTGAGCCGGTCGCACGCCAGGATGCGATTCGAGAATCAACAGTGGTACATAGAAAACCTTTCAACGACGAACCCGGTTCAGGTGAACGACCGCGAGGTCCCCATGGGCGAGGGGCCCCGCGTCTTGATGGACGGCGATCGGATCAGGCTTGGGGAGGTGGTGCTGCGGTATCGGCAGACCTCTCCATGAACTCCCCGCATCGCCTCACCGGGGTGTTCAGCCATACGGGGCGACGGGCGGTTAACCAGGACGCCGCCATCGCCACGTCGCTCCCCGGTGACCGCGACCTCGTTGCCGTGGCGGACGGGATGGGCGGCCACGCGGCCGGCGCGGTGGCGAGCACCCGATCGCTCGAGGTGCTCGCCCGGGAGTTGACCGCGGACCGAGACCTCGCGGAGGCGGTGCGCGTCACCAATGAGGCGGTGTACGCGGCATCCCGGGACGCGGAAACGTACGCCGGAATGGCGACGACCCTGGTCGCCGTCCTCCGAACGGGCGACCACTACCGGATCGCCAACATCGGCGACAGCCGCGCGTACCGCCTCACCCATCGGCGGATCGAGCAGATCACCGCGGATCACTCGTTCATTGCGGAAGCCGCCCGTTCGGGGCGGCTGACGCACCAGGAGGCGGCGCGATCGCCGTGGCGCAACGCGGTCACGAGGGCGATCGGGATCGGCCCCGCCGTCGAGGCGGATATCTACGGCCCCTTCGGGATCGACGACGAGCCTCACGCGATCCTGCTCTGTACCGACGGCGTCTACAAGGCACTGGACGATGCGGCGATCCTTCGCACCGCTCTCCTGGCCGAAGATCCGGTGACCGCCGTGCGCCATCTGGCGTTACGCGCCCTGCATTGCGGCAGCGACGACAATATCACGGCCGCGATCATCGACTTCGGGCTTTACCTGCGGAGCGCGGACCCGCTGGAGGGCGCAGTGCCGCCCGATACGGACGGAGCCCCTGGCCGACGCACCGACGCGGCCATCGACGATCCTGGCCGGACGATGCGCCACCACCCGGCACCGATTCCGACGGTGATCTTCGCCGTTCCGCCGCATTCGCAAGCGGACAACGGCAACGGGACCGTAGGTCCGGCCCGGACGCTCCGGAATTGGCGCGGTCGAATGCGTGCCGGGGAGAATGCCGTCTTCTTCCTCCTGACCGCTGCGCTCCTCGTCTGGCTCGCGCTCTACATCGCCTCCCTCTGAGCGCGGCCGGCCGGGTAGACCTTGAGGTTCACCCCAGGCGAGAGGCAGAGCCATGGAGACCCGCGTGAACCGTGCGATCGTCGAAGAACTGGATGCGGACTACGAGATCCTCTCGGAGCTGGGCCGCGGCGGCGTGTCGATCGTATATCTCGCCCGAGACCGTCAGCTGGGGCGCGACGTCGCCATCAAGGTGATCCGCGACGCCTACGCCGACGACCCGGAGGCCCTGGCCCGACTGGAACGCGAGGCCCGCACCCTCGCTCGCCTGAATCACCCGGGTATCCAGGCGATCTATGCCGCGAAGCGTCTGCACGGCGGCGGGCTCGCCCTCGTGGTCCAGCACCTCCGCGGCATGACGCTGAAAGAAGCCCTCCTTCGCGACGGCCCGTTTCCCGCCGAACGCGCGACCCGCGTGCTCGCCGACGTGGCCGAGGCGCTCGATTACCTGGCCGCAAACGGCGTGGTTCATCGCGACATCAAACCCGAGAACATTCATCTCGACGAGGCCACGGGCCGCGCGATCCTCTCGGATTTCGGCATCGCCAAGGCCGTGGACCACGCCGCCGACGTCACCCTCGCGGGCACCGTCATCGGGACGCCGGCCTACATGTCCCCGGAACAGATCGACGGGGCGGAGCTCGATACCCGGAGCGACCTCTACGCGCTCGGGATGGTCGGATACGAGATCCTCGTCGGCCGGCGACCATGGGACGGGGAGAACCTCTACTCGATCATCTACAAGCAGAAGCACGAGCCACTGCCCCCACTCGAGTCGATCCGCCCAGACGTGCCCGAAAGCCTGCGCCGAGCCATCGAGGGAGCGATCGTCAAGGACCGGAACCTCCGATGGCAGACTCCCCGCCACTTCCTCGATGCCCTCGGCATCGAACCCCGTGTGATCGTTCCCCTCCCACCCCCGACGCACGGCACCTACTTCGATCCCCCTGATGCGATCGCCTACGACAGCGCCACGGCCGCAACGATCCCCTTCCGCATCGAGCCACGCCCCGCCCCCATGCCGATCCTCCTCGCCGGCCCCTCCCGATGGAAACGAGCAGCGTCGGTGACGTGTTTCCTCCTCATCGTCGGGGGAGGAGCGGCGGTCTTTGCCGCCATGAGCCGCTCGTCGACGAGCCCGTTCCCGCCTCCTCGGCCGGACCCGACCCGGGCCCACCCGACCGATAGCCCCGCCCATACGACTTCTCCCGAGGTTTGGGCGTCAGCGGACTCGGCCACCCCGTGGGCCCAGCGCCCCGCGGCCATCGCGGACGACGGGGCGTCGGCCACTCCCTTGGACGATCCGGTCGACGGCCCGTCTCCCACCCGCGACCCGGCCGTCATTCCGACCGACGCGGTCGGCCCCATCGAGCTCGCCAAGGGTACCCCGATTCGATCGGAGTTCCAGCCCGAGACGCCGAATCGCCTCCCGCCCGAAGGGCCGCCTACCGTGGCGCAGGCAACGCACGCTCGTTCCACGGTCCGAGATGGCGCCATCGCTTCTCAACCCCCGACCGCGGGCGAGCGAAATAGCGGCTCGGCGGATCGACAACCCCGACGCGTCTCGACCCCGAGCACTCCTCCACCCATTGCCCTCTCGGACTCCATGGTCGCTCCACTCGACCTGATGAGTGGCGAGATCACCGACCCTTCCCGTTCCGGGGGATGGCCCCTCCCCGCCGTCGTCCAGGGTAGTTCAGCCCTCGCCATCGCGCCGGTCGAGCCACCCCCGCCGCGCCTCACCGAGGGCTCCGCCGCCGCCACGGTCCGCCCGGCAGAAGATGACCCGCGGAAGCCACCGGCGCTCGCCAATTCCGCGGAGGTGATGCGCGCCATCAAGGCCTTTTATCCGCCCGCCCTGCAAGCGGCCGGAATCGGGGGGACGGTCCTCGTCGCCGTCACCGTCGACGAACGCGGCATCGTGACAGAACGGTCGGTGTCCTCGTCGAGTGGGAGCCGACTCCTCGATGAAGCCGCACTCCGGGTCGCGGAACGCATGAGGTTCGTGCCGGCCACGACCGGCGGGATGCCGGTGCGCGCCCGGGCGGTCGTCCCGATCGTATTCAGCGCGCGGCCGGATTAGCGACACCGTGGACGGGAATCGCCGGGCCGGCGAGGTGGCTTCGACCAAACCAGGGCGGGGCTGGGATCGCCGCCGCCCCCAGGAGTCCAGGGTCGCCCGCCCTCAGGCGTCGGCACCGACCGGCGCCCCCTGGCGGTAGCGGTCCAGGGATCGATACTGCACCGCCTCCGCCACATGGGCGGCGCCGATTCGGTCGCTGCCCTCCAAATCCGCGATGGTCCTAGCCATCCTGAGCACCCGATGATAGGAGCGCGCCGAAAGCCGCAACTTCGTGACCGCGGCGCTGATCAGCGCCTCGCCGGTCGCATCCAGATGACAGAACTCCCGCACTTCGCGAGCGCCCATGTGCGCATTGGCGAAGATTCCGGCTCGCCCCTCGAACCGCTCGAGCTGACGTAGCCGTGCAGCACAGACCCTCTCGCGAACCGAAGCGCTCGGCTCACCCGCTCGCCGATCCTTGAGCTCCCGATCCGTCAGCGCCGGGACCTCGACGTGAAGGTCGATACGATCGAGGAGCGGCCCCGACACCCGGCCGAGGTAGCGCTCGACCTGACCGGCAAGGCAGCGGCAGCGGTCCGTCCCGTCCCCGTAGTACCCGCAGGGGCAGGGATTCATCGCTGCGACCAGCGTGAAACGCGCAGGGTAGGAGACCATGAGCCGGGCACGGCCGATTTGCACCACGCCATCCTCCAGAGGCTGTCTCAAGGCCTCCAGCGCGGTGCGACGAAACTCCGGGAGTTCATCCAGGAACAGAATCCCGTGATGTGCCAGCGACGCCTCGCCCGGGCGAGGAACGCTCCCCCCACCGATCAGGCCGGCCTCGGAGATGCTGTGATGCGGCGCCCGGAACGGGCGCCCCCGGATGAGCGCCGCACCCTCTCGCATCCTCCCCGCCACCGAGTGGACTTTCGTGACTTCGATCGACTCCGCGAGCGTGAGCGGCGGCAGGATCGTCGGAAGACGGCGCGCGAGCATCGACTTCCCGGACCCCGGCGGACCAATGAGCAACAGATTGTGTCCCCCCGCAGCCGCCACTTCCACCGCCCGCTTCGCATGCTCGTGCCCTCGAACATCGGCGAGATCGAGCCCACCCTCCGCGGCATCGTCCCGGAACAGCTCGGCGGGATCGACGCGGACTTCCGGTAGCGGCGCCACGCCCTGAAGGTGGCGGACCACATCCCGGAGCCCCGCCGCCGCCCGGACCCGAACCCCTTCCACCACCGCCGCCTCCCTCGCGTTCGCCACCGGCACGATCAGCTCCTCGACCCCTTCCTCCCGGCACCGCAGCGCCAGCGACAGGGCGCCCCGGATCGGCCGGACCTCGCCGTCCAACCCGAGCTCCCCGGCGAAACACCTCCCCGCCACCCGCTCGATCGGCACCACCCCGCTCCCGGCCAGAATCCCGATCGCGATCGGAAGGTCGTACGCACTGCCTTCCTTGCGAATGTCCGCCGGGGCAAGATTGATCGTGATCCTCTTCGGAGGAATCGAATACCCGCTGTTCTGAACCGCCGCCCACACCCGCTCCCTCCCCTCCCGCACCGCCCCCTCTGGGAGCCCCACCACCGCCATCGAGGGCAACCCGTTCGCCTGGTCCACCTCCACCCGGACCAGGTACGCATCCACGCCGAGAACGGCTCCACTGAGGAGTTGGGCGAGCATGACACCTCCGCTGCTGGAGTCGCCGCGCGCCGCCCCCGCGGTCCGGCGCCGGCATCGGGCGCCTCAGGATCGACCCCGGAACGGGGCGATGCCATGGCCGATCGGGACTCGCCCTTTCCCCACCGCGCGCCCTCCCCGTCGCAGGGCACATTGCGCCGGGTGTGGCGTACCTACCACATCCGCGGCGGGCGTAGGCCAAAGAATCATAAACCATTGTCGCACTTCATGTTGAAGCAGACTCACGATAACGAGACGCCAGCTCGGCACCCGGCGACCGGCGCCACGGGACACGGCCGGAAAGCGCTCTGGACCCCCTGGGGACTCGCCATCGTGGCGGCCATCGTCCTCGCGGCGGGGCTCGTCGTCCCCTTCCGCCTCGCCGCCGGCCCCGGTCCCGAGACCCTGACCTACACGGATCTCATCACGGCCATCTCGGATCGCGACGTCGCCGAGTTGACGATCCGGCCGGGCGAAGAGGTCCGCGGCCGGTGGATCGGGCCGAGGGCTGCCGGAAGCGAGGCGGCGGCGGAGTTCGTCGTCGTCTATCCCGTCGATCGGATCGAACCCCTCGTGGAGCGTGCGACTGAAGCCGGCATCCCGGTTCGATTCGAGGCGCCTCCAAACCGGGAGCGTTTCAAGGAGATGCTGGCCCTCTCGCTCCAGATCCTCCTCTTCGGCGGGATCGGTTATCTCGTCTTCTTGAACATGAAGGGCCAGGGCGGGAGCGGCGATGGCGGAGGCAAGGCAGGCAAGTCTTCGACGACCTTCGCCGACGTGGCCGGCACGCAGGGGGCGGCTGCGGAGCTCAAGGAGGTGGTCGACTTCCTGCGCCGCCCCTCCGATTTCGCCGCCCTGGGGGCGCGCGTCCCCAAGGGGGTCCTCCTCGTCGGCCCCCCGGGGACCGGCAAGACGCTCCTCGCGCGGGCCGTGGCGGGAGAGGCCGACGTCCCCTTCTTCCAGATCTCCGGCTCCGAGGTCACCGGCTTCATCGTCGGGCTCGGCGCACACCGGATCCGGTCTCTGTTCAAGAAGGCTCGCCGGCGGGGGGGCGTCATCTTCATCGACGAGATCGATTCCCTCGGCGGGCGCCGAGGCCGAAACCGCTCCCACAACGAGGATGACCGCACCCTCAACCAGCTCTTGGTCGAGATGGACGGCTTCGCCCCCACGGACGGCGTCGTCGTCATCGGTGCGACCAACCGACCGGAGGACCTCGACCCGGCCCTGCGGCGCCCCGGCCGCTTCGACCGGACCCTGACCGTCGGGCTCCCGACCGTCGACGAGCGGGAGGCGATCCTGCGCCTTCACGCGGAACGCCGCGGCATCCCCCTCGCCGGCGACGTCGACCTCCGCCGCCTCGCCCGGCTGACCCCCGGCGCCAGCGGCGCCGACCTCGCCAACCTCCTCAACGAGGCCGCCATCGCCGCCGTTCGCGAGAAGTCGACGCGCGTCGCCTGGAGCCACATCGAGCTCGCCCGGGACCGCATGCTCCTCGGCAAGGAGCGCGTAGGATTCCGCGCCCGCGACAGGGAATGGCGCATCGTCGCGTACCACGAGGCCGGACACGCCCTCGCCGGGATCGCCTTCTGCCCCGAGGACGGGCTCCACAAGGTCACGATCCAGCCGAGGGGCCAGGCCATGGGGGTCGCCCACTTCTCCCCGGACGACGACCGCCACCTCCACTCGCGGCGGTATCTCGAAGGCCAGATCCTCAAGGGCCTCGCGGGGCGCGCCGCCGAGGAGGTGGTCTTCGGCCCCGAGAACGTCACCGGCGGCGCCGAGAGCGACCTCGTCCAGGTCAATCGCATCGCCCGCAAGATGGTCTACCGCCTCGGGATGGGCGAGCGGACCGGGTTCCTGGTCGGTGATGACCAACCGGGCTACCTCAGCCCCGAGGCCCACGCCGCCATGGACGACGAGGTGCGCGCGCTCCTCGACCGGCTCTACGCGCGCACGCGCGATTTCATCGCCCATCACCGAGCCGCACTCGATGCGCTCGCCCACGCCCTCCTCGAACGCGAGACGATCGACGGCGAGGAGGCCATCGCGATCGCTCGCGCCCACGGGATCGAACCCGCCCACCTCCCCGCGGCCTGATCCGCCACGCGCCCGGTTCGGGGCAACCCGGGACCGGGCGGGCGGCATCAGATGGAAAGTGGATCGGACCGCACCGGCCCGCCGACCCGGGGGTTGAAACGCCGGCGGGCGCGCGCCTTCCGGCCCTGTTCGGGCCGAGGTCCGTCATCCACCCAACGATCTCTAACGATCTCGCGCCGCCGGACACGATCCGTGGCATGTCGATCAGGATCGATCAGCGAATCGTAACACCGCAGGAGGGGCTGATGATTTCCATGCCATCGATGAGACGCTGGAACGGTCTTGCCGCCGTCGCCTTCCTGGCCGCCTGCGGCTCCAGCGCCGCCGCGGAGCCCCGGGCCCCCCAGGCCGTCGACGCCGGCGACCTCCGCACTTCCATCGCGCCCTCGCCCGCCGACACCCTATCCGCCGCCCGCCTATCGAGTGCGTTCCGTGCGGCGGCGGACGTGGCGCTCCCCGCCGTCGTCTCGATCCGCGTGACCGAGGAGGCGAGAGGGTTCCGTCGCGGACAGCAGCGGATCTTTCCCTTCCTCGAGATCCCCGAGTTGCCGATACCCTCGCAGAGTCAGGGATCTGGCGTCATCTTCGACGCCCGCGGCTACATCCTGACCAACCGCCACGTCGTCCGCGACGCCGACGAGGTGATCGTCCAGCTCGGTGACGGCCGCGAGTACGAGGCCACCGTCGTCGGGACGGACCCCAACACCGACGTCGCCGTGATCAAGATCGAGCCGGGTTCCGGTGAGCGGCTCCCCGTCGCCCGCTTCGGCGACTCGGACGCGCTGGAGGTCGGCGACTGGGTCCTCGCCCTCGGCAATCCGCTCGGCCTCGGGATCACCGTCACCGCCGGGATCGTGAGCGCCAAGGCCCGGTCGATCGGCATCCTCAGGCGAGAGAACGAGACCGCCCTCGAAGCGTTCATCCAGACCGATGCCGCGATCAACCCCGGGAACTCGGGCGGTCCGCTCGTCGATCTCTCGGGCCGCGTCGTCGGGATCAATACCGCGATCGCCTCGCAGACCGGATTCTACTCGGGGTACGGTTTCGCCATCCCGATCGCACTCGCCCAGCGCGTCGCCGACGATCTCATCGAGCACGGCGCCGTCCGCCGGCCCCGGCTCGGCGTCTCGATTCAGGATGTCGACGCCGCCGATGCCGAGGTCTACGGTCTCGACGAAGTCGCGGGCGCCGAGGTCGTCATGGTCCAGCCCAACACCGCGGCCGAGCGGGCGGGCCTGAAGATCGGCGATGTCATCATCGCCCTCGATGGACAGCCGATCCGCACCGGGACCGAGCTCACCGCTTCACTCGCCCGGCGGCGCCCCGGCGAGAAGGTCCGGCTCACCGTCGTTCGCGACAAGTCAAGGCGCGAATTGACCGTCGAACTGGGAGAGTTCGAGACGAGTACGTCCCGCGTGGCGAAGGGGAGTGAGCGTACTTCGACCGCCGAGGTCCTGGGCTTCCAGGCGGCGCCGCTCACTCCGGAGCGCGCGCAGCAGTACGGGATCGAGAAGGGCGAAGGGGTCGTCGTCGTCGGCCTCACGCCGCTCAGCCCCGCCGGGAGCCGGGGCGTGCAGCGGGGTCACCTGATCGTGAAGATCAACGGCAAGGACGTCCGCTCGATGCGCGACCTCGAGAACGCGGCTCGCTCCATCAAGCCCGGGGATGTGGTCTCCCTGATCGTCCGCACCCCGAACGGCGAGGAGCAGATCATCAACTACCGGACGCGTAGGTAGGCTCTTCGGCGACGACGAGGCGAACGCGGATCGTCGTCCCCCGCCCGAGCTCGCTCTCGGCGGTCACCGTGCCGCCCCAGTCTTCGACCAGCCGCCGGACGATGGCCAGGCCGAGTCCCGTCCCGGACGAGCGCGTCGAGAAGTGTGGCTCGAAGATTCGGTTGAGCAGCTCGGGCGGGATCCCCGGGCCATCGTCCCGGACCGTGAGCTCCACGTGCCCATCCTTGCATGCCGCCCCGATGACCACTGTCCCCTTCCCCTCGAGCGCCGTGTAGGCGTTCTCCAGGAGGTTCAGGAGGACTTCCTTCAACTCTCCGGTGCGCGCGCGGACCCGCGGGAGGTCGGCCGGTAGCTCCGGCCAATAGTGGACCGACGCCTCGCCGACCCGGTAGAGGGTCAGCGCTTCCCGCACCACCGGCGCGAGATCCACCGCCTCGAGCGGCCCGGCCGACTCCGCCGGGGCGCCGTACCGGGAGAATGCGCGGGCTATCTCCGTGAGCCGGTCGATCTCCTTGAGGATCTGCTCCACGTTCGCCTCGAGGATCTCCCCGAAATCCTCCCGGCCATCGGCGTACGCCCGTCTCAGATGCTGGACCGACAGCTTGATCGGCGTCAGCGGATTCTTGATCTCGTGCGCGACCTGCCGGGACATCTCGCCCCAGGCGAGCACCCGAGCCGCCCGGAGTTCCCGCGTCCGCGCCCGCCTCAGCCGCCGGACCATCCGGTTGAACGAAGCGAAGAGCTGCCCGAACTCCCCAGCCCCCGTCTCCGGCAGGTGTACGCGAAGCCGCCCGGCGCCGACGGCGCCCGACGCTCGCCGGAGTTGCCCGATCGGCCGCGAGAGCGCACGGCCGACGTACAGGGAGAGCGCGAGCGAGAGGATCGCCCCGACCAGCGTGGCCAGGAGAACCAGGTGCGCGAGCTCTCGCTGGCGCACCGACGCTTCGCCGGCCACCAGCGAGACCGGCACGGCCAGCGTCCCCGCGGGGAGCCTGCGGTAAGCGACGAGGTACGGCCGGCGACCCGGACCCCGCCCATCGACCATACTCACATCCTCGCCGGTCGCGAGCACCTGGAAGACCTGGGGCGGCATCCACGCCCCGAAGATCCCGAGCGCCATCGATTCCGGCGACGACGACTGCGCCAGCTCTCCCCTGTGATAATAGAGGATCTCTTCCCCGACACGCCCGGCGAGGGCTCGCCAGTTCCCGGGCAACTCCGCGTAGGCCGCCACCGCCTGCGTCGCCGCGCGCTCCGCTAGCACTCTCGCCGTCCTCGCCGCCTCGCCCGCCACGGCACGGTAGGCGAGCGTGCCGAAGAGAACGGTCGGGACCAGGAAGAAGCCGAACAGCGCGATCGTGACCCGGAACCTGAAGCTCCCGACCCATGTCGCCCACCCCCCGGGCGGTCCCGGCGGATCCCCCCACCCGGCCCGGCCGATCGCCCACAGAAGGACGATAAGGCCCAGGTCCATCGCGAGCAGCAGCGCACCGCGCGCCAGCACTACGCCCGTCGGCGGCGTGCGAAGCTCGAGGTGCGCGTGGTATTCTCCATCCGGGTACCGCAAGACCGCCTCCCGTCGCCACCCTTGCTCCGTCGCGGTCCACCCGAACGCTTCCGGTGGATGGGCCCGATCCCGCACCTCGGGAGTCAACGTGAGACGCATCGTGGGGTTCGGCTCCGCGCCCACGATCGGGGCGAGAATCGTCAGCCTGTCGAGGCTCCGCCGAGGCGGCACGAACACCGTCACCACCCGATCACCGAGGAGAGGGACGGCCAAGAGCTGCGTCGCGCCCGGGGCTTCCGGTGGCGACGCCAGGACCGGCATGCCGGTTTCCCGTGCGCGCGACAGGGCATCGCGGAGGATCCGCGAGGATGGCGCCGCGCTTCGGTCGGTCCCGAAGATGTCGCCGAGGGGGAGGTCGGTCTCCCTTCGGCCGTCCGCGCCCCACACGCTCACACGCGCCGGGTAGGCACCGCGCGCCAGCCCACTCGCGACCCACGACCGGTAGAGCATGGCGACCCCGTCTTCGCCTCGGGCATCGCGGCGGACCACGTCCGCCGCGAACTGGTGCAGTAGATAGTCGAGGAACGGGTCGGGGCGCAGGCCCAGGGTCGCGAGATCTCGCTCTGCGGCATCCAGACGCGCAGCGAGCTGGGTCACCCAGAGGTGCGGCAGGACCGCCGTCCCACCGAGCCAGGCCGCCGTGAGCCAGCGCAAGAGCCGGCTCGGCCGCCCCACGGCCGGCACGAGACCCATCCCCAGGAAGACGAACGGCACCGCCCACAATGCGGGGACCCACGGGTCCACCCGCTGCGCGAGCTGCCATCGGACGATCACGATCCCGGCGAGCACCAGGCTCGTCGCCAACCCGAGGGTGATGAGGATCGGGCGCGTCACGCGATTCCGGCCGCCGTCGGACGGGGGAGCGGGCGTCCCTTCGCCGGCACCACCCTGGGGGAGGGCCAGGCCGGCAATGAGCGTGAGGACGAGAAGGAGGACCAGCTGGAACGCGCCCCAATACGGGGCGCCTCCCTTCAACAAGCTCGGCGCCGCCCCGTCGACCAATAGGCTGAGCCCGCCGGGAAACCCGAGCGCGACGGCGAGGGCGCCGAGCAAGACCGCCACACGCCCCCTCCCGCCGTTCACGACCGCCGGACGCGTCCCTGCGGCGAGCGCGGCGAGCGGCAGGAGGAGGAGGAGCATTCTCCCCAACGAGAGCTCCGGTGGAACGGGCAGCAGGAAGAGGGCGGGCGAGAAAAGGCGCTCGGCGCCGAGAGCAGGCCCCACCGGAGCGATCCCGAGGATCGCCATCGAAGCCAGCAGCGGAGTGGCGGCCCGGAGTCCCCGCCGAGGGCGGCTTCGATGCCAGGCCACCGTCCCGAACACCACCGCGAGGCCCGCCAGAGGAAGGATGATCCGCCTCCCCGCATTGCCGATCACGATCCTCGCCTCCGCCTGCGTGATCGGCTCGAACCTCACGTAGGCGACCGTATCGGATCCCACGACCCAGGGCCATCCCCCCTCGATGCCCGGGCCCGCGGCGAAGTACGGGCGCGAGCCCGTCCTCGCCGCGAATCTCTCGGCCACCCCGAGCGGTCCGGCGGATTCGCTGTCGAGTCCGGTCTGGAAAAGGATCGCGGCAACGACTCGGCCCCCCCTTCCCTCGACAGCCTCCGAGAAGTATAGGTAGCTGAAAAGCGGGCGCTCGATGTAGCGGACCGGCTCGCTCGCCACGCGGATCTCGGAGGGGATCGGGCCACGGTGGTCACCCGCCCATGCGACGAGCTCGCCCGCTTCGCTGAACACGGCCAGGGCATCCACTCCGGTCCGACCGCGGATGCCGGCTACGGCGGCAAAGAGATCGCCCCCCTCACCGGCGCCTACCGCCGCGGCGGCGCGGCGGACCGCTTGGCGTCCGCGTTCGAGCTCCAGGGCTGTCCGCCGCTCGAGCCGGGAAACGAGTGCGGCCCGCTGCGTCGCGAGTTCCGCGTCCCAATGCGTCCCCAGCTGCCCAAGGCGATGGCTGACGACCGTCGCGGAAGCGACCGCCAAGGCCACCGCGACGATCATCGAGGCCGCGAAAGCCACCGGTCCCCGCGCGCCCCCACTCCGCCGCACCGCCCCGCGCACGCGGTGCAAGCCGACGCCCGCCACGAGCAGAAATGCGGCGGCCATGGGTACGTATGCGGCCTCGAAGGAACGGGACCACGCCACGACGAGCAACATCGCGGCGTAAGCGAAGACGATCGACAGCGTGAGCAGATGCCGCCCGACCCACCTCGCCGATCGCTTGCCCGGAGGGGTCGATCTTGCCCCGCCGAATCCGGCGGACGGATCGGGAACTCCGAGCGGCGCCTGCGGGCCGTTCACGCTACCCTCTCGTGAGGAACGGATCGATGCACGACCGCCAAGTGCCCCTTGAGCTCGACGAACTCAGCTGGATCGATGTCGCTGCGCATCTCGCGAGGGACCCCCGGTTGATCGTTCCTGTCGGCGCTCTCGAACAACATGGACCCCACCTCCCGCTCGGCAGCAACGTGCTCATCGCCCGACGGCTCGCCCTCGACCTCTCCCGAGAGTCCGGCGTGCTCCGGGCCCCGACCTTTCACTACGGCGTCAACGTACGCTCCGAACGCGCCTACGCGGGGACGGCATCGCTGCAGATGAAGACGCTTCACCGCGCGCTCAACGAACTCCTGGCCGATTGGGAGCAGCACGGCGTCATGGAATTCATCATCCTGACCGCCCATCGCCACGAGCCGCACCTCGAAGCCCTGGCGACCCTCACCACCGACCGGGCGCGGGTCCGCGTCATCGACATCTGGGACGTCGATGTGTCCGATCTCCTCGAGGTACAGGCGTGCCCGCTGCATGCCGACGAGGCCGAGACCTCCATCATGCTCTACCTCTACCCCGATCTCGTCCGGATGGATCGGGCGCGCGATTTCCAGCTCCCGCCCGATGCCTTCGACCGGTACGTCCGCGGAGTCCTCCCCGTCCCGCCCCCCGGCGGCGCCGGGGCCGTCGGATCGCCGACCGCCGCTTCGGCGGCCAAGGGCGAGCGAATCTACCGGCGAATCCTCGAGACCATCCGGTTGGCGGTCTTCCAGACCACCGCCGACCGCGATTCCGACACGCTCTGACCGTTGCCAGAGGACCCCGCGTCGCACATCCGGGGTATTCGACCCGACCCACTCCGTTCGGAGGTTCGCATGCGACTGCCGACCGCGCAACTTCTCCTCGCCGTGACCCTCGGATTTTTCCCGGGGGCCGCGATCGCGCAAACCGTCACCCTCGACGAAGGTACCTTCCGCATCCTCGTCGGCGGTCGCGAGGTCGGAACGGAGTCGTTCTCGATGCGTCGGAGCGGGTCGGGGCCGAGCTCCGTGATCATCGCCCGCGGCACCATTGTCATCGACACGACGGGCACGGCGGAGGAGATCGTCGCCTCACTCCAGGCTGCGGGTGCCACACTTCGACCCTCGGCCTACGAGGTCACGATCCGCGGCCGGGATTCGGAGCGCATCGCGGGCCGCGTCGTCGGCGGCCGCTTCAGTGCACGCATTCGGTCCCCCGCAGGGGAGCAGATGCGAGAGTATCTCGCCAGTGATGGCGCCGTCCTGGTCGACGAAGGGATCGTGCACCACCACTACTTCATCGCTCGCCGCGCCGCCGACGCGCCGGTGCGCATCCCCATCATCATCCCTCGGTTGAGCCGCCAAGTCTCCGCCGAGGTCACCGCGAGAGGCCATGAGCGTGTCGCCGTCGGCGGCGGCACCGTCGAGGCACGACACCTCGTCGTAACGTTGGCCGGCGCCCCCGAGCGCCACCTCTGGGTCGATTCCGAGGGCAGAGTGCTCCGGCTCGAGATCCCGTCGAGTGGATTCGTCGCCCACCGCACCACTCCCCCCCGTTGACCCCACCGATTCCAGGCATCTTTGCAGCACGTGCGGGGGTGCATAGCTTTTCCGCCACCATCGCTGCCCCTGTCCATTGAAACTTGGAGCGCAATCGCACCGTACGGCACCCCGTCGTTCGATCGAGCGGGGAGCCGGTGCCGGCGGTTCCCCAACGACCTCGATGCGATCCGGTCCTGTAACCAAGGAGATTGGTCCCGTGTTTTCTGCCCCCCGGTCTCGACCGATGCAGCCCGCGGTGGCGGCGGCCCTCCTGATCCTGACGTCCGCAACGGCGATGCAGGCTCAGCAGGCGCCGGCCAGCCTCACGCTGGAGCAAGCCATTGAGCTCGCTCGCCGCAACAACCCCGAATTCCTCAGCCAGGTGAACGACGAAGCGGAATCCGAATGGGCCGTGCGTGAGGCCTACGGCGCTCTCGTGCCTTCCGCCTCCGTCAGCGGGACCTTGCAGTACCAGGCCCCCGGCTCCCAGCGCATCGGGATCTACACCGCCGACGACATCGGCGTTGGAGGGATCCGCACCGGTTATCTCGTCTCCGGTTACTCGTTGGGCATGACCTATCGCCTCGGCGCCGAAACGCTCCTGCGGCCGGGGCAGGAGAAGGCGAACCGACGCGCTGTGCGCGCGCGGATCGAGGCGGCCGAGTTCGATCTCGCGACGGTCGTGACCCGGCAGTATCTCGCCGTCCTCCGCGCCCAGGATGGGGTCGACCTCGCCCGGCAGGAGCTCCAGCGAGCCGAGGAGAACTACAAGCTTGCCGAAGCAAGGGTTTCCGTCGGTGCGGCGATCGCCCTCGAGGCCAAACAGGCCGAGGTCGAACGCGGTCGCGCCGAGGTCGAACTCCTCAAGGCGGAGAACCTCCGGCGAGCGGAGTTGCTGCGGCTCATCGAACAGATCGGCATCGAGTTCGATCGGGATATCTCCCTCACGAGCGCGTTCCCCATCTTCGAGCCCCGATGGACGGTCGAGGAGCTCGTCGCGAGGGCCATCGACCGGCACCCGCAGCTTCGGGCCCTCCGCGCGGCCGAAGATGCCCAGAATGCCGCCGTGCGTATGGCGCGGAGCCAATACCTTCCGACCCTCGACCTCTCCCTCGGCTGGTCGGGCTTCGCCAGGGAGATGACGAACGATGACGTCCTGCTCCAGCAGGCCCGCAGCGAGATGGAGGGGCGCCGGGAGTCCTGCATCGCCGCGAACGAGATCCTGAGCCGGCTGAACCCGCCGCTCCCCGCACAGGACTGCTCCGGATTCGTACTCACCCCGGACCAGGAGTCACGGCTGCTCGCTCGCAACAACGTGTTCCCGTTCGACTTCACGAAGGAGCCGTTCTCGGCGCAGCTCCGCATCTCGCTCCCGCTCTTCAACGGCTTCAGCCGGGAGCGACGGATCGAGGCCGCGCGGGTCGCCGCCGACGATGCGCGCCTCAGCCTGCGGCGCGAGGAGCTGCGCCTCAGGACCGAGGTGGCCACGGCGTACCAGAATCTGGAGACCGCGTATCGCGCCGCCACTCTCGAGGAACGCAATCGCGACCTGGCGGGCGAGCAGTTGAACCTCGCACGCGAGCGATACAGTGTCGGCGCCGTTTCCTTCGTCGACCTCCTCGAGGCGGAGACGCTCAAGGCCCGCGCGGATCGGGCTTACCTCAACTCCATCTACGCATTCCATGAGAGTCTGGCCGCACTCGAGAGCGCCATCGGCCAGAAGCTCGAGATTCCCCAGGAGTCGCGGTAATGAAGCGCCGTACCAAGATCATCATCGGTGTGGTTGTCGCCGCCGCGGTCGGTGCGGGCGCGATGGCGCTCGGCCGTGGCAATGGCGAGATCGTCGAGGTCCGCGTCGAGGAGGTCAAGGCCCGGGATCTCGTGGCGACCGTCACCGCCAGCGGCTGGATCCGCCCCTTCAGGGCCGTGGACGTCCAAGCCGACATCATGGGACGGATCACCGACCTGTGGGTCGCCGAAGGCGATTCGGTGAAGAAAGGCCAACTCCTCCTCCGGATCGATCCGACGCAGTACCAGGCCGCCGTGGCCCGGGCGCAGGCCGGAGTGAGCGAGGCCCTCGCCCGCGAGGCGCAGGCCAATGCGAACCTGCTCCAGGCGGAGCGGAACTACGATCGAGCGCGTGCCCTGGCCGAACGGGATTCGGGGCTGGTCAGCCAGCAGGCGTTGGAAGAGGCCGAGATCCAGGTCCGCATCCAACGGGAGCTCCTCGCCGCCGCACGTCACGGCGTGGCTCAGGCGCGCGCTGCCCTGCACGAGGCGGAAGACCGCCTCGCGAAGACGACGATCCGCGCCCCGATCGACGGGGTCGTCACCCGCCTCAACGTCGAGGAGGGCGAGACCGCCATCGTGGGGACGATGAACAATCCGGGGAGCCTGCTCCTCACCATCAGCGATCTCTCGGTGATGGAGGCCGTCGTCCACGTCGATGAAACGGATGTCCCCGATCTGGAGCTCGGGGACAGCGCCTCGATCCAGATCGACGCGTTTCCCCGACAGCGCTTCTCCGGTCGGGTCACCAGGATCGCGCACAGCTCGGTGCGTCCGCCTTCGAGCGTGAACGCGAGCCTCGGTCCGAGCAACCAGTCGCAGGCCGTCGACTTCGAGGTCGTCATCACCCTCGACTCCCCGCCGACCCAACTCCGGCCGGACCTGTCGGCCACGGCGGAAATCGTCACGGCTACGCGTCAGGGCGTGCCGTCGATCCCGATCATCGCCCTTACGGTCCGGGAGCCCGGCCCGGTCGAGGCGGTTCAACACGAGGATCCCAAGGCCCAGGCGGCCGCAACCGAAGCCGAACGGGCCGTGGAGGACATCGAGGGTGTCTTCGTGGTCCGCGACGGCAAGGCCATCTTCACGCCGGTCACCGTGGGTATCGCCGGGACCGAGCACTTCGAGGTCCTGAACGGGCTCTCCATCGGCGACAGCGTGGTCGCCGGGCCGTACGAGGCGATCCGGACCCTACAGACCGGTAAACCCGTTCGAGTGATTCAGCCCACGACCGATCGAGCCAGGCCGGAGGCGTAGAATGAGCGCTCAGGTGGTGATCCGCACGGAGGATCTGCGGAAGGAGTACGTGCTGGGGGCGGAGGTGGTGCGGGCGCTGCGGGGTGTGAACCTCGTGGTCGAACGCAACGAGTACGTGGCGATCATGGGGCCGTCGGGCTCGGGGAAGTCGACGCTCATGAACCTGATCGGCTGCCTCGATACGCCCACCTCGGGCGAGTACTGGCTCAACGGCACGCCGGTCGCCAAGCTCAGCGACGACGAGTTGGCGCGGATCCGCAACAAGGAGATCGGCTTCGTCTTCCAGACCTTCAACCTGCTGCCGCGGGCGACGGCGCTGCACAACGTCGAGCTGCCGCTCATCTACGCGGGGGTGGGGGCGAGGGAGCGGCGCGAGCGGGCGGCGGCGATGCTCGAGAGAGTGGGGCTCGGCCACCGCCTGGACCACAAGCCCTCGGAGCTCTCGGGGGGGCAGCGCCAGCGCGTGGCCATTGCCCGCGCACTGGTCAACCGCCCGGCGATCCTCCTGGCCGACGAGCCGACGGGCAACCTCGACAGCCAGACCAGCGACGAGATCATGCAGCTCTTCGACACGCTGCACGCCGAGGGGCAGACGATCATCCTCGTCACGCACGAGCACGACATCGCCGCCTACGCCCACCGCCAGATCGTTCTCAGGGACGGCCTGATCGAGAGCGATGTCACCCGTGCGGCCGCCGCAGTCTGAACGATGAACGTACGCGAAGGGGTTCGGCTCGCCCTCGCCCAGATCCGGGCTCAGAAGCTCAAGAGCTTCTTCGCCGTGCTCGGCGTCATCATCGGCGTCATGTTCCTGATGACCGTCGTGAGCGTGGTCGAGGGGATGAACCGGTACATGAAGGAGGACTTCGCACGCACGATCTACGGCCTCAACACGGTGACGCTGAGCCGGTGGCCGGAGGTGAGGATGAACACCTCCGTCGAAGAGTGGCGCGAATGGCGCCGGCGTCCCCTTCTGACGCGCGATGACGCGGAAGCGATCCGTGAGCAGCTCGATGTTCCTGCCATCGTCGCGGTCCACAGCGATGCATCGGGTCGCGTAGAAGCGGAGGACGGCACCGAGATCGAGAACGTGTGGCTCTCGGCCGCCTCGGCGGAGTACTTCCGGGTCCGCGATTTCACGGTCGAGAAGGGTCGACTCTTCACCGCGCCCGAGGACCGGTTGGGGATTCCCGTCATCGTGCTCGGTTACGAAGCCGCGGACAAGCTCTTCGGGAACCGCGACCCCCTCGGTCGAACGGTCCGGATCGGGGGCTACCCCTACCGCGTGATCGGCGTGCTCGCCAAGCAGGGCTCCCTCTTCGGCATGTCCCTGGACAACCGGGCGATCGCGCCCTCCCGCTCGCCCCTGGCGCGGATCGTCAACCCGCACGGCGTCGTGGACAATATCCTGATCCGCGCCAACGACGCGCAGGGTATGGCCCGCGCGTTGATCGAGGTCGAGGCGATCATGCGCGTGCGCCACCGGCTGCGCCCCGGCGAACCGAACGACTTCGCGCTGGACACGGCCGACGACTCGATGGCCTTCTGGACCCGGATCAGCAGGATCCTCTACATGGCGTTTCCGGGCTTGGTCGGCATCGCCCTCGTCGTCGGCGGCATGGTGATCATGAACATCATGCTGGTCTCGGTCATGGAACGGACTCGCGAAATCGGGATGAGGAAGGCGATCGGAGCCCGGCGCCGGGACATCGTCCTGCAGGTCCTCGTCGAGTCGGCGACGCTTTCCGGAGCCGGAGCCGTGGTCGGCATCTTGATCGGCGTCGTGCTCGCGCAGATCGTTCGGGCCACCTCGCCGCTCCCGGCCTCCATCTCACCCGTGTGGATGGCGGTCTCCGTCGTCCTCGGCGCCGGCGTCGGCATCCTCGCCGGTCTCTACCCCGCCCTGCGCGCCTCCCGGCTCGATCCGGTGGTCGCGCTCCGCTACGAGTGAGCGATGCGTCTCGAAAGTCTCTCCGAAGGGGTCCAACTCGCGATCGATCAGCTCCGAGCGAACAAGTTCCGCTCGACGCTCACGATCCTCGGAGTCGTCGTCGGCGTGGCCACGGTCATGGCCATGAGCGCGCTGATCGCCGGAATTCGGTCCAGCGTCATGGAGGGGATCGCCGCGGCCGGGCCCAAGAACTTCATCGTCTCGCGATTCGACATCAACGACGTCCAGATCGTCAGCGACGGGAGCCGCCCCGCCTGGCTCGACAACCGCGCACCGACCGTCGCGGAGGCGCGGCGCATCGCCGAGCTCGACCATGTCAAGTCGGTGATCGTCAATGTCGGAGTCGCGGTCGACGTATCCGTCGGCGGGCAGCGACTCGCCGGCGTCGGCATGCGGGGGAGCGATGTGGGCTGGCAGGACTATACCAGGGGGCGCATCATCGCCGGGCACGACTTCCTCTCGGCCGACGTCCGTGCGTCGCGGCCAGTCGTCGTGCTGTCCACCGCCCTGGCCAAGACCCTCTTCGGCCCGCTCGACCCGGTCGGCAGGGTCGTCCGCATGAACGGCTACCCCTTCCGGGTGATCGGCGTCTTTCAGCCCGAGGGGAACATCTTCTCGAGCGAGAACGAGCACTTCGGCGTCGTACCCTACACCAGCGCACTCAAGCACTTGGGCGCGAACGACCGTTGGCTGGAGCTCCTCATCGTCACCGCCGACCACGCCACCCAGGCCGAGGCGATCGACCAGGTCATCACGTTGCTGCGAACCTCGCGGGGCCTGCACGCCGCCGATCCCAACAACTTCGCGATCATCCGCCAGGAGGAGATGGTCAGGACCTTCAACCGCTTGACCGGCGTCTTCTTCATCGTCATGATCGCCCTCTCGTCGGTCGGACTCATGGTCGGCGGCATCGGCGTGATCGGGATCATGACCATCGCCGTGACCGAACGGACCCGCGAGATCGGCATACGCAAGGCGATCGGCGCGACCCGAGGAGAGATCCTCTGGCAGTTCCTGGTCGAATCTGCGACCGTGACGCTGATCGGTGGAGCGCTTGGCATGCTCGTGGGCGGAGGCGTCGCCATCGTCGTCCAGGCCCTGACGCCGATCCCGGCAGCCGTGCCGATCTGGTCGATCGCCGCCGCCCTCGTCATGGCCACCGTCGCCGGCGTCGTCTTCGGGCTCTGGCCCGCATGGCGCGCGGCGCGCCTCGACCCCGTCGTCGCACTGAGGTACGAATGACCCACCGGAATTCACACGACCCCGGCCAGACCGGCGAGGCCGACGGCTCGACCCACGCCCTCGACCTCCTCGCCATCTTCGCGCACCCCGATGATGCCGAGCTCCTCTGCGGTGGCACCCTGCGCCGGGCCGCCGACCAGGGCTACCGCACCGGAATCCTGGACTTGACCGGCGGCGAGAGCGGTACCTGGGGCGACGCCGAAACCCGCCGTCGCGAGGCCGCCGAAGCCGCCCGGATCCTCGGCCTCGCCGTTCGCCGCAACGCCGGGCTCCCCGACGGCGCCCTCGAGAACACCCCGGATGCACGCAACGCGGTCGCCCGTCACATTCGAGAGCTCCGGCCTCGCGTCGTGATCCTCCACTGGCCCGAAGGACGCCACCCCGACCATCGCGTCGCCAGCCAACTCGCGTACGACGCCTGCTTCATTGCCGGGCTCGCCCGGGCGCCCGTACCCGGCGAGCCGCACCGACCCCACAAGGTCCTCTACGCCCTCTCCTACCGCGAAGAGGCCGTTCGCCCGACGTTCGTCGTCGACATCTCCGATCAGATGGATCGCAAGCTCGAGGCGATCTTCGCCTACCGAAGCCAATTCGGGGGCAAGACCGCCATGGGGGAGGTGTTCGGGGGCGGCGACAGACCGCTGCGCGAGCAGATCCGCGCCCACGCCGCACACTACGGTTCGCTCATCCGAAGGCCGTACGGCGAACCGTTCTGGACTCGGGAGACGATGCGCGTCGACGACGTCGTCCGCCTGGACGTCAACAGCATCTGACGCGTCGCGCCGGCGCTCTGCCGGACCCGCGCTGCTCCTCTTCCGTCATCGTCCTTTCGTGTCGAGGGGGGAGGCACTCCGCGCCCTCGGGGCCGAGGCAAGGCTGATCGAGGATTACCGAAATCAGCCGAGGGCGCGGAAGCGAAGGGACGAATCTTCGTTCCACGGTAGGATCACCTACGTTGAAGCTGGCGGGGAAGACGGCCGCCCGCGCGAAGTGCAAATCCTGGTCCGCTCCACGCCCCCGCCGTCGCATCGTCGCAACTCTTTGAATCTGCATGCTTTCCCGTTCCACATCCTAGCGACGCGTCGGGGGATGTGTACCAGCCATGCCCCAATGGATGTCCCATCGATGTCCCACCCGTCAGGAGAAGCACGTAACCTCGATCAGCAGCCTCCGCCAGCTCGGGACCTCGTGCCCGTGGACCCGTAGAACGCTCGCGACAGCCCGGCCTCCACGGAGCATCCAGGGTGCGAGCCACTCGGCGACCTCGGGGGGGAGGTGGCCGATGACATTGCCGGAAGTGTCGTGGATCCAGACGCCGGGCTCGGGCTCGACCGGCGGACCCGGGATCAGGAGGAGCCGGTCGCCGGGTCGGAGACGGGCGACGTGAGAGGCTCGGGTGCCGAAGACGGTCCCGTGTACGGTCACGCGAAACCGGGTGGGGCGGCCCGGGGGGAACGGAGGTGGGGGTCGTCGATTCATGGACGCACGGTTTGCCTCCGATCGGAGGAGCGGATAGGATGGTCGGGTAAAGGTATGGAGCCGGAGGGGCGCGGGCCATGGAGGCGTGGACCGCGAGCGGACGCCGGGGTATAAGTCGGAGAGCGAACCGAGGGGGCGAAATGGAACCGATCTATCTCGACCATGCGGCGACGACGGCCCTGCGCCCGGAGGTCCGTGAGGCGATGTTGTCGGTCTGGGGCGAAGGGCTCGGGAACCCGTCGAGCGTGCATCGCCTTGGGCGCACGTCCCGGTCTCGCCTGGAGGAGGCGCGGGAGCGGATCGCGTCGATCCTCGGGGCGAAGCGTACCGAGATCGTGTTCACCGGGGGGGGTACGGAGGCGGACAACCTTGCGATCCTCGGCCGTTGGCGTGCGGTTGGGGGCGCGGGGGAGTTCGGCTCGGTGGCGTGCTCCGCGATCGAGCACAAGGCGGTTCTGGGCGCGGTGCGACAGGCGGGACGGGAGGGCGCGTCGGTCGTGATCCTCGGAGTGGACGATCGGGGTGAGGTCGACCCCTCTTCGGTCGCCGTGGTGTTGAGTACGCGTCCGGCGGTGGTTTCGGTGATGTGGGGGAACAACGAGGTTGGGACGATCCAGCCGGTGGCGGAGATCGCTGCGCTGTGCCGGGCCGCCGGCGTCGCCTTCCACACGGATGCGGTCCAGGCGTTCGGCCGGACGAAGGTGCGCGTCGACGAGATCGAGTGCGACCTCCTTTCCCTGAGCGCGCACAAGATCGGCGGCCCGACGGGGATCGGGGCGCTCTACGTCCGTACCGGCGTTGAACTCGATCCGTTGACCTTCGGCGGCGGTCAGGAGCGGGGGTATCGCCCCGGCACCGAGAACGTCGCCGCGGCGGTCGGATTCGCTGTCGCCGCCGAGTTGGCGGAGCGGGAACGAACGAGCGAGGCGGAGCGCCTGACCGGGTTGCGGAGGCGCCTCGAGACGGGGCTCCTCGATCGAGTGCCGGGTTTGATCATCAACGGGCAGGGCGCGCCCCGGCTCCCCCACGTGCTGAGCGTTTCCGTGCCGGGCGTCGACCCCGAATCCCTCGTGTTGATGCTGGACCTGGAGGGTCTCGCGGTCTCCTCCGGGTCGGCGTGTCAAAGCGGTGCGGTGGAACCGAGCCACGTCCTCGTCGCCATGGGTCGGACCGGGGAGGAGGGGACGGTTCGGCTGTCGCTGGGCCGTACGACGACGGAGCAGGAGATCGCGGACGCCATCGAGCGGTTCGTGGCCGTGGTCGACCGTGCGCGGGCGCACGCGAGTGCTTGACCGCGACGGCCGGAGTGCATGAAGGTGGGAGGTCACTGAACGTGGATCGGAAGACGGTGCTGGTCGCGATGTCGGGGGGTGTGGATTCCTCCCTTGCGGCGGCGCTCCTCGTCGAACAGGGGCATCGCGTCATCGGCGCGACCATGAAGACCTTCTGCTACAGCGAGGTTTCGGGGCCGAGCCGGACTTGTTGTGGCTTGGAGGGGATCATGGACGCCCGCCGCGTCTGCGACCGGCTCGGCATCCCGCACTACGTCTTCGACATGGAAGAGTCGTTCACGCGCGATGTGATCGACGATTTCGTCCGCGAGTACGCTGCAGGCAGGACCCCGAACCCCTGCGTGCGGTGCAACTCCAACACGAAGATCCCCGACCTCCTCAGGAAGGGGCGGATGCTCGGCGCGGACGCCATCGCGACGGGCCACTACGCCCGGACGGTGCGGGACGGGGCGGGCGAGGTGAGGCTGCTGCGAGGGCGGGACGAGCGGAAGGACCAGAGCTATTTCCTCTGGGGCGTTCCCAAGGAGGTCCTCGAGCATCTCTGGTTCCCGGTCGGCGAGTTGACGAAGGGGGAGGTCCGGGAGAGGGCGAGGGCGCTCGGCTTGGCGACCGCCGACAAGCCCGAGTCGCAGGAGATCTGCTTCGTCCCGACGGGGGATTACGGCGATTTCCTTGCGCAGCGACTCGGTCCGGAGCACCCGGCGCTGATGCCGGGGCGCCTGGTCACCTCGGCGGGCGAAGTCGTCGGGGAACATCGGGGCTACGCACGCTACACGGTGGGCCAGCGCCGGGGACTCGGGGGGGGATTCCAGCGGCCGCTGTACGTTCTGGGTGTGCGCCCTGCGACCAACGAGGTGGTCGTCGGGACGGCGGAGGAATTGAAGCGGGCCGACCTCACACTCGGCGACGTCAACTGGTTGGGTGTCCCCCCGGCGGTGGGGGACCGAGTCGAGGTCCAGATACGCTATCGCGCGCCTGCCGTGCCGGCGGTCATCGAATCCATCGCGCCCGACGCGGTCGCCGTTCGACTCGATGATCCCCAGCGTGCGATCACCCCTGGCCAGTCCGGCGTGATCTACCGGGGGGATATCGTTCTGGGTGGAGGACGAATTCGTTGACCCGGCCGCGAGACCGGGCCGGATAGCGGCCCGGTCGCTCAGTACTTCAGTCCCGCCGCACGCGCGAACTCGCGCATTAGCTGCTCCTGCTCTTCGGTCAGCGATTCCGGAATGACCACCTTGACCTGCACGTATTGGTCGCCCCGGTGCCCGTTCTTCTCGACCCCCTGGCCGGGAACCCTGAATCGTGTGCCCGATTGGGTTCCCGGCGGGATCCGGAGCGCGACCTTGCGCCCGTCCACCGTGTTGACCCGGATCTTCGAGCCGAGCGTGGCCTGAGCAATGTTGATCGGCACGGTGCAGTGAATATCCATCCCTTCCCGCCGAAAGAAGCGGTGCGGCCGCACGCGGAACGTCACGATGAGGTCGCCGGGCTGGCCGCCGCGGATCCCGCGCTCGCCCTGGCCGGATATGCGAAGCTTCGACCCCGACTCGACCCCCGGCGGGACCGTGATCATGAGTTGCCTCTGCTCGCGCGTCTGGCCGGTGCCCCCGCACGTCCGGCACGGATCGGTCGGAATCTGACCTCGACCGTAACACGCCGGACAAGGCCGGTTCACCGCGAAACCGCCCTGGCCGAACGAGATCATGCCGCTCCCGCCGCACTCCGGGCACGCCTTCGGGCGGCTCCCCGGCGCGCTCCCCGTACCGACGCACGCCGCACAATCCTCGACGATGGGGACGGTGATCGGCACCTTCCCGCCGAGCGCGGCCACCTCGAACGAGATCTCGACGACGTACTCGACGTTCTGCCCCCGCTCCGCCCCGGTCGACGCACGCCCGCGACGGCGCCGCCCTCCCAGATCGAAGATGGAGCTGAAGAGGTCGCCGATGCCGCCGAGGTCCCCGAGATCGTTGACCGTGAATCGGATCCCTTCACCGTCACCCCCGGCGGCGGACGCCGACCCGCGTCCGCCGAAGCCGAACCCGGCGAAGGGCCCCATCTTCCGCATCTGATCGTACTGCTTCCGCTTCTCGGGGTCCGAAAGCACCGAGTAGGCCTCACCGATCTCCTTGAACCGCTCGGCGGCTTGGGGATCGTTCGGATTCGCGTCGGGGTGATACTGCTTCGCGAGACGCCGATACGCCTTCTTGATCTCGTCCGGCTTCGCCGTCTCGGGGACCCCAAGAATCCCGTAGTAGTCCTTCGTCGCTGTCGTGGGCATCGGCTGCCGCCCCCCGGTGCTAGGCTTCGTACTTCTTCACACGAACCCTCGCCGGCCGGATCAGCACCTCACGGAAGCGGTAGCCCTTCTGAAAGACATCCGCCACCATGTCGTCCTCCTCGGGGCGGTCGACGGGGACCGTCATCAACGCTTCCATGATGGTCGGGTTGAAGACCTCGCCCTCGGCGCTGATCGCCTCGAGACCCTGTGACTCCAGAATGTGCCGGAACTTCTTCTCGACAAGCCCTACCCCCTGCAGGAGGGACTCGACGTTCGTGCTCTCCGCCGCGAACCCCGCAACCCGCTGGAGATCGTCCAGGACCTCGAGGAGCTGGGCCACGAGGTCGGCCTGGGCGCGGGTGCGCACCTCGGCCCGCTCCCTGTCGGTCCGCTTGCGGTAGTTGTCGAACTCCGCGGCGAGCCGAAGATACCGGTCGTTCACCGCCTCGAGCTCGGCCCGGAGCGCATCGAGCGGCGAATCGACGTCGACCGCCTCCTCGTCCACGGTCGAAGCCGCCGCTTCGGGGATGAACTCTTCGTCCGCTGGCTCGCCGGGAGGCGGCACACGCTCTTCATCAATCCTGGTATCGTCCATGGCCATCATCTATCGAGGGAATCCGGATACCAACCATACCCCACGTGCGTGCGAGAGGTGCACCGCCCGGGTGCAACGATGAGGCCGCTCATCCCTGCCACTTCGGCAGGACCGCCCGCATACGATCTCCCCAGTCGACGGGGCCGCGGCAACACACGAACTTGCGCCCAACCCGTCGACCATGGGCGGCCACGCACTCTCGACCGGCGCAAGATAGCGGAATCCGAGTGCGTTCGCGACCGCGCTGTTTCTCGGCGGCTATCTATCTACGGAGAAGTCGAAGCAGCAGTGCGAGGGCGGCCTGGGCGGATCTCTCTCGGATGTCCTTACGAGTGCCGACGAAAACGAAGTTTCGCACCTCGACCGTCTCCTCCAAGGCGGCACCGATCCAAACGGTTCCGACCGGCTTGTCGGGGGAACCGCCGCTCGGTCCGGCGATTCCGGTCACCGAGAGGGCGGCCGTCGCACCGGTGATGCGCCGGATTCCGTCGACCATCTCCCGCGCGGTCTGCGCGCTTACGGCGCCATGGACCTCGAGGGTCGACCGCCGGACGCCGAGGAGAGTCTCCTTGAGCCGGTTGGAGTAGGCCACGACGCCTCCGAGGAACGTAGCCGATGCGCCAGGGGGATCCGTGATGCGCTTGGCGATGAGACCGCCCGTGCAGCTCTCGGCGACGGCGAGCGTGCCGCCTCGACGCGCGAGCTCGCGACACACGACCTCGGCAAGGTCGTCGTCGCCGTACGCGTAGATGTACGGGCCGAGCCGCGCAGCGACCTCCCGCTCCGCGGCATCGAGCGCCCGTTCCGCATCTGGCTCGCCCGCGACGGCACCTCGGAGGGTGAGCCGGAGGTCGACCCCCAGGTTGGTGGGGAGGAAGGCGATGGAAACCGGGTCGAGTCGAGGGACCAGGTCCGCGATGTTCTCGGCAAGTTCGGATTCGGGGATTCCCGTCGTCCGCAGGCGCCGCCGAGGGGGTGGGCCGTTAGCCCCGTTCCACCTCGATTGGAGTAACGGGATCACCTGGGTATCGACCAGGGCGCGCATCTCACGAGGGACGCCGGGCAGGAGCACCACGACGCGGCCGCGTTCGTCTTCCAGGACCAGCCCCGGTGCGGTGCCCAGGGCGTTCGGCAGGACCCTCGCGCCCACGGGAACCTCGGCCTGGACGCGGTTCAGCTCCGGCATCTCCATGCCCCGTGCACGGAATCGCGCGCGGATCGCGTCGAGGACCTCGGTATCCAGAACGAGATCGCGACCGAAGAGGCCGGCCACTGTGGGTCGAGTGACGTCGTCCGACGTCGGGCCGAGCCCGCCCGTGCAAAGCACGGTGCCGGTTCGGTCGAGTGCGGCGGCGACCGCGTCGCGGATCGCGTCCACGTCGTCGCCCACGGTCGTCCGCCGGACGACATGGAACCCGGCTTCGGACAACCGCTGCCCCAACCACATACTGTTCCCGTCGACGATGTCCCCGAGAAGGAGCTCGTCGCCGATCGTGATCAGCTCAACGTTCCGAGGGGTGCCATTCACGTGGCTTCACGCACCATGGTACGCCAGCTCCGGAGGTAAACCCCCAACGAGTAGAGCGTCAGTGCGATGGCGAGTCCGAGGGTGAGGGCGAGGACCGTGCCATGGAAGACCTGCCACGCCCGCCAGACGCCGCCGCTCCACCCTCGCCCGAGGGCCGCCGTCTGAAGCGCGTACCAGAGTAGGGTCGTGCCGCTGAAGAAGTTCTGGCTCAACGCCTTGTATTTTCCCGCCTTCCCCGCAGGGATCACGGCGCCCCGCCTCGCCGCACGGGTGCGCATGACCGTGATGAGGACCTCGCGGCCGAAGACGACGATCAGCACCCAGAGCGGGAGCACCCGCCAGTACGGGAGCGCCCCGACCGGTCCCGCCCGGTGGGAGAGGATGTAGAACGGGATGAACGTGGCCACGAGGAGGAGTTTGTCCGCCAGCGGGTCCATCAGCTTGCCGAAATCGCTGATCCACCCGTGCTTGCGGGCGAGGTACCCATCCCAGAGGTCCGAGAACGCGGCGACCAGGAAGAGCACGAATGCCAGGAGCCGCGGGCCGAACGCCGGTACGAAAACGAGCAAGCCGACCGCCGGCGTGAGGACGATGCGCCCGATCGTGATGGCGTTCGGCAGGACACTCCGGTCGAGCTGAGGCATGCCCACTCAGCCCAGGGACTTGAGGACGAGCTTGCTCACCGCCTTCAGCGTGTCGAAAACCCCGATCCCGTTGGTCGCGACCGCCTCGAAGTCCGGGAGATTTTGAGGATTGAGCTGCGCGCGCAACTCCTCTACCGCCACGGCATCCGGCAGATCACGCTTGTTGTACTGGATGACGAGCGGGATCTTCTCGGGGTCGTAGCCGTAGTCGACCAGATTCTCGTAGAGGTTCTGCATGGAGGCAATGTTCGCGTCCATGCGGTCCGCCTTCGAGTCGGCGACGAAGACCACCCCATCGACCCCCTTGAGGATGAGGCGACGGCTCGCGTTGTAGTACACCTGCCCCGGCACGGTGTACAGGTGGAAACGCGTCTTGAAACCGCGGATGCTGCCGAGGTCGACCGGGAGGAAGTCGAAGAAGAGCGTCCGCTCCGTCTCGGTCGCCAGCGAGATCAGCTTGCCTCGCGTCTCCGGATTGACCTTGTTGAAGACATACTCGAGGTTGGTCGTCTTACCGCAGAGGCCGGGACCGTAATAGACGATCTTGCAGTTGATCTCCCGGCTTGCGTAATTGATCATCGACATCGGATGTCTCCGTCAATCGGCGAAGAGGCGATCGACCTGATCGGCGGCTTCGTCGGCCCAATCCGGCTCGAGCGCGGCGCCGGGCGTAGCATCCCTGGCGGCGATCTCGGCGAAGAGCGCACCGAACTGCGGTTCGGCGGCGCGCAATCTCAGCCGGACCATCCCCAGGGTGGTCCGTTGGTCGAAGAGCGTCGCGAGGATCGCCTGTCCGCCGACCGCCGCCAGGTACATGGAAAGCCTGTCGCCTTGGTGGAAGAGGGTCGTGAACTCGTCTTCCCCCAGGATCATCGCCAACTGGTCGCTCGCTGAGAAATCGGCAGCGGCGAGCGAGGCGAAGGTCACGCCGTCGATGCCCGCGGTCTCCCCGGCGGTGGTGAGGAGGCGCCCGGTCCGGTCCATGAGGACGGCGCATCGGGCGCTCGTATCCCGAACGTACGAGCCCAGGATCTGATCCAGTCGTCGTAGGTCGTCAGGATGGAACGACCGGATCCCGTCGGCGCTCCTCATCCTGCGACCTCGCCGGCCGTCGCCGCCGTCTGGGCGAGGCGCCGCTCCATTCGATCGAGGATCTGGGCGGCCCGCCGTCGCAGGAGGGGGCGAGGTTCCCATGCAATGAAGTCGCGCAACAACCGCACGGCATCCACGCTGGCCTCGTGGCCGGCGAGATACCCGAGGGCGGCGAGCCGCCGCAGGGGGTGCGGGCTGAACAGGTTCCGCCTATGGCGGGAGATCTGGTCGCGGACGAGCAGCGCCCCAAGCGCCGCGACGGCCCCCACGACCAGGAGGAGGGCTCCAGCGGTCCGAAGTATTCGCCGTTGCGTCATTGCCGTACCTACTCGATCTCTCGCCGGCCCGCCAAGGCCTCGGCGATGGTCACGCCATCCGCATACTCGAGGTCGCCTCCGACCGGCAGCCCCCGCGCGAGGCGCGTGACGCGGACGCCCAGGGGGCGCACCAGCTTCTGGAGGTAAAGCGCCGTCGCTTCGCCTTCCACGCTCGGATTCGTCGCCACGATGACCTCGCGCACCTCCGCCCCGTTGCCGAGCCGGGTCAGGAGGGATTGCAGGTTGAGCTCCCCCGGCCCGATCCCGTCGAGGGGGGAGAGGCGACCTCCGAGGACGTGATAGAGCCCCCGGTACTGCCCCGTGCGCTCGATAGCGCCGATGTCGGCGGCCTCCTCCACGACGCAGATCGTGCTCCGGTCCCGCCTCGGATTGGCGCAGAGCGCACAGGGATCGACTTCCGACAGATTGCCGCAACTACTGCAGGCCCGCACGCGCTCGGCAACGGCGTCGAGGGCGCGTGCGAGCCGCCGGATCTCCTCCGGCGGACGCTTCAACAGGTGATACGTGAGCCGGAGCGCCGTCTTGCGGCCGATCCCCGGCAAACGAGAGAACTCGGCCGTCAGCTCGTCGATCGCCGACATGCCTAGAGACTGGGCAGCTGGAACGGGAACGGCAGGCCGCCCGTCAGCTTCCGGATCTCCTCCTCGTAGAGGTTCTGGGCCCGCTGCTGCGCCTCGGAAACCGCGGCGAGGACCAGATCCTCGAGCATCTCGACGTCCTGCGGATCGACCACCGTGGGGTCGATTCGGACCTCACGGATGCGCCCGCGGCCGTCGGCCGTGACCGAAACCATCCCACCGCCGCTGGAACAGGTCACGGTCTTGTTGCCCAGCTCGGTCTGAAGCTGAGAGAGACGGGCCTGCACCTGCTGGCCCATCTGCAGAATCTGTTGAAAGTTTGTCATGTGGGCAGACCTATTGCCGCTTGGAGAACGGTGAAAATAGGCGTTGCGCCCGCGGGTCCGCAAGCCGCCGATCCTGGTCGGCCCGCCCCGCCGGCGCCGTTCAGTCCAACAGTTCAAGATCCCATTCTCTTACCGCCGCTCCGAGGACGGGTTCCTCGCGGACGAGGCGGGCGAGGCGGTCGCTCTTGACCTGCTCCGGGGTGAGGCGCGGAGGGGGTTCAGCCCTCCCGTCGGCCCCCTGCTGGACCCGGACGATCAACTCGATGCGGCGCCCGAGCCGCCTCGAGAGGGACTCCTCGATCTGCCTTCGTGCGGCGGCCTCCGACGTGAGGCGGTCGAGCCCGGGACCTTGCGGCATCTCGAGGGCGAGTCGGCCGTCGGCATCCTCCACGAGCCGGGCCGCCTTGAGGAAGAGCCCCATCCCGGGCGGTATGCCGTCCCCCTGCTGAAGCATGGCCTGGAACGCCGCTCGAGGCGATTTCGCCGGGCGTCCGGATGGCGCGGCATCGGCCGTGCCGACGCCAACGCGAGGCTCGGAGGAATCGTCGGCAGGCTCCGTGCGCGTAGCCGGGGCCGCTTCCGGCTCCACCATCGCCACCGCCGTCGACCCCGGCGCCGGAGCTCCAGCCACCGCGCCGCGCGTGGCGTCCGTCGACTCGCGCGGCCGGATCGAAGAGACGCCACCCCGTGGGGCGCCGCCTGCGGGGGCCGGGGCCGGCCCCTCGGGGCTCGCGGCCCCGGTTGCCGAGGCCACTTGAGGCGCCGGAGCTCCCGCCCGACCGAAGCCGACCGCATCGCCCCCACCCGCGGCTCTCAACAACTCCTCGATCTCGATCGTTCGATCGAGATGAACGAAACGGAGGAGCAACGCCTCCAGGAGGATGCGTGGGTTGCCGCTCTTGCGAAACCGACCCTCGGTGTCGAACTCCGCGACCCGCGCAAGCATCCGGATGAGGTCACCGGTCCCGAACCGGGCCGCTCGATCCGCGTAGAGGCCCCGGAGGTCGTCGCGCACCTCCACGGCCTCGGGGCCGTCGAGCCGAAAGATCAGGAGCGCCCGGATCGCATCGGCGAGGCCACGGTAGAACTCGGCGAGGTCATAGCCTTCGTCGACGAGGCGCTCGACGAAACGGAAGACCTCCCCGTGGCGGCGCTCGGCGATGATGCCGAAGAGTTCGAGATAGAGTTCCTCGCCCACCAGGCCGAGGACCTGGCGCACGTCGGCGGCGGTTACCCGGCGCTCCCCCGCGAAGGCGAGGACCTGGTCCAAGAGCGAGAGCGCATCGCGCATCCCGCCCTCGGCGCGGCGGGCGATGGTGATCAAGGCGTCGTCGTCGACTTCGATCCCCTCGCCGTCGAGGACCTGGCGCAGACGTTCGACGATGCCCGCCAGGGTGATGCGACGGAAGTCGAAACGCTGGCAGCGCGAGAGGATCGGCGGAGCGGCCTGCTGGATCTTCTGCGGCTCGGTGGTCGCGAAGACGAAGATCACCCGCGGGGGCGGCTCCTCCAGGATCTTGAGGAGCGCATTCCACGCCTCGCGGGTCAGCATGTGCGCCTCGTCGATGATGTAGACCTTGAAGCGGTCCGGATCCGTCGGGGCGTACATCGCGCGCTCGCGGAGGTCGCGCGCGTCGTCTACGCCCCGGTTGGATGCGGCATCGATCTCGACGACATCGAGCGAGGTCCGCCCGGCCCAGATGCGCTCACACGACTCGCACACGCCGCACGGCTCGCCGTCGGGTGCACGGTCGGGGCAGTTCAGCGCCATGGCGAGGATCCGGGCGGCGGTGGTCTTCCCCACCCCGCGCGGGCCGCAAAAGAGGTAGGCGTGCGCGACCCGGCCGCGCGTCACGGCACTCTTCAGGGTCTCGGAGACGTGCTCCTGGAGTGCGATCTCGCCAAAGCGGCGAGGCCGGTAGAGCCGGGCGAGGGCGGTGCGGGTCATCGACGTCCTTGCGCGTCCTGCGATACGAGAGCCAGCTTCTCGGGTCAGGTTAATCCCTGGCCACGTCCGGTGCAAGCCGACCGTCCCGCGGGTCCGATTCCTGTACCCTGGAGGTGATGGGGCGTTCGGCGGGAGGACAAAAAAAAGCGCCCCAGGCTAACCGAAGCGACGTCCACCGCACTTAGCGCTGCTACCTGCGGGGTCCTGACGCGGTTCGTGGGCTCGCGTCCTTCGGGCCTGGGGCACCATTAAGTCTAACGGAAACGATCCGGCGGGTCAACCGTGGCCGGATGGGATCAAGGGGGATCGACCGGTATGGAGTGGAGGGACAATCTCCTCGACGAGGATGCGGCGATCCGCAAGCTGTTGGTCAATTCCGAGCGCATCGCGGTGCTCGGGATCAAGCCGGAATCGCATGCGCACACGCCGGCGTATTACGTGCCGGCGTACCTGGTGCGTGCGGGTTACGAGGTCCTCCCGGTTCCGGTCTATTTCCCGGAAGTCCGGGAAATCCTCGGCAAGCCCGTGTTCCGGCGACTCGAAGAAATCCCCGGCGAGATCGATCTCACGGTGGTCTTCCGGAAACCGGCGGACATCCCGCAACACCTTCCCGACCTGCTGTCCAAGCGACCGAAAGCCGTGTGGTTCCAGCTCGGGATCCGCAACGATGAGGTGGCGGAGGCGTTGGCTCGTGCGGGGATCCGCGTCGTCCAGGACCATTGCATCATGGTCGACCACAGGAGGCTCGTGTGAGCGGACTCGATTTCAAGCGCGCGAGCGATCTCTTCATGGGATCGGAGAAGGAGCTCGCCTTGGCCATCGGCGTGACTCCGGAGGAACTCCGTCGCTACCGGGCCGATCCCGGAAAGGTGCCGGGCGCGGTCCTCGAGCGCCTGGGCAAGGTTTTGATCGAGCGAGGGCGGGGCATGGTTCGCGTGGGAGAGATGCTGGCCAACGAATGATGCGGCGCCCTCAGAGCCGCCAGGCATCTTCGACGTGCCGAACCTCGGGGCGGCCGCCCGGCGCCCAGATCACGGCCACGGCGTCGAAGCGGTAACGATCACCCGGGCGGCCGTGCGAAGAGATCCACGCGCGAGCCACCTTCTCGATCTCGGACCGCTTGGCGCGAGTGATCGCCTCCAGTGGATCGCCGAATCCGTAGCCCGCGCGCGTCTTGACTTCGACGAACGCCACCACGGCCCCCTTGCGGATGACGAGGTCGATCTCCTTGTGGCCGAGACGGTAGTTACGGGAGAGAATTCTCCAACCCCGGCGCCGGAGCATGTCCGCCGCGAATGCCTCGCCTCGTCTTCCGAGCTCGTGCCCTTCCCCCATGCCGTCGATCTTGGGGTCCGGCAACGGGCGAGTCCATGGGCGTTGGGGACAACGCGAAACGGTGGCCCGGGTGGACGGGCCCGTAGCTCCGAAAGAGGCCCCTCCGGGCGGGAAATTCGGATCTCGGCGGACCGATGGGTCGGCCCGTCGGCGCCGGGACGGGGCCGGTGACGCCTAACGAGCCGCCGCGAGTCGGGACGAGAGCGAGGGGGTCAGGGTACGCCCGATCGCCTCGGCGATCGATCCCACCTGATCGACCAACTCGTCGAACTGATCGGGGGCGAGGGATTGCGCCCCGTCCGACAGAGCGCGATCCGGATCGGGGTGCACCTCGACCATAAGGCCGTCGGCCCCCGCGGCGACGGCGGCGCGGGCCATGGGGATCACCTTGGAGCGGATCCCCGTCCCGTGACTCGGATCGGCGATGATCGGGAGGTGGGAGAGCGAATGGACGACGGGGATCGCCGAGAGGTCGAGGAGGTTGCGCGTGTGGTTGTCGAACCCGCGCACCCCGCGCTCGCAGAGGATGACCTGGGAGTTGCCCTCGGCGAGGATGTACTCCGCGCTCAGGAGGAGCTCCTTGATGGTGGCGGCGAGCCCGCGCTTGAGCAGGACCGGCTTCCCGGTGCGGCCGGCGCGCCGGAGCAGAGGGTAGTTCTGCATGTTTCGCGCGCCGATCTGGATGATGTCGGCGTGCTCGGCAACGATGTCGACCATCTCGGGCTCCAGTGCCTCGGTGACGATGGCCATCCCGGTCTCCTCCCTGGCGAGAGAGAGAAGTCGGAGCCCTTCGACCCCGAGGCCCTGCCAGGAGTAGGGTGAGGTGCGTGGCTTGAAGGCACCTCCCCGGAGGATCGTCGCACCGGCATCGCGGAGACGGCGTGCAACCGAGAGGATCTGTTCCTCCGACTCGACGGAGCACGGACCGGCCATGAGGACGACCTCGTTGCCGCCGATCCGTGTCCCGTTCGCCAGCTCGATGATGGTCGGCTCGGGTCGCCATTCCCGGGAGACCTGCTTGTACGGCTGCGTGACGTGGATCACCTGCAGCACGCCGGGGAGCGCCTCGAGCCGGGTGCTGTCGACCTTGCCATCGTTACCGACGAGGCCGACCGCCGTGCGCTGCCTGCCGGGCATCGGCCGGGCCTCGTAGCCCATCTCCTCGATCGTCGAAACGACGCGCCGGATGTCCTCGTCCGTCGCGCCGTGGCTCATCACAACCAGCATTGCGATCTACTGCCGAAAAAAGTGCGGGTCGTCACCACCGGAAAGGCGACTCCAATGTAGGGTGAGCCAGTGGGGGCGTCCAGTGCGGGCGCCGCCGGGTCGACGCAGATGGGCAGGACGGCCGCGGATTCGGCGGCGGGGGTCGGCGTCCCCTACGCCGGAGTCTGCTTGTTCGGATCGCGCGGAGTGGAGAGACGTCCGCAGGTTCGGCATCGGGCGCGACGATCCCCGCCGCGGGTGCACAGGCCCCGCGCCCGAGACCGGCTCCGGACGGCGATGCGCGGATGTTCAGACGGTGAAGGTCAGCCCGTCCCTAGCGATTACGGTCTCTCCCTCCCATCCACCGGCGCGGACGAGGGCAACGAGATCCTGCGCCTGAAGCTCCGGATAGACGTGGGTGAGAACGAGTCGCCGGGGCTGTGCGCTCCGCGCGAGTTCGGCCACCCGGGATGGCGAGAGGTGGGTCTCGATCGCAGCTGCATCCGGCAAGGAGCACTCGGCGATGAGGAGATCGACGCCGGCGAGGAAGGCCCCGAGTTCGTCGCTGGGGCCGGTGTCACCGGTGTATCCGAGCGATCGCGACGGGGATTCCAGGCGGTAAGCGACCGAGGTTTCGGTGTGAGGCGTGGCATGCGCCCGCAACGAGACGCCGGCGTCCAACTCGAACGGCTCCCCCGGAGTCAGGTCTCGGTACCGGACGGGGAACCCTGGGTCGAGGACATGCCCCCCGAACGCGGCGGCGAGGCGCTCGGCGAAACCAAGCATCCCGAACGGGCCAACCACCGTGAGGGGTTCCTTGCGCGGCTCCCGGAGCGCGTACCGTAGGGCGAACAGAAGAAAGGGAAGTCCTCCGACGTGGTCGGTGTGGAAATGGCTGAGCGCGATGTGGGTGAGCTCCCCCCAGGGTAGGCCGAACCGCGCCAAGTGGTGGACAGCGCCCGGACCGCAGTCCAGGAGGATGTGCACACCGCCGGTCTCCACGTAATACGAAGAACAGACCCGTTCGGGGTCGGGCACGACGGTTCCGGATCCAACGATCGTCACACGCATGGCAGCCTCACGGTCGTATGTGCCCGTCCGGCCGAATCGAACCTCGGCGCACGAATCCGACCGCCGCGCCCCAGGCGCCGATGACCTCGCGCGTCGGCGTCTCGGCTCAAGCCTCGCCGGCAGCGGCGGCGCCGGCCAGCGCCTCCTCGAGCTGCACGCCGACGATCGTGCTGACGCCGGGCTCCTCCATCGTCACGCCGTAGATCCAGTCGGCCGCCTCCATCGTGCGCGGGTTGTGCGTGATCACGATGAACTGCGTCTCCTTCTTGAATTCCTGGAGCATGGCGATGAACCGCCCCACGTTCGCCTCGTCGAGCGGGGCATCGACCTCGTCGAGGACGCAGAACGGGCTCGGCTTCACCAGGTAGACCGCGAAGAGGAGCGCGAGCGCGGTGAGCGCCCGCTCTCCACCGCTGAGGAGGTGGATCCGCTGCGTCCTCTTGCCTCCCGGAGAGGCGCTCACCTCGACATCGGATTCGAGCGGGTCGTCGGGGTTGGTGAGCCAGAGGTCGCAGGTGCCGCCTTCGAACAGCGATCCGAAGGTGCGCCGGAAATTCGCCCGGACCTTTTCGAACGTCTCCGTGAAGAGTTCCCGGGCCTGCCGGTTGATCTGCCGGATCGCCGTCTGCAGGTCGTCGCGGGCGCGATAGAGGTCATCGCGCTGGCTCGTGAGGAACGCGAGGCGAGCGCTCTCCTCTTCGTGCTCCTCGACCGCGAGCATGTTGATCGGGCCGAGCCTCTCGATATCGGCGGCGATCGCCTGGAGCTCGGCGCGCAGGACATGGGGCTCGCCCTCGATGCGCTCGGCCTCGGCGGCGAGCTTTTCGTAAGGCCGCCCCCACTCCGCCTCGAGGCGCTCCCGGATGCTCCGTAGGGCCGCCTCCTTCTCGGCGCGACGAAGCTCGAGCCGGTGCCGCTCCTCGCCACGCTCCTCGATCGAGCGACGGAGCCCGCGGACCTTGGCCTCGAGCGCCTCGGTGGCGGCGCCGACCTCGGCCAGGCGTTCATCCAGGGCGCGGAGCTCGGCCGCCAATTCATCGCGTCGCCGGAAGAGATCCTCGAGCTGTGTCCCGGCTTCGGACCGGACTCCTTCGAGTTGCGCGAGGGTCTGGCGGTGTTCGGCCTCCTCGCGGGCCAGTGCATCGAGTCGGGCGCGAGCCTGATCGAGCCCGGCGTGGGCGGCCGTCAGTCGGCGATCCAGGTCGGATAGCGCCGCCTCGGCCCGGGCATGGATCACCCGGAGCTCGGACTCCTCATCGCGGACCTGCTCCCACGCGGCTTCACGGTCCGCGATCGTCTCGGTCATGGCTTGCCAAGCGTCGCGATGGGCGGTGAGCTCCTGTTCGAGCCGCGCGCGCTCCTCCCTCGCGATCACCGCCTCGCGACGCGCGGTCTCGGCCGCGGCCTGGAGCTCGGCGAGTTGCCGCTCCATCTCGTCGCGGGTCCGCTCCAGACGCGTCTGTTGGCCGGACCAGGTCGCCCCCTCGGCCTCCACCCGTCGGAGTTCCAGGTCGATGGCCTGCAAGGCGGCTTCGCGCTCCCGCAGCTCTTCTTCGACCCTGGCGATCTCGTCGGTCACGGCGGCCCGCTCCCGGACCCGCTCGTCGCGGGCGGCGAGTGCGGCCGCCGCCTCCGCCCGGAGCGTGCCCAGCCGCTCCTTGCGGCCGAGCAGGACCGGCTCCGGCGGACGGTCCCCCGCAAAGGCGATCACATCGAGAAGCTCCTTCAACTGCGGGAGATGATCCCGGGGGAGCATGGCGATCGCGCCCTCGTGGGGCCCTTCCGACGCGAGCCACTCCCGGACCCGGTCGGCGGTCGCCGGGTCCCGGATCACGAGGAGCTGGAGGATCGATCCCAGGGCGTGCTCGACGGCCGCAGCCCTCTCGGCAGGGAGCTGGAGGTACTCGGTGATCGATCCGAGGAGCCCGTCGAGTCGGTCTCGCGCGGAAAGAGCAGCGGCCACGGTGGGGAGGAACCCATGATAGTCACGCTCCAGCGCCTCGAGCGCGGCGACCTGCCCCGCAAGGAGGTTCGCCCGGTCCTCGGCCTCCACGAGCGCTTTCCGGGCCTCCGCTTCCCGGCTCCGGAGCGCGGCCAGCCGCTCGGCACACGCATCCCGCTCCTCCTCGCGCACCTCGCGGGATGCGGCGAGGTCGCGCGCCCGCTCGGCGAAGAGGTCTCCCTGCTCCCCTGCACGGGCGAGCTCGAAATCGAGCTCCTCGCGCTCGGCCCGAAGCCGCTCGAGGCGGGCGTTGCTCTCGGCAGCCCGCGCATCGGCTCCGACCGCCGCCGCCTCCGCCGCCGCCGCGCGGCGAGCCAGCTCCTTCTCGTGCTGACGCGCGCGCTCGTCCATACGGCGCGCTTCCGAGACCTCCTCGCGAAGCGCCAGCTGCCGACGGGTCACCTCCTCCAGCTGAGCCGCCAGCGCCTCCAGTTTCCCCCTATGCGCCTCCCGCTCGCCCTCGACCGTTGAAATCTCGGCGCGAAGGGCCTCGATCCTGGCCAGCAGCTCACCGCGCTCGACACCGATCTGGGCGAGGCGACGCTCCGCGTGGGCCCGACGCTCATCCGCGACGGCGAGCTCGCGGTCCCGTTCGGCGATCCGCCGCGTCACCTCCTCGACCCGCGATGCGACCTGGCTCCGCGATTGCGTGAGCGCGGCAGCGTCGACGCGCCGACGCTCGAGTTCCGCCTCGGCCGTCCCGAGCGCCGCGCGATCCGAGGGTTCGTCCCGGGCGAGTTCGGCCAGACGCGACGTCGTCGCATCCAGTTCTCGTCGGAGTCCCTCGAGTTCCGCAGCAGCCAGCGTCACCTCCAGCGAGAGGCGCCGCGCCCGGAGCTCCTGATAGCGCTGGGCCTTCCGTCGCTGCCGGGCAAGGCTCCGGACCTTCGCATCGACCTCACCGATCAGGTCCTCGAGGCGTGCCAGATCGGCCTCGGCGGCTTCGAGACGTCGCTGCGCCGCTTTCCGGCGGTCCTTGTAACGCCCGATCCCCGCTGCCTCCTCGAAGAGCAGCCGACGATCGTCGGTCCGGTCGGAGAGGATGCCGTCGACCATCCGCTGCTCGATCACCATGTACGCGTTGGTTCCGAGCCCGGTGTCCCGGAAGAGGTCGAAGATGTCCTTGAGCCGACACTGAGTCTTGTTGAGCTGATACTCGCTGCCGCCCTCCCGGAAGATCGTGCGGCGGATCTCGATCTCCTCGTACGGCACGGGGAGGCGGCCATCCTCGTTGGAGAAGGCGAGGGCGACTTCGGCACGGTTCAGCGGGCGGCGCTCCGATGTTCCCTGGAAGATCGCCTCTTCCATCTTCGAGCCACGGATCGCCGATGCCCGCTGTTCCCCGAGGACCCAGCGGATGGCATCGCTGATGTTCGACTTCCCGCACCCGTTCGGCCCCACGACGGCGGTGATGCCGCTGTGGAACCGCAGCTCGGTGCGGTCAGCGAAGGACTTGAAGCCGTGGAGGGTGAGTCGGCGAAGCCTCATGCCACCGGCTTGCCGCTCCGTTCGACGAGTCGCGGGACGAGCCCGGCATCACGCAGGAGTTGCGCCATGACCTCCGCCTGCGCCGCGCTTTCGTAGGCCCCGGCGTAGAGACGGAAACGGGACGGCCCCACCGTGTAGGGGACCTCGACGACGTAGGTCGGGATGCCCTGGGCGAGGAGCTCCTTCCCCCGCGCCGCGGCCTCCTCACGCGTCGCGTACTCGCCGATCTCGAACGCGAGGATCGTGGGCCGAATGGCCCATTGATCCATGGCGGTCTTGTGCCCCTCGTCCACGAGCCGTCGCATGAGCGCGTGCGCAGCGGCGGTGTCCGCTACAGGCCCTGCGAGGACCCGGTGGTAGACCAGACTGTCGTAGGGGATCGGGGCGAGATAGAAGGTGATCCCCGGCTCGGCCTCGGTGAGCGCGACGATCCGCTCCTGCGCCGTGGCGTAGTCCTGGTGCGCCTCGATGGCGACCGAGAAGGGGAGAGGCACGCCGGCGGGCTCGGCCGGCGCCGCCGGCTCGACCGCCTTCTCGGCGGGCTCGGCCTCCTGGGCCACGGCCGCCGGCTCCGCCGAGCTCCGATACGTCCGGTAGGCGAACCACCCACCGAGGGCGACGACGAGCGCCACCGCGACCCAAAGCACAGGGGAGGGACCGCGCCGACGCGATCGCTCCCGCGAGATGAAGGCCGGCTCGCTGAGGATCTCCTCCTCCCGGGCCCGTTCAGCGTCCTCGGCACCGGAAGCGACGTCGAACGGCGCGACACTGGGCGTTGGGGCCAGCGCAGCGACTTCGGCCGCGTCCGCCTCGGCCGAGCCGTCCACGCCCCCATCCACGATCCCCGTCACGCCCTCCCGGACCAGGACCAACTCGACCGTCGCGAATTCGTCGAATCTCGCGGCGATCTCATCCGCCTCATCGGCGGTGGCGAGGATCGCGACCTTGCCGATCCGCCGCGCGAGCTGCTCGACCCCGGCGGCCTCTGCGGGCGCGTAGGCGAGGAGCGTCGCCTGGTCCTCGGCAAACTCGCGCAGCAGCCGAACCCAGCGCGCATCCCGGAGGAGGCCTTCCGGATCCGGGACGTAGGCGCCGGCGGGGACGAAGCGGAACGCCCGCCCGGGGAGCACCCGCGCGATCCGTGAGACCGAGGCGCCGAACTCGAAGAGATCGGCCAAGCCTTCTCCGTTCGCTTCGTCCAGGTGCTCGTGGAGCTCGGGTGCCACGGCGTCCAGGTCCGCCAGCACGATCCTGCGGTCGCGGTCGGCCCACGCTTCGGCCAAGGCGATCGCCGCCTTCGCGGCCCACCCCCCTGTCCGAGCTCTGGAGCCCGCCACCACGAGGAGCCCCGGGATCGTCGCCGGGGGACGCGCGAAGAGCGCCTCCAGCACCGGCGCATACGAAAGAGCTTCCGGATCGAACGGCACCTTGGCCGGCCGTGCACTCAGGCTCATTCGTCTGAACCGTTCAGAGGATCGGTTGCGCCCCGTTGTCGCCGGTAGAACGGCGGCGGGGCCACGGATGCACGGGATCGTAATCCTTCAAGATAAAACGGACGTGCACGACGCAAAAGCCCCGGGCTCCTGCGGACGCCCGGGGCCGTGCGACGATGCGTGGGCCGGTACCCCGCGATGCGCCGGCGATCAGAACGACGGCCCGAAGGAGATCGAGAACCGGCCGCTCCGATCGGGGCGGCTGATCGGGAATGCGTAGTCGAGGCGCAGAACCGTGTAGAAGATGTTGATCCGCAACCCGAAGCCGTAGCTGAAGAGCGGCGCGCGGTAGACGAACGGATCCTGTCCCGGCTCCCGCTTCCAGACGAGCTTGACATCCTCCGACGGCGTGTCGTCGCACCCCTCGATGGAGAAGAACGCCGCCCCCGCGCACACCCGGTCGCTCCACGCGAGGCCGCCATCGAAGAAGATGACCGCGTCGACCGGCGGGAAGTTGCCGAGGAACCCGATCTGGAGCTCGGTGATGATCGGGAAGCGCAGCTCCGCGTTGAAGATCGCGGCGCTCGAGCCGATGAGCTGGTCCGCTGCCGGGCAGGGTGAGTACGAGCGCGCCCCGAAATCCCGGTTGCACTCCCCGCTCTGTGGGTCGAACGAGTCACGGTCGTACCCGCGCAGGAAGTAGGGCCCGCCCCAGTAAAGGAAGAAGGTATCCGCGTTCCCGCCTATGCGCGTGAGGCTCAGGAGGCGCGTGGCCAGGACGACCTTCCGCTTGTAGTTCCAGTAATTGCGGAAGTCGACGAGGCCCTCGGCGTATTCGAAGTCGCCGATCGTCCGCGATGCCTGGATCCGGTAGCGGCGGCCGGCGATGGGACCGGTCCACCCGAAGAGCGAGTTGTCGAAGACCAGTGCCGCCGTCGGCTCGACGTATTTCGCGTCGAAGATCCTGATCGTCTCGTCCAGCGCCTCGCCCCGGGTGAAGTTCGTGCCGCGCCAGATCTCGTCCTGCCTGAGGAAAGTCGCGCTCGCCCCCACCTCCAGGCGTCGGAAGGTGCTGAAGGGGTAGCTGATGATCCCCTGAAGCGACCGGTACAGGTCCCGGACGAAGTAGTCCGTCGCGACGACGTCGGACCACCCCTCCCTGATGGGCGGGATGCATGCGTAGCAGCTCCCGCCGTACCGGTAGAGCGGTACCTGCGTGAAGCCCACGCCGAAGTTCGCCCGCGTCTTGAGGAAGTTGTACCCGCCGAAGAACGTCGCGTCGGAGAACGACCCGTTGATGCTCCCGGCGAGCATGATGTTGTGGTTGCCGAGCATGTCCGAGAGCGCGATGTAGCTCCCGCCGTAGAGGCCGTTGCCGTAATAGCCTCCGACCTGCGCGCCGATCGTGGGGCGACCGATGATGTCCGGCGAGAACTTCACGCTGTAGTTCCTGAACCCGAAAGCGCTCGTGTCCGGGAGGGAGAAGGATGCGCTGTCCAGGAGTGCCATGACCGACACGGGCTTCGGGACGTCCACGCCCTCGGGGATCGTGTTGCTCGGACGGAACTCGTTGCCGTCCCGATAGAACGAGATCGCACCCGAGGCCACGCGCGTCGTGTCCGCCGCACCCGGTTCGCCGGTCGGCGGCGCACCGGGCTCACCGGTCGCCGCGCCGGGGGTCGTCGCTCCAGGATCCGCGGCCGCGATCGCCGCCGAATCCCTCGACGCGCCCCCGCGCCCTGCCATCGAAACGGCGGAGTCGGGGAAGGGACCGACCCCGGCGAGGACCGGGACCGCCTGCCGTTCGTCGGGGAGATCCGTGACCGCGACGCGGGGGAGCGTTCGGGGATCTTCGATCGTGTAGACGCTCTGGCCGGCGGACTCGAAGTAGACGAACGCCAGGCGACCGGTTTCGCGAGCCCAGGAGAGGGTCGGGCTCAGGTCGGTCGCCGTCGGCCCCATCACGCCGGAGAGCAGGTTGGTGAGCTTCGACAGGGTCCGCGACTCGAGGTCGAAGAGGTAGAGGTCCTTCGTTCCGGTCCGGTCACTCACCCAGACGAGCGATCGGCTGTCCGGCGCCCAGACCGGGTTCAGATTGCGCCCCACCTCCTGCTGGGGGAGAACGTCGATCGTGCCGGTCTCGAGGTCCAGGATCGCGACGTGGAGCTCGGCGTAGGAAAGGGTGGCGAAGTCCGTCCCCTCGGCGCGGTCGGTGCTGAAGGCGATCGAGCGGCCGTCGGGCGACCACGCCGGGAAGAGATCCGCGTACCGGTCGTTCGTCAGCCGCCGGAGTCTCCCGTCCAGGTCGGTGATGAAGAGATCGCTCAGGCCCCCGTCGAGGCCGGAGAACGCGATCGATCGGCCATCCGGCGACCAGGTCGGGGTCATGATCGCGTTCAGCTCCTTGAACTCGAGCTTCTTCCAGATGCGATTCCGGCTCAGATCGTAGATGTAGAGAGCATCCCGACCGCCGGTCTGGGCGGCGAAGGCGAGATAGCGCCCATCGGGGGAGAACGACGCCGCCGAGCTACCGTAGCGCAGCGACTCGAAGTTCGACTCCTGGCTCGAACGCACGAGGCGACGCTTGAACTGACCCGTCTCTGCATCGGCGAGCCAGAGGTCCGGGAAGAATCCATCGCGCGAAGAGAAGACCGCCAGGAGCTTCCCATCCGGCGAGATCGCCGGCGCCATGTACGACGGGTCCGTGAGCCGCTTGTGGTGAAGGACCGGCTTCGCGAACGACGTCGGCCGCTGGTACTCCGTCACCTGCGGCAGGTACGTGGCGCGGACCACGCTCGTCCACTCGTCGCTCAACTGGGCCAGCGACATCCCGAGGGTCGACTCGAAGGCGCGCTCGACTCCCATGCGTGTGGCCCGCTGCAGGAGGATGCCGATGACCTCGTCGCCCCACTTCGAACCGATGTAAGCCCAGAGCGCCTGCCCGAAGCGGTACGACAGGTAGTCGTCCCGCATGTTCATCTCGCCGATGGTGCGGAGGTAACCCGAGAGCGACGCATCGCGCACCCAGGCCGCCGTGATCGCGTCGATGTGGCCGATCGAGAGGTACTCCGCCATCCCCTCCATGAACCAGAGGGGGTATCGGTTCGAGAATGGGTTGACGTTGTCGATCGCCGCGTTCCGGAAGATGACGTCGTATTGGAAGGCGTGGACGAGCTCGTGGCGAAGCACATGGTCGAACTCCGCGTACGAGCCGGTGAAGGGCATGATGATCCGCTCCTTCAACGACTCCGTGACGCCCCCCGTCCCCTCGTCGATCAAGCCGCTCAGCGCGTTCGTCTGCTGGAAGTCCGCGTGAGAGGCGTAGAGGATGATCGGCTTCCGGTCCCGGAATTCGTGTTGAAGGATCCTGGATAGACGGGCGTACGCCCGCTCGACCATGCGCGCCGCATCGAGCGCGGCCTCCCGCTCCTCCTCGTAGTAGTAGACGTCGAAGTGCTCGGTCTCGATGATCTTGAAGTCGAAGGCCCGATATTGGACCTTGTTCCTTCCGAAGGTCTGACCGTTCGCCCGCTCCGGCACGGCGAGGGTCGCCAGGGCGACGAGCGAGAGACCGACGAGGAGGCGCTGTTTCATGACTTCCCCCCTTTACGCCTCCAGAGCGTGCATGGGCGCGTCGCCCCAGAGTCGTTCGAGCTGGTAGAACTCCCGCGCTGCGGGATGAAAGACGTGCACCACGAAGTCGATGTAGTCGATCAGCACCCAACGCCCCGCACGCAATCCCTCCACGTGACCGGGACGGATGCCCTCTTTCCGGAGCTCTTCGATGATATGATCGGCGATCGCGCGGACATGGAGGTCGGACGTCCCATTGACGAGGAAGAAGTAGTCCGTCGCGTCCGAGATGTCGCGGAGGTCGAGGATCAACAGGTCGCGCCCTTTCCGCTCGAGGGCGAGGTCCACCGCCCGGGCCAGCTCGGACGGTAACTCCAGGGCGGCAGCGGCGACGGAACCGGACATCCGCTCTCCTGATCGATCGGGCTCTGTGTTTGCCATTCCGTAGTAAGTCGAATGATGCGGGATTGTTCCCGTAGGGTCAACGCGCACGGGTGCCTTGGCCTGACAGCCGAAGGCTGCGCCGTGCATCATCCAGGCCAGACGGCCATGGGCGCAATGCCCGTCCGCAACGCCACGGGATCGGTGAAGCAAGTGCGGCGAGGCGACGAGTCACCCGCCAACCCATCGGGATGACCGGTGCTCGTCGCGCCGCCGCAGCCGGTGGGGAGTATGGCGGCAGGGGGCGTGATACCCCCGGCAGCGAGCGCTACTCCTGCTTGATCACCCAGACCTTGATCTCGGGCCGGACATCGGCATGGAGCCGGACCGGGACCGAGAAGACGCCAAGGGTCTTGATCGGCTCCTCCAGCTCGATCCAACGGCGGTCGACTTCGAAGTCGAGGCCCTGCTCGTTCAGGCGCTCGGCGATGTCGGCCGACGTGATCGAGCCGAAGAGCTTCGACTCCTCGCCGGCCCGCGCCTGGAAGGTGAGCGAGATCCCCTCGAGCGCCTTCGCCCGACGCCGAGCCTCGAGGTAGTCCCGCCGCGCCCGCTCCTCCGCGCGCCGGCGCTCCTCCTCGAGCTGCCGCATGTTGGCTTCGGTCGCCTCGTACGCGAAACCACGGGGCAGCAGGTAGTTGCGCGCATAGCCGGGCTTCACCGACACCACGGTACCCGCCTCGCCCAGCTTCTCGATGTCCTGACGAAGAATTACCTTAACGTTTCTCATCGTCACACTCCCTCAGGAGCCCGGGCGCACCGCCGACCGGCGAGCCCTTAAGTCAAACCAGGTGTCCGTGACGCCGAGCACGACCGACGCCGTGAGCACCACCGGATAGAGGAGGAACAGCGCCACGGCGGCCACGATCGCGCCCCCGGCGCCGTGCACCCCGAGCAGCACGAGGAGCACCGCGACACCGCGGAGCATATAGAGCGCTCCCATGAAGGCCAGCAGGTTCGAGCCCGCCCGAACCGCCGACTCGCCCAACGGGAGGACGACCAGGAGGATCCCCACAATCAGGACCCAGATCAGGTCGTCACGAAAGCGAAACTCCCGCAGCGATCCGAGGGGAGCCCGGTCCCGCACGGAGAGGCGCCGGTAGGCCCACCACGCCACGCCCAGCGCCGCCATCGACGCGAGCGCCGCCAGGGCCGGCTGAATGATCACTTGAATCTCGGCGACGCGGTACAGACTGCCGGCGACCTGCGCGGCCCAATCCCCCAGACTCGTGGCGCCCGCCCAAACCGACGCCGCATCCGCAGCGGCATCACGAACGCGCCTCGAGAGGGTCCAGTCCAGGTTCCTCCACCCGCTGGGCAACCGCGCCAGGACCAGCGCGGCGCTCGCCGCCGCGGCGGCGAGCGCCGCCAGCGCACGAGAGATGAAACGCGCGCTCGGCCACGCTACCACGAAGAAAACGAACCACGCGCCGAGGACGAGCGCCCACCCCCGCTCGAAGTACCACAGCGCGTCCCTCGCCGCTCCCGTGAACGCCGCACCCGCGAGGATCGCCCCCAAAGCGACCAACCCCGGCCGCCTCGGGGGCAACGCGACCAGCATCAACGAGAGCGGCAAGAAGATCAGAAGCCCCGGGCTGAGAACGGAGAAGACCATCGCCGCCATCGCGAGTCCGGCGACGACGCCCCAGCCGCGCCCGGGCTTCTGCTCCACGTCCTACCCCGCGTACCCCTTGATGAACGGGAGCAGCGCCAGATAGCGCGCACGCTTGATCGCCGTCCCGATCTGCCGCTGATGCCGGGCGCACATCCCCGTCATCCGCCGGGGCAGGATCTTGCCCTGCTCCGTCGTGAAGCGCGACAGCGTCTTCTCGTCCTTGTAATTCACCAGGCGGATCCCCGCCTCGCAAAGCGGGCAGCTCTTCGAATGACGGCGCATGTTACTCCTCGTCCTCCTCTTCGTCCTCATCCTCCTCGCTGCGCGGCTCGCGCGTCGCGAGCGACATCGGCGCGATCGGCTCACCCTCGTGCAGCACGATGAGGTAGCGCAGCAGCCCCTCATCGAGCTTGAGGATCCGCTCGAACTCCGGCAGCGCCGCGGTGTCCGCCTTGAACTGCACCACCACGTAGTTGCCGCTGGTCCGCTTCGCGATCGGATAGGCGAGCTGACGCTTCCCCCAACGGTCGACGGCGGTGATCTCGCCCTTGCCGTCCCCCGTCAGCAGCTGCTGGTAGCGATCGAGCCGCTGCTCGACCGCCTCGTCCGGAAGCGTGGTGTCGAAGATGTAGACCGCTTCGTAGGCTCTCACGTCTCTCCCTCCCTCGGTCTGATTCGGCCTCGCCGGGTCGGCGAGGCAGGAGCAAAGCACGGTAATATAGCCGCTTGACGCCCATACGTCCAGTAGAAGCGCCGACGACATCAAGCGCCGGACACCATCTCGGACCCCCGTGGGTTCGACGACGATCCGCCAACGGGGACGAGAACGGCGCGGCGCCATCCGGGGTTGCCATGCCGGCGTGCCCCACGCCGTCGGCGTCGAGCTCTTCCCCGCCCTACACGTTAAAGCGGAAGAGCATGATGTCGCCGTCCTGGACGACGTACTCCTTCCCCTCGCTACGGACGAGCCCCTTCTCCCGAGCGGCCTTCACCGAGCCCGCGGCCACGAAATCCTCCCAAGCGAGAGTCTCCGCTCGGATGAAACCCCGCTCGAAATCGGAGTGGATCTCGCCCGCCGCCTGGGGCGCCTTGGTTCCGCGGCGAATGGTCCAGGCACGGACCTCCTTCTCTCCGGCCGTGAAGTAGCTGATCAGGTCCAGGAGGCGATAGCCCGCGCGAATCAGACGGTACAGCCCCGGCTCCTCGAGCCCCAGCTCCTCGAGGAAGACGGCACGCTCGTCCGGGTCGAGTTCGATCAGCTCGGCCTCGATCCGGACGGAGAGAGGAATCACCTCTGCCGCCTCGCCGTCGGCCTCGATCGCCGCGCGGAGCGCGCGGACGTGCGCGTTGTCGGCCTCCGGGAGGTCCGATTCGGCCACGTTCGCCACGTAGAGCTCGCGCTTGGCGGTCAGGAGCTGGTAGCCGGCAAGGAGCCTGGCCTCGTCCTCGCTGGAGACCTCAACCTTCCGGGCCGGCTGGCCCTCGGAGAGAAGCGCCCCGAGCTTCTTCAGGAGAGCGACCTCGGCCTGGGCGTCCTTATCGCCGCTCCGGGCGGCTTTCTCGACGCGCTGCAGACGCTTCTCGACGGTCTGCAGGTCCGCCAGCGCCAGCTCGAGGTTGATGACCTCGCGGTCCCGTACCGGATCGACGGAGCCGAGGACGTGCGTCACGTCCGGATCGTCGAAACACCGAACGACCTGGACGATCGCATCGACCTCGCGGATGTTCGCGAGGAACTGATTACCGAGCCCCTCGCCCTGCGAAGCGCCCTTCACGAGGCCGGCGATGTCGACGAAGGTGACGACGGCCGGCTGCGTCGACCGGGGCTGCACGCGTTGGACGAGGAGGTCGATCCGTGGGTCGGGCACGGGGACCACGCCGACGTTCGGGTCGACGGTGCAGAACGGGTAATTCTCCGCAGCTGCGCCCGCGCCGGTCAATGCATTGAAGAGCGTGGACTTCCCTACGTTGGGGAGTCCGACGATTCCCAGTCTCAGATTCGGCATCCGCTACCTGCCCACGACACTAAAGTAGACCTGTAATCTAACGATTTTCGGCCGTTTCCGGCACCTCCCGCAGGGCCTGCTGGACGGCGGCGATGAGGCGAGGGTACGTGGCGTAGGCCGCACGAGCCTCGTCGATAGACAGGCGCTCGCGGTTGGTGTGGGCGAAGCGCTCCTCGCCCGGGGCGAACCCGATCGTCGGGATGCCGTGGACGCCACAGGCGTGGCCGCCATCGGTGGCAAAGGTCCAGGGGCGGATGGCCGGCGCGCGCCCGAGCGACTCGCGAACGACGGCGGCCGCGGCCCCCACGATGGGGTGGTCGGGACGGAGGAGGAATCCTGGTGTGAAGAGCCGTCGGTCGGCCTCCATCCCCGTGTAGGTGCACTGGTGCTCGACAGCAAACCGAATGTCGATCCCGCACCCCTCCGGGATCCGAGCGCGGGAATGAATGATCGCCGAGATCTCGCGTAGCACGGCCTCCGCCCCCTGATCCGGGAGGACTCGCCAGTCCACGGTGATCCTGGCCCGGTCGGGGATGACGTTCTTGCTCCGGGGGAGGGTCTCGACCGCGGTCGGCGCGAGGGAAGCCCTCCCCAGAACGGGATCGGACGGTTGAGCTCCCGCGAGTTCACGGAGCAGAGGGAAGATCGACTCCAGGGCATCGAGGGGGTTGCGTGCCCGTTCCGGGGCGCTGGCATGCCCCGCGACGCCCTGGACTTCGATGACGACCTCGGCGCGGCCTCGGTGGCCGATGCAGATGTCCCCACCCGTGGCCTCACCCAGGATGATGCCATCCGGCCGCACCTCTCCGGCCTCCAGGAGGTGGGCCATCCCCCACCCGCCCCGCTCCTCGAGGACCGTATGGCCGACGATCACGTCGCCTTCGGGACGACTCTCGAGGAAATGCGCGGCGGCGTACGTCTGGATCGCGAGGGGACCCTTGATGTCCATGGCACCGCGGCCGTGGAGGAAGCCGTCGCGGATGGCGCCCTCGAAGGGAGGTACTTCCCAGGATCCCGGGTCACCCACGTCGACGGCATCGAGGTGGGAATTCACCATGACGGTCGGCCCGGCGCCGCGGCCACGGACTCGGCCGAAGACGTTGCCGACACCGTCAGACCAGACATCGTCGAAACCGAGCGATCTCATCTCCTTCAGTACCCGGGCGGCGACCTCGCCCTCCCCGCCCGGCGGGCTCGGGATGCGAATCAGGTCCTGGGCAAACGCGATCATCCGCTCGAAAGAGAGGTCGCGCTTCATGCGCCTGTCTCCGTCGACGTTGAAGTGCGAGTCCACCCGCGGCCGTCGCCGCGACGACTCCCTATCCCCGGTTAAGCCAAGGGCCCGGCCAAGTGGCCGGGCCCGGCATGAACGACGTCGCTCAGGGTCTCAGCCGAGGATCGCCTGGACGAACTGAACGACCCCCTGCCACAAGGCACCGAGCTGCTCACCGCCGCTCGCCGTGCCGTGGATGCGCGAGAACCAGGGCGCAAGGACGAGCGCGACGACGCTCATCAGCTTGATGAGGATGTTCATCGACGGACCCGACGTGTCCTTGAACGGGTCGCCGACCGTGTCCCCGACGACGGCCGCCTTGTGCGACTCGGAGCCCTTGCCGCCGTAGGCGCCGCCCTCGATGTACTTCTTCGCGTTGTCCCACGCACCGCCCGCATTCGCCATGAAGAGCGCGAGGAGAACGCCGGTCACCGTCGCCCCCGCGAGGAGCCCGCCAAGTGCCTCGACGCTCATGTAGCCGACGACGACCGGCGCGGTGACCGCGACGACCCCCGGCGCGATCATCTCGCGGAGCGCGGCGCGGGTCGAGATGTCGACGCAGCGCGCGCTATCAGGGCGGCCGGTCCCCTCCATCAGCCCCGGGATCTCGCGGAACTGGCGGCGAACCTCGGCGACCATCCCACCCGCGGCCCGACCGACCGCCGTCATCGTGAGGGCCGCAATGAAGAACGGCAGCACGCCGCCGATCAGCATCCCCATGACGACCTCGGGATCAATGATGTTGAGGCCGACATCCTGCAGCCCGACCGCGCTCGAGTAGGCGCTGAAGAGGGCGAGCGCCGTGAGCGCGGCGGAACCGATCGCGAATCCCTTCCCGATCGCCGCCGTGGTGTTCCCGATCGCGTCGAGCCCGTCCGTGATCTTGCGGACCTCGGGGCCGAGGTGCGCCATCTCCGCGATGCCGCCGGCATTGTCGGCGATCGGCCCGTAGGCGTCCACGGACATCGTCACGCCGACCGTCGCCAGCATCCCGACGGCCGAGATCCCGATCCCGTAGAGGCCGGCGAAGTAGTAGGCGACCCAGATCCCCAGGACGATCAGCAGGATCGGCACGACCGTCGACTCCATCCCGACAGCGAGGCCGGAGATGATGTTCGTCGCCGACCCGGTCTGGCTGGAATCGGCGATCTTACGGATCGGCTTCGCCGCCGTGTAGTACTCGGTCGCCAGACCGATCAAGATCCCGATGACCGCACCGACCGTGATCGCCCAGAACGGCCCGCTGACGAGGTAGGCCCGGCCCTCGGTCGGGTCGAAGATCTCGAAACCGAGCGCCTGCACCACGAAGTACATGATCGCGACGAAGAGGATCGCCGCAATGAAGGTCACGTTGCGCAGCGCAGCGGCAGGATTCGTCCGCTCCAGGATCTTCATGAGACCGATCCCGAGGAGCGACGTCAGCAGCCCCACCATGATCGTGAGGATCGGGAGCGCGACGGCCTCCATGCGGCTCGCAGCGTACAGGGGGCTCGTGGCGCCGATCGCGATCGTGGCGACGACGGCGCCCACGTAGCTCTCGAAGATGTCGGCGCCCATCCCCGCCACGTCGCCGACGTTGTCGCCGACGTTGTCCGCGATCGTCGCCGGATTGCGCGGGTCGTCCTCCGGGATCCCCGCCTCGACCTTACCGACCAGGTCGGCTCCGACGTCCGCGGCCTTCGTGTAGATCCCGCCGCCGACGCGGGCGAAGAGGGCGATCGAGCTCGCACCCATGGCGAAGCCGCTGATCACCTCGGAGAAGTTGCCGAAGTCAGCATCGCTGATCGCGGCGGATCCCAGGAAGTAGTACCAGACGCCGATGCCGAGGAGCCCGAGCGCCGCCACGGACAGCCCCATGACGGCGCCGCCGAAGAAAGCGATGCGCAGCGCCTTCCCCTGCCCCTCGTCCCGTGCGGCGGCCGAGGTGCGGACGTTCGCGCGCGTGGCCGCCGTCATCCCGAAGAAGCCCGCAAGGATCGAGCTGAGGGCGCCGGTCACGTAGGCAATGGCCGTGAGAGAGCCGAGGGCGAGCCAGAGGAGTGCGGCCACGATGAGCAGGAAGACCGTCAGGACCGTGTACTCCCGCTTCAGGAAGGCCATCGCGCCTTCATGGATCCGATCGGCAAGCTCCCGCATCGCCTCGGTCCCGGCCGACTGCCTCGAGACGTAAAGGTAGAGCACCAGCGCCCCGAGCAGCCCCAGCAGCCCGAGGATCGGCGACCACATCGCCCACGTCGTCAGTTGCGTCACGGACGCCTCCGTTCGTGATGAACCCGGTCAGTGCGTTATCGTCAACGATTGAAGCGGCGCATGGCCGCCTCGGTCCCCTCGTCCAGCCAGACCCGGACGCCGGCCGCCAGGGTGGGGAGCAGGTCGAGGATCCGCTGCTCCTCGTCGTCGGGGAGCGGGGAGAGGACCCACTCCACGAGCCCGACGCCCTCCGGTGGCGCACCCACGCCGATGCGTAGGCGTGGGTACTCCTTCGTGCCCAACGCGGCCTCTACAGACTTCAGGCCGTTGTGGCCGCCCGCGCTCCCCCGCGGCCGGAAACGGAATCGCCCCACGTCGAGCGCGACATCATCGACGACCACGAGGAGGTCGTTCCCGATGTCGAACCCGGGGAGCCGCTGGAGCGACGCGAGCGCCGCTCCACTTCGATTCATGTACGTCAGCGGCTTGACGAGCCGCACGTGATGGTCGCCCACGGTGCCGGCGGCGACGGCGGCCAGGCCCATGTCGTCGAACTCTCCGAGCCGCCACTCGACGGCGAGCCGGTCGAGGAGCCACCACGCCACATTGTGCCGCGTGTCCTCGTACTCGCTGCCGGGGTTGCCCAGGCCGCAGACGACTTTCACCTCTCTCGCTCCCGCGGAGGCCGCCTCAGGGCGCCTCCACCCCTCCCACGCTACTCGGCGTCGGTGCCGCGCCGCCGGATCAGCTCGGGGGAGACGCCCCCGCCGACACCGCCGGCCGGCTCCTCGGACGCCTCGCCCAGCGCCCGAACCGTCGGCGGCACCACGGCACAGACCGTACGGTCGCCCTCGAGCTCCGCCTCGACACCCGCGGGGAGCACCAGGTCACGCACGTGCAGCGAATCACCGATCTGGAGCGCCGAGATGTCCGCTTCGATCGCTTCCGGGATCCGGTCGCTCAGGCAACGGACGCTCAGGTCGTGCAGTATCTGATCGAGGACGCCGCCCATCCGGACCCCCTCCGGAGTGCCGATCAGGCGAACCGGCACCTCCACCGACACCCGCTCGCCCGCGTGGATCTGGTAGAAATCCACGTGCGCGATCCCGGTCCGGTACGGGTGCGACTGGACCTCCCGAACCAGGACACGCACCGGAGCGGCACCGTCAATGCCGAGGGAGATGATCGTATTCTCCACCGAGATGCGCGAAAACAGCCGCTCCAGTTCAAGGGCGTCTACGGAGATCGAGCGCGTCCGCTCGCCGTGGCCGTAGATCACCGCGGGCACACGCCCCGCCGCGCGCAGGCGCCGAACGGCGCTCTTCCCGTGCTCCGTGCGCGTGGCGGCCCTCAACTCGGCCGTATTCGCCATCGGCTACCTCCCTCAATCGAAGAGCTGACTGATCGACTCGTTCGAATGCGTGTAGCGGATCGCCGCCGCCAGCAACTCGGCGGTCGACAGAATCGTCAGCTTCGGGAAGCGCTTCTCGTCCGGCACGTACAGCGTGTTCGTCACGACGACCTCGACGACCGGCGACTCCTGGAGCCGCTGGATCGCGGGTCCGGATAGCAGGGCATGCGTCGCGGCCGCGTAGACCGCCTTCGCGCCCCGGTCCCGGAGCGCAAAGATCACGCTCTCGAGCGTCCCCGCCGTGTCGATCATGTCGTCGACGATCAGGCAGGTCCGCCCCTCGACCTCTCCGACGACCGACACCACCTCGGCGACGTTCGCCGTCGGCCGACGCTTGTCAATGATCGCGAAGCTCGCATCGAGCCGCCGGGCGAACCCCCGGGCCATCTTCGCGGCGCCGACATCCGGCGCCACGACGACGAGGTTCTCGAGCCCCTTGTTCCGGAAATAATTCGTCAGCACCGGCGCCGCGTAGAGATGGTCGACCGGGACGTCGAAGAAGCCCTGGATCTGATGCGTGTGGAAATCGATCCCCAAGACCCGATCGGCCCCCGCGGCCTCGATCAGATTCGCCACCAGCTTGGCGCTGATCGCCACGCGCGGCTGGTCCTTCCGATCCTGCCGCGCATACCCGTAGTACGGAACCACCAGGGTGACCCGCGCCGCCGAAGCCCGCTTCGCCGCATCCACGAGGAGCAGCGCTTCCATGATGTTGTCCGCGGGCGGAGGCGTCGGCTGGATGATGAAGACGTCGCGACCCCGCGCGTTCTGGTTGATCCGAACGAAGATCTCGCCATCGGCGAAGCGCTTGATCGTCACATCGCCCAACGGCATCCCCATGTGCTCCGCGATCTCGTCGGCCAGGGGACGGTTGGCCGTCCCGGCCAACAAGAGCATCGGTCCGCGGAATTGATGGTCAGGCATGCATCGCCCTGGTGTTCTGTGAGCAAAGAGAGACAGCCCCAAAAGGTACGGTTGCTCCAGCGGTTGTGTCAACCGCAACCGACGGGCTCGCGGACAGGGTGGCGGAGGGGAGGGGGCCGGCAGCGTCACGAGATCTCGCCGGCGGACGGCGACCCTCGCTCGGCCTCTAGCTCCGGGATGCGTGCGTCGGCGAGGCGGGCCATCGTGCGCTGGAATACGGCTTGTGCGCGACCGCCGGCGAGGCCCATCGCGTGGATGTAGTCTTCGACCGCACGCCCCAACCAGAGATGCGGCTCGAGCACCCTGGCGAAGGCGGCGGCGTTGTCGATGTGAGTCCGGATGACGCCCTCCTCGGCCTGGGCGATCGCGAGCTGGACCCATCGCTCCGTGGATTCGTTCCGCCGGTAACGCTCGCGGACGCCACGGACGACCCGGTCGGGCCGGAGGCGGCGCCAGAGATCGTTCCTTTGGCGTTCCTCCGCCCCATCCAGATCATCGTCAGGCATCGAATCCTCGAGGAGCCGGTGGTACTCCGGGGTCTCCAGGGCGGAGAGGACGCGCGTCTGAACGACGCCCGCCATCGACGCGGGCACCCCCATCTCCCGGACGTACCGGATCAACGCTTCATCGAAGGGGATTCGACGTGAGAAGAGCGAGATGAAGCGGAGCGCATGCCGCGTATGGGCGTCGATCAGCGCTTCCCATGCCCGCGCGAGTGCGACGTCGACGCGACGTCGGATCGATTCGGGGTAACGGCGAGGAATGCGGCGACCGGGTTCGGGCATGATTCCACCATCGATGACCGAGCGCGGCCCCCGTCCGCGGCGAGATCGCCGCGCACTCGGCGAGCGCCCAAAGCAGAAGGCCTGGCTTCGACCGTGACGGGAAACCAGACCTTCTGCGGCCGGCGACGTGCACCGCATGGATCGGCGGCACGTCTGGACTGCCCGGCCTGGATTCGAACCAGGATCAAGGGATCCAAAGTCCCCTGTGCTGCCATTACACCACCGGGCAAGCTACGCGGTCCCGGGACTCCGGGCCTCGCCCGTAATCCGGTCGCCGCGACCGGCTGTAAAGATAACCGGGCCTTCGAGCGGGATCAACCGAAGGCCCCGCGTGGTCCCGGGATTTCAGAGCGTCTTCGTCGGAATCGTACGGAGCTCGGGCGCCCGGTCGCGGAGCAGGGCGACGGCGGCGTCGCGCGCTTCGACGTCGGGGAAGACGCCGAAGAGGGCCGATCCGCTTCCCGAGAGGTGCGCAACGATGGCACCGGCATCGAGCAGCGCGTTCCTAGCCTCGCGGAGGCCCGGGTAGCGTTCGAAGGTCGGGGCCTCGAAGTCGTTCCCGGAGATCTCGGCGATCCCGGTCCATCCACCCACCGAGTCCGGGGAGAGGACGACCGGCTGGGGGGTCGAATGCGCAGCGGCCCTTCGGTCGGCCAGAGCGGCGTACGCCTCGGCGGTCGAGATCCCGAACGGCGGAACAACGACGAGCGCCGGGGCTTGCGGCAACCCGGGGAGCGCGTAGAGACGCTCCCCACGACCCCAGGCGAGGGCGAGTGGAGAACCGCAGAGAAAGAAAGGGACGTCGCTCCCCAGATCCGCGCCGAGTCTGCGGATCGTGTCGCTGTCGAGCGGGTCGCCGAAGAGGCGGTTGAGACCGACGAGCGCCGCGGCCGCGTCGCTCGAGCCGCCGCCGAGGCCGGCCCCCGCCGGGATCCGCTTCTCGAGCCGGATCGCGACCGCGGGTTCGATCCCGGCGACATCGAAGAAGGCGCGGGCGGCCCTATGGACCAGGTTCCCCTCGGGCGGACCGAGCTCCGCGCCCTCGACGACGAGGTCGATCCCGCGGTCGGCGGGGCGAAGCTCCAGGGCGTCGGCGAGGTCGATCGCGCAGAAGATCGTCTCAAGCTGATGGTACCCTGTCGTCTCGCGAGCGAGGATCCGGAGCCGGAGGTTGATCTTGGCAGGGGCCCGGAGCCGCATCACGTCGCCCGACGCATCCACCGGATGGATCACGGCGCCCTCCGTTCCGGGGGTGGCGACGTCGATTCTATGGCGGTCTCGACCGCGTCCTCGCTCCGCTCCACCTCGCCGAAGGAGATGCCCAGCCGCCAGGCGTAGTACAGACCGAGCACCGTCACGGGGAGGAAGCTCCCCATGTGGAACCCGATCGCGAACCCGAGCGCCTTCTCGAGCTCGACGCCCCAGATCTCGTGGAGCCCGACACGAGCCGCTGCCTCCCAGAGTCCGAAGAACCCGGGCGCGGAAGGCAGGGCCACGGCGAGCGCCACCAGCGACTGCAGGAAGAGCGCGGCGGAGAACGGCACAGCGATCCCGAAGGCACGGAACCCCAGCCAGAACGCGTAGGTGTTGACCAGCCAGACACCGACGGACCAGAACGCCGCGCGGGCGACCAACCGGGGCTGCCGCAAGGCCGCGAGCCCGGCGAGAAAGGCGCTGAGGCCATCGACGACGGGGCGCCGGAACGAGGTGGGGAGCACCCGCCCCACGACCCGCTCCACGACCGCCACGGTCCGGGCCGGCCAGATGACCATCCCGACGAGGAGGATCCCCGCGACCGCCATGAGGATCAGAACGCTCCGGGCCGCCAGGGCGAATCGGGCGCCGCCCGCCTCGGCGAGGGGGAAGCCCGGGAGCGACATGGCCAGGAAGAAGAAGCCGACGATGACCACACCGTCCAGGAGGCGCTCGACGACCAGAGAGCCGAAAGACGCGACGACCGGGACCGGCTCCATGCGCGAGAGCGCGTACGCGCGAGCGAACTCCCCGATCCTTGCCGGCAGGACGTTGTTGGCCATGAAACCGATCATCGATGCCCGCCATCGCGACCGGAATCGCGTGTCCTTCACGGGCTCGAGGAGGGCGCGCCAGCGCCAGGTCCGGACCAGGATCGGCGCCGTCGCCATGGCGATGCTCGCGAGGAAGAGGAGGGGATGCGCGCGGCGGATCTCGTCCATCACCTCGGCGAGGGGCACGCCGCGGAGCGAATAGACCAGGAGCGCGGCGCCGAGGAGGATCCCGACGACGGCCTTCCAGTCGACCCCTCGAGTGCGTCCGGGAGCGGGTTTCAAGACAGCCCCAGCCGGATCAAGTCGAAGAGCTCGTCGACCACAGCGGTCGCCGTCGGGTCGCCACGCACGGCCCGCTCGATCGCGGGACGGAGTTCGAGCGCTCGGCGCAGCGCGGCTTCGCCCCGGTAACAGAGTGTCTCGATGTCGACGACGGGCTCCGCCTCGGGATCATGGCCGGCATCGTTTCCGGCCGCGTTGGCCGCGACGATCGCCCGCAACTCCGCAACCCGGCCGAGCACCTCGAAGGCCGGGCTCGCCCAGATTCCGCCGAGCCCGGCATCCACCGCCCGGGCAACGTCGGCGAAGCCGAAGGTCGCCGCGGTGTCGCGGAGCGCGGTCAACGCGACGCCGAGCTCCGTGCGGAGTTCCTGGCTCCGCTGGGGTGGCGCGGTCGTGAGTTCCCGCGCCATCCGCTCGATCCGGTCGAGGAGCGCCCCGGCCTCGCCCCGAAAGTAGTTCAGCACCTCGACCGGTGCGTCCTCCGGCACCGCAGGCGGGGGCGGCGGTGGCGCGGCCGCCCCGTAGCGCTCTGTCAGGGCATCGCGGCTCGATCGCAGATGCTGCAAATCCTTGACCGTCGCGGGATTGATGCCGAGGGTAAGCAGAGCCGCCGCCTCGGCGAGCACCTCCCGGGCCACGGTGAAGAAGGCGAACCAATCGCCCGTGACCGGCGCGTCATGACGCGCGATCAACCTGCAGATCGAGTCGAGCGCCGTGAGGGCCTCGGCGACCGCCGGCATCGTGCGCAGCGCAGCCGCGCCGTAGAGCGCCCGCTGCCTCCGGAGAATCTTCTTGAGGGGCTCCCTGTCGGTGGGCGCGCTCTGGAGCACCGGCAATGCGGCCTCGACTTCGGCGAGGATGGCGGCGACCTCCCGAGCGGCGAAATCCAGGAACTCCGCGCTTGGAGCTCCGCCCTCCGCCGAGGGCGCCGGTGTCGTGGGCGCCCGTCGCGGCGGCTCGGGGAGCCCCGGGATCCGGACTGGCGACGTCGCCCATCGCTTGACCGCCGCCACCGCCACGGCTTCGGCGTCCCCACCGGACAGGCCGCCCCCGATCAGCGCCTGGAGATCGGCGAGCGTCGCCGTGGCCCGTGACTTCAGGTCGGGGTCCCAGGCGATAACACGGCTGACGAGCGCCCGGGCGACCGCCTCCAACGTACGGGCCACCAGCGCCACGTGTTCCTCGCGCGCGAGCTGGGCGCTCCCCCGGAGAGTCCGGCAATGCCGCAGCAGGACGTAGGCGTCGATCGTCGCTTCGTTCGCGGCTGCCAGCGCCGCCTCCAGCCCAGCGAGGCATTCGGCGGCCTCCGCGGCGAAGAATTCGCGGACCGTCGACACCCCCTAAGCCTCCCCTGCCCGCCCGGCCCCGCCGCGCGCCCGCAGCACGAGCTCCTTCATCTCCCGGACGGCCCGCTCCATCCCCACGAGCACCGCGCGGCTCACGACGCTGTGCCCGATGTTGAGCTCCTCGACCTCCTCGATCGCGGCGACGGGCCCGACGTTCTCGTACGTGAGGCCGTGACCGGCGTGGACGTCGAGACCGAGGGACCGGCCCAGCGCCGCCGCCCTCCCGAGGCGCTGCAACTCCTCGTCTATCGCCTCGCGGGCCGCGGGGCCGCCGTGCCGCCGCGCCCACGCCTCGGCGTACTCGCCGGTGTGCAGCTCGATGGCATCGGCCCCCAGATCGGCGGCGATTCGAATCGACTCGGGCGTGGGATCGACGAAGAGCGACGTCCGGATCCCCGCCCCGCGCAGCGCCTCGACGGCGCGACGCACCTTCTCCCGCTGCTCGGCGCCGGAGAGAGCCAGGCCGCCCTCCGTCGTCACCTCCTCCCGCCGCTCGGGGACGAGCGTGGCCGCCATCGGGCGGAACTCGAGGGCGAGCCGGAGGACATCGCTCTCCGCCGCGAGCTCCAGGTTCACTCCCGTGCGGACCGTCTCGATCAACAACCGCACGTCACGGTCCTGGATGTGGCGTCGGTCCTCCCGGAGGTGGACCGTGATCCCGTCCGCGCCGCCCAGCTCACAGAGGACCGCGGCCCGAACCGGGTCGGGCTCGTCGGTCCGCCGGGCCTGCCGCACGGTGGCCACGTGATCGACGTTGATATGAAGGCGCATCAGCTCGAACCCAGAATCGCATCCAACTCGGCGGCGCGCCCGGGGTCCAGCCCGGCCACGCGGGCGAGGCGGAGCGCCTCGCGGCCGAGCGCGCAATATAGCGCACGGTCGTCCGGTGACAACCGGGCCAGGTGGAGCCGCACGGTGTCGACATCGCCCCGCGCGATGGGGCCCGTCAAGGCCGCCGCGGGCCCCAAATGCTCCAAGTTGTCGAGCGTCCCTCGGATGAGCGGGAGGAGCGCCGGGAGCGCATCCCCCTCGCCGACGCCGGCGTAACCGAGTAGCCTCGCCGCCGCGGCCACCAAGGCGACGAGGTAGTTCGAGGCGAAGACCGCAGCCGCGTGGTAGTGGGGCCGCAGCGTCGGCGGTACGACCAGTGCACGCCCCTGGAGCGCGTAGATCAATCGCCTCCCGGCCGCGAGCGCCGGCGGCTCGCCGGCGAGGGCGAAGGCCGAACCGATCAGCCGGTCCCCACCCGACCAGGGGTCGGCGACGGCCTGGAGCGGGTGAAGCGATCCGACCGGGTAGCCCGCGGCGTGAAGGGGGGCGAGTGCATCCGTCGACAGCGCGCCGGAAAGGTGGAGCGCGACGCACCCGGGAGGCGCCTGCCCCGCACGGGCCAGCGACTGGGCGACCTCGGCGATCCTGTCATCCGGGACCGCCACGAGCACGATCGTCGTCCCCTCCGGTACCGGCCCCGGCCCGATCCGGTACTCCGCCACGTGCGCACCCGCGTCGAAGAGAGGATGCGGCGGCGGTTCCAGCTCCCGACCGAAGAAGACCAGGCGGCGGACCGCCCCGACCTGCGTCAGGGCCGCCCCCATCGCGAGCCCCATCCGACCGGGGCCGACGATCACGACCTGATCGCTCACGCCGCGCCAACCACCTGGATCCCGGCACGACGCTGCAGCCGGCCCAAGGCCGGCCGCGGCAGCCGCACCACGACGTGGATCGTCGTCGCGCCCTCCTCCCGCCGCAACACCTCCCCTTCCCGGTACACCGTGGCCAGCGCTTCCCCATCGAAGACCGGGATCGCCAGCATCACTTCCGGGCGCTGAGCCTTCATCTCATCGTGCAGGTGGCGACGCAACTCCTCCAACCCGCCCTCCTCGACCGTCGACGTGAAGACCGCCGGCTGCGCGAAGAGCGCTCGGCACCGCGCCCGGAACGCGGCCTCCTCGTCGTGCGTCAAACGATCGACCTTGTTGAACACCAACAGCGTCGGCCGGTCGGCGATCCCCAGTTCCTCGAGCACCTCCTCGACGACCGCCTTCTGCTCCTCCCAACCCGGATGGCTGGCATCGACCACGTGGAGCAGAAGATCCGCTTCCGTTGCCTCTTCCAGCGTGGCGCGGAACGACGCGACCAAGTGGTGCGGCAATTTGCGGATGAAGCCGACCGTGTCCGTCACCAGCGCCCGCGCCCCGGGGCCCAGCTCGACGCTCCGTGTCGATGGGTCGAGCGTCGCGAAGAGCCGATCTTCGACGAAGACGTCCGCGCCCGACAACGACCTGAGCAGCGAGGATTTGCCGGCGTTCGTGTACCCGACCAGCGCCACCCGGAACTCCCCCGACCGGGCCTTCCGTTGCGTCGCCCGCCGTTGCGCCACGAGCTTCAGCTTCTCGCGCAGGTCACGGATCCGCCGGTTGATCAGCCGGCGGTCCGTCTCGAGCTGCGTCTCACCCGGCCCGCGCAACCCGATCCCGCCCCGCGTCCGCTCCAGGTGCGTCCACATCCGCTTCAGGCGCGGCAGCAGGTACTCGAGCTGGGCCAGCTCCACCTGCATCTGCGCTTCACTCGTCCGCGCACGCGTCGCGAAGATGTCCAGGATCAACTCGGTCCGATCCATGACCCGGGTCCCGAGGAGCCCCTCGAGATTCTTCCCCTGCGCCGGAGAGAGCTCTTCGTCGAAGATCACCAGATCGGCGCCCGCGGCCCGGATCCGGTCCCGGAGCTCCTCCGCCTTGCCTTCGCCGATGTAGTACTTGGGGTGCGGAGAATCCAGCCGCTGGACCAGCGTGCCGACAACCACCGCCCCGGCGGTGTCGGCGAGGCGACCCAGCTCCTCGAGGTGCTCCTCGGCGACCCGGGCGGAGATCTCCTTGCCCGGGGCGCCGACCAGGATCGCACGCTCCGGGGGTCGCTCGTTCGGAATCGGACGGTGAATGGCCAAGCTCCTCCTGTATTCTCGCCGCGTTGTTCGAATCCGGGGTTGTACCCCGCCGTCCGGTGGGGGGTTCGTATCCCCGCCGACCCGAAGGTCAGTCGCGGGAGATCACCGAGATCACGCCGCGATGGCGGTACGGAATCTCCGTCCGCAGCGGCTTCTCCACCGCGACGCGCCCGTTGATCCGATACGAAAAGGTGCCGGTATCGAGGATCGAGCGGAGAGCGCCACTGACGCCGGTGTAGCGAAACTCCACCGGGATTTCGACCACCGTGCTGTCTCGCCCCTCGATGCGAACCGCCTCCCGGAAGGTACCCTCGGCGAGCTCGGCCCACCCGTCGCCGTCGGCGGCGCCGGGATCGCTCACCTCGATGTCGTAGGTGAGCCCATCGGCGACGAGCGGGAAGCCGTTGGGGTTCGCGACGCTCAATCGCACGTAGAGAAGACCGCCCTGGAGGCCGAGCCCGCCGACACGGACGCCGACGAGGCGAACGTCGGGCTCCTTGATCCTGGGGATGCACGCCGTGGCGATCCCGGCGAGCGCCACGAGGGCGATCATGCTGATCCGTTGGACGGTCTTATACATCGGCATCCTGCTCCTTCTGGCCCCGTCCCGGGGTCGCGGGCGTAGCGGGCATCGACTCCCGCCGCCGAGCTTCCCACCAGGCGAGGCGTTCCGCGATCTTTTTCTCGAACCCGAACCCGCTCGGTTCGTAGAAGGTGGTACCCCCGAGGCGCTCCGGCAGGTAATCTTGCGGCACGTAATGGTCCTCGGAGTCGAACGCGTATCGGTAATCCTTCCCGTAACCGAGGTCCTTCATGAGGCGGGTCGGCGCGTTCCGCAGGTGCAGCGGGACGGGCTCCGCCGGCGTTTCGCGCGCCGTCGCCTTCGCCGCGCCGAACGCCCGGTAAATGCGGTTGGACTTCGGCGCCGTCGCGAGATAGACGGCCGCTTCGGCGAGAGCGAGATCGCCCTCGGGAGACCCGAGGAAGTGATACGCGTCGCGGGCGGCGATGGCGATCGGCAAGGCCTGGGGATCGGCCAGTCCAATGTCCTCGACCGCCATGCGGACCAGTCGCCGTGCGATGTAGAGCGGGTCCTCGCCGCCGTCGAGCATCCGCGCGAGCCAGTAGAGCGCCCCCTGCGGGTCGCTGCCCCGCACGGACTTGTGCAGCGCCGAGATCAGGTTGTAGTGCTCTTCCCCGCTCTTGTCGTACCGTGCGAAGCGCCGCTGAAGCGCCTCCCTGGCCGTCTCGACGGTGATCGTGCCCCCGGGGCCGGCGAGGGCGGCCGCGGCCTCGAGGGCGTTCAGGGCGCGCCGCGCATCGCCGTCCGCCTCCCGGGCCATCACGGCGATGGCCTCCTCGTCGACGTGGAGTCCGAGGGCTCCGAGCCCACGTTCCGCGTCGTCGATCGCCCGCCGGAGGATCCGGGCAAGGTCGTCCTCCGACAGGGGCTCGAGGACGAAGACGCGGGCGCGGCTGAGGAGCGCGCCGTTCACCTCGAAGCTCGGGTTCTCCGTCGTCGCCCCGATCAGCGAGATCGTCCCCGCCTCGACGTGGGGGAGGAACGCGTCCTGCTGCGCCTTGTTGAAGCGGTGGATCTCGTCGCAGAAGAGGATCGTCCTGCGCCCGGTCGCCTCCAGGCGGGCCTCCGCCTCCCGGATGATCTCCCTCAGGCGCGGCACCCCCTCGGTCACGGCGTTGAAGGCGACGAAGGTCGCCCGCGTGCGTTCGGCGATGATCCTGGCGAGCGTCGTCTTCCCGGTCCCCGGCGGACCCCAGAGGATCACGCTGCCGACATCGTCCCTCTCGATGAGCTCGGCGAGGGCGCGGCCGGGTCCGACCAGCTGCTCCTGGCCGACGAACTCCTCGAGGGAGCGCGGGCGCATGCGCGCGGCGAGGGGCGCGGCGGCGGGGCGCCGATCGCGGGCGACCCGTACGTCCGCGCCTTCGCGCGCGGAGCTCGGTCGACCGCTCTCGGTTTCGCCGGCGCCGGTCCCTGCCCCACCGGCCGCCCATCCATCGACGCCGAAGAGATCCGGCTCGCTCACCGCTCATCCCTCCGGGAGGAAGAGTCGCGATAGGTAGAAGGCCGCCACGCCCAGGAAGACGCCCCCCGGAACCATCCACCCGGGCTCGCGCTGGGATTCGGGGATCAGGTTCGATGCGGCCACGTAGATCGTCACCCCCGCGGCCAGGCCGAGACCATGTTGCGCGAGCGGTCCCACGATCGGCGTGACGACGGCGCCCAGCACCGTGGCGAGGCCGACCACACCCACGGCTACCAGCGCTTGCCGGCGCGTGTTCCCGCTGGCGAGCATGATGCTCGCCAGGGAGATCCCCGTCGGCACCTTGTGCAGGAGCACCGCGGTCACGACGAGGGCGCCGAGGTCTCGGGAGATGAGGAAGCCGCCCGAGATCGCCACGCCGTCGAAGAAGGAGTGCGGAATCAGCCCGAGGAGCGCCCAGACACCGATCCCTCGCGAGACCATCGCCTCGGCGTGCGTCTCCTCGCCGAAGTGGAAATGCGGAGTCAGCACGTGCTGCGTCAGGTGCACGGCGAGGTAACCCACCAGGACGGTGGTCAACCCGCCACTGACTTCCATCGCCCCCGGTAGCATCTCGAGGATGGCGACCGCGAGCATGAAGCCCGCGCCGAACGCGGTCAGCACATGGAGCGCCGTGTGCACCCCACGAGCCCGCCACGCCACGAGGCCCCCTCCGACGAAGTTGGCCACCGCCGCGAGGATGGCGAACGATACACTGCCGATCAACGCTGGACTTCCTCGGCGACCAGCGCCAGGAGCGCGTCGCGCGTGTTGAGTTCCGGATTCTCCAGCACTCGCTCCAGGAGCCCCCTGAGGATCTCACCGTAGCGGGGGCCGGGCGGGATCCCGAGCGCCTTGAGGTCATCGCCGCCGACCGCCAGGTCGCGCACCGCGAGTGGCGGATGGCTGAGCATCACCGCGTGCGCGCGGCGCCAGCGCTCGATGAGGTCACGGGGCGGTTCACCGGCCCCGTCGACCTCGGCCCGGGCGAGGGCGAAGCGCAGACGGAAGAGGTCGTAGATCAGATCGGCGCCGAGGTCATGGATCCACCGCCGGATCCCTGCATCGGGCGCGTCGGGCGGGAAGATGTCCGACTGGTGCGTGACCAGGCGGGCCACTCTCTCGATGTCGGCGTTCGATGCCTTCAACCGCCGCATCACCTTCGCCGCCGCCCGCCCGCCGAGCACTTCGTGTCCCGTGTATCGCCAACCGCCGCGCAGATCGCGCGATCTCGCGGCCGGCATTCCCACGGCGTGAAGCAGGGCAGCCATTCGGAGGAGGGGTCGGGTGGGCGGCAAGGCGTCCACGGCCAGCAGACTCTCCGTCCACGCATCCGGGCGAACGCCCCCGCCCCGCACGACCCCGATGGTCGCGTCGAGCTCCGGGTAGAGCACCGCGAGCGCCCCCGAGGCCGCATACAGCGACAGCGACGCCGAGGCCCGCCGCGTCTTCGACAGGATCTTCCACAGCTCCTCGCGGATCCGCTCCGCGGAGAGGCGGGGGAGCATCGGCGTCGCTTCGACGAGCGCCCGCCACGTCGCGGGCTCGATCGCGAGCTCGAAGTGGCCCGCGAACCGCAACGCACGCAGGACTCGGAGGTAGTCCTCGGCGAACCGCTCCTCCGGCCGCCCCACGGTGCGGAGGATTCCCGCCCTCAGGTCCCGGAGCCCCTCGAAGGGATCGCGGAGCTCGCCCGTCAGCGGGTGCCAAGCCAGGGCATTGCAGGTGAAGTCTCGACGAGAGAGATCCTCATCGACCGTGTCCGCGAACGCCACCACGGCGTGACGGCCGAACGTCTCGACGTCCCGCCGAAAGGTCGTCACTTCGTAGAGGACGCCATCCCGCCCTAGGACGCCGACCGTCCCGTGCTCCACGCCGATCGGCACCGTACGCCGGAAGAGTCGACGCACCTCCTCCGGCCTCGCCCGGCTCGTGAGGTCCCAATCCCCGACCGGGAGGCCGAGAACCGCGTCGCGCACCGCACCGCCCACCGCCCAGGTCTCGAACCCCGCGTCCTCCAGTCGACGGGCGATCTCGCGTACCGCTTGCGGCGGGTGGAGTTCCATCACCGACCCGGAATCGGGCTCAGCCGCAAAGGACCGATCCACCGTTCACGTTCAGGACCTCGCCGGTGATGTGCCGTGCGAGAGGCGAGCAGAGGAAGACGATCGGCCCGGCCACGTCTTCGGCGCTCGCGACCCTGCCCAGCGGGATCCCGGCCTCGATCCGCTCCCGGCCACCCCCCGCGAACGGGATGTCGCACATCTCCGTGTCAATCCACCCCGGGGCCACGCAGTTGACCGTGATGTCCCGCTTCGCCAACTCCACGGCCACCCCTTTGACCAGGGAGATGATCGCCCCCTTCGTCGCCGCGTAGTCGCCGTGCCCTGCCTCCCCCCGCTGGCCCGCCGTCGAGCTGACCAGGACGATCCGCCCGCCATCGGCGATCATTCGTGCCGCCGCGCGTGTTGTGTAGAAGATCGAGTCGAGATTCGCGGCCAGGGTCCGGCGCCATTGCGCATCCGTCATCTCCGCGATCGGGACGTCCTCCGGCGGCCAGATCCCCGCGTTGCCGACGAAGATATCGAGGCCGCCGAACGCCTCGGCGGCCCGCTCGAAGAGGCGCTCCGCCACCGTCACGTCGGCCAGGTCGCCCCCGACGGCGAACGCCCGAACGCCCAACCGCTCCAGGTCGGCGACGACGGCCTCTGCCTCTTCCCTGCGCGAGCGGTACGAGATCCCGACATCCGCCCCGGCCCTGGCCAACATGAGCGCCGTCGCGCGGCCCACGCCACGCGAGCCCCCCGTGACCACCGCCCGCTTCCCCTTCAGATCGAGCTGCAGCATATCCGCTCCGGTTCTTCAGCCGGCGCCCCCGCGCGAGGCGCCGGTCCACTTGCCCCCGAGGTGGCGCTCGTGCTGCCGCTCGACCTCGAGGATCTCCCGGACGAGCGCCGCCGTCTCCTCGTCCAGGTCGAGATCGAGCATCGCCGAGTAACGCGCGATCTCCTTGGATTCACGCTCGCGCGCCACCGTCTCCCACCCCTCGAGCGATGCGGCCCCGCTCCCCGTCCCCACAACATCCCGAGGCGATTCCCCCACCTCGAGCAATCGCGCGGTCAACCGGGAGAGGTGGTGTTGCTCGTCGGCGTGCAAGCCGTTCAGCCGCTCGGCCAGCGCATCGTCCCCGAGCGCTTCGGCCTCCGCGGCGAGACGGCGGTAGAAGGCTGCCTGCTCCTTCTCCGCCGCCCTCGCCTCATGGAGGGCTTCCAACGCGTCCCTGTCCATCGCCAGGTCAGTATTCCCCGATCGGTCGACCCGTCAGGCGGCTCTCGACGATGTCGCAGATCGCATGGCCAATGGCGAGGTGCAGTTCCTGCGCATGTGCACCGTTGTCCGTCGGCACGACGATCGCCCGGTCCACGATCCCCTTGAGCCGCCCACCCCCTCGCGCCAACAGAGCGACGGTGCGGGCGCCCACCTCCCGGGCCGCCGCCGCCGCCTCGAGAAGGTTCTGAGACTCTCCCGACGTGGAGTGGAGGAAGAGCACGTCGCCGGTCCCGGCGAGCGCACGGACCTGCCGCGCGAAGACCTGGTCGAAACCGAGGTCGTTCGACGCCGCCGTGAGCAGCGACGTGTCCGTCGTCAGCGCCAGCGCCGGGAGCGGCCGCCTGTCCCGGCGGAACCGGACGACGTACTCCGTCGCGAGGTGCTGGGCGTCCGCCGCCGATCCGCCATTGCCGCAGAAGAGGAGCTTGCGCCCCGAATCAAGGGCGTGAAGCACCATCTCCGCGACCTCCGCGATCTCGCCGGCCAGCTCTTGCGCTGCCCGATGGGCGATCGCGCTCAACTCCTCGAGACTCGCCGAGATCTCACTGACGAACGGGCTCTTCATGGCTCTCCCGACGGTGCGAGGGCGACGAGCCGGTCCAAGGCCTCCCACGCGATCTCCTCCAGCCGCTCGGGACCGGCCTCGGCCGCGATCTCGAAGGCGTGCGTGAGGAGCGCATCCGCGGCCAGGAGGTCCAGCGCCGCGCTCCGATCCCCGGCCGACCCGAGGACCGCGCGCAAGCACTCCAGGGCACCGGCGGTCAGCTCACCGGCCACGGCATCCGGTCGCGCGTCCGCCCCCGCCGCGGCGGTGAGGTCCCCACCCGCGGCGGCGACGGCCTCCGCCATCCGCTCCCACAACCGGGGCGGCGCCGATCGCGCCAGCCGGTCGAGCACGTCAGCCGCCGCGCTCACTTGCCCCCGGAGAGTAGTTCACGAACGATCGACGGCGTGCGGCCGAGCGCCATCTCCACTTGCGCCGGGTCCCCGACGCCGCCCTGGGCCATGTGCGGGCGTCCGCCGCCGGAGCCCCCCGTAAGCTGGGCGACCTCCCGGACCACACGGTCGGCCCGCACGCCCTTGCCGATCAGATCGTCGGTGACCACGGCGAAGAGCGCCGTCTTCTCCGGGAATCGTGCGGCCAACACCGCCACGCCGCTCCCCAACCGCTCGCGCAGACGATCGCCGAGGATGCGGAGCTCGTCGGGCGACGCCACATCCACCTCGGTCGCGACGACGCGGGTCCCGTCGACCATGGCCGCCGCGCTCACCATCGACCCCACGACATCCCCGGCTCCGTGCGTCATGGCGCGCTCCAGGCGCCGCTCCAGATCACGATTCTCCTCAACGAGCTGCTCGACCCGTCGCACCAGGTTGTCCGGCGTGGTCCTGAGGACCGATGCCGCCCGGTTCAGTAGTTCCTCCTGGGCGAGAACCCGGCGGTACGCCGCCGAGCCCGTCACCGCCTCGATCCGGCGAACCCCCGAGGCGACCCCCGTCTCGCTCACGATGCGGAAGATCCCGATCTCGCCCGTGTGCCGGACGTGCGTGCCGCCACAGAGCTCCATGCTCACCCCGGGCACCTCGATGACGCGGACCACATCGCCGTACTTCTCCCCGAAGAGCGCCATCGCGCCGCGGCCGACCGCCTCCTGGTACCCCATGTAATCCACGCAGACGTCCTCGTCCGCCAAGATCGCGCGGTTGACCTCTTCTTCGACCTCCCGCAGCTCCTCCGCCGTCATCGGACGGGGGTGCGAGAAGTCGAAGCGCAGACGGTCCGGCGCCACGAGCGATCCGCGCTGGAGGACGTGCGGGCCGAGCACCCGGCGCAACGCCGCATGCAACAGGTGCGTCGCCGTATGATTCCGTTCCGTGTCATGGCGCGTCGGCTGCTCCACCCGCGCCCGTGCCGGGATCGGCCGGTCGCCACCGGGGAAATCCCCCTCGACCGCGCCAACGACCGCGATCCGCCCGCCGATCCGCCGCACGTCGTCGACCTCGAGTCGCCAGCTTTCCCCCTCCACGACCCCGCGGTCGCTGACCTGGCCACCCCCTTCCGCGTAGAACGGATTCGCGCGGAGCTGCAGCGCCAGGCGACCATCCTCACGCCGGTACGCGATGATCTCCGTCTCGACGCTCGTCTCCCGGTAGCCGACGAACTCCTGCTCGGGTGCGGGCTCGAGCTCCTCCCACCCCACGCCGAACTCGTCGGCCGCGACCTCCAGCCCCGCCGCCTTCCGGTCCCGGCGCGACCGCTCGCGCTGCTCCTCGAGCGCCGCCTCGAAACCGCTCACATCGACACGGTACCCCCGCTCCCGTGCGATCAGCTCCGTCAGATCCAGCGGGAAGCCGAAGGTGTCGTAGAGCCGGAACGCATCCTCGCCCGAGATCTCCGGGTGAGGCTCGATCCCCTGCTCGATCGCGGCTCGAGTCTCCGGCGCCAGGTCGGGCGCCAGCTCGTCGATCCGCGCCATCCCCGTGTCGATCGTGGCCAGGAAGCGCTCCTCCTCCGTACGCGTCGCCCGGAGCAGGTGCTCGCGGCGCTCGCGTAGCTCGGGGTAGGTCTCGCCCATTTCGTCGACGACCTGGTCGACCACCTCGACGAGCGTCGGCTCCCGACGCCCGAGGAGCCACGCGTGCCGGACCGCACGGCGCAGGATCCGCCGCAGCACGTACCCCCGGCCCTCGTTCGTCGGGAAGATCCCGTCCGCCATCAAGAAGGCGACGGCGCGCGCGTGGTCCGCCAGCACCCGGTACGACACCGCGCTCGGCGACTCAGCAGCGTACGGGATGCCGACCACCTCCACCGCCCGCTCGATCAGCGGGACGAAGAGGTCGGTCTTGTAGTTCGAGTCCACGCCCTGCAGCACGCTCGCGACCCGCTCCAACCCCGCGCCCGTGTCGATCGACGGAGCCGGCAGCGGTGTCAGCTCCCCGTCGGCGCCACGGTCGTACTGCATGAAGACCAGGTTCCAGAGCTCCAGGAACTGGCCCCGCGCCCCCGCCTCCACGAACTGGTCGAGCGTGACCTCGGTTCCGCGCACCCCTTCCGGCCGCAGGTCGAAATGCAGCTCAGAACAGGGCCCGCACGGCCCCGTCTCCCCCATCTGCCAGAAGTTGTCCTTGTCCCCGAGCCGGAAGATCCGGGACTCCGGCAGCCCCGCGACCTCCCTCCAGAGCTCCGCCGCCTCGTCGTCCGAGTAGTGGACGGTCGCCCACAGCCGCTCCCTCGGAAGACCGAACTCTTCCGTCAGCAACTCCCAGGCGAACGCGATCGCTTCCCTCTTGAAGTAGTCGCCGAACGAGAAGTTACCCAGCATCTCGAAGAAGGTGTGGTGCCTCGCCGTCACCCCCACCTCCTCCAGGTCGTTGTGCTTCCCGCTCACCCGCAAGCACTTCTGCGAGGTCACCGCACGCTTGAACGGGAGCCGCTCCTCGCCGAGGAAGACGCGCTTGAACTGGACCATCCCCGCGTTCGTGAAGAGCAGGGTCGGATCATCCTGCGGGACGAGGCTCGAGCTCGGCCGGATCACATGACCTTGGCGCTCGAAGTACTGCAGGAACTTGCGACGGATCTCGGAAGCCTTCATGGGGGCGGTGTCGTTCTCGGGCCGTTCGGGTCCAACGATTCGCAAATATGACAATATACGCGCTCACCCACCCGATGCGAAGGGGGCGTGCTTCGCGAAACCCGGCCCCCCCGGGGCGCGTATTGCCCCGGGCTCCCCGATCTCGTATCTAACGCTGGGAAGAACGCAGCCGATCGACGACCCGACGGCCGCAGCCATCCCGAAAGGAGACCATCATGCGACGATTCGTTCTCCTCCACGCTGCCGCACCGCTTCTCCTCGCCGCGTGCGGAAATGCCGGCGGCGAGTGGGCAGGGGTCGTACGCGACAGCGCGGGGATCGCCGTCGTGGCCAACCCGGCGGACGGGATCTGGCGCCCGGGCGAGGGCTGGAGAGTCGTGCAACGGCTGAGGATCGGCACCGCCGAAGGCGAGCCGGAGTTCCAGTTCGGACAGATCGCCGGAATCGCGCGGGGAAGCGACGGCACCCTCTACGTCCTCGACCAGCAGGCCCAAGAGATCCGTGTCTTCGACTCCGCCGGCGCCTACCTCCGGACCGTGGGGCGCCCGGGCTCGGGGCCGGGCGAGCTGAGCCCGGCCGCGGGGCCGATCCTCATGGGACGGGGCGACACGCTCCTGGTCCCCGACGTCGGACTGCAGCGGGTGAACCGTTTCCTCCCCGACGGCTCCGAGGCCGGGAGCTTCGCCCTTTCGATCGCCGAGGGAATCCCACTCAAGTGGGAGCTCACCGCGGATGGAAACCTGGCGTACCAGGCCCGCCGGATCGGATCTCCCGGTCAGTCGGAGGCCATCCCGGACCTCGTCGTGGTTCGGGGAACCGACGGCGCCATCCGCGACACCCTCGTCGAGCTGGCCGTCGGCAGGAGCATACAGTTCACCGGCGGCGCGCCACGGATCAAGCTCTTCGAGGCGGAGCCGGTCTGGACGATCTCCGACCACGACAGGGTGCTCGTCGGTGTGAGCTCGGAGTACCGCATCGAGGTCCGCTCAGCCGATGGCAAGGTGACCCGGATCTTCACGATGCCGTTCGAGCGGCTCCCCGTGACCGAGTCCGACCGCAACGCGTTCCTGAGCTTCCTCCGCGAGACGTTCCAGCGGCAGGGCATCCCCCCGGCCGCTGCGCAGATGCTCCTCCAGAACATGGAGTTCGCCGACTACTACCCCGCCTACGCCAACGTCATGGCCGGCCCCGACGGCACCACCTGGGTCCAGCACGTCCAGTCCGCCGCCACCGTCGCCAAGGAAGGCGGGACCTTCAGCGCCCAGGACGTGGGGGCGCCGCGTTGGAATGTCTTCGACGCCGACGGCCGCTTCCTGGGCGTCGTCGAAGCGCCGCCCCGGTTCCAGCCGTTCACCATCCTCGATCGCTCGATCTTCGGCATCTGGCGTGACGAGATGGACGTCCAGTACGTCGTCCGCCTCGACATCGTCGGCCCGGAGAACGCCGACCGCTGACCCGCGGCGGTATCCGCATCGGAACGACAACGGTTCCGTCCTTGCCGTCCCGCCATCCCGATGCTCCGCCCCGGCCGAACGCAAATCGGCCCCGGCGAACTCAGTCGCCGGGGCCGATTCGTGTGCCGACGTTCCCGCCGGCGGCGATCCCGTGAGGGGGTCGTCCGCCGGGGCCGGGGCGCTCAGTCGTCGATCGCTACGTCGTCATCGCTCGCGGAAGAGACGCCACGCATCCCGAGCTGCTCCCTCACCTTCGCCTCGATCTCCGACGCGATCTCCGGGTGCTCCTTCAGGAACGCCTTCGCGTTCTCGCGCCCCTGCCCGAGGCGAACATCGCCGTACGAGAACCAGGCGCCCGACTTCTCCACGATGTCGGTCTCCACACCGAGGTCGATCAGCAGCCCCGTGTGGCTGATCCCCTCGTTGAACATGATGTCGAACTCCGCCTGCTTGAACGGAGGCGCCACCTTGTTCTTCACGACCTTCACCCGCGTCCGGTTCCCGACCTGGTCCTGACCGTCCTTGATCGCCCCGATCCTGCGGATGTCCATCCGCAAGCTCGCGTAGAACTTCAGGGCCCGGCCCCCCGTCGTCGTCTCGGGGTTGCCGAACATCACGCCGATCTTCTCACGGATCTGGTTGGTGAAGATCACCGCGGTCCGCGACCGGTTCACCGCGCCGGTCAGCTTCCGCAGCGCCTGGCTCATGAGCCGCGCTTGGAGGCCGACGTGCGAGTCGCCCATCTCCCCCTCGATCTCCGCGCGCGGCACCAGCGCCGCCACCGAGTCGATGACCACCACATCCACGGCGCCGCTGCGGATCAACACCTCCGCGATCTCCAGCGCCTGCTCCCCGGTGTCCGGCTGGCTGACCAGCAGGTTCTCGACATCCACGCCGAGCTTGCGCGCGTACTCGATATCGAGCGCGTGCTCGGCATCGATGAACGCGGCCACCCCGCCCTGGCGCTGCGCATTCGCGATCACGTGGAGGCACAGCGTCGTCTTCCCGCTCGACTCCGGGCCGTAGATCTCGCTGATCCGACCCCGCGGGATCCCGCCGACGCCGATCGCCGCGTCCAGGTTGATCGCGCCCGTCGGGATCGCCTCCACGACGACCCTCGCGCCATCCGCGCCCATCCGCATGATCGAGCCCTTCCCGTGGGTCCGCTCGATCTGCGCGATCGCCACGCTCAGCGCCTTCCGCTTGTCCTCGCTGATTTCGACCGTTGGCATAGCTCCGCCTGTCTTCCTTCCCGTTCGAGTGCCGTTTCCAGGCCCGTCTTGCTACCCCGGCCGACGACCGCCGTTCCTGCGGTCACGGCCCAAAGATTCACGATTTTCTCTGCCACGGCAAGGTCGCGATCGGTCGCGAAAATGCGAGATCGGGACGGCCCCTGCCACGCGGCGACGCAATGCCGGGAACCGAGCCGAAATCCGTCGGAATTGGTCGCCGGGGACCGACCTCACCCGCGAAGGGCGGCGGCGAGGGCGGCTCCGGCGCGGGCGATCCCGTCGTCGTCCACGTCGAGGTGGGTGACGGCCCGGATCCGCCGGGCGCCGAACTGGCTCATCCTCACACCCGCCCGGTCGAGACGGGCGAGGACCGCGGCGGCGTCGAGGTCGTCGCGGAGGATGTCGATCATGACGATGTTCGTCTCGGGCGGCACGACCTCCAGACCCGGGACCGAGGCCGCGATTTCGGCAAGGTGCCGGGCGCGGCGGTGGTCCTCCGAGATCCGTTCGCGGTGGTGGTCGAGGGCGTAGAGGCCGGCGGCGGCGAGGATGCCCGCCTGGCGCATGGCGCCGCCGAGCCGGCGGCGGATCCGCCGCGCGCGCGCGATCGTCTCGGCCGATCCGGCGAGCATGGAGCCGACGGGGCATCCGAGCCCCTTGGAGAGGGAGACCATGACGGTGTCGGCCTCCGCGGCGAAATCGGACTCCGGGATCCCGGTTGCGGCGCTGGCGTTCCAGAGCCGCGCCCCGTCCAGGTGCACAGGGACCCCCTTCTCGACTGCGACGCGACGGATCGCGCGAAGGGTCTCGAGCGGGAGGACGCGTCCCCCTGCCGCGTTGTGTGTGTTCTCGAGACAGATGAGGGAGGTGCGAATCCCGAAGGGGCTCTCGGGACGGATCGCCGCGGTCACGAGTTCCGGGGTGAGGAGACCGTCGGGGGTCGGAACCGGGCGGAGCAGGATTCCTGCCCACTGAGCCGGGGCGGCATCCTCCCAGTCGAGAATGTGGCCGGTCGCCTCGATGACCGCCTCCGTCCCGGGCGAGGTGAGGGCGAGCACCGCGGTCTGATTGGCCATGATCCCGCTCGGGAAGAAGAGGGCCGCCTCCTTGCCGAGCAGATCCGCGACCCGTTCCTCGAGCCGTCGTACGGTCGGGTCGTCGCCGAGAGCATCGTCGCCGACCTCGGCGCGTGCGATCGCCTCGCGCATCGCCGGCGTCGGTCGAGTCACGGTGTCGCTGCGGAGATCGACGACCATCTGGGTGGGGTTCGGCGCCATGGCTCGGTCTCAGGCCTCGGTCGCGGCGGGGAGCACCCGCCCGCAATCGGCGCAGTAGCGGCTCCCTGGGGGGTTCGCGAAGTGGCATCGGCCGCACAGGGTACCCGCCCGCAGCGCGGCTCGGTAGCGGCTGACTTCGGCGTCGATGGCCGCGTCGTCGAGCAAGATCGTGGGGCGCGCCGCGGCGGCCCCGGTGTTGCCGCGGATCGCGGGCCAGAATGCGGCGGCAACGGCCACGCCTGCAATCAGCATGATCAAGATGAGCTCCATCCCCGAAACTTAGCACGCACGGAGTCGTCGCGCTACGGGGTACCTTCGGGTCGCGGTGCCGGCCGTACCTCGGCGTCGCGTCATGGCGGGCCCCCATTCGGCGCGGCGCCGGCGACGAGGGGGATCGCTCGGAGCAGCTCGGCGCAGCTCCAGGCCTGCGCGAAACACCCGCCGGGCGTGTGGGGCCTGTCCCCGGCGACGACCTCGGAGACGTGCCCGAGCCCCTCCTCGCCCAGGTGGTCGAGAACCGGGGCGAGGAGATCACGGGCCCGTGCCCTCGCGGCCGCACCGCCGTGGACTCTGAGGTAGGCCCGGATGAACGGCCCAAGCAGCCATGGCCATGCGGTACCGCAATGGTAGGCCGCGTCCCGTTCCTCTCGGGTTCCACCGTAATGCCCCTTGTAATGGGGGTCGGAGGGGGCGAGGGTGCGCACGCCGAGCGGAACGACCAGCTCGCGCTCCACCGCCGCGACCACTCCCCTCGCACGATCGAGGTCGATCGGCGCGTGGGGGAGCGCCGCCGCGAAGAGCTGGTTCGGCCGGAGCGATGCGTCGGGCCGCCCCTCGTCATCGATTCGGTCGTACAGGTAACGCCCCTCCTCGTACCAGAAGGCGGCGAACGCGGCCCGGACCCGCTCGGCGTCCTCGGCGAACCTCCCCGGGTCCCCCCCTGCCGCCCCAGCCAGCGTGGCCGTCCTGCGGAGCGCGTTGTACCATAGCGCGTTGATCTCGACCGCTTTCCCATCGCGCGGCGTAACGACCCACCCGTCGACCTTCGCGTCCATCCAGGTGAGTTGCACGCCGGGCTCGCCCTGGCGGACCAGCCCGTCGTCCTCCATGCGGATCCCGAACCGGGTGCCCCGGCGGTACGCCTCGACGATCTCGCGGACCGCGGGCCAGAACTCGCCCGCCTCGCCGCCGGCATCGGCGAGGGCGCCCACGGCCTCGACGAACCAGAGGGGTGCGTCCGCCGCGTTGTAGTGGTCGTCGGGGACGTCGCCTCCGTGGTCCGGGAACCGGTTGGGGATCAGGCCGTCCCTCAGGTGGGTGGCGAAGGTGCGCAGGACCGAGGCGGCGAGGTCGGTGCGGCCCATGGTGAGGAAGAGGCCGGGAATCGAGATCATCGCATCTCGCCCCCAGTCGGCGAACCACGGGTAGCCGGCGATGATGGTGCGTTCCCCGTCCCGCGACACGACGAAGTCCTCCGCGGCCACCGCGAGCCGCGCCCCCAGCTCGGCGAGGCGTGGGTCGCCGACGCCCAGAGCACCGCCTCGCTCCGCCGCTCGGCGCCGCCGGGCTCGCTCCTCGGCGGCCCACCCCGCCGCGCCCCCGATCGCCACGGGCGACGTTCCACAGGCCAGGATCCATGGCCGATCCGGCTCGAGGCGAGCGGTCAGGATCCCGGGGTTGTAGAGGTCCTCCCGGTCGTCGAGGCCCCTCTCGGTCTCTCTCGGATAGACGGTTTGGCGATACCAGAACCCCGTGTCCCGCCACTCCCCACCGGTGTGGGAGATCACCAGCGGCGGGATCCCCGGGTACGGGCGGTAGGCGATGCACCCCGGCGCCGCCTCCGCCCTCGCGGCGACACCGTCGTTCTCGAAGATGAGGGAGTGGAAGTCCCGCCCCGCGACGAGGGGCCGCACCTCCAGGACCGCTGGTCCACCGGAAACGCGGTACATGACGACCACCGCGCCGGGCCGCCGGGCCAGGAAGAGCGCTTTCGTCAGCTCGACGCCGCCCAGACGGTACCGCCAGATCGGCCACGGATCGAGGCGGAACGACTCGAGGCAACGGTATCCGCGGGGATGCACGGCGTCCGGATAGACGTTCGCGCCGAGTTCGAAGCTGCGGCCGTCCGGCAGGTGCACCGCCTCCTCCAGGCGAGAGAGGAGGATGACCCGGTCCGTGGGAGGGCGCCGCGCAACGACGAGCACACCGTGGTAGCGGCGGGTGTTGGCCCCCACGGCCGTCCCGGAAGCGTACCCGCCCCGCCCGTCGGTCTCGATCCACTCGAGTCGGCTGCCGGTCTCGAAGTCGTGGAGCCGCTCGCCCGGCACGACGATCGGTCCCGGCACGCTCATCGGCGGGGCGACGTCACCGGCTGTGCACCGCCAGCGCGAGTCCCGCCAGGAGGCCCGCACCATCCCAGGCGAGGTCCCTGGCGCTGATCCGATCGCCGCGCGCCCTGTCGTGGATCTCCTTCCCGACCCCCGCAGCGACGACGGCTGCCGTCGTCAGGACGAGTGCCGGCCCCTGGTCGAGGCCGACCGTCCGTGCCGCGCCGTACGTGAACCCGGTCGCGGCGAGGGACAGGAAGAAATGGCGGAATTTGTCCTCACCGAACCACGGGTCCGGTACCTCCGGCCGAATCGCCGGCGAGGCGCCGAGCGTGAGCTGGAAGGCGAGGACGAGAGGAGGGAGTGGGTTCATGACGACCGTCGCGAGAGTCCGTAGACAAGAGAGGCGCACGGCCCCATCGGCATTCCCCGCCGATTCAAGACTCGCGCCTACGATGCGATCCACGCCCGCGCGGCCCCGATCGCACGGCGCCACCCGGCGACCAATGCGTCGCGGTCGGACGCCGCCATGACCGGCGTGAACCTCACGTTCTCGCGTTGAGCGGCTTGGAACGCCTCCGCACTCGGCCATACGCCGACGGCGAGGCCGGCCAGAGCGGCCGCCCCCAGCGCCGTCGACTCGACGAGGGCCGCTCGACGCACCGGGCGCCCGAGCACGTCGGCCTGGAACTGCATGAGCCAGTCGTTGCGGGTGGCACCGCCGTCCACGGCCAGGTCCGGCGCGACCACGCCGGCATCCGCCTCCATCGCCTCCAGCACCTCGGCCGTCGAGTAGGCCATCGCCTCGAGCGCGGCGCGCGCAAGGTGTGCACGACCCGTCCCGCGGGTGAGCCCGACGATCGTCCCTCGCACCTCCGGCTCCCAGTGCGGCGCGCCCAAGCCGACGAAGGCCGGGACGAAGTACACCCCCTCGTTCGACGGGATCGACCGGGCCAGGGCCTCCGTCTCCGCCGCGCCGCCGATGATCCCGAGCCCGTCCCGGAGCCACTGGACCGCCGCCCCGGCGACGAAGATCGAGCCCTCGATCGCATAAGCCGGCTCGCCTCGTGGCCCGCACGCGACCGTCGTCACCATCCCCCGCTCCGACCGGATGCGCTCCCGGCCCGTGTGGAGGAGCAGGAACGCCCCCGTCCCGTACGTGTTCTTCGCCAGCCCCGCCGACCAGCACCCCTGGCCGAAGAGCGCCGCCTGCTGGTCCCCCGCCACCCCGGCGACCGGGATCGCCGCGCCGAAGATCGATGCCTCGGTCTCGCCGAAGTCGCCGCTCGATGGCCGGACCTCCGGGAGCACGGCCCGCGGAACCCCGAAGAGGCCGAGCAGCTCGTCATCCCAATCCAGTCGCTCGATGTCGAAGAGAAAGGTCCGGGAGGCATTCGTCGGGTCCGTCGCATGGACCCGGCCGCCGGTCAGCTTCCAGACCAGCCAACTGTCGATGGTACCGGCGGCCAGCTCCCCCGCCTCCGCCCTCTCCCGGGCGCCGGGCACGTTCTCCAGGAGCCACTCGAGCTTGGTCGCCGAAAAATACGGGTCGACGACCAGCCCCGTCCGATCGCGCACACGCGCCCCCCACCCCGACTCGTCGATTTCCCGGCACCTCGCCGCCGTCCGTCGGTCCTGCCAGACGATCGCGCGATGCACCGGCCGCCCCCTCGCGCGGTCCCAGAGGACCGTCGTCTCCCGCTGGTTCGTGATCCCGATCGCCGTCGGCAGCGCTCCCGCCGAGGCCACCGCCTCCCGCGCGACCCGGAGCGTGACCTCCCAGATCTCGTCGGCGTCGTGCTCGACCCACCCGGCTCGCGGGAAGTGTTGCGTGAACTCGGAGTACGCGCGGCCGACGATCTCGCCGCTCTCGTCCACGACGAGGCAGGTCGTCCCCGTCGTACCCTGGTCGATCGCGAGGACGGCAGGCATGACGACCCTCCTTTTTCAATGGGATCAAGTCGAGGCGACGGCCCCGACCGCCGCGAGGAGCGACTCGGCGAAGGGCGGTCGCAGCACCCCCCGGTCCGTGATCATCGCCGTCACGAGCGACGCCGGGGTGACGTCGAACGCCGGAGAGTGGACGCGGACGGTCGCGGGCGCCGTTTGGCGGCCGAAGCCCCGACGCACCTCGTCGGGGTCCCGCTCCTCGATCGGGATCGCCGCCCCCGTCGGCGTCGCGAGGTCGATCGTGCTCGTCGGCGCGGCCACGTAGAAGGGGATCCCGTGGTGCCGCGCGAGCACTGCCAACGTGTACGTCCCGATCTTGTTGGCGACGTCACCGTTGGCCGCGATCCGGTCCGCCCCCACGATCACCAGGTCGACCCGGCGGTTGGCAAAGAGCGAGCCCACGACGGTGTCGGCGACCACGGTCACGTCGATCCCGGCCCGGTCCAGCTCCCAGGCGGTGATCCGGCTCCCCTGAAGGAGCGGCCGCGTCTCACCGGCGTAGACCCGCACGTCGCGCCCCGCGGCATGCGCCGTATAGATCGGCGCCAGCGCCGTGCCCATCCCACCGGTCGCCAGCGCCCCGGCGTTGCAGTGCGTGAGCACCCGGACCGGCCCCTCCGGGAGGACCGTCAACCCCTGCTCGCCGATCCGTCGGCACATTGCGCGGTCTTCCTCGAGGATCGCCGTCGCCTCGTCGCGGAGCGCCCGGGCGACCTCCTCGGGCGCCGCCGATTCCAGCGCCGAGGCACGACGACGCAGCCGATCGAGCGCCCAGAAGAGGTTCACCGCCGTCGGCCGTGTCGCGGCGAGGAGCGCGTGCGCCTCTTCGAGCGCAACCCGGAACTCTGTCGCCGGGCCGCGGGCGAGCTTCGCCGCCTCCACCGCGAGCCCCATCGCCGCCGCGATCCCGATCGCGGGCGCGCCCCGAACGCGCAGCGCTCGAATCGCCTCCGCGACCCCCGCCGCACTCTCGAGCCGGAGACGGACCTCCGCCTCCGGGAGCCGCGTCTGGTCGAGGAGGTCGACCGCCGCGCCGTCGTCGCTCCAGCGCACCGCCTCAGGGTACCCCGGATCAGCGGAGCGGCTCGAATCCATGGAAGTTGTACCGCCAGCCGAGGGCACGGAAAAGCGAGATCATTCGGGCGATCGGCAGCCCCATGACGGCGAAGAAGTCCCCTTCGATGAACTCGACGAGGGTGGCCCCGTACCCCTGGATCCCGTAGCTCCCGGCTTTGTCCATGGGCTCGCCGGTCTCCACGTATTCCCGGGCCGTCTTCTCGTCGAACGGCTTGAAGCGGACGCGGACTCCCTCGACCGAGCTCTCGAGCCTCCCTCCGGGAGCCGCCACGGCGATCCCCGTCTCGACCCGGTGCTCCCTTCCCTGAAGCCGCAGGAGCGTCTCGACCGCGTTTTCCCGGTCCCGCGGCTTGCCGAGGATCTCGCCGTCGACCACCACGAGGGTGTCGCTCCCCACGACCAGCGCATCCGGCCGGAGCGTCGCAACCGCTTCCGCCTTCTCGCGGGCGAGACGCTCCGCGAAGAGGGCCGGCGGCTCACCCTGGTGCGTCGACTCGTCGACCTCCGCAGGAAGGATCTCGAAGCTCAGGCCAAGCATCTCGAGGAGCTGAGCCCGCCGCGGCGATCGGGACGCCAGGACCAGCGGCGGAATCCGGACCCCGCTCTTCGGGGCGCGCTCGGGTTGCATCAGGAGAGTGCTCACCGCTCCAGGACGAGGGTAACGGGACCGTCGTTCACCAGCTCGACCTCCATCATCGCGCCGAACTCGCCCGTCTCGACCGGCCCGGGAGCGATCTCCCGAAGGATCGACACGAAACGCTCATAGAGCGGGATCGCCACGACGGGGGGCGCCGCCTCCGTGAAGCTCGGCCGCCTCCCCTTCCGCGCATCGCCATAGAGGGTGAATTGGCTGACGACGAGGATGCCCCCGCCGATCTCGCCGAGCGAGAGGTTCATCTTCCCTTCGGCATCCGGGAAGAGGCGCAGACCGACCACCTTGTCGGCCATCCATTGCAGGGTCTCTTCATGATCACCTTCGCGGAACCCCACCAACAGGAGGTAACCCCGCCCGATCTCCCCGGTGACCCGCCCTTCGACCGTCACCCTGGCTCGCGAAACGCGTTGCAGAACGATACGCATGTACGAATCCTGTCCCCGCGTCGGGCTGATCGCACGGGAGTCGGAGCGTCCCGATCTCCCCCGCCCGCGCCGTGACGCTACTCCACCGTGACCGACTTCGCCAGGTTCCGCGGCATGTCCACGTTGCACCCCCGCATCACGGCGATGTGGTACGCCAGGAGTTGGAGGGGAATCGTCGCGAGGATCGGCGTCAGGATGTCGATCGTCTGCGGGATCGTGATCAGATGATCGACCATCCCGGCCAGCTCGTCGTTCCCGTCCGTCACCACCGCGATCACTCGACCGCCCCGCGCCCTCACCTCTTCGATGTTCGAGACGATCTTGTTGTAGACGGCGTCGTTCGGCGCGATCACGACGACCGGCATGTTCTCGTCGATCAGCGCGATCGGGCCGTGCTTCATCTCGGCGGCCGGGTAGCCCTCCGCGTGGATGTAGCTGATCTCCTTCAGCTTGAGCGCCCCCTCCAGCGCCGTCGGGAAGTTGTAGCCCCGCCCGAGGTAGAGGAAGTTCGGCGCATCCTTGTACGTCCGGGCCAGCTCTCGGATCGCGTCGTTCAGCTCGAGCACCTGCTCGACCTGCTCCGGGAGGCGACGCAGCGCGCGGATGATCTCCCGCCCCTGCAGGCTCGAGAGATGCCGCAGCCGCCCCAGCATGACGGTGAAGAGCGTGAGGACGAGGACCTGGCTCGTGAACGCCTTCGTCGATGCCACACCGATCTCCGGTCCGGCATGCAGATAGATCCCGAAGTCCGTCTCCCTCGCGATCGTGCTCCCCACCACGTTGACGATACCCATCACCCGCGCGCCGCGTTGCTTCGCCTCCCGCAGCGCCGCGAGCGTGTCCGCCGTCTCCCCCGACTGGCTGATCACGATGACGAGCGTCCTCTCGTCGACGATCGGGTTGCGATAGCGGAACTCCGATGCGTACTCCACCTCCACGGGGATGCGCGCGAGCTCCTCGAGCATGTACTCGCCGATCAACGCGCTGTGCCACGACGTGCCGCACGCCGTGATCACGATGTTGTCGATCCCCAGGAGCTCGTCGCGGGACAGCGTCACGCCCCCCAGCCGGACATTCCCGTCCTCCTCGAGGAGCCGCCCCCGCATCGCGTTGCGGAGCGTCTCGGGCTGCTCGAAGATCTCCTTCAGCATGAAGTGCTCGTGGCCGCCCTTCTCGATCGCCTCGAGGTCCCACGAGACATGGTCGATCTCCTTCGAGACGACGCCGCCCTTCAACGAGAGGGTTTCGTAGCCGTCCTTCGTCAGGACCGCCATTTCCCCGTCGTCCAGGTAGATCACACGGCGGGTATGGGCGAGGATCGCCGCGACATCGCTTGCCACGTAGTACTCGCCACGCTCGCCGATCCCGAGGAGCAGCGGACTCCCCCGCCGGGCCACCACAATCCGGTCCGGCTCGTGGCTACTCAGGATGGCCAACCCGTAGGTCCCCTCGATCTGCCGGAGCGCCGCGCGGACCGCCTCCTCCAGCGACCCGGCGTACGCCTCCTCGATCATGTGCGCGACGACCTCGGTATCCGTCTCCGTGCGGAAGGTGTGACCCAGGGCTTCGAGCTTCTGGCGCAGCGTCCCGGCGTTCTCGATGATCCCGTTGTGCACCACGGCGAACCGCCCGGCGCAGTCCACGTGCGGGTGCGCGTTGTTCGTCGTCGGCGCTCCGTGCGTCGCCCACCGGGTGTGCGCGATGCCGATCGTCCCGACCGGCGCCCCGCCGTCCCGGAGGATCCGCTCGAGCTCGGCGATCTTCCCCGCCGCCTTGCGCGTTTCTACGCGACCGTCCACGAGGACGGCGAGCCCCGCGGAGTCGTAGCCGCGGTACTCCAGGCGCCGAAGCCCCTCCACGAGGATCGGCACGGCCGTCCGGTCACCGATGTATCCGACGATCCCGCACATCGCTGGTGCCCCCCAGAGTTCTTCGTGATAAGGTGGTGGCCGCCCAGGATCTCGGTGCAAGAGCCCGGCCCGACCGGGATCATGGATGGTTCGCTCAGGATGGGACGCGCGTCTGGGCCAACGCCTCGCGGACACGCTCGACCAGAGCCCGCGCTTCCGACGCCGTCGGCGCCTCGGCGATGATCCGCAGGATCGGCTCCGTCCCCGACGGGCGCAGATGCACCCACCGCGCCTCCGCCGGCCACGAGAGCCTCAGGCCGTCCTGGCGGTCGATCTCCGGCGCGCCGAGCGTCGACTCCAGCAATCCGTACGTATCGTCCAGTGACCCGCCCCGCCGCGGCAGCTTGTCCTTCACGATCACGTACGACGGCAGCTCCGCGACCAGCTCGGAGAGGCGGCCGCCGGTCTCGAGGAGGAGCTGGAGCACGAGTGCGGCCGCGACGGCGGCATCGCGCGTGAGGTGAACATCCGGGAGGATCACCCCCCCATTCCCCTCCCCGCCGATCGCCGCGCCCACGGCTTGCATCCGGCGGGCCACGTTGATCTCCCCGACCGGCGCCCGATGGATCGGGACGCCTGCCCGCGCGGCGACATCCTCGAGCACCCGGCTCGTCGAGAGATTGGTCACGACCGGCGCCTTGCGATGCCCGAGCACGACCGTCGCGGCGAGGGCCAGCGTCAGGTCCTCGCCGATCGCCCGGCCCGCGTCGCTCACGATGGAGAGCCGATCCGCATCCGGGTCCGTCGCCAACCCGATGTCCGCGCCGGATTCCCGGACCAGGCGCTCGAGCTCGCCGAGGTTCTCGGCGACCGGCTCCGGCTCTCGCGGGAACCGCCCGTCCGGCTCGAGGTTGAGCCCGACGACCTCGCAACCGAGCTCCTCGAGGAGTCCGGGGAGGAGCACCGCGCCGGCGCCGCGGATGCAGTCGAGCGCGACGCGGAACCGCCTCCGACGCAGCCCCTCCACATCCAGGAACGGGATGCCGAGCACCGCCGCGCGATGCCGGTCCACCGCCGCATCGTCCGTCGAGACGCCGCCGATCGCATCCCACCCCGCCCGGGGGATCGGCCGATCCGCCACGTAGGCGCGCATGCGCGGCCCTTCGTCGGCATCCAGGAACATCCCGACCGAAGATGCGAACTTGAGGGCGTTCCACTCCACCGGATTGTGACTCGCCGTCACCACGATCGCGCCCGCCGCGCCGTGATGGCGAATCGCGTAGAGCGTCGTCGGCGTCGGCGCGAGGCCGATGTCGACGACGTCGCACCCCACGGACTGGAGTGCGGCGGTCGCCACCCGAGCGAACATCGGCCCGGAGGTCCGCGAGTCCCGGCCCAGGACGACACGGGGCCGCTCCGACCGGCCCTCCCTCAGATAGGCGCCGAACGCGGCCGCGAACCTCGCCACGATCTCGGGCGTGAGGGCCTCGCCGACCCTCCCGCGCACGCCCGAGACACTCACCATGAGGTCATCGGGGATCTCGAATGCCATGCGATTCCTCCACCATGAAAAAGGGCCGCCGCCCGCGGTCGCGTACGTCCTACCCGGGTCCGCAACCTAGACGAGCGCGCCACGAAGGGTCAACCCCGATCGTCATCCTAGGGAAGTCCATCGACCAGCAGCGACTCGATCGCCGCCGGGTTCTCGGCGTTGAGCCAGTGACCACCCTCCACACGGTGCAGGATCACTTGCCCGTTCCTGCGTCCCGCCGCCTCGATCCTTCGGCACGCATCCTCCGTGAGGACATCCGACCCTTCGGCCTTCACGAATCGGATCTCCACCCCGGGCGGTGGGAACTCCACCACATCCCAGAGGTCGGTACGGAAGAAATCCAGGAGCATCGCCTCCATGGCGTCGAAATCGAGGCGCCAGCGATAGATCCCCCCATCGGTCGCCTCCACGTTCGTCGCCATCCACTGCGCCACCGGCGTCGCGATCCCCTCGCCCTCGAGCGCGCGCACTGCGGCGTCCCTGCTCGGGAACGGGCCGGGGTGCCGCCGAACGATGGCGAGCATCTCCGCCGCGCTCCCCGACGGCTCCCTCGCCGACGGGGTCGAGTCGATGATCCAGAGCTGACGAACCTTGTCAGGGTGGCGGCGGGCATACGCGAGCGCGACCTTGCCCCCGAAGGAGTGTGCCAGGATCGCGTCCGTCGGTACGCCGATCGCTTGCGAGAGCGCAGCGACATCCTCCGCCGCGGCGTCGATCGTGTGCGGCAGCGGGAACCCGCGCGAGGCGCCGTGCTCCCGCAGGTCGACGAGCTCCGCCCCCCAATCCGGACGCTCGCGGACCACCCGCCGCACCACCGATCCCCAGTTCCGCCCGGCCCCGTAGATGCCGTGCAGGACGTACAGCCACTTCCCGGGCGACGCCCCCGGCGCCACGACCCGATCGTGATGGAGCACCCGATCCGACACCGCTCCCCCTGCTTCGTTCCCGGTTCCATCCCCCGCCGGCCACTTCCGGCACCCACCCATTCGGCGCCGGCGCGACACGCCGTCGCGCAGAGACCCGGGCCCCGGCCGGCGCAGGAAGATACGGCCGTCGCGGGCGCCCGTCACCCCCGTTGCCCGCTCGACCGCCACCCTCTAACTTTTCGGCTCGCCCTCGCACCTCTCCCTCAACCCTGCTTCCCATGAGCGATCGAGAGCAGCGTTTCGCGACGCGCGCGGTCCACGCCGGCCAGAAGCCCGACCCGACGACCGGCGCGATCATGCCTCCGGTCTACCAGACCTCGACGTACGCCCAGGAGGCCCTCGGCAAGCCCCGCGGCGGATACGAATACGCGCGTGTCCAGAACCCGACGCGCGAGGCGCTCGAGGCAAACGTGGCCGCCCTCGAGGGTGGCCGCCACGGGGTGGCCTTCGCCAGCGGGATCGCGGCCATCGAGGCGATCGTCAAGCGACTCTCCGCCGGCGATCACGTGGTGAGCGAGGAGAACACCTACGGCGGCACGACCCGCCTCTTCAACCAGGTGCTTCAGCGGCTCGGGATCACCTTCACCTACGTCGATTCGCGCGACCCGGAGGCCGTCCGCAAGGCGGTCCGGCCCGAGACGAAGCTGATCTACGTTGAAACACCGACGAACCCGATGATGCGCCTCTGCGACCTGCGCGCGATCGCCGCCATCGCCCGGGACGCCGGGATCCATCTCGCGGTCGACAATACCTTCGCGTCCCCCTACAACCAGCGGCCGCTCGAGCTCGGCGCGACGATCGTCGTCCACTCCAGCACCAAGTACCTGAACGGCCACTCCGACGTGATCGGCGGGATCGTCGTCACCGACGACGACGAGGTCGCGCAAGACCTCCGCTTCCTCCAGAAGGCGGCCGGGGCCGTGCCGGGGCCCTGGGACTGCTGGCTCGTGCTCCGCGGAACCAAGACGCTGCACCTCCGGATGGAGGCGCACAACCGCAACGGCCAGCGCATCGCGGAGTTCCTCGAGAACCACCCCGCCGTCGGGCGGGTGTACTATCCGGGGCTGCCCTCCCACCCGCAGTACGACTTGGCCCGGAGCCAGATGCGGGGGTTCACCGGGATGATCAGCATGGACCTTGGCTCGATCGACAGGGCTCGAAAGGTCGTCGAGCGGACCCGCATCTTCACCCTCGCCGAAAGCCTCGGCGGCGTGGAGAGCCTCATCGGGCACCCGGCGCTACAAACCCATGCCGCCGTCCCGAAGGAGCGCCGCGAGGCGATGGGCATCACCGACGGCCTCGTCCGCCTCTCCGTCGGGATCGAGGACGTCGAAGACCTTATCGAGGACCTCGACCAGGCCCTTCGCGGAATCTGACCTCTTCGAGAGCGGGTAAGATTCGGACGCGGGCGTTGCGGATCGTGGCGCCCGCGTTTGCATGGGAGGACGGAGGGGGCGGCTGCGCGGATCGCGATCGCCTTGAATGTCCCCCACGCGCGCACGGGAAATCTCATGGCCTGGCGGATCTGGAGCTCGAAGCGCTCATGTCCCCCACGCGCGCGCACGGGAAATGTCCGGCCGTCCGCTCGCTGCGAATCCGGTGGGGCGCAGATCTCCTCGATGGCCGCTCGGCGCTACCGTCCGGGCCCATCGCGCCCCTCCCGGGCGGCCTCATCGAAACATCCGCACCCCTCCGGCCGTATTGGAGGGACACGATCGAAACCCCGTGGGCCGCGTTTCCGCCGCCACGGGCGTGTCCGGCGGGGCGCGGAGCTCCGCCTCGAAAAACGGAGCATCGCCATGCCCGAGTCCAACGAGATCCGACCGCCCCGCCGCATCCTGACGGCCATCTCGCCGCACGCCTGGGAGCACCCCGCCGATCGCGCCGCACTCGCGGCGCTCCGACGCGTCCCGGCATTCGACGAGGTACTCCGCAGGATCTTCGGCATTCTCGGGGAGAAGCCGATCCGCCTCGCCTTCCAGGCCAACGCCGTCCGGGTCTCGCACCGGCAGTTCCCGCACGTTCACCAACGGTACCTCGACGTGCTCCAGACGCTGGACGCACCCGAGCACTACGAGCTGTATGTCTCGCAGACCCCGCTGGTCAACGCCGGGGCCTACGGGCTGGACAGGCCCTTCATCGTGCTGAACTCCGGGAGCCTCGCCCTCCTCGACGAGGAGGAGCTGACCTTCCTCCTGGGCCACGAGCTGGGCCACATCCTCTCGGGCCACGTGCTGTACCGAACAATGACGGTCGTCCTCCTGCGCCTCGCCCAGCAGGGGTTCCCCATCGTCGGGCTCGCGGCCCGGGCGGTCCTCCTCGCTCTTCTCGAGTGGGGCCGCAAGAGCGAGCTCTCCGCCGACCGCGCGGGACTGCTCGCCGTCCAGCACCCGAACGCGGCGCTCCACACGATGCTCAAGCTCGCCGGGGGCGGGGGCCGGGAGGAGACCGACCTGAACGAGTTCCTGGCTCAGGCGGATCAGTACCGCACGGGAGGGGATATCGCGGACTCCGTCTTCAAGGTCCTCAACCTCATGATGGCCACGCACCCGTTCCACGTCCTCCGTGCCGCAGAGCTACGCGACTGGATCGAGGCCGGCGAGTACGACCGCATTCTCCGCGGCGAGTACCGGCGCCGCGATGATAGGCCTGGCCCCTATGCCGAGGATCTCGCCGCCGCCGCTCGCGCCTACGCCGAGGAGGCGAAGTCGGTCGTCGAACAGGTCGGCGCCGCCGCACGCCGCATGCGGGATGCGTTTGCCGAAGGGTTCCGGCGACCTTAACTTTCCTGCATGAAGATCCTCATCATCGGAAACGGAGGCCGGGAGCACGCGCTGCTCTGGCGGCTGCGCCAGGATGCTCCCGGCGCGACGTTCTACATCACGCGAGGGAACGGCGGCACGGCGGAACTCGCCACCTCCCTCCCCTTCGACCCTACCGACGCCCCCGGCCTCGCGGCCTGGGCCGAAGCGAACGCCATCGACCTCACCGTCGTGGGCCCCGAGGCCCCGCTCGCCCAGGGGATCGTCGATCTCTTCGTTCGACGCGGGCTCGCCATCTTCGGGCCGACCCGCGGCGCTGCGGCGATCGAGGCATCGAAGGCCTACGCCAAGAGCCTGATGCGCCGGGCGGGAGTTCCGACCGCGGCCTTCGCCTCCTTCACGGATGCCGAGGCCGCCGAGGCCTTCATCCGCGATCGCGGCGCACCGATCGTCGTGAAGGCGTCCGGCCTTGCCGCGGGAAAGGGCGCCGTCGTCTGCGAAACCGTCGAGGACGCCATCGGCGCCGCCCGCGGGATGCTTCGCGAACGGGCGTTCGGAGAGGCCGGCGCCGAAGTCGTCGTCGAGGAGTACATGGAGGGAGAAGAGCTCTCGGTCTTCGCCCTCTGCGACGGCCGGGACGCGATCCCGATGCTCCCGGCCCAGGATCACAAACGGATCGGCGAAGGGGACACCGGGCCGAACACCGGCGGGATGGGCGCCTACGCGCCGGTCTCCCTCGTCGATCGCCCCCTCCTCGAGCGCGTCCGCCGCGAGATCCTGCTTCCGACCCTCGCCGCACTCGCCGAGGACGGCCGCCCCTTCCAGGGGCTCCTCTACGCCGGGCTCATGCTCACGGCGGAGGGGCCGAAGGTCGTCGAGTTCAACGCGCGGTTCGGCGATCCGGAGACGCAGGTCGTACTCCCGCTCCTCGGCTCGTCGCTCCTCGATCCCATGCTCGCCGTCGCCCGGGGGGACACCTTGACGCCCTACTCCCTCGAGTGGCGCCCCGGAGCCGCGCTGACTACCGTCCTCGCCGCCGCCGGCTACCCGGGCGCCTACACCCGCGGCGACGAGATCACGATCCCGGACTGGGTCCGGGACGCCGACGACCTCATCATCTTCCACGCCGGAACCACCCGCGAGGACGGGAGGCTGGTCACGTCCGGAGGGCGAGTCCTTGCCGTGACCGCCATCGCCCCCACGATCGAGCGTGCCGCGGAAAGGAGCCGCGCTGCGGCCGAGGCGATCGACTTCAAGGGGAAGCAGTTCCGTAGGGACATCGGCTGGCGGGAGTTGCAGCGCCATGCCCGAACTCCCTGAAGCGGAGACGATCGTCAGAGACCTTCGCGACCGGATCGTCGGCCACGCCGTCACCGGCATCGCCGTCATCCGCCCCGACATCCTCGCCCCAGGACTCACCCGCGACCACCTCGACGCCTCGCTCGCCGGTTACCGGATCCTCGCCGTTGACCGGCGAGCGAAGAACATCGTCCTTCGCTTCGACACCGGCCGCATCCTCCTCGTCAACCTCGGGATGACCGGAAGGCTCGTCCTCGACGACTCGCCACGCGCGGCCGAGCTTCGCCACGTCGCGGTCCGCTTCGGGCTCGACGACGGCCGCACCCTCCTCTACGACGACATCCGCCGCTTCGGCCGGATGGAGCTGCACTCGCCCGAATCCTGGGCCGAGCGCGACGCGACTCTCGGCACCGAGCCGCTTTCGGAGGACTTCACCGCCGAGCGGCTCTTCGAGATGACCCGCGGGACCCGGGTCCCCCTCCGCAACTGGCTGCTCGATCAGCGAAAGGTGGCGGGCGTCGGCAACATCTACGCCAATGAAGCCCTCTTCCGCGCCGGCCTGCACCCCGCGCGCCCCGCCGGCTCGATCGATCTCGAGGAGGCGGCTCGGCTGAGGGATGCGATCCGCAACGTGCTCGAAGAGGCGATCGAGGCGCGGGGTACCACCTTCAGCGACTACCGGGATGCGAGTGGAGAGGCCGGCGCCTACGAGCCCCGACTTCGGGTCTACGGTCGCGAGGGTCGGCCGTGCCCCGTCTGCGGCACCCCGCTCCAACGCATCGTGATCTCCAATCGTTCGGCCTTCTTCTGCCCGCGGTGTCAGAAATGACACGCTGAGAGGTCTCGTGAGCAGTACCCAGGAGCTCCGGCAGTACGTCCGGGCCCACGCCGAAAATCGACCCGGGATCTACCGCATGCGCGGCCCCGGTGGAGAAATGCTCTACGTCGGGAAGTCGATCCGCGTGAGGACCCGCCTGCTCTCCTACTTCCGCGCCACGCGAGGGGAGAAGGCCGCCGAGATCATCGCCCACACCCACAGCATCGATTGGGAGTACGTGCCCAGCGAGTTCGCCTCGCTCCTCGCCGAGCTCCGCGAGATCAAGCGGTGGCGCCCGATCTACAACGTCGAACACAAGCGAGACCGACAGTACTGCTTCATCAAGTTGACCCGTGACCGCGCGCCCCGGCTCCTTGTCGTCGGGGACGCGGCCCTGGACGGCGGAATCTATTTCGGTCCGTTCCGCGGCCGAACCCGCGTCCGGGAGGCGATCCGGGAACTCTCGGATCTCCTGGAGCTCCGGGACTGCGCCGGCTCCATCCCCATCAAGTACGCGGACCAGCCGGATCTCTTCGGTCACGTCGACTCGCCACGTTGCATCCGAGCGGAGCTCCGGCGCTGTCTGGCGCCCTGTGCGGGGCACTGCACGCGCGCCGAGTACTTCGAACGCGTCGAGCTCGCCCTGCGCTTCCTCGAGGGCGACGCCGACCGACCCCTCGCCATCCTGGCAGAACGCATGCGACTCGCGGCGGAGCGGCTGCAGTTCGAGTACGCGGCCACCCTGCGCGACCGCGCCGCACGGCTGGATGCCGTGCGCCAGGAGCTCATCGCCCTGCGCGACTCGGTCGGCGGCCTCACGTTCCTCTACCCCGTCGCCGGTCATGGAGGCGACGACCGCCTCTACCTGATCCATCGAGGCGCGATCCTCGCCGAGTTCGCGGGCCTTGCGAGCCCTGCCGATCGCGAGGCCGCCGTCGCCCGTTGCCGCGTGCTCATAGAACAGGCGGCCACCTCCCCGCCCCACGTCCACCCCACCAAGGTCCCCGAGATCCTCCTCGTCGCCCGGTGGTTCCGCCTCCGGCCGGAGGAACGGGCGAAGACCCTGCCCATCGACGCCCTCGCCGAGCTCCGCCCATCCGCCTGACCGCTGGCTCCGATCCTGCACTCCGGTCCACACGATGGCCGGCTTCGCAGGATCGGGGGTATGGCATCGAGAGGCACGCGGATCCACGGATCGAGACTCGCCATCTTCGCGTCGATGCTCCTCGGCGCCTGTGCGGCCGAGCCCGTCGGGCCGACGGACACGCCATCCGGACCCTGGGCATGGGTCGAATCGACAGGCGGAATCAGCGAGATCCACTGGACCCCAGATTCCGCGGGGCGCCACCTCACCTTCTACTTCCACCGCGAGGGGGTCCTCACCGTCTACTCGGATACCGGGATCGCCGCGCGTACCGGCTTCCGCGTCGAGCGCGGGACCGGCGAATCGGCCCGAGATACCGTGACGCTCCGCTACAATGAACCGCTCTCGGTCTTCTCGTTCGTCCCCCGGCTCGAACACCAGCGCGTGATCCGAATCGACGGGGACACGCTCATCCTCGCCGATCCATGTTGCGACCGTTATCGCCACACCTTCGTGCGGATTCATTGACACCGCGCGATCGCCCTGGCCCTCACGGGCGGATCAGGCTCGATGCGAACCCGACGATGAGAGCCGCACCGAAGAAAGCGGGCGGAAGCAGCACGACGGCGGCCAGGGGACCCCGTGGGGATGCCGATCGCGTGGACCAGGAGAGAGCGTTGCGGGCGAAGCCCGCGAGACCCAGCACCCAAACGACGGCTGCGGTCCATGCCGCCGCCGGCTCGCCCCCTGCCCGGGTCAGGTGGAAGATCCCGGCGAGCAATAACGCGGCGTCGGTCACGAGCCGGCGCTCCACCGGCGTGATCCGATGCGATAGGTGCAGGGCCCAGAGCAGGTAGGCGACGAGCACACCCGCGACCAGCGGTGAGCTCCGGAAGGCATCGTCCATCGAAGCGCTCGCGAGGAGGGTCCCGCGCGGCGCCGACGGAAAATTTCGTGCCGTGAAGACTGGGCCGGCGCCCCGGCTAGATCTCGAGGATCCGGACCTCGGCCCGACCGGCCGACAGGTCGACGAGCGCGATGGAGGGGGTGAGATTGAACCGGACGGGCCCGGCGGCGCCCGGGTTGATCACCAGCCGGCCCTCCGACCGGTCGACGAGGGCCCGGTGGGTATGCCCGTAGACGATCACGTCGGCATCCGGGTATGCCGCACGCAGCACGTCCGGCTTCGGCGATCCGTGCTGGTGCCCGTGCACGACCCGGATCCGCAATCCTTCGATCTCGAGCACGGCCGTCTCCGGGACGCGCGCCCGAATGTCGAACCCGTCGGTGTTGCCGAAGACCGCCGTGACCGGCGCCACGGCCTCGAGTTCCACGAGGATGTCGGGGGGGCCGATGTCGCCGGCGTGAAGGATCCGGTCCACCCCGTCGAAGTATTCGAAGACCTCCGGCCGAAGAAGGCCGTGGGTGTCGCTGATCAGGCCCAGGCGCATTCTCGCCTCACGCATGGCCGCCACTCTCCCAGCGCGGCCCGATTCCGGCATCCACGCCGACGTGATCCAGGATCCGGCCGACCACGAAATCGACCAGATCGCCGATCGTCCGGGGATGGTGGTAGAACGCGGGAGACGCCGGTAGCACGACCGCCCCGGCTCGGCTCAGCCGCAGCATATTCTCGAGGTGGATCACCGAATACGGCGTCTCCCTGGGGACCAGGATCAAGGGCCGGCGTTCCTTCAGACAGACATCCGCGGCCCGTTCGATGAGGGAACGGGAAGTACCCTGGGCGATGCTCGCGAGCGTCCCCATCGAGCAAGGGCAGACCACCATCCCCCGCGAAGGCGCAGACCCCGAGGCCGGAGTCGCGCCTCGATCGTCATCGTCGTAGAGGACGACGCGGCTCCAATCCCCGGTCCGGTCGCGCAGCTCCGCTTCCCCCTCGATCCCCGACTCTTCGGCCAAGAGGCGCCACCCGGTCTCGGAGATGATCAGACGAACCGGAACCCCGGCATCGTTCAACGCCCTCAGCAACCGGACGGCGTACGGCGCACCCGAGGCGCCCGTAATGGCCAGGGTGACCGGCGCATCTGCGTCCGAGGGCCTGCGCTGCATCCCGATCATCCCAGAATGAGCCGGTCGAGGAGCGCGAAGGCCAGGAAGCCGGTCGAGATCCCCACGTTCATCCGGAAGAAGGCCTGATCGATCCTCCGGAGGTCGAGGGATCCCCGCCACTGGTCGCGGACGATCACGTTCTCTGCGACGAGGAGGGCGGCCATGAGCGCGACCCCGCCGAGGTAGATCCATCCGACGGGAAAGAGGTCCAGGAGCCAGAGGGTGAGAAACGCTGAAACCGACAGGGCGTGGAAGACCCGGGCGACGACCAGCGCGCGGCGGGCGCCGAGTCGCGCCGGGATCGAGTGGAGCCCGTGTTCCCGGTCGAAGCTCTCGTCCTGAAGCGCGTAGATGATGTCGAAGCCCGCCGACCAAAACGTCACGCCGGCGGCCAGCACGAGGAGCGCCCACCACGGCCGGCTCCACGCGCCGGTCACGGCGAGATACGCGCCGACGGGCGCGATCGCCAGCGCGAATCCGAGCACCGCGTGCGCGCCCGCCGTGAACCTCTTTGTATAGGAGTAGAAGAAGATCCAGAAGAGCGCCGCCGGCGCGAGCCACCCGCACAGGGGATTCAGCCTCCAGGCCGCGACGATGAAGATCCCCGCCGCCACGGCGACCGCGATGTTCGCCTGAAAGAGCGACAGGCGACCGCTCGGGAGCTCGCGCATGCGGGTGCGCGGGTTGAGGGCATCGTAGTACCGGTCGACGATCCGGTTGAAGCCCATCGCCGCGAAGCGGGCGGAGGTGAAGGCGATGAGGATCCAGAAGACGGCCCCAACCGAGATCCCCCGAGGGTTCACGTGACTCCCGAGGACCACGCCGACGCCGGCGAACGGGAGCGTGAAGAGGGTGTGCGGGAGTTTGACGAAGCTCGCGTACCGCGCCACGAGCGATTCGCCGGCGAAGGTCTGTCCTTCCCGTACCCCGACCGAGGCCCCGGCGGTGGCCTGGGATCGCGGTATCACCGAGGCGACGTTCGCGACCCCGCGGTCCTTCTCCGGCGCCCCGACGCTCACCTCAGGGGCGCCGGCGTCAGCCGCTGTTCGAACCGATCCCCCGGCGACGGGACCTTCCGTCCTGATCTCGTCCATGGCGCCCCAATCTAGGGGATCGCGGCGGGTTCAACAACGGCGGACGTGGAGGGTATCCGGCCTCCACGCGCACCGCTCTTGCATCGGCGGGCCCTGTCCGGGGCGGGCGCGGCCTGCCCCCCGGATACGAAGTTCCCGCGTGACCCGGGAGGCGAATGATGTACCGACTCCGACTCGACAGCGTGACCAAGGCCGGCCTTACGTCCGCGCTCGCGCTCGCCGCGGGCTTGGGTGCCTGCGCACCCCAACGTGCCGAGAACGGGACCGACGGGCAGCCGGCGCCCCCCGCCCTCTCCGATGCGAACGTCGCCTCGATCGTCAACTCGGCCAACAACGGCGAGATCCAGGAGGCGCAGCTCGTCCTCCAGCGCTCCTCGAACCCGGCCGTCCGGGAGTTCGCCCAGCGGATGATCGCGGACCACACGGCATCCAACCAGCGGCTCCAGGCGGTGCTGTCCGACATTGGGGTCGCACCTGCCCCGATGGGATTGACGCAACAGCTCGACAACTCCGAGAGTCAGACACTGCAGTCGCTGGGCGACCGGACCGGCGCCGATCTCGACCGGACGTACATCGACCATCAGATCACGGTCCATCAGTGGCTCATCGAGTCCATCGACTCGATGCTCATCCCGAGCGCGTCCAACGATAAGCTCGAGGATTATCTGATGGACCTCCGCCCGACGATCGTCTCGCACCTGGAGCACGCCCGCCGGATCCGCGCGTCGCTCGGCAGGTAACGCCCCCGGACCCCGCGGATCCTCCGAGGCGGCATGGGCGGGCCGGGCCGGCCACGGGATGGGCGCGACCCCGTCCCGGGATCCGGCCCGCCCATGCCGCCGACCGTTCGCTCTCGGGTCGGTCTCCTTATTTCCAGCGGAAGATCGCCAGCGCCACCGCGAACGAGGCGATGCCCCATCCCGCCACGACGGCGAGGGAGCCCGCGGTCGCCAGGAGCGGTGCGCCGTCGATCATGACCGCGCGGAGCGCGTCGACGACTGCGGTCAGCGGAAGGATCCGGATGAGGGGTTGGACGACATCGGGGAAATGGTCCGCGGAGAAGAAGACCCCCGAGAGGATCCACATCGGGAGGGAGGCCAGGTTCATCAGACCGGACACGGCCTCGATCGTACGCGCACGACTCGCCACCAGAAGCCCGATGCCGGTGAAGGAGAACGCGCCCAGCGCCGCGATCGCCACGACGCTGGCGACCGACCCGCGGATTGCGACATCGAAGGCAAGGCGGGCGACGACCAACAGCGTCACGAGCTCGCCCGCCAGGAAACCGAGCCGGGCGAACATGAAGGAGAGGAGGAAGTCGCCCCGGTTCATGGGCGTGGCGGCCAGCCGCTTGAGGAGCTTGTTCGTCCTCATCCGCACCAGCGCGAAGCCTACGCCCCAGAGCCCGGTCCCGAGCAGGTTCAGCCCGATGAGCCCGGGGATCAGGAAGTCGATGTATCGCGAACCGCGCTCGGTGACGAGCTCATCGCGGATCGCGCGCGGATCCTCGCGTCCCGCCGCGCGCTGGAGCGCGGCATCGGTTTCGAGGCGAGCGAGCCGACTCTCCGGCCGCGTGGCATCGTAGCGGTAGACGACGTCGCCGCCGCGGTCCGCGACGACGAGCGCGACCTTCCCTTTGCGAAGGGCCTCCTCCGCTTCTTCCGGCTCGATGATGGACGCCTCGATGCGGCCCTCCGATGCCAGGGCGGCGACGATAGTTTCCGCCGAGGCGCCCGCTTCGACCCCCACGTGTACGGGCTCCGGGCCCTTGGCGCGGAACGCGATGCCCAGCCCGAGCGCCATGACGATCGGGAAGAAGAACGTCCAGAAGATCGCCTCCGGCTCCCGACCGAACTCCCGTATGCGGGCTAGGGTGAGCTGGATCAGCGGTTTTTCGGCGAAGCTACCCATCCCGTAGCCGCCTCCCGGTGAGCGATACGAAGACATCCTCGAGGGTCGCGTGGTGGGTGCTCAGTCCGGCGAGCACGGCACCGCGTCGAGCGAGCTCGGCCAACAACGCGGGGACCACGGTGTGGACTTCACGGACCGTCAAACAGGTCCGACCATTCTCGCTACGCGCGCCGATCACGCCAGGCAGCCGACAGAGGTCCACGGGGGTCGGCACGCCGTCGCCCCCCTCGACCGAGAACTCGACCACGTGCTCGCCACCGAGCGATGCGATCAGGTCGGCAGGGCTCCCTTGCGCGATGATACGCCCCCGGTCCACGATCGCGACACGGTCGCAGAGCCTCGTCGCCTCCTCCATGTAGTGCGTGGTGAGGACGACCGTGCCCCCCCGTGCCCGGAACGCCTCGACGAGTTCCCAAACCGCGCGCCGCGACTGCGGATCCAACCCTGTCGTCGGCTCGTCGAGGAAGAGGAGGTCCGGATCGCCGACCAGTGCACACGCCAGCGCCAAACGCTGCTTCTGACCGCCGGAGAGTCGGGATACCCAGGTACGGCGCTTCTCCTCCAGGCGGACCATGGCCAGGATCGTCTCGACCGTCGAGCCCCGACGATAGAAGCTCCGGAAGAGCCGAATCGTCTCCTCGACGGTGAGCTTGCCGGCCAGCTGCGTCTCCTGGAGCTGGATCCCGATCCGCTCGCGCAGCTCGCGCGCGGCGTTGGCCCAGCGGAGGCCGAGGACCTCGACCTCACCGCCGTCGGGTTCGAGCAACCCCTCCAGGATCTCGATCGTCGTCGTCTTCCCCGCACCGTTCGGTCCGAGGAGCCCGAAACACTCGCCGGTCCGAACCTCCAGGTCCAGACCGTCGACCGCCACGAGATCGCCGTATCGCTTCACGAGGCCATCGCAGCGCACCGCGACGGCCCCGTTGCCCTCGGGTGAACTGGGTCCGTTGTTCGCTCTCAGCATCGCTTCGGGGCCCGTGATCGACTGCGGCTCCCCGTACCCGGGGCCAGAAGTCGGGGTTCCGCGGCAGGGCAATGGACCTCCCCCGCCGGTACCGGCGAGCCCGGCGAGGTCCCGTCACGCCTCCCTCCGGGAGCGGGCTTCCCTGATTCGTTGCCGACGAGCCCGCGCTGGAGTTATCGTTCCGGCGACCCTCGGAACGAAACCGTACCGCTGCTGCCGTCCATGGCTGGAATCCACACGGGGTACCCCCCACGGATCACACGCGGAAGCACGTGCCTGGCCGACGCCGCCCCACGATGCGCCCCGTCCGCGACGCGCCGCCGCCATCCGCGAGGGCTTCCCGCATGAGCGGCCCCACGGGAGCGCACCGCAGCCGATTCATCGGGTACGCCTTCGCACTCTGTGCCGGTTTCTTCTGGGGTACGACCGGGCCGCTGAGCACCGCGTTGTACGCGGAAGGTGCGGAGCTGACCGACGTCGGCTTCTGGCGAATCCTCCTCTCGACCCTCGGCCTCGCCGCGTACGGCCTCCTCCGCCGCGACCTCTACCGCGTCGATGGACGGGGCCTCATCGTCGTCGGCCTCCTTGGCGGGCTCCTTGTCGCCGTCTTCGAGCTCGCCTTCCAGTTCGCCATTGCGGGGATCGGCGTGGCCGGCGCCGTCGCGCTCCTCTACACGGCGCCGGTTCTGGTCACCTTCCTGGCCAGGCCGCTCCTCGGCGAGAGGATCACCCCCGCCCGGATCGTGACCGCCGCTGTGGTGATGGTCGGAGTCGCGCTGACCGTGACCGGGCACGTCGATCCCGGTGCAGCCGACACCGAGGGCGCCCGCGGAGCAGGCTTCGCCGCCGGTATCCTGGGCGGCCTCCTCGCCGCAACCAGCTACTCCGGATCGACGCTGCTGGCCCGCTTCGCCGTACCGCGGTACGGTGCGGTCAAGGTGCTCTTCCTCGAACTTGCCGGCGGCACGGCGATTCTCGGCGCGTTCCTCCCGATGACGGGCCACACGCCGACGCCCGCTTCCACCCTCGCCGGCTGGGTGTACATCGTCGCCCTCGGCATCGGCGCGGTTCTCGCGGCAAACTTCTTCTTCTTCGCGGGGGTCCGGCGCATCGACGCGGCGCCGGCGTCGGTCGCGGCGAGCATCGAGCCGGTCGTCGGGGCGATCCTCGCGCTGCTCCTCTTCGACCAGCGCCTCACGCCCCTGGGTTGGCTCGGACTCGCCATGGTCGTGGGGGGCGTGGCCGGCGGGTACAGCCGCGAGGCGGCGGATCAGGCGGCCGCTCCCCCGGTCCCCGCCGGGTCGTAGAGTCTCGCGGGACTCTTCGCCCGCCCGCATCCGCCGCGGACCGACGGTCGGCACGGTTCCAGCCTGCCGCCCTCGCCCGGTGGCGGCGGAGGCCAAGATCCGAGCGACACGAAGAATGCTGCGTCCCATGGCCGCGTACGATGCGGTCGTCGTCGGAGCCGGGCCGAACGGGCTCGCCGCGGCGATCGTCCTCGCGCAAATCGAACGCTTCGCCCCGGGCTTCCGGGAGACCATCCTGGCGCGCCATACGCTCTCGCCGGCCGCCCTCGAAAGGCACGACCCGAACCTGGTGGGCGGAGACATCGCGGGCGGTGCGAACACCCTCCTCCAGACCCTCTTCCGCCCCACGTTCGGCTGCTCCCCGTACCGCACGCCGGTCCCGGGGGGCTACCTCTGCTCGGCCTCCACCCCCCCCGGGGGGAGCCGTCCACGGCATGTGCGTTTTTCCCGCCGCGCGCACCGCGCTACGCGACGGAGCGTGACCAACAAACAGATCAGCGCACCAGGTGGAAGCGCTCCTGACGTCGAAGGACCCAGTGTCTCCGACCCTCCGCGTCGACGTAAGCCTCCTCCTCCAGCGCCATCCTCACCGGCTGTCCACCCCACTCCGGCACCGGCGTCGTGGTCTGGAGCTCGGTCGAGAACCATGTGTTCGGCCGGATCGGCACGTCGCCGCGCCCCGGAACTCCTTCCTGGCGATCCCAGAGACCGATGAGTGGACCGGCGCCATGCCCGTGCACGCCGATCGGGTGCGAATACATCGTGCCGTCGATCCCCTCGGCCCGCATCCGCGCCAGCGTCGAACGCAGCACCTCGTTTCCGGTCCGCCCGGGCTCCATCTCCTCGAGCAGGATGTCCTGGAGCCGCTGGCTGTTGCGGAGCGCGGCGTACAATCCCGCGGGCGCGTCGTCCTCCCCCTCCCGGAGAACGTAGCCCATGTGCTGCGTGTCGGTGTTCAACCCGAGAGCGCTGATCCCGAAATCGACGTGCAGCACGTCCCCGCGACGGATGATCGGATTCACGGAGTCGCTCATCTCGACGCCCCGTCGCTGCACGCTGACCGACGGGTGGAACCAGGTGCCCAAACCCAGGTCGTTGACCCGCTGCCGTAGCAACCAGACCACATCGTCGGTCCGGGTTTCGCCCGGCGTGATCACGGCGGAGGAGAACGCGGTCGCGATCAACTCATGCACCAGCTCCTGCATCCGCACGTAGACGTCCAGTTCCTCGGGGAGCCGCTCGGCAATGAAGTCGAGGGCCAGGCGCTCCCGCCGGACGACGCGAGGGAGGTACTCGGGGCCAAGCACCTCCTGGAGCTGCTCCCACTCGCCGACGGTCAACCCGTCCGAGAAGGCGTGAGTGTGCGATGTGTTCACCGCGATCGTTTCGGGGGCGCAGGACTCGAGCACCGGCCGAAGCAAGCGCCACTGCTCCGGGCCGAACGGTTCCGCCGCCCGACGCGTCGCCCCGGCCGTGCCGATCGCCGCGTCGGGGTCGCGGATCACGGTGTAGAGCCCGCCCTGCGACGTCCCGCCGATGGCGATGCGCTCCACGCCCCGGTCGCCTCGATCACAGAAGACGTAGATCGTCCGCCGCCTCGCCGCCAGCGTCGTCGGCGAGACGATCGAGGAGAAGACCGGATCCTCGTTGTACTCGCGCATCGGGATGATCCACATGTCCACGCCGTGCTCCCGGAGGACGCGAGGCAGGACCCGCTCGAGGCGGAGGCGCAGCCATTCCTGGCGGATCGCCGCCTGTTCGCGGAGGGTGCCGAACGGCCGCTCCTGGGCGGGCGCGGCCGAGGCGACGCCGAGGACCAACACGGCGCCGAGCAGTACGAGTCGCATCGATGAACTCCTTGGTGGAGGACGCGTCGACGGCCGGGCGTGGGCGCCGGCTCACCCCGTGCGCGTGCCCACGTGAATCGCCGCGATCCCGCCCGTCAGGGTTTCCCAGCGAATGTCGCGGAAGCCTGCCGCCTCCATGCGTCGCGCCAGCTCCGGCGGCTCGGGGAACTCCAACACCGAGGCGGGCAGGTACGTGTAAGCATTGGAATGCCGAGAGATGAGCCGTCCGATCCAGGGGAGGACGCGCAGAAAGTAGAAGAGGTAGAGCGCGCGGAACGGCTGCCACCTCGGGGTCGTGAACTCGAGGATCACCAGCCGCCCCCCCGGCCGGATCACCCGCGCGAACTCTTGGAGACCCGCGTCCAGCTCCGCGAGGTTGCGCACCCCGAACCCGACGGTCGCGCCATCGAATGACGCATCCGGAAAGGGCATGCAGAGGGCATCGGCGCAGGCCGTGGAGACCGCGCGCCCCCCGATCTTGGGCCGCCCCCGTTCCAGCATGGCGAAGGTGAAGTCCGATGCGATCACACGCCCCTCGAACCCTGGCCGGCTGGCCAGCTCGAGCGCCAGATCGAGGGTCCCGGAGCACGCGTCGAGGAATCGGCCCCGTGGACTCCCCCCGGCGAGGAGCCGGTCCACGGCCTGCCGCCGCCAACGCCGGTCGATGTTCAGGCTCAGGAGGTGATTGAGCAGGTCGTATCGAGGAGCGATCGCTCCGAACATCCGGCGAACGGCGGCCGCCTTCTCCTCTGCGGGCGGCAGCACGTCGCGGTCCGATGACAACGCAGGCATCGCGCCAATGGCTCCAGTTCCATAGAATTACGGCTGCGCAAGCTAGCCCGGCAGGTCCCGCCGATCAAGGGTAGGGCGGCCGATCGAAACTCCGGGGTCGCTCCACGCGTATGGTCCGAAGGTCAAGAAGGCACCCGTGCCGTACGGAGCATTGGACTACCGGCATCTCACCGACCAGGAAGTGGTCGCCCGGGCTCGCGAAGGGCGCGAGACGGCATACCGCGAGTTGATCGGCCGCTACGAGCGACCGGTCTTTTCGTTGATCTATCGCCTGGTCCGCGACCGCGAGCTCGCCGAGGATCTCGCCCAGGAGACCTTCATCAAGGTCCTGAACGCGCTCGATCGGTACGACCCCGGTCACAAGTTCTCCTCCTGGATCTTCAGGATCGCGCACAACACGGCGATCGACCAACTCCGGAAGAAGGAGGTTGCGACGCTCTCCCTCGACGGCTCCCCGCACGCGCAGGACGCCGAATCGATCGAGGCGTCGCAGCTCGTCGCCATCTCCACGGAGGAGACCCCGGAAGAGTTCACCGCGAGCCGTGAAGTCGGCCGCGAGATCGAAGAGGCGATCGGGCAGCTCCGGCCGGAGTACCGCACGGCGATCCTCCTCTGGCACGTCGAGGGTCGCCCGTACGACGAAATCGCGGAGATCATGGGTCTCCCGCTCGGGACCGTGAAGACCTTCATTCACCGGGCGCGCAACGAGTTGCGCAAGAAGCTCGCGCATCTTCGATGTTGAAACCCGGGCCGCGGTCGCGACGTAAGGAAGCGTGGATCCCCTTGTTGGAGGACCGAGCGTGAGTATCGACATGCTGCACCCCGCACCGGATCAGCTGGAAGCCTACGTGGAAGGCTCCCTCGGCGCTGCCGACCGTGCGGTGCTCGAATCGCACCTGACGACCTGCGCGCGCTGCGCGTCGGAAGTCGAGGAATGGCGGGCGATCTTCGCGGCCCTCTCCTCTCTGCCGCGGCTGGAGCCGACGCCCGGTTTCGCGGATCGGGTGATGGCCGGGGTGCAGATCCGCCTCTCCTGGATGGACCGGGTCGTGGCACTGCTCCGGAAGCTGGTGCCGACCACCACGATGGGCTGGGTAGTGGTCACCCTTCTCCTCGCGCTCCCTGTCATCGCGACCGGTGGTGCGACGGCGTGGCTGCTCTCGCGGCCCTGGATAACATCGCAGGGGTTGTGGCTCTTCCTCCGTGAGCGCGCGGTCGATGGCGTGTATTCGCTCGCGGGGCGAGCCGGGATGGCACTCCTCGAGAGCGACACGGCGGTCCGAGTCGTCGAGTGGACGCGCACCATCCTCGCGAACACGGGGACACGGGAGATCGGCGCGATCGCGGCCATCTGCGCGACCCTGATCGTCGTCTCCGCCTGGGTCCTGTATCAGAATCTCTTCCGCACTTCGACGCGGGGTAAGCCCCATGCTACGTACTGCATTTGATCTTCGCCGCGCCGCCCGGATCCTTGCCGGTGCGGTCCTGGGGGTCGGCGCTGCGGCCGGCGCCTCCCCGGCACAGGGCACGGCGGATCCGACGGCGATCATCGCGAATGAGATCCAGGTCTCCCGGGATCGCGCGGAGCTCAAGCTCGAACTGGCCGACGGTCGGAAGGTCGAGCTGGCGATTCGCTCCGGGTACGACGTCTGGGTCGACGGGAAGCGTCTGGGCACGGCCGCGAGGGGCGAGGAGCTCCGCAGGTCGTGGCGCGAGCTCCTGAACCGCGCGATGGATTCGCCCGCCGACGAGCTCCCCCACCTCCTCATCGCCTGGGAATCTCCGGACGACGAGCTCGGTCGCGCTCTCGACCGGGCGCTCGAGGCCGCGCTGACGGGCCAGGCGCCCGCCGCCCCTGCTGCCCCGGCGGCCGTGGCGCCGGCCGCGACGATCGGGGGCGACGACTGGTCGGATTCCGTGGCCAAGCTGAACGCGCGGATCGCCGAGCTGGAGAAGAAGCTTCGGGATCGCGCGGATGCCGCGACGCAAACGACCAGGTACGTGCGCCGGCGGGATGTGGGCTGGCCCTCCCCGCTGCATCACATCGGGCACGGGATCGCGGGCGTCCTGTCGACGCTCGCGGTTTACGCGGTGCTCGTCGGCATCGGCTTCGTCGTGGTCTTCTTCGGCCGGAAGTACCTGGAGGGGGTGGCAGACACGGCGAGACACGAGACCGTGCGCTCGGGGCTGGTCGGCCTCGCGGCGTCGTTCCTCCTGCTTCCGGGTTTCATCATCGGGGCGATCGCGCTGGCCATCTCGATCGTCGGGATCCCGCTCCTGCTCGTCTGGATCCCCTTGTTCCCGGTCGCGGTCGTGCTGGCGGCGATCTTCGGGTACCTGGGCGTGGCCCACGCAGCGGGCGAGTCCCTGGCCGAGCGGCGCTTCTACGGCGGCGAGTGGTTCAAGCGTGCGAACTCGTACTACTACGTGTTGACCGGCCTGGCCTTGCTCCTCGGCCTCTTCATCGCCGCGAACGTGGTCGAGATGGGCGGTCCGTGGCTCGGCTTCATCCGCGGGATGCTCACGTTCCTCGCAGTCGTGCTGACCTGGGCGGCGTTCACCATCGGCTTCGGCGCCGTGCTGCTGTCGCGAGCCGGGACGAAACCGCGTGTGACTCCTCCGCCGACCGAGCCGGACGTCGATATCCGCGAGATCTTCGAGGAGGGGTCCCATGTCTAGCCGGGGGATGATTCTCGGGATCGGGCTCGGGGTGGTTCTCCTGCCGTCCCTCGCCACGGCGCAGGAATGGCAGACGCTGACCAGCCGACGCCAGTACGCCGGAGAGAAAGAGCTGCGGGTCGACGTCGAGTTCGGTGCCGGGCAGATCCAGCTCGAGCCGGGTGCGGCGGGGGCGCTCTATGAGGCGCAGATCCGGTACGACGCCGAGGTTTTCGAGCCCTACGCCGATTACAACGCAGAATCGTTGAGGGTCGGGCTGAAGAGTGACGGGAAGACGAAGAAGAAGCTCAAGGAGGGGGGTCGGCTCACCCTGAAGCTCGGGCCCGAGGTTCCGGTGGACCTGAACCTCACTTTCGGCGCTGCCGAGGCCGAGATCGAGCTGGGCGGCGTGCGGATCCGCAACACCGCGATCAAGACGGGTGCGAGCGATACGAAGCTCCGTTTCTCGAAGCCCAACACCGAACGCATGGAGGCATTGGTCCTCCACGCCGGCGCCGCGGCGATCCATGCGACCGGGCTCGCAAACGCCAACGCGAAGCGCGTCGACGTCAAAGGAGGCGTGGGCGACGTCCTCCTCGACTTCACGGGCGAATGGCGCGGCGACACGGAGGTGCATATCGAGATGGGGCTCGGCTCGTTGAAGCTGCGTATCCCTCGCGGAGTCGGCGTTCGGGTCGGGAAAGACACCTTCCTGATGTCGTTCGATTCCCAGGAACTCGTGAAGCGGGGGAACACGTACTACTCCACGGACTGGGACAAGGCGAACCACCGGTTGACGATCGACATCGGCGGAGCGCTCGGCTCCATCGAAGTCCAATGGGTCGACGGCGGGGTACGTACACAGGACTGATGCATCGAGGCGGCGTCACCGAAGCCGTCGCCCTTCCGAGGAGGCAGAAATGATCACGTCGCTCTTGACTTTCTTCATGGTGGGTCTGATCGCACTGGTGGTGCTGTCGGTGGTGCTCGCGGTGGTGGGCGTCGTCTTCTCGCTGGCGGCGGCGTTGGCAGGCTTCCTGCTCTTCAAGGTTGCGCCGATCGTGCTGGTGGGCTACCTCGTGGTTCGGTTCCTGGCACCACGGCACAAGCGAATCTCGAGCGTGGAACGAAAGTGGCTCGAGGGCTGATGTCGGATGCGCATCATTCTGGAGGGCGAGCAGGCGATCCGCGTCCAGGCGACCGGTGAGGGGCTCGAGGTCACGGCAACGGATCCCGCCATCCACTTCTCGCCGCTCCACATGCTCGCCGCGTCGCTGGCGACTTGCACGCTCTCCGTCCTGGCCACCTGGGCCGTACAAGCCGGGCTCCGCGTCGATGACGCGGAGCTCGGTCTCGTTTGGGAGTACGAGATGGGTCCGTACCGGGTGGGCCGCTACGACTTGGCGATACGGTGGCCGAGCCTTCCCGAGGGGCGTCGTGCCGCCGCGTTGCGTGTCGCCCAGCACTGCACGGTCGAGCATACCCTCATGCACCCTCCCATCATCGAGATACGGGTGGCCGAGCCGCGGGCCGACTAGACGCCTCCCGTCCGAGCCGCCACGCGATCAAAGAATCCCTCCACCGGTCGGGGAGTCGCTGGAGCCAGGCACGGAGTCTCGCGTCGCGGCCGACGAGGTAACGGGTCTTCGGTCGCTTGGCCGTGAGGGCGTGGGCGACGACCCGCGCGACCGCATCGGCGGGCAGCCCGCGCTCCGTGTTGTGCTCCACCATTCCCCTGACGGCGTCGATCCGATCCGCATAGAGCTCGAGCGATTCCGCCGGCACCCGCTCCAAGCTTTGCGATGCCGCGCGGATCGATGTCTCCCAGATCGGCGTCGCGATCACGCCGGGTTCGACGATCACGACCTCGATCCCCCAGGGCCGGAGCTCGACGCGCAGTGCATCGGTCATCGCCTCGAGGGCGTGCTTGGATGCGGCGTAGGCGCCCGTGAACGGGAGGGCGCTCCTCCCCGAAATCGAGCCCATGTTCACGATGCGGCCGCGGGCACGCCGCAGAGCCGGGAGGAACGCCTGTGTCACCGCGAGCTGGCCGACCACGTTGACCTCGAGTTGGCGACGGAACTCGTCGATCGGGAGGATCTCGAGTGGGCCGGCTATGGCGATCCCCGCGTTGTTGACCAGGCCGGCGAGCCCCGCGGCCCCGCACTCCGCGTCGATGCGCTCGGCGGCGGCCGCCACCGCTGAGGGATCGGTGACATCGAGGCGGATCGGCAGGATCCGGCCATCGCCTTCGACGCGGATCTGCTCGGCATCGACGTCGGACCGAACGCCCGCGTAGACGCGGAATCCGAGGCGAGCGAGCCTTCGCGCACACGCCCGGCCGATCCCCTTGGATGCGCCGGTGACGACGACCGCGCCTGCATCAGACCGATTCGCCATGGCTTGCCCCTCCTGGAAGCGTCAGCGACCCGAAATCGACGATCACCGTCTCTCCACGCCCGGCCCCGAGGAGGGCCGCCGCACTGGCGTCGCGGGCGGCGACCTCGAGGAGGTCCGCGGACCCGACGAGGGCGAGGAGTTCGCCCGGCGCCGCGTCGACGTAGGTTCTCCGGAGGGGCCCGACCGACCGTCCCGCGATGCGGACCTCGATCGCGCCCCTGCACCAGGCGGCGGGGAGGTTCGTGATCAGGTTCCCGAAGCGGTCCACATGAACGACCTCGCCAATGGCGCGGTTTCCGGAGCGCACGGGCTCACGCAGTGGAAGGAGTACCGGATCCGAGATCGGGGGCCCGAGCTCGGCCGGCGCGATTCCCTGGGCCAGGTAGGCGGCGGCGGGCGCGAAGAGGTCCCGGCCGTGAAAGGTCGCGGAGACCGTCGGCCGGCGGTACCGCTCGTTCTCGATCAGGAAGAGGCCACTCGGGGCGACATCGGCGAGGACTCGCGTCAGGACCCCGTTGTCGGGCGCGACGAAGAGCCGCCCGTCGACCTCGGCGACGATGGGGCGGCGGTCCCCGCCGACCCCCGGGTCGACGACGACGAGGTGCACCGTTTCCGGCGGGTAGAGCCGCCAGTAGCGGGCGAGCGCCCATGCGGCGGCCCAGACATCGCCCGGGGGGATGTCATGGGCGGCATCGTCGATCGGCACCGCCGGAGCGATCGCCGCGATCACGCCCTTGATCGCGGCGACGTAGCCATCGGCCGTACCGAAGTCGGTGAGAAGGGTGATGCGCCGGGTCATCGAGGCTGGCGCCAGGAGGTGGCCTCGACGAGGGCATCGAGGAGGGGCCCGGCGTCGTCGAGGGCGGCGGAGACGGGATCGCCGCCCCGGCGCGGGACATCCACGCCGAAGCGGCGAAAGACGGCGAGCGTCTCCGGGTAGTCCCGGACGATGACGTGGACCGGTGTCGCCGCGAGCTCCGCGACCGGTCGCGGGGCTGCGAGGGCCGGCCGGGTCATCTCACGCCCCTGCGGGGACGCCTTCCACGGCCGCGGCGACCTTCGCCGCGATCTCGCGGAACGCCCGTGCGGCCGCCGAGTCGGGCGCCGCGACGACGGTCGGGCTGCCCGAGTCGCCGGCCTGGCGGACGCCGACCTCGAGGGGGACCCCGCCGAGGAGCTCGACGTGCATGTCCTCGGCGAGGCGGCGGCCGCCGCCCTCCCCGAAGATGTCGATGCGCTCGCCGCAGCAGGGGCAGACGAACCCGCTCATGTTCTCGACGACGCCGAGGATGGGGGTCTTGACCCGCTCGAACATGCGGATCGCGCGACGGACATCGCCGGTCGAGACGTCCTGCGGGGTCGTGACCATGACGGCGCCGTCGACGTTGATCGTCTGGACGAGGGAGAGCTGGGCATCGCCGGTGCCGGGGGGCATGTCGACGATGAGGTAGTCGAGCTCGCCCCACTCGACCTGCTCGAGGAACTGGCGGAGGATCCCGGAGATGAGGGGGCCGCGCATGATGGCGGGCTGCTCATCTTCGAGGAGGAAACCGAGGCTCATGAGGCGGACGCCGTGGGCCTCGAGGGGGACGATCTTCTCCTGCCCGCGGGCGCCGGTGACGCGCGGCCGGCGCTTCTCGCCGAACATGAGGGGGATGTCGGGGCCGTAGACGTCGGCGTCGAGGAGGCCGACGCGTTTGCCGGCGGCGGCGAGGGCGGCGGCGAGGTTGGCGGCGACGGTGGACTTGCCGACCCCTCCCTTCCCGGAGCTGACCGCCACGACGTGGGCGATCCCGCGGGCGAGGGCGGGGTCGGGGGTGGGCGCCGGCACGGTGCCGGGCTTCATCGGCCGACCGGATCGGGGCTGAGCGGGTGCGGCCTGCACCTCCTGCGGGAGGACGACGTCGATCTTGACGCGAGCGACGCCCTCGACGGCTTCGGCGGCGGTCCGTGCTTCCCGGACGAGGGAGCCCGGGTCGTCGGGGCGCAGCGCGAACTGGAAGCGAACGACGCCGTCGTCGCCGACCCCGAGTTCCCGGACGTGTCCGGAGGCGACAATGTCCACCTGCGTCGCGGGGTGGCGGACCTCCGCGAGCGCCGAGCGGACGCGCTGGAGCAATTCTTCACGATCTATCGACATTTCCGATCCTCTCGCAATAAAGGCCGGCGCCCCCCGGGGGGCGCCGGCCGTCCCGAGGGATCCGGCACGACGATCTCAAAGCGCCAGAACGCCCTTGACCTCCGGGACCGCCATCATGATCCGACGCTCGATCCCCTGCTTGAGCGTCATGGTGGAGATGGGGCAGGAGCCGCAGGCGCCCATGAGTCGGAGCTGGACGATGCCGTCCTCCTCGTCATAGTCGACGAGCTCGACATCGCCACCGTCGGCGCGAAGCGCGGGTCGGATCGATCCCAGGACTTCCTCGATCCTATCGCGCGCGGTCTTCTGGAGCTCGGGCTGCATCCGTCCTCTCCCCGGGAGTCGCGTTCTCGGCAATGTATCGATCTTCGGTACCCCGAGTCAACCGACGGGATCCGCACCGGGATCCCGGTGGCCGCGATCGAAGCGGGCGGCCCCGTGGCACTTCGAGGTACCGGGGGCCGCCCGGCGAGTCACTCCTCGGCCATGAACGGGTAGCGGAAGTCGGTCGGCGGAACGAAGTTCTCCTTGATCGACCTCGGCGAGACCCAGCGCAGCAGGTTGAGGACCGAGCCTGCCTTGTCGTTCGTCCCGCTGGCGCGGCTCCCGCCGAAGGGCTGCTGCCCGACGACGGCGCCGGTCGGCTTGTCGTTGATGTAGAAGTTGCCCGCCGCGTGGCGGAGCGTCGAGATCGCGAGGCGGATCGCGTCGCGATCGTTGGCGAAGACGGCGCCGGTCAGCCCGTAGGGCGAGGTCTCGTCGACGAGCCGAAGGGCGTCGGGCCAGGCCTCGTCGTAGACGTAGACGGTCACGACGGGCCCGAAGATCTCCTCGCACATGAGGCGGAACTTCGGATCCTTGGAGAGGATGAGGGTCGGCTGGACGAACCAGCCCTTCTCGTCGCTGTACTCGCCGCCGGCGAGGATCTCGGCATCGTCGGAGTTCCGGGCGTAGTCGATGTAGGAGGCGATCTTGCGGAATGCCTTCTCGTCGATGACCGCGCTCATGAAGTTGCGGAAGTCGCGCGGGTCGCCCATCCGGATCTCGCGGATCATGGCGAGGACGCGCTCGCGGACGTCATCCCAGATCGACCGCGGGATGTAGACGCGCGAGACGGCGCTGCACTTCTGGCCCTGGTACTCGTAGCCGCCACGGACGATGGCGACGGCGAGGGCCTGGGGGTCGGCGCTCTCGTGGGCGACGATGAAGTCCTTGCCGCCGGTCTCTCCGACGATGCGCGGGTAGGTGCGATACCCGTCGAGGTTCTCGGAGATCTGCTTCCAGAGGAGCTGGAAGGTGGCCGTCGAACCGGTGAAGTGCAGGCCGGCCAGTTCCGGGTGCTTCAGGAGCACGGCGCTGATGGCGGGCGCATCGCCCGGGAGGAAGTTGACGACCCCGGGGGGGAGCCCCGCGGCCATGAGGAGCCGCATGATGGCGTAGCTGCTGTAGACCGAAGCGTGGGCGGGCTTCCAGATCGCGACGTTCCCCATGATCGCCGGAGCGGTCGGGAGGTTCCCGGCGATCGAGGTGAAGTTGAACGGGGTGACGGCGTAGATGAAGCCCTCGAGCGGCCGGTGGTCCATCCGGTTCCAGGTGCCGGCGGCGGAATCGGGCTGCTCGGCGTAGACGCGGGTCGCGTAGTAGGAATTGAATCGCCAGAAGTCGATCAGCTCGCAGGCGCTGTCGATCTCCGCCTGGAACGCGGTCTTGCTCTGGCCGAGCATGGTCGCGGCGTTGAGGGTGGCGCGCCAGGGCCCGGAGAGGAGCTCGGCGGCGCGGAGGAAGACGGCGACTCGGTCCTCCCACCCCCAGTTGGACCATTCGCGCCACGCCTTCCGGGCAGCCTCGACGGCGGCCTCGGCCTCCTCGGGTCCGGCCTGGTGGCAGCGGGCGATGACGTGGCCGTGGTCGTGGGGCATGACGACCTCTTCGATCCGGCCGGTCCGCACCTCCTCGCCGCCGATGATGAGCGGAATGTCGACGACCTCGTTGCTCATCCGGTCGAGCGCCTCTTTCAGCGCGCGACGCTCGGCGGTACCGGGCGCGTAGGAGAGGACGGGCTCGTTGATGGGGCGCGGGGGCTCGAAACGGCCCTCGACGCGGGCCAGCTCGCCTCCGTGTGCTCCATAGTCGACGGGTCGCATGGTCGTGCTCCAGGCTGGAGGTTTCATCGATCGCTCGCCGGCGTGAAAGATCGGCCGGATCGGTGGCCCCGGCAAGGATCGCACTCAACTCGCGAGTCGTTCGACGTCCTCGGCGGCGGCGGTCCACGCCTCGTAGGCGCGGTCGAGTTCGCGGCGAGCCTCTTCGCGCTCGGCGTCGATCGCTTTGGCCCGCATCGATCCCTCGGGGGTCGAATAGAGGGTGGGATCTTCGAGGATCGCGGTGAGCTCCGCGACTCTGGCCTCGAGGTCCGCAATGGCCTTCTCGGCGGCCTCGAGGGCGCGCTTCGCCTCGCGGAGCGCGGCTCGCCGGGCCATGTCCCCCTCGTCGCCGCGGGCCAGGCGGCGCCGCTCGCGCTGCCGTTCCCTCTCGCGCCGCTCGGCTTCCGCCGCCGCGGCATCCGCGGCGCGGCGCCGCTCGGCCATGGTCTCCTCCCATTCGTCGAAGGACCCGGCGAACTCGGCGATGCGGCCGTCTTCGAGAAACCAGACCCGGGTGACGAGCGCCCGGAGGAGGGCGCGGTCGTGGCTGACGAGTATCACGGTCCCGTCGAACCCCTCGATCGCGTCCTCCAGCGCCTCGATCGACTCGACGTCGAGGTGGTTCGTCGGCTCGTCGAAGATGAGGAGGTTGGCGCCGGAGAGCATGATGACGGCGAGGGCGACGCAGGCTCGCTCGCCGCCGGAGAGGGTCGCGACGCGGCGCTGCACCTCGTCGCCGGAGAAGCCGAAGCGACCGAGGTGCCCCTGGACCTTGCCGCGGTCCCAGTCGGGGCGGAGGTCGTGGATGATGTCGAAGAGCGGGCGGTCCGGGGGGAGGTCCCCGAGGTCCTGGCGGTAGTAGGCGATGCGGATCGACTCGCCGACGCGGAGCGAGCCGCCGTCGGGGGCGCGCTCGCCGGTGATGGCGCGGAGCAGCGTGGACTTCCCCGCCCCGTTCGGTCCGACGAGCCCGACGACCTCGCCGCGGGTGAGGCGAGTGGAGAAGCCGTCGACGAGGACGCGGTCGCCGACGGCGAGGCGGAGGTCCTCGGCGACGAGGACCTGATCCCCGCCGCGGTCCGCGGCCTCGAACCGGAGCGCCATGACGCCCTCCTCGCCCGGGGGCGGGGCGAGGCGGGGGAGGCGGGCGAGCCGGGTGCGGCGCCCTTTCGCCTGCCGGCTGTTCTGTCCCGCGATGTTCCGCCGGATGTACTCCTCCTCGGCGGCGATCTTCTTCTGCTGCTGCTCGAAGGCGCGCTGCTGCGCGAGGCGCCGTTCGGCGCGCTGGTTCACGAAGGCGGAGTACCCGCCGACGTAGGGGATGGCCGTGCCGCCCTCGAGGTGGAGGACGTGGTCGACGATCGCTTCGAGGAAGGCGCGGTCGTGGCTGACGAGGAGGATCGTCGCGTCGAGGCCGCGGAGGTACTCCTCGAGCCAGCGGGTGGTCTCGAGGTCGAGGTGGTTGGTCGGCTCGTCGAGGAGGAGGAGCTCCGCGGGTGCGACGAGCTGGCGCGCGAGGCCGAGGCGGCCGCGTTCGCCGCCACTGAGGCGGTCGAGGGGCCGGGTCCGCGCCTCGACGGGGTCGAAGCCGAGGCCATGGAGCACGGCGTCGACGCGGGCGCGGAAGGTGTAGCCGCCATCGCGCTCGAAGCGTTCGAGGTCGCGGCCGTAGCGTTCGAGCGCGGCCTCGTCCGGGTCGTGGGCGAGGGCGGCGGCCTGCTCGGCGAGGGATTTCTCGAGGGCGATGAGGTCCGCGAAGGGCTGGGCCGCCGCGTCCCAAATCGTGGTCGCGTCGCCGAAGTCGCGGTGCTGGTCGAGCACGGCGGTGCGCACCCCGGAGATGCGGGCGACGGCGCCGCGCGTCGGCTGGAGCTCGCCGGTGACCAGGCGAAAGAGCGTCGTCTTCCCCGTTCCGTTGCGGCCGACGATCCCCCAGCGGTCACCGCGTCCGACGGTGAAGGAGACGTTCTCGAAGAGGGTCGTGCCGCCGAACTCGACGGCGACGCCGGAGAAGGAGAGGAGGCTCACTTCGCGACCCACTCCTTCCAGGTCGCCTCGGCATCACCAATGGTGAGTTGGTTGCCGGACCGAACGAGGGGGGTGCGGAGGAGGAGCGGCTCCTCGGCGAGGGTGCGGAGCCACCAGTCGTCGGAGCGCGCCGCGTGGGCGAGGCCGAGCTCGCGAAAGCGCTTCGACTCGCGGTCGACGAGGGCGTCGATGCCGAACTTCTGGACGAAGCGACGGAGCTCGCCCGGCGATGCGGCCCGCTGGGTCAGGTCGACGAAGTGGGTCTTGATGCGGCGCTCGGAGAAGAATCGGAGCGCCTTACGGGTGGCGGCGCACTTTCTGGTGCCGAAGATCTGAACGTCCATGGAGTCATCCCGTTGCGGTCCCCCGCCCTGAAGGCAGCCGGGCGGGACGCCGGTGTTCGCGTCCCGCCCGGGTCGCCCCGGAGTACCCGGGGAGAGGGTGGAGGTGCCGTGCTGTCATCGGACGCGGCGTGTGGCGCGCGGCCGCACCGTCGCGAGCCGCGGCCGGCGGCCGGGGCCCGTGCGTGAGCGCCGCGCGGGCGCGGTTCGCTCAGCGGTAGTTCCCGAAATGGAGCTCGATACCGAAGTCCTGGGACCGGAGGAAGGCGATGACGTCCTGGAGCGCGTCGCGAGAGGGGCTCGAAACCCGGAGCTGGTCGCCCTGAATGGCGACCTGGACGTTCTTCACCTTGCGGTCCTTGATGGCGCGGGCGATCTCCTTCGCGGTATCGGAGGGGATCCCCTGGGTGAGGTCGTAGAGCTGCCGGACCCGGCCGAGGGCCGCCTGCTCGAGCTTCCCGGGCTTGAGGTTGCGGAGCGGGACGCCCCGTCGGACGAGCTTGGATTGCAGCACGTCGAAGAGTGCCTTCATCTTGTACTCGTCGTCGGCCTCGAGTCGGAGCTGGCCCTTGGCGCGGTCGAACTCGATCGTGACGTGGGCGCCCTTGAAGTCGTAGCGGTTGCCGACTTCCTTCATCGCCTGGTTGACCGCGTTGTCGACCTCCTGGAGGTCGACGCCGGTCGTGACATCGAAAGAGTGTTGAGTCGCCATGGCCGGGAATGTAGGGCGGGACCGGGACCGCGTCCAGCCCGGCGGGGGGCTCCGGAGCGTGATCCGTCGAATGCGAACGCTGAGCGACGTCGTCGTCATCGAACTCTCGCAGAATCTCGCGGGGCCGTACTGCACGCAGATCCTGGCCGACCTGGGGGCGGAGGTGATCAAGGTGGAGCCGCCGGATACGGGGGACGCCGCGCGGGCGTGGGGCCCTCCGTTCTGGGGCGGGGACGGGACGATCTTCGTGTCGGCGAACCGGAACAAGCGGAGCGTGGTGTTGGATCTGAAGACGCCCGAAGGCCGGGAGGTGCTCGGGCGGCTGATCGGCCGGGCCGACGTGTTCGTGGAGTCGCTCCGGTCGGGCGCCGTCGAGTCGTTGGGGTTCGGGTGGGAGGCGGTCCACGCGGCGCATCCGTCGTTGATCTACTGCTCGATCATGGCGTACGGCCCCCGCGGCCCGCGGAGCGAGCTTCCTGGGTACGACCCCCTCCTGCAGGCGTTCGGGGGGCTCATGTCGGTGACGGGTCATGCCGGGACGGGGCCGGCGCGCGTCGGGACCTCGGTGGTGGACATGGGGACGGGGATGTGGGCGGCGATCGGGGTGCTGTCGGCGCTGCGGGAGCGGGAGCGGACCGGAAAGGGGTCTCGCGTCGTCGCCTCGCTCTACGACACGGCGCTGACCTGGATGTCGTACCATCTCCTCGGCTACCTGGCGACGGGGACGGTCCCGGGGCCGCAGGGGACGGGGCTCTCGATGATCGCGCCGTACACGGCGTTTCCGACGGCGAATGGCTCGCTCATGATCGCGGCGGCGAACGACGGGCTCTTCCGTCGGCTCTGCGAGGCGCTCGAGCTCCCGGAGCTCGCGACGGACCCACGTTTCGCGGACAACGCCGGTCGAGTCCGGCACCGGTCGGAGCTGGAGGCCCGGATCGCGGAGGCCACGCGTCGGGAGCCGACGCGGGTGGTCGAGGAGCGGCTGATCGCGGCCGGCGTCCCGTGCGCCCCGATCCAGACGGTCGACCGCGTGGCGCGGGATCCGCAGACGGAGGCGACGGGGCTCCTCCAGGCGACGCCGCACCCCGAGATCCCCGATCTCCGGACGTTCGCGTTGCCGGTCGAATGGGATGGGCGTCGGACGATGCCGCGTCGCCCGCCGCCGGCGCAGGGCGAGCACACGGCGGAGGTGTTGCGGGAGCTCGGCTACGGCGAGGACGAGGTCCGGCGGCTGCTGCGTTCCGGATCGCGGGACGAGTGAGGTCACCGGGGGCGGCGAGGGTGGGGCCTCGGGCGCCGCTCGGCACACGCCGTGCGGCGGTACGGCAGGGCCGCGGTCCCAGGGAAATCGCCGGGCCGCGCGCATCGGATGGACCCCCTAGGGAGGGCAGGATGCGAGAGATGCGCGCCGGGGAGCTGATGACGCCGGACCCAATCGTGGTGCTGCCGGACACGCCAATCGCCGAGATCGCCCGGGAGCTCCGGACCCACGACATCGGGAGCGTCCCGGTGGTGAGCGATCAACACGGGAAGCGGCTCGTGGGCGTGATCACCGACCGGGACATCGCGACCCGCTGCGTGGCGGAGGGGCACGACCCGAGCCGGTGCGCCGCGAAGCACCACATGACCCAGGAAGTCGTTTCGGCCCGGGCGGGGGACGACGTGAACCGGGTCATGGAGCTCATGGCCGGCGCCCAGGTCCGGCGCCTCCCGGTCACGGACGAGCGAGAGCGCGTGATCGGGATCATCGCGCAGGCGGACCTGGCGGTGGACGCGGTGGAGGACGACGCCGCGAGCCCGATCGACGTCGCCTACACGATCGAGAGGATCAGCCGACCGGCGCACCCCGAGCGGAAGTCGATGCACTGACCGCCCTGACGATGCGGGGCCCGTGCTCGCGGCCGTTCTCGATGAAGATCTTGTTGGGCTGGAACCCGCCGGCGACGACGCCCGCGATGAAGAGGCCGGGGACGTCGGTCTCCATCGTCTCCGGGTCGTGGACGGGGATCCCGGTTTCCGGGTCGATCGAGGCGCCGAGGGCGCGCAGGATCCAGGGATCCGGGGAGTACCCGGTCATGGCGAAGACGAAGTCGTTGCCGATCTCCTCGGTCGAGCCGTCCGCCTCGGAGCGGAGCAGGACGGCGTCCGGCCGGATCTCGACCACGCGTGTCCGCCAGCGCACGGCGATCTCGCCCTTCTCGATGCGCCCGGTGATGTCGGGGAGGATCCACGGCTTGACGCCGCGGTCGAGGCGGTCGGCGAAGTGGACGAGGGTGACGCGCGCGCCGGAGCGGAAGAGGTCGAGCGCCGCCTCGACGGCCGAGTTGCCGCCCCCGACGACGACACAGTCCTGGTCGTAGAACGGGAGCCCCTCGCGGTAGTAATGCGTGACCTTCGGGAGATCCTCCCCGGGGACGCCGAGGAGGTTCGGGTTGTCGTAGTAGCCCGTGGCGACGACGACGTTGCGGGCGCGGTAGCTCCCTTCGGTGCCATCGGCGCGCCGGGTGCGGAGGATGAAGCCGTCGGCCGACCGGGCTACGTCGACCACTTCCTCGTACTGGCGGATGTCGAGCTCGAAGTGCCGGGCGACGCGGCGGTAGTACTTCAGCGCCTCGCGACGGCTCGGCCGGTCCTCGACGGAGACGAAGGGGAGCCCGCCGATCTCCAGCTTATCCGCGGTGCTGAAGAAGTGGCCGTACGTGGGGTAACCCGCGATGCACTGGGTTATGCACCCCTTCTCGAAGAGGACGCAGTCCACGCCCTGCTGTCTCGCTGCGACCCCGACACCCAACCCACACGGGCCGGCGCCGATGACGGCGAGGTCGATCACACCATCCACGTCCAGACCTTACTCCTCAGGCTTCAGTATCAGCGTATGTGCGCGCAGGCGCTCGGCCTTCTCGCGGTCCAGCGGGATTCTCCAGAGTCCGCCCTCGCGCCAGCGGTCGAACTGGTCGCGGTAGTGGGGGCTGAAGGGTAGCCCCGATTGGCCGGTCGGTAGGATGAACCCGCCGGCCCCGTCGATGTCGCCCATGTCGACGACGTGCCGCTGGCTCGCGGCGTAGCGAACCTTCACGGGATACCCGCCGCCGACGTGGTGCGAGACGTTGACCGTGGTCGGCGATCCGCCGTGCGGCGCGGGCCCGACGTCGAGGCCGAGGACCCGTTCGAGGATCGGCACCACGCCGAGCGCGTGGGCGGCGACGACTTCGTGGATCTCGCCCCAGGTCCGGCCGTCGACGATCGAGTCCGCCTCGGCCATCGCACGGGCAGCGAGTTCGCGGAAAGCCATCCCGCTGCCGGAGTCTACCCACGGAACGGCCCGACGTTCGAGGAGCTCGACGAGGGAGGCTCTCGGGAACCACCCATTCACCCCACCGAGCGGATCGCCGCCATCGTCGGCGTTCGCGTAGAGGGACCGGGCGGCGAGGGCGCTCAACCGGTCCTGCCAGGCGTAGAAGAGCGCGGCGGCCCGGGAATCGGCGCGCGCTTCCCGGTCCCACGATCGGAGGAGCGCAGCGGCGTCCGCCAACCCCGCCATCTCCGCCGCCTCGACCGCGCGGTCGATGTACCGATCCGCCATGGCGTCGCGCACGTCGAGCTGCTGGCGGTGGACGGCGTCGGCGTCGAAAGGTCCCCCGGCGAGGAGCATTTCGCGGATCCGCATGGCGCGGAACGGCTCTTCCCAGCGGCCGCTGATGCGGTCGGCGACATCGCCGGCAACCTGACGGTTGTTGGCGGTCACGACGAACCCCTCGGGGGGGTTGAGGACGTGGGGGTGTTCCTCGATCGGGAGGGCGCCGGTCCAGTCCCACTCGCCGGTCCAGCCGGGGACGGGGAGGAGGGGTGGGCGGCGCCCCGCCCCCCGGATCGGCACCGTCCCGCCCATGTAGTAGCCGATGTTCCCGGCGGTGTCGGCGTAGACCACGTTCTGGTGGGGGTTGTCGAAGTCGTCGATCGCGCGGACGAACGACTCCCAATCCTCGGCGAGGTTGAGGCCGGCGAAGGCGCGCCAGGTCCCACCGGGGTCGTGGCCGACCCAGCGCATCGCCAGGACCTCGCCGGCGCCCCATTCCGCGAGGGGGGTGAGGACCGGGCCGTGGCGCGTCCACCGGAGGGTCGTGCGGACGGGCTCGTCGCGACCGCGGACGGCGATCGTCTCCTCGACGACCTCGAAGGGCTCGCTCCCCCACGGCGTCAGGTACCGCGTCGAATCGGAGGGATCGAGGCGCTCGACGAAGAGGTCGACGTCGTCGACGTAGGCGTTGGTGAACCCCCACGCGATCGCGCGGTTGTGGCCGGCGATGACGAAGGGAACGCCGGGGAGCGTCATCCCGGCGACGTCGAACCCGCCGCCGTGGAGCGCGGCGAAGTACCATAGGCTCGGCGACCGCAGCTCGAGGTGCATGTCGTTGGCGAGGATGGGCTTCCCCGAGCGGGTGTGCCGGCCGTGGATCACCCATGCGTTCGAGGCCCGGGTGATGCTCAAGGCGTCGAGGAGCGCGGCCGCGACCGCCGGGACCTCGGGGGGGAGGGGGGCATCGAGAATCGTCGCCCCCCAGTCCGGATAGTCGGGCGCGAGAATCCTGGCGCGGTCGGCGCCGAGTCGCCGCGCGGCACGGGCCAGCTCGACGGTGGCGCCGTAGGCCGCGAGATCCCAGGCGATGAGCTTCTCGAGGGCGAGGGAGTGCTGGAGCGTCCACGGCTCCGGCTCGATGCGCAGCACGAGGAACTCCGGCGGGAGTGCCCCCTTTCTCGCCTCGATCGCTGCGTTGACGCCGGCGACGTACGCCTCGGCCCATCTTCGCCGGACGTCGTCCAGGGACGCTTCCGCCGCGAGTGCGGCGCGCCAGAGCCCGATGTTCCGGAGGAAGAGGTCGGTCTCGACCAGGTCTTCGCCCATGACCTCGGCGAGCCGGCCCTGGGCGGCCCGCCGGAAGAGCTCCATCTGCCAGAGCCGGTCCTGGGCGTGGACGAAGCCCTGGGCGAAGAAGAGGTCCTCGGCCGATCCGGCCCAGATGTGGGGGACACCCAGGGAGTCCCTCCAGATCTCGACCTCGCCCGTGAGCCCCCGGAGGCGGAGCTCGCCGTCGAGGACGGGACCGGCCGACCTCACGTAGGCCACGGCCGCGACGACCACGATGACCACGAGGGCGACGACGGCGACGAGCGCCTTCAGGACCTTCTGCATCCGATCTCTCCCGTTTCGCTGTCGCGAGTGGGGCTCAGCCCAGGGCGGCGCGGCCGGGGGGGCCCGACTCCGTCGTCCGCACCGCGACCGGACCGCCCCCCCCCGTGACGGATTCGAAGACCGCCTTGAGAACGCCGATCAGGACCGGTCCGATGATGATGCCCACCAACCCGAAGGTGTACACGCCGGTGACGAGGGCGATGAACATCCAGTAGAAGTTGAGGACGTGCGACTTCTCCGCGGCGATCTTCGGGCGCAGATACATGGAGATGAAGAGCGTCAGCCCGAAGAAGCCGATGGCCAGCATGAGCATTCCGCCCGCGTAATCCTCGCGAAACACCATGATATAGATGGCCACAGGGACGTACACCGTCCAGGAGCCGACGATCGGGAAGAAGCCGATGAAGAAGGAGGCGATCGCAAGCACCACGCCGAGGGGCACGTCCCAGATGAGGTTCATCGCGAGGATGATGCTGGACTTGAGGAGCTGCGTGAGGAACGTGGCGTAGAGCGCGCCGTAGACCACGGCGGTGATGTTGTCGCCGATCTCGGTCGAGAGGTCCTGGTAGCGTCCAGGGATCTTGCGGCGAATGTACGCGAGGATCCGCTCGTGGTCGGTCAGGACGTAGTAGACCGTGAAGAGGAAGACCGCCACGGCGATGATCACGATGTCGACGGCTTCCCGGAGCTCGCCGACGATCCGGCCGCTCTGGGCTGAGGCGGCGGCGACCCAGCGGGAGAGGTCGTCCTGGACGACGAGTTCGCGCGCGAATGGGATCCGCTGCAAGGCGGCGGTGAGGCGCTCGGCTACGGTCGTGCGGTTGGCGTCGAGGTATTGGGCGGCCTCGGAGATCTCGACCCAGCTGTAGACGAGGATCGCGATCAGCGGAACGGTGACCAGCGTGATCGAGAGGATCGCGGCGAGGCGGGAGCTCGGGATGCGACGTCGCAACCAATCGTGGAACGGGATGAGGTATGCACCGAGGACGACCCCCGCGACGACCCCGACCAGCACGTCCGACACCATGTAGGCGAAGAGGACGAAGATCCCGAGGAGGAGCCCGGCGGAAACGAGAGACTTACGGAGTTCGGGGAGGGTGAAGTCCGCGAGTCGGACATCATCCACGCGCCGTTCCTCGCGACGCCGATCGCCGGGGAGTCGATCGCGGGTCACCTCGTTGCCGGATTCAGTGCCCGTGCGAGGTCGGCCCGGCGGTCGGCCCCGTCCTCGGCGCCGACGGAGAGACGGGCCTCGCGCGACGCGGTCCGGGAATCCTCACCCGTCATCGCGCCACCGTTCGACTTTCCTCACGTACTCCGCCACGAGGGCCTCCGCCCGCGCCTCATCGACGCCCTCCGCCGTGATGACGAAATAGGGCTTGTGCGAGTGCGGGATGACGAGCACCCACTCGTCGTCGCCGACCCAGACCTTGACGCCGTCGACGAGCTGCCGGTCGGCGTCTTCGGTCTCCTCGATCAACTGCCTCATCACGGCGCCCTTGCGCCCCCACGGGCTCGCGACGCGCGCCTGGCGGATGTGGATCGGCGGGACGCGGTCGGCCGCCTCGCCGAGGCGGACTCCGGCCCGGGCAAGCGCCTCGAGGAGCCGGACCGCGCTGAACATCCCGTCGTAGGCCGGGATGAAATGCGGGAAGATGAACTCGCCGCGGGCCCCCGCGACCAGGTCCGCCTGCGTGGCGGAAGCCATCATGGCGTGGTGCTCGGTCTTCGTCCAGATCAACTCGGCGCCGCGCTCCCGGATGATCCGCGCGACGACGGCGGGGCTCGTCACCGGGATCGCAACCCGCCGGACGTCGAGGTAATCGAGGGCGAGCCCGACCATGACGGCCTGGGCGCGCTCCGGCGAGAGGGCCCGGCCGGCGTCGTCGACCAGATGGATGACCTCGCCCCCGGGGTCGATCCAGAGGCCGAGGTCGGCGTCAATCGAGCGGACGATCCCGCCCAGGCGGGCGAGGGACTCCCGGAACTCCTCCTCGCTGCGCGAGAGGCGGCCCGGCGCCGCGTAGGCGTCGAGGCTGACCGTCTCGGTCTGGAGCGCCCCGAGCAGCCCCGGAAAGACCGCGACGGTCGTGCCGTAGGCGAAGTCGACGACCAGGGTGAACCGATGCTCGGCGATGAGGCTCCGATCGATCTCCGAGAGGAAGTGCTCCCGGTATCCCTCGACGACGCGGGTCGGGAAGTTGATCCCGCCGGTCCCGTCGGGGCCGGCCCTGGGAAAGTCCTCCCGGCCGAAGAGCCGCTCGATCGATTGCGTCTTCCCGGGCTGGAGGTCGCGGCCGTCCGCGTCGAAGAAGAGGATGTCGACGACCTTCGGATCGAAGGGGGAGCGGCGAACGTGGATTCCCCCCGCCTCCCTGCCGTGATTGACCGCGTGTCGAACCACGGGGATCGGCATCTCCCGCAAGTCCTCGACGTTGACGCCGGCGGAGATGAACCCCGTGATCAGCGCACGGTTGATCATCCGTGAGGCGCGGTCCGAATCCCGCGAGGTCGCCACGTAGGCGCCCGGGCCGAGGATCGCGCCGAAGGCGCCACCGAGCCGGGTCGCGATCTCGGGGGTCAGCTCCACGTTCGGCATCCCGCTCACCCTCGCGCCGTGGAAGAGGCTTCTCTCCCACGCCTCGCCCCAGATCAGCGAATGCGTGAGGACGGCCCGCTCCTCGACGACCTTGTCGGGCCATACCTTGACGTTCGGGCCGACCACGGCGAGCTCCCCGACCTCCGACCGATCGGACAGGATGCAGTTCTCGCGTACCAGCGCCCCGTCGCCGACCCGGACCCCGGCCGCACAGACCGTTTCGCTGATCCGCGCACCTGCGCCGATCCGGCATCCTTCCCAGAGCACGACGCCCCGCAGCTCCGCACCCTCGCCGATCTCCGAGCCGGCACCGACGACCACGTTCTCCAGGACCGCGCCACGGCCGACCCGGGCGTTCCGCCCCAGGATGACCGTGCCGACGAGCTTCGCCTCCCGCGCCACGCTCGCACCGTGCTCGCCCCAGAGGTCCGCCCCGGCCGAGGCCCGGTGCTCACCCCGCAACGAAACCCGGACACGCCCCGCGAGGACGTCCTCGTGCGCGGCGCGGTACTCGTTCAGGTTGCCGACATCCCGCCAGTATCCCTCGGCGACGTGGCCGAAGAGCCGGGCCCCTTCCCGAAGCATCTGCGGGAACAGATCCTTGGAGAAATCGACGTTCGTCTGCGGTGGCACCCGTTCGAGCGCCTCGGGCTCGAGGACGTAGATCCCCGTGTTGATCGTGTCGCTGAAGACCTCGCCCCACGTCGGTTTCTCCAAGAACCGCTCGATCCGCCCCGTGTCACGGTCGACGATGACGATCCCGAACGCCAGCGGATTCTCGACCGGGGTCAACGCGATCGTCGCCTCGGCCCCCCGGGCGTCGTGCTCCGCCACGATCGCACCCAGGTCGAAGTCGGTCAGCACATCCCCGCTGATCACCAGGACCCGCTCCCCTTCGATCAGGGCCCCGGCGTTGCGAACCGCCCCGGCCGTGCCGTAGTCGGCTTCGGCGGTGACGTACTGCATCCGCACTCCGAAGGCCGACCCGTCTCCGAAGTGGTCGATGATGTGCTCGGGCTGAAAGTAGAGGATGGAGACGAGGTCGGTGATCCCGTGCCGCCGCAGGAGCTCGACGATGTGCTCCATGATCGGCCGGTTGGCGATCGGCACCATCGGTTTGGGACGGTGAATCGTCAGCGGCTTCAGGCGGGTACCGAAGCCACCGGCCATGATCACGCCTTTCATTCCGCTTCCCCGGAGTGGGATCGAGGGGGTATGAAACGTGGTGGTGGAAGCGCAATCGTTGTGCCGTGGCAAAGTTAACGGACCGACACCGGCACGGCAACGGAAACGGGCCCCTTGACGGACCCTCCCCGGAGTGGCATCGTCCTCCTGCCGTACCCTCCCCTCGAATGCGGCGATTCGGCGCCATGAGCAAGATCAGCACAAAGGAGACGGCGGAAGCGATTCTGCGGGGGCTGCCTTCCGTTCTGGGTGCCAGTGTGCGGGAGGACATCCACGGGCATCCCCGCGAGGTGCATCTGCTCATCTCGCCCGGACCGAACCCGAGACACCTCGCGCGAGACGTCCGAGAGCTGCTACAGGAGCGACTCGGCGTACCGGTCGACCAGCGGATCATCAGCATTGCGCAGCTCTCGAGCGATCCCGATCGCCTTCCGGTGGAACCCTCTCGGCCGGGGGCGTCCCTCGAGGCCGGGGCCGGATCGGTGCCTCGAGTGCCGAACGGCTCGGCGGCGGTGGCGGCGACCGACCCCGTGGAGGCGGGGACGGTCGGACGGGTGCCGGCACTCGGCCCGGCACCGACGACGGGCGACGCGGCCGGGGTGGGATGGGGTCGGGACATGGAGTCGGAGCCTGGTGTGCCGGACCCGCTGACCGTGAGCCAGGCCGCGTCCCGCCGTCGGGCCCCGTGGCCCGGCGCTTCGCAGGGCCCTCAGGCGCGCCTGATCTATCAGGGGATCGAATCGACGGCGAAGGCGGGGCGGATCCAGGTGCGGGTCCGCCTCTCCCGGGAGGATCAGGAGTTCAGCGGCGAGGCGACGGAGGTGGACGGCGGGCTCGGCAGGGTCCGGGCCGCCGCGACGGCGGCGCTGCGTGCGGCGACGGCGGCGTGCCAGGAGCGGGTGCGTTTCGAGGTCGAGGCCGCTACCCTGACCCGGGCGCTCGGACGGGAATACGTCCTCGTCGCGGCGATCGCGGCCTCCCCCCTGATCGGCCGTCGCCCGATCTCTCTCGTCGGGGCGCAGCCGGTCGATGCCGGCTCCGAGGTCGCGGCTGTCCTGGCCGCGCTCCAGGCAACGAACCGCGTGATCGCCCGGGCGCTCACCTCATCATAGGCCCGCTGGCGAGATGGCGATGGGCGGCACGGCGCCCGCGACAACCCGCGCGGCGGACCGACGGTTCGAGGTCGCGTGCCGTCAGTCGACCGCCGCGGGGGTGCCCTCGAGGCGGAACCTCGCGCCGCGATTGTCGAACGTGGTGGCGAAAACGGTGCCCCGCTCCCCGAGGAATCCCTTCAACCGTTCGGTGAGCGAACTCGCCGCCTCCTCCCCATCGACGAAGCCGTAGACGGCCGGTCCCCACGACGACTGTCCTGCCCCGGCGGCGCCCCAAGTCAGCATCGCCTCGACCAACTCCTCGATCAACGGGTGGGCGTAGACCGCCCCCTGGATCGCGCGGAACGTCTCACCGACGCGTCGCTGGATCTCGGTGACGGCGCGACCGAACCCTTCGAGGTCTCCTTCCACGAGAGAGGGGAGGAGGACCATGAGGATGAGACGAGAGATCTCGCCGACCTGTTCGGGGGGCGGGGGGGGCAGGGTACGGAAGGCCTGTTCCTCGACCTCGCCGCTGAGACCTCGATCCACTCGCGGGATGGCGATGACGCACCGCCAGGACGCCGGCACGGCGCGCCGGAGAAGGAGCGGGGCGGGATCCTCGGAATCCCTGCGGCGGCCTCCCTCCAGGATGAATCCCCCGTGCGCAAACGTCCAGGTGCCGATCGCGGAACGCCGGGCACGGCCCACGGCGGCCGCGAGTTCGTGCGCGCCCTCGTCGAGGCCGTAGAGGGAGGCGAGGGCGCGGGCAGTGGCGAGGGCGAGCTGGGTGCCGGAGCCGAGGCCCGAGTGTGGAGGGATCGCGCGGTGGACCCGAAATGCGGCGCCGCCACGGATCCCGTGGTGATCGAGGAACCGGCGGGCGTACCGAAGGACCCGATCCGCGTCTTCGCCCTCCGCGGAGAGATCGGCGGCGGGGCGCGCCTCCAGGAGGAGCGACGGTGACCGGACCGCGATCCCGACGCCACCAAACCTACGCCCGAGGTCGCCCCGCAGGTCGATGAATCCCAGGTGCAGGCGAGCCGGCGCATCCACCCACACCGCAGCTTCGCGCCTCATGAATCCCCCGCCTTCACCGTGGTGGCCTCCCGCTGGACGTAGGCGGCGAGTTCGGCCATGGCCTCGGCCTCGCGGGGACCCGCCGTCTTGTCCACGATCACCTGGAGCCGCCGGTACTCGGCCAAGATCTCGTCGATCGGGAGGATCCGGGTCCGGGTGGCCAGGATCGCCGCCTCGAGCACTGCGTGGCGGGCGCGGTTGAATCCCACGAACTCGCGCCTGACGCCCCGGTGAACGACCTCGCAGACGAAGTGGCCGCGGGGCCCGCTCGTCACCGCCTCCCGCACCCGGATCTCGCGCCAGGAGCAGACGTCCTCGAGGACCACGCCCCGCACGACCTCCGCCGGGAACGAGGGGAACTCCGCCGTCCGGAGGACCGCCCGAGCGAACGACGCCGCATCGTCGATCAGGTTGACCACGGCCTCGCCCGTGCCGAGGAGGTTGGCAAACGTCGTCGTGTCCCTGTACGGCCGCACGACGATCTCCGCCTCCCCCCACGTCACCCCCATGGGAGCGAAGTTGGCGCGCCCATCGGTGCTCATCGTCGTCAGGATGCATTCCACGATCATGTCGACCCTGCCGTCTCGACGTGAACGAGTTCCCGGTAACGGTCCAGGAGGTGGAGGGTGAGGGGGCCCGGCCGACCGCCGCCGATCGGCCGACCGTCGACCGCGACCAGCGGGACGAGCTCCCTCAAGCTGTTGGTCAGGAACGCTTCGCTGGCTCGTGCCAGCGCATCCGGCGGGAGTGGCCGTTCGAGGGTCTCGATCCCCGACGCGCGTGCCAGCTCGAGGACCGTGGCCCTCGTGATCCCCGGAAGCACGCCACACGAGAGGGGTGGCGTGTGGAGCGCCCCATCGAGAACGAGGAAAAGGTTGCTCACCGCCCCCTCGGCCAGGTGTCCCGCGGTATCGAGGAGGATCACCTCCTCGACGCCCGCCGCGCGCGCCTCCGCAAGAGCGACGATCGCATCGAGGTAGCCCAGACGCTTGAGGCCCGCCGCCGGAGCGTGCTCGTTCAGCCGTCCACTCGCCACCACCGCGCGGACCCCGTGCTCGTACCATTGCTCGTCGGGCCGGTAAGGTGCCGCGCTCACGACGACGGTCGGTACGACCGACTCCGGCGGCGTGATCCCGACACCGGGCCCCCGACTGACCGTCACGCGGACCGCCGCATCGTCCAGATCGTTGGCCGTCAGCGTCCCGCGGATCGCGCCTTCCAAATCCGTCGGGAGGGGGATGCCGATCCGCGCGGCGGCGGCCGCCAGCCGGTCGAGGTGCGCCCGGAGGCGGAAGGCGCGACCGTTATAGGCGCGCATCGTCTCGAAGAGGCCATCGCCCAGGGTGAAGCCGCGGTCGTGAACGCCGATCCTCGCCGCCTCCTCCTCGACAAGCCTGCCGTTCAGCCAGACCCAGCTCATGCGTGCGCTTCCCGTCCCACCGCGTCGCCCAGCACCAGGAAGTTGCGCAGCAGCGTGTGGCCGTGCTCCGTCAGCACCGACTCGGGGTGGAACTGCACACCCCAGATCGGGAATGTCCGATGACGGATCGCCATGACCTCGTCCTGCTCGGTCGTCGCGACGACCTCGAGCTCGGCGGGGAGGGTGCGAGCCGGAACGACGAGAGAGTGGTACCGCGCGGCGAGGAACGGGCTCGGCAGACCGTCGAAGATCCCGATGCCCCGATGCACGATCGCCGATGTCTTGCCATGCACCGGCCGCCGCGCACGCACGACCTGCCCGCCGAAGGCCGCGGCGATGCACTGATGCCCGAGGCAGACGCCGAGGATCGGGATCCGCGCGCCGAACGCCTTGATCACCTCGTTGGAGATCCCGGCCTCGCGCGGCGTGCAAGGGCCCGGGGATACGAGGATGTGGCTCGGCTCGAGCTCTGCGATCTCCTTCAACGAGATTGCGTCGTTGCGGACGACCTCCGTCGCTTCCCCCAGCTCCCGAACGTAGCGCGCGAGGTTGTGAACGAAGGAGTCGTAGTTGTCAATCAGCAACACCATGGTGCGCCTCCAGCGCCGCGACCAGGCCCCGTGCCTTGTCCAGCGTCTCCGTGTACTCCCGCTCGGGGTCCGAATCGGCGACGATGCCGCCGCCCACCTGGAAGAACGCCGTGTCGCGTCGGAGGATGAAGGTGCGGATCGCGATGTTGGTGTCCATGGCGCCGTCGAAACCGATGTAGCCGATCGCGCCGGTGTAGACGCTCCGGCGGGTGGGCTCGAGCTCGGCGATGATCTCCATGCTCCTCACCTTCGGCGCGCCGGTGATCGACCCGCCCGGGAAGGCGGCCCGCAGCAGGTCGACGGCGTCGAACTCGGCACGGAGCCGCCCGGTCACGGTCGAGACGAGGTGGTGCACGGTCGCGTACCGCTCGATGGTGCAGAGTTCGGGGACGGCGACGCTGTGGTCTGCGCAGACGCGCGAGAGGTCGTTCCTGAGGAGGTCGACGATCATGACGTTCTCCGCGCGATCCTTCTCGCTCGCGAGGAGCGCGAGCTCCAACGCCATGTCGTGCATCGGGTTGATTCCGCGCGGCGCGGTGCCCTTGATCGGCCGGGTCTCGACCCGGTCCCCATCGAGGAGGAGGAACCTCTCGGGCGATGCGCTGACGACGGCCGCCTCGTCCATCTGCATGTAGGCGGCGAAGGGCGCGGGGTTGCGACGCCTAAGGGTTCGGTAGAGCGCGAAGGGGGGACCGGCGAACGGCGCATGGAGCCGTTGCGAGAGGTTGGCCTGGAAGATGTCGCCGGCGAGGATGTATTCGCGGACACGCTCGACCGCCTCGACGTATCCCGATCGCGAAAAGGTCGAGTCGACCCCGGGGAGGCCGGGGACGGGGAAGGTCCTCGGCGACTCCCGCGGCGGCTCCGGCCCCGCACCGAGGGCGGGGATCGGGGGTGCCGCGCGGCCGAGCCATCGCCTGACCTCCGCGGCCCGCGCCACGGCCCTGGAGCGTCGCTCGGCCCCGGGCGGGCTCGGGAGTCCGGTCGCGATCAGCCAGCACCGGCCGAGGAGGTGGTCCCACGCCACGACCCAATCATAGACCCCGATGCAGAGGTCCGGGAGAGCGAGGTCGTCGTGCCGAGGCTCGGGAACGCGTTCGAGGTGGTGCGCCAGGTCGTAGGCGAAGTACCCGGCCGCGCCTCCCTGGAACGGCGGGAGTCCTGCGACCGTCTCGACGACGTGGCGACGCAGCAACGCCTGGAGGATCCGGAACGGATCGCCCTCGGTCCGCTCGACCCCCTCCGCACTCCTCTGCTCCACGGTCGTCCCCCGGCTACGCAGGACGAGGAAGGGATCGGCCGTGAGGAAGGAGTACCGACCCAGCCTCTCCGACCGCGCCGCGCTCTCGAGGAGGAGACAGTACGGTCGATCGAGCAGGTGGGCGCACGCCTCGGCGGGATCGGGCGCGGGTGACAGCTCGTCGATCAAGATCTCCATCATCGTCCGGCCATCACTTCCCGTGGGTTTGTCGGCGTTTCGCCGCGCGGCGGCGGTCGGCACGCTCACGCGCGGCCGCGAGCCTCCTCTCCTTCTGCGCCGCCACGTGCTCCGGACCGCTCTCCTCGTCCGGCGTCAGGTACCCCCACGACAACGGCGCTTCCTGGCGATACGTCTTGCCCAAAGCCACGGCGAGCTGGGCTTTCATCAGCTCCTTGCCCAGATAGAAGGCGTGGGTCGCTTCCCGGACATCCAACGCGTCGAAGATCTCGCCGATGTCGGTGCCGGTCACGAATCGATCGGCGTTCAACACGTAGATCCGGCTCTCATCCGTGAAGATCCGGTAGTTCGGGTCGCGGATCTCGCGCTGGAGGGCTCGCAGCTCCGCCTCGTCGTAGGCCACGATCTTCGGGTCCTTGACCGTGACCAGGCGGGGATCGACCCCTTTCGGCAGGGTGCGGTTCGTCACGGCGTGGTACATGAGGCGCCTCGCCGCGTCGACCTCGCGCACCGCGCCGCGGGCCCAGGGCGTATCCTCCGTCGTGAGGACGTAGCGAATCCCCAGCTCCTGGCAGAAGCCGAGGAGGACCGCATTCGTTCCCGTCGTGTCGGCCTCCGTGAGCTCGGTGACGTTGGCCGTGCCCATCAGGATCTCGGCTTCGGGATACCGCCGCCTCACCTCGAGGTACCGCCCGAGCGACGCCGCGAACCCGTACCCGATCGGCTCGAGGATCGGATCGACGATGTAGCGCACGCCCCACGCCTCGAGTCGCTCGATGTTGCGGTCCAGCGAATCGAGCCCGGCGCCGAAGTCCGGGATCACGACGACGGTGGCGTCGACCTCGCGAGCGACCTCGAGGTTGCTCCCGTTGACGCTCAGGACCAGCTCGGCGCCCGCATCGACCGCGGTCCGGATCTCGTCACGATCGAAGGTGTCGATGCTGACGCGGTGTCCTTCGGCGCGGAGCGCGCGAACCGCCTCGCCGAGCCCGGGGAACGGGCGGCCCGGGGTGCACCCGATGTCAATGAAGTCGGCGCCGGACTCCCTGAAATACGCCGCACGCTCCACGATCTGCCGGAGTTCGAGCTCGGGTGCATCGTGGATTTCGGCGAGGATCCGGACGTCGTGCGCGCCGTAATCGCGGCGGACGGATGCCATGCCGAAGTACTCGGGGATCTCGCGCAGGTCCTTGGGCCCCTTCTCGACACGAACGCCGAAGCGCTCCTCGAGGATCGCCGTGTCGCCCTTCACGCGCCCCGGGAGGAGGATCAGGTCGACGTCGGCGGGGACTTCGAGGAAGCGGGCGATCCACTCCGGCGTCATCAGCGCCGCGACGGTGATCTTCATCGTCGCGATCTCGTGGGCGAAATCCGGCCGCGCCCGTTCGAGGGTGTCGCGAAGCAGCGGCGCCGCCAGCTTCCCCGTGACGAAGAGGACCTTGTTCGGCATCCGCGCCACCACGTCCCGGCTCAACCGGCCTTCCCGGCGGCGACGAACTTGTTGGGCGTCCCTTCGAGGGCCGCGTCGACGCCCGGCCTCCAGAGCACGGTCTCCTCGATCTTCCGGGCCAGTTCGAAGTCCTTGTCCGTGATCCCGCCGGCGTGGTGGGTCTGGAGCTTGACCCAGACCTTCGCCCAGGTCACCGAAAGATCGGGGTGGTGGTAGGCGGCCTCGGCCAGATAGCCGATGCAATTGACGAGCATGAGGGTCGTGGGCCAGCCATCGGTCTTGTACTGGCGACGGATCCAGCCATCTTCGAGGTACCAGCCGGGCAGCTCCGCCTCCAGGCGTGCGCGGACCTCGTCCTCGGAGTACTTCCGGAGCTCGGGTCGTGCCATGGGGTCCTCCTGGTGGTGGGTCAGCGGATCAAAGGACGACGCCGCCGTTGACCGGCAGCATCACGCCCGTCAGGAACTCCGCGTCGGCGGAGGCGAGGAAGAGCGCCGCCCGGGCGACGTCCTCCGGCGTGCCCAGGCGCCGCAGAGGCGTGCCCTCCTCGATGCGCCGACGATCGCGCTCGTCGAGCTGCGCCGCGAAGGCGGTCTCGATCCATCCGGGGGCGAGGACGTGGACGCGGACCTCGGGGGCCATGCTGCGCGCGAGGCTCTTGCTGAAGGCGAGGATCCCGCCCTTGGCGGCCGAGAAGATCTCGGCTTCGATCCCGGCCATCCCCGTGAGCACGTGGTCCCACGACATGTTGATGACGACCCCGCCGCCAAGCCGGCGCATCCGTTCGGCCACCGCCCAGGAGCAGAGCACCGTGCCGCGCAGATCCACGGCGAGGACGCGATCGAGCTTTGCGGCCGGCGCGAGCGTCGCCCCTTCCCCGGTCAGGATGTCGGCCCCCGCGTTGTTCACCCAGACGTCGACGCGGTCGAAGCGCATGAAGGCCTCGCCGACGAGCCTCTCTATGTCCTCGTCGCAGCCGAGATCGACACGCACGGCCTCCGCGCGCCGACCCATCGCCCGGATCTCTTCGACAATGCCGGCGGCACCATGGGCGTTCCGGCGGTACGTCAACAGGAGGTCGGCGCCCTCGGCGGCAAAGGCTCTGGCGATCGCCCGGCCGATCCCGCTCGATGCGCCGGTCACGACCGCCGTGCGGCCTACGAGGCGGGGCCCGGCCCCGGATGCCGTTTCCCCTCGATTGATCGATTCCACGACCCTGCGCTTGCAGATCGGCGTAACCGCCGCGAACGATTCGGCGTTGGCCCTTACGGCCGGTGCGGACGTCGTCGATGTGATGGCTGCCGAACGAGCGGGCGCGCTCGCTCCGGCCGAGGTCCCGGCTGCCGGTACCGGGTGCGTGTGTCCGTGGGCTCGTGCTCGACACCGCATCCAAGGATGTGTCGACCCCTACCGCGGCGCCAGGGTCGTATCGGGATGCCGGGATCTGCCGTACCGTGCGCGTACGCCCGCGTCTACGACGCTCCGCGCAACTCCTCCCGATACCACGCCGACTGGCCGAACGACTCCTCGACCTCCACGGCGAGCGCCGTCAGGTTCTCGGCGCCCCGGGCTGCGAGCTCCTTCTTGAGCCGCCCGGCGAGGTGGGTCGCAAGCATCTCGGCCGTGGTGTTGGGGATCGGCAGGAGCACGACATCCTCCCGCGGGAAGAGGTACTCCCGGTCACGGTATGCGACGCGGATCCCCTTCCCTTCTTCGCTCACCGTCAGATGCCGGTTCTCCAGAGGGAGGAGCATCTTGTGGTCGATCTCGTCGACCAGCCGGCGCATGATTCGCTTCAACTCGACGAAGTCGAAGACGTACGTGTTCTCGTCGAGGTCGCCTTCGAGCTCGACGCGCACCCGGTAGTTGTGGCCGTGAAGGGCCTCGCACTGGTTGTCGTAGGTGATGAAGTGCCCCGCGGCGAAGACGAGGTAGTCCTTTTCGACGACGACCTTGTAGGCTCGCATCTCCTAACGCTCCAGGCGACCGGGGATCTGTTCGAGGAGGACCACGAAGAGGGCCGCGGCGGTCAGGTCCGCCGTCGTGCCGGGATTCAGGGAATGGGATGGATCTCGGAGGAGCGCGTCGAACGCGTCGATGGCCGCCTGGCGCGCGGGGCTCCCCGGCCTGCCGGAGCGGAGGACGCGATCGGCGTGTTCGCTGACCCGGCGCGCCGCGGCGAACCCCTTCTTCCGAGCGATGAGGGTGTCGGGCACCCGCGAGAGGAGGTGCAGGTACGCCTCGAGAGCCGCCTCCGACCACGACGCGCCCTGTGCGCGGGCCATTTCGACGACCGGGACCGCGACCTCGAAGGTGATGGCGAAATCCGTCACGTACTCCCGGGCGATCGCGTCCCGGTCGGCGGCCAGGGCCATGGCCTCCCCGAGCGTGATCTCTGGGACGCCGCGAACGTCGTGCTCCGATACCTCGCCCAAGCCGCCGGGATCCGCGAGCCGGATCGCCTCGTAGACGGCGACGGCGTCCTCTACGGTCAACTTGGAGAGGACCGCCGAGAGGCGGGACCGGAGCGACCCGCCCCGGATCGCTGCGGCACGGGCCAGCGGAGCGAAGAGGAGGACGATCCCGAGGTTCGTGTTCGTCCGGACCCAGCGCCGCGTTTCGCGGATGGCGCGGAGGACGGTCTCGCCCGGTGAGCACGTGCCCGCCTCGCCGAGGGCGCCCCCGATCGCCGCGGCGCTGAGAAGGAAATCCTCGTAGGTGAGGTCCGCGAAATCACGGCCGGGCGAGACGTTGCCGGGCTTCGGCGCGGTGACCTCGAGGATGCACGCGAGTTGCCCGGCGAAGGCGATGTCGCTGCGGAACGTCTTCGGCGCGACAGTCATACCGCCCCCCGGACGCGCTCTTCGAGGTGCTCGACGATCGCCCCCGCGATGTCCACCCGCGTCGTCCCCTGGAGCCCCTGCCAGCCGGGGATCCCGTTGACTTCGAGCACGTAGACGCCGCCATCGGGAGCGGGGAGCAGGTCGACGCCGGCGTATTCGGCGCCGACGGCACGGGCCGCCCGAAGGGCGAGTTCCACCCAGCTCTCGGGGAGTTCGGCCGGCTCCATGCGCCCGCCGCGGGCGACGTTGGTGCGCCAGTGGTCAGCCACGCGCCACGCCGCGGCGATGACACGACCACCGACGACGAACACACGGAGATCACGTCCCTCGTGCGGGATGACCTGCTGGATGTAGTACGCAGCCCGCTCCATCTCCAGGGCGCGGAAGACCCGGTACGCGATCTCCTGGTCGTCCACGCGAACCATCCCGCGGCCGTTGGAACCGAAGAGCGGCTTGACGACGACGTCGCTCATCTCACGGAACGCGGCCATGGCATCCTCCATCCTCTCCGCGACCACGGTGCGAGGCGTCGGAATGCCGGCGTCCTCGAGAAGCCAAGAGGTATAGAACTTGTCGACGGTACGCTCGAGGGCCGCGGGCGGGTTGTGGACCGGGATCCCCATTCGCTCGAGACGATGGAGCGCATCCATGCGGAAGATGATCTGCTCGAGCGAGCCAAGGGGGATGATGCGCACGATGACCGCATCGAATTCGTCCAAGGGCGTTCCGTCGCTCGCCAGGCGCGGCGCGGATCCGATCCTCGCCGTGAGCGCCGTGATCGGGAGCACGCACGACCGGTGGCCCCGCCACTCCAGCGCGCGTTGCAGCTCGGCGATGTGCCAGCCCCGGTCGGCACAGAGGATCGCGACGTCCACGCGAATCACTCGAAGAGTGAGCGTTGCAGGACTTCGGCGTTGGTCCCCCCCGCGTGGAAGGTGCGCCCGCTCTCCAGGTTGGTCACGTAGACCTCGGCGGGGCTGAAGAGATGGGGATCGACCTTGTAGAAATCGCCGCCGTAGCTCTCGAAGAGCTCGTGGAACGGCGTCCCGTAGTCGCGGGAGGAGGACGACGGGACCCGCGCGACGAGGTCGGCCAGCTCTTCGTCGTCGCCGCGCACCATGAGATGGACCGTGCCGCCGTAGAGGACGCAGTCGTTGGTCCGGCCGATTGCACGCAGGTCGTCCTTCGCCACGGGGGCGATCGGCGCCGTACCGAATCCGCTCACCACGCGCCGCACGTCGAAACCCAGCTCCATCATTTTGTGGAGCGCCGTCTCGACGACCCTCGCCGAGACCTGCACGCCGCCCGCGAGGGATGCCGTCGGGGCGATGAGAAGGACGAGGCGGTCCGGTGTGATCCCTGCCTTCCCCGCGATGTAGCTCGCGACGCGCTCGTCGGGCGGGTCGCGCCCCTCCAGAGCCAGCACCCCTGGCCCGTCGGCCCCCTCGGCGTACTCGAGCCGGCCGAAGAGCTCCGTTTCGACCCGCGCCACGGCGCGCAGCGGCCCCGAGCCCATGGCGAAGTAGCGTTCGGGGCGAATGGCCCATCCCGCGTACTGCGAGGCGAGACAGGCGATCGCGGGGTGGTCGGTCCGGACCTGCACCCCCGGGAGCCGGAATCCGTCGAACCGGACTTCGGTGAAATCGACGCGGCCCAACCCGCCCATGGTGATCTCGGCGAGGAGCCGTCCGGCCTCCAGCCCCCCGTTGGCGCCGATCCCGCAATCGATCACGGTCGTCCCATCCCCGACCCGTGTACGGGCGATGCCGAGCGCATCCGCCTCGTCGACCATCCGGGCGGCGATCGCGACGGCCCGTTCGTTGAGCCGAAGGGACCGCGTGGCTACCTGGGTGTCCATACCAGGATCTCCCCTCGTCCGAGCTCGTTGTGGTCACCGATGAATCGCCGGTAGGCGCCCGAGAAGAAGCGATCCTCCATCGGAAAGCCGTACCCGTGCCGTAGCCGCCGGAGATAGATCTCCAGGAAACCCGGGTGGTAGGTGCACGCGTACCGGAAGGTGGGGAGCAGGTCGGCCGCCGCTCCTGCGACGATCGTACCCCGGCGCAGCCCCGCCCCGGCCCGCCGCCCCAGCGATCCCGAAACCAGGAGCGTCCCGGCCAGGATGTCCATCCCCGCATACGCTCCGACGGATCCCGCCACCGCAATGACGCCGCGACGCATTCGCTCCCCTGCGAAGTCGCCGGCCGCGCCGTGGACGAGGACGATCCCTCCCGTCATCCCCCTCCGGCTCCCCGCGTACGCCCCGGCCAGGTGATGGCCCGCGTGACCGCGGATCTCGAGGACGCCCCCGGACATCTCCGCCCCCGCCCACTCCGCCGCCGACCCCTCGACGACGAGATGCCCCCCGCTCATCCCCGCCCCGACGTGCATCCCCGCATCCCCGGCGATCACGAGGCGCCCGCCCGCCATCCCGGCGCCGAGGTGCTTGATGCGCGCCGTCTCCCCGACCACCCGCACCTCGGTCGACGGATCGCCCCGAATCTCGAAGAAGTCGCCGAGCCTCGCCTCCTCGTTCCCGTGCCAGACGGTGAGGGCGGCGATCTCGCGCACCGTCAACCGCGCCAGGGTGTCGGGGCGGATGCACGGCGCTTCGAGTGGCACCGCCGGCCGATCCCGGAGGATCAACTCGAGGATGCTCAACGCATCTCCTCCGCCAAGAGATCGTGAAGGCGGAAGTGGTGCTTGCCCAGCCTGCCGCCGTAATTGCCCGCGGAGATCTCGACCACGCCGGGCCGGCACGCCGCTCGGATCCCCTCACGCAGCGCGCTCTCGATCGCGCCGCGGTCCAGCCCGTTCACCACGATCTCGAGAACCGAGCCGACCCCCTCGGGGAGCTCGCTCTCCACGCCCTTCCGGCCTCGAAGCGTCGGGCAGTAGGCGTCGTTCGTCGAGGCGATCATCTCCTTGTAGTGCTTCGCCCCGACCTTGCTCCCGCTCCGGACCACCCCTCCCGGGAAGGGGAGCACCACGCCCCGGATCCGCCGCATCGCCGCGACCGCCGCCTCGGCCGCGCCCAGCGCCGCATCCGCATCCTCAGCCAGGATCAGGATGTTGCCCCCGCCGATCGCCTTCTGGACCCCGAAGCTCTCCTCCACGAGGAACTCGCCCTCCATCACCGGGATCCTCCAGTAGCGACGCCCCTCGAGGAGCTTGCTCGACTGGTACCGGTCCCCGAAGTGGCGCAGGCGCCCCCCGACCGACACCCGCTCGGGGGAATCCGGCAATCCGTCGAAGCACGCCGTCGTCGGGCAGGTCAGCACCGCCTGGCCAACCCGCTCGACGAGGCGTTCCCCGACCTTCTCCGCGTCGAACGCGAAGAGCAGGACGCTCACCCCCGGGCGGCCGTCGGGGGTCTCGTCGCCCTCCAGCATCGCCTCGATCCCCGCCTCGACCTTGCAGCCGATCACGGAGGTGGCGAACCCCGTCATCGCGCGCGCCGCCTCGAGCGCCCAGTCGTGCGAGCGCGCGGTGATGATCGCGCGACCGGCGCGCATCCCGAAGGCCTCGGCGAAGGTGTCGCGGATCCGCACGCCGTTCAGCTCCATCGCGCCCCCTACCGCCTCGCCGGCACGAACGATTCGCCGCGATGCACCTCCTCCTCGCCGATGCGGTAGTCGTCCAGCGGGACCGTGCCGTAGTCCCCGACGAAGCGCCGGAGGACCGGCTCGAGCGAGGCGTCGTACTCGGGCGCGACGTGCAACGTGGTTCCGTGGACCTCCTCCCGGATCTCCCCCTCCTCCACCACCCTGACTCCGCCCTTGAGGACGTAGCGCGGGGTGCTGAACATGCGCTCGACGTCCTCGTCGTCGTCGTAGATCGTGATATCCGCGTCCGCCCCCGGGCCGAGGTGCCCCTTGCGCTCCAGCCCCAGGAGCCGGGCAGGCCCGGCCCGCGTGATGATCGCGATCTCGTAGAGGGTGTACTCCCGGTCGAGGCCGTCGGCCAGGGCCGTTCCGGCGACCGCCTCCGGGTGGACACGCCGGATCTCGTCGTCCCGAAAGCTCCGATCCATGAGGAGCCGGATCAGCCGGGGGTAGGAGAGGAACGACCCGCCGTTCGGGTGATCGGTCGAGAGGACCACGCGCCAGGGGTCCTCGGCCAGGAGGAAGAACTCCAGCCCCACGGCCCATTGCAGGGAGTCGACGTAGTTCTTCTCCCGATACTCGTACGGCACGATCCCGCACCCGCTCTCGAGCTCCATGTCCTCCGCCACCCACTTCCCCCCGGTGAGCCGTTGCAGGAGGTAGCCGACGGGCGTGTCGCCCGTCATCGCCACCGCCGGGCCGAACATCACCTGCCCCACATCGGCGCTCAACTCGGGGTGGGCGTTGAGGTACTCGACGAGCTCCCGGGCCCCCGACGTCGGCCGCCCGTCCCGCTCCCCGCCATACGCGTGGAACTGGATGTGGGTGAAATGTGCGCGCATCCCATCCACCGCCCGCATCGTCTCCAGCGTGGTGGCGGAGTTGCCCGGCATGCCCAGGTCGTTGCAGTGGATGTGCATCGGGTGCGGGAGCCCGAGCTCGTCGACCGCGCCGGCGATCGCCGCGACGATGCCGCGGGGCGCCACGTCGAGTCCGGGGACGACGTCGTCCAGACGCGTCACGGATCCCCCACGCTTCCACGCCGCGACGCCCCCCGGGTTGACGACCTTGACCGCGTACGCTCTTGCCGCCGCGAGCGCCCAGGCGATGTGCTCCCTCGCCCGTTCGGTCTCCCCGGCGGCAATCTGGCGGAGCAGGAACTCGTCGTTGCCCAGGAGGAGGTAGAAGCCCTTGTCGATCACCGGAGTGTCGTTCAGCTCCTGGTGCGCCTGCCGCGCCCCGAGCGCGGGGACCGCCGCCTCGAACGCCGCCGTGTAGCCCAGCCCCGCGTACCGGTAGCCCGTCGCGAAGGTCGAGGGGACGAGGCCCCCCGTCCCCGAGCGGAGTACGGCGCCCGCGGCGTCCACCCGCCGCGGCACGACGTCGCCGCGGCGTCGCTCGGGCTCGAGCCGGCGGGCGAGGTTCACCTTCGGTCCCGCGATGTGGCAGTGGATGTCCACGCCCCCAGGCATCACCACCATCCCCCGCGCATCGAGCGACGGCGCGTCCTCGGGGAGCTCCGCCACGATCCGCCCCCCCTCGATGCAGATCTCCCGGACCTCGCCGTCGATCCCGTTGCGAGGGTCGTAGACCCGGCCGCCGACGATTCGCAACCGCTCCATCACTCCCTGCCCAGTCGAATGCGCGAGCGGAGGAGACGCGCCAGGCGGGCCAGCACCCCGGCGTCGTCGGGGACCGATCCGGGTTGCCGCCCTCCCCGTCGCAATGCGACCCCGTCCATCCTGTAGATCGAACCCACCAGGGACCCGTACGGCGCGGTGGGGATCACGACCTCCGCATCGCCCCACTCTCCGTCCAGGGCTGGCCCGACGACGACCGCCGGCACCCGGCGGAAGCCGTCGAGGGCGGCGGGCGAGAGATCGCGCGCCGGGTCGGTCCCCACGTAGAGGACCGCGTCGGCTTCGCCGCGGGAGAGAAGGGCCTCCGCCGTGAACTCCCCCGGGCCGAAGCGCGGGTAGCCCCGGCCGAAGTGAACCGCGAACGGGTAACCCGTCTGCCAGGTCAGGACGTTCTCGGCCCCGACGGGGTTGCCCGGCCGCCGAATCGCCACGAGCCGGACACGTGTCCGCCGGTCCGCGTCCATGACCATCGACCCCAGGGCCACGCTCTTCCCGGGATCGCCCCGCCCGGCACGAGGGTCGCCGTCGTGGAAGACCACACCGTACCGACAGTCGACGAGGCGAGCGGCTAGGGCACGGAGGGACGCCGGGTCGCAGCCATAGCCGTCCAGGATCGAGTCCTCCACATCGTCCCCGCGAACGAGGGCGCGAAGCGCCCAGAGCACCTCGAACTCCCGGTCGGATGGGACCCCGACCCGGTCGTCCGCTGCTTCGGGTCCGCGTGCTTCGCCAACGTCCACCGCGATGCACCGGCGCACGGGCGAGTCCGGCGTCGGCGCGAGGTAGCGGTCGACGAAATCCGGATACGCCTTCTCGGGATCGACACCCCAGAAGACGAGGAGATCCGCGCGCCTCCGCACCTCGCCGAGCGTCGCGCCCAAACGGCCGATCCGCTGGAACGCCAGGATCGATGCCCCGTGCCCGCCCGACGTGGCGGGGTCGATCGCGCCGCCGAGGAGCTCCGCGATCAGGATGCTCTCCCGTTGGGCCTCGACCGTCGTCTCGACCAGGCCGCAGACCAGGGGGAGGCGAGCCCGCAGCAAGAGCTCCGCGCCTGCCTCGAGGGCCTCCTCGAGCGACGCCGCCCGCCCCGCGACCCGCGCCGGGTGCACCGCGCGTCGATCGGCGCTAGGGATCACGACCGGATCCGGCACGGATCTCCTCCTCCAGGGCCAAGGCCTTGGCGACGAGCCGGGCGTGGCACGCCGCGGGATCCGGCCCACGCGCGAAGACGGTGCACACGGGAACCCCCTCGGCGATGCTCTCACCGGGGAACGGCACGTCGCGTACGTCGTCGCGCTCGAGCCACCCGCGCGTGTCGCCGACCGTGACATCACGGCGGGCGTAGAGGATCGCCTTCCCGAACGTCTCCACCAGCGAGGGCGCCGGATCGAGCACCGGGAGCTCGCCCCCGCACGCCCGCACGTGCACGTCGAAGATCGAGACCCCGTGCGCCCGCTCGATCAGCTCCATCGACGCCGTGTACCGCGGGTTGACCTCGAGAACGTGGAGCTCGCCGTCGCGGAGGATGAAATCGATCCCGTTGACCCCCCGGAGACCGAACGCGCGGGTCACCGCATCCGCGAGGTCGCGCGCCCGGTCGACGACGGCGGCCCCGCCGAGCGCGGCGATCGGGGCGAGGAGACTTCCCGTGTAGTCGAATCCGGTGGCGCCGAAGGCGGAATCGCCGGCGAGCTGCAAGGCGAGGCCGAGGACGACCGCGCGCCGGCCGTCGGCGGCGAAGGCCACCGAGGCCAGCGTCCCCTCGATCCGTTCCTGCGCCACCTCCCCGAACCCGAGGGGCTCGCCCGGCGTCCACGGCGCGACACCGGTCCCGCCGCCCCCCCGCAACGGCTTGCGCAGCCACGCCCGCTCCCCCGGGGCTTCGATCGCCTCGCGCCGCGACAGGGTCCACGGGACCCGCGCGCCGACGCCTCGGACGACCTCGGCCAGGAGCCAGGGATCCCGGACCCGTACCAGGGTGGAGGGGTCGTTGCCGAGGAGCCGACGCCCCGCCGCGAGGCGACGCACCGCGGCCGGGTGGTTCTCCAGATTCGTCACGTACGCGACGGCTCCGCCCGGGAACCGACGAGCGACGACCGCGGCGGCCCCCGCGCCGTAATGCCGCCCCAGGTCGCGGCCCAGGGCGACGTTCTCCACCCGCGCCTTCTGGTCGAGATCGCCGAAGGCATCGACGGTGCGGCAGCGATACCCCGCCCGCACCGCCGACTCGGCGAGGGCACGCGTCGAGTACCCTACGAGGACGACGTCGTCGCTCCCCATCATCCCCCTACTTTGCACGAGTCCGACTTCGGACCGCGGCAGCGCCGGCCGGCACCGGCCCGGGCTCCGCGTCCCGCGACCTCAGATCGTGGCGGCGAGATCGTAGATCGCCTCGGCGTCGAGGATCCGGTCGTTGCTCCGGAAGAGATCCGCGATCGCGGCCTTGTGCACCTTCATCTTGAGACCGCCGATCGCGAGCGCGCCGAAGGCCGCGACCCCGCCCCGCTCCTCGCCGTCGTCGGTCGCCTCCACCCCTTCGATCCCCAGGGGCGGCACCGCGTTCACGTCGGCGACGGCGCGAAGCCCCCGGCACCCGACCCACGCCGTCTCCGGGAGGAGCCGAACCCCCGCCGAGCCCGCGGCGAGCACCAGTTCCGCGCCCTCCAACACTCGGCCGACCTCCGCGGCACCGCTCACCGGGACGGGCTCGACCTCCGCGCCGAAGCGCTCGAGGACGCGCCGCGCCGCCTCCCTCGCACGCTCGGCGACGCGCGAGGTGATCGCGACGCGGGCGCCCAGGCGGGCCAGGAGCCCCGCCGCACGGCTCCCCACGGGGCCGGTCCCGCCGAGGACGACCGCCCTCCGCCCCGCCACCTCCCCCCCAATCGCCCGAACCAGCTTCACGACGGCGGCGGCGGCGGTCGTGTTCGATCCGTTCGGGTCCAACATCACCGACACCCGGAACGGCCCGAAGAACGCCTCGCGCACCGCCTCCAGCAGCCGCTCCGCCCGGCCGACGTCGCTCCCGCCGATGAAGATCGCCGTGTGGGCCAGGTCCTTCGGACCACGCGTGAAGATCGCGCCGTGCACCAACCCCTGCACATCGCCTTCCTCCACGCCGCCGTAGCTCACGACGTGATCGGCCCCGCCATCGTAGCCGACCACCCGGTCGAAGGCGCTGGGCAACCGATCGGCATCCAGTTGGAACAAGATCCTCTTCACTGGTCCTCCTCAACCGAAAGCGAAACGGGGACGAGCCGAGCCCGCCCCCGTCCACAGGCCCGGCACCGCGCCGGGGCCGCCGACCCCCATGCCCGGGATCAGGCGGGGATCAGCTCCTCCGCACCCGCCGCGAACGGGTGCCGCGCCGACGCCTTGCGCGCGATCACGTCGTCGACCGCGGGCTCGTTCCCCATCGCCCGCGCGATCGCGAGCTTCGTCGCCTTGTAGTTGTACTCGAAGATCTTGCGGTCGTCCTCCGCCTCCCAGTGGATGAAGACGTTGACCAGGACGCAGAGATCGTCCACCTCGTCCTTCGCGATCACGCCCTCGGCCACCGAATCCGCGACCGCACGCGCCACCGCCGCCTGCGCCGGGCCGAACATCTGGACCGCCTGCTTCGCGCCCTTGATCGTGACCTTGTTGAAGAGGATCGTGTCCGGCTTGGCGGGGAGGTTCGGCTCGATCACCGCGAGACAGGTGGTGTGCCCGGCCCGCTGGGACGCGTGCGCGATCGCGAACGCCTGGCCCGCAGGCCCACTCTTGCTGCCGATGATCAGGTCGATGTGCGCGACTTCGTTCCCTTCACCGACGAGCGCCTCGCCTACTGCGAATGGACGGGTAGCCATGGCACGTCTCCTGGTGACGGTGAGGATGTTGGGAGAGGGACTGCACGAATTCGGCAGCAGAAACGACGAAGCCCGCCGACGAGCCAAGGTCCGCGGCCGTCGTCGGCGGGCTTCCGCTACCGTAGTGCATGAATCGCCCGATGTCAAGATGGTTCTTGCCGGGCCCCGGCCGCCGACCCTCGCTCGTCTTGTGGAAAAGGGTTGACAGCCCGCGTCAACCGACGCATTGTGTGAAGTATAGGGCCAACTCCGTTCCGGATTCCGGCGGCCCGTGGAACCTCAGGGTTCCGGCGCCCCCGCTTGGGGGGCGCTTTCTTCCCTGCTCGCCGCAATACGACGCTCCGGCAACGCCGCCGGATGCGGTTCAAGCCGATACGCCCACGTAGGGCGCCGATCGCGCGATCGGCGTTCGGACCCGTCGGAACACAGGGTCGCTTCGGCGACCATGCCCCACTTCTCGGTCCCGCCCGCGGACCCCCAGGATCCGCGCGTGCGGCTCATCCCGTATGCTGGAGGGGAGATCCGTGGGATCCTCACCTCGCGGCAGTCGAGACCCTCCGTTGCGATGCGGCAATCACGGCGATCCGCTCCAGCCGACACCCCTCGGTGTCCGCTCCCGGGATCGGCATCGGAAGCAGTCGCGGTTCGTGTCTCTACCCAAACAAGAGAGGCTGACGATGAACTGCTCCACTCGCCGCAAGTCGGTCCAGTGCCTGGCGCTGGCGCTAGCCACGATCTCGGCGGCCTGCTCCGGCGCGGCCTCCGCCCAATCGCTGGAAGAGAAGCAGAAGAACCCCGACCAGTGGGTGCTGCCGGGCAAGGATTACGCGCTCACTCGGTACAGCGAGCTCGACGAGATCAACACGCAGACCGTCCGCAACCTCAAGGTGGCGTGGACCTTCTCGACCGGGACACTGCGCGGTCACGAGGGCGCCCCCCTCGTCGTCGACAACACGATGTACTTCGTGACGCCTTTCCCGAACATCGTCTACGCCCTCGACCTGACCAAGGAGGGCGCGCCGATCAAGTGGAAGTACGTCCCGGAGAACGATCCCCGCTCGATCGGCGTCGCGTGCTGCGACGTCGTGAATCGCGGCGTGGCCTACGCCGATGGCAAGATCTTCTTCAACACGCTGGATGCGAAGACGGTCGCCCTGGATGCCAACACGGGGCGGGTCATCTGGCAGGTGAAGCAGGGTGAGGTCACGAAGGGCGAGACGATCACGGCCGCGCCCCTGGTCATCAAGGACAAGGTGATCTCGGGGATCAGCGGCGGGGAGTTCGGGGTCCGCGGATTCGTGACCGCCAACGACATCAACACCGGCCAACAGGTCTGGCGCGTCTACAGCACGGGTCCGGACTCCGAAGTCGGGATCGGGCCCAACTTCAAGCCGTTCTACGAGGACCACAAAGGGAAGGACCTCGGCGTGACCACCTGGAACGGCGATCAGTGGAGGCTGGGCGGCGGGACGACCTGGGGGTGGTACTCCTACGACCCGGAGCTGGACCTCTTCTACTACGGTACCGGGAACCCGGGAACCTGGAACCCCGATCAGCGCCCGGGCGACAACAAGTGGTCGATGACGATCTGGGCGCGTGACCCGGACACCGGCGAGGCGCGGTGGGCCTACCAGATGACGCCGCACGATGCGTGGGATTACGACGGCGTCAACGAGAACATCCTGGTGGACCTCGAGATCAACGGCCGGATGCGCAAGGCGCTGGTCCACTTCGACCGCAACGGGTTCGCCTACACGCTGGACCGGGCGACGGGTGAGGTGATCCTGGCGGAGCCGTACGGTCCGGTCAACTGGGCGACGGGGATCGACCTGAAGACCGGGCGTCCGATCGAGGTCCCCGAGAAGCGGACGAAGGAGGGGGAGAACACGACGAACATCTGCCCGTCGGCGATGGGGTTCAAGGACCAGCAGCCGGCGGCCTTCTCGCCCAAGACCCGACTCTTCTACTCGCCGATGAACAACCTCTGCATGGACTACGAGGGCGTGGAGGTCGGTTACACGGCGGGTGTTCCGTACGTCGGGGCGATCGTCAAGACGTACGCGGGGCCGGGCGGCCACCGCGGCGCGTTCTTCGCCTGGGACGCCGCCACGGGCCGGAAGGTTTGGGAGATTAAGGAGGAGTTCTCGGTCTGGGGCGGCGCGCTGGTGACGGCCGGCGATGTGGTCTTCTACGGGACGATGGACGGCTGGTTCAAGGCGGTCAGTGCGCAGTCGGGGGAGGAGCTCTGGAAGTTCAAGGTCGGGTCCGGGATCATCGGCGCGCCGATGACCTACCGGGGGCCGGACGGGAAGCAGTACGTGGCGGTCCTTTCGGGGATCGGCGGGTGGTCCGGCCTGACCGTCTCGGGCGATCTCTCACTCGACGACCCGACTGCGGCGCTGGGCGCGGTGAACGCGTTCCAGGACCTCGGCCAGCACACGGCCAAGGGCGGGATGCTCTACGTCTTCTCGCTCTGACGCGGACCCGGTCGGAGGGGAGGGCGGGGATCCCGCCCTCCCACACCCCCCTTCGGCCCCGCTCGTCACGGGGCGAGTGAGGCCGTGCGGAATGGACACGATCCGAAAGTCGAGTGTGATCCGATGCCGGTGATCTCCGGGTTGCGGTCGAGGCGAGTCCTCACCGGTGCGTCGACCGGGCTCCTGCTCCTCCTCGGGGGGGGCCTCCTCGCCGGAGCTCGGCAGGACGCCCCAACGCAGAGGCGCGTCCTCCGCGTCTGCTCCGATCCGAACAACCTCCCCTACTCCAACAGCAGGGAGGAAGGGTTCGAGAACAAGCTCGCGGAACTCATCGCCCGGGAGTTGAACGCCGAGGTCCAGTACACCTGGTGGCCCCTCCGTCGGGGGTTCGTCCGGAACACGCTGCGCGCGGGGGAGTGCGACGTCCTCATGGGCGTGCCGAGCTCGTGGGAGCTGGTCCTGGCCACCAAACCGTACTATCGCTCCACCTACGTCTTCGTGACGCGCAAGGATCGGGGCCTCACGATCCGATCCCTGGACGATCCGGTCCTCAGGGAGCTGAAGATCGGCGTCCACGTCATCGGCGACGACTACGCCAACAGCCCCCCGGCCCACGCACTGGCGAAGCGGAAGATCGTGGGCAACCTGGTCGGCTACAGCGTCTACGGGGATTACGCGGAGGAGAATCCGCCGGCGGCGATCATCGATGCGGTCGCCGCGGGCGAGGTCGACGTGGCGATCGTTTGGGGACCGATCGCCGGTTTCTTCGCGAAACGGCAAGCGGTGCCGCTCGAGCTGGTCCCGGTGTCCCCCGCGATCGACCTTCCGTTCCTCCCCTTCGTCTACGATGTGTCGATCGGCGTGAGGAGGGGCGAGGACGCCTTCAAGGAAGAGCTCGAGGCGATCCTCGATCGCAAGCGGCAGGAGATCGAAGCGTTGCTGGAGAGCTACGGCGTCCCGATCGTCGGGCGCCGGACCCGGCAGGTGAGTTCCCGCTGATCGCGCCGGACCGGATTCGAGAAGGAGATGCCATTACGATGAAGGGACGAATCGGCTGCGCCCTCATCCTCGTCTCCGTCATCGCCGCGGGGCCGCGCCTGGCAAGCGAGGCACGGGCCCAGTCGGCCGATGGCGGCGCGAAGGCCAGCGCGGCGAGGAAGCTGAACCCGCACACCGGCAATGCTGAAGCGACCCAAGAGGGGCGCAGACTCTACCTGAAGTTCAACTGTTACGGGTGCCACGGGACCCAGGGTGGGGGCGGGATGGGGCCGAGCCTGATCGACACCACCTGGCTCTACGGGGGGGACGACGCCGCGGTCTTCGAATCCATCACCAACGGCCGGCCGAACGGGATGCCTCCCTTCAAAGAGGTGATCACGGAGGACGAGCGGTGGAAGATCATCGCCTACCTCCGGACGCTGTACAAGGGCGATCCCCAGGCGATCGTCTGGTGACGGGATGTTCGACGGGGTGAGGGGCGAGAATTCGCCCGGCCGCATCTGGACGCGCCGGGAGGTGGTGAGGACGGCCGCCCTCGTCGGAGCCCACGTCCTGGTGGCGGGCGTCGGGAACCGCCTCCGGGCGGCGGCGGAGGCGCGGCGGGTCGGGCTCATCGTCCCGGGCGCCGGCCCCTTGCGTGCCGCGGGCGAGGCCGTGGCGACCGGCGCGGCGTTCGGCGCCCAGGAGGTTGCGTACACGGCGCAGCTCCTAGGCCACGACTTCGACCTCGTGCAACGGGAGGCCGAGGACCCGGATGCGACCCGCCGGGCGGCCCGGGCACTCGTCGAGGAGCACGGCATCTTCGCCGTTGCGGGGGGGCTCGACGAGTGGACCGCCATCGCCTTGAGCGAGGTCGCCGACGAGCTCGGGATCCTCTACCTCAACGTCGGGTCCGGTGCGGACGTCCTTCGGGGCGAGTCGTGTCGCGCCACCACGTTCAACGTCGGCGCCAGCACCGCGATGATCGTCGACGCCCTCGCCGACTGGTTCATCGGGGAACGGGGGCTTTCGACGTGGGCGTTCGTGGTGCCGGATTCACCGTCGGGCGAGGCGATCTACCGTCGCGCGCTCCGGACGTTGGAGGCGGCGGGCGGGCGCGAGGTTGGCCGATTCCGCCTCCCGGAGAACGCGATGGATTTCCGCCGGACGATCGACGCCCTCGAACGTGCCCGGCCCGCCGTCGCCTTCGTCGCGCTGGAGGGGGATCCTCTCCTCGCCTTCCTGGAACGTTACCGCGAGGCCGGGGCCTCCTTCGAGATTACGGGCCCCGCCTTCGACCTGGCACGGCACCGGGCCGTGGGCACCCCGGCGCCGGCCGGCACCTGGCCGGTGGTCTGGCACCATTCCCTCGAACGATTCGGCGCGTCGCAGCTCAACGACCGATTCCGCGACCATGCCGGCCGGCCCATGGACTCCCTCGGCTGGACCGGGTGGATGGCGATGAAGGTGCTCTGGGAAGCCACGCTCCGGGCCCGGACCACGGACGCGGGGGCGCTGGCCCGGCTCCTTGTCTCCGACCGGATGCAGTTCGACGGTCACAAGGGTGTCCGATTGTCGTTCCGGCCGTGGGACCACCAGCTACGGCAACCCCTGTATCTCGTCCGTGCCCGGGACGCCGATCCCCCCGAGGATGGCTTCGAGGTCGTGGCGGAGGTGCCGCGCGCCCGCCCGGGGGAGCCGGAGTCGTCGAGGGATCGCTTGGACCGGCTGGGGCATGCCGAATCGAAGGGCGGCTGCCGGCTTCCCACCGCCTGATCGGAGCCTTCGCGGTCCGCCGGATCGTCGCACCACGATCGTTCGTCGGGTTCACCACCACACGGGGGAGATCGATGCACCACGCGATGCTACGGTGGGGGTGTGCGCTGGCTGTATCCCTGGCCTTCGGTGCCGCGCCCAACGGGGCTCTGGCGCAATCCGCGCCGCTGGCGTTCGTATCGAACGAGCATTCGGGGGATGTGACCGTCATCGACCTCGCGAGCCACAAGGTCCTGGCCACCATCCCGGTCGGCCAGCGGCCGCGCGGGATCCAGGCGAGCCCGGATGGGCGGACCGTCTTCGTCGCGCTGAGCGATGATTCCCCGACGGCTGCGAGCGACGCCGATGCGATCGCGGCGATCGACGTCGCCACCGGCAAGGTGATCGCCCGTTACCCCGCGGGGACCGATCCGGAGCAGTTCGCGATTCACCCAGACGGCTCGAAGCTCTACGTTTCCAACGAAGATGCGGGCACGGCCTCGGTCATCGACCTCCGGACCGGGAAGGTCGTGGCGACGTTGACGGTCGGGATCGAACCGGAGGGCGTGGCGATCAGCCCGGACGGCCGGTGGGTCTACGTGACGGCGGAGACGAGCAACACGGTGTCGGTCATCGACACGGAGGCGAACCGCGTGGTCGCGAACTTCCTCGTCGACGTCCGGCCGCGGGCGGCGGCCTTCTCGCCCGACGGGTCGAGGGCGTACGTGACGGCGGAGATCGGAGGCACGGTCGCGGTCGTCGACACCGAGACGCATGAGGTGATCGAGACGATCGAGCTCTCCGGCGGCGAGGCGAAGCCGGTCGGCGTAGTCGTCTCGCCGCGGGGGGATCGGGTCTACGTCGCCAACGGACACGGCAACAGCGTATCGGTGATCGACGCGGCGACGTACCGCGAGATCGCGACCATACCGGTCGGCCGGCGGCCGTGGGGGATCCACATCTCGCCCGATGGCAGCCGCGTCTACACCGCCAATGGGATCTCGGGCGACGTCTCGGTGATCGATACGCGAACGAACAAGGTCGTCGCGACGATCGCCACGGGCCGAGGTTCGTGGGGGATCGCGATCGTCGCGAATCCGCCGGGCCGGCCTCGCGCAGCGCGGTGAGGCGGGGAGGGGATCGGGGGCGGCGGGGGCGGGCGGCGCTTCGCTCTGCGTCAGGTTGCCGGAATCCGACGCCAACGGCGCTCTCGCTCTCGAACGGAGCTCTCCCCGCGTCACGTGAGCGGAAGCTTACGCTCATGGCGCTCTTGCATTCGATCTCGGTTCCCCTCCCCATCACGTGAGCGGAACCTTGCCGTATCGTTGAGGAAACCGCTGACGCAGCCAGCCGTCCAACCCCCAGCTTCGCCCGGCGCGAGCGCCGAGGAAGGCGATCATGGACACAATCAGGAGGGCGTGGAACCCTTGCTGGCAGCTCCCCGCCCCGTACGTCGCGAGGAGATAGTTGCCCATGATGAGGAGCCCCACGCAGGAGGCGTAGCCGGTCAGGAACCCCAGGGTGAGCCCCAACCCGACGGCGACTTCGCCGAACGCCGTCAGGTATGCGAAGACCGTGGAGTTCGGGACCGCCACATCGGTCAGGAATCCTCGGTACCACTCGACGGCGCTCCCGTCCGCCATATCGGCGAGTCTCTTGGGTAGGAAGCCGATCCACCGTGCCGATGCGGTCGGCACCGGTACGACCCCGCCGAGGAGCGTCCAGCTCAGCTTCGTCACGACGCTCTTGAGGAACCAGAGGCCGACGAAGATGCGTACGAGGGCGAGCCACCGGCCTGCGGGGTCGGTCACCGGTCCCCTTCCATCCATGGGGGTCGTGCGATGCGAGACCTCCGGAATCACGCGAGTGTTCATGGAGCACCTGGGGAGGACTGGGAGAGGAAGCGGCGAACCGCGGTGCCGTGCCGCGGATGCGGCGGTTGACGGGTCCGCCGAACGCAAGGGGTTAACGCCACGTTAGGGCTGCCGACCGGGAAGATCAAGGTCGCCGTCGGCCGCGATCCGGCCTCAAGGACAGGCGTGGGACCGTCGCTTACCGATCGAGGTGCCGCACAACGCCGACCGCCAGAGCGAGAAGGGGACCATCAGGTGCGTCCCCGATTCCCTCGCGTGCAGCAATCCCACCAGGGTCAGCGACGGATCCTCCGTGGAGCCGTTCGCCATCACCCGAAAGACCGGGCTCCCGCTCTGCCCGGGTTCCAGGGGGAGGTCGACAGAAAAGTCGCGATGCCTCCCGCCGAGGTCGTGGTCGTAGGTACCCGTGATCTCACCCCTGGCGGTGATCCTGCCCTGTCCGAAAGGGTAGCCGGCCGTCCAGACGGGATCCCCTCGGGCGAGCTCTTCGTCGTCGATGCCGATCTCGCCGGCGAAGACGGGGAGATCCGAGTTCGCATTCACCGTACGCAGCAACGCGATATCGCTCGCCGGGTCGCCGGCGATCTCGACGAGACGGATCGCCCCGGAGTCGCCCGCGGAATCCGGCGACACCACGAGGTACGACTCCGCGCCCACAGGCATGTTGACCGTCGCATCGACGTGCCGCTCCTCCATCAGCTTCCTCACGGCATCGAAGTACATCGCCGGGTCGACCACGTGCTTGTTGGTGAGAACGACGTATTCGCGCCGTCCGGCCACCGTGGTGGTGTCGATGATGACGCCGGTGCCGTAGATCACCAGCGGGTAGGGGAACCTGGCCATGAAGCCCGAGAGCGGATCGACCGTCTCCCGCACGATCCGCGCGGTGGTCCGAATGCGGATGATGGACGCCGCCGCGGCCTCGAACTCCTCCCCGATCCGATCCTCCGACCGTTCCTCATCGGTTCCATCCAGCGTCGCTTCCGTCGCGAGCCCCACGACCAGGGCAAAACCCAAGGCAATCGCTGAGATTCGACCGTTCACGCGCCCCCCACTCCGGATGCTATATCGGCCGCGCGCCGGAGATGCGTGGCACGCGGCCGCTCGGCCGGGACATCCGGGCAAGGGGTATGCCGACGGCGTCGTGGAAGCGGGCACGATCGTGGCCCCCACGCCCCCGAAGGGCGTCGCGGGGCCCGGCGATGCGCCATCCCACGGCCCCGTGCACCCGTGGCTCCGACGCGCTACGGCAGCGGCGCGATCGGAACCGTCAACCCGAAGAGAAGGACCGGGGAGTAGACCGCGTCATTCCGGAAATCAACCGGCCGATCGGTCATCTGCTGCGCCAGGAAGGCGTAGGCGCTCATGCCGCGGAGGAACGGGGATGCCCCGGACCCGAAGAGATCGCCGAGATTCAGATTCAGATCGAGCTCCAGCAGGAACTGGTGCTTGTACGCGGCGATGTCGCCGTCGTCGTCCGGGACACCCGACGGCGCAAAGACGCCCAGCGCATCGAAGGTGACGCCCAGGGGACCCGCCGTGAAGAGCTGGAAGACCGGACCGTATACGAACGATGGGGAGTTCGTCGTCACTTCTACGGACCGACTGCCGACAATGGCCTCGGACTTGGCGAACGGGGTCCATTGGACGATCCCTACGAGCGCGACGCGCGGAAGCTCGGTCGGCACGACCGTCGTGACCCGGAAGAGGAAGTCGGCCGAGGACTCGAGCTTCTGCCCCGGCTGAACCTCCGGGGCATTGAGGGCATTGGCCACGACGATCCCGGGCTGCGCCACGAACACCGGTGCACACAGAACGTTGCACGCCCCGCCCTGTGCCCGGAGCATGGACGGCGCGCCGACCAGCGCGCCAAGGATGCCGGAAAGGGCGATCATCCTCCGCATACGACCTCCGTGGTTGGTGGTCGGACCCTGCACCGCATCATCGACGGGTCGCGTCGATGCACGCGTGTGGCGTGCGGATCGAGCGCGGCGTACCGGTCGGGGCCCCTGCGGTTCGCGGGACGAGTGGCGTCCGCGTCCACCGAAGGGGCTCCTCGAACGACAAGCCGGGCACGCTCACGCATTCGTGCCCGGCTTCGGCTGCGCGACTACCGGCCGACAGGCGTTCGGCTCGGCCCCGGGGGTCACGGGAATCGAGAGGCGCCTCGCCGGGAGGATGTCATGGAAGGTCGACGTGCGGCGGCCCGTGCACACTCGGAGCCCGGGCACGGGGGGCGTTCCAACCCGCCGACGTAACTGATGAACGTTGCGCCCCCATGCCATGCGGCGTCAAGGTCGTTGCGAACCGGTTCCGCCACGGGCGCCCAAAGGGCGCTTCGTGCTCGCCCGATGCATCTCGGCCGCGCCCCCTAAAGCCCGCTCAGAGGGCGGAAGCCACGAACCGAAGCGTCGATCCGCGGTCATCGTCGCCGTCCGCACGGAACGACTCGACGATGCCGCGGATCGCTCACCCGGGGGCCCGGAACGCGGGCGCCACTTTCATCCCGCACCGGAAACTGGACCGGTCACCCGCCGACGGGCGGGCGCTTACCCCGTCTTCAGAACCGGAAGCGCATTCCACCCTGGATCCGACGGGTCGGCCCGGGGGTGACGAAGGCCTCGACCCGAGGTGAATGGAAGTCGTTGAGCCGGTTCAGTGAGAGTACACCGAAGGTGTTGTATCTCGTGTCCAAGAGGTTCGATACCCCGAGGTAGAGCGTCAGACGGTCCCGGAAACTCCGCTCCACCCTGATCCCCACGAGGGTGTAGGGGTCGAGCCTCTCGTCCTCTTCGGAGTTGTCCTCATCCCCGCGCAGCCACTGGCTGCCCACGAAGTCGACCGTCAGACCGGCCTTCCATGGCCCGGCGGCGTACGCGACCCCGAGGTTGGCGCGGATCTTCGGGACCATGGGGAACTCGCTTCCCGGCCGGACCGTGGGAGCGGCGAGGTCATCATCGTCGTCGGCGTCCTGGAAGAGTTCTACGCGCCCGTCGCCATCATCGTCATCGTCATCGTCATCATCGTCGTCGTCGTGGTAGGGAGCCGTCAGGGTGGCGACCGTCTGGAACGTGGCCCGCGTGTAGGTGACGTTCCCCGAGAGCAGGACGGCCTCATGCGGCCGGAAGCTCATGGCCAACTCGACGCCCTGCCGGCGAGTCCGCTCCAGGTTCTGAAAGAACCCCGAGCGGACCCCGGGCGGCTGGACGTTGAAGATGTCGTCGTGGACCTCGGCCCAGTACCCGATCGCCTCGGCGGAGAAGGGACCGCGGAAGACCCGCAACCCCGCCTGCCACGTGTCGGTGGTCACCGGCTCGAGCGGCGGATCGGCGCCGAGTTCGTACGGGAGCGGACAGGGGTCGTCGGGATCCGCGCACGCCAGCTCCATGATCGTCGGAGCGCGAAAGCCGCGGCCGTAACTGGCGAAGATGACGGTCCCCGGAGCCGCCACGTAATCGACCCCGGCCATCGTCGTGAATTGCCGGAAGAGATTGTCGCCATCGTTCTCCGGCTCGAGGAAATCGCGGAACGGGAGGCTGACGTAATCGAACCGTATCGCCGCGGTGAGCCCCAACCTTGGCGAAGCCGCGTATCGCGCCTGTGAGAAGAGCGCAACGTTGTGCTCCTTCGTGCCCACATCCTCGGACAGCTCGCCCACCGCGGGGATGTCCGGGAAGTTCTCGTTGGGGTGCTCGAAGATCGTGATTCCGACGTCGTTGTAGGAGTACTCGACGCCGCCGGTCACCTCGAGCTTCTCCCGGAGGTAGGAGAGCTGGGCCGCGCCCCCGACGGAGCGGATCTCGGTGCCCATCCGCGTGTCGGGTTCGGTGAAGTTCGCGTTGAACTGCGCGATCTCGTTCTGCCGGTAGAACACGTTCGCCTCGAGCCCCAGGCCTTCGGCCAGGCGGTGGTTCATCTGCGCCGTCACGAAATGGAGACTCGGCCCGAAGTAGTCGCCCCCGGTGAAGTTGATGGTGCGGGGATCGCGAGTCCGCCACCGTTCCGGAACCGAGTTCGGGGACTCGATCCACGAGGCCGGGACCGACCCCGCCTGCAGGAGGCTGTCGTTCGCGAAGGTGTAGGACACCCAGACGTCCGTCGTCTCGTTTCGCCAGCCGCCCTTGGCGAAGAGCTGTCCGAGTCGGGTGTACGCGGCGTCGCGCCACCCCTCGTCCCGGAGGTACCGGCCGGATACGTAGTAGTCGAACTTCCCGATCTCACCGCCGTACACACCCCGCCCCTCGAGGAATCCGAATTCACCCCCGGAGAGGTCAACGAACCCTCGGGTGTCCCGGCTGCCGCGCCGCGTGACGATGTTGATCGCCCCCCCGAGCGCGTTCTTGCCGAAGGGGCCCGATGGCCCGCGGAGCACCTCGATGCGCTCCACGTCGCTCATCGGGATCAGCTCGAAGTTCACCTGATTCGCATCCGGCTCGTTGACGCGGACACCGTCGACGAAAACGCTGAGCCCCTGCGGTAACCCCACCACGGGCGACACCCCGAACCCGCGAAGGGTGATGTCCGGTTGGTACGGGCTGCCGATCTCGTCGGCGAGGGAGATGCCCGGGAGGCGGCCGAGGGCGTCGGCGACCGTGAGGAATCCCTGGTCGTGCAGGTACTCGCCGGAGATGACCTGCGCCCCGAAGGGCGTTCGGGCGAGGGGTACGCCTCCCACGCCGAGGCGGGCCACCTCGACGCGCACCTCCGGGAGCCGGTGGATCACACGATCGAAGGCCGTGTCCGGCTGCTGGGCGACCGCGGGGCTCGCCGCGGCCACGGCAAGGAGGACGGCTGCGAATCCGTTGCGGTTCATCGGCGCATCTCCTGGGAGGGACGTCGTGGGAAGGCGCCAAAACTCATCGTTTCGGCCGTGAGGAGACATGACGCAGGATGTCGCCCGGGGTGAGGGTGCCACTGCCGTCGACATCCTCGTAGACGACGACGACGCGAACGTCCTCGTCGGGTCTACTCAGGGTGAAGAGCCCGTCATCGAACAAACCGCCGCCGTCGTGATCGGCGCAACAGATATCGCGGACGACCTCGTCGTCGCCGGCGTTCTCCGCCTCGCGGAGCCAGCGGCGCGGATCCATCTCGTCGAGGGGACCGGACGCTTGCCGGGTCAGGAAGATGGATGCCGTCATGGCGGCCGGGAGCAGCGATGCCAGGGGCAGGAGGATGCGCTGTCTCCGACGGGCCCGCCCGGCGCTTCGGACCACGAGACGGCCCCACGCCTCGACAGGATCGACCGTGGGCGTCAGATCCCTCAGCAACGCGGACACGCGCTCGCCTTCATTCCGGATGACGTCCAGGCGCTTGCGGCAACGTGGGCAGCGTGCGAGGTGTATGCGTACCCGGAACCGGTCCCGAGGCGCGAGATCGCGATCGAGGAATGCCCTCAGCTCACCCCTGCCGGGATGCGGCCGCTCCGACATCACTCTCCCGCTCCCGATCCTGGTAAGACTTGATGAACCGACGCTGCGCGCGGGTGAGGAGCGGCCCGACGGAGGTGGCAGAGATGCCGAGGATCTCCGCGACTTCCCGGTACGCCAGGCCCTCCTCGCGCAGGAGGAGGAGGAGGCGATCGCGCTCCGAGAGCTCGTCGAGCACCGCGCGGACGACCTGCGCCCGCTCCTTGGCGAGGAGATCCTGTTCGGGGCTGGGGGCCGACGCGGCATCCAGCTCGTTGCGGAGAATCCGCAGGCGGCGGCTCCGCCGGAGATGGCCCCTCACCGCGTCACGAGCGAGATTGGCCGCCACCATGTACAACCACGCCCTTGGTCGGCGCGGTCCGTGATCGAGCAGGCGAACGAAGGCTTCCTGTGCCAATTCCTCCGCCTGGTCCCGATCGCCGAGGCGTCGGTACAGAAAGCGCACCAGCGCGGGGTAATCCTGTTCGAACAGGCGCCGAACGCTCATGGCGTGCTCATGAGCCGGATGTGCGCTCTCCCTGAGAGATAGACGACCGAAGTAGGACGGATGAGACACCCCGGCAGCCAGCACCTCCGCTGGCCCAGGGGTGGGGCCGAGGCTCAGCCGGCGAGCAACGGGGTCAGGGCGTAGTAGGTCTCCGGCGAGCCGCGTCGCAGGACCACGCGATGGTCGGCGAGCGAGGCGAGCGCCTCGGAGATGGCCGGCTCGGGGGCGGTCAGGTCGTCGGCGAGGTGTGCCGCCGCCGCCGAGCCCCGGTGTTCCAACGCCTCCCACGCGGCGCGCTCCAGATCGCCGACCGGCCCGAGCAGGGTCCGGCCTTCGCCCTCCACCTCGGCGACCAGCAGGAGACCGTGTCGATCGAGCACCGCCTCGAGGGTGTCACGGTGATGTTCGCTGACGCCCCGCGCCAGGAAGAAGGCGTCCGCCGGCCGATCCTCCTTGCGGAACCGGAGGATCAACTTCGCCACGGTCTCGTCGGCGCAACTGTAGTCGAGCACGGCGACCTGGCTGAAATCGAGCACGGAAACGCAAGGCGTGCCCAGCTCGCAGATCTGGCTCTCGATCCCGAGGCGCAACGCCTGGCCTGTGGGTCGGGTCACGAGGTGGGAGTAGAGACTGGCCACCGACCTCCGGACGAGGGTCGAGAGGTCGATCCGGAAGGGGACGACCGGGCCGATTCCGTTCACACCGCCCTCCCGGGGGTGCGCCCCCGCGTCACGGCGCTCCGGTCGGCCGCCTCCTCGCCGATGCGCGCCGGGAGCACGATGTCGATCTGGGCACCGGGGAAGAAAGGGAGCCTCTCCTGCAAGGGGGGCACGTCGTCCCATTCCGGCACATCGGCGATGCGCGCGGTGCCGCTCCGGATCGAGACCTTGCCGCCCCATCGGCCGACCTGCTTTCGGATCTGCTTGAGCCCCTGCCCGCGACCCGGGTCGTGGAACCGGGTGAGGCCATGGATGAAGGCCGCTTCCAAGGCGACGACGTCGCTCCAGCGCTCACCGTGCCGGGCGGCGAGCGAGGCGGCGAGCGACCCCTTGAAACCGATCCCCAGATCGACGACGCCGATCTTGACCACCCGCCTCTCGATCCTCGGCGTGCGCGAGTAGGTCTGCGCAGCCACCCACCCCGCGGCCTGGGCGTGCTCCAGGATGTTCTGGCACACCTCCGACAGGACCGCTCCGAACTGGAAGGCCTCTCGGTGCGGGTACTGGAGCTGCTGCGTCAGGATCGTGATCGCATGCGCGTTGACTCGATCGACCACGACGTGGATGTCGTCGTAGGATCGGATCGGCGTGATCTCCAGCAGCACGTCCGATGCGCCGCCGCTCCGCCCCCGCCTCCCCCCGCCATGGAGCTCGAAGATCCCGTCGGCGTGATCCAGGAAGGCCATGCGGGAAAGATAGCTCAGGACCTCGGACGAATCCGGGAGCTGCAGCGCCGGCCGATCGCCCCCCTGGGCGGCGACCTCGCCGGCCGCCAGCAGCCCGACCATGCCGTAGGGGTCGACCCAACGAACCCGCCGGGCATCGAAGAGGACGCGTCCGGCGCCGGCATCGGCCAACGCCTGGACCAGCGCGTCGAACGTCCGCTCTTCGAGGGTCTGCGGAACGGGGATCACCTTCACGTCGAGATCCGTCCTTGGAGGTGGTGGTGCAGCCCGGTCGCCCCCCGGTGCGCGGCGTTGCGCGCCGCCGCCCGGTTCGCCGCGCGCATGGCGGCCTCGAGCCCGGCCCCGTCGAGGAGGCGCATGAAGCATGTCGCGCCCCAGACGTCGCCGCAACCCGTAGGGTCGCCGTCGTCGACCTCCGCCGATTGGGCGATGAGGCCGCTCGTGGCGGCGCCGGGGACCACGAGAGTCGGCGGCGGGGAGAACCCGGGCGTCCTCCAGGTGCAGGGGTGTCCACGAAACGCGGGCGAGGCGACGAAGGCGGCGCCGCGGGCGCCGAGCGTCACGAGCAGGAGCCGCAGCTCGTCGCCGACCACGTCGGCGGCGAAGCGCCACGGATCGCCCCACGCCCCCGCGAGCCACCCCAGCTCGTCCTCGTTGACCTGTGCGATGTCGAAGCACCGCAACCAGTCACGCCAGGCTGCCAGGGGGCGGTAGGTACGGAGACCGCCGGGCTCGATCCCCAGCAGGAGCGAATGCAGATCGGCGTAGATCGGCCCCGGGAACGAGAGACGCACCCGCAAGGCCGTCTCGAGCCCCAGCTCGAACCCCGAGATGAAGTTGATGTAGAGCGCGTCGAGGTCGGCGAGGATCGGCTCGAGCTCCGCCCACTCCCAGGGCGGGACGCCGCCGGTCAGCCGCTCGGAGCGCCGCACGCCGTCTTGGTAGCGAAGCTCTACCCGGTTGTTCGGCTCCGACACGCCTTGCACGGCCGAGTCGAGGTCGAGCCCCGGGAGCGTCCGGAGAAAGCTCATCGCTTGCTCCTCCAGATCCCGTCCGACCTTGAGGATCGGGACGATCTCCCAGTTCGCAGGACGGGCGGCCGCCAGCGCCGCCAACGCGTACGAGATCCCGCCCCACTCCTCGACCGGCTCGGCCCGGCCGTCCCGCGCGAAGATTCGATCCCAGACGATCGTGCCGATCACCCCGAGTCGCGGCATTCGGCTCCGCCTACACCTCGCCCCAGGTTTCCTTCTTGAAGACCGCCGCCGCGCCGATCACCCCCGCCGTCCCGGTCAGCTTCGCCGAGACGATCTGGCACGCCTCCTCGGCACTCCGGAACGCCCGCCGCCGGACCTCCGCCCGGAGCGGCACGAAGAGATGGTCGCCGGCACGCGTCACCCCACCCGCGATCACGACCATCGCCGGGTTCAGGATGTTGATGATGTTCGCGATCCCCGCACCCAGGAACTTGGCCGTCTCCTTCATGACCTCGTTCGCGTAAGGATCGCCGAGGACGACCGCCTCGTAGACCGTCGCCGCGGTGATCTCTTCGAGCCGCCCGCCGACGAGGTCCGGGAGCATCGTATCCGCCCCCGCCTCGATCCCCTCCACCGCACGGAGCGCGATCGCGGGCCCCGACGCGTAGGCCTCCAGGCACCCGTAGTTCCCGCACTTGCACTTGCGCCCCGTCGAATCGATCGTCATGTGGCCGATCTCACCCGCGGCGTCGCTCACGCCGTGAAAGATCTCGCCGTTCAAGACGATCCCGCCGCCGATCCCCGTCCCCAACGTCAAGCCGACCAGGGTGTCGACATCGCGACCCGCTCCCAACCACCACTCGCCGTACGTCGCGCAATTCGCATCGTTGTCCAGCGTCGCCGGCAACCCCACCGCGTTGGCGATCAGGTCCCGGAGCGGGAAGTTGCGCCACCCCAGGTTCGGCGTGTTGATCACCGTCCCGGTCTTCCGATCCAGCGGGCCGGGGGACCCGATCCCCACCCCTCCGATCTGGTCCCGGGTCCCGCCGTACTTCGAGAGGACCTCGGCGATCGACTCCTCGATCATCGCGACCATCCGGTCGACGACGAACTTCGCGCCTCGGTGGGCTTCCGTTGGCATCGACCGCAGCGCAAGCACCTCACCGCCGGTAATCGGGATCACGCCCACCACGATGTTCGTGCCGCCGAGGTCGACGCCGACCAGCCATTTCTTGTCGCCCGGAACGCCCATGGTTTCACCCTTCCACGATCGCTATTCCTCGACGGTCGCCGCCGCCGGCATCCACGGCCGCCAACACGTCTTTCGCCTCGATCAAGCGGAGGCACTCACGCTCCGCATCCTCCAGCAGGTAACCTCGCCCCCGGCGGGGACAATGGTTCCGTACGCAGGGGACGCAGGGGAGATCGGCGCGGACCAACACACGGTGCCCGCTTCCCAGGGGTCCGGTCTCGGCCCGGTCGCCGGCACCCCACAGCGAGATCGTGGGGGTCCCCACCGCCGCCGCCAGGTGCATGGGCCCGCTGTCGTTGGTGATTAGAAGATCGCAATCGGCGAGGCCGGCCGCCAGCGTCGGGAGGTCGGTCCGCCCCGCCACGTTCAGGGCTACATCCCCGGCGACCTGAGCGGCGAGCTCGCGCTCGCCGCCCCCCCCGAAGATGACGACCCTCGCCCCTTGTCCGGCCATGGCGCGCGCCACCGCCGCGAAACGGTCGGGCTCCCAGCGCCGCGAGGGCGCGTTGCTCCCGGGGAAAATCCCCACGAGCCGCCCCTCGCCCCTCGGCCCCATCAGCGCCCGCCAACGATCCGCCGCCGCCTCCGGGACGACGAGCCGCGGCACCGGTCGCGTCGATGGGCGGTCGCCCGTGACGATGCGCAGGTACCGCTCGCTCCTGTGCAGCCCCGCGAGCTCCGAGGGAGGCACCACTTCGGTGAGGAGAAAACCGCGGCCGTCGGTGGGCGTCCCGCGACGCTCGCGGACGCCGGCCAACGCGAAGATCAGCGCCGAAGAGAACGACGGCGTCAGCAGGATCCCCCGTCGGTATCCCCCGCTACGGACCGCCCTCACCGCCTCCGCGAGCCCCCGGGCCCCACGATCCAGAGGGAGGATTCGCCGCGCCGGTTCCGCCCCCGGCGCGAAGGCCGGCGAGAGCTCCAGCACCGGCACGAGCCATCGCGCCACCAGCACATCGCCTCCCGCGGCCTCCAGGGCCGGGAGCGCCATCACCAGATCCCCGAGGTGGTTCGGGGCGCGGATCAGAAGATCACCGGGCATCGATCGCAGCGCTCAGGAGCGGCCCCCGACCCACGACGGCCGACGCGGCGCATCGTCGGACCCGCGCCGTTCCACCCGAAGCTAGTCGCCCACCTTCAGGACGGCCAGGAAGGCCTCCTGCGGGATCTCGACCGTCCCTACCTGCTTCATCCGCCGCTTCCCCTCCTTCTGCTTCTCCAGCAGCTTCCGCTTCCGCGTGATGTCGCCGCCGTAGCACTTCGCCGTCACGTTCTTGCGGAGCGGGCGGATCGTCTCTCTCGCGATGATCTTGCTCCCGATCGCCGCCTGGATCGCCACCTCGAAGAGCTGCCGCGGGATCAGGTCCTTCAGCTTCTCCGCGATCGCGCGACCGTATTCGTACGCCTTGTCCCGATGGATGATCACGCTGAAGGCGTCGACGATGTCGCCGTTGATCAGCATGTCGAGCTTGACCAGGTCGTTGCGCCGGTACTCGAGCATCTCCCAGTCCAGCGACGCGTACCCCTTCGTCGACCCCTTCAGCTTGTCGTAGAAGTCGAGGATGATCTCCGCGAGCGGGAGCTCGTAGACGAACTCCACGCGCGTCGGGTCGAGGTAGCTCATCGACCGGAACTCGCCCCGCCGCTCGTGGCAGAGCTTCTGGACATTGCCGATGAACTCCGTCGGACAGAGGATCCGCGCCCGGACGTACGGCTCCTCGATCCAGTCGATCTTCGATCGGTCCGGGAGCGCCGTCGGGTTCTCGACCGCGAGGACGGTGCCGTCGGTCAGCACGACGTGGTACTCCACGTTCGGGACCGTGGTGATCAGGTCGAGCCCGAACTCCCGCTCCAGGCGCTCCTGGATGATCTCCATGTGCAGCAGGCCGAGGAAGCCGCACCGGAACCCGAAGCCGAGCGCCTTCGACGTCTCGGGCTCGTAGAAGAGGCTTGCGTCGTTCAGCTTCAGCTTCTCGAGGGCGTCCCGCAGCTCTTCGTACTGGTCGGAGTCCGTCGGGTAGAGCCCGCTGAAGACCATCGGCTTCACATCGCGGTAGCCCGGGAGCATCTCCTCGGCGCGGCGATCGGCGTCGAGGATCGTGTCGCCGACCTTCGTGTCGCTGACCCGCTTGATCGCCGCCGTGAGATACCCGACCTGCCCGGGGCCAAGCTCGGGGAGGGGGAAACGCCCGAGGCGCATGTAGCCGACCTCGTCGACCTCGTACACGGCGTCCGTCGCGCCGAAGGTGATCCGCATCCCCGGCCGCACGAAGCCATCGACGACCCGGATCTGCGGGACCGCGCCCTGATACTTGTCGTAGTACGAGTCGAAGATGAGCGCCCGCAGCGGTGCGTCGGGATCGCCCTGGGGCGGCGGGACCTTTCGGACGATCGCCTCCAACAGCGCGTCCACGCCCACCCCCTCCTTGGCCGAGACCAGGAGGATCTCCTCGGGGTCGACGCCGAGGAGGTCGACGAGCTCCTGGCGCCGACGCTCCGGCTCCGCCCCCGGCAGGTCGATCTTGTTCAGCACCGGGATGATCTCGAGCCCCGCGTCCATCGCCAGGAAGAGGTTCGAGAGCGTCTGCGCCTGAACCCCCTGGCTCGCGTCGACGACGAGCACCGCTCCCTCGCACGCCGCCAGCGACCGCGACACCTCGTACGTGAAGTCGACGTGCCCCGGGGTGTCGATCAGGTTCAGCTCGTAGAGCTCGCCGTCCGCCGCCCGATACTCCATCCGGACCGCGTGGAGCTTGATGGTGATCCCGCGCTCCCGCTCGAGCTCGTTGCTGTCGAGGACCTGCTCGCGCATCTGCCGTTGCTCGACGGTCCGCGTCGCCTCGAGCAGTCGGTCGGCCAGCGTCGATTTCCCGTGATCGATGTGCGCGACGATGCAGAAATTCCGAATCCGATCTAGCCGCACGTGCCCCTAAAGTTCGAGAGAGAACGACCCGACAATAAATGTTGAAATATAACCGGATGCGGCATCTCGATCAATCGCGCGGGCCGTGCGGGGGCGCGTACGCGCCGTGCTTGGTCGGATGCCTCGACCCCGGCGCGAAACACCGCAACGGGGCGTGGCGGACGCTGCGGCCCGCGACCCCCGACCGGAGACACGACCGTGAAACGTACGATCCGAATCCTGGCCGCGCTGGCGCTCGTCGCCGGCGCCGAACGAACCGCCGTGGCACAGTCGAGCGCCTCGATTCGCGCCGCCGGAATGGCAGGCGCCTCGATGGCCCTGGCGCGGGGCCACGAGGCCCTCGCGCTCAACCCCGCCAACCTCGGGCTCCCCGGCCGGCCCGGATTCTCGATGGCTCTGCCGCGCGCGGACGTCACGGGGGCGATCTTCGGTCCCAGCCTGGGCGATGTGGTGGACATCTTCCGGGCGGGCGACGATCTCACCGACCGGCAGCGGACGGAGTTCCTCGAGAAGGTGCCCGCCGGGGGGTTCGAGCTGCGCACCGACGTGCAGGTCCCGTGGCTGGCCGTGAGCGTCGGGAACTTCGCCTTCGGCGCGACGACGACCGCGCTGATCGGCGGGAGCGTGGGCAAGGAGCTGATCGACCTGCTCCTCTACGTGCGCCAGTACGAGGATGTCGACCAGAACCGCCTGAACGAGTACCGAGTGGGGAACACGGCCGGGAGGGACGCCCTCTATACGACGGTTCGCGCAGCCTACGGCAAGGACGTGGATCTCCCGTTCCTCTCCTTCCCCGTTTCGGTGGGCGTCGGGGCGCGCTACATCGTGGGTCACGAGCTTCAGCGCCTGAGGATCTACGAGCCCCGTGTCGACCTCAACGCCTCGGAGATCTACCTCACGGCGCTCGCGATCCGTTCGACCGGCGGCAAGGGGTACGGAGTGGACGCGGGGATCTCGGCTCGCCCCCTTCCCTGGCTGACCCTCGGGGTCGCGGTCGACAACGTCTTCCAGCAGATGAAGTGGGACGAAGGGATCGAATTGCGGGGCGATGAGTTCGTGGGCTCCGAGCTCGACGACGAGGACCTCGACGAGCTCTACGACCGCCTGAACCCTCGCCCCTTCGACCCGACCGCGGTGCCGGTCGATGCGTACGAGCTCGCCAGGGAGCTCTTCACCGAGGCGTACTTCCCGCGGGTCGTCCGACTCGGCGCGGGCGTGCAGTTCGGTGGGACCGCGCTGGGTGCCTCGTTCGCCGCGAAGCAGGGGAAGGGCGACCTCCATGCGGGATGGCCGCGCACCCTCGCGGTCGGGCTCGAGCAGCGCCTCCCGCTCCTCAGCTTCCTGACGCTCCGCGGCGGCGTGGCGAGCTCGCTCTCGGGCGCGTCCGCCTATTCGCTGGGGACCACGCTGCGCCTGGGCCCGGTCGGCATCTCGGCGGCGGCGACGGCGACGACCGGGAACGACGAGGCGGCCGCCCAGAACACCTTCGACGGGACCCGCTTCGCCGAGCGCCTCGCCGCGGCATCGGGCTACGGCCTCACCCTCGGCATCGAGATCGGCGGCTTCTGAGCCCGCGGAGAGGGCGGATGCGCAACGGCGCCGGAGTGCGAGACTCCGGCGCCGTTGCTCGTTTCCATTGAGCCCGTGCCCGGTCGGTATCGGGAACCCACGTGCGGCCCGGATGCTTGCACATCCGAGGCCGGCCGCGACTCCCCCACCGACCGCCCCGGGCGGGTCAGCCGTGCGACGCGTCCTTGCGGACCACCTTCGAGAGAACGAAGACGAGCGCCGCGCCGAGCACGCCGTAGCCCAGGCCCATGAAGACGTAGCTCATGTTGCCGACGGCCAGCCCGTGGCCGACCGAGAGCGGGATCATGATGAAGCTCACCAGGCTGGCGAGCAGAAGGACGGTCCCAAAGAACGGCATCGTTCCTCCCGACGTGAGTGTTTGACGAACCCTCCGAGCCGGGGGCTATCGCCCACCGGCGGTCAATGCACGGACCTCCCGCAGCCCCTCCTCCGTCCAGGTCGGCGCCTGCGGCCGGCTGGCGATCTCGTACGCGGTGAGGAAGATCAGCCGTGCGACGCGGGCGGCCTTGTCGGCGTCGATCTTCTCCGCCTCATCCGAGGGCTGGTGGTAGTCCTCGTGGACGCCGGCGAAGAAGAAGAGCGCCGGGATGTCCTTCCGGGCGAAGTTGAAGTGGTCGCTCCGGAAGAAGAATCGCTCCTGGGGCCAGAGGTCCGGCGCAACGGTCAACCCGAGATCGGGATTCGCCGCCGCGACCTCCCGGACGAGCGGCCCGAGCGAAGAGTACTCCTGCCCGATCACGACGATGCTGTCGGGCGCATTCCGCCCGATCATGTCGACGTTGATGTTGGCGACGATCTTTTCGATCGGCACCGTCGGGTGGTCGCTGTAGTAGCGCGACCCGAGCAGCCCCTTCTCCTCCCCGCTGACGGCGAGGAAGACGAGGGAACGCGCCGGCGGCGTCTCCATCGAGGCGAAGGCCTCGGCGACCTCGAGGAGCGCCGAGGTGCCCGAAGCGTTGTCGTCGGCGCCGTTGAAGATCGAGTCGCCGGACGCATTCATGTTCCGGACGCCGACGTGGTCCATGTGCGCGCTGAAGACGACGTACTCGTCGCGCAGCGCGGGGTCGCTCCCGGGGAGCACGGCGACGACGTTCGGCGCGCGGTCGTCCCGGTCGATGCGAACCGGCGCGGAGAGCTCGACGGTGAGCCCGTGCAGCTCGGTGGGCGCCGTCGCCGCCCGCACGGCATCGAGATCGTGCCCGGCCTGCGCGAAGACCGCCTTCGCGGCCGCGTGGCGCACCAGGAATACCGGCGGGCTCGTCAGCTCGCCGAGTGCGAGGGGGCCGGTCTCCGTGTTCAGCTCGAGGAGACGGGCGACGTCCTGCTCGGAGACGGCGGGGTCGAGGACGACGATCGTGGCGGCGACACCGGCCGCCTCCCCCGCCGCTCGCACCCCCTGGAGCGCGCGGAAAAAGTCGCGCGAGGTCGCCGCGCCCGCAAGGTACGTCACGGCGATCCGGCCCCGCAGCGCCTCGGCGTTGGGGTCGAGCGACCGCACGGCGACGACCGGGGCGCCGCTCACCCGTGCGGGCACACCGGGCATCGCGGCGTAATCCTTTCCGGCGACGAGCGTCCGGGCGCCGGCCGTCCCGCCGATGCTGAAGCGCACCTGGTCCGCCGCCAGGGCTCGCCGCTGGAGCGCGTACCGCTGGATGTAGCTTCCGTCGTCGCCCGCAGGGCGCAAGCCGAGCCGGGCGAACTCCTTGGCGATGTAATCCGCCGCCGCATCGAGCCCCGGGCTCGGCGTGTCCCGCCCCTTCAGCTCGTCGCTGGCGAGGTACGCGATCCGGCGTTGCATGTCCTCGGGGGTGATCGTGGCGGCCGCCCGTGCCGGGGCGGTCGATGCCTGGGTTGCGGCCCGGTCCCCCTGCGAGACCGGCGGCCGGACCTCCTGCCCCTGGAGCATCGGGCCGCCACACGCGACCACGGTCGTCAGCGCCAGGAAGGATAGGGGCATTCGCGCGTTCATACGCTCTCCATTTTCTGGGCGGCGGCCTGTCCCTTGCTGGGTACCCGGCCAACGCACCGCGCCGCGGCGACGTCGATCGACCGACCCGTGACCCGCCGAACCCGCCGGTGATCTTCTGGCGCGGCCCGGTGTAGACGATCTGCGACGGGTCGTCCGTCGATGGCCTCCGCGGCCCGGTACTACCAAGTAGTTGTAATCTATGACCGGAATCACGACCCACGCCACCGACCGGGCGAACCGGCCCGATCTGCTCTCACCGAGGGAGCTCGCGGCACTCGGCGGGCTCGAACTCGTCGCCCGCCAGGTCGTCGAGGGCTTCCTCGCCGGACTACACCGCTCGCCGCACCGTGGTTTCTCCGTCGAGTTCGCGGAGCATCGCGCGTACCAGCCCGGCGACGACCTCCGCTACGTCGACTGGCGGATGTACGGCCGCTCGGACCGATACTACATCAAGCAGTTCGAGGAGGAGACCAACCTCCGGGCGTACCTGCTCCTCGATGCCAGTGCGTCGATGGCGTGGTCGTCCAGGCCAGGCGAGCTCCCGACGAAGCTCTGGTACGCGAAGCAGCTGGCGATGAGCCTCGCGCTCCTGCTGCTCCGGCAGGGCGACTCGGTCGGAATGATCGGGTTCGACGAGTCGATCCGGACGCACGTCGCGCCGCGGGGCGGGCGCAGGTACTGGCACGAGCTGCTGCGGGCGATCGGACCGGTGGAAGCCACGGGTCGGACGGAGGCGGCGACGGCGCTTCGCGACATCGCCGGGCGCCTGCAGCGGCGGGGCCTCGTCGTCCTCTTCTCCGACCTCCTGGTCGACCCGGAGACGACGAGTCTCGCGTTGAAGTTCTTGCGCCACCGCGGTCACGAGGTCCTGGTCTTCCACCTCCTCGACCCGGGCGAGAGAGAGCTCCCGGGGGTGAGCGATGCGCGGTTCGTCGACCCCGAGACCGGGGAGGAGCTCCCGGTGAGCGTGGCGGACCTCCGTCGCGAGTACCATGAGGCCGTCGAGCGCGCGATCGCCGAATGGCGGGACTCGCTCGCGGCCCAGGGGATCGATTACGTCGTCATCGGGACGGACCAGCCGATGGTCCACGCGTTGCGCGCCTACCTGAACAAGAGGGAGAGGCTGGGATGATGGGGTTCGCGAGCCCGGCGCTCCTCCTGATCGGAATCTCCGTCGCGGTTCCGCTGATCCTGCACCTTCTCCAGAGGCAGCAGGGGTCGCGGGTCGTCTTCCCCGCGCTCCGGTACCTGCGCCGGGCGGAGAAGGAGAACGCGCGCCGGATCAAGCTGCGGCAGATCCTGCTGATGGCGCTGCGCATGGCCGCGCTGGTCCTGCTGGCGTTGGCCGCGGCGAGGCCTTTCGTCCGAAGCGGGGGCGCGGGTCACGAGCCGACCGCCGTGGCGATCGTGCTCGACAATTCGCTCAGCACGGGGGTGATCCACGGCGAGCGGCGGCTCTTCGACGAGCTGCAGGAGCGGGCGCTGGAGACACTGGCCCAGGCGCGGCCCGAGGATCGATTCTGGTTGATCCGCGCCGGGGCGCCGTGGGAGCCGGCCACGCCGGGGACGGCGGAGGAGATCGCGGAGCAGGTACGCCGGACGAACGTGACGGCGGGCGATTCGGACCTCGGGGCCGCCCTCACGCGGGCGCGCTCGCTCCTCGCGGCGGGGGCCGAGGGGAGGCGAACGGAGATCCATCTCCTGACCGATCTCCAGGGCACGGCGTTCCGCGGTGCGACGGAGCCCGGAGCCGGTGCTCCGCCGGTCGTGGTCTGGGCTCCCAAGGGGCCGGCGCCGGAGAACGCCGCGATCACGGCGGTCGAGGTCGGCGGAGGACTGCCGCCGCGGGCGGGCGAACGCGCGACCGTGAGCGCCTTCGTCACGGGGTCCCGAGGGGGCGACACGATCCCTGTCCGGCTCGCGATCGCCGACAGGATCGTCGGCGCGGCCTCGGCGCCCTCAGGGACCGCTGTGCTCCTCCCCTTCCCCGCCCGATCCCCCGGGGTGATCTCCGGGTGGGTCGAGCTCGACCCCGATGCGCTGCGCGGGGATGACCGCCGCTACTTCGTGACCCGCGTCCAGCCGCCGCCGGCGGTCGCGCTCGGGGAACGCGTCCCCTTCGTCGACGAGGCGCTCGACGTCCTCGCGGAAGCGGGCCGCGTCCGACGGTCCGACCCCGCCTCCGCCGACGTCGTGGTCGCCCCCGGTGGCGCCGGGGCGCAATCGGCGCGGGGAGGGAAGACGATCGTCGTCCTGGCGCCGACGTCGCCCCTCGAACTCCCGGCGGCGAACCGGCGGCTCGCCGACCGCGGGATCCCCTGGCGCTTCACGGCCCCCTCCGGGACCGGCGAGGCCCGCCTCGACGTCGAGACGGGGAGCGACGCCCTGGCGGGCGCTCTCGAAGACGCGCGCATCCGGGAGGCGTACGGCCTCGAGCGCGAGGCGAGCGCCGGCGCCGACTCGGTGCTCCTCCGGCTCCGCGACGGCGCGCCCTGGGTCATTCGCGGTGACCTGCCCGAGGGGGGACGGTACATCCTCGTGGCTTCGCCGCTTTCCACCGAGGCGAGCACGCTCCCGACCTCGCCGGGGCTCCTCCCGCTCCTCGACCGGCTCATCGGAGCCTGGGCGGCGACGACCGCCGAGCGCTATGATGTCGGGCCCGGCGAGTCGCTGCCGCTCCCGACCGAGGCCACCGAGGTCCTCCGCCCCGACGGCGGTCGGGACCCCGTCGTCGGGGGCGGCGTCTACCGCGTACCGGGCGAGCCCGGGATCTACCAGATCCTCGCCGGGGAGCGGGTCCTTTCGGCCTTCGCCGTGAACCCGTCTCCGTCGGAATCGGACCTCGCCCGAATCGACGACCGCCGCCTCCGCGCCGCCCTCCCCGGGTGGGAGTTGAAGCGGGTCGACGACCCCGGCGACTGGACCGACGCCATCTTCCGGACGCGGCACGGCCGCGAGGTCTGGAGGCCTCTCGTCCTGATCGCGCTCGCGGTGCTCCTCATCGAGGGGCTCGTGGCCGCAACGGGGCGGTCGTCCGACGCACCGGCCCAACGGGACCGGAGCGCCGGTCTATCGCGCCCGAGGGTCGCCGCTTCCGGCGCAGGGACTGGCGCACCGACACCAAAGTCTACAATCTCCTGACGTGTCGCACCCTACACTGATCCAGGCGATGCGGCGACAGCCGGCCTTCCGGGAGCTCGAGCGAGGGCTCCCCGGGAGGGGCGTCGTCGTTCGCGCCGGCGGGCTCCCCGGCTCGGCGCCCGCCCTCCTCGTCGCCGCCCTCGCCGATGCATCGCCCCAGCGCCTCTGGGTCGTCGTCGCGGGTTCGCCGGCGGAAGCCGAAGCCGTCGAGGCGGACCTCCACGCCCTCCTGGGCGAGGGACGCGTCGGCCTCTACCCGCAGCGCGAGGCGCTGCCCTACGAGGCCGAGGAGCCGCATCTCGAGGTCAGCGGCCTTCGGGTCGAAGCCCTCGAGGCCCTCCTCGCCGGGCGCATCCACGTCCTGGTCACGACGCCTCGCGCCCTCCAGGAGCGCGCGGAGATCCCGTCCGGCCTCGCCGAGCTCCGGCTCTCCCTCGCCGTCGGCGACGAGGTGCGCCCCGCCGAGCTGACCGCCCGACTCGACGAGCTCGGCTTCACCCGCACCCCCCTCGTCGAGGGGGTGGGCGAGTACGCGCTCCGTGGCGGGATCCTCGACCTCTTCGGCTTCGGCTCCCCCGAGCCCGTACGCATCGAGTTCTGGGGCGACGAGATCGTCTCGATCCGCCGCTTCGACATCCTCGATCAGCGCTCGACCGTCGAGGTCCGGCAAGTCGACATCCTCCCGGTCGACCTCCGCGCCTCGCCCGATCGCGCCGGAAGCGCGAACCTGCGCCGTTCCCTCCTCGATGTGCTCCCGGGCGACGCGCTCCTCGTCGAGCTCGCCGACGACGCCGGCGAACGGTTCCGCCAGACCTGGGCTCAGGTCGTCCACCTGCACGAGGCGGAACGCCGGCGGGGCGGCCGGCCCGAGGCGCCCGAGAACCTCTTCCTCCCGCCGGACGAGGCGGCCCGGCGGCTCGCCGCCTTCGGCCGCATCGCCGTCGTCCCCTTCGCCGAGGGGGACGTGCGATTCCACGCCCGCGACGCCGAACCGATCGAGCGCGACATGGATCGCCTCGCCGCGCTGCTCCGCGCCGGCGCCGCCCGTGGCGAGGACACGATCCTCCTCTGCGACAACACCGGGCAGCTCGAGCGCCTCGAGGAGCTCCTCGGCAACGGCGGCGGCCTGCCCCCCCGAGCGACCCTCGCCCTCGGCTCCCTCGCCCACGGCTTCGTCCTCGAGGGCGCCGAGCCGCCGCTCCGGGTCCTGACCGACCACGAGATCTTCCGACGCGCCCGGCGCATCCGGCGGGGCCGGCGCTTCCGCGGCGCCGTCGCCATCGAAAGCCTGGCCCAGCTCAAGCCGGGGGACTACGTGGTCCACCTCGATCACGGGATCGGGCGCTTCAAGGGGCTCGAGCGGGTTCGCGTCCTCGACGAGGAGATCGAGGCCCTCGCCATCGAGTACGCCGGCGGCGAGACGCTCCGTGTCCCCGTCTACCGCCTCGACCTGATCGAACGCTGGGTCCCCGACCAGGAAGGCAGGTCCGAAGCGCCGCGCGTCCACAAGATCGGCGGGAAAGCCTGGAAGACCCTCCGCGGCAAGACCGAGAAAGCGATCCGCGAAATGGCGACGGAGCTCCTCGAGCTCTACGCCGCCCGCCAGATGGCCGAGGGGTTCGCCTTCTCCCCCGACACGCGCTGGCAGAAGGAAATGGAGTCCAGCTTCCTCTACGAGGACACGCCGGACCAGCGCCAGGCCACGGCGGACGTCAAGCGTGACATGGAGTCGCGGCGCCCCATGGACCGTCTCCTCTGCGGCGACGTGGGCTACGGCAAGACGGAGGTCGCGATCCGCGCCGCCTTCAAGGCCGTCCAGGACGGGAAGCAGGTCGCGGTCCTGGCGCCGACCACGATCCTCGTCGAACAGCACCTGCACACGTTCCGCCAGCGCCTCGCCGACTACCCCGTGCGCATCGAGGCGCTCAGCCGGTTCCGGACCGGAAAGGAGCAGGAGCGCATCCTCATGGCCGTCGCCGCCGGGGAGGCGGACATCGTCATCGGGACGCACAGGCTGCTCGAGCCCGACGTCGTCTTCAAGGACCTCGGCCTCCTGATCGTCGACGAGGAACAGCGCTTCGGCGTCAAGCACAAGGAGCGCTTCAAGGAGCTCCGGAAGAACATCGACGTCCTCACGCTGACGGCGACGCCGATCCCGCGCACGCTCCACCTCTCCATCGCCGGGCTGCGCGACATCACGCTGATCCAGACGCCGCCGCGGGACCGGATGCCGGTCATCACGCACCTGCTCCCGTGGAGCGATGAGGTGATCGAGGACGCGATCCGGCGCGAGCTCGACCGCGGCGGCCAGGTCTACGTGGTGCACAACCGGGTACAGTCGATCGAGACGGTCGCCGACAGGGTGCGCCGGCTCGTCCCCGAGGCGACGATCGCCGTCGCCCACGGCCAGCTCCCCGCCGCCGAGCTCGACGAGGTCATGACCCGCTTCATCGAGGGGGAGGTCCGGATCCTGGTCACGACCGCGATCATCGAAAACGGCCTCGACGTCCCGACGGCGAACACGCTGATCGTCGACCGCGCCGACCACTTCGGCCTCGCGCAGCTCTACCAGCTCCGCGGCCGGGTCGGGCGCTCGCACCACCGGGCGTACTGCTACCTCGTCGTCCCCGACGACATCACCGAGGAGGCCGAGAAGCGACTGCGGATCCTCGAGCACTTCACGGAGCTCGGGAGCGGGTACGCGATCGCGTTGAAGGACCTCGAGCTACGCGGCGCCGGCAACATCCTCGGCTCCGAGCAGTCGGGGTTCGTCCACGCCGTCGGGCTCGAGACGTACACCCGTCTCCTCGAGGACACGATCCGCCGGCTGCGCAATGAAAAGAGCGGCGAGGAGGCGTACCCCGTCCCCGAGGTCTCCCTCGAGGGCGCCGCCTACCTCCCGGACGAGTACGTGCCCGAGCCGTCGCAGAAGCTGCACCTCTACCGCCGGCTCTCGCGCCTCGAGGATCCGCGTCAGGTCGTGGCGCTCCGCGAAGAGCTCCGCGACCGGTTCGGCCCGCCGCCGCCCGAGGTCGAGCGGCTTCTGGCCACCGTCGCGCTCCGCCTCCTCGGCGCCCGCCTCGGCGTGGAACGGATCCTCGTCCGCGGCGACGAGGCGCGGGTGAACTTCCGCGACGGGGTCTCGCCCCGGATGGCCGCGCTCCAGGGGGCGTTCCGCGACCAGCAGCTCGAGGTCGAGGTGCGACGGGCGATGCCGCTTTCGCTCGTGCTCCGTCGCTACGGCGCCCAGCCGGTCGTCGAGACGCTCATCAACGCCCTCGAGCTCCTCGGCGCCGACCGTGCGCGCGCCGCATGATGCGGCGAGGTCATGGTAGGAACCGACCTTGCGAAGGTGGGGTAATCAGCCCATTCTGTTGGGCTTCGTTCGCCTATTCGGGCTAACAGGGGGGTACCGCTCTTGACGATGAAGAGACTCGTAGCTATGGGCGCCCTGGCCGCCACGGTGGCGGCCGCCGGGTGCGAGGGCATGGGCCAGGCCATGTCCGCACACACCGATGTCGTGGCCCGTGCGGGCGGCCTCGAGCTGACCGTCGACGAGGCGGCCGGGATCCTCGCGCAGAATCCGCGGCTCCCCGCCCAGCCGGAGGTGGTCGATGCCATCGCCAACCTCTGGGTCGACTACGTCCTGCTCGCCACGGCCGCGCAGCAGGATTCGACGCTCGCGTCGATCGACGTGAGCGCGATCGTCGATCCGGCGCTCGAGCAGCAGGTCCTCATGCGCCTGAACGAGAAGGTGATCGACGCCGACACGACGATCACCGACGAGGAGCTCCGCGAGATCTACAACCGCGAGCAGCCGGGGCTGCGGGTCCGGGCCCGGCACATCCTCCTCCGGGTCGCGCCGGACGCGCAGCCCGCCGAGCGGGACAGCGTCCTGGCGGTCGCCCGGGAGCTCCGCGCCCGCGCCGCCGCTGGCGCCGACTTCGCCAAGCTCGCCCAGGAGTACAGCGAGGATCCGGGGAGCGCCAAGCAGGGCGGCGATCTCGGCTTCTTCGGCCGGGGCCAGATGGTCGCGCAGTTCGACGCGGCGGCCTTCGCCCTCGATGTCGGCCAGATCAGCGACGTCGTCGAGACGCCGTTCGGGTACCACATCATCAAGGTCGAGGAGCGGCAGCTCGCCGACTTCGAGCAGATCAAGGAGCCGTTCCGCCAGCAGGCGATCCAGCAGCGGATGTTCGAGGCGACGGAACGCTACGTCAAGCAGCTCACCGAGCCCCTGGCCATCGAGGTGCAGGCCGGCGCGTACGACGTCGCCAGAGAGCTGGCCGCGAAGCCGATGACCGAGCTCAGCAACCGGGCGGCGTCGCGGGCGCTCGTCTCCTACAAGGGCGGGTCCCTGACCGCGGCCGAGTACCTCGACTTCATCCGGCTTCGGACCATCCCGCAGCAGCGGGCCCAGCTGGCCGCCGCGACCGACGAGATCCTTGAGACCTTCCTGAAGGGTATGGCGAGCAACGAGATCCTGCTTGCCGAGGCCCGGAAGAGCGGGATCGAGACCACGGCCGCCGAGCGCGACTCGCTGATGACCGAGGTTCGCCGCCAGCTCGCGGCCGCGGCCACGGCGACCGGCCTCGGCGGCGCCCCGCCGCAGGAGGGTGAGACCGCCGCCCAGGCGGTCGAGCGGCGCGTCAACGCGTTCCTCGGCTCGATCGTCCGCGGCGAGCAGCAGGTCCTCGGCCTCGGGCCGCTGTCGTTCTCGCTCCGCACCGGCGGCGACGGCAAGGTCTTCGACCGCGCCTACCCGCGCGTCGTCGCGAGGGTGGAGGCGAGCCGGCCGGCGACCCCAGCGCTGCCGGCCGATCCCGCGGAGCCGGCCGGCACCGGTGCGAATCCGCAGCCGTGACCGCAGGAACACCGGTCCGGTGAAGGGATATAACCGAGGGGCCGGTGCGCGCAGCACCGGCCCCGCCCCATTTGCGTCCGGGAGTCGATTGACTATGCTTCGACGGCGGAGTTCCGCACTCGTCCTCGCCGCGATCTTGCTCACTGCCGGCCGGGCCGCCGCCCAGGAGGCGGTCCCGACCACCGAGGTCGTCGATCGTGTCGTCGCGGTCGTGGGCGACAGCGCCATCCTCCAGAGCGAGCTGACCGAGGAGGTTTTCCGCATCCTCGCCCAGTCGGGCCAGGGGATGCCCGACGACCCCGTGGTCCAGGAACGACTCTACCGCGAAGCCCTGGATTCCAGGATCAACGAGCTGTTGATCCTCCAGGCGGCCGTGAGGGACGCGATCGTCGTCGAGGACGCGGCGGTGCAGCAGCGCGTCGAACAGCGGCTCAACCAGCAGAAGCAGGCGTTCGGTGGGGAGGCGGCGTTGGAGCGGGCTCTGCGCGAGCAGGGCTTCACCCTCGCCTCCTACAAGGAGGAGCTCGAGCGTCAGGTCCGCCGGCAGGGACTCTTCGAGCGCTACCTCCAGAAGGTCCAGCGCGAGCGCCGGCCGCCGCCGGTCACCGAGAGCCGCGTCCGGGAGTTCTTCGACGCGCAGAAGGACCGCCTCGGCGATCGGCCGGCGATGATCAGCTTCCAGCAGGTGATCGTCGCCCCGCGAGCGAGCGACTCGGCCCGGGCCGTGGCCCGGAGCCGCGCCGAGAAGGTCCTCGAGGAGATCAAGGCGGGCACGGACTTCGTCGAGCTGGCGCGGCGCTACACCGAGGAGCCGGGCGGCCGGGAACGCGGCGGCGATCTCGGGTGGTTCCGCAGGGGCCAGATGGTCCCCGAGTTCGAGCGCGCCGCCTTCGCGCTCCCCCCCGGCGGGATCAGTGGGATCGTCGAGACGAGCTTCGGCTTCCACATCATCAAGGTCGAGAAGGTCAAGGGCGCCGAGCGGCAGGCCCGGCACATCCTGATCATCCCGGAGATGACTCCGGACGACGTGGCGAGGACCGAAGCGGTCGCACGCGAGGTCGCCGAGAAGCTGAACGCGGGGACCCCGATCGACACGCTGGTCAACCAATACGGCGATCTCTCGCTGCAGGGCCCCGGCGGGGTGCTCCCTCCGCGCGTCGGCCCGATCCCCGTGGACCAGCTCCCGGGTCCGTACGCGGCGGCGCTCGCCAACGCGCGGCCCGGCACCGTCCTCGAACCGTTCCGCCTCCCCAACGAGCGCGGCGCCGACAACTGGGTGGTCGTCAAGGTGACCGAAGCGACGGAGAAGGGTCCGTACCGCTGGGAGGATCCTTGGGTCCGCGACCTCATCCGGAAGCGACTGGAGGAACAGCTCCTCATGGAAGAGGTCGTCCGGGAGCTGCGCCAACGGACGCACGTCGAAGTGCGGTTCTGAGGCGCTCGCCGGTATCACGCACGGGGTGCCGCGAGGGGGGAGGGTGAGGCTCGCCGTCACACTCGGGGATCCGCGGGGCATCGGCCCCGAAGTCGCCGCGGCGGCGGCTCGCCGCCTCGAGGCGGAGCCCGACAGGCCACGCCTTCTCTTCATCGGCCCCGAGGGGACCGGCGCCGAGTCCGCCGCCGACGAGTTCCTCTCCATTGGGAGCTGGACCGGCGCCCGCGACGTCGCCCTCGCCGGCCGCCTCGCCGGCCGGGCGATCGAGCGTGCCGCGCGCCTCGCCCTCGAGGGTGCCGTCGACGGGATCGTCACCGCACCGATCGACAAGGCGGCCCTCCACGCCGGCGGCTACGCCTTCCCCGGCCACACCGAGATGCTCGCCGCCCTTGCCGGCGGCGTCCCCGTCTCGATGATGATGGTGGCCGAGACCACGGCGCTCGGCGGCGCCTTGCGCGTGGTCCTGGCGACGACCCACATCGCCCTCGCCGACGTGCCGGGCGCCCTCTCCTCCGAGCTCCTCGTCGAGCAGGCGCGCCTCGCGGCCGAGGGGATCCGGACCGGGTGGGGGGTGCCGCACCCGCGCATTGCGCTCTGCGCGGTGAACCCCCATGCTTCCGATCAGGGCTTGTTCGGCGACGAGGAGGCGAGGATCGTGACGCCGGCCGTCGCGCGCCTTCGGGAAGAAGGCATCGACGCGGCGGGGCCGATCCCCGCCGACACGGTCTTCGTCCGGTCGATCCGGGGCGAGTTCGATGCCGTGGTCGCGCCCTACCACGACGTGGGTATGGCCGCCTTCAAGACCGCGGCGTTCGGCCACGGCGTGAATCTGACGCTCGGCCTCCCCTTCGTCCGGACCTCGCCGGACCACGGGACGGCCCTGGACATCGCCGGACGCGGCATCGCCGATCCGGCCTCGATGCTGGAGGCGATGCGGCTCGCCGTCCGGCTCGCCCGAGGACGGGCGGACCTCCGACGTTCCGAGGCATGATCCGATTCGAGCACGTCTTCAAGGAATACCCGCGGTCGGGGCTCGCGCTGAACGACGTGACGTTCCAGATCCGCAAGGCCGAGTTCTGCTTCCTGACCGGGCACAGCGGCGCGGGGAAGTCGACGCTCCTGCGGCTCATCCACATGGCCGAGCGGCCCACGCGGGGCGAGGTCCTGGTGAGCGGGTACTCCTCGACGAAGATCCGTTCGAGAGAGATCGCGCTCCTGCGCCGGAAGATCGGCTTCGTCTTCCAGGACTTCCGACTCCTCCAGAACCGGACCGCCGCGGAGAACGTGGCATTCGCGCTGGAGGTCACCGGCGCCCCGCGGGGCGCGATCCGAAGCCGGGTGAGCAAGCTCCTGGCCCAGGTCGGGCTGGCGAGCAAGTCCGAGGCGTACCCCTCGGAGCTCTCGGGGGGCGAGCAGCAGCGGGTCGCCGTGGCGCGGGCCCTCGCCCACAACCCGATGGTCCTCCTTGCCGATGAGCCCACCGGGAACCTCGACGAGCGAGCGACGCGCGGAATCTTCGAGCTCTTCCGGTCCATCAACGCGGCCGGAACGGCGATCGTGATGGCGACACACAACCTCGACCTGGTGAGGTCGGCGCCCACCTGTCGCGTCATCGAGCTGGACCACGGCACCGTGGTCTACGATTCGGGGAGGGAGTCGTGATGGCGTACGCGGTCCGCGAGGCGCTGGCCGCCTTCCGCAGGGCGCCGGTCCTGACCAGCCTCTCCGCGGCGATGATCGCGCTCTCGCTCTTCGTCATCGGGCTCTTCGGGATCGCCGCCCACAACGTTCGGCGCGTCCTCGACCAGGTCGAGTCCCGGGTCGAAGTCGTCGCGTATCTGAGGGACAACGCCTCCACCGACGCGGTGCAGCTCGCTCTCGCGGAGGTCCGCGCGTACCCCGAGGTACTCGAGGCCTTCTACGTTTCACGCGACGAGGCGTTGGAACGGGCCCGCCAGCAACTCCCCGAGTTCCGTACGCTCTTCGGCGAGCTGGAAGTCAATCCGCTCCCGGCTTCGATCGAGGTGAGGCTCCTTCCGGGACAACGCTCCCCGGAGATCGTTCAGCGAGTGGCGGAACGGATCTCCGCCTACCCCTTCGTCGAGGACACTCGCTACGGGCGAGAGTGGATCGACAAGATCTACCTCCTCCGCCGAATCGCCGGCGCGGCGGCGCTCGTCGTCGGCGGCGCCTTCGCCGCGGTGGCGACCTTGATCATCGGGACGGCGATCCGCATGGCGATCTTCGCGCGACGGGAAGAGATCCAGATCATGCGCCTCGTCGGCGCGACCGATTCCTTTATCCGCAGGCCGTTCCTGATCGAGGGGCTGTTGACCGGGCTGATCGGCGCGGGGCTCGCCCTCTCGCTGACCTACACGACCTACAAGGTGCTCTTCCGGGCGGTCTTCGAGCTCGCCTGGCTCCCCGATACGTGGGTTGTCGCGGGGCTCGCCACCGGCGGCGTGCTCGGACTCCTCGCGAGCTCGATCGCCGTCCGTCGCCATCTCCGCGAGCTATGAGGGGATGCCCGATCCGTGGACTGGTGGTGGCGGCACTCCTCGGCGCCGCATGGCCCGCCGCGGCGCAGGAGGCCACCCGCAAGGAGCTGCGTGACAGCCAGCTCCGGCTCGAGCAGATCCGCAAGGAGCGCGAGCAGCTCCAGCAGGAGATGGAACGCCTCCGCAGCCAGGTGAGCGACGTGAGCAGCCGCCTGGTCAACATCGAACGCCAGGTCGCGGCATCGGCCAGCGCGCTGCGCGAGCTCGAATTCCAGACGACGGCGCTCGCCGGAAGCGTCGACTCCACGACCCGCGAGCTCGTGCGGACGCGCGACCGCCTCGTCGAGCGAAACGTCGTCCTCCGGGACCGTCTACGCTCGATCTACAAGCGCGGGCCCCTGCACGCCGCGCGCGTCCTTCTGAGCGCCGAGAGCTTCAGCGACCTGTTGAACCGCTACAAGTACCTCCACCTGATCACCCTGCACGACCGATCGCTGATCCGTGAGATCGGCGCGCTGGAGCGGGAGCTGGCCGCCAAGGAGAGACAGCTCACCCGAGACCTCGCCGAGTTGCAGCGCCTCCGCGCCGAGCGCCTCGAGGAGTTCGCGCAGCTCCAGGCCCTGGAGAGGGAGCAAGAGCGCACGTTGCAGGGAATCCGGCAGAGGGAGCGGGAGGCCCAGGGCCGGCTGCAGCAGCTCGCGAGGGACGAAGCCCGGCTCACCGACCTCATCGCCGAGCTCGAGCGGAAACGGCTCGAAGAGGAGCGTCGCCGTGTCGTCGCCGGCGGCCGGCCCGACGGCGAGGGGACGATCACGACGCGCGCCCTCGGCGCGCTCAATTGGCCGGTCGAGGGGAAGTTGGTCTACCGATTCGGCCCCGAGCGGCGACCGAACGGCGTCGTGCTCCGCTGGAACGGAATCGGGATCGCCGCGAACCCCGGGACCCCGGTTCGGGCCGTCGAGGCCGGGACCGTCGTCATGGCCGGTCCCTTCGAGGGGTACGGCCCGTCGGTCATGGTCAGCCACGGCGCCGGGTACTACACCCTCTATCTCTACCTGGGCGCGGTCCACGTGAGGGAAGGCCAGCGCGTCACCGCGGGACAGGTCATCGGAACCGTCGGCGGCGAGCGGACCCCGGAGGGTCCGCACATCGAGTTCCAGGTTCGAGCCCCGATCCGCAGCGGCGTCCCCGAACCCGTCAACCCCCTCGACTGGCTGCGCGCCCGGGCGGGGACGCAATGAGCGCCCTGCACGCCCTCCGCGGACACGACGAGGCCCGCGCAGCCCTCGCCCGCGCCGCGGTGAACAACGAGCTCCCGGGCTCGCTCCTCATCCACGGCCCCGTCGGGGTCGGCAAGCAGCGCCTCGGTCTCTGGCTCGCCCAACTCCTGATCTGCGAGGCGCCGCGCCCCAGTGATGGGCCCTGTGGCGCCTGCACGCCCTGCCGCCTCGCGCTGCGCCTCGAGCACCCGGACATCCATTGGTTCTTCCCGGTTCCGAGGCCGAAGGGGGCCAGCGGCCCCGACAAGCTCGCCGAAGCGCTGGAAGAGGCCCGCGCCGCCGAACTCGCCGCCCGACGCGCCGATCCCCTGCGGATCCCCACCCCGGGCGAGCCCGTCGGCCTCTTCCTCGCCCAGGTCCAGACGATCCGCCGCATCGCCACGACGAAGCCCGCCATGGGGCGGCGGAAGGTCTTCCTGATCGGGGATGCCGAGGCGCTGGTGCCCCAAGAGTCGAGCCCCGAGGCCGCGAATGCGCTCCTCAAGGTCCTCGAGGAGCCGCCCGCCGAGACCACGTTCATCCTCACGGCCGCGAGCCCGGAAGGGCTCCTTCCGACGCTTCGGTCGCGCCTCCTCCCCATCCGCCTGAGGCCCCTCCCTGAATCCGTCGTTGCCACGTTCCTCATGGAGCAACGCGGCCTCGACGAAGGGACCGCCACGAGGGTCGCACGCCTGGGTCAGGGGTCCATCGGCCGGGCGATCGGATTCCTCCCCGTCGACGGGGAGCCCGGCCCGCTCGAGGCCCTCCGGTCCCGCGCACGGGAGTACCTCGCCGCCATCGCGGCGCCGACGGCGACCCACCGCCTCGCCGCCGCCCACGCCGTGGCGCCGGCCGGGGCCCGGGGGTCGTTCCTCGATAGCCTCGAGTTCCTCGCCCTCTGGCTCCGCGATCTCGGCGTGATCGCCACCGAGCCCGACGCACGCATCGTCAACGACGACGCTCGGGATTTCCTCCTCGGAATCGCCCGCAAGTTCCCCGGGGTGGCGACGGCCGTTCCCGATGCTCTCCACCTCGTGGACGAGGCCGTCACCCTCGCCTCGGGGAACGTGAACCCGCAACTCATCCTCGCCTGGCTCCTGCGAGGGATCCGCCGGGCTTTCGACCGTGCCATGTGATCCCCGATCGCGAGCCCCCTTACCCGCGGTGAACTCCGCATAGCGTCAATCTTTCCGCTGCGGCATCCCCTCGTCGCGACCCGATCCGCCACGAGCCGGTCCCGAAACACACTGGCCCGATCGCCCGAGAATCGGTAAATTCACTCCCATGTCCGTCCCGAGGCTAACGCACCAGGACGAGGCCGGCCGACCCCGCGTGGTCGATGTCGGCGACAAGGCCGAAACCGCTCGCGTGGCCCAGGCGGAGGGTTGCCTCATCATGGCCCCCGCCACGGTCGCCGCGCTCCGCGAGGGACGGACACCGAAGGGCGATCCGCTCGTCGTGGCCCAGATCGCGGGCATCCTGGGGGCCAAACGCACCCCCGATCTGATCCCGCTCTGCCACCCCCTTCCCCTTTCCGGAGTCGACGTCTCACTCGAGATCGACGACTCCCTCCCTGGCGTTCGTGCCTCCGCCACTGCTCGCGTCGTCGCCCGAACCGGCGTCGAGATGGAGGCGCTCACTGCGGTAAGCATCGCTCTGCTCGCCCTCTACGACATGCTCAAGGCCCTCGACCGCGGGATGCGCATCGAGGGGATCCGGCTGCTGCGAAAGTCGGGGGGGCGGAGCGGGACCTGGGTGGCGGAGGACACACCGTGAGTCACGTACGGGACACTCGCGCCGCGCCGGAGCGGCGGGGCCCCGGCGGGGCATGCCTTGGATTTCCCGTCCGGCCGGACCGTTCGCACTCCCCCACGGGATGCGTCAGTTCTGGCACGTGACTTGCTTCTGGCGGACCGCCCGGTCTCCCTTCATTCGATCATCAAGGCCGCAGACAGGAGAGACACCGCAATGTCATCGGCCCTCTTGCAGTGGGAGCAGGAACAGACGCATCGGTGGCGCCGCATTCTGGGCGAGGCGTGGGCGGCGGTGCGCCGCCCGGTCCTCGCGCTGCTCTTCGGCGGCACCATGTTCTACATGGGGATCCGCGTGGCGTCGGTCTCGGGGTCTACGCTCGGTGAGGTCGAGCTGCATCGTCGCCTAAAGGAGACGGAGGTGGCGCTCAAGGCGAGGCAAGGCGAGCTCGAACTCGCGCGCCTGGAGCTCTCGCGGGCGAAGAGCATCATGGAGTACTCCGGCCGCTACCGCATCCCTGCGGATCTGGCCGCCTCGATCTACGACATCGCCCTCGCGGAGGGAATCGATCCGGGCCTGGCGTACAGCCTGGTGAGGGTCGAGAGCGGGTTCTTCGCGCGGGCGGTCAGCCCCAAGGGCGCGGTTGGGCTGACGCAGGTGATGCCGGCCACGGCCATGGAGTTGGACCCGACCCTGAGGTACAGCGACCTCTTCCACCAGGAGACGAATCTGCGCCTCGGCTTCCGGTACCTCCGCCAGATGTTGGAGAAGTACCAGGGGGACCTGCGCCTGGCGCTCCTCGCGTACAACCGCGGCCCCGGCACCGTCGACGCGATCCGGCGGGAGGGCGGCGACCCCAGCAACGGCTACGCGCGCGCGGTCATGGAGGGGCAATGAGTCAGGCGGTGCCGGGCCACGGCCCGGCACCGCCCCCCTCCGCGTCGGCGACACCCTCCAGGTCGTCGGGACCATCGACGACCGCAACTTCCTCGTGAGTCACTCCAACGATCTCGCCGCTGGCGAACTCCACCAGGTACCCTTCCCTGCCATCGGCGCTGTTCTCCGGTCCCCAGCGCCCGACCACCTCTCCGACCTCGCCCAGGTGTCGGCGAGACTGCTCGTAGCGCGGATTCGTGATTCTGACCCAGTGCATGTTCGCTCCTACGGATCGGCCAAACCCGGCGCCCCGCCGCCCACGCAGGAGCCGCGCCACCCCGGTGGTCAGGCACGTATGCGCAACCGCTGACCCGGCACGATCTGGCTCCGCCTCCCCAGGTTGTTCCACTCCTGGAGCTGCCGAACCGTCACGCCGTGTCGCCGCGAGATGCTCCACAGGGAGTCGCCGCGCCGGACGCGGTAGACCGACCACCCCGCGCCCCCCTCGGCCGACGCCCTGGTCTTCACGACCTGGACCGCATTCTCGCCGCCGGCCCCGGGGATTCTCAACTGCTGGCCCGCACGGATCTGGCGAGGGTCCGGCCACCCGTTCGCCGCCCGCAGCGCCTGCACCGAGGTGCCGTACCGTCGCGCGATGTGCGTGAGCGTCTCGCCCCGCCGCACGGTGTGCGTCGCCCCCGCCCACCGAACCTCCTCGACGACCCGCCCGAAGTTCTGCGCGAAGATCTGCCGTCGCCCCACAGGGATGCGTACGCTCCAGGTCCGACCCGGCGGCGTCGCCCCCCGAATGAGGTGCGGGTTGAGGTCCTTCACCTCTCCCTCATGCACCCCCGCAGCTCGGGCGATGCTGCGAAGCGCCGTCCCGCCCGGCACCGCGACCTCCTCGTATCGCAACGGCTCGTGGTACTTCAGGTTCTTGAAGCCGTATTTCTCCGGGTTCTTGGCAATGTGCGCCGCAGCCAGCATCAGCGGGACGTAATCCCGCGTCTCCCGCGGAAGGTACGGCGAAATCTTCCAGAAGAGCGCATCGTCGCCGCGGGCACCACCGGCACGCTGGCGAAGGATGCGCTCGACGCGGTTCTCCCCCGTGTTGTACGCCGCCGCGGCCAGGTACCAGCTTCCGAACCGCCTGTAGAGGTCTTGCAGGTAATCCAGCGCCGCATCCGTCGCACGGAGCGGATCCCGCCTCTCGTCGACGTAGCTCGACACCTCCAACCCGTACCGCCGCCCCGTCTCCGCGATGAACTGCCAGATCCCAGCAGCGTGGGCCCGCGAATACGCTCGCGGCGAGAACCCGCTCTCGATCAGGGCCAGGTAGATCAGGTCCTCGGGCATCCCTCGCGCCCGAAGGCGCTCCCGGATCATCGGAGCGTACCGGCCCGACCGCTCGAGCCAGAGCCGCGTCTTCTCCCGGTTGCGCCCCTGGAGGAAGTCGATCCAGTACTTCACCCGGTCGTTCATCGTGACCTGGAAGCCCCAACCGACGTTCTCATCGACCTCGGGGGCGGCCGCCGCATCGTCCAGCCACTCTTCGGCAGGCGGCGGCTCCAAGGCGATCGTACCGCGAGTGGTCGAGCGCACGGTCAGGATCGCGAGAACCCCGACGACCCCGCCGAGGACGAGCATACGAGCGTAAGGAGACCCCTTCATTGCACCCTGCTTCGAGATGGATACGCCGTGCGGGCCGGTCTGCGGCCCGGACCCGTCATACGTCCCCAAGAAACATATGTTCCTGGCGGCAAAAAGAAAACCCGCGGGGGACGCGGGGCTCTGTCGATTCCAATTCTCCGGCGGCCCGGCCGGCCCGCGTTCAGCGCGGGACCGGGACCAAGACCTCGTCGCCGGGGCGAAGCACCACGTCTTCGCTCATCCGGTTCCACTCCATGAGACGGTCGGCGGTGAGGCCGTGACGCCGAGCGATTCCCCAGAGCGTGTCGCCCGGTTGGACGCGGTAGACGATGACCTCCTCCCCGCTCCGGACGACGAGCTCCTGACCGGGGATGATGCGGCTGTCGGCGCCGAGGCGGTTCCAGGCACGGAGCTGGTCGATGGAGATGCCGTGGTTCCGGGCGATGGACCAGAGGGTGTCGCCCTTCCGGACGCGATAGGTTCGCGGCCCGGCATCGTCCTTCCTCGCCGCGACGGCGGTGGCCCGGGTCGTGGACGTCGGTTCGGCGTCGGAACGCGCGGCGGTCGCGGCGGAAGCTCCCGGTCCGAGGGAGACGATGAGGCGACGACCGACCTGGAGCGACTTCGGATCCCGGATCTTGTTGGTCTCCATCAACGCGGCGACGGTGGTTCGGTAGCGCCGGGCGATGTGGGAGAGAGTCTCGCCCTTCGCGACGACGTGCTCGAGCACGCGGACGCGGCGGTCCGGGGGGATCCGGGCGTAGGCGACGGCGAAGGCTTCGGCCCGGCCGGCGGGGACGCGAACGCGCACCTTGCGGCCCGGGGGCGTCACGCCTCGGAGGAACTGAGGGTTGAGGGCCTCGATCTCTTTGGTGGACACCCCGGCGGCCTCGGCGATGACCGATAGGTCCGTCGCATCCGGGACCGTGACGAAATCGAAGGTCTCGGGCACCTCGGGGACGACGTCGCCGAATCCGTAGCGGTCCGGATACTTCGCGATGATGGCCGCGGCGATGAGCTTCGGCACGTAGTTCCGGGTCTCGCTGGGAAGGTGTCGGCTGATCCGCCAGTAGAGCGAATCGTCGCCGCGAGCGCCGTCGGCATGATTCCGGAGCAGGCGTTCGACGCGATTCTCGCCCGTGTTGTATGCGGCGGCGGCGAGGTACCAGCTCCCGAATCGGTCGTGGAGGTCCTGGAGGTAGTCGAGGGCGGCGTCGGTGGCCCGGATCGGGTCCCGGCGCTCGTCGAGGTAGCGCGAGACCTCGAGGCCGTACCGGCGGGCGGTGCCAGTGATGAACTGCCACATCCCGACCGCGCTGGCATGGGAGCGTGCGACGGGGGAGAACCCGCTCTCGATCAGGGCGAGGTAGACCAGGTCCTCGGGCATGCCTCGGGCGCGCAGCTTCTCGCGGATGAGGGGCTCGTACCGCCCCATCCGGGAGAGGTAGCGGGCGAAGTGTTCCCGGTGCCGATTCTGGAAGTAGTCCATCCAGAACTCGACCCGCTCGTTGGAGACCAAGGGGATGTCGAAATCGGCGGGATCGACGTCCCGGGGCATCCCCAGGGTGCCGTCGCCGGCGCCGATCACCTCGTCGGCGAGGCGGTCGGCGCGCTCCTCCTCGGCCTCGGCCCCGAGGAACGCGCGAACCTCCGCCTCGGTGAGGGAGTCGGCGGGCTCGGGCTCGTCGAGCGCGACGCGGCCGGGGACGGGGGCCTCCGGCACCATGGGCTCCGGGGCGTGGGCGCAGGCGAAGCACGCCCAGGAGGCCAGGACTAGGACGGATCTCTTGAGCATCGCCGAGGGCGTCAGTCGGTAGTCGCCAGGAAGTTACCCATCATGCGATTGAGGGCGTGAAGGACCGAGAGCGTTGCACCGCGGAGAGGATCGTCCGTCGCGATGACGGTTCCGACGAAACGTTGGGCCGGGGGGCCGGGGCGGTGGATCGAGGAGACGACGAGCTCGGTATCGAAGGCGCGGATCTGCTTGACGCCGATGAGCCGAAGCCCGACCTCGCTCCCGATGAGCCGCTCGATGGCTTGCAGCGCCGCCGTCGCGGCGGTGCGTTGCTCGATGACCAGGCCGGTCTCGCCGGACGCCTCTCCGGTATATCGACGACCCTGCCACTCGAGGGTCACACGGACACCGAGCATTCCGGTATCCATGCCGAGGCGTTCCACGCCGATGAAACGGACCCGCTGTCGAGTGCCGCGCCCGGGCCGGACGGCGATTTCGATGGAGAGGGTCGTGGGATCGATCCCCTCGGCGATGAGGGTCTCTCGTACGGCGAGGTCGAGGGGATCGGCCTCGGCCTCGGGATCGCAGATGACGCAGAGGGCATCCGCGCTCTCGTCCATGATCACGCGAACGACGCCGTTCAGCGCTTCCAGGTTGGCGCGGACGCGACGCAGCGCCTCCGCGTCCAGGGTGGAGAGTGCGGCCACGTCGAGTGTGCTCCGATCGAAGGGTCGCGCGCTATTCTCGAAATGGGGAGCAGCGACGGGTGGTCGAAAGTATGCCGCTCGGAACCGTACTGTCAAGCGGGAATGCCGGCGGGGCATGGCTTCCGCGCGCTCGGACCGGCCCCTGGTTTCCTCGCGGGGTGCGGCGGGAGCGTCGCGCGCCGGGGGTCAGAACTTGAGGAGGCCGCCCACCCCGCCGATGTCCACGACCGATTCGGGGTCGGCAAAGGCGACGGAGATCTCCTGCTCCTCGGCCATCCGGACCATGGCCTCGGCGACGTCGACACCCACCTCGAGCTGGCCGCCGCAGTACGGGCAGGCGCTGTCGAAGCGCGCGAGGTAGAACCCGCAGCGCAGGCAACGCGCCCCCTCGTGTTCGAGGTCGCGGGACACGACCAGGGTATCGAGCTTCCCCTCTTGGAGCTGCTGCAAGGTGCCGGAGACCCCGGCGACGGCCAGGTGCCCGTTTGCGATGCGATCGCGTAGGACGCCCACGGCTCCGGCCACCTCCCGTTCGACCTGTTCCTGGAAGATGGGCGCCACCCGTTCGAGGATCTCGGCGTTACCCGCCACGACCGGCGCGGGGCCCACGTGGACGACCTTGGCCTGGAGCTCGGCGGGGAGGAATTCCATGAATCTCGACGTGTTGTCCTCCGTGCCCAGCAGGACCAGGTCGTCCGTCGTGTACCTCCGGTCGAACTCCGCGACTTCGAGCGCGAACTCCTTGAAGAAGTGGCGGACCTCCTCGGCCTTCCTCTTCTGATAGTCCTTGGCCGAATAGCCCCCCGCCTGGACGTCGTGGGGTGCGGGATACGGTTGGGTCTCGACCTCGTGCCGGATGAGGGGCGTGCCGAGATAGATGGCCAGCATCGTGAGGTGCTCCCGGTCGACCACGATCACCCCGTGCCGACGATGCGTCTCCACGACCTGGGCCAGGGGGCCGATCACCGGCCAGGGGGCGATCGCGGTACGGTTCCGAACCGGGATGGGGAACTGGATCCCCTCCAGCCAGTCGCCGCCGATCTCGGTGTAGATCGCCACGCCCTTGTTGGCCTCGTCGAAGGACTCGTCTATCCAATTCTGGACGCGCTCGAAGGCGGCTCCGAGGGCCTCCCGGTGGTGGTTCTCCCGATCGCTCCTCAACTCCACGTACTGCGCGCGGCGCTGGTTGAGGAAGACGTCGTAGGTCCGTTTGTTCTCGGAGTTCACGGACATGTCCAGGAAGACCGAGAGGATGGGTGGACCGCCGTCGGGCCTGTGGAGGAGCCGCTGGACGTCCTGTCTGGAGATCATGGATCGAGAGGCCAGGGTTCGGTTCGGTGATGGGTGGGGCGCCGGAGCGCAAGGAGTGTGCCTCCTGCGGGTCCCGCGGGCCGTGACCGACCCGAACACGCCGCGGCGGCCCGAATCCCCGAAACGCGGGGATTCGGGCCGCCGCGGCGATCGTTGTCGGGGTGGGAGCGCCCGCTCCCACCCCGACGGAGGTTCCCGTTCCGCCGCCCGCGAGGCGGAGCGCCGCGCGGCCGGCCGGGTCACATGTGGTAGTTCGGGGCCTCGCGCGTGATCACCACGTCGTGCGGGTGGGACTCCCGGAGTCCGCCGCCGGTGATCCGGATGAAGCGGGCGCGAGTACGGAGCGCCTCGATGTCCTCGCAGCCGCAGTACCCCATCCCGCTGCGGAGGCCGCCGACGAGCTGGAAGATGACGTCGGCGACCGGCCCCTTGTAGGGGACGCGGGCCTCGATCCCCTCGGGGACGAACTTGCGGGTCGCCGCGGCTTCCTCCTGGAAATAGCGATCGGCGGAGCCCTGCTCCATGGCGGAGAGCGAGCCCATCCCCCGGACGGTCTTGTAGCGCCGGCCTTCGAGGAGGAAGCTCTCGCCGGGGCTCTCCTCGGTTCCCGCCAGGAGCGAGCCCATCATGACCGCGTGCGCGCCCGCGGCGATGGCCTTGACGATGTCGCCCGAGTAGCGGATCCCGCCATCGGCGATGACCGGGACCCTCCCCTCGACCCCGCGCACGGCCTCCATCACGGCGGTGAGCTGCGGAACCCCCACCCCGGTGACGACCCGGGTCGTGCAGATGCTGCCGGGCCCGATCCCGACCTTGACCGCGTTCGCGCCACGTTCGGCGAGCGCCCGGGCCCCCTCGGCCGTGGCGACGTTGCCCGCGATGATCTGCGCCTCCGGGAACCGCTCCCGTACCCGCGCCAACGCGGTGAGCACCCCCGCGGAATGCCCGTGCGCGGTGTCGATGACGAGGACGTCGGCCCCGGCGTCGAGGAGCGCACCGGCCCGGTCCAGGTCCCGAGGCGAAGTCCCGATCGCCGCACCCACACGGAGACGGCCGTGCTCATCCTTGCAGGAGTTCGGGTACTTCCGCCGCTTGAAGATGTCCTTCACCGTGATAAGGCCCCGCAGGCGCCCCTCCCGGTCGACCACGGGGAGCTTTTCGATCCGGTGCTCGTGGAGGATCCGCTCCGCATCGTCGAGCGAGGTCCCCTCCGGGGCCGTCACCAACCCCTCGCGGGTCATGACCTCGCCCACGGACCGATCCAGGTTCGTCTCGAACTGGAGGTCCCGATTCGTGATGATCCCGACCAGACGCCCCCCCTCATCCACGATCGGCACCCCGCTGATCGAGAACTGCTCCATCAGCTTCATGGCCTCGCGGAGCGGGCGATCGGGGCCCAGGGTGATCGGGTTCAGGATCATCCCGCTCTCCGAGCGCTTGACCCGATCGACCTCGGCCGCCTGGCGGTCGATGGACATGTTCTTGTGGATGATGCCGATCCCGCCCTCCCGGGCGATGGCGATCGCCATGCGCGACTCGGTCACCGTATCCATCGCCGCGGCGACCAGGGGGATGGGCAGCTCGATCGTCTGCGTGAGATGCGTGTGGGTTCGCGTGTCGCGGGGGTGGACCTCCGAGTACTGAGGGACGAGGAGCACGTCGTCGAAGGTGAGACCCTCCCCCACGAACCGGGGATGACGTTCCGGATCGATCATGGGGACACCTGCCCGATGCAGGACACCCGCGAGGGGGCGGCGCGTCGTTCCGCGCCCCCTCCCGCGGGTGTCCTTGTGTAACTGTCCGTGAATCTTCGGTATTCCATATTGGAAAATACCGATCCTGGCTCGGGACGTCAACCGCTCCGGCGGGATCGGACGCGTGCACGGAGGAGGCGACGGACGGGTCGGGGCAGGATCGACCCGATCGTTTCGAGCCCGTCGAGGAGAAGGGCGAGAGAAGCGGGGGATCCGGCCCAGTGTTCATGGAGCACCCCGAGCCCGGCCCGGGAGACGAGGCGGTCGAGGGCGAGGCCGAGGAGGTAGAGGTCGTCGATCCGGCCCAGGGGCCCGAGGATGTCGGGGATCAGGTCGGCCGGGGTGAGGACGTAGGCGACCACGGCGAGGAAGAGGGCCTTGTCGATGCGGGAGACGCGGGGGTCCCGGAGGAGCCGGTAGAGGAGCCGGAGGAAGTTCGGGAGCTGGCGCACGAGAGGGAGCACCAGCTCCACGGCGGCGCGGCGTCGACGGCGGGGAAGGAACGGCGCCACGGCTCAGGACGTCGACGTGCCGTCCCGCGTATCCCCACCCGCTCTCGGCGGCGTGGCTGGCCCGGCGGAATCGCCGGCCCATTCGGCGCGGAGGCTCGAGATCCCGGATTCTACGCCCTTGAGGAGCTCCTGGCCGGCCCCGGCCAGGTTGTCGAGCACCCGACCGGCGGTACCGATCAGCTTCATCGTCCCCGACATCGCCCGGGGCGCGAGGTCGCGGGCGCGCATGCGGTCCTCGAAACGCTCGGCGAAACGCTGGATCCCGCTCGCCTCCACGCGCGGCTGCTGCACGTACTTGGATTCGAGGAATTCGATGAAGTCGAGGACCTGGTAGATCTGTTCGTCCGGGAGCGACTCGAGCTTCCGCCAGAGCCGCTTGCGCATGACATCGTGCATGGATCGATCCGTGGTACGGGGAACGGGGCCGCCGAGGCGGCATGGCTCACCCTACGGAAAGATAACGCCCCGGGATTCGCGGCAGTAGCCCGAGCCCGGAGCCGGGGCCGCCGGGCGTCGCCTTCGAGTCGTCGAGCGGGGCCCCGTCGCGTCCGAAATCCGGCTCTTCACATTCGGCGCCGGCCGCTCCATCTTACGGCAGGCGTGCCGTCGCGCCCCGTGCGACAGGCCGGGCCGATGCCGGCTCGTGGATCCCCACCCCGAACCCGGAGGTCCACGTGCGAGGGCGATCTCTCTTCCTGCCCCTGCTCTTTCTCGCTGCCTGCACCCCGTACCGGGTCGTGAGCCGGTACGACCTCGACGACGATCTCCTTGTGACGCGCCTCGACATCGAGCTCCCCAAGGTGGAGGCGATCGGCGGCCGGGTCTGGCTCGACCCGATCCGACAGCAGAGGGGCGACGCCGTCGAGTACGGCTTCGTCCTGAGCTGGGTCGGCGTCCCCTGGCTCGCGACGGCGTCGGCGGAGCCGCTGTCGATCGGCGCGGATACGATCCTCTACACCCTCGACCCCGCCCGGGACGAGCGCGGCGTAGCGAACTGCACTCGCATTGCGTGCCTGGTGACCGATGGGATCCTCTACACGGTGCCCGCCGACCGGTTCCGGGAGATCGCCCGCGCCGATGAGGTCTCCGTGGTCATCCGCGGCGGCGGTCGCGCGCTCGAGCTCCGTTTGGACCACGCCGCGAAGCGCAACCTTCGCAGGTTCACGGCGGAGTACGTGGCCCCGGAGGGCGAAGAGCGTCGCCTAAAGATCATCTCGACCTGCGACAGCAACAGGGATTGTCGATACAGGGTCCTCCCGCACGTGGCGCGGCCCGACACCGCCGCGTGAGGCGGAGGCGGCCGCAACGCCGGGAGCCGCCGAGAACATTCTAGATGGGAGATCGCGATGGCGTTTCTGCCACTCAGGCGAGCCGGGGTCTCGGGCGATGCCGCCCGCGTATACGACCGTTGGTTGGGCGCGGTTGCCGAGGAGCTCGCGGACCCCGGGTGCGACCGCAATGAACTCTGCCGGCGGATTCTCACCGACCTTTACTACCCGCATTACCGGGACGCGGACCCCCGGGAGGTCCCGGAGACGACGCGTGTGGCGCTCCTCCAGATGGACCCCCGCAACGTCACGATGGAGCCCGAGTACTACGCGGAGGTCGACCCCGAGCGATTCGCTCGAGTCAAGCCGCTCCTCTGGCTATGGGAGATGTTCGACAAGAGTCCGCTGGGCGAGAACATCGAGCTCGGTGTGCGGTTCCGGCGAGTCCTGGCCCCGCACATCTTCCGCCGCTGCGGCCGGAACTTCAAGTGCTTCCAGTTCGTGAAGTTCTCCTTCGGGTACAACCTCGAGGTCGGCGACGACGTGGTCGTCCACCGGCATGTCCTCCTCGACGACCGCGGCGGGATCGTCCTGGGCGATCGGGTCTCGATTTCGGACTACGCGAACATCTACAGCCACACGCACGACGTCGCCGAGAGCCGGAACATCGAGACGCCGGTTACGGTCATCGGCGATGGGGTCCGGATCACGTATCACGCGACGGTGCTCGCCGGGGTCCACCTCGCCGAGGATTCGATGCTGGGCGCGCTCGCGGTCGCGACGAAGGACGTGGAGCCGGGGGCGATCGCCCTCGGGATCCCCGCCCGGGCGAAGCTGCACAAGCCGCCGATCGAAGAGCGACCGCGTTTCCCTCCGACGAAGGACCCGCTCGCCGACGAGTGAGCCGGAGTTCCGCTCTCAGTCGCCGGTGAGGCGGGAGAGCACGTTGAGCGCCTCATCGCTCCCGATCACCGTGAGGGTGTCGGAGTCCTTCAGGACGTAATCGGCCGGCGGGACGACGTAGATCTCGTCGCGGAGCACGTCGTGGATGGCGACGACGGCGATCCCGTAGCGCTGGGGGAGTCGCAGGTCGACGAGCGTCTTGCCGATGAAGACGTCGGGGGTCGGGATCTCCTGCATGCTGTACCCCGGCGCGATCGGCATGTAGTTGAGGAGCCGCATCGAGAGGCGGCGTGCGAGGCGGAAGGCGGTCTCCCGCTCGGGACGGATGACCTCCGTGACCCCGAGGCGGTCGAGGACCTTGGCGTGATCCGCGCTGAACGCCTTGGCGTAGACCTCCTGGACGCCCACGTCGTGGAGCGCCATGACGGCGAGGACGCTGGCGGCGAGGTCGTCGCCGAGGCTGACGATGCCGGCGTCGGCGCTGGAGGCGCCGACGCGTTCGAGGGCTTCAGGGTCCGTCCCGTCGAGAACGACGGCGCGCGTGGCGAAGGGCCGCATCCTCTCGACCTTCTCCTCATCGCGGTCGATGGCGACCACGTCGTGCCCGCGCGCGTGGAGCATCTCCACGAGCCCGGACCCAAAGTTTCCCAGGCCGATGACGATGAACCGGCGGACGGCCATGGCGGCGTTCTCCTCTGGGCGTGCCGGGGCGGGCGAGCGGCCGCCCCACGGGGCGGGATTATGGAGCCCGCCCGCATGACCGCGCAAGCGATCGGCGCGAAGCCATGGCCGACCCCGTCGACGGCCGCCATATTGTCCACATTCCCGTAGCCGACACGCCCCGCACGAGGCGCCGGAGGATGGAAGAGACCGAACGATCGTCGGACCGATCGCTTGCCCGCCGCATGCTCGCGCTCCTCGCGATCGCCGAGCTCCTCGGCATGTCGCTCTGGTTCACGGCGAGCGCGATCTCGCCGCAGCTCAGGGAGGCGTGGGGCCTCGATGCGACCCAGGCGGCGTGGCTGACGACGATCGTGCAGCTCGGATTCGTGGCGGGGACCGCCGTCGCCGCGGTGATGAACCTCGCGGACCTCATCCCCGCCCGCACGTACTTCGCCGTGGCCGCGGTCCTCGCCGCCGTCGCCAACGCCCTCCTCGTCGCCGCCCCCGGATACGTCGTCGCCTTGGTTCTTCGCTTCCTCACGGGGTTCTTCCTCGCGGCGGTCTACCCGCCGGCGATGAAGATGGTCGCCACCTGGTACCGAGCGGGTCGCGGGCTCGCGATCGGCACCGTGGTCGGGGCGCTCACGCTGGGGAAGGCGACGCCCTACCTCTCCCGCGCGATCGGAGGGCAGGACGCGGCAACGGTGATCCTGGCGGCATCGGCCGGGGCGGTCGTGGCCGCCCTGTTGGTCCTCGCGGGGTACCGCGACGGTCCGTACGCCTTCCCGCGCCGACCGTTCTCCTGGCGGCGGGTCGGCGCGGTCGTGACGCACCGCCCCACCCGGCTGGCCATAGCCGGCTACCTCGGCCACATGTGGGAGCTGTACGCGATGTGGGCGCTCGTCGCGCTCTTCTTCCGCGACTATCTCCTCGCCCGCGGCGCCGCTGAATCCACGGCGAGCACCGTCGCCGGGGTGGTCGGGTTCGGGTCGATCGCCATGGGGGCGATCGGTTCCGTCCTCGCCGGCGCGTGGGCCGACCGCCTCGGACGGGAGCGGGTGACCATCTGGGCCATGGCGGTGAGTGGAACGTGTTCCCTCGTGATCGGGTGGCTGACCGCCGCGCCGGCGCCGATCGTCGTGGCCGTGGCCCTCGCCTGGGGTTTCGCCATCGTCGCCGACTCGGCCCAGTTCAGCGCCATCGTGACGGAGGTGGCGCCGGAGGATGCCGTCGGCACCGCGCTCACCCTCCAGACCTCGCTGGGCTTCGCGCTCACGGCCGGCTCGATCTGGCTCGCCGCCGAGATCGCGAGTCGGATCGGGTGGGGGCTCGCCTTCACGCTCCTGGCCATCGGCCCGGCGCTCGGGATCGCTTCGATGGCGCGGCTCGCCGCGGTCAGGGCCACCGGCGCCCCAATTCCCGCGACGGGCCGAGGGTGATGGGGGAGCGGGGCGGGCGAGACGGTTCCGGACCGTCCGTTCGCGGCCCGGACGTTCCCGGCTCGGATGCGCGAGGGTCTGCCACCCGTCGGGCGGCAGACCCTCGCATTCGGGACGACTCACGCAGCCCCGATCGATTCGGAACCGGGAGGCCGGACTCGACCGGTCGCGCCGTGCCGCGTCAGCTCTCGGCGTCCCTCGATACCGGAACCACGCCGGCGGTCGTTCAGGCGCCGTAGCGGGATTCGCCCACGTCGTCCATCGGCGACGGCGCCCGACCGCCCCTCACGCCTCCTGTCCCTCGTACTGCTCCTTCAGCCGCGCGACGACCGCCGGATCCGCCAGGGTCGTCGTGTCGCCGAGGGCGCGACCCTCGGCGATGTCGCGCAAGAGACGGCGCATGATCTTCCCCGAACGGGTCTTCGGGAGATCCGCGGCGAAGAGGATGTCGTCGGGGCGCGCGATCGCGCCGATCTTCCCGCTCACGTGCTCCTTGAGCTCGTCGCGCAGCTCGGAGGAGGGTTCGTACCCCTCCTTCAGCGTGACGAAGGCCGCGATCGCCTGACCCTTGAGCTCGTGTGCCTTGCCCACGACGGCGGCCTCCGCGACCGCGGGGTGGTCGACGAGGGCGCTCTCGACCTCCATCGTCCCGATCCGGTGGCCGGCCACGTTGAGCACGTCGTCCACGCGACCCAGGATCCAGAAGTAGCCATCGTCGTCGCGCTTCGCCCCGTCGCCCGGGAAGTAGGTGTCGGGCCACTTCGACCAATAGGTCTGGCGGTAGCGCTCGTCGTCGCCGTAGATCGTGCGCATCATCCCGGGCCAGGGGCGCGTGAGCGCCAGGTAGCCGGCGGAGACCTCTTCGCCCTGGTTGTTGAGGATGGTCGCCGAGATCCCCGGGAACGGAACCGTCGCGCTCCCCGGCTTCGTGGTCGTCAGCCCCGGGAGCGGCGTGATCATGATCCCACCGGTCTCCGTCTGCCACCAGGTGTCGACGATCGGGCAGCGGCCCTTCCCGATGTGCTCATGGTACCACATCCACGCCTCGGGGTTGATCGGCTCGCCGACCGTCCCGAGGAGACGCAGCGTCGACAGGTCGTACTTCTCCGGCCACTCCGTCCCCCAGCGCATGAACGCACGAATCGCCGTCGGCGCCGTGTAGAAGATCGTCACGCCATACCGCTCGACGATCTCCCACATCCGACCCCGATGCGGCCAGTCGGGCGCACCCTCGTAGAGGACCACCGTCGCGCCGGCCGCGAGGGGGCCGTAGACGATGTAGCTGTGCCCCGTCACCCACCCCACGTCCGCGGTGCACCAGTAACAGTCCTCTTCCTTCATGTCGAAGACCAGGCGAGTCGTCGCGTGGACGTGCGTCAGATACCCGCCGGTCGTGTGTACCACACCCTTCGGTTTCCCCGTCGTCCCCGAGGTGTAGAGGATGTAGAGGAGGTCCTCCGCGTCCATCGACTCGGGGGGGCACGCCGTCGATGCCCCATCCATGAGCTCGTGGTACCAGAAGTCACGCCCCGGCTTCATGCGCGCCCCGGCCTCGGTGCCGATGCCCCGCTGCACGACGACGACCTTCTCGATCGACGGCGTCTCCGCGAGTGCACGATCCGCGTTCTCCTTCAACGGCACGACGCGGCCCCGGCGCCACCCGCCATCCGCCGTCACCAGGACCTTCGCCTGCGCATCGTTGATCCGGTCGCGGAGACTCTCCGCCGAGAAACCGCCGAAGACGACGGAGTGCGGAGCGCCGATCCGCGCGCACGCCAGCATCGCGATCACCGCTTCCGGGATCATCGGCAGATAGATCGCGACCCGGTCGCCCCGCCGCACCCCGAGGTCCCGGAGCACGTTGGCGAATGCACAAACCTCCCGGTAGAGGTCCCAATACGTATAGACCCGCCGGTCTCCGGGTTCACCCTCCCAGACCAGCGCCGCCTTGTTCCTCCGCGGACCCGCCAGGTGCCGGTCCAAGCAGTTGTACGCGGCATTCAGCTTCCCGCCCACGAACCACTTCGCATGCGGCGGCGTCCACTCCAGCACCGTGTGCCACGGCTCGAACCAGTCGAGCTCCTTCGCCCACCCCGCCCAGAACCCCTCGGGGTCCGCAGCCGCCCGCTCATAGATCCCCGGGTCCGGCGCCGCCGCCCGGACCTGGAAATCCTTCGGCGGCGGAAACCGACGCTCTTCCTTGAGAAGCGCCTCCAACGTCTGCTCGACTGCATCCATTTCCGCACCCTCCTGGTCGTGGGAATCGCCCAGGTCATGATACGTATTGCGCGACCGCAGGTGCAACCATCACGCGGACCGGCCAGGGCCGGCCCACCCCCGATCCCGGCAGCCGCCGCGTCCCCGACAACGCCGCGCCGGCACCGCCGTCGCCCCAGGCACCAAACTTCGCATGCGCCAGGGGAACGGCGGTGAGAGCGGCGAGACCGCCTCCCCGAAGCGGTTACACCGCAATCACTTACCAAATCGCCCCTCGCCCGTGCGGCGATTCACGTCGGGTTGTTTTCTACGGACGATCCCGTTAGATTATTAGGCTCTCGCAGTGCGTGAGCTTGGAGTTCAGGTGACGGCGCCCGGCTCCGCAGGCGCCTGCCGCGCATTCCCTGTCCAGGAGGGTGAAGGAGCCAATGGCTACCCGGCTTACCAAGCAGCAGATTGAGCACCTTCAGAAGAGGCTGCTTCGCGAGCGCGAACGCGCGTTGCGATCGCTCGGGCAGTTCGACGAGATGACGAAGCAGTCGGCCGAGCAGGCGGACTCGGACCTGTACTCGTACTCCGATCACATCGCCGACCTCGGCACCGATGCGATGGAGCGCGAGAAGATGCTGCTCTTCGCGAGCAAGGAGGGTCGGTACCTGTACCGGGTCGAGGAGGCGCTGCGTCGCCTCTACAAGGACCCCGACAACTTCGGGATCTGCCACAGCTGCGGGAAGCCGATCAATTTCGACCGGCTCGATGCGCTCCCTCACGCTCGCTACTGCATCGACTGCAAGCTGAAGGAAGAGGCCGACGCGGCTTGAGCGGCGACCCAACCCAAGGGTACGGGGGCGCCCGCGGGTCGTGACGACCCGCGGGCGCCCTCTGTCATTTCCCGCGACCCTTCCGCTCCCGACGGGCCCCTCGCTCACCCGGCGGACGGCCGCGCCGTCCGGGGGCCTCCCCACCCAGCCAATCCCAATCGCCGTACGGCTCGGCCTTCCCCGGGCGAAGCTCCCCCACGGCCTTGCGTCGCCCTTCGATCGCCTCGCCCCGTCGCATCACCTCGGGGTTGTCCTCGTCCCTCGTCGCTTCCTCCGCCGATGCCGGGATCGGCGGGAGCCGCGCCAACTCCTCTTCGGTCCAGGCGCCGACGGCCCCCGGCCCAAGCTGCCGACGCCCTCCCCTCCCCCGCTCGCCCTCCGCCTTCCGCGGCTTCTCGCTCCGCCGTGACGGACCCTGCTCCCTCGCCATCGTCCTCGCCCAGGTTGGAGGAATGCCTCAGCGCTGGCCAGAATCGGCAACATCCGTTCCCCGGAGGAGCCCCGGGAGTTCGCGGACGAACGCCGACCGCGCCACGACGCGGTCGGCCCCCGCCGCGCGCGCCGATCGCAGCGCCTCCCGGTCCACGTGGGCCCCGAACGCGAGGATCCTCGATCCCGATCGGTCCGCCTCGGCCCGGACCGCGGCGATCGCGCCCACGGCATCCGCGACCCGGGCATCGAGATCGACCAGAATCCACCGGGGCCGCCGCTCCCGCGACGCCCGGATCAGTTCCTCAGCGGTCCGGACCACGATCGCCTCGACCCCCGCGGCGGCGGCGGCGCCCCGGATCCGCGAGGCGAAGAGGAGATCGGCCACGAGGGCGACGACGGTCCCTGCCGCCTCACCCGAACCGGCGGGGTGCATCTCCCCGCGATCGGATCGAAGCGGCTGCATCTCATGGCGAGAGAGTTCCATGTCGTTTTCCGGCATAGGGATGCGCAGGCCGAGGAACGAGAATTGCTATTGACAGTCTTTGTCCCGGACGGCTATCTTGATCATCGTGCCACTCACGAAGCGAGTCGTGGCGAGGTGCCCCCGATGATCCCTGCGAGTCGAACCGCGACGACCCGCCCGAACTCCCCCGAGGAGGTCGAGGCGATCCTCCGCGAGGCGCTCGAGGCGAGCGGCCAGCGATTCACGGAACAGCGGGCGGCGGTCTACCGCCGCCTCCTCGCCGCCGAGGACCACCCGACGGCGGACGATGTGTTCACGGCGGTCCGGACCGAGATCCCGGACATCTCGCTGGCGACGGTCTACAAGTCGCTGGAGACGCTCGTGGGGTGCGGTCTGGCCGTGAAGTTGACGTACGGTGACGGCTCTGCCCGTTACGATGCGCGCACGGACCCGCATCCGCATGCGCGGTGCCTCTCGTGCGGGGCGATGATGGATCTCCCCGGGAAGCTGCCGGCGGAGGCGCTTCGGGACCTCGGCCCCGTGGATGGCTTCGCCGTCGAAGGGTACCGCCTCGAGCTGGTCGGCTACTGTAGCGCCTGCCGCCACTGAGCGTCGTCGGCCCGGTTCCGACCGGGCCGCGGCGAGGTATGCGAGCCGGCACCGGATCCCGATCCGGGCCGGCGTTCTCGTTGGGGCGGCCGGACATCGCGGCCGAACGGCGGGCCGGCCCTTCGTCGTCCCCTCCTTGCTCACCCGATGATGACGTCCTCGGTCGCGTAGCGGATCCGGACGCGGGTCCGCTCGGCGGCGACGATCATCGAAGCCGCGAGGGTGAGCGGCCCGACGCGCCCCACGAACATCAGGATCGCGATGATCACCTTCCCCGCGGAGCTCAGCTCCGGCGTGATCCCCATCGACAGTCCGACGGTCGCCGCGGCGCTTGCGGTCTCGAACGCCAGCCCGAGGAATCTGCCTTCCACCGCGGTGTACGGGTGGGAACCGAGCTCGGTCAGGAGGAGGAGGAGGAGCGACGCCGTCAGGAGGGCCACGACGAAGATCACGAGGCCGATCGCGCGTTGGATCGTCGCCTCGGGGATGGTGCGGCGGAACGCGCTGGTGATCAGGCGCCCGCGGGCGCGTGCGACGGCGAGGGCGACGAGGACGGCGACGGTCGTGGTCTTGAGGCCGCCCGCGGTGGATCCGGGGGAGCCCCCGACGACCATGAGAACGATCGTCAGCAGGAGCGATGCGGGCGACAGCTCGTTGAAGTTCAAGGTATTGAACCCCGCCGTCCGGGCGGCGCTGCTCAGGAAGAGCGCCTCGAAGGGTCGGATGGCGAGGGGAAACCGGTGGAGGAGATTCGTCCATTCGAAGAGCGCATAGAGGATCGCCCCTCCGACGACGATCGCCGCGGTCGTGACGAGGACGAGGCGGGTGTGCAGGGACAGGGGCCGCCGGGACCTCCCCCGGAGCTTCAGGTTGAGTTCCTCGAGGACGAGGAATCCGATCCCGCCGAGGAGGACGAGGGCCATGATCACGGAGAGCGTGAACGGTCGGCCCGCGAATCGGACGAGGCTATCGCTGAAGATCGAGAACCCTGCGTTGCAGAACGCGTTGATCGCGTGGAAGATGGCGGGCCAGACCGCGTGGACGGGTCCGAAATCCCGGATCCACGCGAGCCAGAGGAGGAGTGCGCCGAAGGCCTCGATCGCGAAGGTGTAGCGCAGGACCGCGCGAAGGAGGCGCGCGGCGTCGATGGGCGGCCCTGTCTCGAGCCCACCGACGACCGCTTCGCTGCGGAGCGTGATCCTACCGCCGAGCCAGAGGATCACGACGGTCGTGAAGGTCAGGATCCCGAGCCCTCCGAGTTGGACGAGGAAGAGGAGGACCCCCTGACCGAACGGTGTGAAGAACGTGCCCGTGTCGACGACGGTGAGCCCGGTCACGCAGACGGCGCTGGTCGCGGTGAAGAGCGCGTCGACGAAGGAGAGCCGTTCTCCGGTGTAGAGCCCGGGGAGGGCGAGGAGGAGTGCGGTCCCGAAGGCGACGAGGACGAGGAAGCTGGCGGCGAGGAGCTGGGGCGCGGTCAACCGGCGCCAGAGCGAGTGGATACGGCTGGCCTCGCCCTCGAGCGTTTCGAGGAGCTCACTCGATGCGGCCATCGATGCCGAGGAAGCTCCGGATCTGCTCTTCGAGCGTTTCCAGGTTTGCCGTGGTGTTCTTGCACGGACCTTCGGGGAGACCGAGGGTCGTGCCGAGCACGGGGAGTCGGGAGGCGACGTCATGGACGCCGCTGACCAGGTCTCGTTCGCACGCGACGGCGACCACGGCGCGCGGCCTGACGCGGGCGATCATCTCCCTTGCGTATCGCCCTCGCGAGGCGACGAAGAGGGGGACGCCGTAGCGGGAGGAGAGGTCCATGGCCCCCTGCATGCTCGCTTTGTCGAGGCAACGGGGGAGGAGGATGAGGAGTTCGTCGGGCCGGAGCCCCTTCCTCGCGCGAGCGGCGGTCAGGGTGTTGAAGACGCGGAGGGCCGAGTTCCCGGCGCGATCCCTCGAGATGCCGAACCAGCGCCCGCTCCTCTCGGCGAGAGGCATGATCTTCGGGAGGAGTCCTCGCTCGACGAGGACAGGTGGCAGCAGGTTCCGGTGGAGCCCAAGCGAGAGGGCGAGGAGCCCCAACCAGGCCACGAAGAGGACCGCGCAGCCGGCAAGGACCGCCCATAGGGCGGCGGGGAGCGGAGCCCAGAGCCCCCCGAGACGGGGCCCGGCGAGCCACAAGGCCGCTCCCGCGACCACCGCGACCGCGGCGAACCACGCCCCGATCAGGCCGAAGAAGAGCGTTGGGGGCTCGTGAAAGATCCCGTCCCCGGGGATCGGCTGGCCATCCCAATCATCCCACTCGTGGCCGAGCCGGCGGTCGGGACGCAACTGCAGGATCTGTGGTCCGGCGGGGTCGCAGCCGCGATGCGGGTCTGCAATACGGGTTTCCTCCATGGCGGGGACGATACCGTTCGCCCTGCGTGACGTCAAGGATTGGCGGTCACGCTCTCCACTCTCCCCTCGGCGGGATGCGAGCGCCATCCACTTGATGCGAGTCGGCGCCGGGGCTACCCTTCCACCGACTCGGACTCAACGATCCAGGCACGCGAGAGAACATTTCGATGACGAACCGGACCCGACGCCCCGCCGGCACGCAGCCGAGCGGCTCCAGCGGCACCGACGCGGTGCCGGGCCCCCAGACCGGAAGCTCCTTCGACCTGCCGCGACCCGGGAGGACGACGGGCGCGACCCGCGCCGACCTCCTCCGCTTGATGAGGGATCTCAAGGTCCGGTTCCTCCGCCTCCAGTTCTCGGACATCACCGGGGTCATCAAGAACGTCGAGGTCCCCGAAGGGCAGTTCGAAAAGGCGCTCGACGGGGACATCCTCTTCGACGGCTCCTCGATCGAAGGGTTCGTCCGGATCGAGGAGTCCGACATGATCCTCAAGCCGGATTACGACACTTTCGCGATCTTTCCGTGGGGCGACCCCGACAACCGGGTTGGACGGCTGATCTGCGACGTGTTCACCGCGGACGGCCGACCTTTCGAAGGGGACCCGCGCTACGTGCTGCGTCGCCAGATCGAGGCCGCGGCCGCGCTCGGCTACCGCATGATGGCCGGCGTCGAGGCCGAGTTCTTCCTCTTCCTCCGCAAGGAGGATGGGACGCCGACCCGGATCACGCACGACGCGGGCGGCTACTTCGACCTCACGCCCGTCGACCTGGGCGAGGCCGCGCGCCACGACATCGTCAACGCCCTCGCGGCGATGGGGTTCGAGGTCGAGGCGAGCCACCACGAGGTCGCGCCCGGCCAGCACGAGGTCGACTTCCGCTACGATGAGGCGCTGGTCACCGCCGACGCGATCTCGACCTTCCGGTTCGTGGTGCGCAACGTCGCCAACCGCCACGGCTTGCACGCCACCTTCATGCCCAAGCCGATCTACGGTCAGAACGGCTCGGGGATGCACACCCACCAGTCGCTCTTCGAAGGGGACCGCAACGCCTTCCACGACCCCGCCGCCCGGGACGGGATCTCGCAGGTCATGCGCTGGTACGTCGGGGGGCTCCTCCGCCACGCGCGGAGCTTCTGCGCGGTGACGAACCCGCTGGTCAACAGCTACAAGCGACTGGTCCCCGGGTTCGAAGCGCCGGTCAACGTCGCGTGGTCGCACCGCAACCGCTCGCCAATGATCCGCGTCCCGGCTCGGCGGGGCCGCGGCACTCGGCTCGAGCTGCGGATCCCCGATCCATCGGCCAATCCGTACCTCGCGCTGGCGGTTCAGCTCGGCGCCGGGCTGGACGGCATTCGCCGGCGCATCACTCCCCCCGATCCCGTCGACAAGAACATCTTCACGCTCTCGGTGCGTGAGCGGCGGAAGTACCGGATCCAGGAGTTGCCGCGCGACCTGGGCGAGGCGCTGGACCTGCTGAAGAAGAGCCGGCTCATGCGCGAAGTGCTCGGCGAGCACGTCTTCGAGCACTTCGTCGCGGCTAAGGAGCAAGAGTGGCAGGATTACAACGCGCAGGTCCACGACTGGGAGATCGATCGCTACCTGGCGAAATACTAGGTTCGGCGCGCTGCGCCCCGTCGCATTCCCGGGGGAAGGTGATGACGACGCGGGCGCCGCGGGGCGTGGGGAGGTAATCGACGCGCCCCGAGAGGTCTCCCCGGACCACGGCGTCGACGATCGAGCGACCGCTCCCGACGAGCTCCTGGCCGAGGCAAGGGGGTGCGCCGATGCCATCGTCGGCCACCTCGATCCGCACATCGGGACCCACGTCGGCCATGTGGATCGAGACCGTCCCCGCACGTCCGTCGGGGAAGGCGTGACGGATCGCGTTGGTGATCAGTTCGTTGATCGCCAGGGCGACGGAGAACCCCTGCCGCTCGCCGAGGTCCGCGACCTCGCCCGAGATCCGCAGCTCGATCGGGGTATCGGGTGCCAGTGTGTTGCGGAGCCGCTGGGCCAATCGCTCCACGATCTCCCGCACCGGGATCGTCCGGTACTGCCGGCGGCGGAGCGAGTCGTAGACGACGAGGAAGGAGCGGAACCGGTTCTCGAGGCTGGCCAGGGCCTCTTCCGCCGGACGCGGGGGCCGCCGGCTCCGTTCCATGCTGACGAGGCCCATGATCACCGAGAGGTTGTTGCGCACCCGGTGGTCGATCTCGCGCAAGAGCAGGGCGCGCTCCTCGGCGTCGGCACAGGCCTTTTGGTAGAGGCGGTAGTTCTGGTCCGCCAGCTCGGCGAGTCTACGGTTCATGCGCTGGAGGGCGCGCTCGGCGCGGTGGACCCGAAGCCGTGACTCGATCCGCGCCATGAGCTCCGCGGCGTGGAACGGCTTGGCGACGTAGTCGTCGGCGCCGGCGTCGAAGGTGCGGACCACGTCGTCGGGCGCGGTCCGCGCCGTCACCATGATGACGGGGAGGAGCGGATCGATGCGTTCCTTGATCTCGCGACAGATCGACCAACCGTCGCGACCGGGGAGCATGGCATCGAGGAGGACGAGGTCGATCCCCCCGAGCCGGCCAAACGCCTCCTCGCCGGCGGCGACGGAGACGACCTGGAAGCCCTGCGCGACGAGGAGGTCGGTCAGGAGCTGCCTCGCGTACGGCTCGTCGTCCACGACCAGGATCGTGGCGGGCCGGTCCTCCGCCTCGTCGAGAGGATCGGCCCGCCCCCCGCCGGTGCCCGCCGCCTGTTCGGATGGACGGTCCCCAATCATGACGGCGCACACCGGAGGGGGCGGATGGGCGCGGTGCTCGGGCCGGATCCCGTTCCGTGCATCAGTCCTTCTGAAGGAGCGGCGCCGCGAGAAGGATCTTCCGGGCGAGCTCGACCATGGGAGTGTTCTTGTCCTGGCTCGTCTTCTGGAGGAAGCGGTACGCTTCGCGCTCCGAAAGGTTCCGGGTGTCCATCAGGAGCCCCTTGGCCCGTTCGATCAGCTTCCGCTCCTCGAGCTTGACTTCGAGCTGGTCCCGCTGGCGCTTGGCCTCGATCCAGTCCTCGAAGCGCGCGCGCGCCACGGCGATCGCCGGGGCCAGGTCGTCGGGGTCGACCGGCTTGACGAGGTAGTGGAAGACGGGCGATCGCGTCGCCTCGTCGACCGTCCGAACGTCGCTGTAAGCGGAGAGGATGATGATGGGGATCGGACGGTCGGCGGCGATCTGGTGGGCGGCCTCGGGCCCGGTCATGACCGGCATGCGGATGTCGAGGAAGGCGAGGTCGGGCTTGAGCTCTCGGGCGAGCTCGACCGCCTCCTTCCCGTTGGTCGCGGTCGCGACCACCTGGTGCCCGAGGGTGTCGAGCTGGCTGGTGAGAGCCAGGTTGTGCAGCGCCTCATCATCCGCGATGAGGACTCGAAGCGAATCGGCCATGGAACGGCTCCTTGCGGGTGGGAGGTTGTACGGGATCGGTCCTCGCGCGCCGGGTCGGCCGCGCGCTCATGGCACCCGTGAAAAAACGACACGGCGCACCATCCCTCTCAGGGGAGGCGCGCCGTGACCTCGACCGCATCGACTACCGCGACCCAATCGTGCGGCCTCAAAGTTAGCCATCGGGCGCGGCGGCGCAAGGGGGTCGGTCGGCCCACGTTTCAGGTCTCGAGGATGACGAAGGCGAGGGCGTGGTCGTCGGTATGGGAGACGGAGAGGTGGACCCGCCGGACGTGTCGACGCCGGGCGAGGAGGGCGGCGCGGCCGTGGAGCCGGAGGGCGGGGCGTCCGGAGCCGGCGCGGACGACCTCGGCGTCGATCCAGCGTCCCCCGGGGCCGACGCCGGTGCCGATCGCCTTGAAGAACGCCTCCTTCGCGGCGAACCGTGCGGCGAGGGAGGGAGCGGGGCGCGCGAGGGCGAGGCAATACTCGAGCTCGGCGGGCGTGAAGACCCGGCGCAGCCCGCGTTCGCCGTGGCGGTCGCAGAACCGTGCGATCCGCTCGATCGAGACGAGGTCCGTCCCCACTCCGAGGATCATCGGGAGAATATACGATCGATCGAGGCCTTTGCGGGAGGGGGCGGAGCCACCGATCGGCAGAGGCGAGAAGGGGCTCGGAACTGGCCTTGCTCTTGCACTTCCGCGCTTCGGAGCCCTACGTTTGTCGCCGGGCACGCCCGCGCCCTGATGCCGGAACCTCGAGTCGTCCATGCTTCCGATCCTACTGGTCCTGCTCCTCCAGTCGGCGCCCCAGGCGACCGACGCGAACTCCGCCCCCCGAGGCACCGCAGCGGCGCCGCCCCACGGGGCGACCGCGCCGGCGGTGGCGAATCCGGCGCCCGCGGTGGCGCCGGCGGTCCTGAACCTGCGGAGCGACCTCGATCGCCTGATCAAGAGTCCGGGGTGGCGCGGCGACCAGTGGGGCGTTCTCGTCGTCTCGTTGGACCGGGGCGACACACTCTTCGCGTACCAACCCGACCTGGCGCTGGCGCCGGCCTCGAACCTGAAGCTCTTCACCTCGGCGGCGGCGCTGTACTACCTGGGGCCGGACTTCCGCTACAGTACCTACCTGATGACGGATGGAGAGATCGCCGACGGCGTGCTGCAGGGCGATCTGGTGATCTACGGGACCGGCGACCCGACGCTCTCCGACCGGTTCTACCCGACGAAGACGGCGATCTGGGAGTCGTTCGCCGACTCCGTGGCCGCCCTCGGGATCCGGGAGATCCGGGGGGACGTCGTCGGGGATGCGTCGTACTTCGGCGGCCCGTCGGTCGGGCTCGGGTGGCAGGAGAGCTACATGAACGCGTGGTACGCGGCGCCCGTGAGCGCGCTCTCCTTCAACGAGAACATCGTCACGCTCCATATCCTCCCGGGCGAGCAGGCGGGGTGGCGTCCGAAGATCCAGTTCATCCCCGGGGGTGAGGGGATCGCGATCGTGAACCAGGCGACGACGGTCCAGGGCGGATCGACGTCGATCCGGGTCGACCGTGCGGCGTACGATGGTCCGATCGTGGTCACGGGGCAGATCAGCAAGGGGAGCAGCGGGGTCTGGCGTTCGGTCCCGGTCGACGACCCGGCGCGGTTTGCCGCGGCGGTCCTGCGGGAGGTCCTCGAGAGCCGCGGGATCCGGGTGACCGGCGAGGTCCGCTCGATCGCCGATTCGGTGGCCTCCCCGCTCGCGGGGCGGTCGGTCTTCGCGCCTGCGTTCGACGCCGCCCCACCGCTGCGGGTCCTCGCGGTGCACCAGTCGCCGCCGATGCTCGAGATCCTGAAGGTCGTCAACCGGAAGAGCCACAACCTCTACGCCGAGGCGGTACTCCGCACCGTGGGCAGGGTCGCGGTGGGTCAAGGGACCGTCGACGGCGGCGCGAGGGCGGTCCGTCACCTCCTGGAGCGGGAGACCGATCTCGATTCGTTCGCGCTTCGGATGTTCGACGGGTCGGGGCTCTCGGTCCTGAACCGCGTCAGTCCGCGAACGACGATCGCGCTCCTCGACTACATGGCCAAATCGCCGATGTGGGAGGATTTCTGGGCGACGCTACCGGAGGCGGGCGCGACCGATGGGCTGCGGCGCATGTACCGGACCGCCGCGGAGCAGAACCTCAGGGCGAAGACGGGGACGATCGACCGGGTCTCGGCGCTCTCCGGCTACGTTCGCTCGGCCAACGGTGAACGTCTGGCCTTCAGCATCATGAGCAACAACGTGCCGTCCACCTGGAGAGCGAAGCGGGTCGAGGACGCGATCGGCGCCCGCCTCGCCGCCTTCACCCGACCGGCGGCCGTCGCGGCGATGATGTCGACCATGTCGCCGGCGATCGCCTCGACCGGCACCGGAGCGAACGGGGCGACGCCGCAGCCGGTACCGGCTCCGGCCTCCGCGGCGCCACCGGGCCCCGCGCCATCGACCTCGGGTCCCGCGGCCGGAGCGGTCCCCGGCGCGGGGTCGCCCTCCACCGACGAAGCCCCGGCGACGGCCGAAGGGGCGGTCGGGCGGACCCACGTGATCCGGCGGGGCGACACCCTCGACGGGTTGGCGAAGCGCTACGGGACGACGGTCAACGCGATCCGGGCGAAGAATCCGGGCATCAACCCGAAGCGGCTCATGCCCGGGGATTCGCTGAAGCTGCCCTAGTCAGTCGGGGAGGAGGCGACGGGCGCGGACGAGGATGGAGCGGAGTCTCCGTTCCGCGTCGAGGGTGCCGTTGAGGTCGTTCACGCCCACGCCCCCGTTCGAGAGGGCGGAGTGGATGATCTGCGATCCGCCGAGCGAGATCGCGACGTGCGTCACGCGGCCGGGATGCTCCTCGAAGAAGAGGAGGTCTCCCGGCCGAAGCTCATCGAGGCGATCCCCATCCCCCGGCCCCTCCAGAATGAGGGCGCCCACCCGAGCCTGCTGGTCCGAGTCGCGAGGCAACGCGATCCCGTGCATCCAGAAGACGGACTGCACGAACCCCGAACAGTCGGCGCCGGCGAGGGTGACGCCGCCCCACAGGTAGGGGGTGCCGAGCCAGCGCCTCGCCGTCCGGACCACGCTCTCGCCGCGGGGCGGGAAACGGTCGGCCAGGCGGTCGGCGTCGACGAGTTCCCCGGAGCCGAGCTCGCCGCGGCGCCCGTCGGGGATGCGGTAGCGCCCCGGGAGGTCCCGGATCACGCGGGCGCCCCAGGGGAGGCGGGCGAAGGGGCGCCCCTCCTCGTCGACGAGCTCGGCGCCCAGAGAGACGACCGGTTCCCCGCCCTCCCCCCGCTCCCACGCCTGGGCCCACGCGGCCTCTCCGACCTGGACGTAGCCGTGGTGGACCCACCCCATGTATCCGTCCTCCCCGCGAACCCGCCACCATGCATCCCGTCGGGAGAGGAGCTCGACCCGGTGCCCGAGGACGTACTGGGAGACCTGGGGCGCCGAGACGCGCGGCTCGCCGTGGACCGGTGCGATGGCCGCGCGGATGAGCCCGTGGGCCGCCGCACCGAGGGAGGGGTCCGGGAGGTGGATCACTTCATCGGCGACCTCGCGCCCCGTCTCGGCGGCCAGCAACGCGACCAGCTCCTCGACGGCGGCGGGATCGGTGGCCTCGCCGAAGAGCACGAGCCCCCCGGCCCGCTCTTCCACCTGGATGTCGAAGACGGCCATGCGGGGGTCGGGGACCCGAGCGGCCGCCACTCTCGCGATCAGCGCAGCGTAATCGATCATCGATCGTATCTTGCAGTTTCCCCCCGCCACACCCGCCGGTGAGTGAAGCCGGGGGGCACGGTCAGGGTCATGAGCGGCACTCGCGCGAGGGTCGCGGAGGCTCCGGACCCGGAAATTTACCGAAAGGCGGGGTGGATGGCAAACGGTGCGTCGACCTCAGGTGGCGCGTCGGACGGCCGCGGCGAGACGACGGAGTCGGAGGAGGTAGAGCGAGCGAGGGGTGTGGAGGACGTGGGGGTGGAACTGCCGGCAGGAGCGGCAGTCCATGTCGAACCCGTGGACATCGCCAGGGAGCACGGCGGCGAGGCGAGTCGTGGGTTGGACCTCGAGGGGTGCGCCGCAACGGGGGCAATGCCCGCCGGGCCCGTGGAGGAGCTGCGCCTCGATCGCCTCGCGGTCGCGGGGGGAGAACTGGCTCCACGTGCGGGAACGCAGGCGCGGTCGCATCTCGATGACTCCTGCTACGGGTGCGGATCCGGGATCGATCGGTGCAAAGTGCGTTCCCGCCGAAGCGGTCGCGCCGCGGACCGGAGGCGCTCGGCGCGGGCGCGCCGCGGCATCTCCGGTCCTTGCGGGCGGCCCGTCTACGCGGACTTCGCTTCCGGCCCCGGTTCCACGGCGAACCCCGGAGCGCGGCCGAGGGCGATGCGGAGCCGGCGCCGCAGCTCGACCTCGGACATGGTGCGGAGGGTCCGCTCAGCGGTGGCGCGAGTCTGCCAGCGGACCTCCCGGAGGGTGAGGACGCGTTCCGGCTCGTTCGCGGGGTGGAGCGCCAAGTGCCAGCGACCGTGGTGTCGCGGCGTGGCCTCCTCGAGCGCGGTGGCGACCCATTCCCGACCCGACTCATCGATGAACGACCGCATGAATCCGATCCCTTGAAGCACGTGTTGGGCGGTGACCGGCCGGGCGGATCGCATCGGCGAGGGCCCGGCCGGGGTGCCGCCGGCGGGCCGTCGTCCGCCACGGCACCCGGAGTGAAGTTGGCACCGGGGCGGGCTCTTGCGCAACCGGCCGCCCAGCCCCAGCGTGAATGCCACCGACCGAAGAGGATCTCATGCCCGAAGATTTCGCACGACGTCTCGAAGAAGGCATCTACCAGATCGCGGCAATCGTCCCCCAGCTCCTGGCCGCGGCGGGGATTCTCCTTGCCGGATTCGCGATCGCGAAGATGATCGAGCGCGGCTCGGACGCAGCGCTCCACAAGGTCGGGTTCGACCGATGGATGCGCGAAGGCGGCGTCACGGAGGCGCTCCAGCGGGCCGGGACGAGCCTCGATCCATCGTCCGTCATCGCGAAGCTCCTCTTCTGGACGGTGATGGTGCTCGTCATCCTGCTGGCCGCGAATGCGCTGGGCCTGTCGGTGGTGAGCGCCCTCTTCGCGGAGCTGCTGGCCTACATCCCCAACGTGATCGCGGCGGTGATCGTCCTGGTGTTGGGGATCGTCCTGGGCGAGTTCGTCAAGGATCTGGTCCTCGCGTCGGCGGGTGGGGTGCCGGGCGGTGCGACTTTGGGGCGCGCGGCCAAGGGCGCGGTGATCGTGCTCGCGATCTTCATGGCCCTCGAGCAGCTCGGCATCGCCGGGGACATCGTGCTGGTGGCGTTCATCGCGGTCGTCGGCGCCGCGGCGCTGGCTGCGGGGATCGCCTTCGGGCTGGGGGGCCGTGACGTGGCGGCGGAGATCACGAGGGAGTGGTACGAGCGGACCCGGCGGCACGCGCGGATGAACCCGGCCGCGGCGTCGCCGGGCGCGGAGGCGGAGCCGTGGGGCCGCGCCATTGCGGAGGAGCCGGGCGAGGAGCCTGGGGAGGAGCCGGGCGTCGACCGGCAGCCGTCGGGCCCTCCGGCCCCGGAAACTGAGGGAGACGGGACCTAGCCGTCAGTAGCGGCTCTCGATCCCGAGGACGAGGCGCATCGTGTCCCGGGCGATGAGGATTTCCTCGTCGGTGGGGATGACCCAGGCTTCGAGGCGGGCGCCGGGGGCGGAGATGCGCCCCTCGCGGCCGCCGACCATCTGGCGGTTGCTCTCCGGGTCGAGCTCGAGCCCGAACCACTGCAGCCCGTCGACGATCCCCTCGCGGATCTCGGGGGAGTTCTCTCCGATCCCGCCGGTGAAGACGACGGCGTCGGCGCCTCCGAGGGCGGCGAGGTAGGCGCCGATGTACTTGCGGGCGCGATAGCAGAAGATGTCGATCGCGAGACGGGCGCGCCGATCGTCGTGCTCGCGGGCCTCGGCGAGGAGATCGCGCATGTCGTGCGTGAGCCCCGAAATGCCGAGGAGGCCCGACTGCTTGTTGAGGATCAGCTCGACGTCGGCGGCCGTGAGCCCCTCCTTGGCCGCGATGTAGTCGACGAGCGCCGGGTCGATGTCGCCGGACCGGGTCCCCATGACGAGTCCCTCGAGCGGGGTGAACCCCATGGAGGTGTCCACGGAGTTGCCGCCCGCGATGGCGCAGGCCGAGGCGCCGTTTCCGAGGTGCAGCGTCACGATCCTGACCTTCTCGCGCGGCATGCCGGTCAGGACCCGATAGCGGTAGGCGACGTAGCGGTGCGACGTCCCGTGGAACCCGTACCGTCGCACCCGATGCCGTCGATAGAGGGGGTACGGGATCGCGTAGAGGTAGGCGTGCTCGGGGAGGGTGTGGTGGAACGCGGTGTCGAAGACCGCGGCTTGTGGCACGCCGGGCCCCAAGACCTCGCGGGCCGCGTAGATCCCGCGGAGGTTGTGCGGGTTGTGGAGCGGGGCGAGGTCGAGGGTGTCCTCGAGGTTGCGCAGCACCTCGTCGTCGACGAGGACCGACCGTCTGAAGTATTCCCCGCCGTGGACGACGCGGTGGCCGACCGCGTCGATCTCGCGGAGCCCGCCGATCGGCACGCCCGAGGTCTCGCTCGCGATCCAACGGAGGACCTCCTCGACCGCGGTCCTGTGGTCGCGGACCGGCGTCGTCTCGCGGCGGGCGGGGCGCCCCGCCGCCTGGAAGGTGAGGAGCGCCTGGCCGCCGATCCGATCGACGACTCCACGGGCGAGGCGCTCATCCGCGTCCCTGGCGGCGAGGTCGGGATCGGTGCGGATGAGCTGGAACTTCAGGGAGGAAGATCCGTTGTTCAGGACCAGGACGTTCATCGGCGACTCCTAACTCGACCGGTCCGCGCGACGAAGCGTCACGCGCCCCGGTGCGCCCCGGCTCGCTGGAGCGGCAGCCGCACCGAGAAGGTGCTCCCCTGCCCCACAGCGCTCGCCACCGTGATCTCGCCACCGAGGAGTCGCACGAGGTTGCGGGCGACGCTGAGGCCGAGCCCGCTCCCCCGCCTGCGCCGATTCCCGGCGTGCTCCAACCTCTCGAACGGGTGGAAGATCCGTTCCCGATCCTCCACGGGGATTCCCGGGCCGGTGTCGGCCACCTCGAAGCGAATCGCGTCGTCGTCGCGCAGCAGGCGGAGCTCGACGGTCCCCGCGTCGGTGAAGTTCACGGCGTTCGAGAGGAGGTTCAGGAGAACCTGGCGGAGTTTGTCGGGATCGGTCTCGACCTCCACCGCCGCATCCGGGGTGACGATCCGGAATTCCAGGCCCGCCTCGTCGACGAGGGGCGCGACGAGCGCCGCGGCATCGCGGACGAGGGTCCGGGCGTCGAACCGGAGGGCGCGCACCTCCTCCTTGCCGGCATCGATCCGGGCCAGGTCGAGGAGGCGATTGATGAGATCGAGGATGACGGACGCGCTCGCGCGGATCCGCGCCAGATGCTGGCGCTGGCCGGGTGCCAGCGGGCCTGCGGCGCCGCCCTCGAGGATGTCGCAATATCCGAGGATGGAGGCGAGGGGCGTCCGGATCTCGTGCGTGAAGGTGTGGAGCAGCGAGTCCCTCCCCGGGCCAGTCACCGGGGGCCCGTCGAAGCCGCCGTCACGGGATTCTTCGACGACGACGACGACGTATCCGGGGACCGCGGTGTCGTCGGGGAGCCGGGCGACGCGGAGGTGGAGCGGAGCGGCGCGGCGCCCGTCCCGGTCGCGTCGAAGCACGAAGTTCCCCTGCGGCGCCTCGCCGGTGAGGACGCGCCGGAGATCGGCGGCCGCGGAATCGTCGAGGAGGTCGGCCAGGGCAGGTCCCGCCGATGCATCCCCATCGGTCGGGAAGCCGAGGGCCTCGCGGAGCCGCGCGTTGGCCTCGACCCACGCTCCGGACGAATCGACCAACCCGAGCCCGACCGGTGCGCCGTCGAACGTCGCCCGGTAGCGTTCCTCGCTCCGACGCACGGCTTCGGTGATGCGCCTCCATCGCTCCAGGTCGCGGCCGATCCGGCGAGCGGCCTCGCTCGTCTCGAGTTCTCGCCCGATCGATGCCGCGACCTCGGTGACGATGACGAGCCGTTCCAGCGTTCCGGGCACGAGGGGCGTTGCGAGTCCGATGCAGCCGATCGGCCCGGCCGTCCCCGGCGCGAGAACGGGTGCCGCCACGGCGGCGAAGCGCTGGTGGGCGTGGCTCCAGTGTGCCGCGCCCTCCACCGCCACCGGCTCGCCCGCCGCGAGGGCGGTGCCGATTGCGTTGGGCCCCATGCGTCGCTCCGTCCAGTCGTATCCCGGACGGTAGCCGTTCTCCGCGAGCATCCCGGAGTTGCCGGCGGCCGCGAGGATGATTCCGTCGCGATCGGCGAGGACGAGGGCGTGCGCGACACCGGCGAGCCCCGCCGAGATGGAGTCGAGGCGGGGGAGAGCGATGGCGAGCAGCTCGCCGGCCGCCTCGCGACGCAGGGCGAGTTCCTCGGGCGGCACGGCGTACGACGCGATCCGGTCGGGGGCCAACCCCGCGGCCCGGCAGCGGTCCTGCGCCTCCGCGAGGACCGTCCTCGGCGAACGGCCGTAAGGCCGTTGCGCACGCGCAGGGTGCTCGGGGTCCGTCGCCATCGGGTGGTGCATACGTTTCGGGAAACCGGTGTTCGACGTTTCGGTCCACGGGGGCGAGTCGCTTCTTTCGGCGCGACGCCGATCCGCCGGGCATCGGGTCCGATCCCGGGGCCGCCGGGGGCATCCGCACGGGATCCTCCCCGGCTCCGCACCGTGGGAGCCGCCGGCGCCGCCGCACGTGGCGCCGCGCCGGCGCGCGGCGGGAAATGTACGTCGTCGATAGGGAGAGACAAGCACCCGATCCCGGCGGGAGCCGGCGGGTGCCGGAGCCGGAGCGAGCGAGCCGGTGAGCCCCGCTCGCCGGCCCCGGGAGCGACCACGGGAGCCCGGCTCGGCGCCGAGGGGAACGCCGCGGCGCCGAGCGTCGGCTCACATGCCCATGATGTTGTAGCCGGCGTCGACGTAGATCGTCTCGCCCGTGACCCCCGCGCCGAGGTCGCTGCAGAGGAAGAGCGCGGCGCCCGCCACATCGGCCTGCGTGACGTTGCGGCGCAGCGGCGCCTTCTCCTCGGCGATGCCGAGCATGCCGCGGAAGCCGCGGATCCCGGAGGCCGCAAGGGTCTTGATCGGCCCCGCGCTGATCGCATTGACCCGGATGGCCGACGGACCGAGGTCGGCGGCGAGGTACCGGACGGAGGCCTCGAGCGCGGCCTTCGCGACCCCCATGACGTTGTAGTTGGGGACGACCTTCTCGGCGCCGTAGTACGAGAGGGTGATGATGCTCCCGCCGTTCTCCTTCATCAGCGGCTCGGCCTCGCGGGCGAGGGCGACGAGGGAGTAGGCGCTGATCTCGATGGCCTTCAGGTAGCCGTCGCGACTCGTGTCGACGAACCGCCCCTCGAGATCCTCCTTGTTGGCGAACGCGACGGCGTGGATCAAGATGTCGAGGCCGCCCCACGCCTCCTGGACGGCGCGGAAGACCTCGCGGACCTGCGCCTCGTTGGTGACGTCGCACGGGAGGATCAGCTCGGAGCCGATCCCCTCGGCGAGGGGGCGGACGCGCCTCTCGAGCGCCTCGTTGAGGTAGGTGAAGGCGAGGCGCGCGCCGGCGGCGTGCATCGCCTGGCTGATCCCCCAGGCGATGCTCCGCTCGTTGGCGACGCCGAAGACCAAGACGCGCTTGCCGGCGAGGAGGTTCTCGGTGCCCATATCGTCGATCTCTCGATTCACTCGGGTGTCGGGTATCCGCGCGCTCACTCGAACATGTCGTAGGCGGTCTCGAGGTCGCGGCGGGAGTAGACGCGGAACGAGGTGAGGGTGTGCGTCCTCTCGATGCCGGGGACCCGCGCCAACTTCTCGGTGACGACTTCGGCGATCTGCTCCCATGCGGGGACGCGCACGATGGCGACCAGATCCCATTCACCGGAGACGGAGTAGACCTCCGCGACGCCCTCGATGTCGGCGATCGCACGCGCCGTCTGCGGGATGGTATCCCGCGCGGCGCGGATCAGGACCACAGCGGCGACCATTGCTTCCTCCGTGTCGGGGGGTGCTCCCGGAACGCGGCGAAGGTAGTCGCTGCGGCCCCTCGGGCGCAACACCCGACCGGGCTTGCGAGGGCGGGGCCGGGTGTCGATCTTGCCGCGCATGAACGATCGTCGGAATGCGTCGCCTGCACTGACATCGGAATCGGCGGCTCCGGCGCCCGCCCCGGTCCGGACGAACCTCGGCCTGGCCACGATGGTGGTGATCTGGGCGCTGAACTTCTCGGTGATCAAGGTCGCGCTGGAGGACCTTTCTCCCCTTACGTTCAACGCGCTGCGCTTTCCGCTGGCGTCGCTGATGGTGTACGGGGTCCTGCGGCTGCGCGGCCCGATCCGCATCCCCGGCAGACGCGACGCGGGCCGGATCCTGGCGCTCGGTCTGCTGGGCAACGTCGTCTATCAGCTGCTCTTCATCTTCGGGCTCGACCGGACGCGAGCGGGGAACGCGGCGCTGCTGCTGGCGGGCTCGCCGATCCTGACGGCGCTCCTCTCCGCCGGGCTCGGGCACGAGAGGGTGCGTCCCCGTGTCTGGCTCGGCGTGGTGGCGACCGTGGTGGGGATCGCCCTCGTCGTCCTTGGCGGAGGCGAGGGGATCGAGTTGGGGTTGGACACGCTCGTCGGCGACCTTACCTTGCTGGCGGCATCGGTGGCGTGGTCCATCTACACGGTGGGCGCTCGCGCGCCTATCGAACGCTACGGTTCGGTGGCGGTCACGGCCTGGACCCTCTGGATCGGCACGGCGTTCCTCGTGCTCCTCGGACTTCCGGGCCTCGCCACGCTGGACTGGACGGCGGTTCGGCCTATGGCGTGGATCGGCGTCGCGTACGCGGGACTCTTCGGGATCGGGCTGGCGTACCTCCTCTGGTATCAGGGGGTGCACTCGATCGGCAACACGAGGACCGCCGCGTACTCGAACCTCGTTCCCGTGTTGGCCCTGGCGATCGCCTGGCTCTGGCTGGGCGAGGTCCCGGGGGTCTGGCAGTTGACGGGCGCGGCGGTCATCATCGGCGGGGTCACGCTCGCGCAGACGGGGTGAATCGGCGCCCCGGGGCCTGCAGCGATGGCGGAGGCGGGGCCGATCCTGGCGCCGCCGGCGGCGGCAGGCCGGAGCATCCGCACACGGCGTCCCGAGCGCAAATCACTCGCGGGTGGCGCCGATCCGCCGCTCGGAACGGACCTTGCTCGTTCCCGGCGGGGGATCCTGGCGGCGGCGGGGGGCGCCGTTCGCGGTCCCGGTGGGGAGGAACCGATGGAAATGCTCTGGCGGGGAACGCTCTCCTTCGAGCTCGTCCACGTGCCGATCCGGCTCTACAAGGCGACGCGTACGCGGCGCGTGGAGTTCCGGCTCCTGCACGAGCCCGACCAGGCGCCGATCCGCTACCGCAAGGTCTGCAGCGCCGAGGATCGCCCGGTGCCGGACGACGAGATCGTGCGCGGCTACCCGCTCGACGGTCGTTGGGTGACGGTGACCTCGGCGGAGCTCGACGCCGTGGCGCCGACGCTGACGCGGTCGATCGAGGTGCGGGACTTCGTCGACGCCCACGAGATCGATCCGATCTACTTCCGGCGGCCGTACTACCTCGGCCCGGAGGAGGGGGGCGAGGACCTGTACGTCATGCTTCGGGAGGCGGTCCGGCGCAGCGGAAAGGTCGGGATCGTCGAGTTCGTCCTGATGCACCGGGCGCACCTCGCGGTGTTGAGGGCGCGGGGGGAGGTCCTGGTCCTCGAGACGCTGCACTACCCGGAGGAGATCATCGACGAGCGAGAGGTCAACGTCCCCTCCGAGACGCGACTCCGGGAGGGCGAGATCCGCATGGCGGTGGAGCTGATCGCCGCGCGGGCCCGCCCCTTCGATCCTCGGCGGTACCGGAACGAGTATCGCGCCACGGTCCTGGCGATGCTGCGGGAGAAGGCGGCGGGCCGCCTCCCCCCCGAGCTCGCACCTCCGGCCGTGCCGGAACCGACGCCGGTCATCGACCTGACCCGCCGGCTCCGGGAGAGCCTCGAACGTATCCAGCGGGAGGAGCGGCGGCGAGCCGCCTGACCGCGTTCCATCGATCCCATCGATCCGCGGACCCAAGAGGGTGATGGCGGGACGCTACCGCATCTTCCGGGAGTACGGGCTCACCGCCGGCACGCTCGGCTCCTCCGCGGGGCAGACCGTGATGGTGGCCCTGCTCCCCGTGCTCCTGGCCGAGTACGCGCCCTCGGCCGTTTGGATCGGCTTCGCGATCGGGGGCGAGGGGATCTTCGCCCTGCTGGTTCCGTACTGGATCGGCGCGCTGAGCGATCACCTGCCGGCCCGGCTCGCGCGCCGGTTCGGCCGCCGCACCCTCTTCCTGGCGACGATGGCGCCCCTCATGGCCGCGTCGATCGCGCTCGCGCCCTTCGTCTCCGGCTACTGGCCCCTCGCCGGGATCGCCTTCGTCTTCTTCGCCGCCTTTCATGGGTACCTGACCCCGCTCTGGGCGCTCATGGTCGATGCCGTGCCGGAGGAGCGGTGGGGGCGGGTCCACGGTCTGCGCGGCGCGCTCCACGCCGGCGGCCTGGCGTACGGCCTCGTCGCCGGGGGGCTCCTCTTCCAGCTCTGGCCCCCTCTCCCCTTCCTCCTGGGAGCCGCACTGATCCTCGCGACGACGGCGGTCACGATCCTCGCGGCGCCACCCGACGCGACGCGGGACGGCACTCCCGACGCGGGGGCGGGGGAGGCGTGGGCGGTCTGGAAGGAGCTGCGCGGCCGGCCGGATGTCCGCCGGTTCCTCGTCGCCAACGCCCTATGGACCGGCGCCGTCGACGGGATCCGGCCCTACGTCTTCATCTTCGCCGTGGTCGTGCTCGGGATCAACACGGCGGAGACCTCGCTCATCCTTCTCCTCCTCGTCGGGGGGATCGGGATCGGCTCGGTCCTCCTCGGCCGGCTCGGCGACCGCTTCGGCCGCGCTCCGCTCCTGGTGGGCGGGACGCTCCTGACCTCGGGCGCCATGTTCGCCGGCGTCCTGGTCCGCGAGATCGACGGTGCCATCGCGCTCCTCCTCGCCTCCGGCCTCGGCGCCGCGGCGCTCATCGCCCTCCCGTACCCCCTCTTCGCCGCCCTCGTCGGGGGGCGCTCGATCGGCCGTTACACCGGGCTCTACATCCTCTCGCTCGGCTTCGCCCGCGTCGCCGCCCCGGTCGTCGTCGGAGCCGCCATCGACTTCGGCCGGCCCCTCTTTCCCGCACTGGACGGGTACCCCCTCATGTGGCCGGTCGCCGGCGCGATGGCGCTCCTCGGCGGCGTCATCCTCCTCATGGCGCTCGGCGCCACCCGCGAGTGATTTGCGCTCGGGACGCCGGAGCCCTAAGCTTTCGCACAGTCGTCAACAGACCGCCTGGATCACCGAACATGAACGACGTCAGCGGCCGACCGCAGCCACCGCCGCCCCTCCGTCCGCAGAAGCGCCTCGATCCGGAGATCTTCCAGCTCCCGGTCGAGAAGATGCGTAGCGGGTATTACTCGGACAAATACTTCGTCCGCGCCCGCGAGGTGCTCATCGCCGACGGTCACAACCCGGTCGTCACGATGCAGGTCTTCGCCAAGAAGGCGGCGTGGCTGGGTGGGATCGACGAGGCGATCGCGATCCTCAAACTCTGCCTCACCGAGGGGTACCGCTGGGAGGACCTCGAGGTGCAGGCGCTGCGCGATGGCGACCGCATCGAGCCCTGGGAGACGGTCCTCCTCATCACCGGCCCGTACGCGGCCTTCGCCCACCTCGAGACGCTCTACCTCGGCGTGCTCGCGCGGCGCACGAAGGTCGCGACCAACACGCGCAAGGTCGTGGAAGCGGCGTGGCCCAAGCCGATCATGTTCTTCCCCGCCCGTCACGACCACTGGCTCGTCCAGACCGGCGACGGCTACGCCGCCCACATCGCCGGCGCGATCGGCGTTTCAACCGATGCCCAGGCCTCCTGGTGGGGGACGGAGGGGATCGGCACCGTGCCCCACGCCCTCATCGCGGCGTACGGCGGGGACACCGTCCGCGCCACGCTTGCCTTCGCCGCGCACATGCCCGAGGAGGTGAAGGTCATCAGCCTCGTCGATTTCGACAACGACTCGGTCGGGACCTCCCTCGCCGTCGCACGGGCGCTCGGCCCCCGTCTCTTCGCCGTCCGCCTCGACACCTCCGAGACGATGGTCGACCGCTCGATCATCCCCCAGATGGGGCGCTTCGACCCCCGGGGCGTCAATCCGCAGCTCGTCTGGAACGTGAGGCGGGCACTCGACCGGGAGGGGTTCCACCACGTCCAGATCGTCGCCTCGGGCGGGTTCGATGCCGAGAAGATCCGGCACTTCGAGTCGCTCGGCGTCCCCGTCGACTCGTACGGCGTCGGTTCGAGCCTCTTCAAGGACCGCTACGACTTCACCGCAGATGTCGTCATGGTCGACGGGAAGCCGTGCGCGAAGGCGGGGCGCGAGTTCCGACCCAGCCCGCGACTGGAACCCGTAAGCTGATACCAGGTATAAAGAAAGGCGCCCGGCGCACGCCGGGCCGTGAGTATCGCGGCATTCGACGCCGCGGCCGGATCTCGGCCGCGGCGTCGCGCTTGAAGGGGAACGCAGCGATGATTCGACGGAGGATCACCCGACGATTCACGGGCACGCTCGCGCTCGGCATCACCTTCGCGGGCGCGGCCCCGGCAACGTCGCAGGCCCCCGCCTCGATGGTGGCGTCCCGGGTGGAGGCGCCGGCGACGGCACCGGCCGCGACGACCGGCCACGTCATCGTCATCTCGATCGACGGGCTGCGCCCCGACGCCATCGAGAAGTTCGATGCCGGGACGCTGAAGCGACTGATGCGGGAGGGTGCGTACTCGCTCGAGGCCCAGACGATCTTCCCGAGCAAGACCCTCCCCTCGCACACGTCGATGCTGACCGGCGTGCCGCCCGAGGTGCACGGGATCTCGTGGAACGAGGACCAGACGGACGAGCACGGCGTGGTCGCCGTCCCGACCGTCTTCGAGGTGGCGAAGTCCAGAGGGATGCGCACCGCGGCGTTCTTCAGCAAGTCGAAGTTCCACCATCTGGAGAAGCCCGGCACGCTGGATCATTCCGAGGCCCCGGACGGGATCACGCATCTCATGGCGACGGAGACCGTCGAGGCGGCGATCCGATACATGAAGCACGAGAGGCCGAACCTGCTCTTCGTGCACATCGGCGAGCCCGACTACGCCGGCCACACGATCGGTTGGATGAGCTTCGTCTACGGGTGGGCGGTGAAGCGGGCCGATGGGGCCGTGAAATCGATCCTGGAAGCGGCGGATGATGCCTACGGCCGGGGCGCGTACACGGTGATCGTCACGGCGGACCACGGCGGCCACGGCCGCAACCACGGGAGCGCGGACCCCCGCGACATGACCATACCCTGGATCGCCTGGGGGAAGGGCGTGAAGGCCGGCACGCGGATGCCAGCCGGGATCCGGACGATGGACACGTCGGCGACGGCCCTCTGGCTCCTCGGGATCGACGGGCCCGAGGAGTGGGTCGGCCGGCCCGTCACGGGGGCGTTCGCCCCCGTGACCTCGATCGCGGTCGAGCCGCCGACAGGTTCCTGACCTCACCAGCGCGCGCGGCGACCCCGGACGTCGATGTGGATGAACGGACCGTGCGCGCTGGTGGCCGGGTAGATTCCCGCTCCGCCGACGAGGTCCGGGTACTTCGCCTCGACCTTCTCCACCGCGCGCAGCATCACCCGCACATCCCCGGTGTCGCGCCGGCCATCCCGGTTCAGGTCGTCTATGTACCAGTCGCCGTCGTTGTCGATCCAGACGTCGGCGGCATCCCCGTACTGGTGCCGGCTCAGCGTCGCCCGGCCCTGGTTCAGCCCCCGCCGGTTGTACTGCGGCGTCCGGAACCCGCTCATCACGACCATCCGATCCGCTCGGATCCCACTGGCGTTCAGCTCCGCCATGACGAGCTCGAGCTTCTCGATCAGGCGGGGATCGACCACCACGTACTTCGGCCAGACGTTCTTCTGGTCCTTGGTCAGGAATTCGCGGAGCTTGAAATGCTCCGAGAGCTGGAGGTCCTGGTTCTCCCGGGTGACCTCGATGAACCCCTCCGGCGGGGCGTAGCGGTCGGTCCTCGCCTGGCCTTCGGTCGGGTACCGGCCGATGAAGTACCCCTGGAGATACGCGCCCTCCTTCCGTCGGAAGGGGACCTGTACGATGAGCATTCGCCCGTCGAGCATCCGGGCGTCCTCCCCGACGCCGACCTCGAGGGCGTAAACCCCGGGAATGGTCGGCGCTACCGCGGTGTCGCCGGCGGCCAGAGGCAACCGCATACCCGCTCCCGATTCCCTGCCGCCGGCCTTCGTCCCCATCGTTCCGACCCAACGGTACCACGCCCCCAACGGGCGCGGGCCGCGCCAATCCAGCGGCAACTCGACGCGCTGCCCGGGCATCGCCTGCCAGGTCCGCAGCGCGCCGCTGCGGCCGAACGCGTCCCTCCGCCACGCGACGTCGAAGACCGGCGCCGTATCGGGCGCCACGCGCTCCGCGACGGGCGCGGCGACCGGGTGGGCCTCACCGCCCCGCCGCTCCGCGCCGACGAACACCATCAATGTCAGACCCAGGGCCCCGATCGACCCTGCACGGAAAGCCATCACGCCTGCATCACTCCGTCATGGTCCGAACCTGGACCGACCTCCGAGATTCATGGATGGGTGGGGGTTACCGCAGGTAGCCTCGGCGGTAGGACACCGACGACGGACGGAGAGTTCCGCAAGTCGTTGAAAATCATCACCTCCGCCCCGGCCGGGGTGGCCGGGACGGCGGTCAGCGGAGCTCGAGGAGGTCGAGGACGGGGGCGCCCATGAGGGCGGAGCGGCCGGTGCGGACCCGGGCGACGACGGTGATCCGCTGGAGCGGGGCGAGGGCCCGGACCTGGTCGATGCGCTCGGGGGGCACGGCGATGTAGACGAAGCCGGTCTCGTCGCCCGGGGCGCGGGCGAGGATGAAGGGCTCGCCCTCGTAGAAGTCGGTGCGGATCTTCTCGGCGTGTTCGAGGGCAATGAATTGGACGGTCCACTGGAGGATGCGGCCGCGGAAGCCGTCGGGGCTGGCGGCGAGCGCGGCGGGGGTCACGTCCCGGAGGATCGCCCCGGTATCCGCGGGAGCCTCGAGCGAGGGAGCCCACGCCCAGCCCTCGACGCGGATGCGAACCCAATTGCCCTCGCGCGAGAGGACCTCGACCGGCGCCATGGCGCGGATGGTCGCGAGCGTGTCGCGATCGGGGGCGGCCAGGATGGAAACTCCGACCGGTCCAACCCGGGACCACTCCCCGGACGAAGCGGCCGGAACCGGCCGCGCGGGGGCCGAGGTCGCCGTGGCGCGGGGCTCGGCGGGCGGCGTTTCTCGCGACGCCGTGGCGCGGGACTCGGCGGGCGGCGTCGTGCGTGTGGCCTTGGCGGCTTCGCCGGTTGGCTGGGGCTGGGCGGCGGGGGCGCGCTCGGCGCGCGCCTCGGCGACGGAGGCCCCCCAGATCCAGGCCTGGCGGCGAACCCGCACCCATCGACCGTCGCGATCAACCTCGGTAAGGAGCGTGCCCTCGGAGAGGCGACCGATCACCTTGCCGTTGGGGGATTCGCGAAGGTTCTCGCCGCCCGTGGCGCTGACGATGAGATTGTAGCCGTCGCGATTGGAGCGGCGGACGGAGGCGCCCCAGACCCAGCCTTCGAAGGTCGCCGCCCGCCACGAATCGCGCGTCTCTCCCAGCCGGATGGTCGTTCCCCTCTGGAGCTTCGCGACGATGGCGCCACGGGGCGCGGCGCGAACGTTCTCCTCGTCGACGGCCACGGTGGCGATCTGTCCGCGTGCGGCGACCGGGGCAAGGAACAGAAAACCGGTGAGCGCGAGTATCAGCCGATGCATCAGCGGGAGAGGAACGGACGCAAGTGGCGCCGGGGGCCGCCCGGCGGCCATAACGCTATCCCGGGCGCCGGGCGGTGTCAATCCCGTGAATCGCTTGCGTCGCGATCCGGCCGCGTCTACCTTCCCGGCGTTTTCGGCATTTTTTTTCGGCACCGAAACCCTGGCATGGTTGCCATGATTCGTCGAACCCGTTGGTCCTTTCTCCTGGGTCTCATCGGCGTCCTCGCCGCTGGACGGGCCGACGCCCAGGTGGTGCGTTCGCCGTTCCGCTACGTGGATACGCGACAGTCGGTCACCGTCTTCGGCGGCTACGTCCTGACCGACCGGGGGCGCCTGGATCTGGGGCCGGAGGACGCGCCCATCGGCGGGGTACGTTATTCGCTCCGCCTCGGCGGCCCGTTCACGGCCGAGGCGAGTGCGAGCTATCTCCCGAGCACGCGCACCGTCTTCGACACGACAGCGGTCGGCTCGCCCCTGGAGCGCGTGGGCGAGGCCAACATCGATCTCGCCCTGATCGATGTGGCCCTGCGCTTCAACCTGACGGGGCCACGGACCTACCACAACCTGATGCCGTACCTCATCGCCGGAGGCGGCATCGCGTTCGAAGTCGCAGGCGATGACGATGCCGAATCGGAGATCGCCGCCGATGCCCGGTTCGACTTCGGCACGAGATTCGCCGGGCAGGTCGGTGCAGGCGTCGAGTGGTACGCGACGCGGCGCCTGGCGCTGCGCTTCGATGCGCGGGACGTGTTCTGGAAGCTCAAGACGCCCCCGGCGTTCTCGCGCCAGGATCCCGGCAACGTGCCGGGCGACGAGTGGGTGCAGAACTTCGCATTCTCGCTGGGCCTGGCGTTCCATTTCTGATGCCGCACATCGGACCCGCCTCGTCGGACGCCGCGCCACGGGTCCGGTGAGGCGGGCCGCGTCCCGCCGGACCGCTCCGCCAGCTCGGACAAAACCTCATGGGAGGGAGTCATGGCGGACGACTTCGAGGACCTCTACGACCTCGACAGCCTCGACGACACGAGCGTGTACGACCTGATCCTCCAGGAGCTGCACGAGTACCCCGATCTCGATCCGGACCTGGTCGACATCCAGGTCGAGAATGGTTTCGTGACCCTCTCGGGGCGGGTCGGCACCGAGCAGGAGCTCCAGGTGATCGAGCACATACTGACGGACGTCCTGGGGATCGCGAACTACTCGAACGAGCTGGTGATCGACGAGCTCGCCCGTGCGGAGGCCCCCGAAGGTGCCGATGACGCGGTGATCGAGGATGAAGAGGTCGAGGCGCAACTCGGGGAGGAAGGCGACCGTACCGAGCCGACGGCCGACCACCTCTTCGAGGATCTGCCCGGTGAGCTCTGGGGAACGCACGACCTTCAGAAGGCGATCGAGCAGGGCGAGGCCTACGAGCCACCGGACCGGCCGATCCAGGAGGGGAGCTGGTCCGAGGAACGACATTGATCCGACGCGGGATGGTGGGATGGAGATGCCCCAAGGCGAGGTGGGCGTGATTCCGGATGGTGCGTACAAGCCGATCTCAGCGTACGGCATCATCGGAGACATGCGTACCGCTGCGCTCGTGGGGCTGGACGGCTCCATCGACTGGTGCTGCTTCCCGCGCTTCGACTCCGCGAGCCTCTTCGCGGCGATCCTCGATGCCCGCAAGGGAGGCAAGTTCCAGATCACGCCGACGGCGCCGTACACCTCGACGCAGCGCTACCTCCCGGCCACCAACGTACTGGTCACCTCCTTCCACACGGACCACGGCGGGGTCGTCGAGGTGACCGATTTCATGCCCTCGCTCGAGCGGGGGCAGGAACTCTCGGCGTACCACGAGATCCACCGCCGGATCGCGTGCACTCGAGGGCAGGCGGAGGTCGAGGTCATCTTCGAGCCGCGCTTCGACTACGCGCTCTCCCCCGTGCGGCTGATCCCGCGCAGGCACGGCGTCCTCGCGACCGACCTGGACGACGATGCCGTCGCACTGGCCTCGGCCGAGTGGGTCTGGTGGGAGCTGGAGGATGGGCGGGCCCGGACCCGGCTCCATCTCCGTGAGGGCGAGACCACCTGGGTGGTCCTCCGCTACGATGACGACGAGGTCAACCCGGTCGAGTCGTACGAGTCCCAGGCGAAGCTCGAGGCGACGATCGCCTTCTGGGATGACTGGGTGAGTCGGATCCGGTACCACGGACCCTACCGCGCGGAGGTCGAGCGGAGCGCCCTGGTCTTGAAGCTCCTCTTCTACGCGCCGACCGGCGCCGTCGTGGCGGCGCCGACGACATCGCTCCCGGAGACGCTGGGCGGCGTGCGCAACTGGGACTATCGCTTCACCTGGCTGCGCGATGCCTCCTTCACCCTCTACGCGCTCCACGTTCTCGGGCAGTACGACGAGGCGAACCGCTTCATGAGCTACCTGAAGCGGGTCGCGCGGAAGTCGGGCGATCACCTCCAGATCATGTACGGGATCGGGGGCGAGCGGCACCTGCCCGAGGGAGAGCTGACGCACTTCGAGGGGTACCGCGGCTCGGCGCCGGTCCGGATCGGGAACGGCGCCTTCGACCAGCTCCAGCTCGATGTCTACGGAGAAGTCTTGGATACGGCCTTCCTCTGGCACCACAACAACCGGATGACGGAGGGGCTCTGGTCGCTCCTCGCCCGACTCGCCGACTGGGTGGCCGACAACTGGCGCCGCAAGGACTCGAGCATCTGGGAGGTCCGCGCGGGCGTGCAGCACTACGTCTTCAGCAAGGTGATGTGCTGGGTGGCGCTGGACCGCGCGATCCGGATGGCGGAGGAGCTGGACCTCCCGGGCGACCTGGACCGCTGGCGAGCCGAGCGCAGCGCGATCCATGCGGAGGTCATGGAGAAAGGGTGGAGCGAGGCGAAGCAGTCGTTCGTCCAGTACTACGGCACCGAGGCCCTGGACGCGGCGAACTTGTTGATCGGGATCGTCGGCTTCCTCCCCCGTGACCACCCCCGCGTGCGGAGCACGATCGAAGCGACGATCCGAGAGCTGACGAGCGACGACCAGGAGCTCGTCTATCGGTACATCAACCCGGACGGGCTCCCGGGCGACGAGGGTGTCTTCTCGATCTGCACCTTCTGGTTGGCGGAGGCGCTGATCCTCGCGGGGGACGTCGAGCGCGGCGAGCGGATCTTCCGGCGCATGCTCCGGCACGCCAATCACCTGGGGCTGTACAGCGAGGAGCTCGACCCGACGACCGGGGAGTTCCTGGGGAACTTCCCCCAGGCGTTCACCCACATTGCATTGATCAACACGGCACAAATCCTGGAATGGGCACACGGCCGCGCCTGATCGGGCGGTGCGCGCCGGGCGTTCATCGACTACGCCGTCGAGCGGGCATCGCGATCCTCGCCGGGGTCGTCATCGCCGTGCAGGCCGGGGCCTGTGGGGGCGAGGGCGGGGCCGCGACGGTCCTCACCCTGGCCACGACGACGACGATCGAGGATTCCGGGCTCCTCCCCGTCCTCATCGAGGGGTTCCGCGAGACCGAGCCGGGGATCCGGGTGCGAACGGTGACCGGCGGGACGCGCGAGGTCCTCGAGATCGGACGCCGGGGCGACGTCGACCTGGTCCTGAGCCACGATCCGGCGGCCGAGGAGGCGTTCGTCGCCGAGGGGCATGGGACCGAGCGGCGGGAGGTCATGTACAACGACTTCGTGGTCGCGGGCCCGCCGGCCGACCCCGCCGGGGTGCGCGGCCTCTCCGACGCCGTCGAAGCGTTCAAGCGCATCGCCGCATCCGGCGCGCCCTTCGTTTCACGCGCCGATGAATCCGGCACCCACCGCAAGGAGCTCCGCCTCTGGGGGGAGGCGGGGATCGACCCGGTCGAAGCCTGGGGCTCACGGCGCGACGGATACATCGAGGCCGGGATCGGTATGGGCGATGCCCTGCGGCTCGCGAGCGAGCGGCGCGCCTACATCCTGACGGACCGCGCGACGTACCTCTGGCACCGGGAGATCCTCGACCTGGAGCTCCTGGTCGAGGGCGACCCCCGACTCCTGAACGTTTACGGGATCATCCCCATCGCCGCGTCGCCGCACGCCGGTGAGGCCGAGGCGTTCGTGCGTTGGATCACGGGGCCCGAAGGGCAAGCACTGATCGGCCGGTACGGCACGGACCGGTTCGGCCGGTCGCTCTTCATCCCGAGCGCAAGATCGTCGTCGGTTGAAGTCGTCACGCCATGAAAGCGAGATCGCGGCCTCGGGCCTTCGCCCTCGCGGCCACCCTCGTGGCCCTGATCGCGGCGGCGTGCGCCGGAGATGGCGCGCCGCGGCGCGAGACCGTCGTCGTCGCCTCCACGACGTCGACCGAGGACACGGGCCTCTTCGACGTCCTGGTCCCGGCCTTCGAGGCGGCGCACCCGCGATTCGACGTCCGGATCGTGGCCGTCGGGACCGGGGAAGCCCTGGCGCTCGGCCGCCGGAAGGACGCCGACGTCGTCCTGGTGCACGATCCGGCGGCCGAGGAGGCGTTCGTCGCCGAGGGGCACGGGACCGAGCGGCGGGAGGTCATGTACAACGACTTCGTGGTCGCGGGCCCGTCGGCCGATCCCGCCGGGGTGCGCGGCCTCTCCGACGCCGTCGAGGCGTTCAAGCGCATCGCCGCATCCGGCGCGCCCTTCGTCTCACGCGGAGACGATTCCGGCACGCACCGCAAGGAACGCCGGCTCTGGGAGGAGGCGGGGATCGCGCCGACCGGATCGTGGTACCTGGACGCGGGACAGGGAATGGCCGAGACGCTACGCATCGCGAGCGAGCTCGGCGCGTACGTCCTCACGGATCGCGGGACGTATCTCTTCCTCCGCGACCGGCTCCGGCTCGAGACCCTCGCGGAGGGCGACCCGCGACTTTACAATCTCTACGGCGTGATTCCCGTCGCCGGGGCGAGGAACACCGAGGGCGGCCGGGCGTTCGCCGAGTGGATCACCGGCCCCGAGGGGCAGGCGCTGATCGCGGACTACGGCATCGACCGGTTCGGCCGCCCGCTCTTCGTCCCGATCGCGCGCCGCTGAGGCGGGCTCCCTCGCCGCCCGATACCGATCACCGCCAACCGACCGAGATGGACCTGGTCTTCGACGCCGCCCGTGAGGCGCTCCGGCTCCTCGTCGAGGGGAGCCCGTACCTCCTGGAGATCGTGCTCCTTTCGTTGCGCGTCTCCGGCAGCGCCGTGTTCCTCGGCGTCCTCATCGGCCTACCCGTCGGGATCGCCGTCGGGCTCACGCGGTTCCCGGGGCGCCAGTTCGTCGTGGCGGCGATCCACACCGGGTTCGCGCTCCCTCCGGTCGTGGTCGGGCTCTTCATCTACATGCTCCTCTCGCGCCAGGGCCCGCTCGGTGACCTCGAGCTCCTCTTCACCCCGACCGCGATGGTCATCGCACAGGCGACGCTCGCGGCGCCGTACGTGGCGGGGATCACGCTCGCGGCGGTCCAGGCGGTGCCGCCGGACGTGCGGCTCCAGGCTCGCGCCCTCGGCGCGACCCCGCTCCAGGCGCTCCGCGTCCACCTACGGGAGGCCCGGCTCGGGATTGGCGCCGCCATCGTCGCGGGGTTCGGCGCCGTGATCTCCGAGGTCGGCGCCGTCATGATGGTCGGGGGCAACATCCTCGGGGAGACGCGGGTCATGACCACGGCGATCGTCCTCGAGACCCGGCGGGGGAACTTCGCCGTCGCCCTCGCCCTCGGCCTCGTCCTCCTCGCCCTCGCCTTCGCGATCAACCTCGCGCTCACGCGGATCCAGCAGGGGCGGAGGGGTGCGCCATGGGCGCCCCCGATGGCCGACCGACCGTGGGCGTGAGCGTGCTACGCGCCGAAGGACTCCGCCGCCGGTACGGCGGGCGCCTCGTCGTCGACGTCGACGAGATCGGGGTCGAGGAGGGGGAGATCCTCGCCGTGCTCGGCCCGAACGGCGCCGGCAAGTCCACGCTCTTTCGCCTCCTGCTCCTCCTCGAGGCCCCCGACGAGGGGCGCATCCTCCTCGACGGCCGCGAGGTCCGCCGCGGTGACCGCGACGCCGCACGCAGAATCGCCGGCGTCTTCCAGCGCCCCTTCCTCTTCGACGGGACGGTGGAGGAGAACGTCGCCTACGGGCTGCGGATCCGGGGCCTGCCCGCGGCGGAGCGGGAGCGGCGGGTCTCCGACACGCTCGCGACCCTCGGATTGAACGCCCTCGCCCGGGCGCCCGTCCAGACCCTCTCCGGCGGCGAAGCGCAGCGGGTGGCGCTCGCACGGGCGGTGGTGCTCCGCCCCGAGCTCCTCCTCCTCGACGAGCCGACCGCCAACCTCGACGTGACCGTCCGCCGGCGCTTCCGCGAAGACCTGGAGCGCCTCGTCCGGTCGCACGCCCGGGGCGCCCTCCTCATCACCCACGACCCCGCCGATGCCTTCGCCATCGCCGACAGGATCGCGGTCATGCAGGAGGGGCGGATCGTCCAGATGGGGCGGCCCGAGGCGCTCGTCCTCGAGCCGGCGACGCCCTTCGTCGCCGCGTTCACCGGCGCGGAGCTCCTGCTGGACGGGGTCGTGGAGGGGCGGGAGGAGGGGCTCGTCACGGTGCGGATGCGGGGCTCGCCCGCGGTCGTGACGGCGGTGGACCCGGCGGCCCTCCCGCTCCGCATCGGCGACGCCGTCCAGATCGCGTACCGCCCCGAAGACCTGGTCCTCGCCCACCCCGAGGCGGCGCCGGAGACCAGCGCGCGCAACCGTTTCCGGCTCCGCGTCGCGCAACTCACGGCATCGGGTGGGCTGGTGCGCGTGCGGCTCGAGGGCGACGTCGCCCTGGCCGCCCTCGTCACCCGCCAAGCCGCCGAGGCGCTCGACCTCGCCCCCGGGCGCGAGGTCGAAGTGCAAGTCAAGGCGACGGCGCTGCGGGTCTTCCGGTCGGCCTAGCGCCCGCCGCCCCGCCCCGCGCCGCCCCCCTTCCGCCCGCCCGCGGTCTGCGGCAACTCCATCTCGTCCCGCGGGATGTCGGTCCGGACGGTCAGATTGTTGATCACCCCGCGAACGCCAGGGCTCTCCCAGGCGTCGTCCCAGACGTAGCGGGCCTCCATGAAATCGCGGACCTCGCCCGTCAGGGTGACGACGCCGTTTTCGACCTCGACGTCGATCCTCTCGGGATCGACCCAGCTGTCTTGGAAGAGGTTCTCGAGGACGGCCTCCCGGATCTCGCTGTCGCTCATCCGGCGCTCCTCGCGGGAGAGGTGGTCGACGTCGTGGCCCGTCTCGGGCCAGCGATCCGGAGGCGTGTGACCGTAACGGATCCCGGCGCCGCGCCCCTCACGCATCCCGCGCTCCGCGTAGCGCTCGGCGTAGGCGCGGCCGCCGTATTCGTCCGCGTAGGCGCGCCCCTCGCGCTCCCCTGCGGTGCGCCACCGCCGGTACTCGCCTTCGTAGCCGCGAGGGGCGAATCCGCGGCCGTAACCTCGGAGCCCCTCGGTTCCTTCGCGTCCACGATATTCGCGCATGCGCCCCGGCGTCCGCCCCCGAGCCCGCCGGAAGCCGGGCCGACCGGAGCGGATGTACTCGAAGCCGTAGTACATGCCGTAGCCCTCCGGGCGGCGGAGCTCCCAATCGTACTCCCCGCCGTAGCCGCCGCGGGTGCGGCGTCGCCCGCCGTACCCCTCGCGGGTGGCGCGGTACGCCTGGCGGTACGGCCACCCCCGGCCGCCGAACTCGTAATCGTAGCCGTAATCCTCGGCACCGGGCTCCTCGCCGTAGCCGTGCTCGACGCCGTACCCCAGTTCGGCGCCGTAGCCGACCTCGCCGTAACCGAGGTCTTCGCTGTACCCCAGCTCCGCGCCGTACCCGCGCCCCGCCTCGTAGCCCGGGCGCTCGCGGTATCCGGGCCCTTCCTCACCGATCCACCGCCCCCGGCCACCGCGCCGCGCCCCGCGGTATTCGCCGCCGTATCCGGGCTCGTCCGCCCAGCCGGCTCGCCCCCGTGTACCGCCGCGCCCCCGCTGCTCGCGTCCGGCGGACCCTTCTCGGCCGTATCGCGCCATCTGAATGCCTCCTGAATCGGGGAGAGGACGTGCCGGGCGGAGCCGGCCGCAACATCGGTGCCGCGCCAACGGACCACGAGCCCGCCGGCGAACGCCGTGGCGCCCGACTTCCGGGCGAAGAAATCCGGAGCTATCTTCACTTCCGTCGCACCGACCCCCGCACCGGAGGCGCACATGGAACGCGAACGCCAACGGTCGCTCGGCGACCGCATGCTGGGTGCAGCCACCCTGAACATCGATGTGTTCGAGGAGGTCGAAGCCGACGCCACCGCCACGAAGCAGGCGGCTCTCGTCGTCGCGTTGGTGGCCCTGGCATCCGCGGCCGGCGGGGTCCGCAGCGGCGCGCCCGGCGCGATCAACGCCATCGTCGCGGCCTACGTCGGGTGGCTGCTCTGGTCCGGGATCACCTACCTGATCGGCGACAAGCTCCTGGGAGGAACCGCGACCTGGGGCGAGCTGCTCCGCACGATCGGGTTCGCGCAGTCGCCCGGCGTGCTCTACATCCTCGGGGTCATCCCCCTCCTCGGCTGGCTCGCCACGCTCATCGTCGGGATCTGGATCCTCCTCGCGGTGATCATCGCGATCCGCCAGGCGCTCGACTTCGGGACCGGCCGCGCGATCCTGACCGCCATCCTCGGATTCATCCCGTACGTGATCCTGAGCGCGTTCCTGCGCGTCGGAGGTTGAGATGACCGGCGCGCCGGGAACCGGGACCATCCCCGCCGTCGCCGAGGCGCCGTTCCGGCTCGAGGTGAACGGCAGGGTGGTCGGCCGCTGGACCTGCTCGCCCGGGGAGACGACGGCCCTCGCCGCGGGGTGGCTCCTCGCCGAGGGGTTCCTGACGCCCGGCGAATCGCCGCCTGCCCTCGAAGCCTTCGAGGACGACGGCATCCTCGGCATCCGTGCGACGCTCCCCGCCCACGCCGTCACACGGGGCGAGGAGGAGCGCCGCCACCGCGCCGAGCACGGATGCGGACCGCTCTACTTCCTGCGATGCGCCCCGCGCGATCTGGTCCGCCGCCCCCCCGCCCCCCTCCCCGACCCGGAGACGCTCGCCGCACAGTTCCGCGACCTCTTCGCCGCACCCGAGCGGGACCGCGACGTCGGCGGGCTCCACGTGGCGGCGCTCTCCGACGGTCGCTCGCTCCGGCACCGGGTCGCCGAGATCGGGCGCCACAACGCGGTGGACAAGGCGATCGGCCTCGCGGTCCTGGCCGGCGACGACCTCGCGGGGCTCGGCCTCGTCCTGACGGCGAGGATCAGTGCGGAGATCGCGGTGAAGGCGGCGAGGGCGGGGGTCGGGTGGATCGCCAGCCGGTCGGTCCCCTCGACCCTCGCCCTGCGAATCGCGGACCACGCCGGGGTGGCGATCGTGGCGCGGGCCGCCGGGAAGGAGCCGCGCGTTCATGATCCCGCGGTCCACGGCACGGGCGCCGGCGCGGGCGCGGCCAGGCAGGCCGGGGCGGCGGATGCCGACCCGAGCGCGACCGCAGGTCTCGCCGAGGAGGCCGACGCATGAGCACGGCATCACTCCCCTTCGGCGCGATCCTCGCCGGAGGGCGTAGCGTCCGCTACGGCAGCCCCAAGGCGCTGGCGACGGTGGCCGGCGAGTCGATCCTCGACCGGGTGCGACGGGCCCTGCTCCGGGTCACCCCGGACCTGATCCTGATCGCGAACGAGCCGTCGCTCTTCGCGGGTTCGGGGCTGCCGACCCGCCCCGATGCCCGCCCCGGCCTCGGCGCGCTCGGCGGGATCCACGCCGCCCTCCTATGGGCCCGCGAGGCCGGACGCCCCGGGATTCTCGCCGTCGCCTGCGACATGCCGTTCCTCGACCCCGCGCTCCTGGTGCGGATCCTCGAACGGGCCGCCGCCGGCGACGTCGACGTCGTCGCCCCGGAAAGTGGCGGGCGGCGCGGGGTCGAGCCGCTCTGCGCGTATTACGGCACGGGGTGCATCCCGGCGATCGAGGCGGCGTTCGACCGCGGCGACCGCCACGTCATCGGCTTCTTCGACGACGTCCGTGTCCGGTCGGTCCCCCTGGACGAGGTTCGGGCCTTCGGCGACCCGGAGCGGCTCTTCATGAACGTGAACACGCCGGAGGAGCGAGAGCTCGCGGAGCGGCTCGCGGGGCATCCCGTCGTCGACAGCCGGCGCCTGCGCCCCGACTGGCTCGGAATCCGCGAGGCGCTCGACCGCATCCTCGCCGCCGTCGCGCCGCTCCCCTCCGAGCGCGTCCCGATCCTGGAGGCCGCCGGCCGGGTCCTCGCCGAGTCGGTCGTCTCCCCGATCGACCAGCCGCCGTGGGACAACAGTGCCATGGACGGGTTCGCGGTGCGCTCCGCGGATGTCCGGGGGGCGAGCCGGGAGTCGCCCGCGCGGCTCCGCGTCGTGGACGAAATCCCGGCGGGCGCGTTCCCCCGTCGCCCCCTCGGCCCGGGGGAGGCGGCGAGGATCATGACCGGCGCGCCGATCCCCGAGGGCGCCGATTCGGTGATCCGCCTGGAGCACACCGATGCCTGGACCGGGAGCCGCGAGGAGCGGGGTCGCGGGTCGCCGGGCGAGACCGTCGAGGTCTTCGACGACAGCGACGTCGACCGCAACGTCCGCCGGCGGGGGGAAGATCTCCGGAGAGGCGAAACCGTGCTCGAGCCGGGGCGGGTGCTCCGCCCCGGGGAGATCGGCCTCCTCGCGACCGTCGGCCGGGCCGAGGTCGCGGTGCACCGCCGTCCGCGCGTCGCGATCCTCGCCAACGGCGACGAACTCGTCGACCTCGATCGCTTCGACGAGGTTCGGGCGGGGCGCAGGATCGTCAACTCGAACTCCTACGGGCTGGCCGCCGCGGTCCGGGCCGCCGGCGCCGAGCCGCTCCTCCTCGGGATCGCCGCCGACGACGCGGCGAGCCTTCGCGCCCACCTCGAGCGCGCCCGCGAGGCCGACCTCCTGATCACCACCGCAGGAGCAAGCGTCGGGGACCACGACCTCGTCAAGGAGGTCCTCGAGTCGCTCGGCTTCGCCCTCGATTTCTGGCGGGTGCGCATGCGCCCCGGGAGCCCCTTCTCCTTCGGCCGCCTCGGGGACCTCCCGGTCTTCGGCCTCGCGGGGAACCCGGTCTCCGCGCTCGTCACCTTCGAGGTGCTCGTGCGCCCCGCGATCCGCAAGATGCTCGGCCGCCGCGAGATCCACGCCCCCACGGTCCGCGCCGTCGCGGCGGAGCGGATTCCCGGCGCCGGGCGCCTCACGCACTTCCCCCGAGCGCGCCTCGAACCCGACGGCCGCGGCGGCTGGCTCGCCCGCCTGACCGGCCCCCAGGGCTCCGGGATCCTGACCTCGGTCGCCGCCGCGGACGCGCTCCTCGTCGTGCCGGAGGGGATCGCCGCGATCGAGCCGGGCGAGCCCGTCGTCGCCCTCCCCCTCCCTCCCCCGGACCCCGCCGCGGTCGATTTTGGGGTTTTTCCGGAATCGTTGTAAATTGAGGAATCCGTTGGCACTCCCAAGGAGCACGTGATGGACGAGACCCAGAACGATGCCGTTCGGACCGGCGGCCCCATCGTCCCGGCGCGGCACCAGACCGGCCTGCCGCTCGACCGCCTGATCCTCGCCGAGAAGCCCGACGACGAAGCCGTCCCGATGGACGTCGTCTTCGTCGGCGCCGGACCCGCAGGCCTCGCCGGCGCGATCGAGCTCGCCCGCCTCGTCCGCAAGGACAACGAAGAGGGCGGCGGGATCGGCGACGTCGAGATCGCCGTCCTCGAGAAGGCCGAGGGGCTCGGCGAGCACTGTCTCTCGGGCGCCGTCGTCAACCCCCGCGCCTTCCGCGAGCTCTTCCCCGAGTTGAAGGACGAGGACTTCCCCTTCCGCGCGCCGGTCACCCAGGAGCGGGTTTACCTCCTGACCGAGGGCGGGTCGCTCCGGATCCCCGCGCCGCCCACCATGCGCAACCACGGGAACTACATCGGCTCGATCAGCGAGATGGTACGCTGGCTCGGCGAGAAAGCGGAGGAGCTCGGGATCAACATCTTCACCGGCTTCCCCGCCGCGTCGCTCCTCGTCGAGGGGAACCGGGTCGTCGGGGTCCGCACGACGCCCTCCGGCCTCGGCCGCGATGGGCAGCCGACCTCCGGCTACATGCCGCCGACCGACATCACGGCCAAAGTCACGGCGCTCTCCGAGGGGACGCGCGGCCTCCTCTCCCAGGCGTACCTGGAGTGGCAGCAGGTGCCGCGGGAGAATCCCCAGATCTACGCCCTCGGCGTCAAGGAGATCTGGGAGACGAAGAAGCCCCTCGACGCGATCGTTCACACCCTCGGCTGGCCGCTCCCCACCGACGCCTTCGGCGGGAGCTTCATGTACCCCCTCGCCCGGGACCTCGTCGCGATCGGCCTCGTCGTCGGGCTCGACTACAAGAACCTCGACCTCGACGTCCACGAGCTCCTCCAGCGGATGAAGCTCCACCCGCTCTTCCGGCAGTACCTCGAAGGCGGGGAGATGGTCGAGTGGGGCGCCAAGACGATCCCCGAGGGCGGGTACTTCGCGCTCCCGGCCCGGCGGTCGGGCGATGGCATCGTCATCCTCGGCGACTCGGCGGGGTTCGTCGAGGTCGCATCGCTCAAGGGGATCCACTACGCGATGCAGTCGGGGATCTACGCCGCCCGCGCGATCTTCGCCGCCCTCAAGGCCGGCGACGTCTCCGGCGAGCGGCTCCGCGAGTACGACCGCCTCGTCAACGAGAGCTACATCCTCTCCGACCTCTACCAGCGCCGCAACATGCGGCTCGCCTTCAAGGACGGGTTCTACGTGGGCGGGGCGAAGGCGGGGCTGATGACCCTCACGAAGGGGGCGTTCCCCGGAGGCAAGATCGAGATGGAGCCGGATGCCGCGGTGCCGCGCACCCGCCGCCCCACGAAGGCGTTCGTCCCGGACGGCAAGCTCACCTTCCGCAAGCTCGACGCGGTCTTCAAATCGGGGAACGCCACGCGGGACGACATCCCGTCGCACCTGATCATCGGCGTCGACATCTCGCCGGAGGTCGCGGAGTTCTACGAGCACATGTGCCCCGCCGGCGTCTACGAGCGCGACGGCGACCGCCTGGTGGTCAACGCGCCCAACTGCGTGGACTGCAAGGCGACGGACGTCCTCGGCCCGCGCTGGACCCCGCGCGAGGGCGGGAGCGGGCCGAAGTACCGGATGATGTAAAGCCCGCAACGGCCGGTCGGCCCTTCATCGCACTCGCCCCGGCGCCTCGATCGAGGCGCCGGGGCGAGGTCGTTCGGCCGCGGGAATACGCCGATGGCGCCGGGGATGACCCGGCGCCTCTTCACCGCCTCACCGGCCCACCGCCTCAGTTCGACGCCTCCCCTCCGCCTCGGCCACCATGCTGCCCCTGACCGCCGTGGGCGCCGTGCTCCTCCGCCCCGCTGTGCTCCCCGTGTCCTCCGTGCTCCCCGTGCCCTCCATGCCCGCCGTGGCCACCATCCCCGTATCCTCCTTCCGTCACCACCTTCACATCGAGCAGGTACTCCGGATGATCGGGTCGAGCCGCCGGCCAGACGGAACCGCGGGCGGGGAGGAAGACCCCGCCGAGCGTGCCCATGGCGCCCTCCGGGATGGTTTCCCCCGTCGGGTTGTCGTAGATGGCGGTCAGGCGGTAGGTGTGGCCGGCGCGAATCGGGAGTCCGAGGCGCCAGAAGAAGCGGTCCTGGGGCATCCCGACCACGTTGCCCTCGTCGTCGAGGATGGGCCGCGACTCCCAGAGGACCTTTCCCTCGGTCACGTCTTCGAAACGGAGCGCGACCGCGTAGCGGTGGAGGTGGCCGCCCATCCCCAGGATGCGTCCCGAGAGGGCGGGGGTGCCCTCCCAACTCTTCTCCGAGCGCCCGGGCGGGAGGTCGTAGGCGTGGACGCCGGCCGGCGGCATGACGTCGACGTAGAAGGGGAAGACCGAGATCGGCCGGAGCCACGTATCCAAGGGGACGTACGCCATCCGCATCCGCAGCGTCACGCCGTCGTACGACTCGGGCGTCGGATTGTGGAACATCGCGGTCACGAGGAGCGTGTCCCCCGCGGCGAAGGGGACGCCGACGAGGCGGGGAAGCCGGATCGGCGCGGTCTCGCTCCCTGCCGCGGCCACGCGGAGCATGATCTCGCTGAAGAGCTCCCTCCGCCCCGGCGCGATCACGTTGACGTGGTGGAGCAGCTCGCGGGGCACCGTTCTCCCCTCGGCATCGACGAGATCGACCTCGAAGCCGCGGATCCACCCGGCGACCGGGATCGCCACGCGCTGGGCCGGGGGCTGGGCGACCTCGTGGTGGCCGGCGCCGGCCGCGAGATCGATCGGGCCGAGCTCCATGACCAGGGTCTTCGAGGCAGAGTCGCGCGCAATGCGAAGCCGCGGCGTCTCCTGCGCCACGGCGGCCCCCGTCAGGGAAAGGCCGACCGCCAGGGCGAGACCCGCGACAACGGCCGGGCTTCCGGCTCGGTGAGGCCAACGTCTCTCACGGGGTCTGCGGGGTTCGCCGCGTTCAGGCCATCGCGGGACCACGGCCCCGGCGATGGCCGGGCGCGGGGAACGATCGAGGGGGAACCTCAGCCTCGGGGATTCCACGGACATGGCACCTCCCGGTATGGATCGCAGGTGGGCTCCGCGTTCGTCCGATGCGACCGATCGGCCCGAGGCCGACGCATCCTACGCCCCCCGGATCTCGAGGGTGTCGATGCGGTCCGACCCGAGCGACGCCACCGCGATGCGGTGGTGGTTGGTATCGGCAATGTATACGCGCCCCCCTGCGATGGCGATGCCTCCCGGCTCCCGGAGCTCGCCCCCGTCGCCGAGCCAGGTCTCGGCGGCCCGCCGGTCGGGGTCGACCCGCTTGACCTTGCCGTTGTACGTATCGGCAAGGTAGAGGACACCGTCGTGCCAGGCGATCCCCTGCGGGTGCTGCAGCCGGACCTCGTCGCCGATCCCATCGCGGTCGCCGAAATCGAAGAGGCCGGTCCCGACGATGGTCCCGACCCTGCCGTCCCACTCGAGCCCGGCGAACCGCACGGCGCTCGACTCGCTGTCGGCGAAGTAGAGGCGCCTCCCGTCGGTCGTGAGCCCACTCGGCTGGGCGAGTGCCGCCATCGCCCGGACATCGTCGTGCAGCTCCTCCGCCCCGCTCCCCGCCCAGGGCGTGATCTCTTCCGTCCTCGGGTCGTACCGCCAGATCTGGTGGGAGCCCGCCATGGCGATGTAGACCGCGTCGCCGACGGGCAGCACATCCCAGGGGGAGCGGAGCGGGACCTCGCGGGCCGGCCCTCCCGTGGCCAGACCCATCCCGAGCTCACCCGTCCCCGCGACGGTCTCGACCCTCTCCGCGCCGAGGTCGATGAGACGGATCGCGTGGTTCCTCGTGTCGGCCACGTAGAGCCGTTCCCCGGCGAGGGCGATGCCGTGGGGGTGGTCTAAGGCGACCTCGCCGAAGGCGCCATCCCGGAACCCGGCGACCCCGGCGCCGATCGAGGCCTCGACCTCCCCCGCCCCCCCACCGCCGTCGAGCCGCACCACGAGGATCCGGTGGTGGCCCGTATCCGCGATGAAAAGCCGCCCCCCCGCGGGATCGGCCAGGACCTTGGCCGGGAAGCGGAGCGCCCCGCCCGCCTCCGGGGGCTCGGGCGCAGGGATCGGCAGCGGCGTCGTGACCAGCGTCCCGCGGTCGCGGGCCCGGCCGATCACGTCATCCAGGACGGGCACGAGCGCCTCGGCCTCGACCTCGCCCGCGTGCTCCGCGACGACCCGCCCCTCCGGATCCACCAGGACGAGCGTCGGCCAGGCCTGCACCGCGTACGCCCGCCAGGTCCTGAACTGCCGGTCGTTGACCACCGGGTGCGCCACGTCGAGGCGAGCGAGTGCATCGCGGATGTTCGCCGTGTCCCTCTCGGCGATGAACTTCCCCGAATGCACGCCGACGACCACCAGCTCCGGACCGTAGCGTTCTTCCAGCTCCCGCAACTGCGGGAGTTCGTGCTGGCAGTTGATTCAGCCGTAGGTCCAGAAGTCGAGGAGGACCGCCCGGCCACGTAGGTCCGCCAACCGCAGCTCCCGCCCCCCGGTGTTCAACCAATCAAGTCCTGCCGTGATTTCCGGCGCCCTCACACTTCTGCCCATCGACCCCTCCTCTATCGCTCGTAGCGCTTTCCAGCGCTCCTAGGACCCTAACACTTTGCCCTAACAGTTGGGGGATTCGACGACGCTTCGGCCATCTTCTTGACGCGCTCAAGCAGCCGATCAAGCTCCTCTTGCTCGCCCTTAGTGCCCGCCACTTCTGGGAGCCTTCTGCAAGCAGTGCTCAGATAATCGGCCGCGGCCTTTATGTTATAATGGATCGCATCGCCGAAAGGCCGCTTATCGGTGCGCGACCCGCGCACTTCATGCATCAGAATGGAAAGCGCACGTTCGGCTACCAGCAAATGCAGCTCGGCGAAATATATCACTGTGAGGAGGTCGGCATTATCCAGGGCTGTAGCTTCACGCAACGCCGCTCGCACCCGCTCTAGAGCACCAGGCAGCACTTCGGCCGCGGACCTGGTCGCCACAGATAGAAACACACCCGCTATGTCGGTATCCTCCAACGCCTTACCAAGCGCCGGTAGCAGGTTCTGCAATTCGGAGTGCGCGGATAAGCAGTACACCGCCACGAGCTTGCTTCGCTCGTTTTGCCGGCGGCGTTCGAGCTGATAGAGGCGCCATGTACCGAAGCTTAGGACGGCAAGGACTACCGTCGCGCCTGCTGTGAAGACAGAACTGAGGGCAATGATGAATTCTGACATGGGCGCTCCTCATCGATAGACCGACGTCGGTCAGCTGGATGCTGCCTGCTCGATCACCGGTGGCCGGTAGCTTAGCTCATTCAGCCGCAACCGCTGCTGCGGCAGATGGCCGTAGATGCGCTCCACCATACGCAGGCTCGACCAGCCGCCCTCACGCATCACCGTGAACAGCGACACCGGCGCTCCGCCGTCCAGCGTCTGGAGCCGCATGGCGCACCATGTGTGCCGCAGCACGTGCGGCGTCACATGCTTCTCGATCCCCGCCTTCCGCGCCAGCCGGTTGAACATCTTCTGGACATTGTGCGATAGCGGCTTGTCATCGTTCCCCGGTGTTGGGAACAGCGGCGCTCGGCCGACACGCGGCGGCAGCCACTCTCGCAGATCGGGCCACAGCGGTACGGTGCGGATCGACGAACGATACTTGATCCCGCCGCCCTCGAACGTCCGGAACCGGTTGTTCCGCACGTGCACCACCCCAGCCCGCGGGTCCACGTCCCGGGCCTCAAGCCCCAGCGCCTCACGCAAGCGCAGCCCGCAGTAGAGCATCATCCCCACGAACGGCCGCGCGTAAGGGTACACGTCCTGCCGCGCAGCCTCGAGGAAGCGCCACGCCTCGTCGACTTCCAGGAACACCTCGTTCTTTTCCGGTCGCTTAAGCCACCCCGCCTCCCGCACGGGATTCTGGAATACGAGCTTGCGCCGGATCGCGTACTGGAACAGGCTCGACAGCACGCAGAGTTCGCGCTGGATCGTGCCGTCCGTTATCCGCCGGCCCGTTTTCTTGCTGATCGTCGAGCGCCGGGCTTCGATGTACGCGTCGATGCGGTCCTCGTCGATCGCGCCCACCGGCGTGTTCGGCTTGAAGAACGGGATCAGCACGTTCTCAAGATCCCACGCGTAAGCCTCGAGCGTCTTGGCCTTGATCGGCCGCGTGAGCCGCGTCCGACCCATCGCCCTCGCTTCGATATACTCCCGGGCGAGCTTCCCCAGCGGCATCATCTTCGTGAGCCCCAGGTGTTCGCGCCGCTGGTAGTCGAGGTAGAACTTCTTCCACCGCGTGTAGAGGTCCTGCGCCACGTCCGGATCGCGCGTCGCACGGCGCTCTCCGTCGGGGATCATCGCCTTGAGCGATGGCCCACCCCACTTCGACAGGTCGGCGTACCACCGGCCTCCGCGGCTCTCCAGGCGGAACAGACTCATCGTGCAATTCGGCGGGTGGAGGTGAGGCGGCGCGTCAGATCGACGAGGCCCTTCCCCGTCTCGCGCGCGGACAGCGGACGTCCGGCTCGCTCCCGCGACGGGGGCTCGGCATCGATGGGGATGATCCACGTCCCGTCCGGGAGCTGTCGGACCCCTGCAATCTTCCCCTGCCGGCACCACTTCGCAACCGTGTCCGCCTTGACCGCGCCACCCAGGATCTCCTCCGCCCACCGCTCATGGGGGAGATAGCGAACGGCCCCGGCCAGTAGGTCCGGGGCCTCGTTCACGTCGTCCAGCAGCTCCGCGATCCGTTCCGCCGGCACCATCGTCCCCGGCGGTGCGGCCGCGGCCCAGCGCTTCAACTCCCTTGCGCTCATCGTCACCCTCACGCGCCGTCGCCGCTTCCGTACAAGTCCACGATGCTATCGATCAGTTCGCCGTCGCCCCCGCCTTCCTCGTACCACCACCGCCGCACGTCAGCCGACGTCACGCCCCGGCACACCTCGACCACCCGCTCGCAGGTCGCCCGATCGAAGAGCGCGATATGGCACTCGCCCGGGCCCAGCCCGAGCTGGTGGGCAAGCCACGCATACGCCCGCGGTCGCATCACCCGCCGGAGCCGCCGGCGGTTCTTCTTCGCCAACCGCGTCGGCATGGCCTTCACATGCGGGTACGCCGGCAGAACATCCCGCCACAAAGGATCGAAGGCCGCATGGGCTCTCACCCGCGCGGCCCTCGTCTCCGCATCCGCCGGCACCCCGAGAGGCGTACCGTCCGGGCGCGCCCCGTGCGTTACTCGACACGCCGGGAACCGCGTGCAGCCGTAGAACGGACCGTGCTTGCCCCTCCGCAGGATCATCCGCGCCCCGCACTCCGGGCAATCCAGCCGATGTATGGTCGCCACCATCCTCACCTCCCGACTGCCAGCGGCTCCGACATTGGCAGGCCGAAGGCCGTCAGATCTTCCGGGCTCGCCACCCTCCACTGCCCTTGCCACGCGATCGGGCACCACACGATCCGGCCCGGCGCCCACTCTTCCGGCTCGAGCACGACATCGCCCTCCCACACGTAGACGCCCGGATCGAGCGCCAACATCCCCGCGATGTCGAACTCGTCCGCCCGATCCCCGATCGCCGTCACCAGCGCCTCCACTTCCTCCCCTCGAACGGCCATGATGACCGCGTGGCTCTTCACGCCGATGGCGATCACGGCCGCCTGCCCGCCCACCCGCCTAACGTCCATGGTGCACCTCGGGGTACTCGTTCCACTCGCGTCCATCCAGCAGCCGTCCCCCCGACTTCGGCGCCGCGCCCCTGTACTCGAACCCCTCCGGTCCGAGCACCCACGACCCCCATTGCTTGAAGAAGAACGCGACGCCCGCCTTCTGACACTGGTCGCGCAGAGACCGCACCCACACCGGGTGAATCGGCCGCGCGTGCCGGCCACCGCTCTCGCCGCCGACGATGACCCAATGGACACGGCCCCAGCAGTCGAACGACGCACCCCCGATTGCGTCGGACCATACAAGCCCGGTGAGCGCATCCACGTACGCGGCTTGATCAGCCACGTCTCCGCAGTGCACGCGCGCGAGTTCCACAGGCCCCAGCAGCGGCTCGCAGGAGAGGAACCGCACGGCCGCCGGCGTCCGGAGCAGGTGCGGGATGCGCTCGTCCGCGGCGCGCTGGTTCTCGACGCTGGTCCCGACCCACACGTTCGGGAGGGGCCACGGCAGGCCGTCCGTGACTCCTCCTATCTCGATCACCGCGGTACCCCGCCCGTCCCGACGGGCCTGCGACGTGTCGGTACAATACTTCGCCATGCGCTCCGGTCGCTTCGTCAGCACCTGAAAGACGTGGTGCGGCGCCAGCGCCATCACCGCGAACACGCGGTCGATCATCTCGTCCGGGACCGACTCGTGGAACAGGTCCGTCATGCTGTTGACGAAGATCCTGCGCGGTCGCCGCCACCGGAGCGGCTGATCGAGGTTCACCAGCCGAAACTCGATCTTCTCCAGGTTGCGCAGCTGGTAGTCGTGCCCCGTGCCCAGCCGCTGATTCAACGTGGCCGCGTAGCAGTGCTTGCAGCCGTCACTCACCCGCGTACAGAACCACCCCCGCCGGCCCGTCTCCCGGTCGAATGCCGCGAGCGGGTTCCAGCTCGCGTCCGTCCACTCGATCCGTGTCTTGTCGCCCATGCTCACCCCTCGATCACGGGTACCTTGCGCCCGTACTTCCACCGGAACCGCAGCCGCTCGATCTTCTGGCACATCTCCGCCGGCACGGTCGCCTCCTTCCAGCAGTCGAACTGGACCCGAAGCAAACGACCGCCCTCCAGCACTCGGAGGACGGTCGCGTGGCGAAACGTGCGGCGCCGTGTGGGCAACGCGTAACACCGCACCACGTCGCCCCTCTGGATGTCACCCACTCCCCCACCTCCATTCCGTCCAGTCCGTCATCTTCTCACTCAACGCTGGTCCCCCTCGGTGGCGTGGGCGGCGTCGTACCCGGCAAACCAAGCCCGCCGGAACGCGCGAGAGAAGGTGACGCTCCCGCGAGCCGTGCGGTGGTCCGGGTAGGGGTTGGAGGTGCGCGGCTGACCAGCCAGCGCAGCCTCGTAACCCCTTCGCTCCGCCGCGATCAGCGCGTGCGACCCACGCTTCACTTCCTCCGCGCCGCACCCCGGGCAGCGAGGCCGCGACAGGGCGGAGCGGAACAAGCGCTGACACTCCATGCACTGGTACTGCGCGCGAACCCCCATCTCACTCCACCTCGTCCTGGCGGACCAACCCGATCCGCTCGTTGATCTCCTCGAGCCGCGAGCAAGCCACCGCTAGCTCGGTCGCCACGTCCACGCCGTCCCGTCCCTCCAGCGCGTCGACGCAGGCGGAGAGGTCGGCGATCACGCGGCGTAGGTCGGCCGCGATGCTGTCCCACGGCTTGGATACGATCGGGATCTCGCCCCGGCAAAGCCCCAGCTCAACCACATCGCTCCACTGCGCATCGCGCCACCACCGTGTTGGCTCCGATCGCCGGGCAAGCGAGACCGAATGGCGGTAGTAGCCCTGCTCCTCCACCTGCAACATCATCTTTCCGCGCCACGATCGACGGAATCGATAGCGCCCGGTCAGGCGCACGTCCTCAAGCGACACCATCCCCACCTCCTTTGCCCCCCGCCGGGCTCTGCCGGCCGGTTGAGTGATACCGAATCCACCCGATCGCCTCGTGGCGATCGCGGAACCCTTGCTCAACAAGTCGGTGCGGACCCCGGCCGTTCGCTGGCACCTCCCAAACAGCGATCTTGCTCGAGTCGTCCGGGTCCTGCCCGATGTACCAGTCCGGCATCCGCCGCAGCCGCTCGCTCACCTTCTCCATGGCCCCACCCCCCTATTTCGGCGTCTCGATCCCCGCGCGCTCGGAGGCCAACAACCGAACTCGGCTCAGGACCGTACGCTCGAACAGCGCCGCCTGTCGCTCGCGCGAGATCACCGCCCCGATCTCGGCCTCGGCCGCCTTTCGCAACTCCTCCATCAGCTCCGGATGCTCGGACAGGTACGCATCGACCTGCTCCTGCCACGCCCGGATCGCCCCATCCCGCTCCCGTTCTCGCTTCCGCGTCTCGTGGGCGTGCCTGACGGCCTTGCGGTGCGTGTCCACCACCGGATCACCGGTCGTCGGAGCGGTCACCTTGCGCGACCCCGATTCGGGAGCCGTCGCCGGCTTCTCCCCCTCCTTCGGCGGGAACTCCGGATCGACCAGCAGCTCCTGGACGTACTTGTGCACCTTCATGCGCCCCTCGATCACCAGCTCCGCCGCGTGTCGGAACGCCGCGGCGAAGCGCCGGTCATCCCACGGCACCCACTGTCCGCGGTAGTAGATCCCACCCTCTTGCTTCCACGTGTGGATCGTCGCGAGCACCGCGTGGTACGTGCTCGCCGGCAGCGACATCTCGACCCGCGCCTCCGGCTCCACGAACTGCATCGCGTAGCGACGGACGAGCTTCGCCATGTCCGCGCCCAGCGCCTCCTCCATCCGCTCGATCGCCCGCCGCACCGACTTCGACGCCCCATGAACGGCAACGCCCCCGAGCGTCACTTGGCTCGGGGGCGTCGTTCGGGGTGCCTCGCGCATTGCGGTGCCGCTTCGGGCCCAATTGGGCACCTCCGGCGTTCGGCCCGCTCGGTCGTCGGGCCAAAGCTCGTGGAAGTCCCAGCCCGGCGGGCGCGGGTAGCGGGGCTGCTCCAACTCCAACCGGAGGCCCACGTTGTTCTTGTAGAACGTGCGCGTCCAGGCGTAGCGTACGCCCTGCTCCGTGTACTCTTCCAGCAGCCCGACCTCCAGCAGTGCATCCGCCCACATCGCCACCTCCTCGTACCGCACCGGGTACCCGAGGAAGCATTCGGACAGCAGCCACGCGGGCTCGAAGATCACCGCGCCCTGGATGTCGAGCCGGGCAATGATCCGGTGGAACAGAACGATCGCCCCGAGCGCGTCCTGCGCCGTCGGCAGCACATCAAACAAGGCCCGGACCGCTGGGTCCCGGGCCTCATCTTGTTGCAGCATACGCCCTTTGGCGTATCGCTCAGCCATTGACTCCTCCATGGGCACCTCGCGTCAACCCGACGACTCTCCCGCCCACTCGTGCGATACGATCGCGAAGTCCAGATCTCCCGGCCCCGTCCGCCTCACCCCCGCACCGAGCTGCGCCGCGAGCGCTGCAACGAAGCCGGGCACGAATGCCCTTCGCAGCCTGCCCTCAGGCGCGTAGAGCCGCCACACCCGCTCGGCCACGCAGAGGTTGTCCCGCACCAGCATGTACGCCGCCAGCCCCACGCTCGGATCTAGCGCGTGGACTGATACGTCCTCGTCGCTCGTCGTCGCACTCTCCCCGAAGCGCGCGGGCGAACCTTCGTCAGTCGCCCAGCTCAGGATCTCCATGCAACCCCCAGCGTACTAGGTTCGCGATCGCCGCAGGTGCCGGGCACGCCGCTCGGCCGCCCAAGCCACTGCCAGCGCCAGACTTCCCTGTTGTTTACGCTCCTCCGCGAGACGTAGCAACGTATCGGGGTCTGTCAGCGCCTCGCGCGCCGCCTCGTACGTGGCCTGATCCGCCTCCCAATCCTCCCGCATCTCCATCGGGATCAAGCGCTCGAGGTCCGCGCCCTCCCCGTCCTCCATCAGTTCGGCGCGGAACGCCTCGACGAACCGGCTCAACCGCTCAATTGCGGACCACGCGCCCGCATTGTGGAGCGCGAGCAACGCACAACAAAACCGGTAGACCACACTGCTCAGGTCACCGGCTTGCGCTTTGTACCAATGGCTGACGGGGATCGTCTCCGGGGAGCCGACTGCGGCGGGACCGCCGTAAGGGCGCAGGGCCTCCTTCACTTCCGATGCGCATCGCCACCGCAGCCGAAAATCTTCCGGCAATTTTCTCTGGCGCACCTTCCCCTCCGCCTATACTGTGGACGCCGCGCAGGAGAAGGCCGTCTCATCGGTGGCCCACTCCTGTCAGAATACCGAACAGACACCGAACAGGCAAGCTTCTTGCTACGCGCCGGCCACCCGAGGAACGACGCACAGCCCCGGCGGCACGTCAGCCCCGTAGACGGCCAGCCACACCTGCTCGTACGTCGTCTCCAGCGCGATCGCCAGGGCCTCCAGCAACTCGGGAGTCGGTTGCTTCGGCCCGCGGCCGTGCACAATGTTCCATAGGTGCGCATACGAATAGTCCGGCAGGCGGGAAGCGATCTCGCCCAATGACGGCTCCCCGAGCGCCTTGATGCGATCCCGCACGAACGCGGCGAGACGGGACCGGGGATCGTTTTGCGTACGCATGGTCCATCTACCTTTGAATGATCTGTATTCGATTACGCGATGCGGCGGTCGAGTGGCGCCAGCTCCGTGGCCCGGTAGAGCCACACGTGCGTCCACCGATGGGTGCGCGGGTGGAGCAGGCGGCGCGTCTCGTAGCGCAACCGACCGCTGCGCACCAGCTCGTGGAGCCGGGCGCCGAACCGGTAGCCGCCGTGCTTGGCAAGCTCGGTCGAGGGCACCCAACCGTCCTCGATCACAACACCCAGGACGTGGTACCGCTTGCCCCGTAGCGCCCAGCGCAGCTCACGCTCGATCCGAGCACACGCCGATGCCCCCGCGCGAAGGTCATCCACCGTCCGCGGGGCGCGTCGTGAAGTCATCGACATTGGCGTTCTCCTGAAAGGGGTCCCTATGGCTCACATCCCAATCTCCGACCGTACCGCGCGCGAGTTCGGTCGACTCATCGCTCGGCTGATCGAGATCAACGACATGACGCAGAAGGATCTCGCCCAGCGCGCCGACATCTCCACCCAGCGCGTCTCGCAGATCGTGGCCGGCGACGTGCCCGGCCCGGACATCATCCGTCGCCTCGCCGACGCGCTGCACGTCTCCTACTTCGAGCTTTGGTATCAGGCCTTCCACGAGCTGATCCCGGAGGGGTACGACGTGGTTCCGGTCGACCCCGAGGAACGGTCGCGCCTGACCTTGACTCGCTTCCGGGCCGATCATCCCGAGTTCGCGCGGCTCTACGACAGCTACATGGCGCTGCCGCCCGAGGACCGAGGCCGCGCGTTGGCCCTCCTCGAAGCCTTGTTCTCAGGATGGAAGGTGAAGCAATGAGGTGGGCTCTGTGGATCGGGCTCGCCGCCATCCTGGCCTGTGACCGCGGCCCGGCCGAACCCCATCCTGACGCCGACGGGCTGACCGGGCGCTGGCGGATATCGGGTCATGCCAGCGCCGCGCTGCCTCCGGACCAATCGCTCGTCTGCGAGATCACAGGCGACGTCGACATCGACGGGACGATCGATACCTTCAACGGTCACGGCACCGTCACCGTCCAGCGTACCTTCCCCGGACTGCGGACGGAGGCGACCTACACGATCGCGGTCACCGGAACCCGCATGGGCTTCACCAGCGCGGCCCCCGTGGACCTCGCCCTCGTGCTCGACTCGGTTGGCCCTTCGATCCTCTCCGGCCGGTGGCGCTGCGGCGTGCTCGTCTCCACCATCTATCGCGCCGGCGGCCCGGTCGAGACGGACAGCGCCGTCGCGCAGGGCTCGTGGACGCTGACCCGCCGACCCTAGTCGGCGGGGACCTGCTTCTCGAGTGCGGCGAGCAGGCGGTCCAGCTGCTCCTCGGTCGCCTGTCCCACGCTCTCCACCCCGACCGACGCCTGGAACGCCTTGCGGCGCTCCGTCGACCAGCCGAGCGCACCGATCCGCGCGAAGTAGCGCCGACGCTTCGCGGCGAGTGAGTCGTCGCCCGCTTCCGCCACGCCCTCCTCCGCCTCGGCCACGACGCGGCGCAGGTACCGGAGCACTCGCGCAGCCTCCTCTCGCCCCAAATCACCCGCGTCGAGCCGCATCCGGATGCGCTCGGCCCGATCCAGATCGACCGCCGACGACGCCGATAGCCGCTCGATCTCCGCCAGCACGTCCGGGTCCACGGGACCGTCGTCCGACGGCTTCCGCCCCCGGCCGTGGGATGCCGGCTGCGGGTTGGGCTCCGGCGCGGGCGTACGCGTACCGGCCTCGGCCCCCACCTCGACCTCCCGCACCCGCCTCGTCTCCTTGGCCATGGCCAAGATGCGCGCCTTAAGCTCCGCACGGATCAGCCGGTAGCGTGCGTTTCGCGCCGCCTTCATGCTCCCGTGCTCGAACCAGTGGGGGTTCGGCCGGCGCGCCTCCAGCACCGGCTCCTCTCCCGCCAGAATCGCCTCCGCGAACACCCGCATCTCCTCCTCGTTCGCGTTGCCGGCCACCCACTCGACGTAGCCGCGGTCCGTCTCCAGCACCTCGCGCCACGGCTTGCCCTTGTGCTTCCGGAACGGGCAGGGCGAATCCAGCGACAGCGCTTGCCCCTCGAAGTACATCTCCTGCCGCTTCACGCCGATCGCCGTGTCCAGCCGGACCTCCTGACCGTCCCGCCCCACGGCGTAGCGACCCGCCGTCACCCGGAAGAACGCCTCGCCGCGCTCCCGGTCCACTTCGTACTCCAGCTTCTCCTCGCGGATCACCTCGCCCTGCTGCGCCATCGCCCGACACGCCTCATCGACGCCGGCCTTCGAAAGCCCCCACTCCTCCTTCCCCGTCCGCTTGTCCACGATCTTGTAGGCCAGCTCGTCGGCCACGATGCCCTCCAGCTCCTTGATGATCAGCTCCTCATCGAGCCGGTCCATCAGCTGGAAGGGGTCGAAGCCCCGATGCACGACCGACGTGCCGCCGCCGGGCACCGCCGACTCGTATCGGCTCGCCACAGCCACTTGAGTTGCCACCATGTCTCCCGTCCTTTCGTCGAGCGCGTGCGGCCGAATCCTGGCCGCACACGCCCCCTTTCCTCGAAGTGGATCCCGTGGGACGCTACTTCTTCCGCGCCTCCTGGAACGCCTTGGAGCCCACGATGATGCTCCGGGCCAGATCGCCCATGCGCACACCTTCCCGCTGGCTCCGGTCCCGCAGCCACCGGTACGCCCGATCCTCCGACCAGCCGTTGTTGTGCATGAGCAAACCCTTGGCCTTCTCGACCATCGCGCGGTCATTCAGCCGCCGCCGCAGGGTCTCGTTCTCGGCGGTCAGCTGTTCGACCTGCTCGCGCAGCGCCTCGTTCTCCTCCTCCAGCGTCGCCAGACGCCGGTCCAGCTCGAACGGGCTTTTCAGGAGCTTCGACATCTCAGACCTCCGCACCCGGGATCGAGAACGCCGGGTCCTCCGCGTCGGCCGTCGTCCAGATCTGCAGCTCCCACCGCAGGCACTCCAGCGCGATGCCGATCTCCTCCAGCTCGCGCTGCAACCCGTCGATCCCCTGCTGGAACGACGTGTCGGCGGCCTCGATCCGCTGCACCCACTGGAGGTACTCGGGCTCCTGCTTCGCCTTGGCCTCCGCCCGCTGGCGGTTGCCCTCCACGGCGTAGATCTCGTCCGTGAGCTTGAGCAGGAACGCCTTCGCCTCCCGCTCCAGCGTGGCCTTCGTCTCGGCGCGCTCGCGCTCGACCGCGACCAACCGCTGCATCACGGTCAGCCGCCGCGCCCGCAGCGCTCGCAGCTCCTCCACCTTTGCCAGCAATTCCGTGCGGTTCATCCCCACCTCCTGGTGATGGACAAGGGGCGGACCCCCGCACCGGAGTCCGCCCCGTGATGACGAACACTGGTCCGATGGCCCGTCCGACCCGCTACGCCTCGGCCGCGCCCTCGAACGGTCGCCGGCAGACCGGGCACGCGTGCTCCGATCGCCTCGGCTCGGGATCACGCAGGCGCCCCGCCTCACGCTCCCGTTCCAGCCACAGCTCCGCGATCATCCTCCAGTCGGGCATCTCGCGGGCGAACGTCGGCCGCACGCCGAGCACCCGCTGCATCTGATTGCTCAGGGTGAACGGATCGGGGTACCCGAGCGCCGAGGCCGCCCGCGCCACCGTGCAGCGGGTCCGCTGCATCAGCGCTGCCGCCCGGATCAGCCGGTACGCCTGCACCCATCGCACGGGCGCCGGCAGGCCATGCCGGTCCATGTAGCGCGTCAGCGTCCGGCGATTCGTCCCCGCACGTCTCGCCCACCCTTGGACCGACCGCACCTCCGGCGCGTACAGCAGCTGATCCACAGCCCGCCGAACTCGCTGGTCCCGCAGCATGCCCTTCGACTCGAGGAGATCGCGCAGCTCGTCTGCCACACTCCAGCCCGCGACCACGCTTCGTCCTACCGCTGCCGCTTCCATCGCTCTCTCCCTTCCGTGGATGCGCGAAGGGCCGGGATCGCTCCCGGCCCCTCGCGCTCGTCCATCGTGCGCCGCGGACTCAGCACCCGGCATCATCGCTCTCGCTCCTGTCGTGATGCGCTGGTCGGTCGCCGGCGACCACATCAGGCTCCACTAGGCTGTGCGCCCAGCGCCGCGCGAGAGTCGTGAGGCCGCGCTCGCTCAACGGCCGGCGCCGTCGCTCCCAGCGGCGATAGAGCACGCCTTCGCGCACGGTGTAGAGTAGAATCGTCTGCACGCCGTCCCACCAGGTGTCGGCGTCGACCTCCACCGTACCGTACGGCGTGTGCACGACCCCCACCGTCTCCGCGGTGTACGATCCATCCTCATCGCGATACATCGTCCGGAGCCGACCGCGGCTCGCCCTGCCGCGAAACGTTTCGCGGTATTCGTAGATCTCACTCGCCATCGCTCTCGCTCCTTTCGGTGGGGTGGGTGGCGACCTGCAGCGGCCGTCCGTCTCACTCGTCTACCACCACGGGATTCTGCCCTGCCTTCCGCAGCTTCTCGACCGCCGCCTCATGCGTACCGCCCACCTCGTCCTTGATGACGACGAGCCGGGTGAGCGGGAAGCGCGCGATCACGGCGGGCGCGTACGCGGCCGTGACCCCGTCCGGCGCGAGCCGAGCGAGGTACTGGAAGCTCGGCATCCGGCGCTCGACCAGCCGCGGATCGTCGCCCACAGGCACCCCGTCGTCCACGTCGTCCCACCAGACGCCGGCGCACATCGGCGCCCGCGCACCGTCGGTCGAGAACGCCTCGGCGCACCGCGGGTCGTCATCAGGGAATCGGTGCGCTTCCAACTCTTTCGGACACCCCGTGAAGCGGGCCCCGCCGAACGGCCCCGCCCAATAGTACTCGTGCGCGTTCTCGATCCACCCGCGCCGGTGCACGAGAATCAGCCGGCTCTCCCGAGTCAGCTTCTCGAACTCCAGCGACAGCGGGAAGCGCCGGCTCACCCCGTAGCGTCGAACTTCCTCCAGGAAGTCGGCCGGGCCGGGGTAGTGCTGCTGGCCCACCATGTCCCACACGTCCCACACGTCGCTGTTCGGCCGCTGGATCAACTTCACGCCGATGTCGCTGAGCCCCAGCGCGTCGGGGTCGATCTTCACCGGAGGATCGAGGATGAAGTATTCGAGCGGCAGCCCGCCCGACCCCACCCCCGTCTCCCCGTAAATACCGCCGCAGACCCGCACGCCGCAGCCGCGGAGCACGGGGATCGCGGCGGCGCCCTGTCCGATCGGTCCAGGCATCTCACACCTCCACGGGCTCCCGGAACGGACGCAGCGGCCCATGCCTCCGCGCCGCCAGCTCCGTCAGCATCTTCGATGTCTCCTCCACCTCCTCCGGCCACGCCTCGTCGAACCGACGACGCGCCAGCCGCACATCGACGTCGGTGCGGACTCGATCGTAGTCGGGCTCGAAGTGGAGCGCCATCGGCTCTCCGTGCCCCACGTAGACCGAGGCACCGCACCGCCCGCACCCCCACCGGTCGTACGTGATCTTGTAGTACGGCTCCGGCGCCGGCTCGTCCGGGTTGTCCGTGTGCACGTGCAACCTCCTCCCGTTCTTGAGCGGGAACATCTGCACGTTACACGCGCCGCAGATCACGCGAGGGATCTCAGGCATCGCCCACCTCCGTTCGGGAAATGAGAAGGCCCGCCACCGCGGCGGGCCGCAGTACGTCACGTAATCCTTGATCCTGTCGGGTGGCGCGGCCTCGGAGTCGGACCACGCGCGGCCTCCGACCGATCGGTGGAGCCCCAAATGGCCCGCCCGACGCTGGCACATCCACAGCGTCGACTCCTCCTCGTACATCGACCGGCAACCGGGATCGGTCGCCTCGAGGACGAACCACGCCCCGGCCCACAGCAACGCCCAGCCCATCAGCGCCGACTCGTGGGCGGTGTAGAGGTGGACGAGGAGCGCGACCACCCCCAGCACCACCAACACCATCCCCCACAGCCGCCCCTTCATGACACCCCCTCGACCGCGGCCGGCACCTCGGCCGGCTGATCCGTCGCCGGTGCCGACAGCGGCTCCGGCTTCCACGTCGGCACCCGCCGAAGGATCTCCGCCTGGACCTCGCGGAGCACCACGGGGAACGTCATCCAGCGCCGGTCCCACAGCAGGGTGAAAGCGTTGCCGCCCCGGCCGTCCACGTCCTGATGCACGCTCCCGGGTGCGCCCCGCATGTAGGAGATCACGCAGCCGTCCCACGTGCCGCGCTTGACCTTCCCCTCGCGCAGATCCTGCTCGAGCAGCACCAGCGCATCAAAAGCGAAGGCGCCCAGGTTCTTCCGAAGATCCTGGACGCCTCGCTCCTGCACCTCGGCTCCGTGCATCGGCACGAAGCCCGTGATCTCGACCGTCATCGCGCTATCCCTCCACCATGGACTCCTCTGCGGCCTCCTCGGCCTCGGCCAGAGCCGATGTGAGCAACGACCGGATACGCTCCACCCGCTCCACATCCGCATCGTCGGGGATGAGATCCATGACCCGCGCAATCGTGACCCGGAACGCGTACCACGGATCGCCAGTCGCGGGGATCTCGATCCTCGTCGCCTCCGATCCCGGGGCCGCCGGCCCGATGCCGACCTCCTCCAGATCGGGAGCCGCGAAAACGTCGTCCGGGAGCAACGCCACCGCCTCCTGCTGACGCACCCGGCGCACGCCGTCGACGTCCTTCCCGGTCACCGTGCCCCGCTCCTGGAGTACGGCGACCAGCTCCTGCTGGCGCGAGGCGTCCAGCCGCGCCGCCTTCTCCGCCACACCGGGGGCGATCTTCCCGGCGTCCAGCGCCTCGCGCAGCTCCGGCACCAATGCGCTCAGGCGCAACCGCTGATGGATCGTCGCCTTGTGGATGCCCAGCTCGCGGGCGATCGTGTCGATGTCGGCGCCCTCGGCCATCATCTGGAGGTATTGTCAAATGTTGTGGATCGAGGGTGATCAGGCGGCGTCCTTCCGCACGTCTTGATCTTGCCGCTCCTGCATGATGCCGTCGTTGAACTTCACCCCTGCTCGCACCAGGGGGAGGAGCTG